>Ga0209050_1000024_pt1 | contig 533389 bp, 480 predicted proteins | sample Araplavi_mTSA_r2_FD_184276 | JGI IMG/M metagenome (GOLD analysis project Ga0209050, IMG submission 184276) | Arabidopsis root microbial communities from North Carolina, USA - plate scrape MF_Cvi_mTSA_r2 (SPAdes) (version 2) | ecosystem: Host-associated > Plants > Roots > Endosphere | place... | reverse complement strand
CACACGAATTGCTTGATTCAGTTGTTAAAGAGCGGTTGGTTAAGAGCTTTCGTCTCAACCGAGGCGCGCATTCTACAGCGCCCGGCGTATCTGTCAAGCGGTTATTTTCAGAAGTTTTCAAAGTTTCGCTTGGGAAACATCAACAACTTCAACCACTTGCGCTTCCGATCTCTCGTTAGCGGGAGGCGGATTCTACAGCGTTACTCGCTGCTGTCAACACCTCTTTTTCACCGCTTTCGATCGAGAAGATCGAACCGCTGACAAGACCAAACCCACACTGCCTTATCAGCTACTTCCTGGCTTCGATGAACTGAAGCCCGACCCCTTCGAAACCTACTTAACTCATTGAACCTTAAGGAGTTTTCCGTTTCGACTGCGCCGGAAGTGGGGCGAATTATAGACGTCCAGAATTTGCCGTCAACACCTATTTTCAGCTTTATTCGGATTTCAGCGTAATTCGCGCGAAAGCTTTCTTGCCGGCCTGGCAAACATGGGTAGAACCCAACGCATATATATAGGTGCGATCCACCACCTCACCATCTATACGCACGCCACCCGAACCCAGGAGATCTCGCGCCACCGCAGCATTCTTGACCAGGCCCGCCTTATTAAGGACTGCCGCAATCGGCATATCCTCGGCAGCAGTCAACTCGATCTCTGGCAGATCATCCGGCAGTTCGCCGTCCTTCATACGATTACCCGCCGCACGATGGGCATTGGCCGCAGCCTCCTCACCATGGAAGCGAGCAACGATCTCTTCGGCCAACTTGATCTTGATGTCCCGCGGATTGGCCCCCGCCTCGACATCGGCACGGAAGGCATTGATCTCTTCCATGGACCGGAAACTCAACAGCTCGAAGTAACGCCACATCAGCACATCAGGAATGGAAACCAGCTTGCTGTACATGACCCCCGGGGCTTCCTGGATACCTACGTAGTTGCCCAACGACTTGGACATCTTTTTCACGCCATCCAGACCTTCCAGCAAAGGCATGGTGAGAATGCACTGCGCCTCCTGACCATAACCGCGCTGCAACTCACGCCCCATCAACAGATTGAACTTCTGGTCGGTGCCGCCGAGCTCAACATCCGCGCGCAACGCGACCGAGTCATAACCCTGTACAAGCGGGTAAAGGAACTCATGAATGGCAATTGGCTGATTGGTTTTATAGCGCTTGTCGAAGTCATCGCGCTCGAGCATGCGAGCCACGGTGTATTGGGACGTCAGGCGAATGAAATCCGCCGGCCCCATTTGATCCATCCACGTGGAGTTGAAAGCCACTTCAGTCTTGGCCGGATCAAGAATCTTGAAAACCTGAGTCTTGTAGGTCTCGGCGTTATCGAGAACCTGCTCACGGGTCAGCGGTGGGCGCGTGGCACTCTTGCCGCTCGGATCACCGATCATCCCGGTGAAGTCACCTATAAGGAAGATGACCTGGTGCCCCAGTTCCTGAAACTGGCGCAGCTTATTAATAAGCACGGTATGACCCAAGTGCAGATCGGGCGCCGTCGGATCGAAACCGGCCTTGATACGCAGCGGCTGCCCGCGCTTGAGCTTTTCGATCAGCTCGGACTCGACCAACAGTTCTTCCGCACCACGTTTGATCAGCGCTAGCTGCTCTTCAACCGACTTCATAACAGACCCGTAAGGCTCAGATTCAAAGGGCCCCAACCATACAAGATCGCGCACCAAATACAAGGTTTGCCCGGCGCGCGGACGCCAATCCACAGAACAGAGCGTCCGCGGGCTTGCTTCGCAGGGGTTTTGGTTATATTTTATACAGTTATTTCATCTTCATCATGTCATTCATCTTTTCCAATTCATCTTTTCAAAAGTCAAAATTACTTATGACCACAGAACCGTCTAAAGCGCCACCGCTTTACCCAAAGACCCACCTGCTTGCCGCAAGCGGCATCGCAGCCCTCCTTAGCCTGGCGCTCCTGGTGTTTCCCTCCAGCGATGTTGAAGCCAAAAAGACGACTCTGAGTCTGGAACTGGAAAGTCCTGCTGAACAACTGACACAAGAACAAGACGCCCCCGAAGCCGTTCAAGCCACAAACGAACCAGCCGCTTCCCCTTTTGCGCAGATTGAAAACAGCCCGCAAGACAACACCGAGGCCGCCGCTCAGGCACAAGCGCCTGTTGCAGAAGAAAAGAAAGGACCAGACCATCGCGAAGTGATCGTTGCCAAGGGCGACACGCTTTCCACCCTCTTCGAAAAGGTTGGCCTGCCCTCGACTTCGGTCCATGAAATCCTGGCCAGCGACAAGCAAGCCAAGCAATTCACGCAACTACAACGTGGCCAGAAACTCGAATTCGAACTCAATCCAGACGGACAGCTGACCAATCTGCACACCAAGCTGAGCGACCTGGAAAGCATCACCCTGACCAAAAACGACAAGGGTTATGTATTCAACCGCGTCACCGCCAAGCCCACTGTTCGCTCGGCCTATGTTCATGGCGTGATCAATAGTTCATTGTCTCAGTCAGCTGCACGCGCCGGCCTTTCCCATAGCCTCACCATGGACATGGCCAGCGTATTTGGCTACGACATCGACTTCGCCCAGGACATTCGCCAGGGTGACGAATTCGACGTCATCTATGAGCAGAAAGTGGTCAACGGCAAGAGCGTCGGCAATGGCCCGATTCTTTCCGCGCGCTTCACCAACCGCGGCAAGACGTACACCGCGGTGCGCTACACCAACAAGCAAGGCAACAGCAGCTACTACACCGCCGACGGCAACAGCATGCGCAAGGCGTTCATCCGTACACCGGTTGATTTTGCTCGCATCAGCTCGAAGTTCTCCGCCGGCCGCAAGCATCCGATTCTGAACAAGATCCGCGCCCATAAAGGTGTCGACTACGCAGCTCCCCGTGGCACGCCAATCAAGGCTGCCGGCGACGGCAAGGTATTGCTGGCCGGACGTCGCGGCGGTTATGGCAACACCGTGATCATCCAGCACGGCAATACCTACCGCACGCTATACGGCCACATGCAGGGCTTCGCCAAAGGCGTGAAGACGGGTGGTACCGTCAAGCAAGGCCAGGTGATCGGATACATCGGTACTACCGGCCTGTCCACCGGCCCGCACTTGCACTATGAATTCCAGGTCAACGGTGTCCACGTCGATCCGCTAGGCCAGAAATTGCCGATGGCCGATCCGATCGCCAAGGCCGAGCGCGCGCGCTTCCTGGCTCAAAGCCAACCGTTGATGGCTCGCATGGATCAAGAGAAAGCCACCATGCTGGCCTCGAGCAAGCGCTAAGCATGGCGCTCTATATCGGTGTGATGTCCGGGACCAGCCTGGATGGTTTGGATATCGCACTGGTCGAACTGACTCCGGCGATCAAATTGATCGCCACGCACTACATTCCGATGCCCACCGCCCTGCGCACCGAGCTGCTTGGACTGTGCAGCAGCGGGCCCGATGAGATCGCCCGCTCCGCCATCGCCCAGCAAAGTTGGGTAAAGCTGGCCGCACAGGGTATCCATACCCTGCTCGACGAACAGAACCTCAAGCCTGAGGACATCACGGCGATTGGCAGCCACGGCCAGACCATCCGCCATGAACCGGCCCGTGGATTTACCGTACAGATTGGCAATCCGGCCCTGTTGAGCGAGTTGACTGGCATCGCCGTCGTCAGCGATTTCCGCAGCCGTGATGTTGCCGCCGGAGGACAAGGCGCCCCGCTGGTTCCGGCATTTCACGAAGCACTGTTCGAAGAACGAATCGGCAATCGCGCCGTGCTGAATGTCGGCGGTTTCAGCAATCTCAGCCTGATAGAGCCGGCGAAACCCGTAGCCGGTTTCGACTGTGGCCCAGGCAACGTATTGCTCGATGCCTGGATACATCAACAACGAGGCGAGCATTTCGATCGCGATGGCCAATGGGCTGCCAGCGGAAAAGTCGAGCCTGTCCTGCTCAAGACACTGCTGAGCGACCCTTTCTTCGTCACCAAAGGCCCGAAGAGTACCGGGCGTGAAGTATTCAACCTGCCTTGGCTGAGCCAGCATCTGTCGCAGTTGCCAGCCTTCGCTCCGGAAGACGTGCAGGCGACGTTGCTCGAACTGACAGCCCTGACCATCGTCGAATCACTCCGACATGCCCAGCCCACTACTCAGGAATTGCTGGTCTGTGGCGGCGGTGCGCACAACCACACGCTCATGACGCGCCTGTCTGACTTGCTGCCGGATGCCAAAGTCAGCAGTACCGCCGTGTACGGCGTAGACCCGGATTGGGTTGAAGCCATGGCTTTCGCCTGGCTTGCCCATTGTTGCCTTGAAGGTATCCCGGGCAACCGCCCAAGTGTCACCGGCGCTCGTGGCCTGCGCGTGCTCGGCGCCATCTATCCGGCCTGAATCCAATAATCACGGACAAAAAAACGCCGCAGGGCCTAAGGCACTGCGGCGTTTTTTATTGAAGCACTCAGATCGAGAACGAAGAACCGCACCCACAGGTCGTGGTCGCGTTAGGGTTCTTGATCACGAAGCGCGAGCCTTCCAGACCTTCCTGATAATCCACCTCGGCACCTGCCAGGTACTGGAAGCTCATCGGATCGACCACCAGGCTGACCCCTTCGCGCTCGACGATGGTGTCATCTTCGGCCACTTCTTCATCAAAAGTGAAGCCGTACTGAAAACCTGAACAACCGCCGCCCGTCACAAATACGCGCAGCTTCAAACGATCATTACCCTCTTCATCGACCAGGCTCTTCACCTTGTGCGCCGCACCGTGGGTGAATTGCAAAGCCGTGGGGGTGAAGGTTTCGACGCTCATGCTGAATATCTCCCGGCGTTTACGCCGCCATAATGCGTGATGGCGGGCATTATCCGCTTCTCCTAGAAAATTGGTCAACTATTTAGAAGAGCAGCGGCGAGCTACAAGCCTCAAGCCTGTAGCTGCCAACCTGAAGCTTGTGCTGCCGTTACGGCAACATCCCGGCATGGGACAACCCCAGGCGCTCATCCAGCCCGAACAGAATGTTCAGGTTCTGAACGGCCTGGCCGGACGCGCCCTTGACCAGGTTATCGATAACCGACAACACCACTACCAGATCACCGTCCTGCGGACGATGCACGGCAATCCGGCAAACGTTCGCACCGCGCACACTGCGGGTTTCCGGGTGGCTGCCGGCCGGCATTACGTCGACGAACGGTTCGTTGGCATAACGTTTTTCAAACAACGCCTGCAGGTCTACCGAACGATCGACGACGGTTGCATACAGGGTGGAGTGGATACCACGAATCATCGGCGTCAGGTGTGGCACGAAGGTCAGGCCGACATCCTTGCCCGCTGCCCGGCGCAACCCCTGGCGAATTTCCGGCAGGTGCCGATGCCCCTTGACCGCGTACGCCTTCATGCTTTCCGAGGTTTCGCTATACAGCGAGCCGACACTGGCTCCGCGCCCGGCACCGCTGACACCGGATTTGCAGTCGGCAATCAGACGCGAGGCATCGGCAAGGCCCGCTTCAAGCAGAGGCAAGAACCCCAGCTGTGTGGCCGTCGGATAGCAACCCGGTACGGCGATCAACCGTGCCTGCTTGATTTTCTCGCGATTGACTTCCGGCAAGCCGTAGACCGCTTCATCGAGCAGTTCCGGTGCACCGTGGGGCTGGCCGTACCATTTGGCCCATTCGTCGGCGTCCTGCAGGCGGAAGTCCGCCGACAGGTCGATGACCTTGGTCCCGGCGGCCAGCAGCTCACCCGCCAGGGCGTGAGCGACACCATGGGGCGTGGCGAAGAACACCACATCGCAGGCGCCGAGGGTCTTGATGTCCGGGACGCTGAACGCCAGGCCGTCGTAATGGCCCCGCAGGTTCGGATACATGTCGGCGACGGCCAGGCCGGCCTCGGATCGGGAGGTGATGACCACCACCTCAGCCTGCGGATGCTGTGCCAGCAGACGCAGCAGTTCGACACCGGTGTAACCCGTGCCGCCGACAATACCGACCTTGACCATAAACCTGCCCTCAACGAACCCACTGGAAAGCCGTCGATGATAGGGGCCGCAAGGCGCGGCGACAACCGTCAAGGTGACGTGTGGCCGCTCCAACCTCTACTATCGGGCTACCGTGAATTCCTGGAATAACTAAAAATGCTCTATCTGTGGCTCAAAGCACTTCACATCGTCAGCATGGTCTGCTGGTTTGCCGGCCTGTTCTACCTGCCTCGCCTGTTTGTCTACCACGCCCAAAGCGAGGACAGCGTCAGCAAAGAACGCTTCAGCGTCATGGAGCGCAAGTTGTACCGCGGCATCATGGGCCCGGCAATGATCGCTACCCTGGTATTTGGCATCTGGCTGCTCAGTCTCAACGCCGGTGCCTACTTCACCCAGGGTGCCTGGATGCATGCCAAGTTGACCTTGGTCGTGCTGCTGATCGGTTACCACCATATGTGCGGCGCCCAGGTGAAGCGCTTCGCCCGCGGCGAAAACACCCGCAGCCATGTCTTTTATCGCTGGTTCAATGAAGTGCCGGTTCTGATATTGCTGGCTATTGTAATTCTGGTGGTCGTCCGACCGTTCTAATCTCCAATCAGCATTTATTATCCGGGGTACTTCCAATGTCGTTGCCCGCTCTGCTTGAACAACGCTTGCGTCTGCCCGTCGTGGCGGCACCGATGTTCCTGATTTCCAATCCGCAACTGGTACTGGCCTGCTGCCGCAACGGCATCGTCGGCAGCTTTCCGGCGTTGAACCAGCGTGAAAGCAGTGGCTTGAAGGCCTGGCTGGAGGAAATCGAAGCGGGTCTGGCAGACTTGGAAAATCCGGCGCCCTACGCCGTAAACCTGATCGTCCATCACAGCAACCCGCGACTTCAGGCCGACCTGGCCATCTGCATCGAACACAAGGTGCCGATTGTCATCACTAGCCTGGGCGCGGTGAAGGAACTGGTGGATGCCGTCCACAGCTATGGCGGGCTGGTATTCCACGACGTGACTACCCGGCGTCACGCCGAAAAAGCCGCCGAAGCCGGTGTCGATGGCTTGATCGCCGTTGCCGCCGGCGCAGGCGGGCACGCCGGGACCTGGAGCCCGTTTTCATTGATTGCCGAAATCCGGCAGTTTTTCGATAAGACCTTGCTGCTTGCGGGATGCCTGAATCACGGCCATCAGATTTTGGCCGCCCAACTGCTTGGTGCGGATCTGGCGTACTTCGGTACGCGCTTTATCGGGACAAGCGAAAGCCAAGCCCCTGACGCTTATAAAGAGATGTTGCTCACATCCAGAGCCGCAGACATCGTGCATACTCCCGCTGTGTCCGGGGTACCGGCCAGTTTCATGCGCCAGAGCCTGGAGAATGCCGGGTTCGATCTGGCCGCCCTGCAGAACAAGGGCGAGGTGGATTTCGGCTCGAAACTCAAGCCGCTGAACGATGAAGCCAAGGCCTGGAAAACCGTATGGTCGGCAGGCCAAGGCGTGGGTGAAATCGATGATTTGCCCAGCGTCGATCAGTTGGTGGCGCGCCTGGATGAAGAATATCGTCAGGCACAAACCCGGGCGGCACAGCTTGGCAGGCAATGGCCCCGCTGAAGCCACCCCATAAAGACAGTTACTTAACTTTCAGAGACAAGGATGCCGGGCATGAGCGAAACCCGTTTCAATATCGTATTCGACGGAGGCCTGATGCCTGGCGTCGATACCACCACAGCCAAACTCAACCTCGCCGAGCTGTTCAAAAGCGATATCAGCGCCATTGAACGGCTGTTCACTGGTCGCAAGGTAGCCCTTAAAAGCAACTTGTCCCAGAGCGAAGCGCAGCAATACCTGGAAGCACTCAACAAGAGCGGCATCGATGCCAGGATCGAAGCCGAACCCGCCCTCCAGCTGAGCCTTGGCGAAGTACAGGAGTCGCCACGACAGCCGGAGGTACGCCACCCAGAGTCGATCGTCGATCCCGTCTCGCCGTACGCGCCTCCCCGGGCCGAAGTGGGTGAAACGCTCGCCGAGTACGGCACGCTCAAGCCCTTCAGCTTCGATGGGCGTATCGGGCGTTTGCGCTACCTGGCCTGGACCATGGTGTTGACCCTGGCCATGCTGCCCCTGGTCGGCTTGGGCTTCTGGCTTGCCACGGCCTGGCTGATGGCTTCCGACTCGATAGCCGCACTGGTCGTCGGCGGTCTGCTCGGCGCAGCCGTCGTGCTTGCCTTTGCCTTCGTGAGTATCCAGTTCAACGTCCAGCGCCTGCACGATCTGGGCTGGTCGGGGTGGCTGTGGCTGATTAACCTGGTTCCATTCGTGGGCAGCATCTTCCCGTTCATCCTCATCATCGCTCCGGGCAATACCGGCGCAAACCAGTACGGCCCGCCACCACCGCGCAATACCACGGCGGTCAAATTGCTGGCGTCGCTTTGGCTTGTGATGATCGTCTTGATTTTCATGGCCACCTTTGCCGGCATCTTCGGAGCCCTCCAGGAGGACTACGACAGCAGCAGCCTGAGCAGCTATGAAAGCAGCGAGTCCAGCAACGAAACCAGCGAAGAACCCGCCGTCGAGGCAGCCGAGCCCGCCCCGCCTTCTGTAGACTATGAAGAAGAAGAGGAACAATAAGCGCGCTTCATGCCGGTGACAGCCCAGTCGACTGGCGGCGGGCTGTTGCGATGGAGAACTGCATGACCCGTTACGCACTGATCACTGGCGCTTCCAGCGGCATTGGCCTGGCCATGGCCGAAGCGCTGGCCCGGCGTGGCCGCAACCTGATACTGGTGGCTCGACAGCGTGATCGGCTGGAAAGTATTGCAATCGAACTGACTCAGCGGTTTGGCGTGGAGGTGTTGTTCCGGGCCTGTGACCTGGGCGAACCGCTGAGGCTTTCAGGCTTTCTCCTGGAACTGGAGGAAGGTGAGCGGCAGATCGACCTGCTGGTCAATTGCGCCGGCATCGGTACCAGCGGGCCGTTCCTGGGGCAGGACTGGATGACCGAACAGGACCTGATCGAAGTCAACATCCTCGCCCTGACACGTCTTTGTCACGCTATCGGTAACAGCATGGCGCTGCTGGGCGGCGGCCAGATCCTCAACGTCGCCTCGATCGCCGCGTTCCAACCCGGCCCCTGGATGAGCACCTATTACGCCAGCAAGGCCTATGTACTGCACTTCTCCGAAGCCCTGCGGGTCGAGCTGAAGAAATGCGCGATCAAGGTTTCGGTACTCTGCCCTGGCCCCACCCACACCGGCTTTTTTTCCAGGGCACAGATGGACGAACAGAAACTCATCGACAGCAAACTGCTGATGAGCCCGGAAGAAGTCGCCCTGTACGCCGTACGCGCGCTGGACCGCAACCGCGCCATCATCATTCCCGGACGCCGTAACCGCTGGCTGGCCACACTGCCGCGGCTGGGATCGCGATGGCTGGTGCGAACCATCACCGGCATGATCAACAAGGCTTATTGCCCACGCTGACCCCTTAGAATTGAACAACCAGGCGCCTCTACCGGTGCCTTCATGACACTCGACCTCGACGAACCCAACGGAGAAAACAGCTGTGGATACTCTGTTTACCAAGATCATCAACCGGGAAATCCCGGCGAAGATCATTTACGAGGATGACCAGGTACTGGCCTTCCACGACATTGCGCCACAGGCGCCCGTGCATTTCCTGGTCATCCCGAAAAAACCGATCCGCACGCTCAACGACCTGACCGAAGAAGACAAAGGCCTGGCTGGACACATTCTGTTCACGGCCCAGCGCCTGGCGCTTGAATTGGGCTGTGAAGAAGGTTTTCGCGTGGTGATGAATTGCAATGAACTGGGTGGGCAAACGGTCTATCACATTCATATGCATGTGCTAGGGCAGCGCCAGATGAACTGGCCGCCGGGCTGATCCCCCTGACCCAGCGCAAATCTTCGGCGGTCGATTGAGTTAAACTGGCCGCTGTGATTTTTCCCGGAGGTAAGCATGACTACCCAACGTCACTACTCGCCGATTGACCGTTTGTTGCTGCAAGCCGATACAGCGATGCGCACGCTGCTGCCCTTCAGTGGTCAGCCGTACCGCCCATCACCGGCTATCGTGCAGCCGGACGCGCAACTGAGTGACGAGCAAACCCGCCACGTCGCCGGACTGATGCGTATCAACCACACCGGCGAAGTCTGTGCCCAGGCGCTGTATCAGGGCCAGGCGCTGACAGCGAAGCTACCGCAAGTGCGTGAGGCAATGGAGCATGCCGCCGAGGAAGAAGTCGACCATCTGGTCTGGTGCGAACAACGCATTCGCCAGCTGGGCAGCCATACCAGCGTCCTGAACCCGCTGTTCTATGGGATGTCATTCGGGATCGGCGCCGTTGCCGGACTGATCAGCGACAAAGTCAGCCTTGGCTTCGTTGCGGCGACCGAGCATCAGGTGTGCAAGCACTTGAATGAACACCTCGAACAACTACCGGCCGAGGACGAAAAATCCCGGGCGATCCTCGAACAGATGCGCGTGGATGAGGAACACCATGCCGAGAGTGCCCTTGAGGCCGGAGGCTTCCGTTTCCCGGCTCCGGTGAAATTCGGCATGAGCCTGCTGGCCAAGGTCATGACCAAGAGCACTTATCGGATTTGACGGCGATTGGGGATTGGATGGCTCATCCGCATTCCCAGGGAAATTAAAAAAGGCGACTGCCCATTGGGAGTCGCCTTTTTTTCACCGAAAACTTCAGTACGGCATGTTGCAGGCCGTCACCATTGGATCGACTCAACCCAATTCGATGATTTCATAGTCGTGGGTGATTTCGACCCCGGCGGCACCGAGCATGATCGAAGCCGAGCAATATTTCTCGGCGGACAGCTCAATGGCGCGCTTGACCTGGGCCTCCTTCAGGGCTCGCCCCTTCACCACGAAGTGCATGTGGATCTTCGTAAACACTTTGGGATCTTCTGTGGCGCGCTCTGCCTCCAGGAAGGCTTCGCAACTTTCGACGGCCTGGCGGGACTTTTTAAGAATGCTGACCACGTCGAAGTTACTGCAACCGCCTACGCCCAGCAGGAGCATTTCCATCGGCCGAACACCCAGGTTCCGCCCGCCGGCTTCTGGCGGGCCGTCCATGACGACCACATGACCACTGCCTGACTCACCGAGGAACATGGCTTCGCCAGCCCATTGGATGCGTGCCTTCATCGCCAAGACTCCACTGTTAAAAAAGGGTCGCCAGCTTAGCACAGCGCTGCGGAATGACTGCTCTGCGTCTCAGGAAACCTGACCCGCCAGCACGTAGGTAAATTCTCCAATTAATTAGGGACGCCTCTGTTAAGCTGGCGCCAACTCGCTGGCGTATGGCCAGCTTTTTAGCGATGCCATTCGCGCCTATAAAAAAACCAAACCACTACACTGCGCAGTCTTTCGGGATACAACCATGGTTGCCATTACTCCCACGTTCAAGATCAAGAATCTCGACAAACTCTTGATGCATTGTCAGCGCCGCCGCTATCCAGCCAAACACAACATCATTTGTGCCGGAGATCGTTCCGACACGCTGTTTTTCATCATCAAGGGTTCGGTCACTATCCTGATAGAAGATGATGACGGTCGGGAAATGATCATCGCCTACCTCAATTCCGGGGATTTTTTCGGCGAGCTGGGGTTGTTTGAACAGGCGGGCAAGGAACAGCAACGCAGTGCCTGGGTGCGGACCAAGATTGAATGTGAAGTTGCGGAAATCAGCTACGCCAAATTCCGAGAACTGTCCCTGCAAGACCCGGACATTCTTTACGTCCTGAGCGGACAAATCGCACAGCGCCTACGTAATACCACCCGCAAGGTGGGCGATCTCGCCTTCTTCGACGTCACCGGACGTGTCGCACGTTGCCTGCTGGAGTTGTGCAAGCAGCCCGATGCCATGACTCACCCGGACGGCATGCAGATCAAGGTGACCCGCCAGGAGATTGGTCGGATAGTCGGGTGCTCGCGTGAAATGGTCGGTCGCGTACTCAAGGATCTGGAGGAGCGCAACCTGGTCAGCGTCAAAGGCAAGACCATGGTGGTGTTCGGAACGCGTTAAACGCCCAATAGTTCGATCAGCAGTTTCCGGTACAGCGCCTCGAGCCGCTCCAGCGCGTGAGGCGCCGGGAATTTTTCATGCAGGGCAATATGGCTCTCGGCACGCACTCGCTGCTCCAGGCCACAGGCATCATTGAAGCGGTTGACTGCTGCGACCATGGACTCGCGCTCGTTCTCCAGCAAAAGTGCGCCATGCACCAGCCCCACCGGACGTTGACCGCCCTTGCTCTGGCGCCAGCGCTGAGCGGTACCGACCATTTTCCGACCGTCGAGGTTGACGTTGAAGCGCCCGTCGCAAAAAGCCCCCTCCACTTCTCCCAGCGAAGCCACCCCGCCCAGTTCATCCAGCAACTGGCAGATGGGATCGCACAAGCGACGGTACCCGGTTTCGATACGGCCGTGATCGCCTTCGCTGCGCGGTGGCGCGTAGACCAGGGCGATGTTGACGGTAGCGGCCGACTGCGGCACCGGTTCACCACCGGTTTCGCGCAACAGGACCGGCCAGCCATGGGCAGCCGATACGTCACTGGCGTGTTCGAACCCCGCAAGGCGACTCAAGCGGCGCGGCATGACCAGCGCACGATCATTGGGCTGCCAGAACAGCAGACCGAACTCGGCGTCGCCCGCGCAGATGCTGGCCAACAGATCCTGTTCGGCTTGCAGGCCAGCTTCGACAGTGAGGGAAATCACAGGCGGCATGGATCAGTCCAGCGTCGAGCCGCTCACCGGCAGGCCTCGTTCAGGAAAGAACAGTCGTTGCAATTCGGTGCCCGGGCTCTCCGCCCGCATGAACGCCTCACCCACCAGGAACGAGTACACATCGCTGACTTCCATCAGCTCGACATCGGCCCGGTTGAGGATGCCGCTTTCGGTGATGACCAGGCGATCGCGCGGAATGCGCGGCAACAGGTCCAGGGTGGTTTCCAGGCTCACTTCAAAAGTGTGCAGGTTGCGATTGTTCACGCCGACCAGTTTGGTATCGAGGGTTTTCAGGGCTCGCTCCAACTCGTCACCGTCATGGACTTCCACCAGGACATCCAGCCCGACGCTTTTGGCAACAGCCGCCAGCTCGGCCATTTTTACGTCGTCCAGAGCGGACACGATCAACAACACGCAGTCGGCGCCCAGCGCCCGCGCCTCGACGATCTGGTATGGGTCGATCATGAAGTCCTTGCGAATCACTGGCAACTTGCACGCCGCCCGCGCCTGCTTCAGGTAGTCGTCGGCCCCTTGGAAAAAGTCGATGTCGGTCAACACCGAGAGGCAGGTCGCCCCGCCCTTCTCGTAGCTGCGGGCGATGTCGGCCGGGACGAAATGTTCGCGAATCACGCCCTTGCTGGGGGAGGCCTTCTTGATTTCGGCAATCACCGCCGGCTGTTTTTTCTTGGCCTGATCGATCAGTGCCTTGGCAAAGCCGCGCGGCGCATCCGCTGAACGCGCCAGGTTTTCCAGCTCGGCCAGACTGACGCGAGCGCTGCGCTCAGCCACTTCCTCAGCCTTGCGAGCCAGAATTTTTTCCAGAACCGTTGGCACGCTCATCCTTCGTTCTCCACTTTGAATACGGCGGTAAATGCACCCAACTCTTCGAGCTTTTCCCGGGCCAGGCCAGTGTGCAGTGCATCATGGGCCAGCTCCACGCCCTGCTTGAGGCTGCTGGCGTGGTCGGCGGCGTACAACGCAGCGCCGGCATTGAGCACGATCATCTCAGCGGCTTTCTGGCCATTCTCGGTCTTGCGCCGCCCCAGGGCATCGCGTATCAATTCCAGCGATTGGGCCGGGCCGTCGACCGCCAGGCCGTGCAAGCTCTGGCTTTTCATGCCGAGGTCTTCAGGTTCGACCCAATACTCGCTGATCTGATCATTTTTTAGTTCGGCCACGAATGTGGGCGCCGCCAGGCTGAATTCATCCAGGCCATCCTTGGAGTGGACCACCAGCACGTGCTTGCTGCCCAGGCGTTGCAGGACTTCGGCCAACGGCCGGCACAACGCCTGGCTGAACACCCCAACCACTTGATGCTTCACGCCGGCCGGATTCGTAAGCGGGCCGAGCATGTTGAACAGCGTACGCAATCCCAGGTCACGGCGCGGCGCGGCAGCGTGTTTCATGGCGCTGTGATGGGTCTGGGCAAACATGAAACCAATGCCGACATTGTCGATACAGCGCGCGACCTGGATCGGCGTCAGGTTCAGGTAGATGCCAGCCGCCTCCAGCAGGTCGGCACTGCCGCTCTTGCCTGAGACCGCGCGGTTGCCGTGCTTGGCAACGGTGCAACCGGCCGCCGCGACCACGAACGCTGACGCGGTGGAAACGTTGAAGATATTGGCGCCGTCACCACCGGTGCCGACCACATCGACCACACCGTCCAGCGTCTTGAGCTCGACCTTGTCCGCCAGCTCGCGCATCACCGACACGGCGCCGACGATTTCATCGATGCTCTCGCTTTTCATGCGCATGGCCATCATGAACGCGCCGATCTGCGCATCCGTGCATTGGCCAGTCATGATTTCGCGCATCACGTCGCGCATCTCGTCGGTGCTCAGGTCGAGATGGCCGACGATACGGCTCAGGGCTGTCTTGATATCCATGGAAAGTCCTTAGCGCGTGCCGCCGGTTTGTTTGAGGAAGTTGGCGAACAGTTCGTGACCCTGTTCGGTGAGAATAGACTCGGGATGAAATTGCACACCCTCGATATTCAATGTCTTGTGGCGCAGCCCCATGATCTCATCGACAGAGCCGTCTTCAAGCTGGGTCCAGGCCGTCAACTCCAGGCAGTCGGGTAGCGTTTCGCGCTTGACGATCAGGGAGTGATAGCGAGTTACGGTAAGCGGATGATTCAGGCCCTCGAACACCCCCTTGTCCTCATGGAATACCGGGCTAGTCTTACCGTGCATGACTTGTCGAGCGCGCACGACATCACCGCCGAACGCCTGGCCAATCGACTGATGCCCCAGGCAAACACCGAGGATCGGCAGCTTGCCGGCGAAATACTTGATGGCGTCGATGGAAATGCCCGCTTCGGTCGGCGTGCACGGGCCGGGTGAAACCACGATGCGCTCAGGCTTGAGGGCTTCGATTTCGGCGATGGTCAATTCGTCGTTGCGCACGACCTTGACCTCGGAGCCCAGCTCGCCGAGGTACTGCACAACGTTGTAGGTAAAAGAGTCGTAGTTATCGATCATCAGCAACATGGCGTAAGCAACCTATTGAATTCACTGACTTTAAATACAGCCTTCGGAGAGTGACCCGCACACTGCTGCGCTTGGCGAGGCGAGTGATGCCCCTGCGAAGCGGCTCTACAAGCGGGTAAAGAAGGCAAATCGGTACAGGTCCGGCGAGGCCGGCGGAGAATATTCAGGCGCGCCAACGCCAGCGGGCGTGTGCCTTGATCATTTGATCCAGAAGTTTGCTGACAATCGACACAGGAAAAGTCTCGTTCATACGTCCCGGCACAGTAGCTTAGCTGGGCGGAGCACGCAATATGACCGATCCCGAAGGGCCTTGAAACAATCGCGATGTTCTGGAGAGATGGCAAAACGCCGAAAGTTTTTGGTACTGTCGTTTCGTTTTCTAACAAAAATAAGATAAAAACGGATTTTCCCATGATCAAAAAGACGTTGTTCGTACCGATTGCCAGTTGCTTGCTAGCGATGGCCTGCGCCCAGGCGAGCGCCGCTCCCAACCCTTATTCCAAGCTCATCGTGTTTGGCGACAGCCTCAACGACGCCGGCCAGTTTGCCGATCCGAATGGTCCGCCCGGCGCGACCGAGCGCTATACCAACCGAACCGGGCCGATCTACACCGACGGCAGCGGTGAAGCCTACTCCGCCAATTCCACCCAGTTGCTCGGTGGGCGCCTGGGTTACTCCGCCGACGAGACCGCCGCCTCCACTTCAGCGGTCCGCGCCAGCGAGGGGCTGGCAGACGGCAACAACTGGGCGGTAGGCGGTTATCGTACCGACCAGATCCTCGAATCGATTACCGGCGTGTCCGACACTGGCGAGCGCAGCCGTCCCGGCTACCTGCAGTCCAATGGGCTGCGCGCCGATCCGAATGCGCTGTATTACATTTCCGGTGGTGGTAACGATTTCCTTCAAGGCCGGGTGCTGACCCCCGAGCAAGCAAACGCCGCCGCGGACCGCCTCGCCGACAGCGTCCAGGTGCTGCAAACGGCCGGCGCCCGCTATGTGATGGTCTGGCTGTTGCCTGACCTGGGCTTGACCCCTGCCCTCAACGGAGGCCCTTTGCAAGATACCTTTTCGCAACTGGGCAATCAGTTCAACCAACAACTGATCACGCGCCTGCAAGGCATCGACGCTGAAATCATTCCGTTGAATATTCCGCTTTTGCTGAAGGAAAGCTTCGCCGACCCGGCAAGATTCGGCCTCGCCACCGGTGAGAACCTCACTGCCACCTGCTTCAGCGGCAACGGCTGCACGGAAAACGCCACCTACGGCATCAACAGTGCCACGCCTGATCCCAGCAAGCTGATCTACAACGACGCGGTTCATCCAACCGAAACCGGGCAGAAGCTGATCGCCGACTACGCCTATTCCCTGCTCGCGGCGCCATGGGAGCTGACATTGCTGCCGGAAATGGCCCACTCGACCCTACGTGCTCACCAGGACGAGTTGCGCAGCCAGTGGCAATCTGACTGGGAGAACTGGCAGGCCGTGGGCCAGTGGCGAGCCATCGTCGCCGGCGGCGGCCAGCACCTGGACATGGACAGCCAGGACAGCGGCGCCAGCGCCGACGGCAGCGGCTATAGCCTGAACATCGGCGGCAGCTATCGCCTCAATGAGGCTTGGCGCGTAGGTGTCGCCGCCGGCCTCTACCGCCAGGACATGGAGGCAGGCCACAACGATTCGCAGTACAAGCTAAACAGCTACCTGGCGACCGCTTTCGCCCAGTTCCAGCAAAACCGCTGGTGGGCCGATGCGGCACTGACCGGCGGCAAGCTCGACTACGACAATCTGGAGCGCAAGTTCGACCTGGGCGTCAACGAAGCCCAGGAGAAAGGCGACACTGACGGCCATCTATGGGCATTCAGTACCCGTGTAGGCTACGACATCGCCCAGCCGGGCAGCCAATGGCATCTCTCACCGTTTATCAGCGCTGACTATGCGAAGGTGGAAGTCGATGGCTATTCGGAAAAGAGCAGCCGCTCCACGGCCCTGACCTTCGATGACCAGACCCGCGACTCGAAACGCCTGGGCATTGGCTTGCAGGGTAAATACAACTTCACCCGCCAGACCCAGGTGTTTGGCGAATATGCCCATGAACGCGAGTACGAGGACGACACGCAAAAGGTCAACATCGCCCTCAACAGCCTGCCAGCCAATGACTTCACGCTGGAAGGCTACACGCCACAGAGCCACCTGAATCGCCTGAGCCTGGGGGTCAGCCACAAGTTGACCAACGACTTGGCGCTGCGTGGCGGTTATACATTGCGCAAGGATGATGACTCCACCCTGCAGGGGGTGAGCCTGGGCGTCAGCCTGGATTTCTGACCGAGAGAGAGCTATGTGGGAGCGAGCCTGCTCGCGATGAGGCCGTCATGTCCGACAAATGCATCGGCTGACAGGCCGCTATCGCGAGCAGGCTCGCTCCCACATTTTGATCGAGTTGCCACAGTTGTTTGTTGAAGGGCTTCAGTCTTCTGAGGTCTGCTCGGCCAGCGCCACGGCGCGGAACATGGCCCGGCGCTTGTTCAGGGTTTCTTCCCACTCCAGCGCCGGCACCGAGTCGGCGACAATGCCACCGCCGGCCTGTACGTGCAGTTCGCCGTTCTTGATGACAGCGGTGCGAATGGCAATGGCGGTGTCCATGTTGCCGTTCCAGGCGAAGTAACCCACGGCCCCGCCGTACACGCCCCGCTTGACCGGCTCCAGTTCGTCGATGATTTCCATCGCGCGGATTTTCGGCGCGCCGGACAAGGTGCCCGCCGGCAGGATCGCCCGCAAGGCGTCCATCGCCGTCAACCCGGCCTTCAATTGGCCGGTGACGTTGGAGACGATGTGCATCACGTTGGAATAGCGCTCGATGACCATCTTCTCGGTGAGTTTCACCGAACCGATTTCCGAGACTCGTCCAGTGTCATTGCGCCCCAGGTCAATCAGCATGAGGTGCTCGGCGATTTCCTTGTCATCCGACAGCAGGTCCTCTTCCAGCGCCCGATCAGCCTCTTCCGTAGCGCCACGTGGGCGAGTGCCGGCAATCGGCCGTACCGTGATGAGGTTATCCTCGACCCGCACCAGCACTTCCGGCGAACTGCCGACGACGTGGAAGTCGCCGAAGTTGAAGAAGTACATATAGGGCGTCGGGTTGAAGCAGCGCAGGGCCCGGTACAGGTCAATGGGCGCCGCCTTGAAGTCGATGGACATCCGCTGCGACGGCACGACCTGCATGCAGTCACCGGCGAGGATGTACTCCTTGATGGTATCGACGGCTCTTTCGTAATCATCCTGGGTGAAACTGGAACGGAACACCGGGTCGGCCGCCGACTGCTTGCTGAAGTCCAGCCCGGGACGCGGGGTGATCGGTTGACGAAGCTTTTCCAGCAGTGCCTGCAGGCTTTGTTGGCCCTGCTCGTAGGCATCTTCCTGGGCCGGATCGGCCAGGACGATGGCGTGCATCTTGCCGGCGAGGTTATCGAAGACCACGACCGCGTCGGACACCATCAGCAAAATATCCGGCACGCCCAACGGATCGGGGTTCGGACAGGTGCCCAGGCGCTTTTCCACGTAGCGCACGCAGTCGTAGCCGAAATAACCCACCAGGCCACCGTTGAAGCGTGGCAGACCGGGGATGGTCGGCACGTTGTAGCGGGCCTTGAAGGTTTCGACGAAGGCCAGCGGGTCCTCGACTTCGAGACTTTCGATCTCGACGCCGTCGTGGGTCACGCTGATGCGATGGTCATGGACCCGCAGCACCGTGCGGCACGGCAGGCCAATGATGGAGTAACGGCCCCATTTCTCACCGCCCTGCACCGATTCGAGCAGGTAGGAATTGGGCTGGTCGGCCAGCTTGAGATAGATCGACAGCGGCGTGTCGAAGTCGGCCAGGGTTTCGCAGGCAAGGGGGATGCGGTTGTAGCCGGCAGCGGCTAGACGCAGGAATTCTTCGCGATTCATTGGGTGCCTCGTGGCAAGAGGAGCTGACAGTCAGGTATGCAAACGCGCCGGATAACCGGCCAGGATCACGTCAGGCGCGCCAACGCCAGCGGGCCAGGGCCTTCATGACTTTCATCCAGAGTTTGCGAGTGACCACCACGATGGCGTTTCCAGAAGAGGATTGAACAGCGTCGGGCAACGTTATCTCAGCGGCAGGGTCCAGGCAACCGGGAATTAAAAGGCGCAAATCGTCGATCACCAGCGTCGGAAACTCTTCGGCGATTGGCCGGCCATGGTTATAGCCGTAACTCAGCGCCACGCATTTGACTCCAGCCGCTTTCGCCGCCAGCACATCGCTGCGCGAGTCGCCGACGAACAACGATTGGGAGGCTGGGATGTTGGCCATTTTCATCACGAAAAACAGCGCGGCCGGATCGGGCTTTTTCTGTGGCAAGGTATCGCCGCCAATGATCCAGCGGAAATAACGGCCGATTTTCATCTGATCCAACAGCGGCGCGACGAAGCGCTCCGGCTTGTTGGTGATCAGCGCCATTTCCACGCCTTGCTTTTGCAGCCATTTGAGGGTGGAGCGCACACCGGGGTAGACCACCGTCAATTCGTGATTGCCCTCATAGGCTTCATTGAACAGCTCCAGCGCCCGCTCAGCCTCGACCTCATCGACGCCTTGGGCATCGATGTGATTGGCCAGGGCCCGGCGCACCAACATGGGCGCACCATTGCCGACCCACTGACGCACAGCGTCGAGACCGGCCGGCGGGCGGGCGAGCTTAAGCAGCATGTGGTCCACGGCCGCCGCAAGGTCCGGGACCGAATCGACCAGAGTGCCATCGAGGTCGAACATCACCAGACGCGGCAGGCTGCCGGGGAACAGCTGCTCGAAGCCGCTCATGGGCGAGCCAGTGCCAATTCGGCGCGCATCTTTTCAATGACCTCTTTGTAATCCGGGGCATTGAAGATCGCCGAGCCTGCGACAAAGGTATCAGCACCCGCCGCAGCGATCTCGCGGATGTTGTTCACGTTCACGCCACCGTCGATCTCCAGGCGGATATCCCGGCCCGAGGCATCGATCAGCGCCCGGGCCTTGCGCAGTTTATCGAGGGTGCCGGGGATGAATTTCTGCCCACCGAAGCCAGGGTTGACGCTCATCAGCAGGATCATGTCGACCTTGTCCATCACGTACTCGAGCACGTCCAGCGGTGTCGCGGGGTTGAACACCAGACCAGACTTGCAACCGCCTTCGCGGATCAACTGCAGGGAGCGATCGATGTGCAGCGTGGCTTCAGGGTGGAAAGTGATGTAGGTGGCGCCGGCTTCGATGAAGTCCCCGACAATGCGGTCCACCGGGCTGACCATCAAGTGCGCGTCGATCGGCGCGGTGACGCCGTACTTGCGCAGCGCCGCGCAGACCATCGGGCCGATGGTCAGGTTGGGCACGTAGTGGTTGTCCATCACATCGAAGTGCACGATGTCGGCCCCGGCGGCCAGAACGTTGTCCACTTCCTCGCCCAGACGGGCGAAGTCGGCGGAGAGAATCGACGGAGCAATAGCGAAGGGCTGCATGACGCACCTGTTTTGAGCGAAATCACGATGGCGCGCATTGTATACCTCAAGATTTGGCGCGCCCACCGTGACAGTCGATCAATACGCCGCGCGGTAGATCTCCTCGATATCGGCGGCGCTCAGTTGGCGCGGATTGTTGCGCATCAAGCGCTCGATCCCAGCGGCTTCCACCGCCATGGCGGGGATGACATCCACGGTCACACCCAGACTGCTCAGGCCATTGGGGATTTGCACCGCGGCGCATAGCGCGACCATGGCCTCCACAGCTTCGTCGGCAGCTTCAAGATCGCTCAGGTGTGCGGTCTTGAGCCCCATGGCCTCGGCGATGTCGCGCATGCGCTCCACGCACGCCATCTTGTTCCACGCCATGACATACGGCAGCAACAAGGCGTTTGCGACGCCATGGGAAACGTGGAAGCGCCCGCCCAACGGATAGGCCAGCGCATGCACCGCCCCGACCCCGGCATTACCGAATGCCATGCCGGCCATCAGGCTGGCGGTGGCCATGTCCTCACGGGCTTGCAGATGAGACGGGTTGGCATAGGCCTTGGGCAATGCCCGGGTGATCAGTTTGATCGCGCCAATGGCCAGGGCATCGGTGATTGGCGAGGCATTGAGCGACAGGTAAGCCTCGATGGCATGCACCAACGCATCGACGCCACTGGCAGCCGTTACGCTGCGCGGACAGGTGAGGGTCATCTGCGGGCTGACCAGCGCCACGTCCGGCAACAGGTAATCGCTGACGATGCCTTTTTTCAGCTGTGCGGCCTTGTCGGAAAGGATCGCCACGTTGGTGACTTCCGAACCGGTCCCGGCCGTGGTGGGGATGGCAATCATGGGCGGGCCTTTGCGCGGCACCTGATCGACGCCGAACATGTCCTGCAGCTCGCCGTGGTAACCGGCATAGACCCCGACGCACTTGGCGATGTCGATGGCACTGCCGCCACCCAGGCCGATCAGCCCATCATGGCCGCCGTCGCGGTAGGCTTGCATGCAGTCTTCGACAATGGCGATTTCCGGGTCCGGCATGACCCTGTCGAAAATCTCGTAGTCCCGTCCGCCCAGGTGTTGCAGGGCCAGCTCCACGGTGCCGGACTTGACCAACGCCGCATCGGTCACGATCAGTGGGTTGTCGACGTCCAGCCGCGTCAACTCGGCGGCCAGTTGCTCGATGGCAGCGGCACCGGTGATCAGTTTATGGGCGATCTTGAATGAGGAAAGACTCATGTGCGCGGCCTCTTATTCGAGTATGGGCTGGCACAAGGATAGCTCGGTATTCAAGGTTGTCTGCCATTCAGCCCATGAATACAGCGCAAATTCCCTGTGGGAGCGAGCCTGCTCGCGATGGCGGTAGAGCATTCGACATTTTTATCGACTGACACTCCGTTATCGCGAGCAGGCTCGCTCCCACAGGGTACACCGCTGACCGTCAGACCTGGGCGGTACGCAGCTTCTCGCTCCGCCCACGCAACCACTCCAGGGTCAGCAGCAAAATCACCGAGAAGGCGATCAGCAGCGTCGCGGCGGCGGCAATGGTAGGGCTGAGGTTTTCGCGGATACCACTGAACATCTGCCGTGGCAGGGTTGCCTGCTCGGGACCGGCCAGGAACAGGGTCACTACCACTTCATCGAACGACGTCGCGAAGGCGAACAACGCACCGGAGATCACACCGGGGGCGATCAACGGCAAGGTCACCCGACGAAACGCTGTCAGCGGCGATGCGCCAAGGCTGGCAGCGGCCCGAACCAAATTGTGGTTGAAACCCTGAAGGGTCGCCGACACCGTGATGATCACGAACGGCACACCCAGCACGGCGTGGACCACGATCAGCGAGACGAAACTGTTGCCCATCCCCAGTGGCGCGAAAAACAGGTAGCTGGCGACGCCGATGATCACCACCGGCACCACCATCGGCGAGATCACCAGGGCCATCACCAACGCCTTGCCCGGGAAGTCGCCACGGGTCAGGCCGATGGCCGCCAGCGTGCCGAAGATCATCGCCAGCAACGTCGCCGCCGGGGCCACGATGATGCTGTTCTTCAGCGCCCGCATCCATTCGGCCGAAGCGAAGAAATCGTGATACCACTGCAGCGAAAAACCTTGCAGCGGGTACACCAGGAAGCTGCCGGAGTTGAACGACAGCGGAATGATCACCAGCACCGGCAGGATCAGGAACAACAGGATCAGCCCACAGAGGGTGCGCAAGGTGTAGAACCACACCCGTTCGACGGGAGACATGTAAGGACTCAGCATTTCGATCTCCCCTTAGCTCAGGCGCAGGCGACTGGCGCCCACCAGCCGGTTGTAAATCAGGTAAAGCACGACGGTCGCCAACAACAGCAGCCCGCCGAGCGCCGTGGCCATGCCCCAGTTAATGCTGGTGTTGGTGTAGAACGCGACGAAGTAGCTGACCATCTGATCGTTCGGGCTACCCAGCAACGCCGGCGTGATGTAGTAGCCGATGGCAAGGATGAACACCAACAGGCAACCGGCGCCGACACCGGCATAGGTCTGCGGGAAGTACACCCGCCAGAAACTGGCGAACGGATGACAACCCAGGGAAATCGCCGCCCGCATATAAGTAGGCGAGATACCTTTCATCACGCTGTAGATCGGCAGGATCATGAATGGCAGCAGAATGTGGACCATGGAGATGTAGACACCGGTGCGGTTGAACACCAGCTCCAGGGGCTTATCGATGACGCCCATGGCCATCAGGGCACTATTGATCAAGCCGCCCGATTGCAGCAGCACGATCCACGCAGCCACCCGCACCAGGATCGAGGTCCAGAACGGCAGCAGCACCAGGATCATCAACAGGTTGCTTTGGCGTGATGGCAGATTCGCCAGCAAGTAGGCCAACGGATAAGCCAGCACCAGGCAGATCGCGGTAATCACCAGGCCCATCCAGAACGTGCGGGTGAAGATATCCAGGTAAATCGCCTGGTCGGGAGTGGCCGGTGCCAGCTCGCCGAGGTCATCGATGCGGTGATCGACGGCCGCCAGCAGGTAATACGGGGTGACGTCGCTGGTGTTACGGCGGATCACCTGCCAGTACGCCGGGTCGCCCCAACGCTCATCGAGGTTTTCCAAGGCTTCTTTATAAGAGGTCGGCTCGGTGGCGAACGGCAACGCCCGAGCGGTCTTGGTCAGCAGGCTGCGATAGCCGGCCAGTTCCATGTTCAGGCGCTTGGACAAGTCGCCCAGGGTCTGATTCTTGCGGGCTTCGGCCAGGTCTTCACTGGCAGCCTTGTACACCGGCTCGCCCGGCAACCCGCGTCCGTCCCATGTAGCGACGGCAGCGACGGTACGCGGCATGGCACCCACCACTTCCGGGTTGCTGACACTTTTGAACAGCAGCGCCACGATCGGCACCAGGAACACCAGCAACAGAAACAGCACCAGCGGCGCGATCAAGGCCTGGGCCTTCCAGCGGTTGACCCGCTCGGCGTGCTTGAGCCGCTGCTTCAGGGTGGGGCTGGTGCCCGCGTTCAGTGGAACGGCGATGGCCATGGCGAACTCCGCAAATCTTTTTGATCGTTACAGGGGCGGCGGGCCGCCTCTGTTCTTTTGAAACATCCAACTGAGGCAAGAACCTGTGGGAGCGGGCTTGCTCGCGAAAGCGGTATGTCAGCCAACATTCATGTTGAAAGTGATGACGCCTTCGCGAGCAAGCCCGCTCCCACACAAGCTCTTCTACAACCGTCAGTGGTTACTTCGCAGCCCAGGAATTGAAGCGCTGCTCCAGTTGCTCACCGTTGTCAGCCCAGAAGCTGACGTCGATCTGCACCTGATTGGCGATGTTTTCCGGGGTGGTCGGCATGTTGGTCAGGACATCCTTGGCCAACAACGGGACTGCCTGGGTGTTGGCCGGGCCGTAGGCGATGTTTTCCGAGTAGGTCTTCTGCTGCTGCGGTGCTACGGAGAAGGCGATGAATTTCTTCGCCGCTTCTGCGCGAGTCTTGTCCAGGCCGCGCGGAATAGCCCAAGCGTCGAAGTCGTAGATGCCGCCGTTCCACACCACTTTCAGGTTGCTTTCTTTCTGGACCGCAGCGATCCGGCCGTTGTAGGCCGAGCTCATGACCACGTCACCGGAGGCCAGGTACTGCGGCGGCTGAGCGCCGGCCTCCCACCACTGGATGTTCGGCTTGAGTTCGTCGAGCTTCTTGAACGCACGGTCCTGGCCGTCTTTGCCGGCCAGCACTTTGTAGACGTCTTTCGGCGCGACACCGTCGGCCATCAAGGCGAATTCCAGGGTGTACTTGGCGCCTTTGCGCAGGCCGCGCTTGCCTGGGAATTGCTTGGTGTCCCAGAAGTCTGCCCAACTGGTCGGTGCGGTTTTCAGTTTGTCGGCGTTGTAGGCCAACACGGTCGACCACACGAAGAAACCTACGCCGCAAGGCTGGATGGCGCCCTTGACGTAGTCTTCGGCCTTGCCGAACAGGGCCGGATCGAGTTGTTCGAACATGTCTTCGTCACAACCACGGGACAATTCCGGAGACTCGACTTCCACCAAATCCCAGGAAACGCTCTTGGTGTCGACCATGGCCTTGACCTTGGCCATTTCACCGTTGTACTCGCCAGCTACGATCTTGCCATTACCGGCCGCTTCCCACGGTGCGTAGAAGGCTTTGACCTGAGCCGCCTTGTTCGCCCCGCCGAAAGACACCACGGTCAGGTCCGGGCCCGCCGCCATCGCGCTTGCCGCACCCATCATGCCCAGGGTCAGGGCTGTGAACTTCAGGGATCTCAACATTTATTGTTCTCTCCACGTGCAGGGTTGGTGTTGGTACAGCAGGGGGCGATCAATTCGCCTCTAGAAGGGGATCGAGCGCACGCACGTGCTCGACTTGCCAGCCAAGCGGAACCACGTCCCCGACGGCGAGCCCGGGATCGAGCTCGGCAATCGGTTGTTTCACGAAGAAGTCGTTCTTGCCGCAGACTTCCAGGCGAACGCGGACGTGGTCGCCCAGATAGATGAATTCCGCCACCCTCCCTGAGAAGCGGTTGACACATTGTTCGCTTGCGCCGTTGAGGCTCACCCGCTCCGGGCGGATCGACAGGGTCACCGGCTCGCCGGGCTTGCCGACATTCACCGCCAGCGCCTCGACCTTCTCGCCGCGCCCCAGCTCAACCATGCAACGGTCGCCGGTGTGGCTGTGCAGGCGGCCGTTGAGGCGGTTGTTCTCGCCGATGAAGTTGGCAACGAAGGTGTTTTTCGGCTCTTCATACAGCGTGCGTGGTGGAGCGATCTGCTGGATTTCGCCCTGGTGGAATACCGCCACGCGGTCGGACATGGTCAGGGCTTCGCCCTGGTCATGGGTCACGTAGACCACGGTCACGCCAAGGCGCTGGTGCAGGTGCTTGATTTCCATCTGCATGTGTTCGCGCAGTTGCTTGTCCAACGCACCGAGGGGTTCATCCATCAGCACCAATTGCGGCTCGAATACCAATGCCCGGGCCAGCGCCACCCGTTGTTGCTGGCCGCCGGACAATTGCGCCGGGTAGCGCTGGGCGAAGCTGTCCAGTTGGACCATGCTCAGGACACGCTTGACCCGATCGCTCACGTCACTCTTGTTCAGGCCGCGCACGGTCAGCGGGAACGCGAGGTTCTCGGCGACGGTCATGTGGGGGAACAAGGCGTAGTTCTGGAACACCATGCCGATGTCACGCTTGTGCGGCGGCACATTATTGATCGAACGCCCGGCCAGTTGGATCTCACCGGCGGTTGGGGTTTCAAACCCGGCGAGCATCATCAGGCTGGTGGTCTTGCCGGAACCGGACGGCCCGAGCAGGGTCAGGAATTCGCCTTTGCGAATATCCAGGTTGAGGTCTTTGACGATCAGGTTCTCGCCATCGTAGCTCTTTTGCACACCACGAAAGCTGACCAGCACATCACTGGCCCCCGCGCTTGAATCGACCTGGCTCATACCCGCACCTTTTGTATTGATGACTGCTTGTGAATCAAGCCTAGTGGAGCCTGGGGCCCGCGCAAATCGGGACGCAGGAGAGAATCGCCTCAGCCGGATGGAAGAGTCGGGGTAGGGATCGCCCTACAAGGATGGCGGGATTGGGTAAATGCAGTGGCGAGTTTTAAGCGGCAAGCTGCAAGCAGGGGTGAAAAGCGGTGTTGGGGCGTGTCGCAAATAGGTATGTCAGTGCATTCCCCCTGTGGGAGCGAACCTGCTCGCGATAGCGGCGTGTCAGCCAACATCGATACTGAATGGTCCGACGCCATCGCGAGCAGGCTCGCTCCCACAGGAGATTGCGGCGAGTTTAGAGCAGCTTGTGCTCCATCGCGTATTTCACCAGCTCCGCCAATGATGTGATGTTGAGCTTCTGCATCAACCGCGCCTTGTGGGTACTGATGGTCTTGCTGCTCAGGGCCAGTTGCTGGGCGATGTCGTTGACGTTGGCGCCCTGGGCCAAGCGCTCGAAGACCGAGAATTCACGCTCGGACAATAGCGAGTGCAACGGGCGGGTGTCGGTCAGGCCGACCTCGAAGACCATTCGGTCGGCCAGGTCCGGGTCGATGTAACGCCCGCCGGCCGCGACCTTGCGAATCGCCATGAGCAGCAGGGCCGGGTCGCTGTCCTTGGTCGCGTAGCCAGCTGCACCGACCTTCAGCGCACGGGCGGCCATTTGCGCCTCGTCATGCATCGACAGCACCAGAATGGCTGGCGGATTATTCAGCGCCCGGATCCGTGGGATCGCCTCCAGGCCGTTGACACCCGGCATGGAAATGTCCAGCAGCACCACTTCGCAGGGCACCTGGCGCAAGGTCTCGAGCAACTGTTCGCCATTGCTCGCCTCCCCGACCACCACCAGATCCTTGGCCAGGCCGATCAACTGCTTGATGCCTTCGCGGACGATGGTGTGGTCTTCGGCTACCAGTACACGGATCACATTGTTCTCCAGATTCAGAATCTCATCGCGAGCAGGCTCGCTCCCACAGGGTTATATGTACATCTCAATCAATGTAGGAGCGAGCCTGCTCGCGATAGGGCCCGCCCAGGCGGCCCACCGATCAGGCCTCATGCAACGGCACCCGCACCGACAGGGTCGTCCCCTCCCCGGGCTCACTGTCCAGGGTCAACCGCCCCCCCATGATCAGCACCCGTTCACGCATGCCGACCAGGCCAAAGGAGGTTGACCGACCTGTATTGGCAATGAAGCCTACACCGTCATCGCTGACTGTCAGACACAATTCGTCGCCTTCCTGAACCAGCGTCAGCTCCACAGTATGCGCTTGGGCATGGCGCATCACATTGGTCAGCGCCTCCTGGAGAATCCGAAACAGGCCGATGGCCTTGGCGTCGCTCAGGGCTGGCAAGTTATCCGGAACCTGCACCAGGCACGGGATCTGCGTACGCGCCTCGAAGCGCCGGGCCTGCCATTCGATGGCCGAGGCGATACCGGCATCGAGGATCGGCGGGCGCAACGCCGTCGCCACGTCCCGCACCAGTTGGAACAACTGGGCAATCAGGCGCTTCATGCTGTTAAGCCGCTCATGCAGGCCAGGGTCGAGTTGTGCGTAGGCCAATTCACACATGGATGTTTCAAGTTTCAACACCGTCAGCATCTGACCCAGCTCGTCGTGGACCTCCCGGGCAATACGCGCCTTTTCCTCTTCCCGCACGCTTTCCAGGTGCGCCGACAACTCACGCAACTGCTCCCGGGAGCTGGCCAGTTCCAGTTCGATACGTTTGCTTGCGGTGATGTCCCAGACGATGCCGTCCCAGACGTAGGCGCCATCTTCGAGACGACGGGTGATCGCCTTGATCTCGGCCCAGCGCTCCTGGCCTTCACGGGTCAGGATGCGGCCCTGCCATGACCAGTCGCTGTCGGTGTCCAGCGCCTGGTCCTGGGTACGGTGATAGTCGGCCTTGTCCTGCGGATGCACCAGGCTGCGCAGCCCGGTGTCGCTGCGGGCCAGGGTCGCGGGGGAATAGCCCACCAGGCTTTCGCTGCCTTCGCTGATGTAGGCAAAATCGATCTGGCCGGTCACAGGTGCCCGCTCCAGGCGAAAGACCAGGCCTGGCACGTTGGCAGCGATGCCTTGCAAGCGCGCCTCGCTTTCACGCAGCGCCGCCAACGCACGCCGGCGTTCGGTCACGTCGTTGAGGTAAACCACCAGGTATTCGGCGTCGCGAAAGCGCAAAAAACTCAAGGAAACGTCGGCCGGCAGGATGCTGCCGTCGGCACGCACGCATTCGGTCTCGAAACTTTGCGGCCCTTCGTCACTGGCCCGGGCGCGCTTCCACAAATTGAGCCAGCGATCCATGTGCAGGCCGGGCTCGAAGTCGATCAAGGGCCGATCGATGATGGCACCCGGCGCATAGCCGAGCATGGTCTCCGCCGCTCGGTTGGCATAACGCACGTGGCTGTCCCAATTGACCCATAGGATACCGACCGTGCTTTGATCGATGGAAAACTGCGTCAGGCGCAAGGCTTCCTCGCTGGCCGTACGCTGGGCAATGTCCTCCCGCGCGGCACGCAGGCGGCGCTCCAGTGCGCGTTGCTGGCGGCGCTGCCAGAACACGATGGCAACGCTGCTGAGCAACAGGGCCAGCATCAGCAGGGTCAGGTTCTGCCAAAAACCCGGAGTCTCGGTCAGACGCGGGTATTTCGGCTTGAGCCAACGGCTGTGCAGTTGCTCCAGCTCCTTGGCGGGGATCGCCTGCAAACCGCTGTCGATGATCTCGGCCAGTTCCGGCCAGTCCCGGCGCGTGGCCACCCGTAGCAACTGCGGCAGGCCGATGTCGCCCACCACCGCCAGCTCGGCGAATTCGGGCTCGACCATCAACCGCCCGAGCTGTGCCTCATCGACCACCGCATATCGCGCCTGCTGGGTCAGCAACAATTGCAGGGCCTCGCGCTCCATCGGCACACCTTGCAGATTCAGCGTCGGGTAGTTGCTGCGCAGGTAATCGGCCGTGGCGCTGGGCATGCGTACCGCGACCCGGGCCTGGGTGTCGAGCTTTTCCAACTCCACCCCCTCGGCGCCTTTCTGCCCGCCGACGATCAATTGCGGCACGCGCATGTAGGGATCGGAAAACTGCCAGAGCTTGAGCCCACTCGGGGACTGGGTCAGGCCCGGAGCGACGTCCACCTCGCCGGCGCGCACCGCCGCTTCCAGTTGCGCCACGTCCTGGAAATTGCGCCAGGTCAGCTCGACGTTCAGCGCCTTGCCCAGCCATTGCATCAACTCGACGTTGGTGCCGGACAAACGCTGCAAACGCCGGTCGTATTGCGCATAGGGTGCCTGCAATACCAGGCCGACCCGCCATTGCGGATGTTGCACCAGCCATTGGCGCTGCCCGGCATTCAATTGCACCCCGTGCGCCGACGGCGCGGGCGCAGCCCACGCCATCAAGGGAAGCCATAAACAGCCGATAACCCACAGGCAGCAAAAACGCATCATCGAAGTCTCATGCACTGACAAATACTGACCAACCCATTAGGCTGCCGGAAATACTTCTGGTCATGGAATATCCGATGCCCTCTGTTTATCGCCTGGCGTTGCCAGCATTGTGCCTGTCGCTGATCCTGCCAAGTGCCTTTTCTGTGCAGGCCAGCGAAGCCGCACCCGCCGCCGCGGAACAACCTGCCGAGGAAAAGCCCGTCGAGCGCCAGCCTTTGCTTGAGCGTAGCCAGGAAGAAGCGACCGCACTTGAACGAAAAGTCCCGGCCCAGGAACAGCAACAATTACAGACCGGCAGCGATGCCTTCCTGGCGCTGTGGAAACCGGCCAATACCAGCGACCCCAAGGGCGCAGTCATCATAATCCCCGGTGCCGGGGAAACAGCTGACTGGCCTCAAGTTATCGGCCCTTTGCGTAAAAAGTTGCCCGATGTTGAGTGGAGCAGCCTGAGTATCAGCCTGCCGGACCTGCAAAGCGACGTCATTGCACCGCGCGTGGTGGAAACGCCACCGGAGACCAAACCGGCCGACACCGCAGCCGCAGCACCGGACGCCACCACCACAGCACCGATCGAGCAGGTGGCGGGAGGAGAAGCCGACGCGACCGATCCGGTCGTCGCCCAAACCGATGAAGAACACGCCAAGGCCGATGCCGAGCGTATTTTCGCCCGCATCGACGCGGCACTGGCCTACGCCGAACAGCAAAGTGCCCGCCGCATCGTACTGCTGGGCCATGGCACCGGTGCTTATTGGGCAGCGCGCTACTTGAGCGAAAAACAGCCCTCGCAAGTCGAACGCTTCGTGATGGTCGCCGCCCAGACTCCGGTCACCGCCAAGCCTGCCCTGGCCGAACTGACCCCGACCTTGAAACTGGCGACCGCCGACATTTTCTACATGGACAAGGCGCTGGATCGCAACGCGGCACTGGAGCGCTTGCAGGCAAGCAAACGCTTGAAGGGTTCGACTTTCAGCCAGGTGTCCCTCAAGGCCTTGCCGAACCCGTCGGCAGAGCAGGAGCAGCTGTTTCGGCGGGTTCGGGGTTGGTTGAATCCGCAGAAACCGGGTGAATGAGAATCACGGCAGACATCAGGCCGGAAACAGAATGTGGCGAGGGGATAAATCCCCTCGCCACATTTGCTCCCCCGCAGGGCTAGCGAAAATCCCGCCGTTCGCGAATCAAGCGATAGGCGTTATGCAGCTCCCGAGTCTTGTCGGTGGCCTCGCGAACCTGCAATGGCGTCGCCCCGCTGCCAGCAATCTTGTCCGGGTGGTGACGACTGAGCAGGCGTCGGTAGGCCCGCTTGATCTGCGACGGCTCACTGGTAGCAGAAACCCCCAGCAAACGCATCGCCTCCTGATACGTTATGCCACTGCTGGGCGGCGCCAGTTTCTGCGGTTCGTATTCGCCCGCCAATGCCTGGACCTGTTGCTGCGTCCAGCCCAGCCACTTGCCCCACCGGGCAATCAATTCACGCTCACCTGGCCCCGCCCGCCCATCGGCCCAGACCATCCGCCAGCAGGCCCGCAGCACACCTTCCGCCGCATGCGGCTGAGTGCTGAGGCGACGTAGATAACCGCGTAAGTGATCGTTCCCGGATTTGCCTCGGTTGAACGCCGCGATCGCCCGGCGTTGCGCCGACTCGCTCAAGTCCAGGGCTCGCATTTCCTGGCGAGCCTGCTGAATGTGACCGTCGACCACGCGCCCATCGCATTTGGCCAGGCGCCCCAGCAATACAAACAACAACTCATCGTTGCGCAGTGCCGGGCGTCCACCCAGACGCTCCCGTACCTGCGCCCAGCCCTGCAGGTTCAGGCGCCGATCCAGGGCCTGTCCCAACAACGCCCCAAGCATGGCCCCCGGAATGCTGGCTATGGCAAAGCCCGCCCCGGCTCCAATCAGAGTCCCTGGCCACCACATATCAACCGCTCGCTTCTATCAAGGTTTCGACCTGCGCCAAACGTTCGTGGGTACCGACATCGACCCAATGCCCTTTCAGGTGCTCGCCACTGACGCGCTCCTCGGCCATGGCCGTGCGCAACAGTGGTGCGAGCTTGAACGCACCGCCCGTGCAACCGTCGAACAAACGCGGGTGCAGGACGGCAATGCCGCTATAGGTCAGGTTGTCGGCAGGCGTTTGCCCATCGTGAACCTTTCCGTCGGCCAGGATGAAATCGCCGTCCGGGTGATGCTCCGGATTATCGACCAACACCAGATGCGCCAGCCCTTTTAGCGGCCTGCGCAACGCGCTGAAATCGTAGTCGGTCCAGATATCGCCGTTTACCACCACGAACGCTTCATCGCCCAACAGCGGCAAGGCCCGGAAGATTCCACCACCGGTCTCCAGCGGCTCGCCTTCGGGCGAAAACCGAATACTCACGCCAAACCGTGAACCGTCTCCCAGGTGATCTTCGATCTGCTGGCCGAGCCAGGCGTGATTGATCACGATCTCGGTGAAGCCGGCCCTGGCGAGGGCGCGCAGGTGGTATTCGATCAAGGGAATGCCACCCACGCGAATCAACGGCTTTGGCGTGGTCAGGGTCAGGGGGCGCATGCGCTCGCCCTTGCCCGCCGCCAGGATCATCGCCTTCATGCCGTCGCTCCAGCCGATTGCCGCAGGCTGCCAAGCAGTTCATCGAGCGGAGCCAGTTCCGGACGACGGGCGATGACCGCTTCTATATAAGCAAAGAACCGCGGCACATCACCGAGGTAACGTGGCTTGCCATCACGATGGCAAATACGCGCGAAGATCCCGATGACCTTGAGGTGGCGCTGCACACCCATCAAGTCGCTGGCCCGCAGGAAATCCTCGAAATCCGGCTGGACTGGAATGCCGAGGGCGCCGGCCTGTTGCCAGTAATTCTCCAGCCAGCCCCGCACGCGGGCCTCGGGCCAACTGAGGAAAGCATCCTTGAACAGGCAGGTCACGTCGTAGGTAACCGGGCCATAGACCGCATCCTGAAAGTCCAGCACGCCAGGATTCGGTGCGCTGAGCATCAGGTTGCGCGGCATGTAGTCGCGGTGCACCAGCACTTTGGGCTGGGCCAGGGCGCTGTCGATCAGAAGCTCGGAGGCCTGTTGCCAGAGTTGCTGCTGGGTCGAGTCGAACTCGATGCCCAACTCGCGCTTGACGTACCACTCGGGGAACAATTCCAGCTCCCGACGCAGCAACGCGACATCGTAGCTCGGCAGCGGCGCGACCATCGGCAATTGCTGGAAAGCCAGCAAGGCTTGCAGGGCATCGCCGAATAAATCGTCGGCATTTTCGCCGTTGATCACGTCCAGATAGGTCTGATTGCCCAGGTCATTGAGCAAAAGAAAGCCGCGCTCGAGGTCTTCGGCATAAATTTTCGGCACGTTAATGCCGGATTTAGCCAGCAAAAAAGCAATATCCACGAAGGGTTTGCAGTTTTCCTGGGGCGGTGGCGCATCCATTACGATCAAGCTACGGCCCTCGCCTTCCCAGCGGAAATAACGCCGGAAACTCGCGTCACTGCTGGCGGCGGTCAACGTGGCCGGGGGTACGGTGCCCCAGCCCTGTTGAGTGAAAAGGATCGGCAGTTGTTCATCGAGCCAAACTTTCAGGTGTTGCAAGCGTACATCTTGGTCGGGCATTGCAAGGGTCTCCGACGGCGCTAGCCGTCAAGCGGGTCATGCTTTATTATCCAGCATCTTTTTCAGACCATCGAGAGGCGTGCGGCCCACACCGCGGGCAGATGGCACGCAGGAAGCCCGGACTAATAAGATGGCATTGAAATCCCCCGCGTTTCGTAAAAAATTTCCGTTGCTGGTCACCGGCAGTCTGCTGGCTCTGCAACCCCTGGCCTCTTCATTCGTCGTCGCGGCGCAGCAGTATGACTGCTCCGTCTCCGCTTCGGGTGCCTGGGACTGTGCGCCCAAGACACCGGCCGCCGCGTTGCCGCCGCGTCCCGTGCATGACGGCAGTGCGGTTTCCGACAGCGGCGCGGCTCCAGCCGACAGCAGCTCGGGCGAGGAAGTCGGCGAAAAGCCGATGCTCGTTACCGAAGCCAAGGGCCGCGGCCTGAAGTCGCGCAGTGCAGACTACAGTCACCTCGACTGGGTTCCGCGCGAGAACCTCACGCCTGCGCAATTGGCTGAGACCGGCCCTTACTGCTCGGGCGCCTACATCGAACCGACTCGTCCTGGCATGAACGACAAGACGGCCAAGAGCGACGCCCCCACCTTCCTTGGCGCCAAGGCGTCACGCTATCAGCAGGAAGAACAGGTGGCGACCCTGGCCGGTGACGTGGTCATGCGCCAGGGCAGCATGCAGGTCGAAGCCGACGAGGCGAGCCTGTACCAGGCCGAGAACCGTGGTGAGCTGAGCGGCAACGTGCGCGTTCGCGACAACGGCGCGCTGATCGTCGGCGACCACGCCGATGTGCAGCTGGACACCGGCGAAGCCAAGGTCGACAACGCCGAATACGTGATGCACAAGTCGCGCATCCGCGGTAACGCGCTGTACGCCAAGCGCGCCGAGAACGCGATCATCCGTCTCAAGGATGGTACGTACACCACGTGCGAACCGAACAGCAACGCCTGGACGCTCAAGGGCAACAACATCACCCTGAACCCGGCCACCGGCTTCGGTACCGCGACCAACGTGACGTTGCGGGTCAAGGACATTCCAGTCCTGTACACGCCTTATATTTATTTCCCGATCGACGACCGTCGCCAGTCCGGCTTCCTGCCGCCGACTATCGGCAGCAGCAGCGACACCGGCTTCCTGCTGGTCACCCCGTACTACTTCAACCTGGCGCCGAACTACGATGCCACGTTGTATCCGCGCTATATGGCCAAGCGCGGCCTGTTGATGGAAGGCGAGTTCCGCTACCTGACCAAATCCAGCGAAGGCCAGTTCGGCGCGGCGTACCTCAACGACGAAGACGATGAGCGCAGCGGGCAGAGCGACTACGACAAGACCCGCTATATGTACAACTGGCAGCACAAGGGCGGCCTCGATTCGCGCGTGCTGACGGAAGTCGACTACACCAAGATCAGCGATCCATACTATTTCCAGGATCTTGAAAGCGATCAGATTGGCATCGAATCCAATGATTACGTCAATCAACAAGGCGCAGTCAGCTATCGCGGCGACAGCTACACGGCGCGGGTGAATGCCCAAGCCTACCAAATGGCGACAATTTCGAAGATCACGCCTTACAACCGCTTGCCTCAGATCACCTTCATCGGTGAACTGCCGCAACACCCATATGGCCTGGACCTCGCTTACAAGACAGAACTGGTGCGGTTTGATCGTGACCTGCGGACCGGCACCTACACCGACGAAGACGGCAACTCCGAGCCGAGGCTGGACTCCAACGTTCGCGGATTGGCCCGGGCTAATGGCACTCGCCTGAATCTGGCGCCGGTAATGAGCCTGCCGATGGAAGCCACCTACGGCTTCATCACGCCGTCGCTCAAATACCAATACACCCAATACGACCTGGATCTGGACGGCATTGGCAAATCCCAGATCGCCGCGCAATCCGCCGAAACTGATCGTCTGCGCGGCACGTACAGCGGCAGCCAGAGCCGCGGCGTCCCAATCGCCAGCATCGATAGCGGGCTGTATTTCGACCGTGATACCCAGTGGTTCGGCACCAACTATCGCCAGACGCTGGAACCACGCCTGTTCTATCTCTACGTACCTGAGAAAGACCAGAGCGATATCCCTGTGTTCGACACCGGTGAGTACACCTTCAGCTACTCCTCGCTGTTCCGTGACAATCGTTTCTCGGGCTCCGACCGTGTCGGCGACGAGAACAAACTGTCGCTGGGCATAACCAGCCGCTGGATCCAGGAAAATGGTTTCGAACGCCAGCGTATCAGCGTCGGCCAGGCCTTGTACTTCAAGGACCGCGAAGTCCAGTTGCCGGGCATCGACTTCAACACGCGTGAAGATGCCAAGTCAGATGTATCGCCATACGCACTGGAATACGAGTTCCGCTGGAACCGCGACTGGCGCACCACGGCTACCTATAACTGGGATCCGGACACTCGCAGCCCGCGCTCGGGCAGTGCGATGTTCCACTATCAGCCGGAAGACAACCCGAACAAGGTCATCAACGCCGGTTATCGCTATCGCAACGACCAGGTCCGTTACGACCAGACCACTGGCCAATGGTCCGTGGGCGGCGGCGACTATGGCACCCCGGGCACCCCGGGCTACGTGAAGGACTACTACAAGATTCAGCAGCACGACTTCTCGGTCATCTGGCCGATCGTGCCGCAGTGGAACGCCATCAGCCGCTGGCAGTATGACTACAACCGCAACCGTACCCTGGAAGCCTTCGGTGGTTTCGAATACGACAACTGCTGCTGGAAACTGCGCCTGATCAACCGTTACTGGGTCGACTATGAAGAGTTCAGTCAAGCCGCCCCGGAAAACGAAAAAGGCGACCACGGCATCTTCCTCCAAATTGTTCTGAAGGGACTCGGCGGTCTTACCGGCACCAAGGTAGAGAGTTTCCTCGACAAAGGCATCCAAGGTTATCGTGAACGTGAAGACCAAGCTTTCTGATTGTCTGCGCCCGCTGATGCTGGGCGCGCTGTTCCTGGGTACCGCGGCCAACGCCGCGGTGCAGTCCATCGATAAAGTGGTGGCCATCGTCGACAACGACGTGGTCATGCAGAGCCAGTTGGACCAGCGCGTCCATGAAGTGCAGCAAACCATCGCCAAGCGCGGCGGTGGCTTGCCGCCAGCGGGTGTACTGGACCAGCAAGTGCTCGAACGCCTGATCGTCGAAAACCTGCAACTGCAGATCGGCGAACGCTCCGGCATTCGTATCACCGATGAAGAACTGAACCAGGCCGTCGGCACCATTGCCCAGCGCAATAACATGAGCATCGACCAGTTCCGCGCCGCCCTGGCTCGCGACGGCCTCTCCTACGAGGACGCCCGCGATCAGATCCGCCGCGAGATGGTCATCAGCCGTGTGCGCCAGCGCCGTGTCGCCGAACGCATCCAGGTGTCCGAGCAGGAAGTGAAGAATTTCCTCGCGTCCGACCTGGGCAAAATGCAGCTTTCCGAAGAACTGCACCTGGCGAACATCCTGATTCCTACCCCGGAAAGCGCCAACTCCGAAGCGATCCAGAGTGCTTATCGCCAGGCGATGGATGTCTACCAGCAGCTCAAGCAAGGCGCTGACTTCGGCCAGATGGCCATTGCCAAGTCGGGCAGCGACAATGCCCTGGAAGGCGGCGACATGGGTTGGCGCAAGCCTGCTCAACTGCCGCCTCCGTTCGACCGTGAACTGAGCGCCATGGCCGTGGGCGACATCACCCAGCCAGCTCGTACGCCCGGCGGTTTCATCATCCTGAAAGTGCTGGAAAAACGCGGTGGCGGAACCCAGGTCCGTGACGAAGTGCACGTTCGCCACATCCTGATCAAGCCAAGTGAAATCCGCAGCGAAGCCGAGACCAAGCGTCTGGCGGAGAAACTCTACGACCGCATCGAAACGGGCGAAGACTTCGCCGAACTGGCGAAGAGTTTCTCGGAAGACCCGGGATCGGCCCTCAACGGCGGCGACCTGAACTGGGTCGACCCGAATGCACTGGTTCCGGAGTTCCGCCAAGTCATGGCCGACACCCCGCAAGGCCAGCTGTCCAAACCGTTCAAGAGCCCTTATGGCTGGCACGTGCTGGAAGTCCTTGGCCGCCGCGCCACCGACAGCACCACCCAGGCTCGCGAACAACAGGCGATGACCGTGTTGCGCAACCGCAAATACGACGAAGAGTTGCAAACCTGGCTGCGTCAGATTCGCGACGAAGCCTACGTTGAAATCAAACTCCCTGGTGCAGACCAGGCAGCGCAGTGAAACCCAAGCGTTTCGCGCTGACACCCGGCGAACCAGCCGGCATCGGTCCCGACCTGTGCCTGCTGCTCGCCTCGCAACCCCAGCCGTATCCCCTGATTGCCATTACCAGTCGCGACCTGCTCCTTGAGCGGGCCGCGCAGCTGGGGGTGGTCGTCGACCTGCTGCCGGTAACACCGCAAGCCTGGCCGAATGTCCCGGCGCCCGCCAACAGCCTGTACGTCTGGGATACGTCCCTGGGCGCGCCGGTCGTCACCGGGCAGCTGGACAAGGCCAACGCCGCGTTCGTCCTACAAACTCTGACCCGCGCAGGCGAAGGCTGCCTGGACGGGACTTTCGCAGGCATGATCACCGCTCCGGTGCACAAAGGCGTGATCAACGAATCCGGGATTGCCTTTTCCGGCCACACCGAATTCCTGGCCGACCTGACCCACACCGCGCAAGTGGTGATGATGCTCGCGACCCGCGGCCTGCGTGTGGCCTTGGTGACCACTCACCTGCCCTTGCGGGACATCGCCGACGCCATCACCCCGGAACGCCTTGAGCGGGTCACGCGCATCCTGCACGCCGACCTCCAGGAAAAATTCGGCATCGCCCGGCCACGCATCCTGGTCTGTGGGCTCAATCCCCATGCCGGTGAAGGCGGACACCTGGGCCGTGAAGAAATCGACATCATCGAACCCACCTTGGAGCGCTTGCGCAGCGAGGGCATGGACCTGCGTGGCCCGCTGCCTGCCGACACTCTGTTTACCCCAAAATATCTGGAGCACTGCGACGCGGTGCTGGCGATGTACCACGACCAGGGCCTGCCCGTGCTGAAGTACAAAGGCTTCGGCGCAGCGGTCAACGTAACGCTGGGCCTGCCGATCATCCGCACCTCCGTGGACCACGGCACCGCCCTGGACCTGGCCGGCAGCGGCAAGATCGATACCGGCAGCCTGCAAGTCGCGCTGGAAACCGCCTACCAGATGGCCGAGACCCATTTATGACCGAGCAATACCAACACCGCGCGCGCAAGCGCTTCGGCCAGAACTTCCTGCATGACGCCGGCGTGATCGATCGCATCTTGCGTTCCATCCGGGCCAAGCCCGACGATCGCCTGCTGGAAATCGGACCGGGCCAGGGCGCCCTGACCGAAGGCCTGCTCGACAGCGGCGCACAACTGGACGTGGTGGAACTGGACAAGGACCTGGTCCCGATCCTCAACCAGCAGTTCGCCGGCAGGAGCAATTTCAACCTGCACCAGGGCGACGCACTGAAGTTCGACTTCAATAGCCTGGACGCCGCGCCGAGCAGCCTGCGGGTGGTGGGAAACCTGCCGTACAACATCTCCACGCCGCTGATTTTCCACCTGCTGAGCAACGCCAGCCTGATCCGCGACATGCACTTCATGCTGCAGAAAGAAGTGGTCGAGCGCCTCGCCGCCGGCCCGGGCGGTGGCGATTGGGGTCGGCTGTCGATCATGGTCCAGTACCATTGCCGGGTCGAACATCTGTTCAACGTCGGCCCGGGCGCATTCAACCCGCCGCCGAAGGTCGACTCGGCCATCGTCCGCCTGGTGCCTCATGCCGTGCTGCCGCACCCGGCCAAGGATCATCGCCTGCTGGAGCGGGTGGTGCGCGAAGCGTTCAACCAACGACGCAAAACCTTGCGCAACACCTTGAAACTGTTGCTCAGCAGCGCTGAAATCGAAGCCGCCGACGTCGATGGCAGCCTGCGCCCCGAGCAACTGGACCTGGCAGCTTTCGTGCGCCTGGCCGACAAGCTCAGCGAACAGGTCGCCCCGCAAGTCGACGCCAACTGAGCGGACGACGATCGCTATCGGGCAGTACGCCAGTCTGGCCTACTACCCGATACTTGGCCTAGACTGATCGTCTGAGTCGCGCCCGCGTCCCGCTTCGCTTTTAAGGCCTTTTTGCATGTCCGATCCTCGTTACCAGGTCGACGTCAGCGTCACCACACGTTTTCTGGCAGAACAGTCGCAACCCGAGCATGACCGCTTCGCCTTCGCCTACAGCATTACCGTGCGCAATAACGGCTCCTTGCCCGCCAGGCTGCTGTCGCGGCACTGGATCATCACCGACGGCGATGGCCATGTCGAAGAAGTGCGTGGCGAAGGCGTGGTTGGCCAACAGCCGTTGATCGACGCCGGCAAAAGCCACAGCTACAGCAGCGGAACGGTGATGACGACCAAGGTCGGTACCATGCAGGGCACCTACCAGATGCTGGCCGAGGACGGCAAACGCTTCGACGCCGTCATCAAGCCCTTTCGCCTGGCCGTGCCCGGAGCCCTGCACTAATGGCCACGTACGCGGTCGGTGACCTGCAAGGCTGCCTCGACCCGCTCAAATGCCTGCTGGAGCGCGTCGAGTTCGATCCGCAAAAAGACACGCTGTGGCTGGTGGGTGACCTGGTCAACCGCGGCCCGCAGTCCCTCGAGACGTTGCGTTTTCTCTACAGCATCCGCCAGTCGCTGGTGTGCGTGCTCGGCAACCACGACCTGCATCTGCTGGCCGCCTGGCAGAACATCGAACGCCTGAAAAAATCCGATACCCTGAACGAAATACTCGCGGCCCCCGATTGCGTCGAGCTGCTGGAGTGGTTGCGCCAGCAAAAGCTCATGCACTACGACGAAGCGCGCAACCTGGCACTGGTCCATGCTGGCATCCCGCCCCAATGGTCCCTGCGCAAGGCACTCAAATGCGCTGGCGAGGTCGAGCAGGCATTGCGCGACGACAATCTGTTCGCCCCCTACCTGGATGGCATGTACGGTAACGAGCCGGTCAAGTGGGACAACGACCTCACCGGTAGCGCCCGTCTTCGGGTCATCACCAATTACTTCACGCGCATGCGTTTCTGCACCCGCGACGGCAAGCTCGATCTCAAGGGCAAGGAAGGCATCGAGACCGCACCTCCTGGCTACGCCCCCTGGTTCAAGCACAGCGAGCGCAAGACCCGTCACCTGAAGATCATTTTCGGGCACTGGGCGGCACTGGGAGGCCAATCCGACGAGCCCGGCGTCTTCGCGCTCGATACCGGTTGCGTGTGGGGCAGTGCCATGACGCTGATGAACGTCGATACTTTCGAGCAACTGCGTTGCGATTGCGACGAGCAGGGCCACGCTAAAATCCACCACCCGACCACTGCACCATTGCCGGCCGGCACTGCCGTTTGACCGGCGTTGCGTTTCAGCGCTACAGGAGTCCTCATGACCGAATTCAAACGCATCCCCCCGGAACAGGCCCAGGCCCTGCGCGAGCAAGGCGCAGTCGTCGTCGACGTCCGCGACCCAGCCACTTTTGCGGCTGCGCATATCAGTGGTTCCAGGCATCTGGATAACCACTCCATCGCCGACTTCATCCGGGCCGCCGACCTCGACGCACCTACCGTGGTGGTCTGCTATCACGGCAACTCCAGCCAGAGCGCAGCCGCCTACCTGGTCAGCCAGGGCTTCAGTGACGTCTACAGCATGGACGGCGGTTTTGAGTTGTGGCGTACGACTTATCCTTTAGAAATAGCGAAAGGCACTCACGAATAATTTTTTATGCCGTCCCAAGCCCGCGAGAACCGTGGGCTTGAGCACTGGCAGACGAACGGTCTGCCACAACTAATTACGTATTCCACCTTTACCTCTCCGATTCCGAACTATCCTTAGCCTCAGGCCATCCAAAACAGGGGAGAGCCGGTACACCGGCGCACGGGTCATCGGGAGTAAGCTTTCAAGAGCCTGCATTCTTGAAAGCATTCTGGGGGGTAAGCAGCAGCTGGGTTCCACCAGCGGCTGACCAGCATCGACTGATTGATCCGCCACCGGCTCCACGTATCGAGCGAGGTGACGTCATGAGTATTTTTAGCCACTTCCAGCAACGTTTCGAGTCCACGCGGCAGGAGGAATACTCGCTGCAGGAATACCTCGAACTCTGCAAACAGGACCGTAGCGCCTACGCATCGGCTGCGGAGCGTCTGTTGCTGGCAATCGGAGAACCGGAACTGCTGGATACCTCGACCAACTCGAGGCTCTCGCGAATCTTTTCCAACAAGGTGATTCGCCGCTATCCGGCCTTTGCAGACTTCCATGGGATGGAAGAATGCATCGAACAGATCGTGTCCTATTTCCGCCATGCCGCCCAAGGCCTGGAAGAGAAGAAGCAAATCCTTTATCTGCTCGGCCCCGTGGGTGGCGGTAAATCGTCCCTGGCCGAAAAACTCAAGCAACTGATCGAAAAAGTGCCCTTCTACGCGATCAAGGGCTCGCCGGTGTTCGAATCGCCCCTGGGCCTCTTCAACGCCACAGAGGACGGCGCGATCCTCGAGGAAGACTTCGGCATTCCACGCCGCTACCTCAATACCATCATGTCGCCATGGGCCACCAAGCGCCTCGCCGAATTCGGTGGTGACATCAGCCAGTTCCGTGTGGTCAAGCTCTACCCTTCGATCCTTAACCAGATCGCAGTGGCCAAGACCGAGCCGGGCGACGAAAACAACCAGGATATTTCGGCCCTGGTGGGCAAGGTCGATATCCGCAAACTGGAAGAATTCCCACAGAACGACGCCGATGCCTACAGCTACTCGGGTGCGCTGTGCCGGGCCAACCAGGGCCTGATGGAGTTCGTCGAAATGTTCAAGGCGCCCATCAAGGTGCTGCACCCCCTGCTGACCGCCACCCAGGAAGGCAACTACAACAGCACCGAGGGCCTGGGGGCCATTCCGTTCACCGGCATCCTGCTGGCTCACTCCAACGAGTCGGAATGGCATACCTTCCGCAACAACAAGAACAACGAGGCCTTCATCGACCGGATCTACATCGTCAAGGTGCCGTACTGCCTGCGGGTGACCGACGAAGTGAAGATCTACGACAAGCTGCTGTTCAACAGCTCGCTGTCCAAGGCCCATTGCGCCCCTGACACGCTGAAGATGCTGGCCCAGTTCACGGTGCTGTCGCGCCTCAAGGAGCCGGAAAACTCCAACATCTATTCGAAGATGCGTGTGTACGACGGTGAAAACCTCAAGGACACCGATCCGAAGGCCAAGTCGATCCAGGAATACCGCGACAACGCGGGGGTCGATGAAGGCATGAACGGTCTGTCCACACGCTTCGCGTTCAAGATCCTGTCCAAGGTGTTCAACTTCGACCCTCACGAGATCGCGGCCAACCCGGTTCACTTGCTGTATGTGCTGGAACAGCAGATCGAGCAGGAGCAATTCCAGGCCGAAACCCGCGAGCGTTACCTGCGCTTCCTCAAGGAGTACCTGGCCCCGCGCTACATCGAGTTCATCGGCAAGGAAATCCAGACCGCATACCTGGAGTCCTACAGCGAATACGGCCAGAACATCTTCGACCGCTACGTGCTGTACGCAGACTTCTGGATCCAGGACCAGGAATACCGCGACCCGGAAACCGGCGAAATACTCAATCGCGTGGCCCTCAACGAAGAGCTGGAGAAAATCGAGAAACCGGCAGGCATCAGCAATCCGAAGGACTTCCGCAACGAGATCGTCAACTTCGTGCTGCGCGCCCGGGCCAACAACAACGGCAAGAACCCAACCTGGCTCAGCTATGAAAAGCTGCGGGTGGTCATCGAGAAGAAAATGTTCTCCAACACCGAAGACCTGCTGCCAGTCATCAGCTTCAACGCCAAGGCCAGCAAGGAGGACCAGCAAAAACACAACGACTTCGTTACACGCATGGTCGAACGTGGCTACACCGACAAACAGGTACGGCTGCTCTCCGAGTGGTACCTGCGGGTCCGGAAATCGCAGTAAGCAGCGGCAAGCTTCTAGCTACAAGCTGCAAGGAACGGCGTTGAGCCCAAGGCTCGACGCCACTCCTCTTGCAGCCTGAGGCTTACGACTTGAAGCTCCCCCGGAGGGGCCTATGAGCTATGTGATCGACCGACGCCTTAATGGCAAGAACAAGAGCACGGTGAACCGCCAGCGGTTTCTGCGGCGCTACCGTGACCACATCAAGAAGGCCGTCGAAGAGGCGGTCAGCCGGCGCTCCATTACCGACATGGAGCACGGCGAACAGATCAGCATCCCCGGCCGCGATATCGACGAGCCGGTGCTTCATCATGGCCGCGGCGGCAAACAGACCGTCGTGCACCCAGGCAACAAGGAATTCACCAGTGGCGAGCACATCCCCCGTCCCCAGGGTGGTGGTGGCGGCAAAGGGCCCGGTAAAGCCGGCAACTCCGGCGAAGGCATGGATGAGTTCGTGTTCCAGATCACCCAGGAGGAATTCCTGGAGTTCATGTTCGAGGACCTGGAACTGCCGAACCTGGTCAAGCGCAACCTGACCGGCACCGACACCTTCAAGACCGTGCGGGCCGGTATCAGCAATGAAGGCAATCCGTCACGCATCAATATCATCCGCACCCTCCGCTCCGCCCACGCACGGCGTATCGCGCTGTCGGGCAGCAGCCGGGCAAAACTGCGCGAGGCCAAGGAAGAACTGGCCCGCCTGAAACGTGAAGAACCCGACAATTTTGGCGATATTCAGGACCTGGAAGCGGAAATCGAGAAACTCAGCGCACGCATCCACCGCGTACCGTTCCTCGACACCTTCGACCTCAAGTACAACCTGCTGGTGAAACAGCCAAACCCCAGCTCCAAGGCGGTGATGTTCTGCCTGATGGACGTATCCGGCTCCATGACCCAGGCCACCAAGGACATCGCCAAACGCTTCTTCATCCTGTTGTACCTGTTCCTGAAGCGGAACTACGACAAGATCGATGTAGTGTTCATCCGCCACCACACCAGCGCCAGGGAAGTGGACGAAGAGGAATTCTTCTACTCCAGGGAGACCGGCGGCACCATTGTCTCCAGCGCCCTGAAGCTGATGCAGGAGATCATGGCCGAACGCTACCCCGCCAACGAATGGAACATCTATGCAGCCCAGGCGTCGGACGGCGACAACTGGAATGACGACTCACCGATCTGTCGCGACATCCTGATCAACCAGATCATGCCATTCGTCCAGTACTACACTTATGTGGAGATTACTCCACGCGAACACCAGGCCCTGTGGTACGAATACGAACGGATAGCCGAAGCTTTTTCCGACACATTTGCCCAACAGCAACTGGTCTCGGCCGGGGATATCTACCCGGTCTTCCGTGAACTCTTCCAGCGCAGGTTAGTGACATGACCGCCAAAAAAGAGCAGAAGCGCCAGCCCATTTCCACCGGCTCCGAATGGACGTTCGAGCTGATCAAGGCCTACGACCGCGAAATCAGCCGTATCGCGGATCGCTATGCCCTCGATACCTACCCGAACCAGATCGAGGTGATCACCGCCGAGCAAATGATGGACGCCTATGCGTCGGTCGGCATGCCGCTGGGCTATCACCACTGGTCCTACGGCAAGCACTTCCTCAGTACCGAGAAATCCTACAGTCGAGGCCAGATGGGACTGGCCTATGAGATCGTCATCAACTCCGACCCCTGCATCGCCTACCTGATGGAGGAAAATACAATCTGCATGCAGGCCCTGGTGGTGGCGCATGCCTGCTATGGGCACAACAGCTTCTTCAAGGGCAACTACCTGTTCCGCACCTGGACCGATGCCAGCTCGATCATCGATTACCTGGTGTTTGCCAAGCAGTACATCATGCAGTGCGAGGAGCGCCATGGTATCGACGCGGTGGAAGACCTCCTGGACTCCTGCCACGCCCTGATGAACTACGGCGTGGACCGCTACAAACGGCCGTATCCGATTTCCGCCGAAGAAGAACGCCGGCGCCAAAAGGACCGCGAAGAACACCTGCAAAAACAGATCAACGATCTGTGGCGCACCATTCCCAAGGGTGCAGACAAGTACAACGAAAAAGACAATGCCCGTTTTCCTGCCGAGCCCCAGGAGAACATTCTCTATTTCATTGAAAAACATGCGCCCCTGCTGGAACCGTGGCAGCGGGAAATCGTGCGTATCGTGCGTAAGATCGCCCAGTATTTCTATCCACAACGCCAAACCCAGGTCATGAACGAGGGATGGGCCACGTTCTGGCACTACACGCTGATGAACGACCTGTACGACGAGGGCCTGGTTACCGACGGCTTCATGATGGAGTTCCTGACGTCCCACACCAGCGTGGTGTTCCAACCTGGTTTCGACAGCCCGTACTACAGCGGCATCAACCCTTACGCACTGGGTTTCGCCATGTACCGCGACATCCGCCGCATGTGCGAAAACCCCACCGAGGAAGATCGTCGCTGGTTCCCGGAAATCGCCGGTTCGGACTGGTTGTCCGCCATTAAATTCGCCATGAGCAGTTTCAAGGACGAAAGCTTCATCTTGCAGTACCTCTCGCCCAAGGTGATCCGCGACCTGAAATTGTTCAGCATTCTGGATGATGACCAGAAAGATGACTTGGTAGTGCCCGCCATTCACGATGAGAGCGGCTATCGCATCATCCGCGAAACTCTGGCGGCGCAGTACAACCTGGGCAATCGCGAGCCCAACGTGCAGATCTACAGCATCGACCGCCGCGGCGATCGCTCGCTGACCCTGCGGCACCAGGCGCACAACCGCAAACCACTGGGTGACTCCACCGATGAAGTGCTCAAGCACCTGCACCGGCTCTGGGGTTTCGACATCCACCTGGAAACCCTGCAAGGCGACCAAGTGATGAAAACCCATCATGTACCTCCCAAAGGCGAACAAGCCGAAGGAGACTATGGCCGCCTGGACCTGGCGGTCATTCATCTTTGATCCCGTTTTCGCCTCCGGAGGTCCGACGCAAAGGTTATCCTGTCGGATCAACGGAGGTTTTTTATGCAGATCTATAAAGTTGGCGGCGCCGTTCGCGATCGCCTGCTGGGCATTCCCGTCACCGACATCGATCGGGTCGTCGTGGGGGCCACCGCCGAGGAAATGCTCGCCAAAGGTTTTCGCCCCGTGGGGGCTGACTTTCCGGTATTCCTCGACCCGAAGACCGGCGAGGAATACGCCCTCGCCCGTACCGAACGCAAGAGCGGTCGAGGCTATCGCGGCTTCGTGTTCCATGCCAGCCCTGAAGTGACCTTGGAGGAGGACCTGGTTCGCCGGGACTTGACCATCAACGCCATGGCTGAAGATGACCATGGCAACCTGACCGATCCGTACCACGGCCAACGCGATCTGGAAGCCCGCGTTCTGCGTCACGTATCCCCCGCTTTCGCCGAAGATCCCCTCCGAGTTTTGCGAGTTGCCCGCTTTGCCGCACGCTATGCACCGCTGGGCTTCAAGGTGGCGGACGAAACCCTTGGACTGATGCGCCAGCTCAGTGAGTCCGGCGAATTGGAAGCATTGACGGCTGAGCGCAGTTGGAAAGAAATTTCCCGCGCCCTCATGGAAAAACAGCCACAGGTATTTATCCAGGTCCTACGCGACTGCACGGCCCTCAAGGTCCTGATGCCCGAGGTCGATGCGCTGTTCGGCGTGCCTCAGCCTGAAGCCCACCACCCGGAAATCGACACGGGCTTGCACACCCTGAGCGTGCTGGAACAGGCGGCACTGCACCAGCAACCCCTGACCGTCCGCTGGGCTTGCCTGCTCCATGACCTGGGCAAAGGCCTGACACCCGAACACGAATGGCCGCGGCACATCGCCCATGAGCACAAAGGCTTGAAGCTGATCAAAGCGGTCAATGAGCGCTTCAAGGTACCGCGCGATTGTCAGGAACTGGCACTGTTGGTCGGCCAGTATCACACCCATGCTCATCGTGCGCTTGAGCTGAAGGCGTCCACCTTGCTTGAGCTGTTGCAGAGTTTTGACGTGTACCGTCGGCCTCAGCGCTTCGAGGAGTTCATCGCGGCGTGCGAGATGGATGCCCGTGGTCGCAAAGGCCTGGAAAATCGAAGTTATCCACAGGCGGATTATCTGCGCGGCGCAGCAGCGGCGGCCCGCGCAGTGGCAGTGCAGCCTTTGCTGGAGAAAGGCTTCAAGGGTCCGGAGCTGGGTGAGGCGATCAAACGGGAGCGACTCAGGGTATTGAAAGCGTATAAGGAATCAGCGGGCTGACACCCCGTTTGCAGCTCAGGTGAGTGCGCCGATCTGATCGCGAGCAGGCTCGCTCCCACAGGGCTCGTGGCAGACATGGCCTCTGCGTTCGCATAGATCAAATGTGGGAGCGAGCCTGCTCGCGATGACGTTATGAAAGTCGCAGCAGGTCCAAAGGCGTAAGTTGCTCCCCCCGCCATTCGAAAGCCACCGGCGCCAGTACCTGATCAATCTGCGCTTCTTCCCACAACGCGGCAAAGCTCTTGCCCACACCAGGATGAATCCGGTCCGGCGCGATCAACGACAACGGCCACAACACGAAGGCGTTCTTGAGGATCTCCGCGCGAGGCAGGATCAGCCCGTCGAAGTTGCCAACCTGTTCGCCATATAGCAGCACGTCGATATCCAGCGGCAGCCCCTTGCGGTCCGGCGCATAGCGACCGTTGTCCGCCTCGATGAACTTGAGGCGACGATCCAGCTCCATCAGCGGCAGATCCGTGAAGGCCGAAACGACAAAATTGAAGAAAGGCCCGCTTTTGATACCCACCGGCTGGCTCTCGAACACGGCCGAACAGCGCATGTCCACCAGGAATCCGGCCAAGGCCTCCAGACCGGCGCATAGATGGGTTTCGCGCTCGATGTTGCTGCCGAGCCCGAGAAAAACCTGAGTCAGCGGCATCCGCGCTCGATCTCCACGCCAACGCCGCTGGCCGCCGGTACGGCGCCGGGCTTGGTCACTTTCAGACGCAACCAGGTGATCTTGAACTCATCCATGAGTTCCTGGGCCAGTCGCTCGGCGAAGGTCTCGACCAATTGGAACTGCGCCTGCTCGGCAAACGCCTGGATGCGCGAGGAGACGCTGGCGTAGTCGAGCGCCAGGGTCAGGTCGTCGCCCGCGGCAGCCGGGCGGTTGTCCCAGGCGAAGCTCAGGTCAAGCCGCAGGCACTGTCGGATGCCTCGCTCCCAGTCGTAGGCACCGATTACCGTGTCGACTTCCAGGCCCTCGATAAACACTCTGTCCAAGCACTCTTCTCCGCAGCACGACAAGGGCGCAATGCGCCGTTAGAATCAGGGCGTCCTCGCCCGGAATAGTTAGCATGTTTTGGTTACTGGCGATTCTCGCCTACCTGCTCGGCTCGCTGTCCTTCGCCATTTTGCTCAGCCGCCTGACCGGTCGCCCGGATCCGCGAATGAGTGGCTCAGGCAATGCCGGAGCCACCAACATGCTGCGCCTGGCCGGACGCAAACTCGCGATCCTGACCCTGCTGGGCGACCTCTGCAAAGGCCTTGTCCCGGTATTGATCGCCAGCCTTGCAGGGCTCTCGTTGCAGCAACAGGCCTGGATCGGCGTCTGCGCCGTCATCGGCCATCTATTCCCGCTGTACTTTCGCTTTCGGGGCGGCAAGGGTGTCGCCACCGCCGCCGGCATGCTGCTGGGCCTGTACCCGCCCGCCGCCCTGCTGGCTGTCTGTGCCTGGCTGCTGACCTTCTACCTGACCCGCACCAGCTCCCTGGCCGCGCTGATCGCCACGCCGTTGACCCTACCGTTGCTGGCCTGGCAGGAACCGGCGGCCTTGCTACCAATGACCGCCCTGGTCGCACTGATCGTCTGGCGTCACCGGGGCAATCTACGCGACCTGTTCGCCGGGCGCGAACGGCATTTTTAAATGACGCCTCACAGCGGCGCCAACTGCTCCATCGGCCAGCGCGCCTGCACACTTATCGCCAGGCTTTCCTGCTGGCCGGCCTGCAATCGCTGGCAGCCGGCAAAGGCAATCATTGCGCCGTTATCTGTACAGAACTCCGGTCGGGCGTAGTAAACGTCGCCCTTCATGTCGCCGAGCATTTTCTCCAGCGATGTGCGCAGGGCCTTGTTCGCGCTCACACCACCGGCGATCACCAGGCGCTTGAGCCCGGCCTGCTTGAGGGCACGCTTGCACTTGATGGTCAAAGTCTCCACCACGGCCTGCTGGAACGCCAGCGAGATGTCGCAACGGGCTTGTTCACTGTCGTCCCCGGCGCTGACGCACTGCTGCCAGGTGTTCAGCGCGAAGGTCTTCAATCCGCTGAAACTGAAATCCAGGCCCGGGCGGTCGCACATCGGTCGCGGGAACACGAAGCGCCCATCGACCCCTTGCGTTGCAAGCCGGGAGATTTCCGGCCCGCCTGGATAATTGAGGCCCATCATTTTTGCAGTTTTGTCGAACGCTTCGCCGGCGGCATCGTCGAGGGTTTCGCCGAGCAACTCGTATTGGCCGATGCCATCGACCCGGATGAGCTGCGTATGGCCGCCCGATACCAACAAAGCGACGAACGGAAACTGTGGCGGTTGCGACTCCAGCATCGGCGCAAGCAAGTGGCCTTCCATGTGATGCACACCCAAGGCCGGGATACCCCAGGCAAAGGCCAGCGCCTGGGCACAGGAAGCGCCCACCAGCAACGCGCCCACCAGGCCCGGGCCGGCGGTGTAGGCGATGCCGTCGATCTCGGTCGGCACGCAGCCAGCTTCGGCCAGAACCTGACGGATCAAGGGCAGCATGCGCTTGACGTGATCACGGGAGGCCAACTCGGGCACCACCCCGCCATAGGCGCGATGCAGGTCGATCTGGCTGAACAGCGCATCGGCCAGCAGGCCGCGTTCACTGTCGTAAAGTGCGACACCGGTTTCGTCGCAAGAGGTTTCTAATCCCAGTACTAGCATGGGTTTGCGCCTTGTAGAGGCTGAATTCGAAGGCGCGCATAATAGTCGCCACGTTGTGCCCCGACCAGCGGTTTTCGATCAGAGGCTTTGCATTCCGAGCGTTGAGGGGTTAACATCCGCAACCCTTAAAAACCGACGTCTTCAAGTGCTCTTTTGCCGCGAGGATGTTGACCCCGGTAATGAATGAAGGTAGCTCTGGATGCCAGCCGTCAAAGTAAAAGAGAACGAACCCTTCGACGTAGCTCTGCGTCGTTTCAAGCGCTCCTGCGAAAAAGCCGGTGTTCTGGCTGAAGTTCGTAGCCGCGAATTCTACGAGAAGCCGACTTCTGAGCGTAAGCGCAAGGCAGCAGCCGCTGTTAAGCGTCACGCCAAGAAAGTTCAGCGCGAACAGCGCCGCGCCGTACGTCTGTACTAATACACAGACGTCCGTAGCAAGCTTCTGCCAAGCCCGGCCCTCAAGCCGGGCTTATGGCATTTGCGGAATAACGCTTGATGCTTCACCGTCAAAGCCGCAGACGCGACCAAGACAACCTGCTTCACCGCGTCAGACCTGGCTCTTTTGCCAGCGGTGCACGTCTTTCCTGACGAGCCTTCCAAGGCTACCGACGAGCACACCCTGATTCCTCTAACGACGATCAGCCCAAGGCACCTGCCTGCGTGCCCGCTTCATGAGCTATCCGAGGCCTGAACAGCCGTTACCGGACTCAGCGCAACACATTCAAACAGTCGAATACTGATAGTTATTAACGTCAGTGGATTATCGGCAGATACACTTCCCGACAGCGATGATGCAGACGACCCGGTCGAGCCACCGATTTAGCGTGCCTCAAACCCAGACCCGGTTACGCCTGCCGATTTCGGGTCCATATTTCGCGCAGTGATGATGAGAACGCCATGGCCGGGCTGATTCCCCAGAGCTTTATTGACGACCTCCTGAACCGCACCGACATCGTCGACGTGGTCAGCTCTCGCCTGCAAATGAAGAAAGCGGGCAAGAACTACACAGCCTGCTGCCCGTTCCACAAAGAGAAAACGCCTTCTTTCAGCGTCAGCCCCGACAAGCAGTTCTACTATTGCTTCGGCTGTGGCGCTGGCGGCAACGCCCTCGGCTTCATCATGGACCACGACAACCTGGACTTCCCCCAGGCGGTCGAAGAACTGGCCAAAGCCGCCGGCATGGAAGTACCCCGCGAGGAAAGCGGTCGACAGCACAAGCCACGCCAACCGACCGATTCTCCGCTTTACCCACTGCTGACCGCGGCAGCGGATTTTTATCGCCAGGCCCTAAAAAGCCACCCGGCACGCAAGGCCGCGGTGGACTATCTAAAGGGCCGCGGCCTGACCGGCGAAATCGCCCGGGACTTCGGCCTCGGCTTCGCACCGCCCGGCTGGGACAATCTGTACAAGCACCTGAGCAGCGATACGTTGCAGCAGCGCGCCATGATCGACGCCGGCCTGCTGATTGAAAATGCCGAAACCGGCAAGCGCTACGACCGCTTCCGCGACCGGGTCATGTTTCCGATCCGCGACACGCGCGGGCGGATCATTGCCTTTGGTGGCCGGGTGCTGGGCGACGACAAGCCGAAATACCTGAACTCCCCGGAAACCCCGGTGTTCCATAAGGGACAAGAACTCTACGGCTTGTATGAAGCGCGCAAGAACAACCGCAACCTCGATGAAATCATTGTCGTCGAAGGCTACATGGACGTTATTGCCCTGGCCCAACAAGGCCTGCGCAACGCTGTGGCGACCCTGGGCACAGCCACCAGCGAAGAACACATGAAACGCCTGTTTCGCGTCGCGCCCAACGTGCTGTTTTGCTTCGACGGTGACCAGGCCGGTCGCAACGCCGCCTGGCGCGCCCTGGAAGCTACCTTGCCGTGCCTGCAGGACGGCCGCCGGGCACGCTTTCTGTTCCTGCCCGAGGGCGAAGACCCGGACACCCTGGTGCGCTCCGAAGGTACCGACGCGTTCCGGGCACGAATCAACCAGCACGCCCAACCATTGGCCGATTATTTCTTCCAGCAGTTGACCGAGGAAGCCGACCCGCGCTCCCTCGAAGGCAAGGCCCACATGGCCACCCTCGCGGCACCACTGATCGACAAGGTGCCCGGCGCCAACCTGCGCACACTGATGCGCCAGCGCCTGACCGAAATCACCGGCCTGAACAGCGAAGCGGTCAATCAACTGGTGCACAGCGCGCCCCAGGAGGCGCCGCCAGCTTATGACCCGGGCATCGATTACGACGCGATGCCGGATTTCGCCGACTATCATCAACCCCAGCAGGATTACGCCCCCCAGCAGGAATGGACGCCGAAAAAACCCGGTAGCGGCGGCAAGAAATGGGACAAGAAACCCTGGGACAAGAACGGCAAGCGTGGCGATCGCGACCAACCACGTGCCCCGCGCGTGCCGGCCGCCGTCGAACCACCAACACTGGCCGCCTTGCGCACCTTGCTGCATCACCCGCAACTGGCGGAAAAAGTCGAGGACGCAGGGCACTTCGCCGCCGAGGACCACAGCAATACGCAATTGCTGGTGGCACTCCTTGAAGCCGTGCAGAAGAACCCCAAGCTAAACTCTTTCCAGTTGATCGCGCGGTGGCACGGTACCGAGCAGGGACGTCTTTTGAAGGCCCTGGCCGAGAAGGAATGGCTGATTGATGGAGACAACCTTGAACAACAGTTTTTCGACACCATTACTAGCTTGTCCGCCCGCCAACGCGAGCGAAATCTGGAACAACTTCTGCGAAAAGCTCGCCAGAGCGAGTTGACCAGCGAAGAGAAAAACCAATTGCGCGACTTACTTAGCCGCAATGTTTGCGCATCAAACCCGACCTCAACTGGCGCGTGAGGTCACAGCTCAGGTATAATCCTCGGCTTGTTTTTTGCCCGCCAAGACCTTCAGTGGATAGGGTGTTATGTCCGGAAAAGCGCAACAGCAGTCTCGTATCAAAGAGTTGATCCTATTGGGTCGTGAGCAGGGCTACCTGACTTACGCGGAGGTCAACGACCACCTGCCGGAGGATATTTCAGATCCGGAACAGGTGGAAGACATCATCCGCATGATCAACGACATGGGGATCAACGTATTCGAGGTTGCTCCAGATAAGGATGCCCTTATGCTGGCCGACGCCGATACCGACGAGGCGGCCGCTGAAGAAGCGGCCGCAGCGTTGGCAGCGGTCGAGACCGACATTGGTCGCACCACCGACCCCGTGCGCATGTATATGCGTGAAATGGGCACGGTAGAGCTCCTCACACGCGAAGGCGAAATCGAAATCGCCAAGCGTATTGAAGAAGGCATCCGTGAAGTGATGGGCGCAATCGCGCACTTCCCTGGCACGGTTGACCATATTCTCTCCGAGTACACCCGCGTCACCACCGAAGGTGGCCGCCTGTCCGACGTCTTGAGCGGTTATATCGACCCGGACGACGGCATTGCGCCGCCTGCTGCCGAAGTGCCGCCGCCAATCGACGCGAAAGCCGTCAAGGCCGACGACGACACCGATGACGAAGACGCCGAAGCGAGCGACGACGAGGAAGAAGCCGAAAGCGGTCCGGATCCGATCATCGCAGCGCAGCGTTTCGGCGCTGTGGCCGACCAGATGGAAATCACCCGCAAGGCGCTGAAAAAGCACGGCCGCAACAACAAGCAGGCAATTGCCGAGCTGTTGGCACTGGCCGAGCTGTTCATGCCGATCAAGCTGGTACCGAAGCAATTCGAAGGCCTGGTCGAACGTGTGCGCAGTGCCCTGGATCGCTTGCGCCAGCAAGAGCGCGCGATCATGCAACTTTGCGTACGTGATGCCCGCATGCCGCGCGCCGACTTCCTGCGTCAGTTCCCTGGTAACGAAGTCGACGAAAGCTGGACCGATGCACTGGCCAAGGGCAAGAGCAAATATGCTGAAGCCATTGCCCGCCTGCAACCGGACATCATTCGTTGCCAGCAGAAGCTGAGCGCGCTGGAAGCCGAGACCGGCCTGAGCATCGCCGAGATCAAGGACATCAACCGTCGCATGTCGATCGGCGAGGCCAAGGCCCGTCGCGCGAAGAAAGAGATGGTCGAAGCGAACTTGCGTCTGGTGATCTCCATCGCCAAGAAGTACACCAACCGCGGCCTGCAATTCCTCGACCTGATCCAGGAAGGCAACATCGGCCTGATGAAGGCGGTGGACAAGTTCGAATACCGTCGCGGCTACAAGTTCTCGACTTATGCCACCTGGTGGATCCGTCAGGCGATCACTCGCTCGATCGCCGACCAGGCCCGCACCATCCGTATCCCGGTGCACATGATCGAGACGATCAACAAGCTCAACCGTATTTCCCGGCAGATGCTGCAGGAAATGGGTCGCGAACCGACGCCGGAAGAGCTGGGCGAACGCATGGAAATGCCTGAGGACAAGATCCGCAAGGTATTGAAGATCGCCAAGGAGCCGATCTCCATGGAAACCCCGATCGGCGATGACGAAGACTCCCATCTGGGTGACTTCATCGAAGACTCCACCATGCAGTCTCCGATCGATGTCGCCACTGTCGAGAGTCTCAAGGAAGCGACTCGCGAAGTGCTTTCCGGCCTCACTGCCCGTGAAGCCAAGGTACTGCGCATGCGTTTCGGCATCGACATGAATACCGACCACACCCTCGAGGAAGTCGGTAAGCAGTTCGATGTCACCCGTGAGCGCATTCGTCAGATCGAAGCCAAGGCGTTGCGCAAACTGCGCCACCCGACGCGAAGCGAGCATCTGCGCTCCTTCCTCGACGAGTGACCTTCAAAACCCCCGGCCCTGCCGGGGGTTTTGTTATGTGCAACAGATAAAATCCCCCTCGTTACGCTCCTCACCACCCTGTGGCCCGTCTACACTCGAATCATCCTCCCCAAGCCATGACGAGACAGTGATGCCCAGACTGACGGCCGCGCTTTTGCTGTCATTGATGACCTGGACCGCAACAGCTGGCGCGTTGACGCTCACCGACGAGGAGCTCCGCTGGCTCAAGGACCACCCCGACCTGCGCCTGGGCGTCGATGCCTCATGGCCGCCGTTTGAGTTCCGCGATGACCAGGGCCGCTATCAGGGCCTGGCCGCCGACTACGTCGACATCATTCGTGAGCGGCTGGCCATCAGGCTCACCCCCATCGAGCCCGCTAGCTGGACCGCCGTGCTGGAGCAGGTCGTACAGGGCAAGATAGACCTCCTGCCGGGCATCATGTCCACGCCGGAGCGCCAGAACTACCTGGCGTTTACCCGGCCTTACCTGGACTTCCCCATTGTCATCCTGGCCCATCGCGGTGGCGCCCAGCCCCACAACCTCAAGGAGCTGTACGGGCTGAAAATCGCCGTGGTGGAGAACTATGCCCCCCATGAACTGCTGCGCAACCACCATCCCGACCTGAATCTCGTGGCGCTGCCCAACGTCAGCTCAGCCCTGCAAGCACTGGCAACCGACGAGGTGGATGCGGTGGTCGGCGACCTGGCTTCCAGTGTCTGGAGCCTGCGCCAACTCAAGCTCGAAGGTCTTTATGTCAGCGGGGAAACACCTTATCGCTATCAGTTGGCAATGGCCGTCCCTCGAGACAACAAGATATTGGTGGGTATCCTGGACAAGGTCATGGCCGACATGAGCCCGGCCGAAGTTGCCGAGATCCAGCAGAAGTGGGTCGGCAATGTGCATGACTACCGCCAGCTCTGGTCAGATTTGCTGGTCTACGGCCTGCCTGCACTATTGCTCCTGGTCGGGATACTGGCGGTAGTGATTCGCATCAACCGCCGACTCAGCTCGGAAATCGCCCGACGGGTCGAGCTGGAACAGGAGCTGCGCAGCAGCGAATACCATTACCGTGGGCTGGTGGAGAGCCTGTCGGCCATTGCCTGGGAGGCAAGGGTCAGCGACTTCACCTACAGCTACGTGTCGCCCCATGCCGAAGACCTGCTGGGTTATCCCCTTTCCCATTGGCTGATCCCAGGCTTCTGGCGCAACATCATTCATCCGGCCGACCTGATCCGTGCCCAGACCTACTGTGATCATGAAGTGCTGGCCGGGCGCGATCACTGCATCGACTATCGCGTGATCACCGCCGATGGCCGCTGCCTGTGGGTGCGCGACATTGTCAGTCTGATCGAACACGGTCACGAACCGGTGATGCGCGGGCTGATGATCGATATCAGCGAAGCCAAGCGCACCGAGGAAGCACTGCGCCTTTCGGAGCAGAAATTTGGCTCAGTGTTCCGCCAATGCCCGGACATCCTGGTGATCGCACGGCTGATGGACGGTTGTCTGCTGGAGGTCAACAAGGCCTTCGAGGAGCAGATCGGCCTGAGTGCCGCCGAGGTGGTGGGGCGCAGCGCAACCGAATTGAATATCTGGGGCATCCAAGGCGTGGGGCCGGGCCTGTTGCAGCGCTTGCAGGCCGGCAGCATTCGCAACCTGGAAATGCCCTTTCGCCGTAGCAATGGCCAGGTGTTCACCGGACTGATCTCCGCCGAACCCTTCGACCTCGACACGACGCCAGCCCTGGTCGTGGTAGTGCGGGACATCAGCCAGCTCAAGGAAACCCAGCAGCAATTGCAGACCTCCGAAGAGAAGTTTGCCAAGGCATTCCACGCCTCGCCCGATGGCTTGCTACTGTCCCGGCAAAGCGATGGTTTGCTGATTGAAGTCAACGAAGGTTTCAGCCGCATTACCGGTTTCAACAGCGCCCTGTCGGTGGACCGCTCTACCCTGGACCTGGGCATCTGGGTCAACCTCAACGAGCGCAAGCAGATGCTCAACCTGCTGAAACGGGACGGCTTCGTGAAGGACTTCAGCTGCCATATCCGTCGCAACGACGGGCAGGTACGGCTCTGCGAAGTCTCCAGTCGCCCGCTGCCCATCGGCAACGAAGACTGCATGCTGACCATCGCCCGAGACATCACCGAACGCCATCTCATGCAGGAGAAACTGCAACAAGCCGCCACCGTGTTCGAAAGCACGGCCGAAGGCGTGCTGATCACCGATACGCAACAGCACATCAGCGCGGTGAACCGAGCCTTCACCGAAATCACCGGCTACAGCGAAACCGAAGCCTTGGGCCATACACCTCGGTTACTGGCTTCCGGCCTGCATGACAGCGCGTTCTATGCCGCGATGTGGCACCAGTTGACGGCGGAAGGTCACTGGCAGGGCGAGATTTCCAATCGGCGCAAGAACGGCGAGCTGTACCCCAGTTGGCTGACCATCAGCGCGGTGCGCAATCGGGATCAACAGATCACCCATTTCGTTGCGGTCTTCGCCGATATCTCCAGCCTCAAACATGCCCAGGCCCGGCTCGATTACCAGGCTCACCACGATCCACTGACCGGCCTGCCGAATCGCACGCTGTTCGAAAGCCGCTTGCTGACGGCCCTCAACAGCCAGCAGGAAAACGGCGGCCAGGGCGCGGTGCTGTTCTTGGACCTGGACCGCTTCAAGCACATCAACGACAGCCTCGGACACCCGGTCGGCGACCTGCTGCTCAAAGGCATTGCCGTACGCTTGCGCGAGCAACTTCGCGACATCGACACCGTGGCGCGCCTGGGCGGCGACGAGTTCATCATCCTGCTGCCTGGCTTGCAGCAGCCCAGCGACGCCGAGCACATCGCCCAGAAACTATTGAACTGCTTTGCCGCGCCATTCCAGGCCGGCGAGCACGAGTTTTTCATCAGCGCCAGCATTGGCACCAGCCTCTACCCACAGGATGGCTGCGACGTCGCCACGCTGGTCAAGAATGCTGACGCTGCGATGTACCGCTCCAAGGCCAAGGGGCGCAACCGGGTGGAAAGCTACACCCGCGACCTCACCGCCCAGGCCAGCGAGCGCGTAGCCCTGGAACACGAGCTGCGACGGGCGATCGAGCGCAACGAACTGTCATTATCCTTCCAACCAAAAATCAGCCTCGTCGACAACCGCCTGGTGGGCGCCGAGGCGCTGATTCGCTGGACCCACCCGACATTTGGCGACGTACCGCCGGAACATTTCATCCCCCTGGCGGAAGAAAACGGCATGATCCTGCAAATTGGCGACTGGGTACTGGAACATGCCTGCCAGCAGTTAAGTGAGTGGAACAGCACCCATGACAGCCTGGGCCCTCTGTCGGTCAACCTCGCCGGCGCCCAATTGCGCCAGCCCAACCTGTTGGGACGTATCGAACAACTGCTGCGCGAACACCATCTCAAGCCAGGCTTGTTGCAACTGGAAATTACCGAAAACTTCATCATGAGCCAGGCCGAAGAGGCCCTGACGGTGCTGCACCAGTTGAAAAAGCTCGGTGTGCAATTGGCCATCGACGACTTCGGCACGGGTTACTCTTCCCTCAGCTACCTCAAGCGCCTGCCGCTGGACATCCTCAAGATCGACCAATCCTTCGTCCGCGGCCTGCCCGACGACCCCCACGACGCGGCCATCGTGCGGGCAATCATCGCCCTGGGCCGCAGCATGCAATTCACCATCATCGCCGAGGGCGTCGAAACCCTGGCCCAGCAGCAATTCCTGAGCGAAGAAGGTTGCGAGCAGATCCAGGGCTACATCGTCAGCCTGCCCCTGGGCGCCGACGAGTTTGCCGCCACGTTTCTTCGTGTGACCGTATCGGATTTTTCGGATAGCACAGCCGAGAAACCGTCGCTATAATCCGCGACCTACTGAGGGCCTATAGCTCAGTTGGTTAGAGCAGAGGACTCATAATCCTTTGGTCCACGGTTCAAGTCCGTGTGGGCCCACCATCTTGAAAGCCGCGCATTGCGCGGCTTTTGCGTATCTAGCGTCCTCCCGCTAGCATCCTTCGCTCCGATACAATAAAAATCCCATCCCTCACCGAGATGCCCATCATCGCCAGCCCCAGCCTCCCGCGACTGTTTCTTGAACTGTTCTGGCAACTTGGCATCCTTCTGGTGCCGGCCTTTTTCGTCACCGTGCTGCCGCCCCCACTGGCTTTGCTGGCGGTGGTGGCCCTTGGGCTGCTGATGGGCCTTGCTGCTCGCCTGGGCTTTTTGGCGATGGGCCGAGGCATTGCCCGGGTGACGGTCGGTGCCGTGTTTGGCCTGGGTTTCAGCCTCGGCCGGGCGCTGCCCGAGTGGTGGGGCATCTTGGTGGCGATCGTCGGCATCGTTGTTGGGCTCGCCTGCGTCAGTAGCTGGGAACGGCGCCTTGGGTTGGCGCCCGTTTCCAGCAAAGGGCCGAGTGCCTGGGGTGGAAACGAGCCGATGCTGACCCCTGAAGGCGAGCCAATCCGGGTCTTCAACCACGGCGAAATCGCCATGGGCGGCCCGACTTATTGCGACTATCTGTTCCCTGACGGTGTGCTTCTACAAGGCATTGGCTCCTCGGCAGTGTTCTCCAGCGACGGGCGCTACTTCGCCGCACCGGTACCGTCCCGGCAGGCATGGGGGCTGGTGGTCCTCGACCGTCAGCAACGCCAGCTGTACCGCTGCGCCGACAGCGAGCTCTGGGAGTTGGACGCTTTTGATCTCGACCTGCTGAGCGGACGACATAGCCCACTGGTGGATAACAGCGCTCGCAAAACCCGGCTCGATGAGCTGTTGCAAACCGCCAGCGTCACCCACCTGGTGCCTGTCGCCGATCTTTGGCTGGAAGCCGACTGGCATCCTGAGCCGACCTTCGAGCGGCGCTCCGCTAATGGCCAGCAGTGCCTTCAGGGCAATATTTCTTTGCCTTCGACTTTTCGCGACTTGCCCCAGCCACTGGATCCCCTGCATTCACCGCGCTATACCATCAGCATCAATGGACAACCGTCCGGCCTGTTGATGGCGGCAGACGCGCCGTTGATATGGAGCACCGATCAACGCGCGCTGGTGTGCCTGGCTCAGGAGCAAAGCGGTGACGCGGAGGGCGACCAGTATTGGTTGTGGCAGCTCGACATCGGCTGGCGCGTCCTGCCATCGCCCTGGGTGAGGAGTGTCGCGGAACCGTCCTTCTACTGGCATCAATTGCTGAGCCTCGACGCGGACCATGTACGTATCGGCGCGTACCTCGATTATCCGCGCCCAGGTTCCGGCCGTTACGGCTATCGCCTGGACAGCATCCACGGCGATACCGAAACCCAGGCCGGCCATGACGCCCAAGGCCGCGTACAGGTCGCTGAATTCAAACTGACCCGCATGGCCATTGCGTTGCCGTTGGACAGTCGAGGAGCACGCGGTGATGCGTTTATCGAGACACAGCCGATGCTAGATGGTGCCTGCGCTCAGTTGAGCTGGCTTGGCGACAATCGCGAAGGGCTTGGGGGCTATCGCTGTCAGATCGGTGACTGGCACTTGCCGGGAAGTTGGTTGTTGGACCACCGTGTCTCAGACTGCGGACGTTACCTCGCACTACTGCCCTTCGAAAACTCAACGACCGTGACCACCCATGGCGTGATTGCGGACACGAAGGATCGACGCCTGCTGGAAGGGCCGGCGATGTGGGTGGAACGCATCCTCGATTTTCGTGATGGCCGGCTGAGCCTGGCAGTGGTTGCCGGTCGACTTGACCAGGACCTGGAGGGCAGCGCGCTGCAACGTTTCAATGTCCAGGCGCCGCAGAACGGTAGCGCCAACGCCACTTCGTTCTTTCATCCCGACGAGCGATCCCGGTTGTTCTACGACACCGTGGAACTGCAGGTAGTCGATTCACAGCTTCAGAGAATGCCACCCTGGCGCCTGGTGGATCGTCCGCAAGCCGCCAACGCCGAAGGGGACTTCATCCAGCCTGCACCCGACCACCGGGACGCCGCCTGGTTGTTCGGCAGCGAGACGGAATATGCAGACAGTTGGGTACGCGCGCAGACGCCCCGGCTCGGAGGACACCTGCTGACAGCTTCAGGCTGCGCGCTGGTCGACCTGGCACCGTCGATGATCTGGTCGACGGATAGCCGTTATCTGGCCCTGACCTGCATGGCGACCGATGTGACAGAACAGTGTGGAAACTATCGAGGCTGGCAATTGCTGCTCCTGGATATCCAGGAGCACACGTTGCGGGTGCATCCGCAGTGGCTGGGCAAGCGGCCGCTGTTTGAGAGTTTCGACGACGAACAGCTGCATGTACGCTGCTTTGAGCGTGATTGGGAAGCGCCAGACGATGACGACCCAGGCTCTGTGCAGTCGTTCCCGCGGGCTCTACTGTTGCAGTTGCCCACCGAACAATTGGTTTGCCAGGACGGTTTATGGCTCAGGCCGTCACAGATGCACCTGGCCTATGCCTGGCGAACGCTGGCTTTACCTGCCATTGGCTATTTCCCACGTGAGAGCCTGTAACATGTTCGCTATCGAATGCCCGCGCCGGAGCCCACTTTGACTGACACCCGCCCTCCCGTTCTCGACGAAATCGACCGACAACTGATCGCGGCGCTGCAAATCAATGCACGGGAAAGCGTCGCCATGCTTGCCCGGCAGCTAGGCATCGCCCGCACGACCGTGACCTCACGGTTGGCGCGGCTGGAAAAAACCAAGGTGATCACTGGATACGGCGTGCGCCTGGGGCAGCGGGTGATAGACGGCGGTTTGCAGGCCTATGTCGGTATCAAGGTTCAACCGCGCTCCGGCAAGGACGTGCTGCGGCGCTTGAGCGCCATGGCCCAGGTCCAGCAGTTGTGCGCGGTCAGCGGTGAGTTCGACTATGTCGCCTGGCTGCGCACGGACTCGCCGGAGCAGCTGGACCAGTTGCTGGACCAGATCGGCAGCGTGGACGGTGTGGAGAAGACCACTACGTCGATCATCCTCAGCAGCAAGATCGATCGGGGCCAGCCCGTCTAAGCCCAGCAGGGAACAACGTCAGTTACTGTGTTTGATGGGCGAAGTTTTCGATCCTGACCTGCCCCTCCGGGAAGGTCGCGATAATCTCCAATTCCCCCCCCATGGCGCGGATGTAATTTCGTAGCGTACTGATGTACATGTCGGTACGGCGTTCCATTTTCGAGACTGCCGCCTGGTTGATATGCAGCGTCTTGGCCAAAGCATCCTGGCTCAGCTCCTGCGCCTGACGCAACTCGTGCAACGGCATTTCTGCACGCAGTTTCTGATACAGAGTCTCTGCACGAGCCCGGGAGTCAGGCGAACGACGTGCAATCAAGTCGGAAAATTTCTTAGCCATTGTCAAAGCCCTCTCTCTTCAATGCTTCCAGATGCTCGTCATAGAGACGTTCAGCCAAAGGCACACATTCCTGATACCAACGGTCCTGGCCGGTTTTGTCTCCCCCGATCAGCAGAATGGCGCAACGGCGTGGATCAAACGCATAGAGCACACGATAAGGCCTACCTGCGTGTTGTACTCGTAACTCACGAAGGTTGCCATGACGCGAGCCCTTGATATCACTGGTGTGAGGAAAACCCAGATGCGGCCCGGCATCGCCAAGCAGCATCACCGAGGCCTGCACAGAATCTTGCTCGGTCTCACTGAGACAGCTCCACCACATCTCAAATTCGTCGGTGTATTCAACGTCCCATTTCATTCAAATATGCCACCCAGGATATATAACCTCAAGGGAATAATCTTAGGAGATTCGGTGGTAGCTGCTCCTGTTGATCGCACAGACAATTGTTAAGGTAAGTTTCCGCGGGAGCGAGCGTGCTCGCGATGGCGCTGGTTCAGCCACATCTTCATGACTGACAGGCCGCTAGCGCGAGCAAGCTCGCTCCCACAGAACCTGTTTCGTCATTACGACTCATCAATACGTCGAAGTGACTGCAAACCGCTCAAAACGACGACATATTGTGTCTTATTAACGTGTCCCACCCTACCTAGAATGGCTGGCATCTTTCCTATACTCAGACGCGAAGGCCGCGTCGAGTCGCCCATCAAGGTCAGCCATGAACAAGCACAATCGCCACCCAGCAGACGGTAAGAAACCCATCACCATTTTCGGCCCGGACTTTCCTTTCGCCTTTGACGACTGGATCGAGCATCCGGCTGGCCTGGGCAGTATTCCCGCCCACAACCACGGTACGGAAGTGGCGATTGTCGGTGCCGGGATCGCCGGCCTGGTGGCGGCGTACGAGCTGATGAAGCTCGGCCTCAAGCCCGTGGTCTACGAGGCGTCGAAGATGGGTGGGCGCCTGCGCTCACAGGCGTTCAACGGTGCCGAAGGGGTGATTGCCGAGCTGGGCGGCATGCGTTTTCCGGTGTCATCCACTGCGTTCTACCATTACGTCGACAAGTTGGGCCTGGAGACCAAACCGTTTCCCAACCCGTTGACCCCGGCGTCCGGCAGCACGGTCATCGACCTGGAAGGCCAGACCTATTACGCACAGAAGCTGGCGGATCTTCCAGCCCTGTTCCAGGAAGTTGCCGATGCCTGGGCCGATGCCCTGGAAGATGGTGCGCGCTTCGGCGATATCCAGCAGGCGATCCGCGACCGCGACGTGCCGCGCCTGAAGGAACTGTGGAATACCTTGGTACCCTTGTGGGATGACCGCACGTTCTACGACTTCGTCGCCACATCCAAGGCATTCGCCAAGCTCTCGTTCCAGCACCGCGAAGTGTTCGGCCAGGTCGGTTTCGGCACGGGCGGCTGGGATTCGGACTTCCCCAATTCGATGCTGGAAATCTTCCGCGTCGTGATGACCAACTGCGACGACCACCAGCATCTGGTAGTCGGTGGCGTCGAACAGGTGCCCCACGGTATCTGGAACCACGTGCCGGAACGCTGTGCACACTGGCCGGAAGGTACCAGCCTGAATTCTCTGCACCTGGGCGCCCCACGCAGCGGTGTGAAGCGCATTGCCCGCGCCACCGATGGACGTTTCAGCGTGACCGACGTCTGGGAAAACACCCGCGAATACGCCGCCGTGCTGGTCACCTGCCAGAGCTGGCTGCTGACCACCCAGATCGAATGCGAAGAGGCGCTGTTCTCGCAAAAAATGTGGATGGCCCTGGACCGCACCCGCTACATGCAATCGTCGAAGACGTTCGTGATGGTCGACCGGCCGTTCTGGAAGGACAAGGACCCGGAAACCGGCCGCGACCTGATGAGCATGACCCTGACCGACCGCCTGACCCGTGGCACCTATCTGTTCGACAACGGGGACGACAAGCCGGGGGTGATTTGCCTGTCGTATTCCTGGATGAGCGACGCGTTGAAAATGCTGCCCCATCCGGTGGAAAAACGCGTGAAGCTGGCCCTCGATGCCCTGAAGAAGATCTACCCCAAGGTGGACATCGCCGCGCGCATCATCGGCGACCCGATCACCGTGTCCTGGGAAGCCGACCCGCATTTCCTCGGCGCCTTCAAGGGCGCCCTGCCTGGCCACTATCGCTACAACCAGCGCATGTATGCGCATTTCATGCAGGACGACATGCCGGCCGAACAACGCGGGATCTTTATCGCCGGTGATGACGTCTCATGGACACCGGCCTGGGTCGAAGGCGCGGTACAGACCTCGCTCAATGCCGTGTGGGGGATCATGAAACACTTCGGCGGTGAAACTCACGCCGAGAACCCGGGTCCAGGCGATGTATTCCATGAGATCGGTCCGATCGCCCTGCCCGAATAAAAGGAGTTGTTGATGCGTGTAGCCCTCTATCAATGCCCACCGCTGCCACTGGATCCGGCCGGCAACCTGCAACGCCTGCATCAGGTGGCGCTGGAAGCCAGGGGCGCCGATATACTGGTGCTGCCGGAGATGTTCATGACCGGCTACAACATCGGCGTCGACGCGGTGAATGTATTGGCCGAGGTCTACAACGGCGAGTGGGCGCAACAGATCGCCCGCATTGCCAAGGCCGCCAGCCTGGCGATTGTCTATGGCTACCCTGAACGCGGCGAAGACGGCCAGATCTACAACGCGGTGCAACTGATCGACGCCCAAGGCGAACGACTGGCCAACTACCGCAAGAGCCACCTGTTCGGTGACCTCGATCACGCCATGTTCAGCGCCGGCGACTCGGCGCTGCCTATCGTCGAGCTCAACGGCTGGAAGCTCGGCCTGCTGATCTGCTATGACCTGGAGTTCCCGGAAAATGCCCGACGCCTGGCCCTGGCCGGTGCCGAGCTGATCCTGGTGCCAACCGCCAATATGCAACCCTACGAATTCATCGCCGACGTCACCGTGCGTGCCCGAGCCATCGAGAACCAGTGCTTCGTGGCGTACGCCAACTACTGCGGCCACGAAGGTGAATTGCAGTATTGCGGCCAAAGCAGCGTCGCCGCACCGAATGGCAGCCGCCCGGCGCTTGCCGGGCTGGATGAGGCCTTGATCGTCGCTGAACTGGACCGCCAACTGATGGAAGACTCCCGCGCCGCCTACAACTACCTGCACGATCGCCGCCCTGAGCTTTACGGCGGGCTGCACAAACATTGATAGAGGATTGAGAAAGGCCCCTGATCCGCTAGCATGAGCGCATCTTTGTCCTGGAAGCGCTCATGCCGGCCCCCGACTCCCTCCGCCCCCACACTGAAACCCTGGCCAATGGCTTGCGGGTGACGTTGCGTCATGACCCCGCCCTCAAGCGCAGCGCTGCGGTACTGCGAGTCGCAGCTGGCAGCCATGATGCGCCCCTGGCCTGGCCGGGATTGGCGCATTTGCTCGAGCATCTGTTCTTCCTCGGCACCGAGCGGTTTCCCGCCGGGGAGAACCTGATGGCCTACGTGCATCGCCACGGCGGTCAGCTCAATGCGCGCACCAGCGAACGCACCACGGATTTTTTCTTCGAATTGCCACCCGCAACCTTCGCCGACGGACTGGAACGACTGGGGGACATGCTCGCCCAGCCGCGCCTGGACGAAGCCGATCAGTTGCGCGAACGAGAAGTGCTGCACGCAGAGTTCATCGCCTGGTCCCAGGATACGGCAGCCCAGCGACAGCTTGCCCTGCATGACGGCGTGTCGGCGACCCATCCGCTGCGGGGGTTCCATGCCGGCAATCGCGACAGTCTCGCGGTGGCGCAAGCCGAATTCCAAACGGCATTGCATGACTTCTACCGCAGCTTTTACCGCAGTGGTCAGATGACCCTGAGCCTGACCGGCCCGCAAAGCATCGACGCCTTGAAAGCCTTGGCGGAACAGTTCGACAGCCACATACCTGCCGGCGAAGCGGTTGCCAGGCCAGCACCGCCAAAGCTTATGGCGTCGTCCCAGACGAGTTATCAACTGGCCCGCGAAGGTTGTCTCGACCTGCTGTTCGCCTGCGAAGATTTGCCCGTCGCCTCGCCTCAAGCCTTGGATTTTCTCTGTACGTCACTGAACTCCAGCAAACCGGGAGGCCTGCTCGACACATTGCGTCAGCGCAACCTGGCTGACAGCCTCAAGGCCACCGCGTTGTATGAATTTGCCGGGCAAGCGCTGCTGCACATTGAAATCAAGCACGACAACGCTCAAGCAGCGGCGCAAATCCGGCCGTTGTTGCACGACTGGCTGGGGTTCTTTGCCGCCCAGGACGACTGGGCGCCGTTGCGCCAGGAGTTCACCGCACTGCTGCTGCGTCGCCAGGAAACAGGATCAGCCTTGCAGTTGGCCCGCTGGGACTGTGAAGGGCGTGACGGGCCGCTGCTGGCAAACGACCTCGTGAGGCTCAGGGAAATCCTCAAGCAACTGCCCCCCGCCGATCAGGTCACGCAGCAATGGCAACTGCCCGCGCCCAACCCGTTCCTGCACACCCCAAGCCAAGCACCTCGCGCCGGGCTGATACGCGGCCAGACCAGCGCCCATCGCGGCTTGCGAACTTTTGCCCAGGACCGCTCCCGAGGCCGACGGGAACGCTCGCCCATGCAGTTCAGCCAGGCGCTGCCGGATAACGGTCGTGAAGGCGCGGTGTACCTGCGCTGGCAACTGACGACCCAGGCACCGCTCGACTTTCAAGCCAGGCTCGACCGACACCTGCAGGACGTGCGTGAGGATTCTGGCCAGGCCGGTGTGGACGTCAGCTTCGAGTCCTGCGCCAATCAATGGCTACTGAAACTGGTCGGCTTGCAGACTCCGATACCGTTGGTGCTTGAACACGTTCTGACGAAGCTCGCGCAACCGCTACCAATGGCCCTGGCCGCTCATGAGCCCCCGCCGATACCGATTCGACATTTGTTGAAGGCATTGCCGAATCACTGCCGGCGCAACCGGCAATCGCCAGCGCTGCCATTGCCCGACAGCGATCAAAGTGTGTGGACAACAGCCCGATGGGATGGGCTGTCTATCGGTCTGTCGGCGGCCACCCAAGGGGCATTGGGCCCCGCATTGGCCAGGGTGCCGGGCATCGCGGGCGAGGAAATCAGCCTGGCGACGGAATCTCGCGGGCAACGCATCTGGAATACGCTCAAGACTCACGGGGAAGAACCGGCCGTGCTGCTGTTTTGCCCGACGCCCACCCCGGCGCTGGCCGACGAAGCCGCCTGGCGGTGGCTGGCACAGCTGTGTCAGACGCCGTTCTACCAGCGCCTGCGAGTCGAGTTGCAGTTGGGCTATGCGGTGTTCAGCGGGCTGAAGCAGATCGACGGGCAAACCGGGATGTTATTCGGCGTCCAATCACCCAACCTCTCGGCGACGCAACTGAGTGCCCACATCGAGCAATTCCTGGCCGGGTTACCGGCGCTGATCCAGCAGCTCGACGATTCATCCCTGACCCGCCAGCGGCAAGCGCTTGCCGCCCAACTCCAGAGTACCGCCCTGCCCTTCGCCCAGGCCGCCGAACTGCTCTGGCAAGGCAAGCTGGCTGGCCGCCCGTCGGATTATCTCGAGCAACTGTCCAATGCCATCGTGAGCCTGGATCGCGCCCAGCTAAAGGCAGCCGCCCAGTGTCTGATCGATGCGCAAGGAGGATGGTGCTGCCTGAGCAACGGAGCCTGCCCGGGGGAAGGTTGGCAATCGGCGCAGTGATCATTGCAGCCGCTGTAATGAGCTTTCTTTGAGAATCGCGGCGAACGAATATGTCAGATTTAGTAACATAGGCGCCTAAGCATCTGAACATCTCCGAACGGAGGTGGACTATATGTATAGGTCTCACCCGTTCCATCTAACGAAAGCAGCCCAACCAAAGGAGTATTTCCATGTCCTGGTCCAAACCCGCATATATCGACCTGCGTATCGGTTTCGAAGTCACCATGTACTTCGCCAGCCGTTGAATGCTGCAGGCGCTTAAGCACGCAGCACTACGCCTCGGTCAGCCGAGGCGTTTTTATTTCGGTTTGCAGATGGAGCAGCCATGTTCGTCCAGATTCTAGGTTCTGCCGCCGGTGGCGGTTTCCCCCAGTGGAACTGCAACTGCGCCAATTGCGCAGGTTTTCGCAACGGCAGCCTACGGGCCCAGGCGCGCACCCAATCGTCCATAGCCCTTTCCGATGACGGCGTGAACTGGGTGCTGTGCAACGCCTCTCCGGACATTCGCGCCCAGCTCCAGGGCTTCGCCCCGATGCAGCCAGGCCGGGCGCTGCGCGACACCGGCATTGGCGCCATCATCCTGATGGACAGTCAGATCGACCACACCACCGGCCTGCTCAGCCTGCGTGAGGGCTGCCCACATCAAGTCTGGTGCACCGACATGGTCCATGAGGACCTGAGCACCGGCTTCCCGCTGTTCAACATGCTGACCCACTGGAACGGTGGGTTGAGCTGGAATCGCATCGAGCTCGACCAGAGCTTCACCATCCCGGCCTGTCCGAACCTGCGTTTCACGCCGTTACCATTACGCAGCGCCGCCCCACCCTATTCACCGCATCGTTTCGATCCGCACCCGGGCGACAACATCGGCCTGATCGTCGAAGACCTGCGCACCGGCGGCAAGCTGTTCTATGCCCCGGGCCTGGGCAAGGTCGACGGACAGTTGCTGGAGATTATGGCCGGCAGCGATTGCCTGTTGGTGGACGGCACGATGTGGGACGACGATGAAATGCAGCGCCGTGGCGTCGGCACGCGCACCGGTCGGGAAATGGGCCATCTGGCACAAAACGGTCCCGGCGGGATGCTGGAAGTGCTGGAGCAACTGCCCGAACAGCGCAAGGTCCTTATCCATATCAACAACACCAACCCGATTCTGGATGAAGACTCACCCGAGCGGGCTGAGCTTGTACGCCGAAAGATTGAAGTGGCTTACGACGGAATGAGTATTGAGTTGTAGGAAAGGCGGAACCAATGTGGGGGTGAGCTTGCGGTGTGCCAGTCAAGATTGACGCTGGCTGACAGAACGCTATCGCGAGCAGGCTCGCTCCCACAGTAGTCCGAGTCGTACTGGATATCTGACTCACAGCAAAACCAGTGTGGGAGCGAGCTTGCTCGCGATGGGGCCAACCCTGACGCCACAGAACCCACGGGCATTTCCCGGAGACCGAAATGACTGACACCCCCCTGTCCCCCACCGAGTTCGAAGCGGCCCTGCGCGCCAAGGGCGCGTATTACCACATCCATCACCCGTATCACGTGGCGATGTATGAAGGCCGCGCCACTCGCGAGCAGATCCAGGGTTGGGTCGCCAACCGGTTTTACTATCAGGTGAACATCCCACTCAAGGATGCCGCGATCCTGGCCAACTGCCCGGATCGGGAGATCCGTCGCGAGTGGATCCAGCGCCTGCTCGACCATGACGGCGCGCCCGGCGAGGACGGTGGTATCGAAGCCTGGCTGCGGCTGGGCCAGGCGGTGGGCCTGGATCCCGATCAGCTGCGTTCCCAGGAACTGGTGCTCCCGGGTGTGCGTTTCGCGGTGGATGCTTATGTCAACTTCGCCCGCCGGGCCTGTTGGCAGGAAGCCGCCAGCAGCTCGCTGACCGAACTGTTCGCCCCGCAGATCCACCAGTCGCGCCTCGACACTTGGCCGCAGCACTACCCGTGGATCGACCCGACCGGCTACCAATACTTTCGCACTCGTCTGAGCCAGGCCCGGCGCGATGTGGAACATGGCCTGGCGATTACCTTGCAGCACTACACCACCCGCGCAGGGCAGGAGCGCATGCTGGAGATTCTCCAGTTCAAACTGGACATCCTTTGGAGCATGCTCGACGCCATGAGCATGGCCTACGAATTGAACCGTCCGCCCTACCACAGCGTGACCGCGCAACGGGTGTGGCACAAAGGGATCGCCTTATGAGTTTCGACCGCAGTAAAACCCCGCGCTGGCGCCCCGGCTATCGCTTCCAGTACGAACCGGCACAGAAGGGCCACGTGCTGCTCTATCCTGAAGGCATGATCAAGCTGAATGACAGCGCGTCGCTGATCGGCGGTCTGATCGACGGCGAACGGGATGTCGCGGCCATCATCGACGAGTTGGCCAAGCAGTTCCCGGACGTGCCGGAACTCGGTGACGACATCGAGCAATTCATGGAGGTCGCCCGTGCACAGCACTGGATCGAACTTGCCTGAGACCACCGGGCTGCCACCCAAGCCTGAAGTCGGCCTGCCGCTGTGGCTGCTGGCGGAGCTGACCTATCGGTGCCCGCTGCAATGCCCGTATTGCTCCAACCCGTTGGATTTTGCCGAGCAAGGCAAGGAGCTGAGCACCGAGCAGTGGTTCAAGGTCTTTCGCGAGGCCCGAGAGATGGGCGCCGCGCAATTGGGCTTTTCCGGCGGTGAGCCGCTGGTGCGCCAGGACCTGGCCGAACTGATTGGCGAGGCGCGCAGGCTGGGTTTCTATACCAACCTGATCACCTCCGGCATCGGTTTGACCGAACAGAAAATCAGCGACTTCAAAAAGGCCGGCCTGGACCATATCCAGATCAGCTTCCAGGCCAGCGACGAGCAGGTGAACAACCTCTTGGCCGGCTCGAAGAAAGCCTTCGCGCAAAAGCTGGAAATGGCCCGGGCGGTGAAGGCTCACGGTTATCCGATGGTGCTGAACTTCGTGACCCATCGGCACAACATCGACAAGATCGACCGCATCATCGAGCTGTGCATCGCCCTGGAAGCCGACTTCGTCGAGCTCGCCACCTGCCAGTTCTACGGCTGGGCACAGCTCAACCGCGTCGGCCTGCTGCCCACGCGGGAGCAATTGGTACGGGCCGAGCGCGTCACCAACGAATACCGCGCCAAGCTGGAAGCTGAAGGTAATCCGTGCAAGCTGATCTTCGTCACGCCGGACTACTATGAAGAACGCCCCAAGGGCTGCATGAACGGCTGGGGCAGCATTTTCCTCACCGTCACGCCGGACGGCACGGCATTGCCCTGTCACGGCGCCCGACAGCTGCCGGTGCAGTTTCCCAACGTGCGCGACCACAGCATGCAGCACATCTGGTACGACTCGTTCGGCTTCAACCGTTTCCGCGGTTATGACTGGATGCCCGAACCGTGTCGCTCTTGCGACGAAAAAGAAAAGGACTTCGGCGGCTGTCGCTGCCAGGCGTTCATGCTGACGGGGGACGCGAGCAACGCCGACCCGGTGTGCAGCAAGTCCGAACACCACGGAGTGATCCTTAAGGCGCGCGAAGACGCCGAGCACGCTACGCAAACCATTGAGCAACTGGCCTTCCGCAATGAACGAAACTCGCGCCTCATCGCCAAAGGCTGACCCTTTCAGCGCCGCCCAGGCCGTGGCCGCCGGCACCGACTTCGCCGAACTGCAGGTCGGGCCCCTCGGCTTGTTCTGGAATGAATACCGTCCCGAAGACGGCGCCTGCCGGATCTGGCATTGGCAAGATGCCAAGGCCCGCCGCCTGACACCGGACGGGTTCAGCGTACGCAGCCGGGTCTATGAATACGGCGGTGGATCGTTCTGCCTGAGCCATGACGGTGTGTTGTTCATCAATGAAGCCGACCAGCAGCTGTACCACCAATCCCTGAATGACGAGCAGCCTGTGGCGCTGACCTCGGGTGACTGCCGCTATGGGGATCTTGGCTTCGCCGACGGCCAGGTATTGGCGGTGGAAGAACAGGCCAACCAGCATCGCCTGGTGTCGATCGGGTTGGCGGATCATCAGCGACATCTGCTGGCAGAAGGCGCGGATTTCTATGCATCGCCGACCGTGAGCCCGGACGGCCGGCGGCTCGCCTGGATTGAATGGAGCCGCCCGCACCAACCCTGGACAGCAACGCGGTTGATGCTGGCCGAGCGCACTGCCCAGGGTTGGGGTGAGCCGCGCTGTGTGGCGGGCAACGATGGCGAGGAGTCCATCCAGCAGCCGCGCTTCGACGCGTCCAGTCGCCTTTACTGCCTGACTGATCGCGGTGGTTACTGGCAACCCTGGATGGAATCGCCTCAAGGCCTGCAAGCACTGCCCTCCGCCCAAGCCGATCACGCCCCGGCGCCATGGCAACTGGGTGGCCGTACCTGGCTGCCGCTGGACGAACACACCTACCTGGCGAGTTGGACCGACGCGGGTTTCGGACGTCTGGGCCTGTGCCACAGCGACGATGCCGATGAGGACTTCACCGGCACCTACACCCGCTTTCGCAGCCTGGCGCTGGATGAACGGTTCATCTACGCCGTTGCCGCCTCACCGACCAGCCCATCGGCGGTCATCAGCATTGAGCGCCATAACCACGCAGTGGCAGTGCTGGCCGGCGGCGTCGCGCCGTTGCCCATCGAACAGATCAGCCCCCCTCGAACCCTGCGCTATCCATCCGCGTCGGGTGACGCCCACGGGTTCTTTTACCCGGCCATGAATGCACCCGCGAAGCCACCATTGGTCGTGTTCATTCACGGCGGCCCCACCTCGGCCTGTTATCCGCTGTTCGATCCGCGTATCCAGTATTGGACCCAACGTGGCTTTGCCGTCGCCGACCTCAACTACCGTGGCAGCAGCGGCTATGGCCGGGCGTATCGACAGGCGTTGCATTTGAATTGGGGCGTGGTAGATGTCGAGGACGCTTGCGCGGTGGTCGCATATCTCGACGGACAAGGCCTGATCGACGGTCGTCGCGCATTCATTCGGGGCGGCAGTGCCGGTGGCTACACGACCCTTTGCGCCTTGGCGTTCCACGATGTGTTCCGCGCCGGCGCAAGCCTCTATGGTGTCAGCGACCCTGTCGCCCTGGGGCGTGCCACGCACAAGTTCGAAGGGGACTACCTGGATTGGCTGATCGGCGACCCACAACAGGACGCCGAGCGCTACCGCGCGCGTACGCCGCTGCTGCATGCCGATCGAATCCGCGTACCAGTGATCTTTTTCCAGGGCGAGCTGGATGCCGTAGTCGTGCCGCAGCAGACCCGCGATATGGTCAGTGCGTTACAGGCGAACGGCGTTACGGTCGAGGCGCATTACTATCCCGATGAGCGTCACGGCTTTCGCAAGGCTGCGAACCAGGCGCATGCGCTGGAGCATGAATGGTTGTTCTATCGCAGGGTGATGGATAGCCCCACATAGGGGAAATGCAAAATCAATGTGGGAGCGAGCCTGCTCGCGATAGCAATGGTTCAGTCAACATCTCCGAGACTGATAAACCGATATCGCGAGCAGGCTCGCTCCCACAGGGTTTCCAACCAGCCTATTAATCATGCCGGTTCAGCGCTTGGCGATGATGTACACCGCATGCACGATGCCGGGGATGTAACCCAACAGGGTCAGCAGGATATTCAGCCAGAAGGCCCCGCCAAAACCGACCTGCAGGAAAACCCCCAGTGGCGGCAGCAGGATGGCGATAATGATTCGAATGATATCCATGGATAACTCCTGATTGGCGATGGCTACGTTGCCACATAGCTCATTGACCCACGACCGCTCGTCAGGGTTCAGTGAAAAACAACCAGGATGGGTGGCCGAACGGCCAAATCCGATAACGACAAAAAACGCAGGCAAAAGAAAACCCCGCCGAAGCGGGGCTTTGCAGACTGTTTCCCTGACATCCCTTTCACTCCGCCTTCCTGGCAGAATCCTACGTGTCCGTGTTGTTGCTCTGCGCATCCTGCGCGACGTCCATGTGAAGTAGATTAGCCCTGGATCCAATCTACTGATAGAGGGAAAATGCCAGCACATTGTGTAAGCGTTTGCTTACACAATGTCAGCTTTTAGAACTGCCCGGGCTCCAACAGGAACAGCGACTCGCTGCCCGCTTTCACCGAAGCACTCAGCGAGTGGATACGTGGCAGCAGACGGGCGAAGTAGAACCGTGCCGTGCCCAGTTTGCTCGCGTAGAAATCATCCTGGCTTTCTTTGCCCAAGGCAGCCTTGGCTATCAGTGCCCACATGTAGGCATAGGCGGTGTAGCCAAATGCCTGGAGATACTCCACCGACGCCGCGCCGATTTCGTTCGGGTTGCTCTTCGCCCGATCCAGCAGCCATTCAGTCAGTTCATCCAACGTACCGACCGCATCGTTCAGCGGCGTGGTGAACTCCGCCAGATCGCTGCTAGCGGTGGCGGTGAAGTGGCGGATTTCATCGGCAAACAACTTGTAGAACGCACCGCCGCTGCCGACGATCTTGCGCCCTACCAGGTCCAGCGCCTGGATACCGTTGGTGCCTTCGTAGATCTGGGTGATACGCACATCGCGCACCAGTTGTTCCTGCCCCCATTCACGGATATAGCCGTGGCCGCCGAAAATCTGTTGGCCGTGGACCGTGGTTTCCAAGCCCAGGTCGGTCAGGAAAGCCTTCGCCACCGGTGTTAGCAACGCCACCAAGTCCTCGGCGCGCTTACGGGTGGCAGGGTCCTCACTGAACTTGGCGGTATCCAATTGCATCGCCACGTAAGTGGAGAATGCCCGGCCACCTTCGTTCGAGGCTTTCATGGTCAGCAACATCCGGCGCACGTCGGGATGGACGATGATCGGGTCGGCGACCTTGTCCTTGTTTTGCGCACCGGTTGGCGAGCGGCTTTGCAGGCGATCACGGGCGTATTCGACGGCGTTCTGGTAGGAACGCTCACCGGAGGCCAGGCCTTGGATACCCACGCCCAGGCGCTCGTAGTTCATCATGGTGAACATCGCCGCCAGGCCCTTGTTCGGTTCGCCTACCAGGTAACCCACGGCTTCGTCGAAGTTCATCACGCAAGTGGCGGATGCCTGGATACCCATCTTGTGTTCGATCGAGCCGCAGTTGGCCGGGTTGCGTGCGCCCAGGCTGCCATCGGCATTGACCATGAACTTGGGCACCAGGAACAGCGAGATGCCCTTGGGACCTGCCGGCGCGTCTGGCAGTTTCGCCAGCACTAGGTGGATGATGTTCTCGGTGAGATCGTGTTCGCCACCGGTGATGAAAATCTTCGTGCCACTGACCTTGTAGGAACCGTCGGCCTGGGGCTCGGCCTTGGTGCGGATAATCCCCAGGTCCGTACCGGCATGGGGCTCGGTCAGGCACATGGAACCGGCCCAGATACCGGCGTACATGTTCGGCAGGTACGCCGCCTTCAGCTCTTCGCTGGCATGGGCATTGATCGACAGGCAAGCGCCGGCGGTCAGCATCGGGTACAGACCGAAGGACAGGCTGGCGGAGTTGACCATTTCCTCGACCTGGGCCGAAACGGCCTTGGGCATGCCCATGCCGCCGTATGTCGGATCACCGCCGACACCGACCCAGCCGCCTTCGGCGTAAGTCTTGTAGGCCTGTGGGAAACCTGCCGGCGTGGTGACAGCGCCGTCGGCCCAGTGGCAGCCTTCTTCGTCAGCGGCGCGGCTGAGGGGGGCGATGCTTTTGCTGGTGACTTTGCCGGCTTCTTCAAGGATCGCTTCGACCGTTTCAGCGTCCACGGTGTCGGCCAGCGCCGGCAGTTGGGCCCAGAGTTTCGCGACCTCGAACACTTCATTGAGGACGAAGCGCATATCGCGCAGGGGCGCTTTGTAGTCAGCCATGGCAAACCTCGCAGGATCTAAACAGTTGGTTCGTATGAAAACGGTTTTTGCAGTGGCTGGAGTGTACCTCAACAACTTTTAAGACACATAGGGTCAACCCATGACCGTTTTGTTATTTTTAGTCACCGCATATGCTGAGGGATTTGCCGTGGCGAGGAAGCTTGCTTCCACTGGGATGGAGCAGCTCTCTCGCCACGGTTCAGTCAGAGAGCAAACAACTCCGCTGGCATCTTCATCAAGCAGTCACTTCCAGCCTCGATGGCGGCCCGATGGGCGGTCGTGCGTGGCAGCAGGCGCTTGAAGTAAAACTCGCAGGTGACCAGTTTGCCCCGGCAGAAATCCCCATCGCCGTTGCCACCGTCGAGTTGCGCCTGGGCCACCAAGGCCATGCGCAGCCACAGGTAGGCCAGGATGATGTAACCGCTGTACATCAGATAATCCACGGAGGCGGCACCCACTTCGTCCGGGTTCTTCATGGCCGCCATGCCGACCCGGGTAGTCAGCTCGCCCCATTGCTGGTTGAGGCCGTCGAGTTGCGCGACGTAATCCTTGAGCTGTGGATGTCCGGCATTCGCTGCGCAGAATTTGTGGACGATTTTAGTGAAGCCACGCAGCAGCTTGCCCTGGCTGCCCAGCACCTTGCGCCCCAATAGATCCAAGGCCTGGATGCCGTTGGTGCCTTCATAGATCGGCGCAATGCGACAGTCACGCACCAACTGCTCCATACCCCACTCGCGAATGAAGCCGTGGCCGCCAAATATCTGCATGCCGTGGTTGGTCACCTCCAGCCCGGTGTCGGTCATGAAGGCTTTGCAGATCGGGGTGAGGAACGCCAGCAGGTCCTCGGCGTCCTGGCGGGCTGCTTCGTCTTGGCTCAGGTGCGCGGTGTCCAACAGTTGCGCGGTGAAATACGTCAACGCCCGGTTGCCTTCGTTGAAGGCCTTCATGGTCAGTAACATCCTGCGCACATCGGGATGGACGATGATCGGGTCGGCGACTTTTTCCGGCGCCTTGGGACCGGTCAGCGCGCGCATCTGCAAACGTTCGTTGGCGTATTTGATCGCGCCCTGGAAGCTCGCTTCTCCCAGGCACAGGCCCTGCATGCCAGTGCCGAGCCGGGCATGATTCATCATGGTGAACATGCAGTTGAGGCCTTTGTTCGGCTCGCCGATCAGGAACCCCTTGGCTCCATCGAAATTCAGCACGCAAGTGGCCGACGCCTTGATGCCCATCTTGTGTTCGATCGAGCCACAGGAAACGCCATTGCGCGCCCCCGCCTCACCCGTGGCGTCGGGCAGGAACTTGGGCACGATGAACAACGAGATGCCTTTGGTCCCAGCGGGGGCGTCCGGCAACTTGGCAAGCACCAGGTGGATGATGTTATCGCTCATGTCGTGTTCGCCGGCGGAAATGAAGATCTTGCTGCCGGAGATCGCGTAGCTGCCGTCGGCCTGGGGCGCGGCCCGGGTCTTGATGATGCCCAGGTCGGTGCCGCAGTGGGCTTCGGTCAGGCACATGGTGCCGGTCCACTGGCCGGCGGTGAGTTTGCTCAAGTAGGTCTGTTTCTGTTCTTCGGTGCCGTGGGCGTGAATCGCCGACATGGCGCCGTGGGTCAGGCCCGGGTACATGCCCCAGGAGGTGTTGCTGGAGCCGATCATCTCGCTGATGACCAGGCCCAGGGAACTGGGCAGGCCCTGGCCGCCATACACCGGGTCCGCCGCCAGCCCATGCCAGCCGCCCTCCACGTACTGTGCGAAAGCCTGCTTGAAGCCTGTAGGCGTGGTGACTACGCCGTTGTCGAAATGGCAACCTTCTTCGTCACCAGAGCGATTGAGCGGCGCCAGCACGTTCTCACAGAATCGGGCGCCTTCCTCGAGGATCGCGCTGACCATGTCCGGGCTGGCATCGTTGGCACCCAGTTCGGCGTAACGGCCATGGAAATCGAAGACGTGATCGATCAGAAAGCGCATGTCGCGCAAGGGGGCTTTGTACTCGGGCATGGTGGTTTTCTCCGGTAGCAGATCGTTTCCAACCTACTGCCGGCCACCCAAGCCCACAATCACAGTCCAGACGCTGAATGCGCCGTCATCACTCAACCCGCGGCGGCGTCCATGCGCACCGCGCCACGGCGGTTCTGCCCGAAGGCGATCACACAGTTACGCCCCGCGCCCTTGGCGTTATAGAGCGCCTGGTCGGCGGACTTGAGCACTTCTTCGGGTGTACGTTGTTCAACGCGTTCGGCCACGCCGATGCTGACGGTCACCGATACGCTGGACGCACCGGCGCCAGAGCGACGCTGACGGCCTTGTTGATCGTCCTGGGGACGGCTGTCGGGATTGCGCAGCTGGATGGCGTACGTCTCGATGGACTGGCGGATGACTTCCAGATGGGGCATGCACTCGTCGATGCTCTTGCCCGCGAACACCAGGGCAAATTCCTCCCCGCCATAGCGATACGCCCTGCCGCCACCGCCAATCTTCGACAGTTTGCTGGCGACCAGGCGCAGCACCTGGTCACCCACATCGTGACCATGGGTGTCGTTGAATTTCTTGAAGTGGTCTACGTCACTCATCGCCAACACATAGTTGCGCCCCAGGCGCTGCATGCGCTCGTTCAGCGCCCGACGCCCCGGCAGGCCGGTGAGCTCGTCACGGAAGGCCATTTGGTAGGCCTCGTGAGCGACCGCAGCGGCGATCATCAACATCACCTGGCTGCACATGATGTTCAGGGTGAACGGCAGGATGAAAGTTTTCGGCAACATCCAGAACAACCCGAGCAACCCCACCAATTGCGCGGCATGCAATGGCCGGGGGTTGCGCCAGTATTGCCAGGCCAACAGCAGGAACACGGCGGCGAACATTGGGTAGGACAATTGGATCAGGCTCATCCAGGCGCCGTGCAACGCGGGCCAGCGGATCTCCGAAAGCCACAACAGCAAGGCCTGGGGAAAACTCTGCTCCAGGGCCAATGCCACGCTGCCAAAGACCAGCAACACCGCGAACCGCGCCACCATGTCCTGGAACAGATGAGTGCGCTCCTGCCACGCCGCGAACAACCCGAACAACAGTGGCAACAACAGGCAGACAAGATGGAATACCACAGCGGCGTCTTCGCGCACCTTGCCGTTATCGCGGTAGAAGTCGGTCTGGGTATCCAGGAGGAAATAAGCGATGTATACCGTGACCATCAGAAACAGTTCACGTTGACGTCGGTAGACGGCGCAGTACGCCCCGCCCAGCAATAACACCAGCGTCGGAAGAACGTTGAACAACGAGGTGAAGAAAACGTTGAGATCCTTGACGTAGGCAGCCGCAAGTCCCGCCAGCAAAAGCAGTAACGATGGTAGGAAATGGCTTAGACGTACAGCGGAAGAACGCGGCAAGGGTAAAGCTCCGACCCGGCTGAGCAAAGATGGCATTGTGCCTGCAACTGGAGCAGTAAGGCACGCTGGATGTGACAGATGTCACACTGCCACCCCTGTAACGGCAGGAGGGAATGTTTTCTTAGGTGCTGTTTGATGAATGTTTTTCGAAATATCTCAAGATCCCACAGGGAGATTTAGGCGAACATGAAAAAGCCGCTGCTCCCGAAGAAGCAGCGGCTTTTGGAAGAACCGCGTGAGGCTTAGTAGCCCAACGCGAAGTCCTCTTCTTTCATGTCCATCAGGTTGTTGGCGCCCGACAGCATGGCTGCCACGTGGGTACGGGTGCGCGGCAGGATGCGCTGGAAGTAGAAGCGCGCGGTCTGCAGCTTGGCGGTGTAGAAGGCTTCTTCGGTAGTACCGGCGGCGAGTTTCTCCGCAGCCAGGCGTGCCATGTCGGCCCAGAAATAGGCCAGGCAGGCGTAACCGGAGTACATCAGGTAGTCCACCGATGCCGCACCGACTTCCTCGCGATCCTTCATGGCCGCCATGCCGACCTTCATGGTCAACTCGCCCCATTCCTTGTTCAGCGCAGCCAGGGGTTCTACGAACTCCTTGACCGCTTCGTTGCCTTCGTTGCCCTGGCAGAACTTGTGGACGATCTTGGTGAAGCCCTTGAGTGCCTCGCCCTGGGTCATCAGCACTTTACGGCCCAGCAGGTCGAGGGCCTGGATGCCGGTGGTGCCTTCGTACAGCATCGAGATACGGCTGTCGCGAACGTTCTGCTCCATGCCCCACTCAGCGATGAAGCCGTGGCCGCCGTAGATCTGCACGCCATGGTTGGCCGATTCGAAGCCGACTTCAGTCATGAAGGCCTTGGCGATCGGCGTCATGAACGCCAGCAGCGCATCGGCTTTTTTCTTCTCTTCTTCATCTACGCCGTACTTGACGATGTCGACCTGCTTGGCGGTGAAGTAGACCATCGCCCGATTACCTTCGGCGAAAGCCTTCATGGTCAGCAGCATGCGACGCACATCAGGGTGCACGATGATCGGGTCGGCAGCCTTTTCCGGTGCTTTCGGGCCAGTCAGGGAGCGCATTTGCAGACGATCGCGGGCATATTTCAGGCCGCCCTGGAAACCGATTTCGGCGTGGGCCAGGCCTTGCAGCGCGGTGCCCAGGCGTGCGGTGTTCATGAAGGTGAACATGCAGTTCAGGCCTTTGTTCGCCGGGCCGATCAGGTAACCGGTGGCCGCGTCGAAGTTCATCACGCAAGTGGCGTTGCCGTGGATGCCCATCTTGTGTTCCAGGGAACCACAGCTCACTGCGTTGCGCTGACCGATGGAGCCATCGGCGTTAGGCAGGAATTTGGGAACGATGAACAGCGAAATGCCCTTGGTGCCGGCGGGAGCGTCCGGCAGGCGAGCCAACACGATGTGGACGATGTTGTCGGCCATGTCGTGTTCACCGGCCGAAATGAAGATCTTGGTGCCACTGACCTTGTAGGAACCATCGGCCTGAGGCTCGGCCTTGGTGCGCAGCATGCCCAGGTCGGTGCCGCAGTGCGGTTCGGTCAGGCACATGGTACCGGTCCATTCGCCGGAAACCAGCTTGGTCAGGTAAGCCTCTTGCTGCTCAGGCGTGCCGTGTTCGGAAATGGTGTTCATCGCGCCATGGGACAGGCCTGGGTACATGCCCCAGGACCAGTTGGCTTCGCCGACCATTTCGCTGACCGCCAGGCCCAGAGACTCCGGCAGGCCTTGCCCGCCGTGCTCGACGTCGTGGGCCAGGCTTGGCCAGCCGCCTTCGACGAATTGCTTGTAGGCTTCCTTGAAACCGGTCGGGGTCTTCACGCCGGACTCGCTCCAAGTACAGCCTTCGATGTCGCCCACGCGGTTCAGCGGAGCTAATACCTGCTCACAAAACTTGGCGCCTTCTTCGAGAATGGCGTCAACCATGTCCGGAGTTGCATCCTGGCAAGCCGGAAGGCTCTGATAATGCGCTTCGTAGCCAAGCAGTTCGTCACGAACGAAGCGAATATCACGCAAGGGGGCCTTGTAGTCAGGCATAGCGATAAACCTCTGCTGATGTAACCGGGAATGAACGACCGCGTGGATTTGTTGTAGCGGTCAAACAGTTGTTTGAAACATACGTTTACGCCCAAATCTTGTCAAGCGCCGATCTTTTGCCATTCGTCATCAGCTTGGGAAAAATGTCGGACACGGAAAATCCATCGCACTGAAGAACTCGCGGTGTGCGTAGGAAATATTAGTTGAGCAATAAGACGTTAGAGACAAGAACGCCGCGAATAATCGCGGCGTTTTCGTAAATCTGAAGAACAGGATCAGGCGAAGGTATCGATCAATGTACCGAGCATTTCGTCGGATGCCTTGGCCACGCTCACACCCAGTTGCACCTGGAACTTGCCTTGGGACAGTTCGACCACGTTTGCGGCCTGGTCCGACTGTTGGCTGCGATCCACCGAACGCAGGCGATCAACCTGCACTTCGGACGACTGACTGGTGACCGAGCGCTCGATCGTGGTGTTGGCAATCTGGCCGGCCGCCTGATCGACACGGTTCTGCCCTGTCTGAATCGTACTCAGACCGGCATAGAACGCGGTGTTTCCTGAGATTTCCATGGCAGAGCTCGTCTTCTTGAAGGGTCGACAGTGGCCATTGAACCAGAAGCCTGCGGAAAAGGCCCGACAAAAACACTAATGGCACAGTGCCGCGTCATAGGCAAAACCTTGGCGTGGTTTCAGTCCAGCAGGTCCAATTGAAGGTGTTCGGCCACGGCTTCGGCCGTCACGCCTTGGATTCGTGCCACCCGGCCCAGGCAAGGCGCCGGAAGTCGCTCGGCCAAGGTTGCCAGGTTTTCTTCCAGGCGCGAGGTGGCCGGGTCGATGATGTTCGCGACCCAACCAGCAAGCTGCAAGCCATCACGGGCGATCGCCTCGGCGGTCAACAACGCATGGCTGATGCAGCCCAGGCGCACGCCCACCACCAGAATCACCGGCAAGCCCAGCGCTATCGCCAGGTCGGAAAGATTGTCCTGGCCGGCCAGCGGCACTCGCCAACCGCCCGCACCTTCGATCAAGGTGAAATCGGCGCCCAGCGCCAGCACTTCGCGCATCGGGCCTAGCAACGACTGCACCGTCAACGCAACGCCCGCCTCCCGGGCAGCCAAGTGCGGCGCTATTGCCGGTTCGAACGCCACCGGATTGACCTGTGCATAAGTCAACGGTATCGAGCATTCGGCTAGCAAGGCCAAGGCATCGGCATTGCGCAGGCCCTTGGGTGTCACCTCGCAACCGGAGGCCACGGGTTTGCCAGCGGCGGTACTCATGCCAGCCTGCCGCGCAGCATGCAGCAGGCCTGCCGCGACGGTGGTCTTGCCTACATCGGTGTCGGTGCCGGTAATGAAATAGGCCTGGCTCATAGCGGTTTCTCCAAGACGGCGTAGACCACCTGATAGGTCGCGGGCAACCCCTGCGCCTGTCGAAACTGTTCGTAGGCTTCAACCAACGCCAGGATCCTCGCCCTGCCCGTCAACCCACCGGGCCGGCCAGGGTTCAGATTGTGGGCGCCCAAGGCTTTCAGCTCGTGGGTCAGGCTGCGCACATCGGAGTAATGCAACACATGGGGACAATTTTCAAGACTGAGAACATGCAGCCCGCTGGCCGCGCACAACTGTCGATACGTCTCGAATGCGCGGAAACGGTTGACGTGTACCAGGCCATCCACCTGACGCCAACTGTCGCGCAATTCGTACAAAGTGCCCACACAAAGGCTGGTAAAGGCAAAAACCCCACCCGGTTTCAATACACGATGAGCCTCACTCAGCACCGAGGCAAAATCCGCGCACCACTGCACCGCCAGGCTGGAGAACACCAAATCGCAACTCGACGCCTGCAAGGGCAGTCGCTCCGCGTCGCCGGCGACAAAATGCGCAGCTCCGCCCTGGGGACGAGCATGGTTGAGCATGCCTTCGGCGATATCCAGTGCCAGGCCGGTCGTCTCGCCGAAACGCGCGCCGAGGGCCCGGGTGAAATAACCGGTGCCGCAACCCAAGTCCAGCCAACGTTGTGGGATAAACGAAGATGGCAAGCGCCCGAGCAACTGTTGGCCCACGTCGCGCTGCAACTCGGCCACGCTGTCATAACTGGCTGCAGCCCGGGAAAACGAAGCCGCCACCTGGCGCTTGTCGGGCAAGGCACCGGGTAATTTGGGAAGAGACAAATCAGTCATCACCGGACTCATGCAAAAAAGCCTGGATCGCCCCCGCCACACCGTGCGGGTCCTCCAGAAGGAATCCGTGACCGGCCTGTTCGATCAAGCCGATTTCGACATCCGGCAGCAAGACCAACAACTCACTCGCGGCTTCAGCCGGTACCAGGGCATCGAGCCCGGCAAACAGATGCAGTTGCGGACCGCGAAAGCTTTGCAATGCCTGACGGGTGTCCAGTTGCACCAGCAGTTCGAGCCCGGCCATCAATACCTCGGGCGAAGTACTCGGTGCACCGGCCAATAGCAATCGCGACAATCCACGCGGATCACTGCAGCCCTGGGCGCATAGCAAACTGAAACGCTTGAGGGTCTGGCGTGGATCGGCGGCACACCCGGCGAGAAAGCCATCGAAGGTTTCAGCGGCCATTGCACTCGGCCATTGCGCATGGGCGACGAACGAGGGATTGCTCGCCAAGGTCAGCAAGCCGCAGCAGCGCTCACCGCGCCGCGCCGCCAGCGCCGAAGCCAGCATGCCCCCCAGGGACCAACCGCCCAGCCAGACATCCTGGGGCACGGCGGCGTCCAACTCCTCGAGCCATTCATCGAGGTCGCTCGATGTCAGTGCCGGCAACGGCTCGATTTCCACCCGCAGATGTTCGTCGAGACCTTGCAGCGCCGCCGCCAATGGCTCAAGCGGCGAAATACCCAAGCCCCAACCGGGCAGCAGTATCAGTCGATCACGCATGGCTTGGCTCCGGTCCCAGTTGGGCAAAACACTCGGCCAGTGCATTCAGCAATAGCTGCACCTGGGCTTCGCTGTGGGCGGCGGTCAGGGTCACGCGCAAACGAGCGCTGCCGGACGGTACGGTGGGCGGACGGATCGCCGTGACCATCAGCCCGCGCTCACGCAGCATCTGCGACAAACGCATCGCCCGCCCCGCATCACCGATCAGGATCGGCTGGATCGGCGTGAAGCTGTCCATCAATTGCAGGCCAATCTGTTCGGCGCCGTGACGGAACTGGCGGATCAGCACCTGCAAATGTTCACGCCGCCAATGCTCGCTGCGCAGCAGTTCGAGGCTCTTGAGCGTGGCACAGGCCAGGGCCGGCGGTTGGCTGGTGGTGTAGATATAGGGACGCGCGAACTGGATCAGGCTCTCGATCAGTTCCTCACTGCCGGCCACAAAAGCGCCGGCGGTGCCGAAGGCCTTGCCCAAGGTGCCAACCAGCACCGGCACGTCATCCTGGCTCAAGCCAAAATGCTCGACGATACCGCCACCATTGGCACCCAGCGGGCCAAAACCGTGGGCATCGTCGACCATCAGCCAGGCGCCCTTGGCCTTGGCCGCACGGGCCAGTGCCGGCAGGTCGGCGATGTCGCCGTCCATGCTGAATACGCCATCGGTGACCACCAGGGTATTGCCAGTGGCTTTCTCCAGGCGATTGGCCAGGCTTTGGGCGTCGTTGTGCAGGTAACGATTGAAGCGCGCACCGGACAACAGCCCGGCGTCGAGCAACGAAGCATGGTTGAGGCGGTCTTCCAGCACGGTATCGCCCTGCCCCACCAGCGCGGTGACCGCGCCGAGGTTGGCCATGTAGCCGGTGGTGAACAGCAGCGCCCGTGGGCGGCCGGTCAAGTCGGCCAAGGCTTCTTCCAAGGCGTGATGTGGGCCGCTGTGGCCAATCACCAGATGGGAAGCACCGCCACCGACGCCCCACCGAGCCGCCCCGGCGCGCCAGGCCTCGATCACCTGCGGGTGATTGGCCAGGCCCAGGTAATCGTTATTGCAGAAAGCCAGCAACGGCTGGCCGTCCACCACCACTTCCGGGCCCTGCGGGCTTTCGAGCAACGGGCGCTGGCGATAGAGGTTTTCGGCACGACGGGCAGCCAGGCGTGCGGCGAGATCGAAGGGCATGCAGGCCTCAACTATTTAAAGACTGGCCAAAAACCTTGTGGGAGCGAGCCTGCTCGCGATAGCGGTGTACCAGTCGACACAAATGCTGAAGGTTCCATCGCCATCGCGAGCAGGCTCGCTCCCACAGTTTCTTGCATTCCAATCAGGGAATCGGTGAGCAATCAAACAGCGGCGTTGTAGAACTGCTCGCTACTCTTCTGCTCCACCAGAGCCTGCTCAATCGCCGCCTGGTGCACTTCATCGGCATGTTCTTCCCGGGCTTCGGGCTGGATACCCAGGCGGGCGAACAACTGCATGTCCTTGTCGGCTTGCGGGTTGGCGGTGGTCAGCAGCTTGTCACCGTAGAAAATCGAGTTCGCACCGGCCAGGAACGCCAAGGCCTGCATCTGCTCGTTCATCGCTTCACGGCCAGCGGACAGGCGTACATGGGATTGGGGCATCATGATCCGCGCCACGGCGAGCATGCGGATGAAATCGAACGGATCGACATCCTCGGCATTCTCCAGTGGCGTACCGGCGACTTTGACCAGCATGTTGATCGGCACCGATTCCGGGTGCTCCGGCAGGTTCGCCAGTTGGATCAGCAGGTTGGCGCGGTCGTCCAGGGACTCGCCCATGCCGAGGATGCCGCCGGAGCAGATCTTCATCCCCGAATCACGCACATAGGCCAGGGTTTGCAGGCGCTCGCTGTAGGTGCGGGTGGTGATGATGCTGCCGTAGAACTCCGGCGATGTGTCGAGGTTGTGGTTGTAGTAGTCCAGGCCGGCCTGGGCCAGCGCTTGGGTCTGGTCCTGGTCGAGGCGGCCGAGGGTCATGCAGGTTTCCAGGCCCATGGCCTTCACGCCTTTGACCATCTCCAGCACATACGGCATGTCCTTGGCCGACGGATGCTTCCAGGCCGCGCCCATGCAGAAACGGGTCGAACCGATGGCCTTGGCACGCGCGGCCTCTTCGAGGACCTTCTGCACTTCCAGCAATTTCTCTTTATCCAGCCCGGTGTTGTAGTGACCGGACTGCGGACAATATTTGCAATCTTCCGGGCAAGCGCCGGTCTTGATCGACAGCAGCGTGGAAACCTGGACGCGGTTGGCGTCGAAGTGCGCGCGGTGCACGGTCTGCGCCTGGAACAGCAGGTCATTGAATGGCTGGACGAAGAGTGCTTTGACTTCGGCCAAAGACCAGTCATGACGCAGGTTGGCAGTGGTGCTGGCGCTCATGGGCATTTCCTTGATTATGCTTGGCTGGCGCCTGGGGGATGGAATACCCACAGGCGCGACACGGATGTTCGGCATATTTAAGGAAGAGTCATGCGCTGTCAACCACGTTACAACGGACCGGTTTACATCTGGTTAAAAAACAAACAATTCTGCTTATTGTGCGGCGAAAGCACCGACACACCACAGCCTATCTGCACACCGTGTGAAAGCGAACTGCCCTGGCTTGGCGATCAATGCCGCGTCTGCGCATTGCCGCTGCCCATGGCCGGACTGCGTTGCGGACAATGTGCCTCGCAACCGCCGGCCTTCGAGCGGGTCCTGGCCCCCTGGGCCTACGACTTCCCGGTGGACAGCCTGATCACCCGTTTCAAGCATCAGGCGAAGTGGCCCCTGGGCCGGCTACTGGGCGAACTGCTGGCCCAATCGCTGCAGCATCATTTCGACGAAGGCCTGGAACGGCCCGACGCACTGGTACCGGTGCCACTGGCGACCCGGCGCTTGCGCCAGCGCGGTTTCAATCAGGCGGCGCTACTGGCCCGCTGGCTCAGTGGACCGTTGGCGATCCCTTGCCAAGAAAACCTGCTGCGACGCACCCAGGACACCCCCGCCCAACAGGCCCTCGACGCCAAGGCACGACGGCGAAACCTGCGCCAGGCCTTTGCCCTGGCGCCCGAGGCCGCGTTGCGCAACCGTCACCTGGCGTTGGTCGACGATGTGCTCACCACCGGTGCCACTGCCCAAGCACTGGCGGCCCTGTTGCGCGATGCCGGCGCTGCGCGGGTCGATGTGTACTGCCTGGCCCGCACGCCGAAACCCGGTGAGCCGGCTTGACGTGCCGCGCCCAAGGCGCCAACGTCCGCTCATAGCCCCTTGCATGCAGTTTTCCGTCATGTCCTTGTCCACACTTCTGACCCAGCACATCGTTCGGCGACCTCAACGCATCGCCCTGTTGCAGCACATCGCCGAACAGGGCTCGATCACCCGCGCCGCCAAGAGCGCGGGCCTGAGCTACAAGGCGGCCTGGGATGCCATCGATGAATTGAACAACCTGGCGGACCAACCGTTGGTAGAGCGCAGCGTCGGCGGCAAGGGCGGTGGCGGCGCCAAGTTGTCGGAGGAAGGCCTGCGCGTGCTGCGCCTGTATCAGCGCTTGCAAGCGCTGCAGGCCCAACTGCTGGAAGCGAGCGAGGACGCCGGCGACCTGGGCCTGCTCAGTCGCCTGATGCTGCGCACCAGTGCCCGCAATCAATTGCATGGCAAGGTCCTGGGCATCGAGGCGCAAGGGCACAACGACCGGGTACGCCTGGAGCTGGCCCGGGGCCTGGTCATCGAAGCCCAGATCACCCACGACAGCACCCTGCGCCTGGAGTTGGATACCGGCACCGAAGTGGTGGCGCTGATCAAGGCCGGCTGGCTGGAATTGCACCCTGTCGAGCAAGCGGAAAAACCGGGGACCAATACACTGCGCGGCATGATCGAGCAGATCGACGCCGCCCAGGACGGCCCCAGCGAAGTGCGCATAGGCCTGCCCAATGGCCAGACGCTGTGCGCCCTGGCCGAGCCGCTTCAGTTACAAGCGCAGAAACTGGCAGCCGGCTCACTGGTGCAAGTAACGTTTTCGCCAACAAATGTGCTGCTCGGCACACCGCTGTAGCACGCTGCAACAATAGTTTCATCGACCCGCTTTAAGGTGACTGCCAAAACCAGCAGGGAGCCTGAGATGAGCCTATTAGAAGAAAACCAATCCACCGACCTGGAAAAGATCGTCGGCCTGAGCCGTCGCAGTTTCATCAGTGCCGGCGCCCTGTGCGGCGCGGCGATGTTTTTGGGCGGCAACCTGCTGAGCCGCAGCGTCCTGGCCGCCGCCGTGAGCGAAGGCAACAGCAAGCTGCTGGGCTTTAACAGCATCGCCGCCGCCACGGCCGACACCATCACCTTGCCGCCGGGCTACAAATCCTCGGTGCTGATCAGTTGGGGCCAGCCGCTGCAGAAAAATGCCCCGGCCTTCGACCCCAGTGGCAACGGTACTGCCCGCGCACAGGAAGTGCAGTTCGGCGACAACAACGACGGCATGAGCCTGTTCCCGTTCCCCGGCGACAATAACCGGGCGCTGATGGCGATCAACAACGAATACACCAATTACCGCTACCTCTTCCCCCACGGCGGCCAGCCGCAGTCGGCCGAAGACGTGCACAAGGCCCAGGCCAGCGAAGGGGTCTCGGTGATCGAGGTCCAGCGTCGTCGCGGCCAGTGGCAGTTTGTCCAGGAATCGCGCTACAACCGCCGGATCCACGGCAACACGCCGATTCGCCTGCGCGGCCCGGCCGCCGGCCATGACCTGCTGAAAACCAGCGCCGACAAGAGCGGCAAGAAAGTGCTGGGGACTTTCCAGAACTGCGCCAACGGCATGACACCCTGGGGCACCTACCTGACCTGCGAAGAAAACTTCACCGACTGCTTCGGCAGCAGCAAGTCCGATTTGCAGTTCGATGAAGCGCAAAAACGCTACGGCGCCACCGTCACCAGCCGCGAGATCAACTGGCACCTGTTTGATCCGCGCTTCGACCTGGCAAAGAACCCCAACGAACTCAATCGCCACGGCTGGGTGGTCGAGATCGACCCGTTCGATCCGCAATCCACCCCGGTAAAACGTACCGCCCTGGGCCGCTTCAAACACGAAAACGCCGCCCTGGCGCAGACTAATGACGGTCGCGCTGTGGTGTACATGGGCGACGATGAGCGCGGCGAGTTCATCTACAAGTTCGTCAGCCGCGAACGCATCAACCCGCGCAATGCCAAGGCCAACCGTAACCTGCTGGACCATGGCACCTTGTACGTGGCGCGTTTCGATGCCGGCGACGGCAACCCGGACCATCCCAAAGGCAAGGGCCAGTGGATCGAGCTGACCCATGGCAAGAACGGTCTCGACGCCAGCAGCGGCTTCGCCGACCAGGCCGAAGTGCTGATCCATGCGCGCCTGGCCGCCAGCGCCGTGGGTGCCACCCGCATGGACCGCCCGGAGTGGATCGTGGTCAGCCCGAAAGACGGCCAGGTCTATTGCACCCTGACCAACAACTCCAAGCGCGGCGAAGACGGTCAGCCGGTGGACGGGCCGAACCCTCGGGCCAAGAACGTCTACGGGCAGATCCTGCGCTGGCGCACCGACCGCGACGACCACGCCTCCAAGACCTTCTCCTGGGACCTGTTCGTGGTCGCCGGCAACCCAACGGTACACGCTGGCACGCCGAAAGCCGGGTCGTCCAACATCAACGCGCAGAATATGTTCAACAGCCCCGATGGCCTGGGCTTCGACAAAGCCGGGCGACTGTGGATCCTCACCGACGGTGACTCCAGCAACGCCGGGGACTTCGCTGGCATGGGCAACAACCAGATGCTCTGCGCCGACCCCAACAGTGGCGAAATTCGCCGCTTCATGGTCGGGCCGGTGGGCTGCGAAGTCACTGGGATCAGTTTTGCGCCGGACCAGAAGGCCTTGTTCGTCGGGATCCAGCATCCGGGGGAAAACGGCGGCTCGACCTTCCCTGAGCACCTGCCCAACGGCAAGCCACGGTCATCGGTGATGGTGATTACCCGGGAAGATGGCGGGGTCATCGGCGCCTGATAGGACCTCATCGCGAGCAAGCTCCCACAGGGATCGGCGGTACAACCGAAGATCCACTGTGGGAGCGAGCCTGCTCACGATAGCGTCAGCACAGCCACCACCTATCTGCCTCCGTCTGCGCTACCATGCTGGGTCGGACGCGGCAGCCCTGCCGCTGCGCAGGAGTCAGCATGTCCCATCCGTTTGAAACCCTCACGCCCGACCTGGTACTCGATGCCGTTGAAAGCATCGGCTTTCTCAGCGACGCCCGCGTGTTGGCCCTCAACAGCTACGAGAACCGCGTCTATCAGGTCGGCATCGAAGATGCCGAGCCGCTGATCGCCAAGTTCTATCGCCCCCAGCGCTGGACCAACGAAGCGATCCTGGAAGAGCACAGTTTTACCTTCGAGTTGGCCGAGTACGAAGTGCCCGTGGTAGCGCCGCTGATCCACAACGGCACCAGCCTGCACGAACACGCCGGGTTTCGTTTCACCCTGTTTCCCCGTCGCGGTGGCCGGGCGCCGGAGCCGGGCAATCTGGATCAACTCTATCGCCTGGGGCAATTGCTCGGGCGCCTGCATGTGCTCGGGGCGACCCGCCCGTTCGAGCATCGTGAAGCCTTGGGCGTGAAGAATTTCGGCCATGACTCGCTGGCTACCGTGCTGCAAAGTGGTTTCGTCCCCCGCGCCCTGCTGCCGGCCTACGAGTCGGTCGCCAGGGACCTGCTCAAGCGTGTCGAAGAGGTCTACGCCGCCACGCCCCATAAGAACATCCGCATGCACGGCGACTGCCACCCCGGCAACATGATGTGCCGCGACGAGGTCTTCCACATCGTCGACCTCGACGACTGCCGCATGGGTCCGGCGGTGCAGGACTTGTGGATGATGCTCGCCGGCGATCGCCAGGAATGCCTGGGGCAGTTGTCGGAATTGATGGATGGCTACCGTGAGTTCCACGACTTCGACCCGCGTGAACTGGCGCTGATCGAACCGCTGCGCGCCCTGCGCCTGATGCATTACAGCGCCTGGCTGGCGCGACGCTGGGACGACCCGGCCTTCCCGCGCAGCTTCCCGTGGTTCGGCAGCGAACGTTACTGGGGCGACCAGGTACTGGCACTGCGCGAGCAACTGGCGGCGCTCAATGAAGAGCCGTTGAAGTTGTTCTGATGGACTGCAGAATCACCCTGTGGGAGCGGGCTTGCTCGCGAAAGCGCTGGGTCAGGCAAAGTTGTACTGCCAGGCACGCCGCCTTCGCGAGCAAGCCCGCTCCCACAGGGGACTTTCGGTGATTGTGCACAAGGTTCACAGCACAACCAGACAAATCTCCTTACAATCACCCCTTTGTTAGCTGCCTAAGCAAGGATTCTGCATGCAAGCCGCCAACCCGCGTCGCGGGTACATCCTGGGCCTGAGCGCCTACATTATCTGGGGTCTGTTCCCGATCTACTTCAAGGCCATCGCCAGCGTGCCATCGGTGGAAATCATCATCCACCGCGTGCTGTGGTCGGCCTTGTTCGGCGCGGCGTTGCTGCTGGTCTGGAAACACCCCGGCTGGTGGCGCGAACTGCGGGACAATCCACGGCGCCTGGCGATCCTCGCCTTGAGCGGGACGTTGATCGCGGCCAACTGGCTGACTTACGTCTGGGCGGTGAACAACGAGCGCATGCTCGAAGCCAGCCTGGGTTACTACATCAACCCACTGGTGAACGTACTGCTGGGCATGCTGATCCTCGGCGAGCGCCTGCGCCGCATGCAATGGCTGGCGGTAGGGTTGGCGGCGGTCGGCGTGGCGCAGCAGGTCTGGCAAGTGGGCAGCCTGCCGTGGGTATCCCTGGTGCTGGCGCTGACCTTCGGCTTTTATGGATTGATCCGCAAACAGGCACCGGTCAAGGCATTGCCGGGGCTGGTGGTGGAAACCTGGATGCTGGTGCCGATCGCCATCGCCTGGTTGCTGTTCAACCCCACGGCCACCAGTGCCCAGGCCGCTTTCTGGACCACCTCCGAAGCCTGGTGGCTGGTGGCGGCTGGCCCCGTGACGCTGGTTCCGCTGGTGTGCTTCAACGCCGCGGCGCGGCATTTGCCCTACACCACCCTAGGGTTCCTCCAGTACATCGCACCGACGCTGGTGTTGTTGCTCGCCGTGCTGCTGTTCGGTGAGCACCTGTCGTCCAGCACACTGGTGGCGTTCCTGTTTATCTGGGCTGGGCTTGCGGTGTATAGCGTCGATGCCGTGATCAGCATGCGCCGGCGCAGCTGATCAAAAAACGTACAAACCTCCACAGGCCACGCCCCGCGTGGCCTGCGCTCATCCGTCCCAAGGTTATCCACAGCGTGATCCCCGCCGTTTGTGCACAAGCCCTTGAAAACTGATGATTTTTTGACCACTCTCCGCAGAACCCCGGCGACCCTGGGCTGGAGCCGGGTCTCTACAGGTTATCCACAGGCAGGCGCAGTTTTTTCTTGGATAACCTTTATTGCGCTTCGTCGCTGAGCTTGAGTTCCACCATCAACTCATCGGCCAGGGTCTCCAGGCGTTCCTGCAAGGTGTCCAGCGACAGGGTCAAGGGCACCCCAAGGGTCGCTTCGGCGTGAAACAGCAACTCGTTGCTCATCGGTGCCGGACGAACCTGCGTCACCAGGCGTTCGACGTTTACCCCCTGTTCGCTCAGCAATCGGGTGATGTCACGCACAATGCCGGGACGATCATTGCCCACCAGTTCCATGGCGATGGGTTTCCAGCTACAGGTCTCTTCCAGGCTGCTTTCGGCAATCAATACGCGGATGCCATGGGCCGACAACCCCTGCAAGGCTTCGATCAACTCTTCGTGGACTTCGGCCGGGGCGCTGAGCCGCAGGATCCCGGCAAATTGCCCCGCCAGGCGCGACATGCGGCTTTCCAGCCAGTTACCGCCGTGCTCGGCGATGCAATCGGCAATGCGCTCGACCTGCCCGGGCTTGTCCGGGGCGAAAACAGTGATGACCAGATGGTCCATGGCGCGGCCCTCTTGTTGTGGAAGAAACAGTATAGGCAGCAGACCGTGAGCCTGAGGATTTATACCTGACCACTGTGGGAGCAAAAACATCGTGTACAAACATTCAGATTTATCTGGAACAATCTGTCTGTTTTTTGAGAACATCCTGTGCCTCGTCGTGACCGTACTGCTTTAGTCGGTCGCGGAACGACGCAATTAGTCTAATTTTCACAAGCGCAATTGATCATGTAGTATGCCGCAGCAAGCACTACATAATGTTGTACCGATGTCTGCTTAAGGCCAGTCGCATCCCTGAAAAGCCCCGTCAGCAAGGCTTAACACCCAGCCGCCAGCGATGGCATGTACTGGTTCCGGGGTTTGTGGTTTAAATGTCCCGAGGCTTCATTGTCAAAATCGAAGAGCTGAAAAGCGAAATAGCTGAGCAGAGTGAGGCAAGCAATGACTGAACACGTTCAAGTCGGTGGCCTTAAGGTCGCCAAAGTCCTGTTCGACTTCGTGAATAACGAAGCCATTCCCGGAACCGGCCTCACCGCCGACGCGTTCTGGGCCGGTGCCGACAAGGTCATCCACGACCTGGCGCCGAAGAACCAAGCCCTACTCGCCAAACGCGACGATTTCCAGGCGCGGATCGACGCCTGGCACCAGGCTCGTGCCGGCCAGGCCCACGACGCCGTGGCTTACAAAGCCTTCCTGCAAGACATTGGATACCTGCTGCCAGAAGCGGCGGATTTCCAGGCCACGACGCAAAACGTCGATGACGAAATCGCCCGCATGGCCGGCCCGCAACTGGTGGTGCCGGTAATGAACGCCCGCTTCGCCCTCAACGCATCGAACGCCCGCTGGGGTTCGCTGTATGACGCGCTGTACGGCACCGACGCCATCAGCGAAGCCGACGGCGCGGAAAAAGGCAAAGGCTACAACAAGGTTCGCGGCGACAAGGTCATCGCCTTCGCCCGCGCCTTCCTCGACGAAGCGGCGCCCCTGGCGGCCGGCTCCCATGTCGATTCCACCGCGTACAAAATCGTCGACGGCAAACTGGTGGTCACCCTCAAGGGTGGCAGCAACAGCGGCCTGCGTGACGATGCCCAGTTGATCGGCTTCCAGGGCGATGCCTCGGCACCGACCGCCGTGCTGCTGAAGCACAACGGCCTGCACTTCGAAATCCAGATCGACGCCAGCACCCCGGTCGGCCAGACCGACGCCGCCGGCGTCAAAGACATCCTGATGGAAGCCGCCCTGACCACCATCATGGATTGCGAAGACTCGGTCGCCGCCGTCGATGCCGATGACAAAGTGGTGATCTACCGTAACTGGCTCGGCCTGATGAAGGGCGACCTGGCTGAAGAAGTCGCCAAGGGCGGCCAGACGTTTACCCGGACCATGAACCCCGACCGCGTCTACACCACCGTCGACGGTTCGAGCGTGACCCTGCACGGCCGCTCGCTGTTGTTCGTACGCAACGTCGGCCACCTGATGACCATCGATGCGATCCTGGACAAGCATGGCAACGAAGTGCCGGAAGGCATCCTCGATGGCCTGGTCACCAGCCTGGCGGCGATTCACAGCCTCAACGGCAACACCTCGCGGCGCAACAGCCGCACCGGCTCGGTGTACATCGTCAAGCCAAAGATGCATGGCCCGGAAGAAGCCGCGTTCACCAACGAGCTGTTCGGTCGTGTCGAAGACGTGCTGAACCTGCCGCGCAACACCCTCAAGGTCGGGATCATGGACGAGGAGCGCCGTACCACGGTCAACCTCAAGGCCTGCATCAAGGCCGCCAGCGAGCGCGTGGTGTTCATCAACACCGGTTTCCTCGACCGCACCGGCGACGAAATCCACACCTCCATGGAAGCCGGCCCGATGGTGCGCAAGGCGGATATGAAAGCCGAGAAGTGGATCGCCGCGTATGAAAACTGGAACGTCGATATCGGCTTGAGCACCGGACTGCAAGGTCGCGCGCAAATCGGCAAGGGTATGTGGGCGATGCCGGACCTGATGGCGGCGATGCTCGAACAGAAAATCGCCCATCCGATGGCCGGTGCCAACACCGCGTGGGTTCCGTCGCCGACCGCGGCCGCGTTGCACGCGCTGCATTACCACAAGGTCGACGTGTTCGCTCGCCAGGCCGAACTGGCCAAACGCGCCCGCGCTTCGGTGGACGACATCCTGACCATCCCGTTGGCGGTCAATCCGAACTGGACGCCGGAGCAGATCAAGAACGAACTGGACAACAATGCCCAGGGCATCCTTGGCTACGTGGTGCGCTGGATCGACCAGGGCGTTGGCTGCTCCAAAGTGCCGGACATCAACGACATCGGCCTGATGGAAGACCGTGCGACGCTGCGTATCTCCAGCCAACACATCGCCAACTGGCTGCGTCACGGCATCGTCACCCAGGACCAGGTGATGGAAAGCCTCAAGCGCATGGCGCCGGTGGTAGACCGTCAGAACGCCAGCGACCCGCTGTACCGGCCGCTGGCGCCAGACTTCGACCGCAACATCGCCTTCCAGGCGGCGGTCGAACTGGTGATCGAAGGCACGAAGCAGCCTAACGGCTACACCGAGCCGGTGCTGCACCGTCGCCGTCGTGAGTTCAAGGCAGCCAATGGGTTGTGATTGAGCGATAGACACGCGACACACAAAAGCCCTGATCTCTCGATCAGGGCTTTTTCATTTGCACGACCTGACTGCTTTTGTGGCGAGGGGATTTATCCCCGCTGGGCTGCGAAGCGGCCCTCAATTCTGCGCAACGATACGATCCGATGGCGAGCGCTTCGCACTCGAACGGGGATAAATCCCCTCGCCACAGGTTTCATGCATGGCAGGGAAATCTTAAAGATCCATCCCCAACTCATGCTTGACCAACCCCAACAGCTTGTCGGTATCGATCGGCTTGAGCAGAAAGTCCACCACGCTCAAGTGCATGGCTTCAATGGCATCCTTCACGTCGGCATCGCCCGACACGATGATAATCGGCAGCGCCGCCCGCTCCGACTCGCGCACCAGGCGGACCAACTCCAGGCCATCGACATTGCCCATGCGCAGATCGGTGATCAGCAGGCCTATCGATGGCTTGGTTTCCAGCATCTTGAGCGCCGTTTCGCCACTGGCAGCGGTCATGCAGTGAATCCCGTCCAACGCCAGGATCTCCGACAGCAGCTCACGAGCGTCCTTGTCGTCATCGACGATCAAGACGCGCTGCGGCGGCAGGTCAGGTTCCAGCATGACGGCACTCAGCGCCTCGCGCTCGGCGTCACTCAAAATATCGTGGTCGGACATGGTGCTCTCTACGTTCTTTAAATCGATCCCCTGGCACAGTGGTCAGACATCGTTCTGCGGCGCTTCAATGTGCACTTCGTCGGATTTTTTTCCAAGAACATTTAATGAAGATTTTTCCGACGCCTGGCGTAGGACTTTTCCGTAAGCCTGCCCCGTATGCAGCGACCTAGACTTACGTCCAATGGGCACCCCGCGCTGAGGGGCCGACCATGGCAGAACAGATCCGACCACAACAATTCGAAAAAGACTGCGTAATGGTTATGAAAAAAGCGGACGCCTTCATCCAGGCAGGGAAAACCGCGGTGTTGCAAAACATCCAGGGGACGCTGCAATTTCTCCAACGCTTTCCCCCGTTCAACCAGATGGAAAACGCCCACCTGGCCTATCTGGTGGAGCAATGCCTGCTGCGCTTCTACGCGCCGGGCGAAACCATCATCAAACCCGCCGACGGCCCGGTGGAGCATTTCTACATCGTCAAGCAAGGCCGGGTGGTAGGCGAACGTCCGCACACGGCCAAAGGTGGCACCGAAACCACCTTCGAAATCACCACCGGCGAATGTTTCCCCCTCGCCGCGCTGCTGGGCGAACGGGCCACGCGCACCGAGCATCGGGCCGGCGAAGACACGTTCTGCCTGCAACTGAACAAACAAGCCTTCATCAAGCTGTTCGCCCTGTCTGGCCCGTTTCGCGACTTCGCCCTGCGCGGGGTCAGCAGCTTGCTCGATCAGGTCAACCAACAAGTCCAGCAAAAGTCCGCACAAACCCTGGGCACGCAATATTCCCTCAATACGCGGTTGGGTGAACTGGCGATGCGTCATCCGGTGAGTTGCAGCCCGGACACCCCGCTGCGCGAAGCCGTGAAGCTGATGCACGAGCAACAAGTCGGCAGCATCGTGGTGGTGAATGAGCAGAAAACCCCGGTGGGAATTTTCACCTTGCGCGACCTGCGACAGGTGGTGGCCGATGGCTCCGGGGATTTTTCCCAGGCCATCGTCGGACACATGACCCAGGCACCGTTTTTTCTCTCGCCGGACCACAGCGCGTTCGACGCGGCCATCGCCATGACCGAGCGCCACATCGCTCACGTCTGTCTGGTCAAGGATCATCGCCTGTGTGGCGTGGTATCGGAGCGCGATCTGTTTTCCTTGCAGCGCGTCGACCTGGTGCACCTGGCCCGAACCATTCGCAGCGCTCCCAGGGTAGAGAACCTCGTGGCCCTGCGCGGCGAAATCGGCCAGTTGGTGGAGCGCATGCTGGCCCACGGCGCCTCGTCAACCCAGATCACCCACATCATCACCTTGCTCAACGATCACACCGTGTGCCGCGTCATCGAGTTGACCCTGGCTGACAAAGGCGACCCGGGGGTGCCGTTCAGTTGGCTGTGTTTCGGCAGTGAAGGCCGGCGCGAGCAGACCCTGCACACCGACCAGGACAACGGCATTTTGTTCGAAGCGCGGGACGCCGCCCATGCCGCGCAGATCCGCGGCCTGCTGCTGCCCATCGCCCAGCAGATCAACCAGAGCCTGGCCCTGTGCGGCTTCACCTTGTGCAAGGGCAACATCATGGCCGGCAACGCCGAGCTGTGCCTGTCCCGCGCCGAATGGGCCCGGCGCTTTGCGGCATTCATTCGCGAAGCGACGCCGGAGAACTTGCTGGGCTCCAGTATTTATTTCGATCTGCGGGTGGTCTGGGGCGACGAGCAAGGCTGCGAGCAGTTGCGCCGGCAGATCCTCGATCAAGTGGCCGATAACCGCTTGTTCCAGCGCATGATGGCCGAGAACGCGCTGCGCCATCGCCCGCCAGTAGGACGCTTCAGGGATTTCGTTCTGAGCCGCAAGAATGGCGAAAAGGCCACGCTGGACTTGAAAGTGCAAGGCCTGACGCCCTTCGTCGACGGCGCCCGTCTGCTGGCCCTGGCCAACGGCATCGAAGTCAACAATACCCTGGAACGCTTGCGGCAACTGGTCGTCAAGGAAGTGATCGAACCGCTCGATGGCGCGGCCTATGAAGAGGCCTATCACTTCATCCAGCAGACCCGCATGCAACAACATCAATTGCAAACCCGCGAGAACCTGCCCTATTCCAATCGCGTCGACCCTGACAGCCTCAATCACCTGGACCGGCGCATCCTGCGCGAATCCCTGCGCCAGGCCCAACGCCTGCAAAGCAGCCTGGCGCTGAGGTATCAGTTGTGAGCATTTTTTCCTGGCTGCGCCCGGCTCAGCCGCTGTTGCCGCAGATGTTGCAGCAGCGCCTGGAGCGCCTGCCCGCCCCCTCGCCGTTGGATGAACGCAGCTTACGGGAACAGCGCTGGGTGGTGCTGGACCTGGAAACCACCGGCCTGAACCTGAACAAGGATCAGGTTCTGTCCATCGGTGCGGTGGTCATCGAAGACGGCGCGATCGACTTCAGCCAGCAGTTCGAACGCACCCTGCAATGCGACAAGCAGAAACTCGGGCCGAGTGTGTTGATCCACGGTCTGGCGCCCAGCGCCATTGCCGCCGGCAGCGACCCGGCCGAGGCGCTGCTGGCGTTCATGGAGTTCGTGGGCGACAGTCCGCTGCTGGCCTTTCACGCGCCATTCGACTCCCACATGCTCGGGCGCGCCTTGAAAGACTACCTGGGCTATCGCCTGCAGCATCCGTTTCTCGATGTGGCCGACCTGGCGCCGATGCTTTGCCCCCAGGCCAATCTGCGCAAGGCGGGTCTGGATGAATGGATCGACTGGTTCAAGCTGCAAGTCTTCGACCGCCACAACGCCAGTGCCGACGCCCTGGCCACCGCCGAACTGGCGCTGATCCTGTTCAGCCGTGCCCGCCAGCAGCAGATCCACAGCCCGCTGGACCTGCAACAGCGCCTGGGCCAGTGGAAACGGCGCCAGCAGGCGCCTTCGCTCTAAATCCTCTGCTCCGAGGGTGGTTTACCTGTGGGAGCAAGGCTTGCCCGTGATGCAGGCGACTCGGTTTGGCTCTCAAACCAGGCGATACCATCGCGGGCAAGCCTTGCTCCCACAGACTCATTAGACCCACAGATCAGGTCCCGACCAGCACCAATTGCTTTCCCGCCCCCGCCTCTGCCACAATCGCGAACAATTCTCGTTACTTAAAACATCGGTGATGCTTCGTGTCGTCAGTCCCTAGTGTCCGGTCTCGCAAGTACCGTCCCTTTTTTGACGAGTGGCGGCTGTCGTCAGGCAAGGCGCCGCGACGAGTCATAGCCTGCTATGGCGAGGAGCGGCAACGCAGCATGACGGCAGCCGACGCCGTCAAAAAGGAACGGTACTTGTGAGACCGGACACGACTCCTCATAGTGATTTGGTTGGTGCGTTGTACCGTGACCATCGCGCTTGGCTATTGGGATGGCTGCGCCGCAACGTGGCGTGTGCGCAACGGGCCGAGGACCTGAGCCAGGACACCTTTGTGCGCTTGCTGGGTCGCGAGGAGCTGAAGGCACCTCGCGAACCGCGGGCGTTTCTGGTAGCCATCGCCAAGGGCCTGCTGTTCGATTACTTCCGTCGAGCGGCATTGGAGCAGGCTTACCTCACCGAATTGATGCTGATCCCCGAGGCCGAGCAGCCCTCGGTGGAAGAACAGCAAATCATCCTGGAAGACCTCAAGGCCATCGACCGCCTGCTGGGAAAACTGTCGAGCAAGGCTCGCGCAGCCTTCCTCTATAACCGCCTCGACGGTCTCAGCCACGCCGAAATCGCCGAACGCCTGGGGGTTTCGGTGCCGCGGGTACGGCAATACCTGGCCCAAGGCATTCGCCAGTGCTACATCGCCCTGTATGGTGAGCCGACATGAGCCAGGCCCATGCCAAACCGGTCTCGGCCAGCGTGCTGGACGCCGCCATTGCCTGGCAATTGTCGCTGGACTCGAGCAGCGCCCAGGAGCGCGAAGCCTTCGCCCGCTGGCATGCCGCCGACGAAGAACACGCCCGGGCCTGGCGGCAACTGGGCATGCTCGACCAGCGCTTCAGTGTGGCCAGTGGGCCGGCGCGGGCCGCACTGCTGCAATCGCGGGCCAGCATTCGCCGGCGGATCCGCAAGGTGGGCAGCGGCCTGGCCAGTGTTATCGCGGTCATCGGCCTGGCGTTGTTTGCCGGAGATCGTTACCTGCCGCTGGATTACTGGCTGGCCGACCAGCGCACCGCTACTGGCGAACAACGCACCCTGCGCCTGGTCGATGGCACGCTGATCAACCTCAACACCCACAGTGCGCTGGATGTGCGGTTCGATGACAAGCAGCGCCGCATCGTCCTGCAGGAAGGCGAGATCCTGGTAGAAACCGGCCACGGCGACCCGCGCCCGTTCATCGTCGAGACCCGCGAAGGCAACCTGCGCGCCTTGGGCACACGGTTCCTGGTCAGGCGTGAAGACGAAGGCACGCGCCTGAGCGTGTTGAAATCCGCCGTGGCGGCACACCCGCAGGCCGCGGACACGGAACAGATCCTGCGCGAAGGCCAACAAGTACTGATGCGCCGCGACGGCCTCGGACCGACCATTGCCTTGCCCCCCGGTGCCGATGCCTGGACCCGCGGTATGTTGGTGGTGGACAACGCGCGCCTCGAAGATCTGGTCCATGAACTGGGGCGCTACCGACGCGGCTACTTGGGTGTCGCCCCTCAAGTGGCAGACCTGCGCATCACCGGCAGCTTTCCATTGCATGACACCGACCTGGCCCTGACCGCGCTGCTGCCGAGCTTGCCGGTGCAGATCGAGCATCACACGCGATGGTGGGTGGTGGTGGGACCGAGGGCCGAGGCCAAGCCTTGAGGAATCTTGCGTCAGTGGTGACCTAATCGCGAGCAGGCTCGCTCCCACAGTGGAGCGGTGTTGTACACAAAGCAGCGGCTCACTGAAGATCAACGGTGGGAGCGAGCCTGCTCGCGATGAGGCCAGTAGCCTCAACACAAGGCCAGGCAGGACACCGGGCCCCAAGCTGAATCTAAATTATTTTCATCCAACCCTATCACTTTTCAATTTTCATCCGGCACCCAGGCAATTGAGAAATATTTCCATTCAGGAGCCGCCGTATGTCCCGCCCGCTAGACACCCTGTTGCGCCCCAGCCTGCTGGCCGTTGCCATTGCCTTTGCCGTTCCTCTCGCCAGCGGCCCGCTGCTGGCCGCCGAACAGGCCACGAGCGTGCGCACCTACAACCTGCCCGCCGCGCCACTGGCCAGCACCCTGAACCAGATCGCCAGCCAGGCCGGCCTCGCGCTGAGCCTGAATCCGTCCCTGGCTTCGGGCAAGACCTCGGCTCCGGTCCAGGGCCAGTTCGACGCCACCGGCGCATTGCGCGAGGCCTTGCGCGGTACCGGCCTGCAATTGGAGCAAAGCAGCGCCGGCACCTACAGCCTGGTGGCCGTGCCTGAAGGCGTGATGGCCTTGCCGGAAACCAGCGTGATCGGTGCCGGTGTCAGCGAAACCGCGTGGGGCCCGACCGAAGGTTACGTCGCCACCCGCACCGCCGCCGGTACCAAGACCGATACGCCGATCGTCGAACTGCCGCGCTCAGTCTCGGTGGTCACGCGCCAACAAATGGAGGACCGTTCTGTCCTCAACCTCAATGACGCCCTGCGCTACACCGCTGGCGTGCAGAGCAGCGGCTACGGCTCGGATTCGCGCAATGACTGGCTGCTGGTTCGCGGCTTCGTGCCGACTCAGTTCCTCGATGGCCTGCCGCTACCCAGGGGCAACTACATCACGCCGAAAATCGAGCCCTGGAACCTTGAACGCATCGCCGTACTGCGTGGCCCGGCCTCTTCGGTCTACGGCCAGACGCCACCTGGCGGCATGTTGGACATGGTCAGCCGTCGCCCACAGGCCGAAAGCAGCAACGAGGTCGAGTTGCAGGCCGGCAGCTACGAACACAAGCAGATCAACTTCGACAGCACCGGCAAAGTCGATGACGAAGGCCAGTTCCTCTATCGGCTCAGCGGCACCGTGCGCGACAGCAATTCCCAGGTCGATCACATCCCGGACAAGCGCTACAACCTCGCACCGAGCCTGACCTGGAACATCAACGACGACACGCGCCTGACCTTCCTGTCCCAATACACCCGCGACGACACTGGAATCACCGGGCAATTCCTGCCGCTGCAAGGTACCAAGCTGTCCTCGCCGTCGGGCAAGATTTCCCACCACAAGAACCTCGGCGACCCGGACTGGGAATTCTACGACCGTACCTACTACGCCCTCGGCTATGCGTTTGAACATCGCCTGAACGACACCTGGCAGTTCCGCCAGAACCTGCGCTACACCAAGAGCGACCTGGAAACCCAGGGCATCTCCGCCGGCGGGCAATTCTGGCCGGCGGGTCCTGATGAAGCGGTGAGCGCCGATGGCACGGTCAAGCGCAGCGCCAGTGTCGTCGACGAAGACATCAGCCAGTTCGCCGTGGACAACAACTTCCAGGCCGATTTCCAGACCGGCGCCCTCAGCCACACTTTGCTGCTGGGCCTGGACCACCAGCGCTCCAACAGCAATTCGCGCTGGTTGTGGGGTTCGACCGGCGTGCCGACCAGCAACATCCACAACCCGATCTATGGACAGGATTTCTCCAACGTCCAGTACTTCACCATGTACGACTACAACCAGAAGACCAACCAGACCGGCCTGTACGTCCAGGATCAGATCGCCCTGGACAACTGGCGCCTGACCCTCGGCGGTCGTGAAGACTGGATTCACACCGGCACCGAATTCCACAACCAGAACAACGTAACCAACACCCAGCGCGACAAGAAATTCAGCGGCAACGCGGCGTTGAGCTACGTCTTCGATAACGGTGTGACGCCCTACATCTCCTTCGCCCAGTCGTTCCAGGCGGCGGCGGGCTCGACCGTCAACAGCACCGAAGCGTTCAAACCCACCGAAGGCGAACAATACGAAGCGGGAATCAAGTACCAGCCACCCGGCACCAAGACTCTGCTGACCGCTGCGGTGTTCGACCTGACTCAGAAAAACAACTCTGTCACCGAAAACAACGTCACCCGCCAAGTGGGTGAAGTACAGGTGCGCGGCCTGGAGTTGGAAGCCTCAGGCGACGTGACCGACAACCTCAAGCTGATCGGTTCCTACACCTACAACGACAGCGAAATCACCAAGGGCACGACAGCGGAAAAAGGCAAGCGCATGGCCCAGGTGCCGCGTCACCAGGCCACCGCCTGGGCGGACTACACCTGGCATAACGGCCCGCTCGACGGTTTCGGCGTCGGCGCTGGCGTGCGTTATGTCGGCGACACCTACGGCAACACCACCAACACCGACTGGGGCCATGTCGGCTCCTACACCGTGTATGACGCCTCGGCCCATTACGACCTGGGCCGTTTGAACAAGACCCTCAAGGGGGTCACGGTAGCGGTGGACGCGAAAAACATCTTCAACAAGGACTACCTGTCCACGTGCGACGGCTTCTACTGCTACTACGGCGACCAACGCAACGTCGTCGCCAGCGTGAATTACAAATGGTAAACGGTTAGCATTTGCATACCCGCTTCAGCGGGCACTCTGTGGGAGCAAGGCTTGCCCGCGATGGAGACGACTCGGTTTCTGAAGGACCGCATCGCCTGTTTCGCGGGCAAGCCTTGCTCCCACAGATACCCATCGCCACAAGGTGTCCTTTTGCATTCGGATCGCTCATGAAAAGCAAAACCATTCGCCGCTGGTCCTTCGTCCACACCTGGACCAGCCTGATCTGCACGGTGTTCCTGCTGATGCTGGCGATCACCGGACTGCCGTTGATCTTCCACCATGAAATCGAACACCTGCTGGGCGACGCCCCCCAGCTTAGGGAGATGCCGGCTGACACACCGCCGCTGGACCTGCAACAACTGGTGGAAAAAGCCAAGGCCCATCGCCCTGGCGAAGTGGTCCAGTATTTTGGCTGGGACGAGGACGAGCCCAACGGCGTCATCACCATCATGGCGCCGACACCGGGCACCGAACCCAATTCCTCCCACACTTTCATGCTCGATGGGCGCACCGGCGAGGCCCTGGAAATGCCCTCGGCCAATGGCGGCTTCATGATGGTCATGCTGCGCCTGCACGTGGACATGTTCGCCGGATTGCCGGGCAAATTGTTGCTGGCATTCATGGGGTTGTTGTTCGTGATTGCCATCGTCTCCGGGGTGATCCTGTACCTGCCGTTCATGCGCCGCTTGAAGTTCGCCACGGTGCGCCAGGACAAATCCACGCGCCTGCGCTGGCTCGACCTGCACAACCTGATCGGCGTGGTCACACTGGTGTGGGCGCTGACCGTCGGCGTTACCGGCGTCATCGCCGCGTGCGCCGACCTGATCATCGCCGCCTGGCGCAACGACAGCCTCAGCGCCATGATCGAACCCTACCGCAACGCCCCGCCGCTGACCCAACTGGCACCGGCCACCCGTTTGCTGGACATCGCCAAGGACGTCGCGCCGGGCATGGCGCCCAGCTTCATCGCCTTCCCCGGCACGCTGTTTTCCAGCGAACACCACTACAGCGTGTTCATGAAAGGCAGCACCCACCTGACCTCGCATTTGCTGACGCCGGTACTGGTCGACGCCAGCACCCTGGAGGTCACCGCCGTGGCCGAACGGCCGTGGTACATGGACGTCATGAGCCTGTCGTTGCCGCTGCATTTTGGTGACTACGGTGGCCGGCCGATGCAGATTTTCTGGGCCACCCTCGATGTGCTGACCATCATCGTCCTCGGCAGCGGCGTTTACCTGTGGCTGGTGCGGCGCAAGGCGACCAAGCGAGCAAGCGTTGTCGCGGAGGTCGCTTCGTGAGGCCTCGACAGTCGAGTTTCTGGAAAGTGTTTGGCGTGCCCATGGTGATCGGCGTTCTTTGCGCGGCAGGGTTGTTCAGTGCCTTGCTGGGTGACGGTTTGTGGGACGCCGTCAGTTGGCTAGGGTTGGGTATCCCTTCTGTGTTGGCGGTGTGGGGCTTGGTCCCGCGCCGCTGAGTCATCCGGGCGTGCATTGACCAGATGCACGCCCTCCTCTCTTCGTCATACGACAACTGCGGACACGCGGGTTAATTCCAGCCGCCCAGACTCTGACATATTTATTGACAAATTAATCCTTGCACTCCTATAAAGGCGCACGTTGTACGACAACTTACAACATGACATGCGACACCAAATCCAAAAATAATCGATGGTGAAGTGATGAAAATCAAAGGCATCCGCTGGTGGATGGTTGGCCTGGTCACGGCCGGCCTGATGGTCAACTACCTGGCTCGCAATACCCTCTCGGTGGCCGCTCCGACCCTGATGAGCGAAATGAACATCTCCACCGAGCAGTATTCCCACATCGTCGTGGCCTGGCAGATCTGCTACGCGCTGATGCAACCGGTGGCCGGCTACATCATTGATGCCATCGGTACCAAGATGGGTTTCGCCATTTTCGCCTTCGCCTGGTCCATCGCCTGTGCCGCGGCGGCCATGGCCTCGGGCTGGCAAGGCCTGGCGTTTTTTCGTGGTTTGCTGGGCCTGACCGAAGCCGCCGGGCTGCCGGCCGCGGTAAAAACCTCTACTGAATGGTTCCCGGCCAAGGAACGCTCGGTGGCCATCGGCTGGTTCAATATCGGCTCCTCAATCGGCGCCGTGCTGGCTCCGCCACTCGTGGTCTGGGCGATTCTGAACAGTGGTTGGGAGCTGGCGTTTCTGATCGTTGGCGGCCTGGGCGTGGCCTGGACGTTCCTCTGGCTGATCTTTTACAAGCATCCGCGCGACCAGAGGCTCTTGGGCGACACTGAGCGTGATTACATTCTCAGCGGCCAGGAAGCCCACTTCCAGGATCCGACACCGAAGAAAGGCAGCTGGAAACGCATCATCGCCAGCCGCAACTTCTACGCCATCGCCAGCGCCCGGATCCTCTCCGAGCCGGCTTGGCAAACGTTCAACGCCTGGATCCCGCTGTACCTGATGACCGAGCGGCACATGAACATCAAGGAGATCGCAATGTTCGCCTGGCTGCCGTTCCTGGCGGCCGACCTGGGTTGCGTGCTGGGTGGTTACCTGAGCCCGTTCTTCCATAAATACTGCAAGGTGTCGCTGTTCACCTCGCGCAAAATGGTCCTGCTGTTCGGTGCCTCCTGCATGGTCGGCCCGGCGTGCATCGGCCTGGTCGCCAGCCCCTACACCGCCATCGCCCTGCTGTGCATTGGCGGCTTTGCCCACCAGACTCTATCCGGAGCGCTATACGCCATCACGTCCGATTCCTTCGGCAAGAATGAAGTCGCCACCGCCACCGGCATGGGTGGGATGTTCGGTTACCTCGGTGCAGCGGCCTTCACCCTGCTGTTTGGTGTGATGGTGACAAAGATCGGCTACAGCCCGTTGTTCGTGCTGCTGGCGATCTTCGACGTGGTCGCCGCGTTTATCGTCTGGACCGTCGCCCGGGAACTCAAGCAACAACCGGCGACATCGGCACCGGCGCCGCAGGCCCTGCAACCAACCGCCTGATGCATGGCGCGACTGAGCCTCTTCGCCCGGGTCGCGCCTGCCTTGTGCGGGGCTGGACGCGCTATGCTGCGCAACAAGTCCCACTGATCGAGACACTGCCATGTCCACCCCCAGCATGACGTTGTTCCACAACCCCGCTTCACCCTTCGTTCGCAAGGTCCTGGTGCTACTGCACGAAACCGGCCAGCAAGACCGCGTGGCGTTGCAACTCAGCCAACTCACGCCGGTCAAGCCGGACCGGGCCCTGATCGATGACAACCCATTGAGCAAGATCCCGGCCTTGCGCCTGGCCAACGGCAGTGTGATCCATGACAGCCGCGTCATCCTCGACTACCTCGACCATCAGCACGTCGGCAACCCGTTGATTCCCCGGGACGGAGCCGCCCGCTGGCGGCGCCTGACCCTGGCCTCCCTGGCCGATGGAGTCATGGATGCAGCGGTGATGATCCGCTACGAAACCGCCCTGCGTCCTGCGGAAAAACACTGGGACGAATGGCTCGATGCGCAGCGGGACAAGATTCGCCGGGCCCTGGGCCTGCTCGAAGCCGAGGCGATTGCCGAACTGGCCTGCCATTTCGACGTGGCCTCCATCAGCGTGGCCTGCGCCCTGGGCTACCTGGACCTGCGCCATCCGGACCTGGAATGGCGCAAGGCCAATCCGCAGCTGGCGGCATGGTTCGCCGAAGTGAGCTTGCGGCCTTCGATGCTCGAGACAGTGCCCAGGGTTTAGATTTGCATTGACCGTTCCGCCCTCATCGCGAGCAGGCTCGCTCCCACACTTGATCGTGTCGCCCTTTGTGGGAGCGAGCCTGCTCGCGATGGCAGCGCACCGGATCCACAGGAAACAACCCGGCAATCCGCATCACCAACACCTCTCGTAATTGCCGGTCCTCACGCAACCCCAACGACCGGCTCATTTCACCTCTCCCAAGTCAAAGCTCATGGCAGCGGCCGACTTCGACCCAACCCCGTACCAATCCAGCTTACGGGTCAACACCATGAATACGCCCAACAGGCCGAACAGCAACAGCGACCCCATCAACAGCGCATAGTCCTCGGCGCTCAACAAGCCATAGAGCAAGCCGTACAACCCTGCCAGCCCCACCGAAAACCCCAGGCCGTGGCTCACGCTACGCAGCACATGGCAGACATAAAACCCGATCAGCACCACACAGGCACTGGCCGACACCAGGTACGCCAGGGTGAAGCCGATGTGCTCCGACAGCGACAACAGCAACAGGTAAAAGAACGCCAGCGCCACACCCACCAAGGCGTACTGGACCGGGTGCACCGCCAGGCTCTTGAGCACTTCGAAAAGGAAGAAGCCGGCGAATGTCAGGGCGATGAACAGCAGCGCATATTTGATTGCCCGGTCGCTCTTGAGGTACTGGTCCACTGGGTCGATGAAGCTCACGCCGAAGGCGCGACTGCGGAACGCTTCGCAACTATCGCTGGGTTCGCAGGCTTGCAATGTTTCCAGGAGGTTGGTGGAGAAAAACGACGTCTGCCAGTCAGCGCTGAAGCCCTGCTCATTGATCTCACGATTGACCGGCAGGTAGTTGCCGATAAAGCTTGGGTGGGGCCAGTCGGCCGACAGGTGCACCTTGGTGGACTTGCCCACTGGCAGGACCTGGAACTCGCCAGTGCCTTGAAGGCGCAGGTCAAAACCGAAGGTCAGCTCAGGGCCACCCTGGGCGGTGATCATCGGCAGCGGCACATGCACCCCCTGCCCCAGCCAGCCGAGCCGAGAACCGGGCAGGAAGTCGACGGTCTGCTGGTTCAGCGTCAGGGTCAGCGCGTTCTCGATGCCACGAATATCGCTGATCCCCACGCTCAGGTACGGTTCATCGAAACGGTAATCGGCAAAGTCCTTGGCAGCGATACCGTAGCGCTCCGGCACCTTGAAACGGCCATCGATCCGGTTATCGGCGTGGAACAACCGCGCTTCGTAGATCCCCCGGGCACGGGTTTCAGTGCGGACCTGGCCGTCGAGCTCGAACTCTTCGGGCAAAAAATACAACTCGCCCGCCCGCTCGACGGTTTCCAGAAAACGCACGCCGGTTTTCTCGTTGGTGTTCCAGACTTTCACGCTCTTGCGAAACGGCACCACGATCATTGGCCCGATCAGTTGCTGGCTGTAGCTGGAACTGCGGGCGATATCCTGCAACACACCGTCGCGCAGCTCCTGGCGCTCGTCGATGAGGCCGTTGATCATCAACAGCGGGATCATCAGCAAAAGAATCAGTAGGGCAATCATGCCCAGTTTTATGGCGAGGCTGCGGTTCATGTGGGGCTCTCCCTGTTCGAATGAGGGAGAGTCTGGGGTGGTTGTGTGCTGGGCTTATGGAGAGATTATGGAGATTGTGTGGAGACTGGACGGCCCCCTTCGCGAGCAAGCCCGCTCCCACAAGGACTGCACTGAACCTGTGGGAGCGGGCTTGCTCGCGAAGGCCACGCCTCGGTTTCAGGGCAACCGCAACACCACCTCGACCCCACCCTCGACATTGCCAATCCCGAACTCCCCTCCATGCAACTGCACCACCTCCTCCACAAAGTTGAGCCCCAGGCCGGTGCTCTTGCGACCGCTGTCCGGCCGCGGCAGGGAGTAAAAGCGCTCGCTCAAGCGTGGCAGCGCATAGTCGGGAATCGGTGCGGCCTGATTGAACAGGCGAATCTCGACACGATTGCCGCTGCGCTCGGCGCTGATGCGTAGCAGACCGTTGACGGGGGTGAAGTCCAAGGCGTTTTCCAGCAAATTGCCCAAGGCCTGGCGCAACAGGAACGGCTCGCCGGTCAACGCCAGATCGGCAGCAATGCGCTGTTCAACGCTCAACTGGCGACTTTCGATCCAACCGCCGCGCGCTTCCAGCAACTCATCCATCAACGCCGCCAGCGGCACCGCGACTTCTTCTTCCAGCCCCTGGCGCTGCTCGATCTGGGCCAGGTTCAGCAGCCGTTCGATCAACTGCTGCATGCGCACGCTTTCGGTGCCGATGTTACTGACAAAGCGTTGGTGCTGGGCGGCAGGCATATCGCTTTGCAGCAGCTCGGCGGCACCGCGAATCGCCGCCAGCGGACTCTTGAGCTCGTGGGTCAGGGTATGCACGTAACGCTCGACGTAAGCCTTGCCTTCGAGCTGGGTACGCATGTGTTCCACGGCGCCCGCCAGTTGCTCGAACTCGCCGCCGCGATAATGCGGCACTTCCACCCGACGCCCCTGGCTGACTGCCTGGGCATAGGCCGTCAACCGTCGCAGCGCCGCGCTGAGCCACCAGGACAGCAAGCCGCCCAGCAACAGACCCAGGGCCACCAACCCGGCGCCATACGCCAACAGTCGCCGCTCGGTGCGATCGACATAAGGCTGCAATGAACTGTTGGGCTTGGCGACCGTGACGACACCGATGATCCGGCCGTTGTCGCGGATCGGCGCACCGACATGCATCACCGAAGACGTGGGGTCATCCGGATCGCTGCGGCTCGAACGGGCGCCGTAGTGGCCGCGCAGAGTCAGGTAGACGTCGTTCCAGCGCGAATAATCCTGGCCCACCGCCACACCACTGGAGTCGAGCACCACGATGCCCTTGGCATCGGTGACATAGATGCGGTGGCTGACCTGGTTCTTCGGCAAGCCCCAGATCGTCGCCGCCGGCTGGCGCTCGCCGTAGGCCTTGAGCAATTGCGGCCAACGATTCTGGTTGAGGGTGCCGGCCTTGAAATCGTCCCGCAGGATCTCGGCCATCAGGTTGGCCGTGTCCACCAGGGTTTCTTCAGTGGACTGGCGCACGCCAGGGCGGATTTCCTCCATCACCGTGTTGAGCACGAAATAGCCGGTCAGGGCGATAAACAGCACATACACCAGGAAAATCCGGATCCCCAGAGACATCAGCTGTGCCCCGGGCTGTAGCTGTAGCCCAGGCCTCGATGGGTCTGGATCGGTTCGGCCTCGGCCCGGACCAGGCGCAACTTGGCACGCACGCTCTTGATGTGGCTGTCGATGCTACGCTCGTAGCCAGCATCGCTGGCCACGCCCAGGGCGTCGAGCAGTTGTTCGCGGCTGAAGACCCGTTCAGGTTGTTCCAACAGACAGTTGAGCAGGCGGAATTCATGGCGGGTGAGGTTCAGCGGTTTGCCGCGATAGCTGATTTGCACGCGATCGGCATCGACCTGGAACAGCGCCATGCCCGGCTCCATCAGCGGTCGCGGCGCCACACGCTTGAGGATCGCCCGGACCCTGGCCGCCACCTCGCGGGGGCTGAAAGGCTTGACCACATAATCGTCGGCACCGATTTCCAGTCCCACCACCCGGTCGATCTCAGCATCCCGGGCTGTCAGAAAGATGACTGGAACGTCGCTGAAACGTCTGAGATTTTTACAAGTCTCGAATCCGCTGATATCCGGCAGGCCCACATCGAGGATGATCAGGTCCGCCGGCGTGCTTTTCTGATGCTCGAGGGCGGCAGCGCCGAGGCTCAGCCAAGTGGTGTCGAACCCCTCCCCTTGCAGGGCAAACACCAGCGTATCGGCAATGGCGGCTTCGTCTTCGACAATCAGGATATGAGGCATGGCTTGCGAGCCCGGCAATAAAGTTGCCGGAACGGTGCCCCAAGCCTCGGGGCACGTCAATCGGGGAAATCAGCAGTCGGGCTTGTCTGCGGTGAAGCGGCGGGCCGGGTTCACCGCTGCGCCGAACTCGCGCAGGGCCTTGGCGCCGATCAGCAATGGGTAGTTGAAGCTGCTGCGGTCGGTCAGGTTGACCTCCACCGTGCGCTTGACGTTGCCCAGGCACAGTTCCAGGTCGACCACGGGGCGCTTGGTTGGCGCGATTTTTTCGTCGTCGTCTTCATCTTCTTCGGAACGGGTCTTGATCTTGCTGATGCGGGCGATCTTGTGTTCGTAGACCTTGTTGCTCGCATCCTTGGTCGCCAGGCGGAATCGCACCCAATCATCACCGTCGCGGGTAAAGGTCTCGATGTCCTTGGCCGACAGCGAGGCAGTCAGCGCACCGGTGTCCATCTTGGCCTTGAGCACTTCGCCGCCGATTTCCGGCAACGCGATGTATTCATAGCGCCCGTACAGGGTCGGCTCGGCGGCCAGCACTGGAAGGGCTATCAGGGAAAACAGGGCGAGGACTGACTTCATGGAGTTAGGGCTTCCATTGTGGGAGTGGGGTTTTAGACCGTGGCTGCTGAATTCGTTCGGTTGATTTCGATAGCAATGGCTAAGAGAAACGCCAGCCAAGCGCGACCTCTGTGGCGAGGGGATTCATCCCCGCTGGGGTGCGAAGCGCCCCCTGAGAGCCTGACATCTCGGTACACCTGGCTATTCGAGTTGACTGTTTTGGGGTTGCTTCGCAACCCAACGGGGATGAATCCCCTCGCCACAAAAAGCCAGCCCAGTTTAGCCAAGCCCAAGTGAAACTTTCGTCCACACCGATTTGGCCTACCGCCCGAAGCTTGCTTATCATGGCCCGCCCACCCGTTTGCAAGAGTCATCTATGCGCCGCCTGCTCACCGGCTGTTTCGTCACCCTGCTGCTGTTGCTCAACACCCTGGTGCTGTTCGGCCCGCTGATGGTGTTCGCACTGCTAAAACTGGTCCTGTCCGGGCGTTTTCGCGACTACGCCTCGTGGGCGGTGATGTGGATCGCCGAAACCTGGGCCGAGATCGACAAGCTGATCTTCGCCCTGTGCATCCCCACCCGCTGGGACATCCGTGGCGGCGCGGACCTGCGCGGCGATACATCCTACCTGGTGATCAGCAACCACCAATCCTGGGTCGACATCCCCGCCCTCGTCCAGACCCTCAACCGACGCACGCCATTCTTCAAGTTCTTCCTCAAGAAAGAGCTGATCTGGGTGCCGTTTCTGGGGCTGGCCTGGTGGGCACTGGACTACCCATTCATGAAGCGCTACACCAAAGCCTTCCTGGCGAAAAACCCGGAGCTGGCCGGCAAGGACCTGGAAATCACCAAGGCCGCCTGCGAGCTGTTCAAGCGCCAACCGGTCACCGTGGTCAACTACCTCGAAGGCACGCGCTTCACCGCCGCCAAAAGCCAACAGCAACAGTCACCCTTCACCCACCTGCTCAAGCCCAAGGCCGGTGGCGTGGCGTTCGTGCTGGCGGCCATGGGTGAACAACTGGACGCGGTATTGGACGTGACCGTGGTTTATCCGCAAACGCGCATTCCCGGGTTCTGGGACTTGATCAGCGGCGCGGTGCCCCGGGTCATCATCGACATCCAGACCCGCGAACTGGACCCGGCGTTGTGGCAGGGCGATTACGAAAATGATCCGGTGTTTCGCCAGTTTGTTCAGGATTGGGTTAATCAGCTCTGGATGGAGAAGGATCGGCGTATTGCTGCCTTGCGCAACGAACGCGCCTGATCAGACGCCACTGCCAGCCCCCCAAATACCTCCCAGATTCTGCAACAACGAACTACCCACCCCCTGCTGGCCAAGGTACTGCAGGATGACCGGGGCAAACTGCCCGATCATGCCGCTGTCCATGCCCAGCGCGCTGAAGGCGTTATTCAAGTCATTGGTGTCCTTGACGTTACCCAGCAGCCCGTCGAGCAAGGCGTTTTTGTCCGATCCGCCACCGAGCAAGCCGCCCAGGCCGTTGAGCCCGCCGATGGCGCTGTTGCCGGCGATCTGATCGAGACCTGGCACGCTTTTGCTCAATTCCGAGAACTGCGGTTCGCTTAGCCGGTTCTTCGCCAGCCCCAGCATCGCACCGGCACCGCCGATGGCCTGTTCCGGGGTGATCTTGAGGTCCGAGCCCAGGGTATTGAGCAACCCGGCGGCTTTCGGTGCAGCGGCCACGGCGCCGTCCTTCTCACCTGAGTTGCCCTGCATCGCCGACATCACATTAGCCGCATCGCTGAGGCTGAACTGCGCGAAAGCCGGGCTGGCGGCCAGTGTCAACAGGCAAGACAGTGCAAAACCGCGTGAAACCTTCATCCGGGACATCCTCTTGAGCATGAAAAAGCCGCTCTTAAAGAGCGGCGTGAAGCGTGCGTTGGACTTGCGCGGACGGCGATTGTTCCTAAACGTATTACATGAATGGCCGATAGCCATTACAGAAAAATCCTCAGTGGTCGTCAGAAACGTCTGATTTACCGAAAACTGCGTCTTTTTATATAGCTAAAAGTTACCAAATATCCATACACAGTTCTAAATTGACATAAATGACAGCCAACATTGACAGTAGCCCGCCCGACCGAAGCCGTGAATCGTTGAACTGAGCCCTGGAGCCTGGCACATGAAAAAAATACTGGCTGGAGGCGCGGTCTTGCTTTTGCTGATCATCGGCCACGTCCATGCCGGTGAAATAACATGCCCCGCCGTCACTGACATTCACAGGGATATTGAATCGCTGGAAGACGTTTACACCGTCGGGGAGCGGGAAGAGCGTGAATGGAAAAGCGAAAGCCTGGTGGAGGTGGTCGACCCGACCTCGTTGCAGTTCGAAGGTGCCGAATACGTTATTCATGAGGACGATGGGGACGAACAGACAGCCCCCCGTGCGACCATCACGTGCAGATACGGGGCGATCAATCTGAAGTTGGACGATCAACAAATCCTGGAACCGGCTTTTTCAAAGTGGATGAGCAATCGCTGCGAAAGCCCGGATACCCGAATGTGCAGGCTGATGGACGGCGACTACTTCAACTTGATCTATTGATCGGCAATGGTAACCGCGTCACTGTTCCAGCACCGCCGCTCACAGCCCACTGCCCTCACCTGCACCATTACCGTACAGTGCGGCTTCCTCCAGCAGAGTTTGCCCATGAACGTGAAAGTCGGCGGCGCCACCCTCGCGGTCATCCTGACCGGCATGCTCATCGCCCTGGGTGTCAACGAATGCCAGCGCGGCCCGCTGAACCCGGAACTGGCCGATGGCACGAGTGAAGAGCAGAAGACCTGGCTGACCATCGAACACCGCATCAAGCGCTCTGACCCGGCCCTGACCGAGGTAAGCCGCGATCAACAAGCGCTGACCGTGCTTTACCGTCCAGGCGCTTGCGCGGAGGACTGCGAGCCCTGGGTCCCGCACATGCTGCGCGTTGTCGGCCACGGCCTGGCAGCGCTCAATGGCGCACCAGAGGGCAAGCAATACACGCAAGTGACGGTCAAGGCGCGACTGCTGACCGATGATGACGTGGAACTGGTCTATGACATGCCGGGCTTCGACGCGATCAAGACGCAACAGGATGGCTACGTCACTTTTGCCAGCATGCCCCGCAACCTGAAATTCAGCGGCGATGCCCTGGCCCAAGCGCAGAACTATTGCCAAGGCCCTAGCGCCAAAGGTTTCTACCCTGAATTCTGCGAACGGGTCGAGACCGCAACTGCCCAGCAGTAACCGTGGCGAGGGAGCTTGCCCCCGCTCAAGTATTGCCTACTGTCAATGTTGACAGTAGGCAGCTGTCCATACGGCCTCTAAGCTCAGTCGTGACAACGAAAACAAGGCTCTGGGCAAACCACAGTCCCTGCGCCTTTCTTCATTCGGGCAAGCAGGACAATAAAAATGAACGACCGAATCAAAGGAACCGTTAAATGGTTTAACGATGCGAAAGGCTATGGCTTCATTACCTGCGGCAAAGGAGGCGAGGAACTGTTCGTTCATTACTCGGCGATAGCCGGCGAGGGTTATAAAACGTTGAAACAGAGGCAGACCGTTTCGTTTGAAATCGAGAAGGGGGATAAAGGCATGCAGGCCACGAGAGTGACGCCGGAATAAACGATCCGGGAGCCATCCTGAGGTGGGTGAGCGGTTGACTCCTTGTATGTTCGGTAACGTGCCAGCTATCACCTCGATCAAAAACGCTTCAGTCCTGGAAAGCCGCCGTCTGTAGGGCTGAATAAAAAGGGCGACATCACTGTCGCCCTTTTTCCGTCTTGCCTACAACGTTATGCCGCACTGAACAACTTATGCGGATCAATCACAAACTTCTTCGGCACGCCCGCATCGAACTCGCCATAACCCTTCGGTGCATCATCCAGGCTGATCACCTGTACGCCAACGATTTCAGCAATATTGATACGGTCCCACATGATCGCCTGCATCAGTTGACGGTTGTACTTCATCACCGGGGTCTGGCCGGTGTGGAAGCTGTGGGATTTGGCCCAGCCCAGGCCGAAGCGGATGCTCAGGCTGCCCATTTTGGCTGCTGCATCGACGGCGCCCGGGTCTTCGGTGACGTAGAGGCCGGGGATGCCGATTTTGCCGGCGACGCGAACCACACCCATCAACGAGTTGAGCACGGTAGCCGGGGCTTCGTGCTTGACGCCGTCATGGCCGTGGCCGCGGGCTTCGAAGCCTACCGCATCGACGGCGCAATCGACTTCCGGTTCGCCCAGCAAGGCAGCGATCTGTTCGTGCAGCGGGGTGTCCTGGGACAGGTCGGCGATTTCAAAACCCTGGGCCTTGGCGTGAGCCAGGCGGACCGGGTTGACGTCACCAATGATCACCACGGCGGCACCCAGCAGGCGCGCGGAGGCAGCGGCCGCCAGGCCAACCGGGCCGGCACCGGCGATGTAGACGGTGCTGCCAGGGCCAACGCCGGCAGTGACGGCGCCGTGATAGCCGGTCGGCAGGATGTCGGACAGGCAGGTCAGGTCGCGGATTTTCTCCATGGCCTTGTCGCGATCCGGCAGCTTCAGCAGGTTGAAGTCGGCGTACGGCACCAGCACGTATTCGGCCTGGCCGCCGGTCCAGTCGCCCATGTCCACGTAACCGTAGGCACCGCCGGCACGGGCCGGGTTGACGCTCAGGCAGACGCCTGTGTGTTGCTCCTTGCAGGAACGGCAGCGCCCGCAAGCTACGTTGAACGGCACCGACACCAGGTCGCCGATTTTCAGGTTCTCGACGTCGCTGCCCTTTTCGATCACTTCACCGGTGATTTCGTGACCCAGAACCAGACCGGTCTGGGCGGTGGTACGGCCGCGCACCATGTGCTGGTCGGAACCGCAGATGTTGGTGGAGACCACGCGCAGGATGACACCGTGCTCAATCTTCCTGCCGCGCGGGTCCTGCATTTTTGGATAGTCGATTTTCTGTACTTCGACCTTGCCGTTGCCGAGATACACGACACCACGATTGCCAGACATGCTTTCACCTCGCTGTTGTTTTTATGGAACTGCGTTGCCCAGGCAGGCAGCGCGTTGATTGCTCGGGTAGTGCTTGTGTCTTGTTTCTTTGTTGTCTGAAGGGCCTCTTCGCGAGCAAGCCCGCTCCCACATGGGTTTTCTGGTGTAATCAAGATCTGTATACCGACACGAATCCTGTGGGAGCGGGCTTGCTCGCGAATGGCTGCGAAGCGGCCCCAAAATCTAAAGAACGACCGTGCGATTGGCGTTCAAGAACACCCTTCGCTCGATGTGATAGCCCACGGCCCGGGCCAAGGTCAGCCCTTCGATGTCCCGCCCCTTGGCGATCAAATCCTCGGGATAGTGACTGTGGTCCACCACTTCCACGCCCTGGGCGATGATCGGGCCTTCGTCCAGGTCGTTGTTGATGTAGTGCGCCGTGGCACCGACCAGTTTCACGCCTTTGTTGTAGGCCTGGTGATATGGCTTGGCGCCCTTGAAGCCCGGCAGCAGCGAGTGATGGATGTTGATCGCCTTGCCGTCGAGCTTGCGACACAGCTCCGGCGACAGCACTTGCATGTAGCGGGCAAGGATCACCAACTCGGCACCGGTGTCTTCGATCACCTGCCACACCTGTCGCTCCTGGGCCGGCTTGTCGTTCGGGTCCAGGGGGAAATGGTAGTAGGGAATCTGGTGCCAGTCGGCCAACGGCTTGAGGTCGGGGTGGTTGGAGACCACGGCCACCACGTCCATGGACAACTGGCCGATGCGCTGGCGGTAGAGCAAATCGTTGAGGCAGTGATCGGCCTTGGAGACCATGATCACCACTTTGGGCCGGTAGTTGGGTGGCGTCAGTTCGAAGACCATGCCAAAGGCTTGCGCGCGTTCGGCCAGGCCGGCACGGAAGTTTTGCTCGTCAAAACCGTCGGGCTGGCGGAACTCCACACGAATGAAAAAACGCGCCGAGAGCCGGTCGTCGAAGGAATGGTGCTCGGTGACGTAGCAGCCCTGCTCGAACAGAAAGCGGGTCACCGCGTCCACCGTGCCGAGCACGCTGGGGCAGTCGGCGGTCAAGATCCATGTGTCTGGGGCGCGGCTCATTGCGGTGACTCCTGTTTGTTATGGATAACCCCCCGGCCGTACACAGAACCTGTGGCGGAGGATTTATCTGTGGGAGCAAAGCTTGCTCGCGATAAAAACAACGCGGTCTATCTGGAACTCAAGCGCCTGTATCGCGAGCAAGCTTTGCTCCCACAGTTCTGCTTCCACAAGGACTGCAGTGTTTCAGGCCTGCACGCTCAACCCATACTCAGCCGCCGCATCCTGCAACCACAACCACCAGTAATCGGAGAAGCTGCGGCGGATCACCAGTTCCCAGGTGTCTTCGCCGGTGTGGCGGATCACCAGTTGCGACTTGGCGAACACCGTACCCACGGCCTTGCCCACCGGGAAGTTGCTTGGGTGTACATCGTAGCTGGTGGATTTCATCAGCACGTCGCGCACGTTCGGGCCGGACAGTTCGAGGATCTGCTGGCCGCCGCTGACGTTGACGATCTGGATGTGCAGATCGCCCAGCGCTTCACGCAGTTTTTTCTCGGCAGCGAACTCTTCGCCACTCGGCACCACCAGCAGCCACTCGTCCGGGCCAAGCCATTGCAGGCTGGTCTCACCCTTGACGATGACGGCCAGGGCACCGGGCAATTCCAGGCCCAGGGCCTTGTGCACGCCGGCGGCGAACGCCGGGTCGTGGCCATCGCCACGAATGGTCAGGTGACCCAGGAGTTTTTTCTCGCGCACGGTCACACCGGCGTTCTTGCGGCCCTTGCCCACCAGGCTGGCGAGGTCGGCATGGTGCAGCGACGACTCGGCCTTGGCCCCGGTGGTTGGGCGTTGTTGGTACACGTTGACTGCGGTCATATGGAGCACCTGTCTGAATGCTTGTTCGACCTGCCGGTGTGTGGTGCTGTGGGAGCAAGGCTTGCCCGCGATGAACGATAACTCGGTCTTACGGCTACCGTGTCGCCTGCATCGCGAGCAAGCTTTGCTCCCACACGCCCCTCACCACAGGGCTTAAGTGTTAAATATTCTGCCGGTCGCCTTTCGGATCGAAGAACACCGAAGAAACGATCTCTGCCTCGATCACGCTGCCGTCGGCCAATGGTGCGAAGACGCGCTCGCCCATCCGCTTGAGGCCCCCCTTGACCACACCCATGGCAAATGAATAACCCAGGGAGTTGTGGGCATAGCTGGAAGTCACGTGGCCAACCATGGTCATCGGGATCGCCTGCTTGGTGTTGAACACCAGTTGCGCGCCTTCCGGCAGCCAGACATTCGGGTCAATCGGCTTGAGGCCCACCAGTTGCTTGCGGTCTTCGCGCACGCAATCTTCGCGATTCATGCCACGCCAGCCGATCCACGAAAACGGTTTGGTCCGGCCTACGCACCAACCCATGTTCAGGTCGTCCGGGGTCATCGAGCCGTCAGTGTCCTGGCCGACGATGATGAAGCCCTTCTCGGCCCGCAGCACGTGCATGGTCTCGGTGCCATACGGGGTCAGGTTGTACTTCTTGCCGGCCTCGACGATCTGCTCGAGCACGCCCATGGCGTAGTCGGCTTGCACGTTGACTTCGTACGACAGCTCACCGGTGAACGAGATGCGGAACACCCGCGCCGGCACGCCGCCCACCAGGCCTTCTTTCCAGGTCATGAACGGGAAGCCGTCCTTGTCCAGGTCGATGTCGGTGACTTCGCTCAGCAGCTTGCGACTGTTGGGGCCCGACAGGGTCATGGTCGCCCAGTGGTCGGTGACCGAGGTGAAGTACACCTTCAGGTCCGGCCATTCGGTCTGCTGGTAGATCTCCAGCCATTGCAGCACGCGGGCCGCACCGCCGGTGGTGGTGGTCATGATGAAGTGGTTCTCGGCGACGCAGGCGGTCACGCCATCGTCGAACACCATGCCGTCTTCTTTGCACATCAGGCCGTAGCGGGCCTTGCCCACGTCGAGCTTGGTCCAGGCGTTGGTGTAGATGCGGTTGAGGAACTCGCGGGCATCCGGGCCCTGGATGTCGATCTTGCCCAGGGTCGAGGCGTCCAGCAGGCCGACGCTGTCGCGCACGGCTTTGCATTCGCGCTTCACGGCGGCATGCATGTCTTCGCCGTTCTTCGGGAAATACCATGGGCGTTTCCACTGGCCGACGTCTTCGAATTCGGCACCGTTCTTCACATGCCAGGCATGCAGCGCGGTGAAACGTACCGGTTCGAAGATGTGCCCACAGTGCCGGCCGGCTACCGCGCCGAAAGTCACCGGCGTGTAGTTCGGGCGGAACATGGTGGTGCCCATCTGCGGGATGCTCACGTTCAGCGAACGAGCCGCGATGGCCAGGCCGTTGACGTTACCCAGCTTGCCCTGGTCGGTGCCGAAGCCCAGTGCGGTGTAGCGCTTGACGTGTTCCACCGACTCGAAGCCTTCGCGGGTGGCGAGCTCGATGGCGGCGGCGGTGACGTCGTTCTGCAGGTCGACGAATTGCTTCGGCGCCCGTGCGGTGGCTTTTTCGTGCGGTACCTGGAACAGCGCCAGGGTCGGCTCTTCGTGACGGCTCAGGGCTTTGGGCAACACACCCTCGACCGCTTTGAAACCGGCTTCGCTGGCTGCGCGCACGCCGCCTTCAAAACCATCGGCCAAGCTGTCGCCGAGGCTGTAGACGCCATTCACGCCGCCGACACACACGCGCTTCTGCGGTGCTTCGCCCGGTACGAAACCGAGGATGTCTTCACGCCAGATCGGCTTGCCGCCCAAGTGCGAAGCCAAGTGAACCACCGGGCTGTAGCCGCCGGAGCTGGCCACCAGGTCGCAGTCCAACCACTCGCCGGGGCTGGTGACTTTGTGGGCGCGGACATCGATCGCGGCGACACGTGCCCCGGTGACGCGCTTGCTGCCACGAGCCTCGATCACGGCGCTGCCGGTGAGAATGCGGATGCCCTTGGCACGCGCCTCTTCCACCAACGCACCCCGTGGGTTGCTGCGGGCGTCGGCAACGGCCACCACTTGCAGGCCAGCGTCGAACCAGTCCAGGGCCACGCGATAGGCGTGGTCGTTGTTGGTGCTCAGCACCAGTTTCTTGCCCGGTGCCACGCCATAGCGGCGCACGTAGGTGGAGACCGCGCCGGCCAGCATGTTGCCCGGCACGTCGTTGTTGCCGTAGACCAGCGGGCGTTCGCAGGCGCCGGTCGCCAGCACCACACGCTTGGCGCGGACACGGTTGATGCGCTGGCGCACCTGGCCGATTGGCGCACGGTCACCGAGGTGGTCGGTGAGGCGCTCGTGAATGGTCAGGAAGTTATGGTCGTGGTAACCGTTGACCGTGGCACGCGGCAGCAGTACCACGTCCGGCATCGACTTGAGTTCAGCGACAACAGCGGCCACCCATTCGGTCGCCGGCTTGCCGTCCAGGCTCTCGCGGGAGTCGAGCAGGCTGCCGCCGAACTCTTCCTGCTCGTCGGCCAGGATCACCCGTGCGCCGCTGCGGGCCGCAGCCAATGCCGCAGCCAGGCCAGCAGGGCCGGCGCCGACAATCAGCACGTCGCAGTGACGGTTCATGTAGTCGTAGGTGTCCGGATCGTTCTCGGTCGGCGAGCGACCTAACCCTGCGGCCTTGCGGATGTACTTCTCGTAAGTCATCCAGAACGATTGCGGGTACATGAAGGTTTTGTAATAGAAGCCCGGCGGCATCAGCTTGCCGCCGACCTTGCCGAGAATCCCCATCATGTCGTTGTTCACGTTCGGCCAGCCGTTGGTGCTGGTGGCGACCAGACCTTGGTACAGCGCCTGTTGCGTGGCGCGCACGTTAGGGATTTGCGTGGCTTCGGTGGCGCCGATCTGCAGCACCGCGTTCGGCTCTTCGGCACCGGCGGCGAAGATGCCGCGCGGGCGGGAATACTTGAAGCTGCGACCGATGATGTCGACACCGTTGGCCAGCAGTGCAGCGGCCAGGGAATCGCCTTCGAAACCTTTGTAGGTCTGGCCGTTGAAGGTGAAGCTCAGCACTTTGTTGCGGTCGATCCGTCCGCCGTTGGACAGGCGATTGATCTGGCTCATACCTTCTCTCCCAGAGCCTGTGCGGCCGCTTTCGGACTGTCAGCCTTGTCGGTGAATTGCGGCTTTTGGCCGATCTTGTAGGTTTCGAGAATCTCGTAGGTCACGGTGTCGCGAGTCGCGTTGAAGTACTGGCGGCAACCGGCGGCGTGAATCCACAGCTCGTGGTGCAGGCCGCGCGGGTTATCGCGGAAGAACATGTAGTCGCCCCACTGCTCGTCGGTGCAGGCGTTGGGGTCCAGCGGACGCGGGATGTGCGCCTGGCCGGATGCATGGAATTCCTCTTCGGAGCGCAGTTCGCCGCAGTGAGGACAGAAGATGTGCAACATAGGGATTTCTCCTGTTAGTGGGCGACGGCAGCAGCGCCGTGTTCGTCGATCAGTGCACCGTTGTGGAAACGGTCGATGGAAAACGGCGCGGCCAGTGGGTGCATTTCACCCTTGGCCAGGCTTGCAGCGAAGACGTTGCCCGAGCCCGGGGTGGCCTTGAAGCCGCCGGTACCCCAACCGCAGTTGAAGAACATGTTCGGCACCGGGGTCTTGGAGATGATCGGGCAGGCGTCCGGCGTGGTGTCGACGATGCCGCCCCACTGGCGGTTCATGCGCACCCGCGACAGCACCGGGAACATCTCGACGATGGCCTGGATGGTGTGCTCGATCACCGGGTACGAACCACGCTGGCCGTAGCCGTTGTAGCCGTCGATACCGGCACCGATCACCAGGTCACCCTTGTCGGACTGGCTGATGTAGCCGTGAACGGCGTTGGACATGATCACGCTGTCGATGATTGGCTTGATCGGCTCCGACACCAGCGCTTGCAGCGGGTGGGATTCGATCGGCAGGCGAAAGCCCGCGAGCTTGGCCATGTGCCCGGAGTTACCGGCCGTCACCACGCCGACGCGCTTGGCGCCGATGAAACCCTTGTTGGTTTCCACGCCGATGCACACGCCGTTTTCCTTGCGAAAGCCGATCACTTCGGTCTGCTGGATCAGGTCCACGCCCAGGGCGTCCGCCGCCCGGGCAAAGCCCCAGGCCACGGCATCGTGACGAGCCACGCCGCCGCGACGCTGGACGGTGGCGCCCATCACCGGGTAGCGGGTGTTTTTCGAGCAATCCAGGTACGGGATCTCGTCGGCCACTTGCTTGGCGGTGAGCAATTCACCGTCCACGCCGTTGAGGCGGTTGGCGCTGACGCGACGCTCGGAATCACGGATGTCCTGCAGGGTGTGGCACAGGTTGTAGACGCCACGCTGGGAGAACATCACGTTGTAGTTCAGGTCCTGGGACAAGCCTTCCCAGAGTTTCATCGCGTGTTCGTACAGATGGGCCGATTCGTCCCACAGGTAGTTGGAACGCACGATGGTGGTGTTGCGCGCAGTGTTACCACCGCCCAGCCAGCCCTTCTCGACCACGGCCACGTTGGTGATGCCGTGTTCCTTGGCCAGGTAGTAGGCGGTCGCCAGGCCATGCCCGCCACCGCCGACGATGACCACGTCGTAGACTTTTTTCGGCGTCGGCGTGCGCCACATCCGCTGCCAGTTTTCGTGATGGCTGAGAGAGTGTTTGAAGAGGCCGAAGCCCGAATAGCGTTGCATAGTCATTACTCCAAAACCGACTCAGCGATAAACCGGGAAGTCCGCGCACAGGGCCGCTACTTGCTGGGCAACGTTGGCCTCGACATCGGCATCGCCGAGGTTGTCGAGGATGTCGCAGATCCAGCCGGCCAGCGTGACGCACTGGGTAACCTTGAAGCCGCGGGTGGTCACCGCCGGGGTGCCGATGCGCAGGCCGGAAGTCACGAACGGCGATTGCGGGTCGTTCGGCACGGCGTTCTTGTTGACGGTGATGTGGGCGCGGCCCAGGGCGGCATCGGCGTCCTTGCCAGTCAGGCCCTGACGGATCAGGCTGACCAGGAACAGGTGGTTATCGGTGCCGCCGGACACTACATCGTAGCCGCGCTTGATGAACACGCCAGCCATGGCCTGGGCGTTATCGATCACTTGCTGCTGATAGGCCTTGAAGCCTGGCTCCGCCGCTTCCTTGAAGCACACCGCCTTGCCGGCGATCACGTGCATCAGCGGGCCGCCCTGGGCACCCGGGAATACCGCGGCGTTGAGCTTCTTCTCGATTTCTTCGTTGGCCTTGGCCAGAATCAGGCCGCCACGTGGACCGCGCAGGGTCTTGTGGGTGGTGGTGGTGACCACATCGGCGTACGGCAGCGGGTTCGGGTACAGGCCAGCGGCGACCAGGCCCGCGACGTGAGCCATGTCGACGAACAACAGGGCACCGACCTTGTCGGCGATCTGGCGGAAGCGTGGGAAATCCAGGGTCTTGGAGTAAGCGGAGAAACCGGCCACGATCATCTTCGGCTTGTGCTCGACCGCCAGGCGCTCGACTTCGTCGTAGTCGATCAGGCCGGTGGTGGTGTCGATGCCGTATTGCACCGCGTTGTAGAGCTTGCCCGAGGACGACACTTTGGCGCCGTGGGTCAAGTGACCGCCGTGGGCCAGGCTCATGCCCAGGATGGTATCGCCAGCCTGCAGCAGGGCCAGGTACACGGCGCTGTTGGCCGAAGACCCGGAGTGCGGCTGGACGTTGGCGTAGTCGGCACCGAACAGTTGTTTGGCGCGCTCGATGGCCAGGGCTTCGACTTTGTCGACGTGCTCGCAGCCACCGTAGTAGCGCTTGCCCGGATAGCCTTCGGCGTACTTGTTGGTCAGGCCGCTGCCCTGGGCCTGCATTACGCGCTTGCTGGTGTAGTTCTCTGACGCGATCAGCTCGATGTGATCTTCCTGGCGTTGCTCTTCGGCGTTCATCGCCGCCAGCAGTGCATCATCGTAGCCTTGGATTTGGTCTTGCTTGCTGAACATCGCGTCTCTCCCAGCGGCGGCGGTGCGCCTTTCGTCTCGGTGAGGCACGGACCGTTCGGTCGTGCCCTTTGGATGCGATGGTATGGCTGGCGCAGGCATGTCAAATGCCTATGGACGCCACGCAAAGGTGCGTTTACGACATGCGCTCAAAGAGTCGGAGAGCAAGGGCTGCGGGATAGCACTGTGGGAGCAAAGCTTGCTCGCGATCCAGGCGCCTCGGTTCATGGGAGACCGCGTCGCTTTCATCGCGGGCAAGCCTTGCTCCCACAGGCATTGTTCCCACAGCTTTGCTCCCAAAATGCTGCTCCCACAGGGCTATGCGGCGATCTGGCGAACCGCGAGCAATATCAGGAAATGCGCGGGATACAGACCGTAGGCCCAGCGCCGCATCGCCGGCGGATGAAAACGACTCGCGTGTCGCAAAAGCACCCGCCCAAGCCATGGCGCGATCAGGCAAGCCACCAGGCCCCAAAACGCCACCCCATCCCCCAGCCATGCTGCGCCATACAACACCCGCCATTGGTTGGCCGCCACGCAAACCAGCCCCGGCAACAAGGCCATGTACAAGGGACGCCTGAAGACCAGCAACATCGCCAGCGGCAGCAACACACCAAAGAAACCGAACATCAGCTGCGACGAAAACAGCGTCGCCAGCAGCAACGCCGCCACCGCCAGGCATCGCGCTTCCAGGGTGGGCGTTTGCCAACAACGCGCCACAAGCAACCCGAGCACCAGCGTCGGCATGACGTTCAGCGTGGAAGGGTCGGGAATGAACAAGCGGTAGGGGATCTCGCTGACGGCACTGAATAACAGCAGCCAGCCCAAGTACCGCCATGGAGCAGCGCTGGCACCACTGCGCGCCAGGTTCGCCGCCATCGCCAAGCAGAACCATGGGAACGCCAACCGCCCCGGCACATAGAGCCAATCGACGGAAAAACCGACATATCGCAGATGATCGAAGACCATCGACAAAAGCGCCAACCACTTGAGCAGGTCCAAGGCACCGTCACGCCTGCTCATGAGTAAAGCGACTCGATGACCTTGTGATTTCCTGACAGAAACATCCGGTGTGTTCCCTCGCTAATCTTGGGTAAAGTGCGCACCAGTATCGACCACGGCGCTGTGGACCCAAGCACGCCGAACCTTGGAACGCCCCATCCGGGCGTTCCGCCAGGGATCTCTTTATCCAGGACTCTCTATATCAGGAGCAAGGCCATGACCGACAAGAGTCAACAGTTCGCCAGCGACAACTATTCCGGCATTTGCCCCGAAGCCTGGGCGGCCATGGAAGAAGCCAACCAGGGTCACCAACGCGCGTACGGCGACGACGAATGGACCCACCGTGCGGCGGATGATTTCCGGGCCTTGTTCGAAACCGACTGCGAAGTGTTCTTCGCGTTCAATGGCACGGCGGCCAACTCTTTGGCGCTGTCCTCACTGTGCCAGAGTTATCACAGCGTGATCTGCTCGGAAACCGCCCACGTCGAAACCGACGAATGCGGCGCACCGGAATTTTTCTCCAACGGTTCCAAGCTGCTGGTGGCGCGCACCGAAAACGGCAAGCTGACCCCCGAGTCGATCCGCGAGATCGCCCTCAAGCGCCAGGACATCCACTACCCCAAGCCACGGGTCGTGACCCTGACCCAGGCCACGGAAGTCGGCAGCGTCTACACCCCGGATGAAATCCGCGCCATCAGCGTCACCTGCAAGGAACTGGGGCTGAACCTGCACATGGACGGCGCGCGGTTCTCCAACGCCTGCGCCTTCCTCGGCTGCTCCCCGGCGGACCTGACCTGGAAGGCCGGCGTGGACGTGTTGTGCTTCGGCGGCACGAAAAACGGCATGGCGGTGGGCGAAGCGATCCTGTTCTTCAACCATGACCTGGCCGTGGATTTCGACTATCGCTGCAAACAGGCCGGGCAACTGGCCTCGAAAATGCGCTTCCTCTCCGCGCCCTGGGTCGGCTTGCTGCAGAACCAGGCCTGGCTCAAGCACGCCCGCCACGCCAACCACTGCGCCCAATTGCTGGCTGAGCTGGTCAGCGACATTCCCGGCGTGGAACTGATGTTCCCGGTCCAGGCCAACGGCGTGTTCCTGCAACTGTCGGAACCGGCCATCGCCGCACTGACCGCCAAGGGCTGGCGCTTCTACACCTTCATCGGCAAGGGCGGCGCACGCTTCATGTGTTCATGGGACACGGAAGAGGCGCGGGTAAGGGAATTGGCGGCGGATATTCGGGAAGTGATGGCGGGCTAGGAAGACAGGCTCAAAGCCTGCCCAGCCCATCTGTGGAAGAGGTCTATCTGTGGCGAGGGGATTTATCCCCGCTGGGCTGCGAAGCAGCCCTAAAACCTGCGGATGCGGTGTATCAGGTTAACCGAATTGACTGCTTTGGGGCCGCTTCGCGGCCCAACGGGGATAAATCCCCTCGCCACAAGATCTTCAGCGCCCACCAGTGAGAGTGCTGATCAAAACTCGATCCGCACATCCCCCTTCGGCACGCTGCAGCACGACAGGATGTAACCCTCGGCCTCGTCGTCTTCGGTGATCCCGCCGTTGTGGTCCATTTCCACTTCCCCGCCCAGCTTCAACACCTTGCAGGTGCCGCAGATGCCCATGCCGCAGGCCTTGGGGATCATCATGCCGAGCTTGGCGGCGGCGGCGTGTACGGTTTCTCCCGGTCCCACGCGGATGCTCTTGCCCGAGGAGGTGAACTCCACCAGGTGCAGGTCTGCCGCATCGACTTCCGGAGCGTCAGCCGCCTGTTCGGCCTGTTCCACCGCGTCGGCACGGGCCTCCGGTGGTGTGGCGCCGAAGGACTCCTCGTGGTAACGCTTCATGTCGTAGCCGGCGGCTTCCAGCAGGCGCTTGACCGCGGTCATGTACGGGGTCGGGCCGCAACAGAACACTTCGCGTTCGAGGAAATCGGGCACCATCAATTCCAGCATCTTGTGGTTCAGATAACCGCGATACCCGGCCCAGGGCTCGCCCAGGCCATGTTTTTCACAGATCAGGTGCAAGCTGAAGTTGTCGATCCGCGACGCCATGTGTTCCAGCTCGCGGTGGTAAATGATGTCCTTGGGCGAGCGGGCGCTGTGGATGAAGGTCATGTCGACATTGGCGTTGGTGTCGTAGAACCAGCGAGCCATGGACATGCACGGCGTGATCCCCACGCCACCGCTCAGGTACAGGACTTTCGGGCTCGGGAAATCGATGGCGTTGAACAACCCCACCGGCCCGTGCACCGCCAACTCCTGGCCTTCATGCAGGGTGTCGTGCAACCAGTTGGACACCTTGCCCCCCGGCACGCGCTTGATGGTCACCGAGAAACTGTAGGGCACCGACGGCGAGCTGGAGATGGTGTAGGAGCGCATGATCGGCTGGCCTTCGATTTCCAGCTCCAGGGTGACGAATTGCCCCGGCTTGAAAAAGAACATGATCGGCTGGTCGGCCATGAAGCAGAAGGTGCGCACATCCCAGGTTTCCTGGATGACTTTGACGCAACGTACGATATGTCGGCCATTGGCCCAGGTCTGGGTGGTGACCGGGTTCAGGAAATTATTGGACATGCTGATCTCCACGGCCGACTGCCGGCCTTCATGATGGCGATTGTGCGCAGGCGCCTGGGTGACCATTTACCTATCTGCGACATTCACATACTTATCGCGACCAGCCCCCAACTACCGGGGCTAGCGCGTCGGGAACAGATTGGGCCATGTCGCCCATGGATAAGGTTGCGCCCCTGCGCGGCCCCACACTCGCCTCAACAGACAAACACAATTTTCTGCCTTGCGTAGCACAACCGATCAGCCACTTTTTTGATGGTCACGTAGAGGGCCATGAGGATAAAACGATGGACGTCACCACCACCCTGAGCCTGGGCGATCCGCTGGAACCCGCACGCAAGGCCACCGCCCAGATGCTGCAGGAGCGCGAGCGTACCTTCTCGCTGCCACAACCGTTCTACTCCGATGAGCGCCTGTTCGATATCGACATGCAGGAAATCTTCCAGAAAGAGTGGTTGATCGCCGGCATGACTTGCGAAATCCCGGCCAAGGGCAACTACCTGACTCTGCAAGTCGGCAAGAACCCGATCATCGTCATTCGTGGCGCCGACGGCGTGGTGCATGCTTTCCATAATGTCTGCCGCCACCGTGGTTCGCGGCTGTGCACCAGCGACAAGGGCAAGGTCGCCAAGCTGGTCTGCCATTACCACCAGTGGACCTACGAGCTGGACGGTCGTCTGCTGTTCGCCGGTACCGAGATGGGCGCCGACTTCGACATGAAGCAGTACGGCCTCAAGCCCGTGAACGTGAAGACCTCTGGCGGCTACATCTTCATCAGCCTGGCCGAGAACCCGCCAGCCATCGATGACTTCCTGTCGACGCTGAACCATTACATGGAACCCTACGACATGGAGAACACCAAGGTGGCGGTGCAAACCACCTTGATGGAAAAGGCCAACTGGAAACTGGTGCTGGAAAACAACCGCGAGTGCTACCACTGCGGCGGTTCGCACCCGGAACTGCTCAAGACCCTGCTGGAATGGGACGACGTCACCGACCCACGCGCCGACCAGGCGTTCAAGGACCATGTGGCCGCTTCCGCCGCCGCCTGGGAAGCCGAGAAGATCCCTTACGCCCACGCCAGTTTCGGCCTGCGTAACCGCATCGTGCGCATGCCGCTGCTCAAGGGCACCGTGTCGATGACCATGGACGGCAAGCAGGGCTGCGCCAAGCTGATGGGGCGCATCAAGAACCCGGACCTGGGCTCGATGCGCATCCTGCACCTGCCGCACTCGTGGAACCACTGCATGGGCGACCACATCATCGTGTTCACCGTGTGGCCGATCAGCGCCCAGGAAACCATGGTCACCACCAAGTGGCTGGTGCACAAGGACGCGGTCGAAGGCGTGGACTATGACGTGGCACGCATGCGCCAGGTCTGGGACGCCACCAACGACCAGGACCGTCGTCTGGCCGAAGAAAACCAGCGCGGTATCAACTCCACCGCCTACCAGCCAGGTCCTTACTCCAAGACCTATGAGTTCGGCGTGGTGAACTTCGTCGACTGGTACAGCGAGCGCATGCTCAACAACCTGGGGGCCGAACCGGCACCTTACCTCAAGGGTGTTCCAGTCCAGGGCTGACAACTAAAAGCATCGCGAGCAGGCTCGCTCCCACAAGGGATCTTTGGCACACCGAAGATCAAATGTGGGAGCGAGCCTGCTCGCGATAGCGGTCTCCCATTCACCCGATTACTGTGAAGACCACCGCACCGAACCATCCTCCCCATAAAACGTCTCGACAATCTCCTCCCCCTTCAGTTGCACCTTCACATACCCATTCAACACCCGCAGCGGATACGCCTCGTCTCCCGCCAACTGGGTTTCCGACCACAACACCCGCACATGCCCGTTCAGCTCGCTGGTGGTGCCATAGGGAATCGCCCCGTGCCCAGCGCAACGCGCATGCAATCCGCCTTGCGGCGCATAGCAGATGCCGTTGTGCAGATGCCCCCAATACCAGTAATCCGGCTCGCGCCCCAGGGCGTCGCACACCGGTTGGTAAAGTGCAGTCTTGTTGTGCCCGGAAATATCGAAGCCCTGGTGATGACTGAGCACCATCAGCTTCTTGCGCTTGGGCAGGGTTTTCATCCACTCGATCTGCTGCGTATTGAGAGTGCCGTCCATGTACAGGTTCATGGCGTCCGAGGCATAGGCAGTGTCCAGGCCGACCACGAGCCAGTCGTCGTTGTACAAGGCAAAGTAGCTGGTGCCTTGTTGCACCGGGAAACGCTTGGCCAGTTCCTTGAAATAACCGTGGGCACCGCTGTACATCTCGTGGTTGGAGTTGAGGGTGAACGAGCCCTGCTTGCCCTGGGGCCAGCCGGCCATGTCGACGTCTTCCTGGGAATGGGTCCCGGCGTAATACACATCGCCCAGGTGGATGGTGAAATCGGCCTCGGCCAGCTGCATCTGATTGGCCACGGCCACCGCCGGTGCGTGACTGTCGAAAGGCCCGGTGCCCCAGTCGCCGGCAATGGCCAGCACCACGTCGCTGTCCATTTTCACCAGCGCCGGGTTGGTGGCGAACGTTGCGTGATGGCGCAGGTTCTCGATCCACTTGAGCAGCGCCTCGCTCCACAACAGGTCCAGCAGTTCCCATTTGCGACAGCCGAGCAAGGTGCCGTCCTTGAGTACCTGAGTAGGGAGCTCGGCGACGGTTTGCGGCAAGGGGCTGGGATTGCCGATCTTGAGGATCGACAAGCCATGGGCCAGTTCCCACGGTACGGCCGGTTCATCGTCCGGCAGCTCACCATGCTTGATGACGTATTGCGCCTGGTCGTGACCTCGCTGCAGCAGCTTGACGATGGCCTCGAACTCTTCGGGTTCGAGCTCGTTGACGAGTTTCTGCCAGGACATTTCCAGCCGCGTGACCAACCCGTGCAGGCGGACCTTGACCTTGTCGAACTCATGTTCCCAATGGTGCAGTAATGACATGTGAACGCTCCTTCGCAATGCCCCGGGCTACAGGGTCTTCATGAATTCGATCAGGGCTCGCTTGTCGACGTCCGACAGCTGCGTGCCATACAGGTGGCCGCCGTTGTGGTTGCCTTCCAGGCGGGTGTCGTATTTGAAATCCGCCGACGCCTTCATTTGCGCGCCGCTGGTGATGAAGCCGACCTTCTCCTGGTCGTAGATGTCGGAGCCGGTGTAGAACACCTGCGGACGTTGTTCCGGCGCTTGCAGCAGATCCCACAGGGTCGGCACCGAGCCGTTGTGCAGGTACGGCGCACGCAGCCAGATGCCGTCGGTAGGCGTGTTGCTGTAGCTCTGGGTCTTGCGGTAGGCGCCGAAGTCGAACGGTGGTTTCTTGAAGCCGTGGAACGCTGCCACCAAGCCCGTGGTGAAGGAGTTCAGGCGATGGGGATCGGTGCCCAACTGGTCGATGTTGGTAGTGACCTGGCCGGTGTCGCTGCGGCCGAAGTCATGGCAGCCGGCGCAGTTTTTCTCCCAGATCGGCTTACCTTGGGCGACTTTGGCCTGGTCCAGGGCGAACGGCCAGGCCGGGGCCTTATGGCCCAGCAGCCAGTTGGTCACCCGGTTGAAACTCGGCGGCAGCACCGATTCCGGCGTTGCGCCCACGGCCATGGCCGCTGCGTAGTTGCGCTCGTGGATCTTGTTGTTATTGCCGTCCCAATGCAGGTACATCGACTCGCGGGGCTTCTGGTTCCAGACCTGCGGCAGATCCACGGTGCCGATGGTGGAGTCATCCGGGAAGCCGAACACCACCATTTTGGTCGGGTTGAAGGTGTCGGTCCGCCCAGGGCCTTGGGCCGGACGCAGTTTCTGCCAGGCGTAGGACTGCTTCTGCTTGAGCAGCGCGCTCTTGGCCATCGGGATGATCAGGTAACGGTTGTAGAGCTTTTCGAAAAACCCCAGTTGGAACTTGCTGTTGATCGCCGCCATGACCGCATCGGGGGTGAATTTCGGGTCGCTGGCGCAATCGTAGGCGAACCACTGGAAGGCTTGCAGTTGCAAGGTATTGGCCGGCGCGCTGGCGACCGGAATCGCTACGTCAGTGGCATTGGCCCGGTAGGAACCGGTGTGGCACAGGGCGCAGTTGGGCTCGACAGTGGGGTAGCCGAGTTGCCGCTTGGCCATACCGATGGGCAGGTCGTTGCCGTTTTCATAGAGGAAACCGAACACCTCGTAGCCGCCCGGCTTGGGCAGTTTTTCCGGGCACATCTGCGGCAGTACGGCGAACAGGTAGTAGGGAATCCGCGCCTCGATGCCCAGGCCGATGGCGGCGTATTTGTAATGGTCTTCGTCTGAGGCGAAGTCCGGTTGCGGCACTTCCCGGATCATCTGGTACCAGGTCTGGTAGCCAATGAAACCCAGCAGCGCTACCACCAGCAACGTGCCGACCTTGAATCCGTGGCTCTGCCAGCGCAGCGCCCAACCGGCGCGCCATTCCCGCCACCCGGCGCAAAGCAAGGCCAGCGGACGATTGACCTTCGGGCTGCCCAGGTACAACAGCACGCCCAGGATCAGGAACATGCTCAGGTCGCCCATCAACATCGGCACGAACAACGAGCCCTGGTTGTTGGTGTTGATCAGGTAGATCCAGAACACCACCGCCACCAGCCGCGACAGCACGCACAACCACGAATGCACCACGAAACGTGGCGCGTTGAACCCCGAGGGCATGTAGAACAGGCTGATCCCCACCAGCAACATGCCGGCGTTCTCCAGCCAGGGATCGGACAATACGGGTGGCAGGCCGATCATGGACGTCAGCAACGCCGGCGCGAACAGCGCCGGGATCGCGAAGAACATGTTCATGACAATCCCGACCCAGATGATGCGTTGGAACCAGCGGATGTAAGTGTTCATGGGCATCCTTTTTCCTTATTCCTGACTCGCCACAAAACCCATGTGGCGAGGGAGCTTGCTCCCGCTGGGCCGCGTAGCGGCCCCCAAGACTTCAAAAGCGACGACTGCTTCGCAGCCGAGCGGGAGCAAGCTCCCTCGCCACGGGTCAGTCGCGACTTCAGCCCAACGCGGTCTTCTCCAGGTGCCCAAGGATGATCGGATACACATCCACCACCGCATCCTTGCCGAACATGCAGTCGATGTGACCATACCCCGGCACTTCATGGCGGCTGAACAACTGCGGGCCATGCATCTCGCACAGTCGCTCGTAGGTCTTGAGGGTGCTTTGCGGCAGGTAGCATTGGTTGTCGGCGCCGCTGATGAAGCAGATCGGCAGCTTCAGCCGATCGAAATGCGGCATGTAGACGTCATTGCCCTTGAAGTCCACCAGATGCCCCTTGCGCACGATCAGCGCCAGGTGCTCGAAGGTCTGAATGTTCGACTCGCCGAACAACTCATGCAGGTTGTCGTGCAGGGTTTCGTTGAGGGTGTCGTGGCGGTACAGCGACGCATACATGAAGGTGATGCGATGGCAGACCGGGTTGGTGCAATAGCCCTGGGCCTCGATCCGGGCATAGCCGTTGAGGGCCTTGTCGTAGAGTTTGTTGAACCAGCTTTCCTTGGTGTCGGCGTAGGCCGTGAGGGACTTGATGCCGATGGCATCGAGCATCCCCGGCAAGTGCAAACCGGCCTTCAACCCGGTGGCGGTGGCGACCACCGTGTCGGCGGCGATCTGCGAGCAAACCACCGAACGCACCCCTTGCAAGCCTGCCAGCATCGACATGAAGAACGTCGTCGCGCCATAGCAATGCACCACGCACTGCACGTCACGGGCCAGGGTCGCTTGCTGGATCTGCTCGATGGCGGCCTTGAAGTCGTACTGGGCCACCTGGTCGCCGTTCCATTCATGCTTGCTGGCCGGCAGCAGGATACTCACGCGCAAATCCAGCAGCCAGACGTCGTACTCGTACTTGCACAGGTACTCCAGCAGGTTGGTGTGGATGGTGTCGGTGGAGAAAATATTCGAGCCCACGCCCAGGCCATGGACCAACATCACCGGGCCTTTGGTACCGGCCTGGTAACGGGTCAGGCGCAACTCGACGTTGTCTTCGGTCTGGAAGAAATGCACCACCGGTGCCGGCGCAACCAACGGCCGTTTCAAGCGGGGCGGCGCATCCGGGTTGAAGTAGACGTCGCCGGCGAAAACCCCGCCGTAGCTTTCCCACAGGATCCCGGCGAAGAACTTGCCGAACCGCGCCAGTGCCTCCACACGCTCACGCTCGTTACGGGCGTTGAGCACTTTCATGGTGGTCATCTGCTTGGCGAAGTCGGCCGGCAGAATGTGCATCACCCCGGAGCCGATCACCGCGCCGGTCTTGTCCGGCCCGCGATAGAGCGTGACGTAAAGGGTGCTGGTGTCGTGCCAGATGTTCAGCACACCATTGTCCTCGGGCACGGTCTTGAAGGCGCTGAAGTAATAATCGCTGCCGTCTTCGGCGGTCAGCTTCATGTCGTAGTTCATGTGCCGCACGCCAACCTGCTCCTGGTACTGCTCGAACAGATTGAATACGCCGTTGCTGGCGACCAGCGGCTGCGACGACAGCAGCGGTGCATCGAGGGTGCCCACCAGGGTCGCGGCGTGCTCCGGCTCCTTGATCAGGCGATTGAGGTCGTCGGCGGTGATGGTCAGGGTGAATTCGATCGGCGAGTTGTCGGCCTTGCCCCGCTTGGCCGCCGCTTCGTACAGGCTGAGGTCGGTGCCCTGGGCTTGGGTGAAGGCGGTGGAAAAGTAGCCCTTCATGGTTTCGGTGAATTGCACGCCGAGTGTCGGCGCCGCCACGGGTTTGCTCGGGGCCGAGGGCAGCGTGTAGTCAATGATCCAGCCCCGATCCGCCGCCAGCAGCCCCATGTTGCGCTCGCTCACCGCCGAGATGGTCAACAGTGGGTTGACCGCCAGGGACGTCGGGATCACTGCGCCGTCGCTCACGTACAGGCCTGGGTAGACATCGGTACCGCTGGCGCCACTGAACACCTGGCCCTTGTGGTTGACCACTCCTTGCGTCGCATCTTCGCCCATCACACAACCGCCCAACGGGTGGACCGAGACGATGCTGTGCTTGAGCAGCTTGGTCCAGATCGGATTCTCGACCCAGATCCCACCCAGGGCCTTGGTGCTCTGGTGCAAGCGTTCATTGCCGAGGGTGACGTTTTCCTGTTCGCCGACGCCTGGCCAATCGATGCGCAGTTGGTCCTTGTTATCGAGCAGCATGCGGCCCTTGGCGTTGTCATGGCTCATGATCAGGTAGGTCTGCATGTTATGCAGCGCACCATGGTAGGGGCCGCGCAGGAAACTCTCGGCTTCCCGGCCCTTGTACTTGAGGCTGGCACCGAAACCGGTGTCGGTGGGCACGCCGATCATCCCGGCAAATGCCGCCATGCTCGGCACCATGGCCGAGCCGAGGGCGCCGGGAATCGAACCTTCCTCGATGACCATGCGGCTGCGCCAGTCGCCTTCGGTACGCATATCGATGATTGAGGTAATGCACGGTCCCACCGGTTCCAGCTCCTTGGCCGAATGGGCGCCAAAGCCGATGCCGTTGATGACCTGGTCGCAGTTGTGGCCGAAACCGAGGATGTCGCCATTGCCGCTCATGTTCTCGCCCAACTGGCTGGACATCGACAGGCCCTTGTCTCGCGAGCGCAACATGATTTCGGTGGAACCCAGGGTACCGGCGGACACCACCACGATATCGGCCCGCACGAACAGGGTTGGCGCCGAGAACATCTCGCGGCCACTGTCCAGGTATTGGAAGTGCACGATCCAGCCATCGCCGTCGCGTTCCAGGTGCCGCACCTCGGCCTGGCAGAAAATCTCTGCTCCGTGGTTCCAGGCATCCGGCAGGTAGTTCATCAGGGTGGTGTTCTTGGCCTTGTTGTTACAGCCCGAGACGCAATCGCCACAGCCATTGCAGGGCAACTGTTCGACACCGACGTGATTGAGGTTGTTGGGCAGCTTGTCGAAGGTCACGTTGATCGGCGGCTTGTAGAAATGCGCGCCTTGCTTGAGGTAGTCGGCCGACTTCTTGTGGGCGTCGAGCTTGGGCAGGTTCGGCTGCGAAGCCGGATAGGGATTGGGCTTGAGCATCTCCCGGGCCCGGGCGTAGCCGTCCTTGAGCAGCGTGTCGCGGTGTTCGCGCACCGCCTGGGGCCAGCGCGGGTCCTCGAACACACCGGGCTCCGGCTCCAGCGCAACGTTGGCATTGATCAGCGAAGTGCCGCCCAGGCCACAACCGACCACCACGTTCTGCTGGGCGTTGACGTGCAGGTCGAACAGCCCGGTACGCGAACCGATGTGCCCATCCGGGTCGTGGACTTGCAGTTCCTCGGTGGCCGCCACCAGGGTGTTGGGGTATTCGCCGGGCTGGATTTCCCGGCCACGCTCCAGCAGGCAGACCTTGCGCCCGGCCCTGGACAGGCGCGAGGCAGCAATGCCACCACCGTAGCCGGAACCGATGACGATCACGTCGTAGTGCTCCTGGATATCACTGATGGGGGTCGAGATCCGTGTCATGTTCAAGTCCTCTCAGGCAGATGGGGCAACTCTGCGGTTGCCTGCAAATCGACAGGCGCACGAACGCCTGGCCACCGTCCCTTGCAGGGTCCGGCGGCAGTCAGCGGTGCTACAGGGGGAAAACCCGGGCGCTATAGACGCGCACGCTGATTGGCGGCGCGTCGATGAATGCGTTTATGTAAAGAGGTGGGAGATGCCGGGACACAGGTCACCGGTGAGAGCGGGTGCAAGCGGGGGGCCTTGCTATCCATCATGTGTTCTCCCTGAACCTGATGTGGATAAAGTGCGATGTCCTTGTGCCATGGAAGTGAAGACAGCCGACAGACCCTCGTCAAGGGTGTGCCTTAGAACTGTATGAAATTTGATCTATCGCGATTTGCGCTATGCAAACCGTGGCTTGTAGCGTTCGGCGAACAAGTTATCCACACGACCACCCACAGCAAATGGGGACAAGTGTGGGTATGCCCGGTATTTTTTCAGCGACAAAGTGAATAAAAACCGTGACTTATGGACAATGATGGTTTTTCTGGGCTGCCGGTTGCTTTTTGATCAATTGCCTGCAAGCCTTTCCCAACAAGGCCTTTAGAGGTGAGCGAACACCTTATCCACAGAAGAGCCAACAGTGTTTGGGGGTAATTTTGACGATTCTGTGGAAAACCCTTTGGACGGCTTGTAAAGCGGGGTTTTCCCGGGGTTTTCCTGATAAAAACGGCCAATCGATCATTTTATGATCAATCCACTGAACGCCCCGGCCCGTATGGCTTGCGGCGTAGAGCGAACATCTTATCCACAGAAGCGCCAACAGAGATTGGGGGCAAGTAGGTGCTGGAACTGCCTCTTACTCACAGATAAAAACCAATAAAAACCGTGGGTTAGGCTGACTGTTTTTTGAGCGAAGGCCTGCAGGGCTTGATTTGCATGGGGTGCAGCGAGGGGCGAACAGGTTATCCACAGAGGCGCACACAGGGATTGTGGGTAAGCAATCCTCCTGTGGGTCTCAAGGCCGATGCATGAGGTACGCCTCCCCCGTCACCCGAATCATTGGATGCGGGACAACCTGACAGGTCTTGACGATGCCAAAGCCATGGCGCTCATAGAACCGGCGGGCGCCGGTATTCGCGGCGTAGTCGATCAGGCTCAGGCCGTTGAGCGCCAGTTGATCGGCCCGCTGTTGCGCCCGTTCGAGAAAGCGCGCGCCGAGGCCCTTGTTGCGCCAGCCTTCATGCAGGGCCAGGCTTGAAATGTAGAGGGTATCGGGGACTTCCATGTCGGCGTAGGGCGCCAGGATCGGATCGGTGGTGGGAGTCGCCAGCGGATCATCACGTGTCACATAACAATGCATCATGCCGATGACCCGTCCGCCGGCTTCTGCGATAAGGCAGTTCTGATAGGAAAAATCGACATCCTCGCGGGCATAACGAGCAGCACCCACGTCCAGCAAGTCCTGCCCTGGCTCCGCTATTTGGCTCCAGATGTAATCCGATGCGCCCTCTGAGGAAATCCGGAACAAACGAGCGATCTCCCGGGTATCCGTGGGCAAGGCTGGACGAAATTCAACTTCCATTGATATGGCTCCTTTGGCTGACAAGCGGTTTTCTTACGCGCAGGTTTGAGGCGCGGCAACACGTCGGGACAGCGGTTTTATGGCTGGATGTTGCGGCAGGTCAGGTTGATCGTTTTTTAAGCGAAGGCTCGAAAGGCCTGATTGGCGCGGTGTCCGGGTAGGACCGAACAGGTTATCCACAGAGGCGCGCACAGGGATTGTGGGTAAAAACCGCAACACCTTGTGGGAGCGAGCCTGCTCGCGATGAGGCCATGCCAGTCAACATGGATGTGAATGTAAGACCGCTATCGCGAGCAGGCTTGCTCCCACAAGGGTTTGTGGTGAGCCTGGATTTAGCGAACCACCCCTTCCTCCACCAACAACTTGAGAATCGCCTCGGCCCCCGCCTCCGCGCTCACGCCCTTGAGCACTTGCCCGCCTCCGCCACTGGCCTTGGCCGTGGCGGCTTTCATGCGGTCGGCGCCGCTCTTGGCCTTGATCACTTTCAAGCGTTTGGGCCGTGGTTTGGCCGGTTGCAGGGTTGCCACCGCCAGCAGGGTGTCGTCGATCACTTCGACTTCCTCGGCATGCAACGCCCCACGCCGGGCCGGGCCGTAGGCGCTTTGCCGAGGTTTTGGCGCAGCGTTATCCACAGTGGCCAGAAACGGCAGGCGCACTTTGAGGCGTCGGCGTTGCCCACGCGGCAAGGCTTGCAGCACCAGGGCCACGCCGCCGTCGATGGACTCGACCTGAGCGAGCCCAACCACCAGCGGCCAACCCAGATTCTCGGCCAGCAGGAACGGCAACATGCCCGAGCCTTCACCGGTTTCCGCCTGGCTGCCGGTGAGCACCACTTGGGCGCCGGCGTCACGCAGGTAGTCAGTCAGGGCTGGCAACGCATCAGCGCCGACGGGGTTTTCCAGGACGTGGAGTTCGTCCAGGCCCATGCCCAGGTAAGCCCGCAGGGCCGGTTCGGCCACGTCGCCTGCGTGCAGCACTTGCAGGTCGCTACCGGCCAGTTGCAGGCCCAGCTCCACGGCCCGGGCGTCCTGTTCGGCACGGCGGGGCCGACCGGAGGTGGGGTGAGCGCCGATGGACACCAGGCTGATCACTTGAGTACTCATGATTGAATCCTTAGCTTAAGCCGCATCGCGCTTGGCTTCGTTGCGGTAAGCCTCTACCGCCGCGATCAAGGCCTGGAGAATCGCCGCGCTGTCGCCGATCACCGACAGGTCTGCCCGTTTGATCATGTCGCAGCCCGGGTCGAGGTTGATCGCCACCACTTTGTCGCAGGCACCGATACCTTGCAGGTGCTGGATCGCCCCGGAAATCCCCACGGCCACGTAGACCCGCGCCGTGACCCAGGTGCCGGACGCGCCGACCTGACGGTCGCGAGCCATGAAGCCGTCGTCCACCGCCACCCGCGAAGCGCCTTCGGTAGCGCCCAGGGCCGCAGCGGTCTTGTGGAAAAGCTCCCAGTCCTTGACCCCGTTGCCGCCGGAGAAAATGAATTCGGCCTCGGCCATTGGGATCGCCCCCGGGTCCACCGCCACCGCGCCAAGATCCTCGATGCGCGACAAACTGCGCGCCACGCTTGTGGATAACTCCACCGGCAGGGCTTCGTGACGGGTTTCGCTGACCGGCTCGGCGCATTCGGCCGCTGCCAGGATCAAGCGCGCCAAGGGTCGGGCCAAGTCTTGCAGACCCGCGCCGGCACGGCCGATGCATTCCTCGCCCTTGACCTGCCAGACCCGCGTCGCCGGGCGTTCGCCCAGGGCCGCGGCAAAACGCCGGCCCAGTTCGCCGCCACCGGTGCGGCTGTCAGGCAGCAGCCAATGGCGTGGGTTGAATTGGTTATCCACAGCCCGAAGGCCTTGCACCCGTTGTTCCGGTGCATAACCGCTGAATTCCTCGCCTTCCAATACCAGCAAGCGGTCGACACCGGCCGTGGCGAAGGCGTTTTCCTTGTGCTCGCCGAACACCACCGCCAGCACCGCGCCTTCCGCGCCGGCAAGCTGATGGGCCAGGCCCAACAGGTCGCGGTCGTGGCTGCTGAGACGGCCACCGACCATGTCCGGAACGACACAAATGTGGAACGCCGGTTGCGGTACTTGATGCAGCGGCAGTTGCACTTCGGTGGCGGCGGTACGTTTGGTCGCCCCCCCCTGCTGGGCACCGCTACGGTCGATGCGCTTGATGCCGTTGGGGCCGATGAAACCGACGCCATGAACGTTCTTGCGAATGACGCCGTTGGGCCCCATCCAGCTGTGCTGTACCGGTTGCATGGCCGCATGCAAAGGGTGCAGGCGGTTGCGGGCAATCCACTCGGCGCGAGGGTCGCGGCGGATGATGTCGCTCATTAATGCACCTCCGCGGGTTCACGTTTGGCTGGGGCCACGGGCTTGCTCTGGGCCGCGTCTTCCAGCAGCGCATCGGCCACCAGTTCGGCGATGTCCTTGATCATCGGTCGAGGTTCGACCACACCTTCAAGCATCGCGGTGCATTGTGGACAACCCACGGCCACCAGCTCGGCACCGGTTTCGCGGATGTCTTCCATGCGCATGTCGGGGATCCGCTGCTTGCCCGGGATGTCGGTGATCGGCGCACCGCCGCCACCGCCGCAGCAACGGGAGCGGAAACCGGAACGCTGCATTTCCTTGACCTCGATACCCAGCGAACGCAGTACTTGGCGCGGCGCCTCGTATTCGCCGTTGTAGCGGCCCAGGTAGCACGGGTCGTGATAAGTCACGCTGTCGCCCTTGTGCTGGCCAAGGTTCAGCGCGCCGGCGTCGATGATTTCCGCCAGGTAGGTGCTGTGGTGTTGCACCAGGTAGTTGCCATCGAAGGCGCCGTATTCGTTTTTCAGCACGTGGAAGCTGTGGGGGTCGCAGGTGACGATGCGGTTGAAGCTGTACTTGGCCAGGGTCTGGATGTTGCGTTTGGCCAACAGCTGGAAGGTCGCTTCGTCACCCAGGCGCCGGGCCACGTCGCCGCTGTCGCGTTCTTCGAGGCCAAGCACGGCGAAGTCGACTTTCGCGGCTTTGAGCACTTTGACAAAGGCGCGCAGGGTGCGTTGGTTGCGCATGTCGAAAGCACCGTCGCCAACCCAGAACAGCACGTCGGTGGATTTCTTCTCACTAAGCAGGTTCAGGTTCAGGTCCGCCGCCCAGTTCATCCGTCCGCCCGGGGCGAAGCCGCCCGGGTTGTCGGTGGCGATGAGGTTTTCCAGGACCTCGGCGCCCTTGTTCGGCGTCGCGCCTTTTTCCAGGGTCAGGTGCCGGCGCATGTCGACGATGGCATCGACGTGCTCGATCATCATCGGGCATTCCTCGACGCACGCCCGGCAGGTGGTGCAAGACCACAGGGTCTCGGCGTCCACCAGGCCGTTGACGATGGGCTGGTGCGGATTGCCGCTGTGTTCGCCCACCGGTTTACCCGGATACGGGCTGCCGGCGAATTTCGCATCGGTGCCGCCGGCCAGGCCGACGACCATATCCTGGATGAGTTTCTTCGGGTTCAGCGGCTGGCCGGCGGCAAAGGCCGGGCAGGCGGCTTCGCACTTGCCGCACTGTACGCAGGCGTCGAAGCCCAGCAGTTGGTTCCAGGTGAAGTCCTTGGGTTTTTCCACACCCAGCGGTGCGGCGGGGTCGTTCAGGTCCAGCGGCTTGAGACCGGTGGAACGGCCACCGCCAAAGCGCTCGGCACGGCGGTGCCAGGCCAGGTGCAGGGCCCCGGCGAAGGCGTGCTTCATCGGCCCGCCCCAGGTCATGCCGAAGAACAATTCCGAGACGCCCCACAGCACACCGACACCCAGGATCGCCGCCACCAGCCAACCGCCGAAGTTCTCCGGCAGGATGCCCGCCACCGGCAGGGTCACCAGGAAGAATGACGCCGAGAAGGCCAGCAGGCTTTTCGGCAGGCGCATCCACGGTCCCTTGGACAAACGGGCCGGCGGATTGCGTCGACGCAGGTAGACGAAGATCGCACCGACGAACATCACCGCCGACATCAACAGCAACGCGTAGCCGAGCCAGCGGTTATGCAGGCCAAAGCCGTGGACCAGGATCGCCAGCACCACCGACGCCACCGCACCACCGGCCGTGGCCACGTGGGTATTGGCAATGTATTTGTCCCGCGCCACCACATGGTGCAAATCCACCATGTAGCGCTTGGGCATGGCGAAGAGGCCGCCGATCAGGTCGACCTTGGCCGGTCGGCCCCGGCGCCACATGTTTACCCGCCGCAAGGCGCCGAGGACCGCGAGGCCCAGGGCAGCGAACAGCAGGATGGGGAGAAGGGTGTTCAGCATGGTGAAGCTCCCAAAGACCTCAGGTCTTGCAGGCACAGAAACCTGGATGTCTTGCTCGATTCCTGTGGGAGCGGGCTTGCTCGCGAAGACGGACTGACATTCAACATCGATGTCGACTGATCCACCGCTTTCGCGAGCAAGCCCGCTCCCACAGGGTTATCCACAAGCCGTTAGAAATCCTTGCACAACCGCAGGGCGTCGTAGATGGCAGCGTGGGTATTACGCTGGGCCACGCAGTCGCCGATGCGGAACAGCAAGTAGCCATCGCCGCTCTGCTCCAGGCACGGTTGGGGCTTGATCGCGAACAGGGCTTCGACGTCGATCTGGCCCTTGTTGCGCGACCCTTCCTTGAGCGCGTAGTAGATTTCTTCGTCCGGCCGCACGCCGTTTTCCACCACCACCTGGTCCACCACGCGTTCTTCCTTGGCACCGGTGTATTCGTTCTCCAGCACCGCCACCAGCTTGTCGCCTTCGCGGTAGACCTTCTCCAGCATCATGTCCCCGGTCATGATCACTTCCTTGGGGTACATGCTGCGGTAGTAGGTAGGGAACGACGTCCCGCCAATCGCCACGCCCGGCTTGATGTCGTCGGTGACGATCTCGACCTGGCTGCCCTTGTCGGCGAGGAAGTCGGCCACCGACATGCCGGTGAACTCGCAAATGGTGTCGTAGACCAGCACGTTCTTGCCTGGCGCGACCTTGCCGTCGAGCACGTCCCAGCTGCTGACCACCAGCCCTTCGGCGGCGCCCCAGTGCTCGTTCTGCTCCAGGTTCGGATGCCCGCCGACAGCCAGTACCACCACATCTGGACGCAGGTCCATGATGGTCGCCGCATCAGCCGCCACGCCCAGGCGCAGGTCGACTTTCAACCGCGCCAGCTCCAGTTGGAACCAGCGGGTGATACCGGCGATCTGGTCCCGTTGCGGAGCCTTCGAGGCCGTGGTGATTTGCCCGCCGATGAATTCTTTCTTCTCGAACAGGGTCACGTCGTGCCCACGTTCGGCGGCCACACGCGCCGCTTCCATCCCGGCCGGGCCGGCACCAACGACCACCACCTTGCGTTTCGGCCCGGTGGACTTCTCGATGATGTGCGGCACGCCCATGTATTCACGGGACGTCGCGGCGTTCTGGATGCACAGCACGTCCAGGCCCTGGTACTGGCGGTCGATGCAGTAGTTGGCGCCGACGCACTGCTTGATCTGGTCGATCTGGCCCATCTTGATCTTGGCGATCAGGTGCGGGTCGGCGATATGGGCGCGGGTCATGCCGACCATGTCGACGTAACCGCCCTCCAGGATCCGCGTGGCCTGGTTCGGGTCCTTGATGTTCTGCGCGTGCAGGACCGGGACCTTGACCACTTCCTTGATACCGGCGGCCAGGTGCAGGAACGGCTCCGGTGGATAACTCATGTTCGGGATGACGTTGGCCAGGGTGTTGTGGGTGTCGCAACCCGAGCCCACCACGCCGATGAAGTCCAGCATGCCGGTGTCATCGTAGTACTTGGCGATCTGCTTCATGTCCTCGTGGGACAAGCCGTCCGGGTGGAATTCGTCACCGCAGATGCGCATGCCCACGCAGAAGTCGTCACCGACCTCGGCACGCACGGCTTTCAACACTTCCAGGCCGAACTTCATCCGGCCTTCGAAGGTGCCGCCCCATTCGTCGGTACGCTTGTTGACCCGCGGGCTCCAGAACTGGTCGATCATGTGCTGGTGCACGGCGGACAGTTCGACACCGTCCAGGCCACCGGCCTTGGCCCGGCGCGCCGCCTGGGCGTAGTTGCCGATCACCCGCCAGATTTCTTCCGGCTCGATGGTCTTGCAGGTGGCGCGGTGCACTGGCTCACGCACACCGGATGGCGACATCAGCGTCGGCCAGTTGAAACCATCCCAGCGCGAGCGCCGGCCCATGTGGGTAATCTGGATCATGATCTTGGCGCCATGCTTGTGCATGGCGTCGGCCAGGTTCTGGAAGTGCGGGATGATGCGGTCAGTGGACAGGTTCACCGAACTCCACCATTCCTGCGGGCTGTCGATGGCGACCACCGACGAGCCACCGCAAATCGCCAGCCCGATGCCGCCCTTGGCCTTTTCTTCGTAATACTTCACGTACCGGTCGGTGGTCATGCCGCCGTCGGTGGCGTAGACCTCGGCGTGGGCGGTGCTGAGCACGCGGTTGCGGATGGTCAGTTTGCCGATCTGGATCGGCTGGAACATTGCTTCAAAAGCCATGGCGCAATCCTCGACTTACAACGGCTTGACGATGAACAGGCCGTCGTCGTGGCCTTCTTCGGAACCGCCATAGACCTGTTCGGCCACGGTGCAGATCTTGCTGCCGCGAGCGGCCAGGATCTGGTCCATGGCGCCGGCGAACCAGCCGGTGAACATGTAGTCGACCTTGCGCCCGACCTTGCCGTACACATAGACGAACGCCGAGTGTTCGAGCTTGACGCTGGCGGTGCCTTTGTCCAGGTCGATGTCCTGGATCTTGAACAGACCCCAACCACGCTGGGACAAGCGCTTCATGTAGTGCTCGAACACCGCGACACCTTCCAGGCCATGGCATTCGGCTTCTTTTTCACACCAGTGCCAGGCGGATTTGTAGCCGGCCTTGTAGAGAATCTCGGCATAGGCGTCGGCGCCCAGGACTTCCTCGATGCCCATGTGGTTGTTGACGAAGAAGTGACGCGGCACGTACAGCATCGGCAGGGCGTCGGAGGTCCAGACACCGGTTTCGCTGTCGACTTCGATAGGCAGTTGCGGGGCGATCTTGGCCATGAAAACTTGACTCCGGAAATTCGTGGTATTGCCTGCGGCGCAGAGGGCCGCAGGTAGAGGATTAGCGGTGCGGTGGCGGTTACTCGCCCCAGACGTCCTTCAAGACGTTGACCCAGTTTTCGCCCATGATCTTGCGCACCACCCGCTCAGGATGGCCGCGCTTGAGCAGCGTCTCGGTGAGGTTCGGGAACTCGCCCACGGTGCGGATGCCCAGGGGGTTGATGATCTTGCCGAAGCTGGTCAGACGACGGGCGTAGCCCTTGTCGTGGGTCAGCATTTCGAAGAAATCCTGGCCGTGGCCCTGGGTGAAGTCGGTACCAATGCCGATGGCGTCTTCGCCGACGATGTTCATGGTGTATTCAATGGCTTCGGCGTAGTCGTCGATGGTCGAATCGATGCCCTTGGCCAGGAACGGCGCGAACATGGTCACGCCAACGAAGCCGCCGTGGTCGGCGATGAACTTCAGTTCCTCATCGGACTTGTTGCGCGGGTGCTCTTTCAGGCCGGACGGCAGGCAGTGGGAATAGCAGACCGGCTTCTTCGATTCGAGGATGACTTCTTCGGAAGTCTTGGAACCGACGTGGGACAGGTCGCACATGATGCCGACCCGGTTCATCTCGGCGACGATTTCACGGCCGAAGCCCGACAGGCCGCCGTCGCGCTCATAGCAACCGGTGCCGACCAGATTCTGGGTGTTGTAGCACATCTGCACCACACCCACGCCGAGCTGCTTGAAGATCTCGACGTAGCCGAGCTGGTCTTCGAAGGCGTGGGCGTTCTGGAAGCCGAAGATGATGCCGGTCTTGCCTTGTTCCTTGGCGCGACGGATGTCGGCGGTGGTTTTCACCGGGATCACCAGGTCACTGTTCTCGCGGATCAGTTTCTGGCTGGCAACGATGTTGTTGATGGTGGCCTGGAAACCTTCCCACACCGACACGGTGCAGTTGGCTGCGGTCAGGCCGCCCTTGCGCATGTCTTCGAACAGGTCGCGGTTCCACTTGGCAATGATCAGCCCGTCGATAACGATGCTGTCGGCGTGCAATTCGGCTGGGCTCATCAGGCAGTCCCCTTTTGTCAGCGATTCATGCGCCGAATCGTGTGCCGGCGCTTTGGGGCCAGCATATGCCTGAGGGCCGTGGCGACCGGGTGCAAAAACGACAGGGGAATTGCCGAAAGCGTCAATCCGCGACAATGGGCTATGCCCGGCCCACCCTGCCCGTCTGTTCTTTACCCGACGCTTGCGCCAGAATCCGCTGCATCACTGGCTTTCACTGGACTCGAGCGGCGACGCAATGAAATCAATCTTCCTGGCTTTGGCACTGATCAGCACCGTCGCACACGCGACCGAAGACACCGAACCCAACCCCTGCGACGCCGTGGAAAACGACGTCCAGACCCTGGCCTGCTCGGCCTACGGCAAAACCGCCGCCGAACAACTGCTCAATGAAAACCTGCAAAGCCTCAACGAACGCCTGCAAACCCGCTACGCCAGCGACAAGGCCCAACTCAGCGACATCACCGCCAAGATCAAGAACGCCCAACAGCTGTGGCAAAAACAGCGCGACGCCGACTGCGCCATCGCCGCCTTCCCGGCCAAACCCGGCAGCGAAGCCTACAAAATCGCCGAAAACGACTGCATGGCCCAGGTGAGCGACGATCGGTCGGAGTTTTTGGAGTCGATAGGGCAGGAGTGATGCGTCAGGAGCCGTTCCGCGCGGTAAGCTGCGCGCATCATTGGTAAAGGGACTCACATGAAAACCTGCGGCATCGAAATCAAAGGCAGCGAAGCAATCATCGCCGTTGCCTCGCTGGATCAACAGGCACTGACCCATATCGCCCTCAACACCAAGAAAATCGCCCTGGACGACGATGACGAAGCCGCCAACGTCAAGGCCTTCGCCGCTCAGGTGCGGGCGTTCGTGGTGGATAACGGTATCGAACGCATCGCCATCAAGAAGCGCAGCAAGAAAGGTGAATTCGCCGGGGGGCCGACGACGTTCAAGATCGAGGGGGTTTTCCAGTTGCTGGAGGGCTGCGAGGTGACGCTGCTGTCGCCGCAGACCATCAATGCGCAGAGCAAAAAGCATGACTTCGCCCTGCCGGCGACGCTGAACAAGTATCAGCATGAGGCTTATAAGGCAGCATGTTCGGCGTTGGTGAAGAAATAGATCTTTCCAACCGGACACAGTACCTGTGGCGAGGGAGCACCCCGGCTCCTGAGCATCTTGGCCACCACCTCCAGCTTCGAATCGGTGAGTTTTATACTCAATTATGACGACAGGTATAATTTATAGTCGCGAGCATAATTGAGTATAAAACCCTGTCAAACCAGCTCCCGTCCATCCCCCTGCCGCCGCCGATCCTCCCGTGGGCAGCGCGCGAACCGTGCCCGATAGCTGCGGGTAAAGTACGACGGTGACTCAAAACCGCAGGCAATGCTCACTTCCAGCACGCTCATGTCGGTCTGACGCAGCAATTGTCGGGCCTTTTCCAGGCGCAGGCGCAGGTAGAAATTGCTCGGGGTGTCGTTCAGGTGCAGGCGGAACAGCCGCTCGAGCTGGCGGCGGGTAACGCCGATGGACTCGGCCAGTTCAAGGGTACTCAGGGGCGGTTCGCTGTGAGTTTCCATCTCGCCGATGACGTGCACCAGCTTCTTGTTGCGAATGCCGTAGCGGCTGGCGATTTCCATGCGCTGGTGGTCTTTGCGCGGCCGGATGCGCCCCAGCACGAACTGTTCGCTGACCTGGATCGCCAGTTCCGAACCATGGGCCTGGCCGATCAGATCAAGCATCAGGTCGATGGACGCAGTGCCGCCGGCGCAGGTGATGCGGCGACGGTCGATTTCGAACAGTTCCTGGGTCACGCTGAGCTGTGGATAAGATTCCTTGAACGCCTCGATCGCTTCCCAATGCAAGGTCACGCGGTGCCCTTCCAACAGGCCCGCCTCGGCCAGGACCACGCTACCGGTGTCGATGCCGCCGAGGGTCACGCCTTCATTGTCCAAACGATGCAGCCAACGCTCCAGGGCCGGGGTGGCGAATTTCAGTGGTTCGAACCCCGCCACCACCCAGAGCGTCGCGCCCTTCTTCAATGGCTCCAGTGCAGCATCGGCGTTGACCGACATGCCATTGCTCGCCAGCACCGCCCCACCATCGGCGCTCAGCACATGCCAGCGGTACAGCTCGCCACGAAAACGATTGGCGACCCGCAACGGCTCGATGGCCGAAATGAAGCCGATGGCCGAGAAACCCGGCATCAACAAGAAGTAGAAATCCTGGGACATGGAGCGCACTCGGTTGACGGGCAGCGTGCGGACCTTGATACGCCAGTTGCAAGCGACGTTCAAGCGTACAGGTCGCTGCAGTGCAAGAGCACGTCGCCGCTGTGCGTTTTGCCCCGCCCGAGGCTGCGTAACTTGGCATCACCGGCGCGCAGACTCCGGGCCCCATAACAATAAGCTGCCGAGGAACCTGACAATGAAACGACTGATCAGCTACTGCGTTCTTGCACTCAGCGCTACCCAACTCCTGAGCCCGGCCGCCATGGCAGCCGAGCCCGCCGCGTGCCAGAACGTGCGCCTGGGCGTGGTCAACTGGACCGACGTCATCGCCACCAGCGCCCTGACCCAGGTGATGCTCGATGGCCTCGGCTACAAGACCAAGCAGACCAGCGCCTCCCAGCAAATCATTTTCGCTGGCATCCGCGACCAGCGCCTGGACCTGTTCCTGGGCTACTGGAACCCGCTGATGACCCAGACCATCACCCCGTTCGTCGAGGCCAAGCAGGTCAAGGTGCTGGAACAACCCAGCCTCAAGGATGCCCGCGCGACCCTGGCCGTACCGACCTATCTGGCCGACAAGGGCCTGAAGACCTTCGCCGACATCGCCAAATTCGAAAAAGAACTGGGCGGCAAGATCTACGGCATCGAGCCCGGTTCCGGCGCCAACACCCAGATCAAGGCGATGATCGCCAAGAACCAGTTCGGCCTGGGCAAATTCCAGCTGGTGGAGTCCAGCGAGGCCGGCATGCTCGCCGCCGTGGACCGCGCCGTGCGCCGCAAGGAAGCCGTGGTGTTCTTTGGCTGGGCACCGCACCCGATGAACGTCAACGTGCAAATGACCTACCTCACTGGCAGTGACGACGCTCTCGGCCCGAACGAAGGCATGGCAACCGTATGGACCGTCACCGCGCCGGACTACGCCCAGCAATGCCCGAACGTTGGGCGCTTGCTGAGCAACCTGACCTTCACCGCCGAAGACGAGAGCCGGATGATGCAACCGCTGCTCGATCACAAGGACCCGCTGGAGTCGGCCCGGCAATGGCTCAAGGATCATCCGCAAGACAAGCAGCGCTGGCTCGAAGGCGTGACCACCTTCGACGGCAAGCCCGCTGCCGACAACCTGAAGCTGACCAGCAACTGATCAACCTTTATCCCCCTGCGCAGCACCCATGGCTGCGCAGTGACTCATCACGCCTGAAGGAATCCGCACCATGAACCACGACGTCATCATCACCTGCGCACTCACCGGTGCTGGCGACACGACCGCCAAGAGCCCTCACGTGCCGGTCACCCCGAAACAGATCGCTGCCGCCGCCGTTGAGGCGGCGAAGGCCGGGGCCACGGTGGTCCACTGCCACGTTCGCGATCCGCAGACCGGCAAGTTCAGCCGCGATGTGGCGCTGTACCGCGAAGTGATGGAGCGCATCCGTGAGGCGGACGTCGACATCATCGTCAACCTCACCGCCGGCATGGGCGGCGACCTGGAAATCGGTGCCGGCGAACGACCAATGGAGTTCGGCCCCAACACCGACCTGGTGGGGCCGTTGACCCGCCTGGCCCACGTCGAAGAGCTGTTGCCGGAAATCTGCACCCTGGATTGCGGCACCCTGAACTTCGGCGACGGCGACACCATTTACGTCTCCACCCCGGCGCAACTGCGGGCCGGGGCCAAGCGCATCACTGAACTGGGGGTCAAGGCCGAGCTGGAGATCTTCGACACCGGCCACCTGTGGTTCGCCAAGCAACTGATCAAGGAAGGCCTGCTGGACAACCCGCTGTTCCAACTCTGCCTGGGCATCCCGTGGGGCGCGCCGGCTGACACCACCACCATGAAAGCCATGGTCGACAACCTGCCGGCGGATGCCGTGTGGGCCGGCTTCGGCATCGGTCGCATGCAAATGCCGATGGCCGCGCAGGCGGTGCTGCTGGGCGGCAATGTACGGGTCGGGCTGGAAGACAACCTCTGGCTGGACAAAGGCGTGCTCGCCACCAACGGCCAACTGGTGGAGCGCGCCAGCGAAATCCTCAGCCGCCTCGGGGCGCGGGTGCTCACCCCGGCTGAGGGCCGCAAGAAAATGGGACTGACCCAGCGCGGCTGACCAAACACTTATCTCCCCCTAGGGACACAACCTGTGGGAGCAAGGCTTGCCCGCGATGACGGTATGTCAGTCGACATCCCTGTTGAATCTACTGCCGGCATCGCGGGCAAGCCTTGCTCCCACAGGGGATCACCGAACTATTTTTTCAGGACATCACTATGAGCTTCATCACCGACATCAAAACCTTCGCCGCCCTGGGCAGCGGTGTGATCGGCAGCGGTTGGGTCAGCCGCGCCCTGGCCCATGGCCTCGACGTGGTCGCCTGGGACCCCGCGCCGGGTGCCGAAGCGGCGCTGCGCAAACGCGTCGCCAACGCCTGGGGCGCGCTGGAAAAACAAGGCCTGGCCCCTGGTGCTTCGCAGGATCGGCTGCGCTTTGTCACGACCATCGAAGAATGCGTACGCGACGCCGATTTCATCCAGGAAAGCGCCCCCGAGCGCCTGGAATTGAAACTCGAGCTGCACGCCCAGATCAGCGCCGCCGCCAAGCCGAACGCGCTGATCGGTTCCAGCACATCGGGGCTGCTGCCGAGCGAATTCTACGAAGGCGCCACCCACCCGGAACGCTGCGTAGTCGGCCACCCGTTCAACCCGGTCTACCTGTTGCCACTGGTGGAAGTGGTGGGCGGCAAAAACACCGCGCCCGAGGCCGTGCAGGCGGCGATGCAGGTGTACGAATCCCTCGGCATGCGGCCACTGCACGTACGCAAGGAAGTACCCGGTTTCATCGCCGACCGCCTGCTCGAGGCGCTGTGGCGCGAAGCCCTGCACCTGGTCAACGACGGCGTGGCCACCACCGGCGAAATCGATGACGCGATCCGTTTCGGTGCCGGCTTGCGCTGGTCGTTCATGGGCACGTTCCTGACCTATACCCTGGCTGGCGGCGATGCCGGCATGCGGCACTTCATGGCCCAGTTCGGCCCGGCGTTACAGCTGCCGTGGACCTACCTGCCAGCGCCGGAGCTGACCGAGAAACTGATCGACGACGTAGTGGACGGGACCAGCGCGCAACTGGGCAGCCACAGCATTTCGGCCCTGGAGCGCTATCGTGATGATTGCCTGCTGGCGGTGCTGGAAGCGGTGAAGACCACCAAGGCCAAGCATGGAATGGCCTTCACCGAGTAACCCCTGGCTTTTTGGGGCCAGCCTATCTGGCCTCATCGCGAGCAGGCTCGCTCCCACAGGGGATTTTCTGGGTGAAATAATAGTGTTCACACCGCCAAATCCCTGTGGGAGCGAGCCTGCTCGCGATAGCGCCAGCCCAGTCACCTCAATTGTCGGACCTGAATCATGCCCACCCTCACCACCTACCAAACCCGCATCCTCCCGGATTGGGTCGATTACAACGGCCACCTGCGCGATGCCTTTTACCTGCTGATCTTCAGCTACGCCACCGACGCGCTGATGGACCGGCTCGGCCTGGACAGCCAGAACCGCGAGGCCAGCGGCCACTCGCTGTTCACCCTCGAACTGCACCTCAATTACCTGCACGAAGTGAAGCTCGACGCCGAAGTGGAGGTGCACACGCAAATCATCGGCCACGACGCCAAGCGCCTGCACCTCTACCACAGCCTGCATCTGGTTGGTGGCGATAAAGAGCTGGCCGGCAACGAGCAAATGCTGCTGCACGTCGACCTGGCCGGCCCGCGCTCGGCGCCCTTCACGGAACCGACCCTGGACCGCCTCAAAGCCCTGCTCGACCAACAAGCCGACCTGCCGACTCCGGCGTACATCGGTCGGGTCATCGCCCTGCCTCCCGCCCGATAAGCCTCGAACAGGAGATCGCCATGAACACCGCTGCCGCTTTTGCCGACTTCCGCCGTTATCCCCTGATCTTCGCATTGACCGCCGCAAGGCCCTTGGCCGACCGGGTGCAAGTCACCTGGGCCGACGGTCGGACCAGCCCCTTTCATCATCAATGGCTGCGGGACAACTGCCCTTGCCCCCAATGCGTCTACAGCGTCACCCGCGAGCAGGTGCTGGAGATCATTGATGTACCCGAAGACTTGGCACCCGCCGCAACCCGCCTCGACGACGAAGGTTGCCTGTGCGTGGATTGGCAGGACGGCCACCAGAGCCGTTTCGACCCGGGCTGGTTGCGCGCCCATGCCTACGACGACCAATCCCGGGCCGAACGCCTGGCGAACAAGCCCAAAAGCCAACTATGGCGACGTGATCTGCAATTGCCGGTATTCGACTACCGGACGCTGATGGACGATGCCGATGCCTTGCTGCAATGGCTGCTGGCGGTGCGCGACATCGGCCTGACCCAAGTGCGCGGCGTGCCCACCGAACCCGGTTCGCTGAAGCTGATCGCCCAGCGCATTTCGTTCATCCGCGAAAGCAACTTCGGCGTGCTGTTCAATGTGCAATCCAAGGCCGATGCCGACAGCAACGCCTACACCGCTTTCAACCTGCCGCTGCACAGCGACCTGCCAACCCGGGAGCTGCAACCGGGGTTGCAGTTCCTGCATTGCCTGGTGAATGACGCCGAGGGTGGCGAAAGCATTTTTGTCGACGGTTTCGCCATCGCCGAGGCCCTGCGCCAGGAAGATCCCGAGGCCTTTGCTGCGCTGTGCGAAATCCCGGTGGAGTTTCGCAACAAGGACCGCCACAGCGACTACCGCTGCCTGGCGCCGATCATCGCCCTGGATGCCCTGGGACAGGTTGCGGAAATCCGCATGGCGAACTTCCTGCGCGGGCCGTTCGACACCTCGGTCGAGCAGATGCCCAGGCTTTACCGCGCCTATCGCCGCTTCATCGCCCTGACCCGCGAGGCACAATTTCGTTTGGTACAGCGCCTCGAACCCGGCCAGCTTTGGTGCTTCGACAACCGCCGCACCCTCCATGCCCGCAACGCCTTCGACCCGGCCACCGGGGCCCGGCATTTCCAGGGGTGCTATGTGGATCGGGATGAGTTGTTGTCGCGGATTCTGGTGTTGCAAAGGTAGACCGCGTCATCGTTCATCGCGAGCAGGCTCGCTCCCACATTAGATGCTGTGAATGACACAGAACCATTGTGGGAGCGAGCCTGCTCGCGATAGCGGTCTTTCCGGCAACCCATCTCCCCCTGATTCACCGAGGCAAAAAAATCCCCGATCAAGCCGTGACAGGATCGGGGCAGGTGCGTTACTGGAGGAGCTGTCGCGCGAGGGTGACCAAACCATCGTGAATCAGCTTGGAGTCAGTGTGCCCAGTCCAGGCCCGTGCAAGTTAGCCGAAAACGACGCCTCCATAGTCATTCATGACATGGCGACCATTTGCCCTTGCCGCCGCTTCGGGTGGCTACCAGAATCGAGACACGACCCCAATCCCTGAACAAGGAAAAGCGTCATGATGTACGCCGATTTGATCGACCAGGAAGACCTGCTGGGCCACCTCAAGGCCCTGGGGCTGCAAATACCCAGCGGCTCCACCGCCGAACAGGCGTGCGAGTGCGCGGTACGTGGGCTGGACAGGGCCCGCGCCAATGATTTGCGGCGCATGGTCAAGGACATGTACACCAGCAGCGCCACCATCCTGCCGGCTGTGCGTCAGGCGATCGATAAGCAGCTGTTGCCGGCTCTGATGGAGTATCAGCAGAACCACAGCGGCTGATAAACCAAATCGCGAGCAAGCTTTGCTCCCACGGATCTCCGGGGAGCACGCTGTCTACTTCACCCAGAAGACTTCCTGTGGGAGCAAAGCTTGCTCGCGATGAAGGCGCCTCGGTCTAGAGCCTCACACTGGCAAACGTCGACTCATTGCGCGCCTGGCTCAACGCCGACAGCGGGCCTGACAGCGGCGACAGCACCAGCGCCTGTGGCAGCGGCATCATCGCCACCTGTTGCGTGGTGTTGGAGCCTACGCGTTCGTCACGCGGTGGAATGCCGAAGTATTCGCGGTAGCACTTGGAGAAGTGCGGGGTGGAGACAAAGCCGCACACCGAGGCCACCTCGATGATCGACATCGGCGTCTGCTTGAGCAGTTGCCGCGCGCGAATCAGCCGCAACTTGAGGTAATAGCGCGACGGCGAGCAATGCAGGTACTTCTGGAACAGCCGCTCCAACTGACGGCGGGACACGGCGACGTACACCGCCAGTTCGTCCAGGTCGATCGGCTCTTCGAGGTTGGCTTCCATCAGCGCGACGATTTCCTGCAACTTCGGCTGGTTGGTGCCGAGCATGTGCTTGAGCGGCACACGCTGGTGATCCTGCTCGTTGCGGATGCGCTCGTAGACAAACATTTCCGAGATCGCTGCCGACAGTTCGCGACCGTGATCGCGGCTGATCAGGTGCAGCATCATGTCCAGCGGCGCGGTGCCGCCAGAGCTGGTGAAACGGTTACGGTCGAGGGTGAACAGACGGGTGCTCATCGAGACCCGAGGGAAGGCTTCCTGCATCGCCGCCAGGCATTCCCAGTGCACGCTGCAATCGAACCCGTCCAGCAGGCCGGCGCAGGCCAGGGCCCAGCTGCCGGTGCAGACCGCACCGAGGCGACGGGATTGACGGGCCTGGCTCTGCAGCCACGACACGTGTTCACGGGTGACAGTGCGCTGGATGCCGATGCCGCCACAGACGATGACAGTGTCCAGGGACGGCGCCTTGTGCATGGAGGCGTCGGGGGTGATCTGCAAACCGTCGCTGGCCCAGACCTGGCCGCCATCGACGGTGAGGGTGGTCCAGCGATACAGCTCGCGACCGGACAATTGGTTAGCCATGCGTAGCGGTTCTACCGCGGACGCCAGGGAAATCAGCGTGAAATTGTCCAGCAGCAAAAAGCCGATGGATTGAGGCGCACGGTTCTGGGGTTGAGCCCCGGAGTTGGACGTCGTCATCGCGGTATCTCCTCACACAAAGCGGGTAATGGCCTCAGGCGGAGGCTCTTGTTATTGCCATCATTCTCTTGCCGAGACGGGCTTTATCGGGATAGAGCAATTGCCATGCCTAAAATTGAATGCGTGTTCAATAAATCCTGAAAACGACATCGCGGCCTGTCTATATAAGGCGTGTGTCGAGTGCGGGTTATAAGCGCCATCAGTGGCGGCAGGCACCTGTCACAGCGGGCTGTGAGCAGATCGGTAGCACTTGTGGGAACTGGGCTGCGCCGCTTGCGCGACGAGTATCACCACAGGTACGGACGACGGACGGTCGAGGGGCGTATGGAGGCAAACCCGACAACCGGTGTCTTGTCTGTTTGCGACGCGCTAAAAGGTGGCGCATTTGCGGATGGGTGTTCATTTTACGAGCGATTTTCGATCTCGTGAATAAAGGGAATCTGTGTGGGAGCAAAGCTTGCTCGCGAGGACAGTATGTCTGTCGACATCCATGTTGAGTCCACTGCCGCCATCGCGGGCAAGCCTTGCTTCCACAGGGTCCCTCTTGTCACAAAGGGTTGTGCGAACGCAGCTCAGCACTCCACCGCACTGACCGCCAAGCCGCCGCGCGAGGTCTCTTTATATTTGTCATGCATGTCGGCACCGGTATCGCGCATGGTGCGGATCACCCGGTCCAGGGAAATGAAATGCTGGCCATCCCCGCGCAGAGCCATTTGCGCGGCGTTGATGGCTTTCACCGCGGCAATCGCGTTGCGCTCGATGCAGGGCACCTGCACCAGGCCACCCACCGGGTCGCAAGTCAGGCCCAGGTTGTGCTCCAGGCCGATTTCCGCCGCGTTGCACAGCTGTTCCGGCGAGGCCCCGAGGATCTCCGCCAGGCCTGCCGCCGCCATGGCGCAAGCCGATCCCACCTCGCCCTGGCAACCGACTTCGGCACCGGAGATCGACGCGTTCTTCTTGCACAGGATCCCGACGGCCGCCGCACCGAGGAAATAATCCACGACGTTGGCATCGGTGACCGCTTCGCTGAATTTCATGAAGTAATGCAGCACCGCCGGAATGATCCCCGCCGCACCGTTGGTCGGCGCCGTGACCATGCGCCCACCGGCGGCGTTCTCCTCGTTGACCGCCAGGGCGAACAGGTTGACCCATTCCATGGCACTGAGGGTCGAGCCAATGACATTGGGTTTGTTCAGCTCTTGCAGGCTGCGGTGCAACTTGGCCGCACGCCGGCGCACATTCAAACCGCCGGGCAGGATGCCTTCATGCTTGAGGCCCTGTTCGACGCAATCCTGCATGGCCCGCCACAGTTTCATCAGGCCGCTACGAATCTCATCCTCGGAGCGCCAGACCTTTTCGTTGGCCAGCATCAACTCGGCCACCCGCAAGTTGTGGATACGGCACAACTCAAGCAATTCTTCGGCACTGGAGAAATCATAAGGCAGCTCAGTGCTGTCCAGATCCACCACGCCGCTGGAGGCCTGGGCCTGATCGACGACAAAGCCACCGCCCACCGAGTAATAAGTGTCACGGTGCAACTCGCCGTTGGCGCCCTCGGCCACCAGGGTCATGGCATTGGGATGGAATGGCAGGTTCTCGTCGATCAGGCGCATGTCCCGGGACCAGATGAACGGCACCGGCAGGCGACCGTCGAGCAGCAAGGTATGGGTTTCGCGCAGCCGCTCGATACGCGGGCCGATCTGCGACGGGTCGATTGCGTCCGGCCACTCGCCCATCAAGCCCATGATCACGGCGTTGTCGCTGCCGTGACCGATACCGGTGGCCGACAGCGAACCGAACAACTGCACCTCGACCCGACGCACGTCATTGAGCAGGGCCTTTGCCTTCAGTGTTTCAACGAACAGCGCCGCCGCACGCATGGGGCCCACGGTGTGGGAGCTGGACGGGCCGATACCGATTTTGAACAAGTCGAAAACGCTGATTGCCATTGCCGATAACCTCCAGAACAGGCACATCCGGGCGCAGGAGCGTCCGGTGACGGAGCTGCTACGCTCAACGCCGGGATGGCCGCATCATCCGGTTTTTACCTGGGGGCCCGACGTCTGACACCGACGCAATCATGCCTGGCAGCGCCGCCCCTTCCCGACCCCGGTTTTGCGCCGTTTTTCTGCGTGTCAGAGGTCCTCCAGGGGCGGAAAAAATCTGTAAACGACGTCACCGACACTGGATGCGACCATCCCTGTACTGGATACGACCCACCCTGTAGGCGTCAGATTTGCACTGGTACATGATCGGTTACGGCTCGTTTGCAAGGCCGCGTGTCAGAGAGTGCCCACGCGCCACCAACCGCAACATCCAATTAAGCGCGGTTGTCCTGACAGGACACTGCCGATAAAACACCAGGAGTCCACCCATGAAAGGTTCCACGTCGTTGTTGTTGGCCGCCATGCTGAGTCTTCCGATGCTGGCCAACGCTGCTGAACCCGAACAGTGCAAAACCGTCAACTTCTCCGATGTCGGCTGGACCGACATCACCGTGACCACCGCCACCACCAGCGTGGTGCTCGACGCTCTGGGCTACAAGACCAAGACCACCATGATTTCCGTGCCGGTGACCTACAAGTCCCTGGCCGACGGCAAGAACATGGACGTATTCCTCGGCAACTGGATGCCGACCATGGAAAACGACATCAAGGCCTACCGCGAAGCCGGCACCGTGGACACCGTGCGCACCAACCTCAAGGGCGCCAAGTACACCCTCGCCGTGCCCCAGGCCTTGTATGACAAGGGCCTGCACGACTTCGCCGACATCCCTAAATTCAAGAAAGAACTGGACGGCAAGATCTACGGGATCGAGCCCGGCAACGACGGCAACCGCCTGATCCAGAGCATGATCGAAAAGAACGCCTTCGGCCTGAAGGACGCCGGCTTCAAAGTCGTCGAATCGAGTGAAGCGGGCATGCTCTCGCAGGTTGACCGCGCCGCCAAGCGTGGCACCGATGTGGTGTTCCTCGGCTGGGCGCCACACCCGATGAACACCCGCTTCAAGATCCAGTACCTGACCGGCGGCGACGACTTTTTCGGCCCCGACTTCGGTGCCGCGACCGTGGCAACCAACACCCGCAAGGGCTACAGCCAGGAATGCAGCAACGTTGGCCAGCTGTTGAAAAACCTGGAGTTCACCGTCGACATGGAAAGCACGCTGATGGGCAACGTGCTCGACGACAAGATGAAGCCTGAGGCCGCCGCCAAGGCCTGGCTGAAGAAAAACCCACAGGTACTCGATACCTGGTTGGCTGGCGTGACCACCATTGACGGTAAACCTGGCCTGGAAGCCGTGAAAGCCAAACTTGCGCAGTAACTGCTTATGTTATGCCGGGCGGGTTCGCTCGCCCGGGCTGTTTATTCCCTTGCATGCGGACGTTCACTACCATGCTCATTGATCAGAAAATACCTTTAGGCCAGTACATCGCCGGCTTCGTTGAATGGTTGACGCAACACGGCGCCAGCACATTCGACGCAATCGCGCTGTTCCTGGAAACGATGATTCACGGCGTGACGTTTGCGCTGACCTGGTTCAACCCGTTGGCCCTGATCGGCCTCATCGCGCTACTGGCGCATTTCATCCAGCGCAAATGGGGCCTGACCGTATTCGTCATCGCGTCTTTCCTGCTGATCCTCAACCTGGGTTACTGGCAAGAGACCATGGAAACCCTCGCCCAGGTGCTGTTCGCGACCCTGGTTTGCGTACTGATCGGCGTGCCGCTGGGCATTGTTGCCGCGCACAAGCCGATGTTCTACACCCTGATGCGTCCGGTACTCGATCTGATGCAGACCGTACCGACCTTCGTTTACCTCATTCCTACCCTGACCCTTTTCGGTCTGGGTGTGGTCCCGGGCCTGATCTCCACGGTGGTGTTCGCGATTGCCGCGCCCATCCGCCTGACCTACCTGGGCATCCGCGACGTTCCGGACGAACTGATGGACGCCGGCAAAGCCTTCGGCTGCTCCCGTCGCCAACTGCTGTCGCGTATCGAACTGCCCCATGCGATGCCGAGCATCGCGGCCGGTATCACCCAGTGCATCATGCTGTCGTTGTCGATGGTGGTGATCGCCGCGCTGGTGGGTGCCGATGGCCTGGGCAAACCCGTGGTCAACGCACTGAACACCGCTGATATCGCCCTGGGCTTCGAAGCCGGCCTGGCGATCGTATTGCTGGCGATCATGCTCGACCGAATCTGCAAGCAACCCGACGCCAAAGTAGGGGGTGACGCATGAGCATAATTCGTTTTGAAGACGTTGACGTGATCTTCGCCAGGGATCCGCGCGAGGCCCTCAAGCTGCTCGACCAGGGCATGACCCGCAACGAAATCCTGAAGAAAACCGGACAAATCGTCGGCGTGGAAAAAGCCAGCCTGGACATCGAGAAAGGCGAAATCTGCGTGTTGATGGGCCTGTCCGGCTCCGGCAAATCCAGCCTGCTGCGCTGCATCAACGGCTTGAACACCGTCAGCCGCGGCAAGCTGTTCGTCGAGCACGAAGGCCGGCAGATCGACATCGCGTCCTGCACCCCCGCCGAACTGAAGATGATGCGCACCAAGCGCATCGCCATGGTGTTCCAGAAGTTCGCCCTGATGCCTTGGCTGACAGTGCGCGAGAACATCAGCTTCGGCCTGGAAATGCAGGGCCGCCCGGAAAAGGAACGGCGCAAGCTGGTGGATGAAAAGCTTGAGCTGGTGGGCCTGACCCAGTGGCGCAACAAGAAGCCCGACGAGTTGTCCGGCGGCATGCAGCAACGGGTCGGCCTGGCCCGCGCCCTGGCGATGGACGCCGACATCCTGCTGATGGACGAACCCTTCTCCGCGCTCGACCCGCTGATCCGCCAGGGCCTGCAGGACGAGTTGCTGGAGCTGCAACGCAAGCTGAGCAAGACCATCGTGTTCGTCAGCCATGACCTGGACGAAGCCCTGAAGCTGGGCAGCCGCATCGCGATCATGAAAGACGGCCGGATCATCCAGTACAGCAAGCCGGAAGAAATCGTACTGAACCCGGCGGACGACTACGTGCGCACTTTCGTCGCTCACACCAACCCGCTCAACGTCCTCTGCGGTCGCAGCCTGATGCGCACCCTGGACAACTGCAAGCGCATCAACGGTTCGGTGTGCCTGGACCCGGGCGGCGACTCCTGGCTCGACCTGGCCGAGGGCAACACCATCAAGGGCGCCCGGCAGAACGGCGCGGCGCTGGACCTGCAAAACTGGGTACCCGGCCAAGCCGTCGAGGAACTGGGCCGCCGTCCGACCCTGGTGGACTCCAACATCGGCATGCGCGACGCCTTGCAGATCCGCTACCAGACCGGCAACAAACTGGTGCTCCACGATAACCAGAAAGTCGTCGGGATCCTGGGCGACAGCGAGCTGTACCACGCACTGCTCGGCAAGAACCTGGGCTGAGCCCACAGACAAAAACGCCGCGAGATGTTCGCGGCGTTTTTGTTTGTGTGGTGCTAACGGCTAACAACTCTGGGGCTGCTTCGCAGCCCAACGGGGCGGTGCGACGTTTCGCTAAATCCCCTCACCACAACAGTATTCCAGCTATCAAGCGCATTAAGCCTACATGCCAACCGACGAGTGTTATAAAGACATCCCCAAAAGTCCTCGCCCCGGTAAACAGCGACGACTTGTCATAGAATTTATTTTTTGTTGATTGAACGTTCAATCAAAACAAAATAGACTGGCTTTCATTCCGGCAAACGACATTCGTGCGCCGGATGGCCTAAGGAGATGTGCTAGATGCCCAAGGTCGGTATGCAACCCATCCGCCGTCAACAATTGATCGAAGCCACGTTGCAAGCGGTCGATCAGGTCGGCATGGGGGACGCCAGCATTGCGCTGATCGCCCGTTTGGCCGGTGTTTCCAACGGGATCATCAGTCACTACTTTCAGGACAAGAATGGCCTGATCGCGGCCACGGCCCAGTACCTGATGACTGTCCTGAGCGAGAACGTCACCGCGCGCCGCCAGGCGCTCGAGGACTCGAGCCCACGGGCTCACCTGAAGGTGATCATCGAAGGCAACTTCGACGCCAGCCAGGTCAACGGCCCGGCAATGAAAACCTGGTTGGCCTTCTGGGCCACCAGCATGCATCACCCGTCATTGCACAGGTTGCAGCGGATCAACGACCACCGCCTGTACTCCAACCTGTGTTGCCAGTTCCGCCGCGTGTTGTCCCTCGATGAGGCCCGCAGCGCGGCACGGGGCCTGGCCGCGCTGATTGACGGTTTGTGGCTGCGCGGAGCGCTGTCGGGAGACGCGTTCGATACCGCCCAGGCGCACCGGATCGCTTACGAATACATGGATTTCCAACTGGCCAAGGCAGGGGTATCAGAGCACACAGAACCGCTCGGCTCCTGAACCGTCGCCGAACCGCGTAGTCAGCTATAGACGACACGCTCGGTGGCCAGCCAACCACTTTATGCACTTGCGAGGACTTTATGGCCCGTTTCGAACTGCAAAAACTCTACATCGATGGCGCGTACAGCGATGCCAGCGGCGATGCCACTTTCGAAGCCATCAACCCTGCCAACGGTGAAGTTCTCGCCCAGGTGCAGCGCGCCACGTTCGAGGACGTCGAGCGCGCCGTGGTCAGCGCCGAGAAGGGTCAGAAGGTCTGGGCCGCCATGACTGCCATGCAGCGTTCGCGCATCCTGCGTCGCGCGGTGGAAATCCTGCGCGAGCGCAACGATGAGCTGGCCGCCCTGGAAACCCTCGACACCGGCAAGGCTTATTCCGAAACCCGCTATGTCGACATCGTCACCGGCGCCGACGTGCTGGAATACTACGCCGGCCTGGTGCCTGCCATCGAAGGCGAGCAGGTGCCGCTGCGCACCACGTCGTTCGTCTACACCCGTCGCGAGCCGCTGGGCGTGGTGGCCGGTATCGGCGCGTGGAACTACCCGATCCAGATCGCCCTGTGGAAATCCGCCCCGGCCCTGGCAGCCGGTAACGCGATGATCTTCAAGCCGAGCGAAGTCACCTCGCTGACCACCCTGAAACTGGCCGAGATCTACACCGAAGCCGGCGTTCCAGCGGGTGTGTTCAACGTACTGACCGGCAGCGGCCGCGAAGTCGGCACCTGGCTGACCGAACACCCGCGCATCGAGAAAATCTCCTTTACCGGCGGCACCGACACCGGCAAGAAAGTCATGGCCAGCGCCTCGAGTTCTTCGCTCAAGGACGTGACCATGGAACTGGGCGGCAAGTCACCGCTGATCATCTTCGACGATGCCGACCTGGATCGCGCCGCCGACACCGCGATGATGGCCAACTTCTACAGCTCCGGCCAGGTCTGCACCAACGGTACCCGCGTGTTCGTGCCGAGCCACCTCAAGGCCGCCTTCGAAGCCAAGATCGCCGAGCGCGTGGCGCGCATCCGCATCGGTAATCCAGAGGACGAAAACACCAACTTCGGCCCGCTGGTGAGCTTCGCCCACATGGAAAGCGTGTTGGGCTACATCGAGAAAGGCAAGGCCGAGGGCGCACGCCTGCTGTGCGGCGGCGGGCGCTTGACCGACGGCGAATTGGCCAAGGGTGCGTTCGTCGCTCCGACCGTGTTCACCGACTGCACCGACGAGATGACCATCGTGCGTGAAGAAATCTTCGGCCCGGTGATGAGCATCCTCGCCTATGAAACCGAAGAAGAAGTGATCCGCCGCGCCAACGACACCGACTTCGGCCTGGCCGCCGGCGTCGTCACCCGCGACCTGAACCGCGCCCACCGCGTGATCCACCAGCTCGAGGCCGGTATCTGCTGGATCAACGCCTGGGGCGAATCGGCGGCTGAAATGCCGGTTGGCGGCTACAAGCAATCGGGCGTGGGCCGGGAGAACGGCATCAGCTCGCTGAGCAACTTCACACGCATCAAATCGGTACAGGTCGAACTGGGCGATTACACGTCGGTGTTCTGATCCGACATGAGGCCTTGAGTGAACGCCGTTGTGGCGAGGGGATTTAGCGAAACGTCGCACCGCCCCGTGGGGCTGCGTAGCAGCCCCTCTCAAGCCCCCCTCATTCTTCAGACAAACCCAGTCGCTGATTTACGACTGCTGCGCAGCCGAACGGGGATAAATCCCCTCGCCACAGGCAACCGCGACCTGAACCCAATTCAAAAAGAGGGTGCATTTCATGTCCCAAGAATTCGATTACATCATCATCGGTGCCGGCTCGGCCGGTAACACCCTGGCCACTCGCCTGACCGAGGATGAAGGCGTCACCGTCCTGTTGCTTGAAGCCGGCGGCCCGGACTATCGCCTGGACTTCCGCACGCAAATGCCCGCCGCCCTGGCCTTCCCGCTGCAAGGCCGGCGCTACAACTGGGCCTACGAGACCGACCCGGAGCCGCACATGAACGGCCGTCGCATGGAATGCGGGCGCGGCAAGGGTCTGGGCGGTTCGTCGTTGATCAACGGCATGTGCTACATCCGCGGCAACGCCCTGGACTATGACAACTGGGCCAAACTGCCGGGCCTGGAAGACTGGACCTACCTGGATTGCCTGCCGTATTTCCGCAAAGCCGAAACCCGCGACATCGGCCCGAACGACTATCACGGCGGTGATGGCCCGGTCAGCGTGACCACGCCCAAGGCTGGCAACAACCCGCTGTTCCACGCCATGGTCGAAGCCGGCGTGCAGGCCGGTTACCCGCGTACCGAAGACCTCAACGGCTACCAGCAGGAAGGTTTCGGCCCTATGGACCGTACCGTCACGCCCAACGGCCGTCGCGCCAGTACCGCGCGCGGTTACCTGGACATCGCCAAGAAGCGCTCGACCCTGACCATCGTCACCCACGCCCTGACCGACAAGATCCTGTTCGAAGGCAAGCGCGCGGTCGGCGTACGTTACCTGGTGGGCGCGGCCGAAGAGCGCGTCGAAGCCCGGGCACGCAAGGAAGTGCTGCTGTGCTCCGGCGCCATCGCCTCGCCGCAGATCCTGCAACGCTCCGGCGTCGGTCCGGCCAAATTGCTGGAAAGCCTCGACATCCCGGTGGTCCACGACCTGCCAGGCGTCGGTGAAAACCTGCAGGATCACCTGGAACTGTACCTGCAATACGCCTGTACCCAACCGGTCTCGCTGTACCCGTCGCTGCTCTGGTACAACCAGCCGGCCATCGGTGCCGAATGGCTGTTCAACGGCACCGGCATTGGCGCCAGCAACCAGTTCGAGGCTGGCGGTTTCATCCGCACCCGCCCGGAATTCGATTGGCCGAACATCCAGTATCACTTCCTGCCGGTGGCGATTAACTACAACGGCAGCAACGGTGTGAAGGAGCACGGTTTCCAGGCACACATGGGCTCCATGCGCTCGCCGAGCCGTGGGCGGATCCAGGCCAGGTCCAAGGACCCACGTCAGCACCCGAGCATCCTGTTCAACTACATGGCCACCGAACAGGACTGGCAGGAGTTTCGCGACGGCATCCGCCTGACCCGCGAGATCATGCAGCAGCCGGCGCTCGATCCGTTCCGGGGTCGCGAGATCAGCCCGGGCATCGAGGTGCAGACGGACGCGCAACTGGACCAGTTCATCCGTGAACACGCCGAAACCGCGTTCCACCCGTCCTGCTCGTGCAAGATGGGCACCGATGACATGGCGGTGGTGGACGGCGAAGGCCGCGTGCATGGCATGCAAGGGTTGCGCGTGGTCGATGCCTCGATCATGCCGATCATCACCACCGGCAACCTGAACGCGCCGACGATCATGATCGCCGAGAAAATCGCCGACAAGATCCGTGGCCGCAAACCCCTGCCACGCAGCACTGCGCCGTACTACGTGGCTGGTGATGCGCCGGTGCGCGGCAAGCCAATGCGCGAAGTGGGGCCTATGGCGCAGTAAGACATCACACCGCCATCGCGAGCAGGCTCGCTCCCACAGGAGGATTGCTGGTGACCGCAGATTTTGTGGTCACCAAAGATCCACTGTGGGAGCGAGCCTGCTCGCGATGGCACCCGACCTGGCATCGTAAATCCCCATCTTCCTTGATCCCTCCCCCACCCCAGGCCTACTCTAGAGCCACCGCGTCAATACGCCACACGCCGCTGCACCGCCACTCCAGACAAGGAGGTTCCATGTTCGACTTCCACCCCCAGCTCAAGCAGCGTTTTGCTGCCTTGCGCACGGGCGCTGAATTCTTTTCCCTGCGTTACGTGCGCGAGTCCGGCCAGCACTTGTCGGTGCGCAAGAATGTCGCCGAACCGCCCAGCCTCAGCCGTGATGAAGGTGCGATGCTCACCGCACGGGTCAACGGGGTCGAGGCGTATGCCGCTACCAACGACCTGTCCCAGGCCGGCCTGCAAGCGGCGCTGGAACAGGCCGAACGACACGCTCGCGGGCTCAAGCCCCACGCCCTGCTCGACCTGCGCGAGCAAGCGGTGTCCAGCGACCGCGCTGATTACTTCTCGCCGAATTTCGACCAGACCTTTCCTGCCCTGAGCGACTGCTACCAATTGCTCGGCGACGAATCGGCCGCAGTCCCCCAGGACGAACGCCTGGTGAACTGGCAGGCCAGCATCGGCCTGACCCAGGTCGAGCAGATCTACCTCAACAGTGCCGGCGCTGAACTGCGCCAGGCCCAACGCTTCATCTACCCGGCCCTGGAAGTCACCGCCTTCGACGGCCACGACAGCCAGACCCGCACCCTGGGGCGGGAAAATTTCGGCCAGCAAGGCGGCTTCGATGTGATCAGCCGCTGCGGCCTGATCGGTGCCGGGCTGAAAATCGCCGACCAGGCCCTGCAATTGCTGATGGCGCCGAACACGCCGCAAGGCCCCCGCGACCTGCTGCTGATGCCCGACCAGATGATGCTGCAGATCCACGAGTCCATCGGTCATCCGCTGGAACTGGACCGCATCCTGGGAGACGAGCGCAATTACGCTGGCACCAGTTTCATCAAGGCCAGCGACTTCGGGCACCTGCAATATGGCTCCAGCCTGCTGAACGTCACCTTCGACCCGGATATCCCCGAGGAATTGGCCAGCTACAGCCATGACGACGAGGGCACTGCCGCCAGCAAACAGTTCCTGATCCGTGATGGCCTGCTGCTGCGGCCATTGGGCGGTGCGCTGTCGCAATTCCGCGCGGGCCTTGCCGGTGTCGCCAACAGCCGCGCCTGCGGCTGGAATCGTCCGCCCATCGACCGCATGGCGAACCTGAACATCGAACCTGGCGACCAGACCCTGGAGCAACTGATCCAGGGCACCGAGCACGGCGTGCTGATGCGTACCAACCGCTCCTGGTCCATCGATGATGCCCGCAACAAGTTCCAGTTCGGCTGCGAGTGGGGCCAGTTGATCGAGAACGGCGAGCTCAAGGGCGTGGTGAAGAACCCCAACTACCGCGGCATTTCCGCGCAGTTCTGGAAGAGCCTGCGCGCCGTGGGCGATGCCAGCACCTTCCAGGTCCTCGGCACGCCGAACTGTGGCAAGGGCGAACCGAACCAGGTCATCCGCGTCGGCCATGCCTCGCCGGCCTGTGTGTTCAGCAACGTTGATGTGTTTGGGGGAGATGCCTGATGAGCTCCGAGAATATGAGCACCGTCAAGAATCAGGCCGAGGCATTCAAGGTTTTGGTCGACTGGCTCCGCGCTGCGCTGCATGAGCCTGAACAGTTCACCCTCGGCTACGCCGCCGAGTCCTCGGCCTTCGTGCGCTTCAACCACGGCAAGGTGCGCCAGGCCGGGCAGGTGCAACAGGCCAATGTCAGTTTCAAACTGATCGACGACGGCCGCCACGCCGACCTGCAGATCACCTTGTCCGGCAACACCGAGACCGATCTGCAACGCCTGGCCGAAGGTCTGCAACAGCTGCGCGAAACCTTGCCGCTGCTGCCCCGCGATCCGTATCTGCTGCTCAACCCCAACCACTGGCAGAGCCATAACGTGCAGGACCATCCGTTGCCGGATACCGAGCAGGCCGTGGCTGAAATCACTCGCGCCGCCGCAGGCCTGGACCTGGTGGGTTTCTACGCCGCCGGGCCCATCAGCCGAGGCTTCGCCAGTTCCTCGGGCGCGTTCGGCTGGCATCAGGCCAACAGCTTCAACTTCGATTTCAGCCTGTTCCATGAAAACGGCCAGGCAGTGAAAGCCAGCTACGCCGGGCATGCCTGGAGCAGCGAAGGATTTGCCCGGCGCTTCGAGCAGGCCCGCGAGCAATTGGCGTTTCTCGGCCGCCCGCTGCGCACGCTGGCGCCCGGCGAATACCGCGCCTACCTGGCACCGGCCGCCCTGGAAGAAATCATGGGCATGCTCAGTTGGGGAGGATTCTCGGCCCGGGCGATTGCCAGCAAGCAGAGCCCGTTGCAGAAGTTCTACGCCAACGAAGCCAGCCTGAGCCCCGACGTATGGCTGAGCGAGCAGGTCAGCGGCTCCTTGAGCCCGGCGTTTTCCGACGAAGGTTATCCCCGCGATGACCTGGCGCTGATCGCCACGGGCACGGCCAACGCACGGCTGGTCAACTCCCGCAGCGCCGCCGAATACGGCCTCGCCGCCAATGGCGCCAGCAGCTACGAGTACCCCACCGCGCTGGACATGCAGGGCGGGCAACTGGCGCAAAAAGACATCCTCGAACAACTTGGCACCGGGCTGTACATCAGCAACCTCTGGTACCTGAACTACTCGGACCAACCGGCCGCCCGCCTGACCGGCATGACTCGCTTCGCCACGTTCTGGGTCGAGAACGGCCAGATCGTGGCGCCGGTCAGTACCATGCGCTTCGACGACAGCGTCTACAGCCTGCTCGGCTCACAACTCGAAGGCCTGACCCGGGAGCGGGAACTGCTGCTCTCGGCCAGCACCTACAGCCAGCGGGCCACGGCTTCGATGCTGTTGCCGGGGGCGCTGGTCAAGCGGTTGACCCTGACCCTGTAAAAAGCATCGCGGGCAAGCCTTGCTCCCACAGGATGTGCGCCATGCATGTGGGAGCAAGGCTTGCCCGCGATGAAGCCACCATCAACACCGGACACAAACAAGAGGTCCCATGCCCAACCGCGCACCGCTCGACGCCGTCACCGCCCGCTGGCTTCCTTGGGTCGTGGCAATCGCCTTCTTCATGCAGTCCCTGGACGGGACCATCCTCAACACCGCCCTGCCCGCCATGGCCAGTGACCTGGCGGAAAACCCGTTGCGCATGCAGGGCGTGATCATTGCCTACATGCTCACCGTGGCGCTGCTGATCCCGGCGTCGGGCTGGGTCGCCGACCGCTTCGGCACCAAGAAGATTTTCTTCGGGGCGATCCTGTTGTTCAGCTTCGGCTCGCTACTGTGCGCCCTGTCCAATTCGTTGAGCATGCTGATCGGTGCGCGAGTCATCCAGGGCCTGGGCGGTGCATTGATGCTGCCGGTGGGCAGGCTGGTGGTGCTGCGGGCGTACCCGCGCTCGGAGTTGGTGCGAATCATGGGCTTCATCACCATTCCCGGCCTGCTCGGCCCGCTGATCGGGCCGACCATGGGCGGCTGGATGGTGGAATACCTGACCTGGCACTGGATCTTCATCATCAACCTGCCGGTGGGTGTGATCGGCTGTTATGCGGTATGGAAGTTCATCCCCGACCTGCGCGGCAGCGAGCGAACGCGGTTCGATGGGTTGGGGTTCCTGCTGTTCGGCGCGGCGATGGTGCTGATCACCATTGCCATGGAGGGCCTCGGCGAACTGCACCTGCCGCACCTGCGGGTGATGTTGCTGCTGTTCGGCGGCATGGCCTGCCTGGCGGCCTACTGGCTGAGGGCCGGGCACGTCGAGAACGCGCTGTTCCCACCGTCGCTGTTCAAGACCCGGACCTTCGCCGTGGGCATTCTCGGCAACCTGTTCGCCCGCCTGGGCAGCGGCGCCCTGCCGTTTCTGGTGCCCTTGCTGCTGCAAGTGGCCCTGGGTTATTCACCGTCCCAGGCCGGCATGAGCATGCTGCCCCTGGCGGCGGCGGCAATGGTCGCCAAGTCCGTGGCCCGGCCGCTGATCGAACGCCTGGGCTATCGCATCGTCCTGACCGGCAACACCCTGGCCCTGGGCCTGATGCTGGCGAGCATGGGCCTGGTCAGCGAACAGACGCCGTATTGGCTGCTGCTGGCGCAACTGGCGGTGCTGGGGGCAATCAACTCGTTGCAATTCACCGCGATGAACACCGTGACCCTGATCGACCTGGACGACGCCAGTGCCAGCAGCGGCAACAGCCTGCTGTCGGTGGTGGCGCAACTGTCCCTGAGCCTGGGCGTGGCCTGCGCCGGCGCCTTGCTCGGCGGCTTCACCGCCCAGGTTGGCAACGACGGGGTGGAGACGGTGCTGGGGGCGTTCCAGCTGACGTTCGTGACGGTGGGGATCATGGCGATGCTGGCGGCGACGATTTTTTCCCAGTTGTCGAAACAGGATGGACGGCGGGTCAAGCGGCCGGATGAGCATATCGAGCACTAAGCGGCTTCGTGGCTTGGCGCTTTTTGTGGGAGCAAGGCTTGCCCGCGATGCAGGCGACTCGGTTTTCCTGGGGGAAATGCGTCGCCTACATCGCGAGCAAGCTTTGCTCCCACAGCTCCAGAGCTCCCAAAGTTTCTGGAATTGCCCGCCCCCAAGGGCAGGCCCTGCCCTCACAGCTCGTCCAGAACTTTCGAAGAAAGTGGCACGAGGCTGCTACACTGCGCGACATTTTGTTTTGCAGGCCAGTCCCGTGACCACCATTGCCACCGCTTTTAATACTTTGCCGCTGTCCGCCGCCATGCTGGCTAACCTCGAATCACTCGGTTATGCCCAGATGACGCCGATCCAGGCGCAGAGCTTGCCGGTGATTCTCAAGGGCATGGACCTGATCGCCCAGGCCAAGACCGGCAGCGGCAAGACCGCGGCCTTCGGCATCGGCCTGCTGAACCCGATCAACCCGCGTTTCTTCGGCTGCCAGGCACTGGTGATGTGCCCGACCCGCGAGCTGGCCGACCAGGTCGCCAAGGAAATCCGCCGCCTGGCCCGCGCCGAAGACAACATCAAGGTCCTGACCCTGTGCGGTGGCGTGTCCTTCGGTCCGCAGATCGCCTCCCTGGAACACGGCGCCCACATCATCGTCGGCACGCCGGGACGCATCCAGCAACACCTGCGCAAGGGTTCACTGGTGCTCGACGGCCTCAACACGCTGATCCTCGACGAAGCCGACCGCATGCTCGACATGGGTTTCTACGACGCCATCGAAGACATCATCCAGCAGACCCCGGAACGCCGCCAGACACTGCTGTTCTCCGCCACCTACCCGGTGGGCATCAAGCAACTGTCGTCCAAGTTCATGCGCAACCCGCAGCAAGTGAAGGCCGAGGCGTTCCACTCCGACGCGCAGATCGAGCAGCGTTTCTACGAGATCTCTCCCGAAGAGCGCATGGACGCGGTGGTCAAGGTGCTGGCGCATTTCCGCCCGGCCTCCTGCGTGGCGTTCTGCTTCACCAAGCAGCAGGTCCAGGAAACCGTCGACCATCTGACGTCCAAGGGCATCTCCGCCGTCGGCCTGCACGGCGACCTGGAACAGCGTGACCGAGACCAGGTGCTGGCGATGTTCGCCAACCGCAGCACCTCGGTGCTGGTGGCTACTGACGTGGCGGCCCGCGGCCTGGACATCGATGCCCTGGACATGGTGATCAACGTCGAACTGGCCCGGGACTCGGAAATCCACATCCACCGCGTCGGACGCACCGGTCGCGCCGGCGAGAAAGGCATCGCTATCAGCCTGGTGGCGCCATCCGAAGCCCACCGCGCCCAGGCCATCGAGCAACTGCAGAAGTCGCCCCTGAGCTGGGACCAACTGGACAACCTCAAGTCCCAAGGCGGCGGCCCGCTGCTGCCAGCCATGAGCACCCTGTGCATCGGCGCCGGGCGCAAGGACAAGGTCCGCCCCGGCGACATCCTCGGTGCCCTGACCGGCGAGGCCGGCATCCCCGGCGCCCAGGTCGGCAAGATCGCGATCTTTGATTTCCAGGCCTACGTGGCCGTGGAGCGCGGCATCGCCAAACAGGCCCTGCAACGCCTGAACGATGGCAAGATCAAGGGCCGGTCGTTGCGGGTGCGGATCCTGTAATCCAATCGCCTGACAAACAGAGATCAAACTGTGGGAGCGAGCTGTGTGGGAGCAAGGCTTGCCCGCGATGAAAACGCCGCGGTCTCTTGAGGACTCCAGCGCCTGGATCGCGAGCAAGCTTTGCTCCCACACAGCCCGCTCCCACAGTAGTTTTCGGTGAAATTAGAATTTGTGAGAGGACACCGTTTTGCGCTCTACCGAAGTCGTGATCATTGGCGCTGGCGCCGCGGGGTTGATGTGCGCGCTGACCGCCGCCGCGCGCGGGCGGCAGGTGATGTTGCTGGACCACGCCAACAAGGCTGGCAAGAAAATCCTCATGTCGGGCGGTGGACGCTGCAATTTCACCAACATGTACACCGAGCCGGGCAATTTCCTCTCGCAGAACCCGCACTTCTGCAAGTCGGCCCTGGCCCGCTACACCCAATGGGACTTCATTGCCCTGGTGGCCAAGCACGGCGTGCCCTATCACGAGAAAAAACTCGGCCAGTTGTTCTGCGATAACAAGTCCAGCGACATCCTCGGCCTGCTGCTCGATGAATGCGACCAGGCGGGCGTCAACCTGCACCTGGACACCTCGATCACGCAGATCGAAAAAACCGACGGCGGCTACCTGCTGCAAACCACCCTCGACACCATCGCCTGCCAATCCCTGGTGATCGCCACGGGCGGGCTGTCGATCCCGACCCTGGGGGCGACCGGTTTCGGTTACCAGGTGGCCAAGCAGTTCGGTCACCAACTGCTGCCGACCCGTGCCGGGCTGGTGCCGTTCACCATCACCGACCAGCTCAAGGCGCTGTGCACCGAGCTGTCAGGGACGTCGGTGGATTGCCTGGTGAGCTGCAACGACCAGAGCTTTCGCGAGAACATCCTGTTCACCCATCGCGGCCTGAGCGGTCCGGCGATCCTGCAGATTTCCTCGTTCTGGGAGCCGGGGGACACGGTGCAGATCAACCTGCTGCCTGACCACGACGTTCCGCAATGGCTGCAACAGCAGCAGGCCGAACGCCCCAACAGCGAACTGAAAACCCTGCTGGGCGAGCTGTTCACCAAGAAAATGGCCAACCTGTTGGCCGACACCTGGTTCGTCTCCAAACCCATGAAGCAATACACCCACGCGGAACTGGCGGACATCGCCGAGAAACTGGCATGTTGGAACCTCGTCCCCGCCGGCACCGAAGGCTACCGCACCGCCGAAGTCACCCTGGGCGGCGTCGACACTCGGGAAGTCTCGTCCAAGACCATGGAATCACTGAAAAGCCCCGGGCTGTATTTCATTGGCGAAGTGCTGGACGTCACCGGGCACCTGGGCGGGTTCAACTTCCAGTGGGCGTGGGCTTCGGGATACGCTGCCGCGCAATACGTCTGAGCCCAATCGATGCTGAGCCTGCTTTTGTGGCGAGGGAGCTTGCTCCCGCTCGACTGCGCAGCAGTCGCAAAACAGGCACCGTGCTCTATCTGAAAGAGCGCGCGTAGACCAAAGGGGCTGCTTCGCAGCCCAGCGGGAGCAAGCTCCCTCGCCACAGATAAAGTGGCCTCAGGTGTCCCCCGGAACACTTTTTGCTGTCAGATGTGATCGCCGCCATTGCGTCGGCGTCATTACTGCCTCAATTTAGCGTCATTGCCCGTCAGGCCCGTGCACTTCATGTCATCGAACTCGTTTAGCCAGTCTTTGCGTCGCCTTTGGGCGTTGGATAAGTTCAGTTATAGCGTGCGGGTGTTCATCGCCCTGACCGGCAGCATGGGGCTGTGCTGGTATCTCGATGAGATGGCATTGCTGATCCCCCTGTTCCTGGGCATCATCGCCAGCGCCCTGGCCGAGACCGACGACGGTTGGCAGGGCCGCCTCAACGCGCTGGCCGTGACCCTGGTGTGTTTCACCGTCGCGGCGCTGTCGGTGGAGTTGCTGTTCCCCTACCCCGTCCTGTTCATCATCGCCCTGGCCCTGGCGGCCTTCGGCCTGACCATGCTCGGCGCCCTGGGTGAGCGCTATGGCGCCATCGCTTCGGCCACGTTGATTCTTTCGGTCTACACCATGATCGGCGTGGACCAGCGCGGTGGCGCGGTCACCGACTTCTGGCATGAACCCCTGCTGCTGGTCGCCGGTGCCGCGTGGTACGGCTTGCTGTCGGTATTGTGGCAGGCATTGTTTTCCAACCAACCGGTGCAACAAAGCCTGGCGCGGCTGTTTCGTGAGCTGGGGCGCTATTTGAAACTCAAATCGTCGCTCCTGGAGCCGATCCGCCAACTGGACATCGAAGCCCGACGCCTGGAACTGGCCCAGCAAAACGGCCGGGTGGTCGCTGCACTCAACAGCGCCAAGGAAATCATCCTGCACCGCGTGGGCAACGGCCGGCCCGGGTCGAAAGTCAGCCGCTACCTGAAGCTGTACTTCCTGGCCCAGGACATCCACGAACGCGCCAGCTCTTCGCACTACCCCTACAACGCCCTGGCCGAGGCCTTCTTTCACAGTGACGTGCTGTTCCGCTGCCAGCGCCTGCTGCGCCAGCAAGGCAAGGCCTGCCAGGCATTGGCCGAGTCGATCCAGCTACGCCAGCCGTTCGTCTACGACGACACCTTCGCCGAGGCGCTCAACGACCTGCACGCCTCCCTCGAACACCTGCGCATCCAGAGCAACCCGGCCTGGCGCGGCTTGTTGCGTTCGTTGCGGGCACTGTCGGTGAACCTTGCCACCATGGACCGCCTGCTCAGCGACGCGAGCAACCCCGACGCCCTGGCCGACGCCACCGACAGCAGCCTGCTCGACCGCTCGCCGCGCAGCCTCAAGGATGTCTGGCTGCGCTTGCGCACTCAGCTCACGCCCACCTCGCTGCTGTTCCGCCATGCCCTGCGCTTGCCCCTGGCTCTAAGCGTGGGTTACGCCGTGGTGCACATGATCCACCCGTCCCAGGGCTATTGGATCATCCTCACCACGCTGTTCGTGTGCCAACCCAACTACGGTGCCACCCGGCGCAAGCTCGGCCAACGGATCATCGGTACGGCCATCGGCCTGACGGTGGCCTGGGCGTTGTTCGATCTGTTTCCCAACCCACTGGTGCAATCGAGCTTCGCCATTGCCGCCGGGGTGGTGTTCTTTACCAACCGCACGACCCGCTACACCCTGGCAACTGCCGGGATCACCATCATGGTGCTGTTCTGCTTCAACCAAGTGGGCGACGGCTACGGGCTGCTGCTGCCGCGGTTGTTCGATACCCTGCTCGGCAGCCTGATCGCCGGGCTTGCGGTGTTCCTGTTCCTGCCCGACTGGCAAGGTCGGCGGCTGAACAAGGTGTTGGCCAACACGCTGACCTGCAACAGCATTTACCTGCGCCAGATCATGCAGCAATACGCCGCAGGCAAAAGCGACGACCTGGCCTACCGCCTGGCCCGGCGCAACGCCCACAACGCCGACGCCGCGCTGTCCACCACGTTGGCGAACATGCTCATGGAGCCGGGGCATTTCCGCAAGGAAGCCGATGTGGGGTTCCGCTTCCTGGTGCTGTCCCACACGCTGCTCAGTTACCTGTCCGGCCTGGGTGCCCACCGAGGCACCGAACTGCCGGCGCAGGTACGCGAGCAACTGATCGACGGTGCGGGGGTGAAATTGGCGGCAAGCATCGACGAAATTGCCCAGGGCCTGGCGAGTAAAACGCCGATTGTGGTCCAAAGCGACGAGGAGGAGGCCCTGGCCAATGAGCTTGAGCAGATGCCCGATGAAATCGACGAAGGCCAGCGCTTGGTGCAGACGCAATTGGGGTTGATCTGTCGGCAACTCGGTCCATTGCGGACCTTGGCGGCGCATTTGGTCAAGGACACCAGCGAGGCTTGAGGCTTGTGGCGGTTAGGCGGGCCTCATCGCGAGCAGGCTCGCTCCCACAGTGGATTGTTGGCGTACATAGACCTTGTGTTACAGCAGGTCCATGTGGGGGCGCGCCTGCTCGCGATAGGGGCGGCTCAGGCCCTACATCCCATGTGCCTTCAACAACCGCGCATAACTCCCATCCGCCTTCATCGCCGCGATCTCCCGGTCAAACCCGGCCACGATCTGCTCATGCTCCGGGCTCTTCAGGCTGACCAGGATGTGCAGGCTGTTTTCACTCAATGGCTTGGGCAGGAATTCCACGGCGCTACGCACCTTGGCCGATTCGCGGGCCAGGTAATAGCGCGCGACGTATTCGTCCTCCAGGGTCAACTTCACGCGGTCGGCCGCCAGCATGCGCACCGCCATCGCGAAGTTGTGCACAGGAACTTTCTGCATTTGCGGGTCTTCGTCGAAGTCCTTGGAATAGGCATAACCGCGGACCACGGCGATGGGATAGGCGTGCAGCTGTTGCAGGCTGTCGAACTGGATCGATTCGTCCTTGCGCTTGATGAAGCGCACGCGGTTAAGCAGGTATTCGGCCGAGAACTGGCCGATTTGAGTGCGCTCCTCGCTGTACCAGGCGTTGACCAGCACGTCATAGCGGCCCTCGCTGATACCCAGCATCGCCCGGGCCCAGGGCACCTGTTCGAAGTCCGTGGCATAGCCGGCCCGCGCCAGGGCCGTAGCGACGATATCAGTCGCCAGGCCGCCATTGACCAGCGTGGAATCGGTAAAGGGTGGCCAGGCATCGGCGACCAGACGCAGCTTTTGCGCGCAAGCCTCGTAGCTCAGCAACAGCAACCCGATCAATGCAAGAGCTCGATGCAATCGCGGCATGCCAAACATCCTTGACGGGTTCAAAGCCCGGTTTGTTTTTAGCCGAAACCCAACGGACATCCTCAGACATCCGGTCCTAACATTAGCTCATTGCAACCGCTACGCAGCGCTGTCACGAAGATTACACAAAGAAGACAACACCGCGACAGGGGAATGATGGCATTTTGGTCTTTGTCACAGATTTTCCAGCCACCCGAGTAAAGAGACTTCCGGGCAAAGCACGCTTAATATCGGCATCAGGTTCTTCAGGAAATTCAAAAATGGATATCGAATGGGTCTGCAAACATCACAGTGACCTGAGCAAGGAACAGCTGTATGCCATCCTCAAATTACGTGCCGAGGTGTTTGTCGTCGAACAGAACTGCGCCTACCCGGACGTCGACGGCCTGGACCTGGAAGGCGACACCTGCCATCTGATGGCCTGGCAGGACAACCACCTGGTGGCCTACCTGCGTTTGCTCGATCCGCACTCGCAGAACAGTGACGTGGTGATCGGACGGGTAATCATCGCACCGCAAGCGCGCGGCCAGGGACTAGGCCACACACTGATGGAAGAGGCGCTGAAGCAGGCCGAGAAACATTGGCCCGGCACGTCGATCTCATTGTCGGCCCAGGCGCATTTGCAGGGGTACTACGGGCGGTATGGGTTTGAGGTGGTGGGTGTGGAATATCTGGAGGATGGGATTCCACACATCGGTATGCATCGGCCCTGAGGCCCTCTTCGCGAGCAAGCCCGCTCCCACAGTGGATCTTCAGCGAATGCAAAAATTTGTGTACGAAGACGATCAAATGTGGGAGCGGGCTTGCTCGCGAAGAGGCCAGCCCAGACACAGCCAATGTTCAGGGGTATTCAAGCACCGCCTTGATCCGCTGCAGATTCCCCTCGATCCACCCCCGATCGATCGCCCCCCAATCGCGAATCCGATAACGCCCGGCATGATTGCGTGCGCCCTGCTCCTGCTCGAACTCACAAATGATATCCAGGTCAGCCAGCGCGGCGACGGTGTCCTGGGCGGTGCGCCGTGGCATGCCGGTGGCTTCGGTGAGAGCCGGGATGTTGCTGGCCACGCCGCTGTCGATCAGGTACGCCACATACAAACGACGGTAGAAGCTGGTCTTGGTCTTGCTGACGTCCATCGGGTCATTCCTTGTGGGGTTGCAGGTCCCGCCAGGTCAGGTACACCCGCAGGTCGAATTCCAACTGGTGATAGCCCGGCAGCATGTGCTCGCAGAGTTGGTAGAACGCCTTGTTGTGGTCCGACTCCTTGAAGTGCGCCAGTTCGTGCACCACGATCATGTTCAGGAACTCGGGCGCCGCGTCCTTGAACAGCGCAGCGATGCGGATTTCCTTCTTGGCCTTGAGCTTGCCGCCCTGCACCCGCGACACCGCCGTGTGCAGGCCGAGGGCGCGGTGGGTCAGGTCCAGGCGATTGTCGAACAGCACCTTGTCGATGGCTGGCGCGTTACGCAGGTATTGCTGCTTGAGATCCAGCGCGTAACCGTACAGAGCCTTGTCGCTCTGGATCGGATGCCGCCCGGGATAGCGCTGTTGCAAGTAATCGCCCAGACGGTCCTGGGCGATCAATTGCTGCACTTGGGCTTGCAGGGCGGCGGGATAGGCCTGGAGGTATTTGAGCGCGGTCATCAAGAGGCAACACTGTCACAAGAGGCCGCCAGTGTAGCGAATTCAGGCCTGCACCGCGCTCCAGTCGAATGGTGTGGCGAAGGCATTGGTGTCTTCGGCCATCAAGGGCCGCGCCACGAGGAACCCCTGCACGTACTCACAGCCATGGGCCTGCAACCACCGATATTGCTCGTGGGTTTCCACCCCTTCGGCAATCACCCGCAAGCCCAGTTGCGTACACAGGTCGATCACCGAGGCGGCCAGCGCGGCATCCCGGGGCGACCCTGGCAGGCGGGCAATCAAGTGTCGGTCGAGCTTGAGCGTATCGAGCTCAAGGTCGCGCAGATGGGTCAGTGAGCAAGGCCCCGAACCGAAGTCATCCAAGGCCACGCGCACCCCGAGGTGGCGCAGCAGGCGCAATTGCTTTTGGGTTTCATCGGGATTGCGCATCAGCGCGTCCTCGGTCACCTCGACCTCCAACTGTCGAGGCTTCAAGGCATGGCGCTCCAGGACCTGGCGCAACTCGGTCACCAGGTTTGGCATGCCGAACTGAGTACTGCTCAGGCTCACTCCCAACACCAGGTCGTCAGCGAACAAGCGCTCCCAGACTTTGCGCTGGGCAGCGCTGCGATGATAAATCCAGCTGCCCAGCCGACTGATCAACCGCGCCTCTTCCAGCAAGGGCAGGAACAGGCCCGGCGGAACATCGCCGACGCTGGGGTGCTGCCAGCGCAACAACGCCTCGAACCCGCGAATCCGCCCGTCGACGATACTCACCTGCGGCTGGTAGACCATATTGAAATCGCGATTCTCGATGGCCGAGCGCACGCTCTCTTCGAGCATCAGCCGTGAACGGGCTCGACCGTTCATTTCGTGGTCGTAAAAACGGTATTGCTGGCGACCGGCACGCTTGGCTTCGTACATGGCGATATCGGACGCCCGCAGCAACCCATCGAGATTGGCGCCACAATCCGGGTACGTCGCGATACCGATGCTGGCCCCCAGAGCCACGTCCATGCCTTCGATCTGCTGGCAGATCGCGACTCGCTCGATAAGCTTCTCTGCGATCTTGGCCGCCTGCTCGGGAAATTCCAGGTCCAGCAGCGCCGTGAACTCGTCCCCGCCCAGCCGCGCCAGGATATCGAATGGCCGCAGGCACGCCTTCAACTGCTCCGATACCCAGCGCAATACCCGATCGCCGGCATCGTGCCCCAGCGAGTCATTGACCCGCTTGAAGCCATCGAGGTCCAGGTACAGCAGCACCCAGTTGCTTTCCAGTCGCTCGCTGCGCATCAACAGGTTTTCCGCGGTCTGGTAGAACCCGCGGCGGTTGAGCAATCCGGTCAGCGGGTCTGTGACAGCCTGGTATTCGAGTTGCTGATGCAAGTGGCGCACCACGGACATGTCCTGGAGTGTCACCACCATCGCTTTCTGCTCCGAGGGCAACGGCGCACAAGACAAGGCCACCGACACCTGTTGGCCGGGTGCAGTGCGCAGGACTGCATCATGCAAACGCCAGGTTTCACCACGACGGTAGGCGTTGTGGATATCGGAATCGATCCATTCGGGGATGTGCGGTTTCTGCAGGAAATCCAGGAACGGCATGTCCTGCAAATGCTCGGCGGTGGCATTGAGCAAGCGGCAGGTCGACGGGTTGGCGAAACGAATACACCCATTCTCATCCACCACCAGGATGCCTTCGGCGGCGTTGTCCAGCACCGAGGCGTTGAAAGCCCTGGCCGCTTCGAGATCCTGGCTCAGGCGCTGCAAGGCCCGGCGATTGCGCTGGTGCTCGAGCAACGCCTGGACCTTGGGCTTGAGGATCTGCGGATCGAAGGGTTTGAACAGGTAATCCACGGCGCCACTGGCGTAGCCCTTGATCACCGCATCCTGGGATTGTTCGTTGGCGGTCAGGAAAATGATCGGCGTGAGCCGCGTGCGCTGGCTGCCGCGCATCAGGCGCGCCACTTCGAAACCGTCCATGTCGGGCATCTGCACATCCAGCAGAACCAGGTCGATGTCATGTTCGAGCAGCAGGTTAAGCGCCTCGACCCCCGAGGACGCGGTCATGACTTGCCAATCCTGACGCTGCAACAAGGCTCGCATGCTGAGCAGGTTTTCAGGGTAATCATCAACAATCAAAAGGACAGAGCTGTCTTCGCCGAGCGGTGGTTGCGCGCATTCCATGCTGCTTCTCTTATCGGGCGCCACGTCCGTTTTTACGTAGCAAAGCGGACAAATACTGTCCCCTCACTCTAGACCGGGATTTTGAAAAGCAGTAGGTGTCAACGCGCCATCATCCAGGCAAAGCCCGAAATAGCCGACTAACGGTCACCCTCCTCGGGCACAGAAACTGCAAAGACATCTTCGACAGACAATTGACGTCAGTCATCCGCCGGACGGTTATCAAAAAATTTCCCTTCTGCGTGATTAATCCGCCCACAAGCGCGGGCTAGAGCCTCTCGTTGGGCGTTCAGCATTTTCACTCCCGTTACGTAGGATCCGATCATGATTGATCTCGCCACCTGGAACCTGAGCATCCCCGAAGGTAGCCCACCGACGACCATCGAAACCTCTCAACTGGTGCAAGGGTTCCAGAACCAGTATTTCCATGCCGACTCCGGCACGGTGTTTTTCTGGGCACCGGTAACCGGCGCCACGACCGCCAATGCTATTTATCCGCGCAGTGAACTTCGTGAAACCTACAGCAACGGTACCTTGCGCAATTGGCTGTACTCGGCGGCGGACAACAAGCTGGCTGCCACCCTGGCCGTCAGCCAGGTGCCCAGCTCCGGCAAGGTCGTCATTGGTCAGATCCATACCAAGGACAGCACCAGCCCCCTGGTGAAGCTGGAATACCAATACAAGACCTACAGCTCCACCGGCAACATTGTCGCCAAGGTGCGCATGCGCCCCGACGACGAATCGGGTCAAGTCATCACCATCGCCACGGGCATAAAGCTCAACCAGTCCTTCTCTTACCTGATCCATCTCAGCCCCGCCGGCGTCCTGACCATCAATGGTGCGGGTTACCAGTGGAGCTCCCCCATCAGTTCCACTTGGAGCGACAAGCCGCTGTACTTCAAGGCGGGCGTGTACGTGCAGGACAACACCGGTTATCCCACCGAAGGCGGGACCGTGACGTTCAGCCTGCTGGATATCGATCACCTCTAGACGCTTTGCGGGGCGCCAGGGCAGCAACGCAATGCTGCCCGCCCACGCGACCCTATCAATTCGAAATCGTTCAGTGCGAGCTTGAAACTGCCGACTAACGGTTGCCTATCCAGGCACAGATGCTGCAAATGACCTATTCGACGAACAATTGACGTCAAACATCCGCCGGATGGTCATTCAAAAATCTCCTTCCTGCGTGATCAACACACCCCAAATGCTTGGAGTAGAGCCTCCCGCTTTGGTCCTCAGCACTTTTACGCCCGTTACGCAGGATCCGACCATGATTGATCTCAACACCTGGAACTTGAGCATCCCCGAAGGCAGCCCGGCAATGACCATCGAAACGCCGCGGCTGGCGCAAGGCTTCAAGGACGAATATTTCCATTCCGACACCGGCACGCTGTTCTTCTGGGCGCCGGTGACCGGCACCAAGACTGCAAACGCGATTTATCCGCGCAGCGAACTGCGGGAAACCTACAGCGACGGCACCCTGCGCAACTGGCTGTATCCGGCGGCGGACAACATCCTGCGTGCCGCCGTCACCGTCAACCAGGTGCCCAGTAGCGGCAAGATCGTGATCGGTCAGATCCACACCAAAGACAGCACCAGCCCGATGGTGAAACTGGAGTACCAATACAAGGCCTACAGCTCCACCGGAAATATCGTCGCCAAGGTACGCATGCGTCCTGATGACGAAACGGGCCAGGTCATCACCATTGCCACCGGCGTGAAGCTCGACCGCAGCTTTACCTACATGATCCACCTCAGCCCGAAGGGCGCGCTGGGCATCAGTGCGGCGGGTTACAACTGGAGAACCACTATCGACCCGTCCTGGAAGGTCAAACCGCTGTATTTCAAGGCGGGCGTGTACGTGCAGGACAACACCGGCTACACCACCGAAGGCGGAAAGGTGACGTTCAGCCAGCTGGATATCGACCACAACATCTGATCGCTTTTCCTGGCGCCATGGCAGCACGGATGCTGCCTGTGCCCTCCCTCACCCTTGGATATTCGCGCCTCAAGCGCCATCGAACACAGGCCGTGTGTGCGGTGCCATATCGCCATCGTTCAAAAAAATTCCGCTTTAACCGACTAACGGTCACTTGTCTCGGGCACCAAACCGGCAAACGCCACTCTGACGGTCTGCTGACGTCAACCCTCCGCCGGACCCACGTGGAAAACGTTCGATCCCGCTTCCTCCTGGCGCCAGCGAAAGCGCGTCCTAGAGCCTTCGGCTGTGGCGTAAATCATTTCTTATGTACAGAAAGGATCCGAGCATGGTCGATCTTGCAACCTGGAACTTGAGCATCCCCGAGGGCAGCCCGCCGAAAACCATTGAAACGCCTCGGCTGGTGGATGGGTTCAAGGATAAATATTTCAACTCAGAAGGCAGCACGGTGTATTTCTGGTCACCGGTCACCGGCACCAAGACTGAAAACGCGATTTATCCGCGCAGCGAATTACGAGAGACTTATAAAGACGGCACCTTGCGCAATTGGTTGTATCCCGATGCCGACAATAAATTGAGCGCGACCCTGGTGGTCAACCAAGTCCCCAGCAGCGGCAAGATCGTTATCGGTCAGATTCATGCCAAGGACAGCAGCAAGCCCATGGTGAAGCTGGAGTACCAATACAAGGATGCCAGCAACACCGGGGACATTGTCGCCAAAGTGCGCATGCGCCCCGATGATGACGAAGGTCGGGTCATTACCGTCGCCAACGGTGTGAAACTTAATCAGGCCTTCAATTATCGGCTCCACCTCGACCGTACCGGTGACCTGGGCATCACTGCGGCGGGTCGTAGCTGGTACACCACCGTCAGCGCCAAATGGAAGGTCAAGCCGTTGTACTTCAAGGCTGGGGTGTATGTGCAGGACAACAGCGGCTATACCAGCGAAGGTGGGAAAGTGACGTTCAGCAAGCTGGATATCGATCACAACACTTAAAAAGTGCTTCCGAAAATCTCGTAGGAAACATCCCCTTGTGGCGAGGGGATTTATCCCCGCTGGGCTGCGCAGCAGCCCTCTCCTTTCGTCAGACCTACCGCATGCGCCGGTTTTGCGGCGGCTGCGCTCCAGAGCGGGGACTAGCTTCCTCGCCACAAGAGCCCGGTGCGTCCTACAGGTCGATTTTGGCTTCGAGAATCTCCTCTATAGTTCGGTGGGTCTGCTGGCTTTGGTCGGTGGGCAAGGGTTTCGCAGCCCCAGTGAGTTAGAATCACGACCGTCAAAAATCGGCGTAGGGGCATCCTGCCTACGTTCGGCTTTTTATGGCGGCTGTGTGTGGGAGATCTTCGGGTCTGCCGGGTGCTAACTCCTCGGTCTGCGAACCCGCACATGGCTGCCACCCATTTGTTTCGCAGCAAACAGTGGCAAATACTTTTTCTTGAGTTAGAGGTTTGTCATGAAAGCCGAACAATCGCTTAGTCGCTTCACCCCTCTCACCCCGATCGCCACCACCCAACCTGTCCTGTTCATCGACAAAACCGTCCCGCTAACAGAGCTTCACGCCTGTGCCAGCGAGCGTCTGCATGCCACCCTCGACTACCTGACGCTCATGGCCTGCGCCAGCCTGCGAGACTCGGCCGCCAGCGACTTCAATACCCTTACCAATGTGGCTCGGATCCTGGTCCAGGATGTCACCGACGTGTTTGGCGTCATTGAACAGCGCGGGCTTGAAGGGGAATAGAAATACCGTGTGTATATCCATTGCTGCGGTAACGGCCGCTTATGGTTCCGCTCTTACAGCGGGTCACTTTCGAAAAGCCCGGAAGCCGGCCCAGTCGAAAGTAACCAAAGCGCTCCTGCCCCACCACTCGGTGCCTCGCCTAGGCTCGGCATGCCCTCACTCCGGCATTGCTCCGTGGGCCGCCGCGAAGGGCCATCCATGGCCCAGCGCGGCTATCCCGGCATCCATGCCGGGATGCCCACTCCACAATGCCTGCGTTCAGCCATCGTGGTTAACGGGGCACCAAAATCTACGTCCACCGCGAGGCGGCCTTATAGCCGGCCTGGCTCTTGCGGGGGGGTACACCCATCAGACTTGTTTGAGCTGGACCTGTGGGAGCAAAGCTTGCTCGCGAAGGCTGCGGTACATTCAGCATTGATGCAAGCAGGCCCACCGCTTTCGCGAGCAAGCCCGCTCCCACAGGAAAAACGCAGTCCCACCAAGAAACAGGTCGGCTATAAGGCCGCCTCGCGGTGGACGTAGATTTTGGCGCCCCGTTAACCACGCTGGCTGAACGCAGGCATTGGGCCATGGATGGCCCTTCGCGGCGGGCCCACGGACCAATGCCGGAGTGAAGGCATGCCGAGCCTAAGCGAGGCACCAAGTGGTGGGGCATAAAGCGTTTTGCTTACTTTTGCGCTTCTCAAAAGTGAGCCGCTGTAAGAGCGGAACCATAAGTAGCCGTTACCAAAGAAACGGATATACACACAAAACCCTGAAGCCCAAAAAATAAAAAACCCGCATCACTGCGGGTTCTTTAATAACGCGAAAGCTTAGTTAACCTTAGCGTTCAACTCACCTTTCAGATACCGCTGATACATCGCTTCCAACGAGATCGGCTTGATCTTGGAGGCGTTGCCGGCAGTGCCGAACGCTTCGTAACGCGCGATGCACACGTCGCGCATGGCCGTCACGGTCGCGCCGAAGAACTTACGCGGATCGAATTCGCTAGGGTTGGTCGCCATCAAACGACGCATGGCACCGGTGGACGCCAGGCGCAAATCGGTATCGATGTTGACCTTGCGCACGCCGTACTTGATGCCTTCGACGATTTCTTCAACCGGCACGCCGTAGGTTTCTTTGATGTCGCCGCCGTACTGGTTGATGATCGCCAGCCACTCCTGCGGAACCGAGGAAGAACCGTGCATCACCAGGTGGGTGTTGGGGATGCGCTTGTGGATTTCCTTGATGCGGTCGATGGCCAGCACGTCGCCGGTAGGTGGCTTGGTGAACTTGTAGGCGCCGTGGCTGGTGCCGATGGCGATGGCCAGGGCGTCGACCTGGGTCTTCTTGACGAAGTCCGCGGCTTCTTCCGGGTCGGTCAGCATCTGACTGTGATCCAGCACGCCTTCGGCGCCGATGCCATCTTCTTCACCGGCCATGCCGGTTTCCAGCGAGCCCAGGCAACCCAGCTCACCCTCTACCGAAACGCCGCAGGCGTGGGCCATGGCGACGGTCTGCTGGGTGACGCGTACGTTGTATTCGTAGTCGGTCGGGGTCTTGCCGTCTTCGCCAAGGGAACCGTCCATCATCACCGAGCTGAAGCCCAGTTGAATGGAGCGCTGGCAGACGTCAGGGCTGGTGCCGTGGTCCTGGTGCATGCACACCGGGATGTGCGGGAATTCTTCGATCGCCGCCAGGATCAGGTGACGCAGGAATGGCGCACCGGCGTATTTGCGGGCACCGGCCGAAGCCTGGACGATCACCGGAGAGTCAGTCTTGTCAGCGGCTTCCATGATGGCGCGCATCTGCTCAAGGTTGTTGACGTTAAAGGCTGGAACGCCGTAGCCGAACTCGGCTGCGTGGTCCAGCATCTGACGCATGCTGATAAGTGCCATTGTGTCTCTCTCCCGGTCGAGGGTCGTTAATCGTGCCAGCCTGCCGGAGCGGCGGCGGCTATTCAAGTCATTGCGGATCGGGGGTGACCCCGGTCTGCGTGTTCGGTGAAACAAAATCTCGAAACTATAGAGGCCCCTGTGGGAGCGAGCCTGCTCGCGATGAGGGCCTAACAGTCAACATCTCTGGCGCCTGATATATCGCTATCGCGAGCAGGCTCGCTCCCACATTGGCTATCTATTGAATCAGTCAGCCTTACAGCCACGCCCAATCAAGTCATTGGTGGCAACCCAGTACACCAGGCCTTCCTCACCCTTGACGTGAAACGCCAGCATGTCATCGCTGTACAGCGAACCTTCGGCTCCCGGCTCAAGCTTGAGGCGATAAACCTTATCGGCACCGCCCAGGCGTACGTCGACTTCCTTGCGGGCCGCATCGGCGTAGCGCCAAAGCACCTTGGCCTCGCTGTCACAGGTCCAGGTCGTCCAACCTTCAACAGGTTCGGCGGTGTGCAAGAAGTCCAACTGCGCACAACCACCCAGCAATGCCAACGCCACGACGGCGATCAAGCCTTTCATCCGTGTTCCTCGACTGACGGCACACGCCGCCAGCCCTGAGTTAAGAGTCAGACCCGTCAAGGACAACCATGTTCCTTGACCGGGGTTTGCGTCTCGTATTTGTCCAGGCCATCCGGTCCGGAACGCTTGTTCAGCACCGGGTTGGTCTCGGCCTGCCAGTCGGCCTGGTAGCAGCCCTCTTCAGGCGCCGGCGTCCCGGTTTCCGGGGCCGTTGCCTTTGGGCTGCTCGAACAGGCCACCAACATCGTCGCGGCCAGCAGCAACGTGAACGTCTTGACCATCAGAACACTCCTTTGCCTGGTCAACGCAGCGTCAGGCCTTGGCCCGGCTTTCCAGGACTTCCACGGCAGGCAGCACTTTGCCCTCGACGAATTCGAGGAAAGCACCGCCACCGGTAGAAATGTAGGAGATCTGCTCGGCCACGCCATATTTATCGATGGCCGCCAGGGTGTCGCCGCCACCGGCGATGGAGAACGCAGCGCTTTCGGCGATGGCCTGGGCCAGCACCTTGGTGCCGTTGCCGAATTGGTCGAACTCGAACACACCGACCGGACCGTTCCACAGGATCGTCTGGGAGGATTTCAGCAGTTCGGCGAAGTTGGCCGCGGTTTGCGGGCCGATGTCGAGGATCATGTCGTCCTCGGCCACATCATCGATCAGCTTGACGGTGGCGGTGGCGCTTTCGGCGAATTCCTTGGCCACGACCACGTCCACTGGCAATGGCACGCTGACCTTGGCGGCAATTTCCCGGGCGGTGTCCAGCAGGTCCGGCTCGTACAGGGATTTGCCGACCGGGTGACCGGCAGCGGCGAGGAACGTGTTGGCGATGCCGCCACCGACGATCAACTGGTTGCAGACCTGGCTCAGGCTGTTGAGCACGTCCAGTTTGGTGGAGACCTTGGAGCCGGCAACAATGGCGGCCATCGGCTGGGCCGGCGAACCCAGGGCCTTGCCCAGTGCTTCCAGTTCGGCGGCCAGCAGCGGGCCGGCAGCGGCGACTTTGGCGAACTTCGCCACGCCATGGGTCGAGCCCTCGGCGCGGTGGGCGGTGCCGAACGCGTCCATCACGAACACGTCGCACAGGGCAGCGTATTGCTGGGCCAGTTCGTCGGCGTTCTTTTTCTCGCCCTTGTTGAAGCGCACGTTTTCGAACAGCACGACATCGCCGGGCTTCACGTCCACACCACCCAGGTAGTCAGCGACCAGTGGCACGTCACGGCCCAAGGCACGGCTGAGGTAATCGGCTACCGGCTTGAGGCTGTTTTCCGCCGAGAACTCGCCTTCGGTCGGACGGCCCAGGTGGGAGCAGACCATCACGGCCGCGCCTTTTTCCAGGGCCAGCTTGATGGTCGGCAGCGAAGCCAGGATACGCGCGTCGCTGGTGACGACACCGTCCTTGACGGGGACGTTGAGGTCTTCGCGGATCAGTACGCGCTTACCTTGCAGATCGAGGTCGGACATCTTCAACACGGTCATGGGTCGCAATTCCTGGGTAACTGTTTAGAGAGCAGGTTTTTTAGAAGCGGTTTGCAGGTAATGCTCGGCAACGTCCAGCATTCGGTTGGCAAACCCCCATTCGTTGTCGAACCAGGCCAGGATGTTCACAAGCCTTGGCCCGGAAACACGGGTCTGGCTGGCATCGACGATGGCCGAATGCGGGTCATGGTTAAAATCACAACTGGCGTGAGGCAACTCGGTGTAGGCCAGAAGGCCTTTGAGCGGGCCGCTGGTGGCGGCTTCGCGCAGGATCCGGTTGACCTCGGTGGCGTCGGTATCGCTCACGGTCTGCATCGTGATATCGAGGCAGGACACGTTGACCGTCGGCACCCGCACGGCTTTGGCCTGAATTCGCCCGGCAAGTTCCGGCAACAGCCGTTCAATGCCGCGCGCCAGACCAGTGGACACCGGAATCACCGACTGGAACGCCGAACGAGTGCGACGCAGGTCCTCGTGGTGATAGGCGTCGATCACCGGCTGGTCGTTCATCGCCGAGTGGATGGTGGTGATCGACACGTATTCCAGGCCGATTGCCTGGTCCAGCAGGCGCAACAGCGGCACGCCACAGTTGGTGGTGCAGGACGCGTTGGACACCAACAGCTCGTCGCCGCTCAGGCAATCCTGGTTCACACCGTAGACGATGGTGGCATCGACATCCGCCTCGCTGGCCATTGGCTGGGAGAACAACACCCGTGGCGCACCGGCCGCGAGGAAGCGCTGGCCGTCTTCGCGGGTGTGGTAGGCACCGGAGCATTCGAGCACCAGGTCGACGTCCAGGGACGCCCAGTCGATGCCTTCGGGGGTGGCACTGCGCAGGACTTTCACGCAGTCGCCATTAATATGCAGACAATCGCCCTCGACCCGCACTTCACCGGGAAACCGGCCGTGGGTGGAGTCAAAGCGTGTCAGGTATTCGATGCTGGCCATGTCGGCCAGATCGTTGATGGCCACGATCTCGAACCCGGCCTTGGCCCCTCGCTCGAACAACGCACGCAAGACGCAACGACCAATCCGGCCGTAGCCGTTGAGTGCAACTTTGTAGGGACGCGGTTGGGGCATGGGGGTTCTCTGACCAGGGTTAATCCATGGAGTACAGCGCTGGATGTTCCGCACTCATCGCGGGCAAGCCTTGCTCCCACAGGATGGCATTTTCCCAGTGGGAGCGTGCACATCCTGTGGGAGCAAGGCTTGCCCGCGATGGCGTCAGAACAGGCGATGCATTCCTGGACTTAGTCTTCCAGCAGCTCTTCAGCCTGACCCAGGATGTTCTCCAGGGTGAAGCCGAACTCCTCGAACAACGCCGGCGCAGGCGCCGATTCGCCGTAGGTGGTCATGCCGATCACGCGGCCTTCCAGGCCCACGTACTTGTACCAGTAATCGGCGTGAGCAGCCTCGATGGCGATCCGCGCACTGACCTGCAGCGGCAACACCGCTTGCTTGTAGCCGGCATCCTGGGCATCGAACACGCTGGTGCAAGGCATGGAGACCACACGCACGTTGCGGCCCTGGGCGGTCAGCTTGTCGTAGGCCTGGACGGCCAGGCCAACTTCGGAACCGGTGGCGATCAGGATCAGTTCTGGCTCGCCGATGCAGTCCTTGAGCACGTAGCCACCGCGGGTGATGTCGCCGATCTGGTCGGCATCGCGGTTCTGGTGCTGCAGGTTCTGACGGGAGAAGATCAGCGCCGACGGGCCGTCGTTACGCTCGATGGCGTACTTCCAGGCCACTGCCGATTCCACCGCATCGCATGGGCGCCAGGTGTCCAGGTTCGGCGTGCAGCGCAGGCTGGCCAGTTGCTCGATCGGCTGGTGAGTCGGGCCGTCTTCGCCCAGGCCGATGGAGTCGTGGGTGAACACGTAGAGCACGCGTTTTTTCATCAGCGCCGACATGCGCACGGCGTTGCGGGCATATTCCATGAACATCAGGAAAGTGGCGCCGTACGGCACCAGGCCGCCGTGCAGGGCCACGCCGTTCATGATCGCGCTCATGCCGAACTCGCGCACGCCGTAGTACATGTAGTTGCCGCTGGCGTCTTCGGCGCTGACGCCTTTGCAGCCTTTCCACAGGGTCAGGTTGGAACCGGCCAGGTCGGCCGAACCGCCCAGCAGTTCCGGCAGCAATGGGCCGAAGGCGTTCAGGGTGTTCTGGCTGGCCTTGCGGCTGGCGATGGTTTCGCCCTTGGCGGCGACTTCAGCGATGTAGGCCGAGGCTTTTTCGGCGAAGTCGGCTGGCAGCTCGCCGCTGAGACGACGGACCAGTTCGTTTGCCAACTCAGGGAATTCGGCGGAGTAAGCCGCGAAACGCTGGTCCCACTCGGCTTCGAGCGCACGACCTTTTTCCTTGGCATCCCATTCGGCATAGATGTCGGCCGGAATTTCGAACGGACCGTGGTTCCACTTCAACGCGGCGCGAGTCAGGGCGATCTCCTCGGCACCCAGTGGCGCGCCGTGGCAGTCTTCCTTGCCTTGTTTGTTCGGCGAACCGAAGCCGATGGTGGTCTTGCAGCAGATCAGGGTCGGCTGGGCGCTCTTGCGGGCCGTCTCGATGGCGGTCTTGATCTCTTCCGGATCGTGACCGTCGACGTTGCGGATCACCAGCCAGTTGTAGGCTTCGAAGCGCTTGGGGGTGTCGTCGGTGAACCAGCCTTCGACTTCGCCATCGATGGAGATGCCGTTGTCGTCATAGAAGGCGATCAGCTTGTCCAGGCCCAGGGTGCCAGCCAGGGAGGCGACTTCATGGGAAATGCCTTCCATCATGCAGCCATCACCCAGGAACACGTAGGTGTGGTGATCGACGACGTTATGCCCTGGGCGGTTGAACTGCGCCGCCAGGACTTTTTCGGCCAGGGCAAAGCCCACGGCGTTGGCCAGGCCCTGGCCCAGCGGGCCGGTGGTGGTTTCCACGCCTGGGGTGTAGCCGTATTCCGGGTGGCCCGGGGTGCGGCTGTGCAGTTGGCGGAAGTTCTTCAGGTCATCGATCGACAGGTCGTAGCCGGTCAGGTGCAGCAGCGAGTAGATCAACATCGAACCGTGGCCGTTGGACAGCACGAAGCGGTCACGGTCGGCGAACGATGGGTTGCTCGGACTGTGCTTGAGGTAGTCGCGCCAAAGCACCTCGGCGATATCCGCCATACCCATGGGGGCACCGGGATGGCCGCTGTTGGCTTTCTGCACGGCATCCATGCTGAGGGCACGAATGGCATTGGCACGCTCACGACGGCTGGGCATCGCTGTTCTCCTGCGGGTATTGAATCGAGAATGAATAAAACGAAACTGAAAAAGGCGAGCATTTTCCCTCACCCACCCGCCCCGGGGCAATGACAGATAGTCATCCTTGGGCGTTTTTCCGGTGGATAAAGTCGCATTCACCAGGTGAAACCTTTCCGCTGGTGGTTTGTAGAGTCAAGCACGGGTGGAGAAGTGCCATTTATCGAGCAATATCAAAACTTTTTGATATTGAACTTGCGATGATCCAAACCCCTCACTAGACTGCTTCACCATGAAACAGACTGCCTCATCATGAACTTACCCGCGCCCTCCATTCGCCATGACGACTGCGATGAGCTAGCGGCCCTTTGCAAGGCCGGCGGCGATCCGTTGCGGCTCAATGTATTGCGCGCCCTGGCCAACGACTCGTTCGGCGTGCTGGAACTGGCGCAGATCTTCGGCATCGGCCAGTCCGGCATGAGTCACCACCTAAAGGTCCTGGCCCAGGCCGACCTGGTGGCGACCCGTCGGGAAGGCAACGCCATTTTCTATCGCCGCGCCCTGCCCCACAGCGATCTGCTGGGTGGCAAGCTGCACGCGGCGCTGCTGGACGAAGTGGACGCGCTGACCCTGCCGACCGACGTGCAGGCTCGCATCGCCCAGGTACACGGGCAACGGGCCGCCGCCAGCCAGGACTTCTTCGCACGGGTCGCCGAGAAATTTCGCGCCCAGCAGGACCTGATCGCCGGCTTGCCGCAGTACCGCGAAAGCGTTGTGGCGCTGCTCGACAAACTGAGCTTCGAACCCGCGGCCACGGCGATCGAAGTCGGCCCCGGCGATGGAGCCTTTCTGCCGGAGCTGGCGCGACGCTTCAGCCAGGTGACGGCGCTGGACAACAGCCCGGCCATGCTCGAACTGGCGCGCCAGGTTTGCGAGCGCGAGGCCCTGGCTAATGTCAGCCTGCAACTGGCCGATGCACTGGATGGCATGAGCCTGCAGGCCGACTGCGTGGTATTGAACATGGTGCTGCATCATTTCGCCGCGCCGGCCGACGCACTCAGGCACATGGCCGGCCTGCTGCAACCGGGCGGCAGCTTGTTGGTGACGGAGTTATGCAGCCACAACCAGAGCTGGGCCAGGGAGGCCTGCGGCGATCTCTGGCTCGGGTTTGAACAGGACGACCTGGCCCGCTGGGCCACCGCTGCGGGCCTCGTGCCCGGGGAAAGCCTCTATATAGGCTTACGTAATGGTTTCCAGATCCAGGTTCGCCACTTTCAGCGGCCACTGGCGACACTCACCAACGGTAACTTGTAGGAAAACATCGAGATGAGCGAATACTCCCTTTTCACCTCCGAGTCCGTGTCTGAAGGGCATCCGGACAAAATCGCCGACCAGATTTCTGATGCGGTGCTGGACGCCATTATTGCTGAAGACAAGTTCGCCCGCGTGGCGTGCGAGACTCTGGTGAAAACGGGCGTGGCGATCATCGCCGGCGAAGTCACTACTTCGGCCTGGGTCGACCTGGAACAGATCGTCCGGGACGTCATCCTGGGCATTGGCTACAACAGTTCCGACGTCGGCTTCGACGGCGCGACCTGCGGCGTGATGAACATCATCGGCAAGCAGTCCCCCGACATCAACCAAGGCGTCGATCGGGCCAAGCCTGAAGACCAGGGCGCGGGCGACCAGGGCCTGATGTTCGGCTATGCCAGCAACGAGACCGACGTACTGATGCCGGCCCCGATCACCTTCTCGCACCAGTTGGTTCAACGTCAGGCCGAGGCTCGTAAATCCGGCCTGCTGCCTTGGCTGCGCCCGGACGCCAAGTCCCAGGTGACCTGCCGCTACGAAGGCGGCAAGGTAGTCGGTATCGATGCCGTCGTCCTGTCGACCCAGCACAACCCTGATGTGTCCTACAAAGACCTGCGCGAAGGCGTGATGGAACTGATCGTCAAGCACGTGCTGCCTGCCGAGTTGCTGTCCAAGGACACCCAGTTCCACATCAACCCGACCGGCCAGTTCATCATCGGCGGCCCGGTGGGCGACTGCGGCCTGACCGGGCGCAAGATCATCGTCGACAGTTACGGCGGCATGGCCCGTCACGGCGGCGGTGCGTTCTCCGGCAAGGACCCATCGAAGGTCGACCGTTCGGCGGCCTATGCCGGGCGTTATGTGGCCAAGAACATCGTGGCCGCCGGCCTGGCCGAGCGCTGCGAGATCCAGGTTTCCTACGCCATTGGCGTGGCGCAGCCTACGTCGATCTCGCTGAACACCTTCGGCACCGGCAAGATCGGCGATGACAAGATCATCAACCTGGTCCGCGAAGTGTTCGACCTGCGTCCATACGCCATCACCACCATGCTCGACCTGCTGCACCCGATGTACCAGGACACCGCCGCCTATGGTCACTTCGGTCGTACGCCGCAGACCAAGACCGTGGGTGACGATACCTTCACCACCTTCACCTGGGAAAAGACCGACCGCGCCGACGCCCTGCGCGCCGCTGCCGGCCTGTAATACCCACGTGTAAAGAAAAGCCCCTGGCGACTTGATCGCCAGGGGCTTTTTCATGCCCGCCCGCTGGGCTGCGAAGCGGCCCTCAAATCAGCTGCCTTGGTGTGTCAGGTTAACCATGCTTGACCATTTTAGGGGCTGCTGCGCAGCCCAGCGGGGATAAATCCCCTCGCCACAAGGGACCTCCATCGAACTCAGGTCCGTCGGGCCACCAGCAAAAACGAAGCCGCACTGGCCAACAAGCCCGCACACAGCCGATTGAACAGCCGCTTGCCACTGGGCCGGGCGAACAGCCGTCGCGCGTAAATCCCCATGTAGCAATACAACCCGATGGCAATACACTCCAGCGCCAGGAACAAGCCACCCAGCACGGCGAATTGTTGGGTGACGGTGCCTGTACGGTCGACGAACTGCGGCAGGAACGCAGTGAACAACAGGATCGCCTTCGGATTACCGATCGCCACCAGGAACTCCTGGCGCGCCAGGCCGGCCCTGCTCATCGACGCGACCGCCGCTTCGCTGCCAGCCTCGGGTTGGGCCCGCCACAATTGCACGGCCAGGTAGAACAGATAACCGGCACCGACAAGCTTGATCCCCAGGAACAACAGCTCCGAGGTATGCAGCACGGCGGTGAGCCCCACCGCGGCCAGGGCAATCATGATCGCAAAGGCCACCAGCCGACCGAGGCCACCGCTACACGCGCGAACGAAGCCATAGCGCGAAGCATTACTGATGGACAACAGGTTGTTCGGCCCCGGCGCCATGTTCAGCGCGAAGCAGGCCGGAATGAAAACGGCGAGGGTCGTCAGGTCCATCGGAACACTCCTGGCAGAGGCGAAACGAAGGTCCATTCTGCACCGGCCCTTGAGGGGTTCAAGGGACAGTTGCGCGGCTAAATCGTGCCGCACTGTACCGCCGCGACTTTGCCATCAAGCCTCGCAAAATCCGGTAACGCACTCGGACTCGCACCTCGAGCTACTGCAACTAGTCTTCAAGCACACCACCAAGCAAGGATGCTTCGATGCTGCCGTTATCACGCACAATCGCCTGTTTCATATTCATCACCGGCCCCGCCATTGCGGCGCCCTGCCCCGACTGGCCCACCGACCGCGCCCAGACGGAGATCGCCGCACTGCAACAGCGAATCGACGAGTGGGACGACACTTATCACCGCTACGGCCGCTCGCTGGTGGCCGACGAGCTTTACGATCAGTCCCGCTTGAAACTGGACCAATGGCGCAATTGCTTTGGCCTTGAAGCACCCGCCACCCCCTTGCGCCCCGGAGCGGGAAAAGTACCGCACCCGGTTGTTCATACCGGCCTGGACAAACTCAAGGACGCCGACGGTGCGAGAGCCTGGTTGCATGACCGGGAGGACGTCTGGGTCCAACCGAAAGTCGATGGCGTGGCGGTGACATTGGTCTATCGTGGAGGCCGCCTGCATCAGGCGATCAGCCGCGGCGACGGGATTCAAGGACAGGACTGGACCTGGGCTGTGCACAAGATCAGCAGCATCCCTCAACGGCTGCGCCAGCCTTTGGACGTGCTTGTCCAGGGCGAGCTGTACTGGCGGCTCAACAGCCATGTCCAGGCCGACAACGGCAGTCTGAATGCCCGGTCGACCATAGCGGGCCTGATGGCGCGCACAAATCTGACGGTGCAAGAGGGGACGTACATCGGCCTGTTTGTCTGGGACTGGCCCGACGGGCCGCATACCCTGCCCGAGCGGATGGCCGCGTTGAGTGAGCTGGGCTTCGCCAACACCCTCGATTACAACCAACCTGTCCGGACCCTCGCTGACGCCGAGCGCTGGCGCGACCATTGGTATCGTACGCCGCTGCCTTTCGCCAGTGACGGGATCGTCCTGCGCCAGAGCCGCCGGCCACCCGCCAAACGCTGGCAGGCTCGGGCACCGTTCTGGGCCGTGGCCTGGAAATACCCATACGCACAAGCCCTGGCCGAGGTGCGCAAGGTGCACTTCAAGGTCGGTCGCACCGGGCGCATCACGCCCGTACTGGAGCTTGAACGCATCCGGCTCGACGACCGGTGGATTCGTCGGGTAAGTGTCAGTTCCCTCAAGCGCTGGGAGGAGATGGACATCCGTCCCGGCGACCAGGTGGCCATCAGCCTGGCCGGGCTGACCATCCCGCGACTCGACAGCGTTGTACTGCGCAGTGTCGAGCGCCAGGAGGTCAACGCTCCGTTGGCCGACGACTACCACGTCCTGAGTTGCTGGCAAGCGACGCCCGGCTGTGAAAGCCAGTTCCTCGCACGCCTGAACTGGCTCAGCGGCAAGCACGGGCTCGCCCTGCCCCATGTCGGTCCCGGCACCTGGGAAAAACTCCTGGCTGCAGGTCGACTCCACGGTTTGCTGGATTGGTTGACCCTTGATGCCGCCGAGCTTGCTAACATTGGTGGCTTCGGCGAACGCAGTAGCGCGCGCCTGCTCGCCAGCCTGGACAGCGCCCGGCAACGCCCTTTCGGGCAATGGCTCAAGGCCCTGGGCCTGCCGCCGGTCGGTGAGGCCCGGCTGGAAGGGCCGTGGCAGGTGCTGGCCGAGCGAAATACCGAACAATGGCAAGCCGAAGCCGGCATCGGACCGGGACGCGCCGCGCAATTGAGCGCATTTTTTCGCGACCCGCAGGTGCTGGCCTTGAGTGAGGAATTACGCACCGCCGGGGTCGACGGTTTTTAATCCGGGCCCCGCATGGTTGAACCCAAGGGGCAAGCATGCGTTCCAACAGCGCATCTGTACCGACCGCTCGCGATTTTTTACGGAGTTGCTATGAATTTCCTGTCCCCCGTTGCCCTGCTGGTTTTATGCAGCGCCATGGCCGCCCCCTTGATGGCGGACGAGCAAGCCCCGGAGCTCACCGGCTGCGCGGCCAAGCGCCAGGGCATCATCAACCAGATCGAACTGGCCAAGTCCCGCGGCAACCAGGACCAGCAGGCAGGCCTGGAAACCGCGCTGAGTGAAGTCACCACCCACTGCACCGATGCGTCCTTGCGCAAGGAGCGTGAAAACAAGGTGCTCGATGCCAAGCATGAGGTCAGCCGACGTCAGGCCGACCTGGAAAAGGCCATGAAGAAAGGCGACGCCGAGCGGATCAACAAACGCAAGGACAAGCTGGCAGCCTCCCGCAAGGAACTGCAGGAAGCGGTGGATGAGTTGGATAAGTAAGCGGCAAGCTCAAAGCTCTGCGCTTGCAGCTGTTTTATTCAATGATCCCGAAATTCCTTATGACAGGCACTGCACGCATCCTCGACCTTCTGGACCGCCGGCCCCAGGTAACTGGCCTTGTAGGGCTGGATTTTGCTGGCGGTCACCAATTCACCGGTGGCGGCTTCAAGATTGCGCGCCAGTTCCTGGAAGCGCGCCTGTTTTTGCCAGACTTCATCCCGGGCGCTGGTGTGGTCTTGCTCGCGTACCTGCGGGAAGTGTTTCCACGGCTCATGGGACAGCTGATCCAGCTGCACCGCGCCGTCGGCAAATCGTGCGCCATCGAACGGGACGCGGCCGCGCAACATGCCGCCCAGCTCTTCGCTGGTCTTGAGCATCTGCTTGAAGATCGCCTTGCGCTGGCCCAGGGGAGAATTGGGATCGACGCCGCCACAGGCGGACAACATCAGGCAGGCCAGCGCTGCCATGGAAAATCGTTTTACAAACATCTTGGCCTCGGGGCAGGAAACGGCGGTTAGTATCCTCGGGTCATCGGTAAAGACCAATGGCCCTATCAACAATACGGGTTGTTCGAGCGCCTGACAGCGTCCGAATGACTGCAAAGGAAATCTTCATGAACAGCCGCATCAAGACCTGGCACAAAGGCCTGGCATTGACCCTACCGCTGATCGCACTGTTGGCCGGTTGTAATCGCGGCGAAAAGGTCGAAGAGCCTCAGACCCATGCCCTCGCCACCTATGTCAGCGCACCGTGGGAAGCGTTGCCGTCGGTGTCCGATGCGGACTTGCTGGCCGGTTTCAGCTCCTGGCGCAGCGCTTGCACCCGTCTCAAGACCGATGCGACCTGGGGCCCGACCTGCGCAGCAGCGGCCAAGGTGCCGCAAACCGCACCGGATGTTCGCAATTTCCTGAAACAGAACCTGGACGTCTACGGCCTGCGCTCGGGGGACAACAGCCCCAATGGCCTGATTACCGGCTACTACGAACCGGTATACCCCGGCAGCCTCACCCAGACCGCTACGGCGAACATCCCGGTCTACGGTGTGCCCGACGACATGATCATTGTGTCGCTGGACAGCATCTACCCTGAGCTCAAGGGCAAACGCCTGCGCGGCCGCCTCGAAGGCCGGGTGCTCAAGCCGTACGACGACGCGGCCACCATCGAAACCAACGGGGTCAAGGCACCGGTCATCGCCTGGCTGACCGACCCCATGAACCTGCAATTCCTGCAAATCCAGGGCTCGGGACGTATTCGCCTCGATGATGGTCGCCAACTGCGCATCGGTTATGCCGACCAGAACGGCCACCCTTACCGCCCCATCGGGCGCTGGCTGGTCGAACAGGGTGAGCTTAAGAAAGAAGACGTGACCATGGGCACCATCAGTGCCTGGGCCAAGGCCAACCCGAACCGTATTCCTGAATTGCTCGGCAGCAATCCCAGCTACGTGTTCTTCAACCGCAACCCCGACAGTAACGAAGGCCCGCGAGGCTCGCTGAATGTACCGCTGACCGCCGGCTACAGCGTGGCGGTGGACCGCAAGGTGATTCCGCTGGGCAGCCTGTTGTGGCTATCCACCACTCGCCCCGACGGCAGTCCCTTGAACCGGCCGGTCGCCGCCCAGGACACTGGCGGCGCGATTGCTGGCGAAGTGCGGGCGGACCTGTTCTGGGGCACAGGCGAGGCGGCAGGGCAATTGGCCGGGGACATGAAGCAACAAGGGCAGATCTGGATGCTGTGGCCCAAGGGCATGGCGTTGCCATCGGTGCCGCAGGTGGCGAACGCGGTTAGCGCCAATCCCTAAGAGATGTGTTGATTGTCCCGGCCCCATCGCGAGCAGGCTCGCTCCCACAGCTGATCTCCAGTGGACACATATTTTGTGTACGGCTAGATCCATTGTGGGAGCGAGCCTGCTCGCGATAGGACCTCACAGAGGCTAGGTCTCAACCGCCAGGCTCAGACCGAAACAAAAAAGAAACTCAAGACCAACCCCACCCCCACGAACCACACCAGCGACCGCAAGATGGCCCAGTCCGCCAGGTAGCAAATGATGTAGAGCAGGCGACTGGTGATGAACAACACCGCCAACACGTTGATAGTCACCAGCTCGGCATTGCCGGCCAGGTGTGCGACGATCACGGCGGCGGCGAAAAACGGGCTGATTTCGAAGCTGTTCAGTTGCGCGGCGTATGCCCGCCGGGGAGCGCCTTCGAGCGAGTCCAAAAAGTCCCGGGGGTCGTGGTTATCCTGCAACCGGTATCTCCCACCGGCCTTGGCGATCCCGACACACAGGTAAGGCAGGAGAAAAGCAATCAACACACACCACAGGGCAACCGTCATACGCACTTCCTTTTCGAGTTTTTAGAGAGAATCGAGCGCCAGTCAGGCTTTCATCACCAGCATGCCAATCAACACCAAAGCGCAAGCTAAGAGCCGCGGCCGGCCAAAAGGTTCTTTCAGGTAGCGCATGCCGAACAGCACCACCAGGATCACACTGATCTCCCGCAGCGCCGCTGCTTCGGCAATCGACCCCAGTTGCATGGCCCACAGCACCAGAGCGTAGCTGAACAAAACGCAGAGTCCGACCGCCAACCCCAACCGCCATTGCTCGCGCCAAAACAGCAAGAACGCCGGTCGCTTGCCGACCAACGCCAGCAACGGGTACGGCCAGGCACTGAGCAGCGTGAGCCAGACCAGGTAATCCAGCGGATGGGACCAACGCCGCAAGGCGTGACCGTCGATAAAGGTGTAGCAACCGATGCACAGGCCGATCAGCGCCACCACCGGCAACATCGACCAGGGCAATCGCTCGCCACCACCGCCCTGCCACAACAGGCAAAGCATGCCGAACGGGATCAGTAAAATGCCGATGATCTGCTGGATCGTCAGTGCTTCACCGGCGAAAATAAATGTCAGGGCCAACACCACCAGCGGCGACAGGCCGCGCATCAACGGATAGACCAGCCCCAGGTCACCGACCCGATAAGCCTGGATCAGCAGATAGCGATACAACAGCTCGAACAGCGCCGAGGCCAGGATCCACGGCCAGATCTCCAACGGCGGCACGGCCACGAAACCCAAGGCCAACGCGACGAACAGCAAGGCGACACTGTCCATGCACGCCACCACCAGCAAACGCTCGCCACTGAACTTGATCAGCGTATTCCACGCCGCATGCAACAGCGCCGCCACCAACACCAAGGCCGTTGCAATCACGGCACGCTCCTTATTCCATTCAGAGAATTGATTCGCCATCCATCCGCGGCCGTTTATACTGCAAGCGACCACGCCGCACTCAGTTGCGCATACACCTATTCCAATAATTTCGCTGTTGCCCCGTTCACTCGAACCGGTGGTGTCGGCATGCGTATGCCTGATCAGAGCGTCAAGACTACAGACAGAGACCTTGCGCATGCCACTCGCCTTGCTTGCTTTGGCCGTCGCCGCTTTCGGCATCGGCACGACTGAATTCGTCATCATGGGGCTGTTGCCCGATGTCGCCCGTGACCTGGCGGTGAGCATTCCCCAGGCCGGGTTGCTGATCACCGGCTATGCCCTGGGCGTGGTGTTCGGCGCTCCGATCCTGGCCATCGGCACCGCCAATATGCCGCGCAAGGCGACGCTGCTGGGCATGACCCTGATGTTCATCCTCGGTAACGTCCTCTGCGCCCTGGCGCCGAACTACACCACGCTGATGGCCGCGCGAGTCATCACCGCGCTGTGCCATGGGGCGTTCTTTGGCATCGGCTCGGTAGTGGCGGCCGGGTTGGTGGCGCCGAACAAACGGGCCCAGGCCATTGCGATGATGTTCACCGGCCTGACCCTGGCAAACGTGTTGGGCGTGCCGTTGGGCACGGCCTTGGGCCAATACGCCGGCTGGCGCTCGACCTTCTGGGCGGTATCGGTGATCGGGGTGATCGCAGCCATCGCCCAATGGGTCTGGCTGCCCAAGGAAATCCCCATGGACAAGGCCAACCTGGCCAGCGAGTTCAAAGTCCTGGGCAAGGTCAACGTATTGCTCGCCCTCGGCATGAGCGTGCTGGCCTCCACCAGCCTGTTCAGCGTGTTCACCTACATCGCGCCGATCCTGCAGGACATCACCGGTGTCAGTCCCCATGGCATCACCATCATGCTGCTGTTGTTCGGCGTTGGCCTGACGGCGGGCAGTTTCCTCGGTGGGCGCCTGGCCGACCGACGCCTGCTGCCCTCGCTGGTGGGCATGGCCCTGGCCGTGGTGCTGGTGTTGGCCGCGTTCAGCCAGACCAGCCAGTCGGTGATTCCGGCGGCGATCACCCTGGTGCTGTGGGGTGTCTTCGCCTTCGCCCTGTGCCCGATCCTGCAATTGCTGATCATCGACCAAGCCCACGAAGCGCCGAACCTCGGCTCTACGCTGAATCAGAGCGCGTTCAATCTCGGCAACGCGGCTGGGGCGTGGATTGGCGGGTTGGTGGTGGCCAGTGGTGCGGATCTGGCGGATCTGCCATGGACCGGGGCGTTGGTCGGAGGCCTCACGGTGTTGACTGCCTTATTCTTTATCTACCGACAACGTCGTTCGGTGGCAGTCGCTGTTTGAGGGGCTGAGAAATCTGCCCTGCCCGTGAGCGAATAGGCGACGCTTTCAGTAAGACTTTGTCCCCATCCGTGCGAGCTGTTTTACCTACTTTCCAAAAGCCTTGTTCCAGAGCGCTTTTCATTGAAATCCGCCGAGTGCTGTTTGCAGCCGGCGGATGTTTGTCCAATTGAGTCGCCACGCAATAATCCCTCGGATTTTGCTTAGAGTTCGGTCCCCCCATAGGTACAAGGAACGAACCACAATGCTAGCCCCCATCGCGCGCGCCCCCCTTCAACCTCTCTCTTTCGAGAACAGCGACCGGACCGTAAAACAGGCGAATCCCGGCGATGACTGCCTACTGGTAGACCGCGCTACAGACCGGTCTATATCCATCATCCGACATGCCGACGGTAGCGTCGAAGTCACTATGAAGCGCCCCACCATTAGCGACCTGATCCTGAGTGGTGGTGGCGCCAAGGGAGTGGCCTATTCCGGGCTCGTCAAAACCCTCGAAGCCAACGGCCTCATGGACAATATCAAAAGGATTTCAGGCTCTTCTGCAGGGGCCATATCGGCCGCCGTACTCGCCAGCGGCATGGGTCATGCGCGTTTCGACAAGATCCTTGACGATATTCCCCTCACGTCCTTGCTCGACAGCACCCACCCTATCGTTAAAGCAATCCAGACCGGATGGTCGAAGCTGGGCGAGAACCTGAAAAGCCTTCCGCTGGCGCAATTGTTGTGTGATCTGTTACCACGCCTGGGTTCCAAGGGGATGCCGCTGGAGGATCTGATCCGAAAGGAATCCTGCAAGGCGCTTTTGAAACGTTGCGAAGAGCATCCAAGACCTCTCTCCGACAAAGCGCAACAAGCCGTTGCCAATGTGGAAAAAAATCAGTACGTCACCTTTGCTGACCTGGCGACCCTGAGCAAGGAGATCGATCAGATCAAGACCGTGGAAATCACCGGCACAGTCATGTTCGAGGAAGGCACGCAATTGGTGGTATTCAGCAAGGAAACCACCCCTGAGATGGACATTGCCGTGGCCGCGCATATCTCCGCGTCGCTGCCGGTGGTGTTCAGCAAGCCGATCCTGCAAGGGCAGCCGTTCCAACCGCTGGGCACCACCACGGCATGTGCCGATGGCGGCATCCTGAACAACACACCGGTACCTGACATTTATAACCCGGCGACCTCCATGAGCCCGATCCCGGACAGCGAGTCTTTGATACTGGTGTTCGAGGCGGAAGAATCGGACCAGGAAAACCAGCGGGGGACGGGCATCTCGGCCCTGATCGACAATTTTCTCAATGCATCCCATATGGCCAGCTCTGCATGGAATGCCGAACAACTGAAGCGCTTTGCCGACCAGACCATCGTCGTGCCGCTGAAATCCGATAAAGGTGATTTCAGCACCCTGTTGGGTGGGACAGTCAACTTCAGCATGCCCAACGAGATCAAAAATTATCTTCAGGAAGAACTGGGCAAGAAAGCCCAAACCCATCTGGACAGGCACAGCGCTACCCAACAAACCTTTTCGTTTGACTCGACCGAGGATGCACTGTTGGCGTTGGGTGACAAAGAATTCGAGCAGCTAAGGACAGAACTGAAGAGCGACGAAGCCTGCGCCGAGGCGGTCTTCTTCAGACAAGAGACAGAAACGGCATTGACGCTATTGAAACTGGCGATTCAGAACGCCAACAGCCTCACCACCCCGCAAGGCGAACACCTCGCGCTTAAACTCACCCCGCAAATTTCCCTAGCCATATGGCAAATCGATCAGTTTGCAACAACTCCCGAGCGGCAGGAATGGCTGGCTAAACGCCTCAATCATGGCAATGACCCGGATTTCATGCAGTTCCTGCAGGCCGCCGCCGAGTGGGACAAAGGCGCACCCAGCGCATCCAAGGTCACCCATCGCGCCATCGAGCAAATGCACTTGCACGACATTGCCACGCGCATCCGTTACGCCACGCAACACGTGCTGAATCCCGCGCGCTATCTCTTCGGCCAGCCCGGTCCGAACATTCAGCTGATAGACGAGGCCATCCAGAAACTGCAAAAAGTGCCAGAGCTCAACAACTCACAGGACCAGAAGAACGCGTTCAACGGAGCACTCGAAGGGGTCATCGCGAACTACAGATCACGCGCCACCAGATTGCCCAATCCGAATTCAACAACCCTCGATACACTGCGCAACATGCTGTTCAAATAACCGCCACTCACGCCGGGAGCCTGGGGTCAGGTTCCCGCCTACTCCGAGTCCTTGCGCTGCGTAGACTTATCTGGGCGTTTATCTTTGGGCGGGCCCACTTCGCTGCGAATCTGCGCATGACTGATCAAGGCGAAGATAAAGCTCCCGCCGACGATATTGCCCGCCAACGTCGGCCCGGCAAACACCATCCAGAAGTCCTCCCACGACAACTGACCGGCAAACACCAGGTAGGACACTTCGGCCGAGCCGACGACGATGTGGGTGAAATCCCCAAGCGCCATGAGGTAGGTAATCAGAATGATGATCCACATCTTGGCGCTTTCCATGGAGGGGATCATCCAGACCATGGTGGCGATCATCCAGCCGGAAATGATGCCCTTGGCGAACATCTGGCCAGTGTCGTTCTCCATGACCTTGCGGCCGATCTCCAGGAAAGCCTGGTCAGTGCGCTGGTCGAAAATCGGCAGGTGCAACATCACGTAGGCCACCAGCAAGGTGCCACACAGATTGCCTACCAGCACCACGCCCCAGAGCCGGATCAACCGCCCGAAATTGCCCAGGGTGGGCTTGCTCATGATCGGTAGCACGGCGGTCAGGGTGTTTTCGGTGAACAATTGCTGGCGGGCCAGGATCACCGCGAGAAAACCGGCGCAATAACCGAAGCTGGCGATGACCTTGAAGCCTTCGTGGTCCGGCAGCCGGGAATTGAGCAACCCCATCGCCATCAGCGACAGGCCCATGGTCAACCCCGCCGCCAGGGCCGACCACCAGAGCGCAGCGATACTGCGCTCAAGTTCCTGGTTGCCCTGGGTGCGGATGATTTCATGCAACACGGCAGCCCGCGGCGGCTGGTTGCGGTCGACTTCGTGCTGTTCCTGAGCCGAGAGATCAGGGGTCTTGCCGTCTTTATGGGTGTCCATACAGCTCCTGAACCGGTGGCGTGATGTAGCTACGACACGTGGCGTTCGGAGCTGTTCAGTGGTGGACTGATGTTCATGGACCTTGAAGCCGCCATCGCGAGCAGGCTCGCTCCCACAAGGGGATTGATGGCGAACACAAATCCCATGATCAATACCGAATCAATGTGGGAACGGACCTGCTCGCGATAGCGGCGCCGCCGATCTCACTCGACAACATCATCCTTGAACTGATCCTTGACGTATTTGATCTCGGTCCGCCCATGAGGCGCGGGCAAACCGTCCTCACCAAGGTTGACGAAAACCATCTTCTCCACGGTCAGGATGCTCTTGCGGGTGATTTTGTTGCGCACCTCGCAGGTCAGGGTGATGGAGGTGCGGCCGAATTCGGTGGCGGTGATGCCCAGCTCGATGATGTCGCCCTGGCGCGAGGCGCTGACGAAGTTGATTTCCGAAATGTACTTGGTGACCACGCGCTGGTTGCCGAGCTGGACGATGGCGTAGATCGCCGCTTCTTCGTCGATCCAGCGCAACAGGCTGCCACCGAACAGTGTGCCGTTGGGGTTGAGGTCTTCGGGCTTGACCCATTTGCGGGTGTGGAAATTCATGTTCACTCCTGAGCGCCTGGCCGATGAATGGCTGCATCATGGCAGACCCGGCAGGCAGGCTCTACATCGCGGCCCCTATAACGATCATCGGCAATTTTGATTTGCCGACAGAAACCCTTTTGGAAGATCCGGTTAGCCCGTTATAATCGCCCCGCTTTACCGGTCCACGCTTTGGACCGTTCCCGCCACCTGTCCGAGGGGCGCTGCAGCAGGCTCGACCTGTCAGGCTCGGATGGGGCGTTGTTCGTACGGGGCTCCCCATACGGACACTAAACGCACAACGGCGCCCATTCGCATACATTACGAATGGAGGCTCTTCATGAGCGCTGTTATTACGCCTGCCGCTTTTACCGATTACAAAGTCGCCGACATGTCCCTGGCTGCCTGGGGCCGTCGCGAAATCATCATCGCCGAATCCGAAATGCCAGCCCTGATGGGCCTGCGCCGCAAGTACGCCGGCGAGCAACCGCTCAAGGGCGCGAAGATCCTCGGCTGCATCCACATGACCATCCAGACCGCCGTGCTGATCGAAACCCTGGTTGCCCTGGGTGCCGAAGTGCGCTGGTCGTCCTGCAACATCTTCTCGACCCAGGACCAGGCCGCTGCCGCCATTGCCGCTGCCGGTATCCCGGTATTCGCCTGGAAAGGCGAAACCGAGCAAGAGTACGAGTGGTGCCTGGAGCAAACCATCCTCAAGGATGGCCAGCCATGGGACACCAATATGATCCTCGACGACGGCGGTGACCTGACCGAGCTGCTGCACAAGAAATACGCGGCCGTGCTGGAAAACGTCCACGGTGTGACCGAAGAAACCACCACCGGCGTACACCGCCTGCTGGACATGCTGGCCAAGGGCGAACTGAAGATCCCGGCCATCAACGTCAACGACTCGGTCACCAAGAGCAAGAACGACAACAAGTACGGCTGCCGTCACAGCCTCAACGACGCCATCAAGCGCGGCACCGACCACTTGCTGTCCGGCAAACAGGCCCTGGTGATCGGCTACGGTGACGTGGGCAAGGGTTCGTCCCAGTCCCTGCGCCAGGAAGGCATGATCGTCAAGGTGTCCGAAGTCGACCCGATCTGCGCCATGCAAGCCTGCATGGACGGTTTCGAGCTGGTTTCGCCGTTCATCGACGGGATCAACGATGGCACCGAAGCGAGCATCGACAAAGCGCTGCTGGGCAAGATCGACCTGATCGTGACCACCACCGGCAACGTCAATGTCTGCGACGCCAACATGCTCAAGGCCCTGAAAAAGCGCGCCGTGGTCTGCAACATCGGTCACTTCGACAATGAAATCGACACCGCTTTCATGCGCAAGAACTGGGCATGGGAAGAAGTGAAGCCACAGGTGCACAAGGTTCACCGCACCGGCACTGGCAGCTTCGACCCACAGAACGACGACTACCTGATCCTGCTGGCCGAAGGCCGCCTGGTGAACCTGGGCAACGCCACTGGCCACCCAAGCCGCATCATGGACGGTTCGTTCGCCAACCAGGTCCTGGCCCAGATCTTCCTGTTCGGCCAGAAATACGCCGACCTGTCGCCAGCCCAGAAAGCCGAGCGCCTGACCGTGGAAGTACTGCCCAAGAAGCTCGACGAAGAAGTGGCCCTGGAAATGGTCCGCGGTTTCGGCGGTGTGGTCACCAAGCTGACCAAGCAACAGGCTGACTACATCGGCGTTACCGTCGAAGGCCCGTTCAAGCCGCACGCTTACCGCTACTGATCGGTTCTATTGCCTGCTCTCCCTGTGGGAGCGGGCTCTTTGTGGGAGCGAGCTTGCTCGCGATGCAGACACCTCGATTAAGCTGTCAGGCCGAGGCGATGCCAATCGCGAGCAGGCTCGCTCCCACATGAGTCCGCTCCTACAAGGAATGTGCAGGCCTCCCAGGCTTACGCGTTTCCAAGGATATGACCATGTCCCAAGACCGTCGCTACAGCTTCGAGTTCTTCCCGACGAAGACCGATGCTGGGCATGAAAAACTGATCGCCACTGCCCGTCAGTTGGCCAGCTACAACCCCGACTTCTTCTCCTGCACCTATGGCGCTGGCGGTTCGACCCGTGACCGCACCATGAACACCGTGTTGCAGCTCGAAAGCGAAGTCAAAATCCCCGCCGCCCCTCACCTGTCCTGCGTGGGCGACAGCAAGGACGACCTGCGCAGCCTGTTGACCCAATACAAGGCCGCTGGCATCAAGCGCATCGTCGCCCTGCGTGGTGACCTGCCGTCGGGCATGGGCATGGCCAGCGGCGAGCTGCGCCACGCCAACGAATTGGTGAGCTTCATTCGTGAAGAAACCGGCGAGCATTTCCACGTTGAAGTGGCTGCTTATCCGGAAATGCACCCCCAGGCGCGCAATTTCGAAGACGATCTGCGTAACTTCGTGCGCAAGGCCAACGCTGGCGCCAACAGCGCGATTACCCAGTACTTCTTCAACGCCGACAGTTACTTCTACTTCGTCGAGCGTGTACGCAAGTTGGGGGTCGACATCCCTGTCGTGCCGGGGATCATGCCGATCACCAACTACAGCAAGCTGGCGCGTTTCTCCGACGCGTGCGGTGCAGAAATTCCACGCTGGATCCGCAAGCAGCTGGAAGCCTACGGCGATGACACCTCCAGCATTCAAAGCTTCGGCGAGGAAGTCATCACGCAAATGTGTGAGCGTTTGTTGCAAGGTGGTGCGCCAGGGCTGCATTTCTATACCCTTAACCAGGCCGAGCCCAGCCTCGCGGTATGGAACAACCTCAAGCTGCCACGCTGATGACTTGATGCGCTGGTACAAGAGGCCTTGGCGAAAACCAAGGCCTTTTTTTTTAAGCACATATCTGGAGGATTGCAGTAGATGCCCAATGGTCACAGGCTAACGACCCCACAGCTCATTTATCTGGTCTACGGGGCCGAAACCTATCACCAGGAAGCGTTGTTCAGCATCGCCAGCGCGTTGGCCGGCCTGCGCAAGACGCCGGACGAAGCATTGGATATCCAGGTGTTCACTGACAATCCCGCACCGTACGAAGGGTTGCCGGTGCGTTTGCGCCCGTTGGACAACGAGACCCGCCAGGCCTGGATCGAACCCCACGGCTATCACTTCCGCGCCAAGCACGTGGTGATGCAGAAAGTGCTCGAAGAAGCCGAAGTGGCGCTGCTGATCGACACCGACACTTTTTTCCACTGCTCCCCCCTCGAACTGTTCCGCCGCGTCCGGCCTGGCACGCTGCTGTGCAACGCTTTCGGCCTGACGTATGGCGCCAACAAGGATTCCGGGCTGTACCTGACACTGGCCGACACCCTGCGCCAGCGGCAATTGGCAGACGACGACATGCCGTTGTTGAACTCGGGGGTCATTGGCCTCAACTGCGCGGATACCGCGGTCCTGGATCGCTCCCTCGCCCTGATGGATGAACTGTATCCATTGGCGCAGGGTGCCTACACACTGGAAGAATTCTGTCTTTCGGTAGCGGCCTATCACTCGGTACAGGTGCGCGAATGCCCGGACCTGATCCATCATTACTGGAGCCGCAAGCAACTGTTCCGTGCCAAGACCAAAGCCTGGCTCGACAAACACCGCGCCGCGCCGGTTTGCCAACGGGCCCTGGATGAAACCGGGCAGGTCACTGCCACCCTGCCCCGGCCGCCGGCCTTCCAACGCCTGGCCTACAAGGTCGTTACCTTGGCGCTGCCCAATCATAAACGCCAATTCATGCGCGAAATCCTCTATGGCTGCTACCGCCACACCAACCAGTTCGACCAGGCCTGCGCGCCGGTCTGGTGGGAAAAAGCCCTGGAGAACGTCGAACACCGCCTGGAAAAACCGTTGCAGGACCATGAGCTCAAACGCTGGCTCAATCATCCGCTGATTCGCCTGGTACTGGGTGAGCGCCGCGTAGCCATCTATGAGCACTTGATGCAGGCAAAGGACAATTAGCAGCCTGCGTGGTTAGTTCGTTAGTTCAAATTCGGATGCCAGAAGTTGAACTGACTGGAATAACCACACAGGCCACGAGGGCGCAGGCCAGAGCGCTCTAGCTATTTGATGAGCTCTCGTCGTAACCTCAGGCCATGCCCGTCATTGTCCAGCTGCTGACCGCCCTTCTCCTCCTGTGCCTGAGCATGACTGCCCGGGCCGAGAAGTTGCGCATTGTCACCGAACCCTGGGCCCCGTATGTCTACGAAGAGCAGGGCAAGATGCTAGGCCTGGACTACGAAACCACGGCCATCGTGTTCAAGCGCCTGGGCATCGACGTGGAATGGCAGTTCCTGCCATGGAAGCGTTGCCTGGTGATGCTGGAGCAGGGGCTGGCGGACGGTGCGCTGGACATTTTCCACAGCGATAAGCGCGATGCCATGCTGCTTTACCCCAGCGAACCGCTGTCGGACGTGGAGTTCGTGATGTTCTACGCCAATGCCCGGCCCCATCCGTTTCGTACCCTCGATGACTTGGGCGGCCTGACCATCGGTACCTCGCCCGGTTATCTGTACAGCCAGGCTTTCAGTGAGTCGACCCTGTTCACCCGTGAAACGGCGCCCACCCACGAAGCCAATTTCGGCAAGTTGCAACTGGGGCGGATCGATCTGCTCATCACCGACCGTAGGGTGGGCCGGCATGTGCTCGAACAAATGCGGTTGGGCGACCAGATTACCGAAAACCCGACGGTCGTGAGCCGTCAAAGCCAATACCTGGCGGTGCGGCGCAACGCCGGGATGGATTTGCTGGTGCAACGCTTCGGTGCCGAACTCAAGCGTTTCAAGCGCGAACCGGCCTATGCCGAACTGAGCGCCCGTTACGGCGCCGGCCCGATTGCCAAGGTCGCCTCGCCCGGTCAGGCAACGCTGAAATAAACCGTTGAGCAGCGGGAAAGCGGCGCGCGGCGTTTGCTCTGTTATACTCCGGCCTTCCCGCCAGGCTCACGCCCGGACGCCCGGCCTTGCAAAAGGCATCCCGACACCGCTACAGCGCAGCCTACAGCCCGCGCGAGCCTTGTCCGGACCCGCCTTTGAGGCCCGGCAGGACCGGACGGGATGACGTCTTTTTGTTGAACGTCGTTCGCGCCAGGCAAGACTATCCCATTGGGCCAGGCCCTCACTAAAACAGGATTACTCATGTCCTTTGCTTCCCTCGGTCTCTCCGAGGCTTTAGTCCGCGCCATCGAGGCCGCCGGCTACACCGAGCCTACCCCGGTGCAACAGCGGGCCATCCCCGCCGTGTTGCAAGGTCGCGACCTGATGGTCGCGGCGCAGACAGGTACTGGTAAAACCGGCGGTTTCGCCCTTCCGATCCTGGAGCGGTTGTTTCCCAACGGTCACCCAGACAAATCCCAGCGTCATGGCCCGCGCCAACCGCGCGTACTGGTCCTGACCCCAACCCGCGAACTGGCGGCCCAGGTCCACGAGAGCTTCAAGATCTATGCTCGCGACCTGAAGTTCGTCAGCGCCTGCATTTTTGGCGGCGTCGGCATGAACCCCCAGGTCCAGGCCATGTCCCGTGGCGTCGATGTACTGGTGGCCTGCCCCGGTCGCCTGCTGGACCTGGCCGGCCAGGGCAGCGTCGATTTGTCCCACGTCGAAATCCTCGTGCTGGACGAAGCCGACCGCATGCTCGACATGGGCTTTGTCCATGACGTGAAGAAAGTGCTCGCCCGCCTGCCCGCCAAGCGGCAGAACCTGCTGTTCTCGGCAACGTTCTCCAAGGACATCACCGACCTGGCTGGCAAGTTGCTGCACAACCCGGAGCGCATCGAAGTCACGCCGCCGAACACCACGGTCGAGCGCATCGAGCAACGCGTATTCCGCCTGCCGGCCAGCCACAAGCGCGCCCTGCTGGCGCACCTGATTACCGCCGGTGCCTGGGAACAGGTCCTGGTGTTCACCCGTACCAAGCACGGCGCCAACCGCCTGGCCGAGTACCTGGACAAGCACGGCCTGCCGGCAGTGGCGATCCACGGTAACAAGAGCCAGAACGCCCGCACCAAGGCCCTCGCCGACTTCAAGGCCGGCGAAGTACGCATCCTGGTAGCCACCGATATCGCGGCCCGTGGCCTGGACATCGACCAGTTGCCCCACGTGGTCAACTTCGAGCTGCCAAACGTCGATGAAGATTACGTTCACCGTATCGGCCGTACGGGCCGGGCCGGTCGTTCGGGCGAAGCGATCTCGCTGGTCGCGCCGGACGAAGAAAAGCTGCTCAAAAGCATCGAGCGCATGACCAAGCAGAAAATTGCCGACGGCGACCTGATGGGCTTCGATGCCAGCACCATCGAGGCCGAGAAGCCTGAAGTGCGCGAACGTCCGGATGTGCGCAATCCGCGCAATGCCCGTGGCCCACGTGGCGACGGCCCGAATGGCGGCGGTGGCGGCGGTGGCCGCAAGGACAAAGGCAAGGACAAGGGCAAGGAAAAACCGGCCAGCAACAGCCGTGGCGAACGCCCAGCCCGCGAACAGAAGCCCCGCGAAGGCACTCCAGCCCGTGAGCAGCAGCGCCCAGTCCCACGCGCCGCAGCCGATCGTGCCCCGGACGAGTTCCTGGACGACGACATCGACAACTTCGGTAACCGCGTCGACTACGTGCCGCAGCAGAAACCGGCCCAGGGCCGTGGTCGCCGCCCAGGCGCACCGGCACAGGGCGCGGGTGCAGGCGCTCCGCGCAGTGGCCAGCCACAGGGTCGCCAGAACGGCCCGCGCAACAGCAACGGCTCGTCCACCGGCACTCCGCCGGCCAAGCGCAACGGCCCACGCAACGGTGCCCCGCGTGACGGCCAGGCTCGTCGCGATGACACCCGCCCGCGCCGCCCGGCCCGCGACGACCAGCCGCGTCAGGAACCCGCCGTGCAGAACCCGCGCAGCAACCAGCCGAAGATCATGCACAAGGAATCGAAAGCCGATCGCTTCCCGACGCCTGAGCAGCTGGATCAACTGCCTAGCCGTCCACGGGGCGAGAAACCGGCATTGCTGACGCGTAATCGCTGAGTTTTTCCACGCCGTAAAAAATGCCCCGGGTCTCGCGACCCGGGGCATTTCATTTGATGGACTCTGATCCAACCCTGTGGGAGCGAGCCTGCTCGCGATAGCGGTGGGTCAATCACCGCTCTTTTCATGTACCGGCCTCATCGCGAGCAGGCTCGCTCCCACAGGGACACTGTGTTGTCGAAATCCGCGTAATAAAAAACGCCCCTGATCGCAAGACCAGGGGCGTTTTTTGTCAGGCGCGAAGATTATTTCGCTTTGACACCTTCAAACGAGACATACAGTTCGACCGCATCGGAAGTTGGACCCAGGTCTTTCTGCTTGCCGAAGTCCGAACGCTTGATGCTGGTGGTGCCTTCGAAACCGGCACGGTAACCGCCCCATGGGTCCTTGCCTTCACCCAGGAAAGTGGCCTTGACCACGACCGGCTTGGTCACGCCCAGCAGGGTCAGGTTGCCGGTCACGTCGGCCGTTTCCTTGCCATCGGCGTTCTTGCCGGTGGACTTGACGCTGGTGGAAACGAAGGTGGCCTTGTCGAATTTGCCCACGTTCAGGAAGTCAGCGCTGGCAATGTGCTTATCGCGTTCGGCGTGGTTGGTGAATACGCTGGCGGTGTGCACATTGAACTCGATCTTGCTGTCTTCAGGCTTGGCAGCGTCGAAGCTGAACTTGCCGTCGATGTCCTTGAAGGTACCGGTGATGTAGCTATAGCCCAGGTGGCTGATCTTGAAGTCAACGAAGGCGTGCTGGCCTTCCTTGTCGACCACGTAGTCGGCAGCCATGGCCTGACCGGCCGACAGCAGGGCAGAACCGATTGCCAGGGCGGCGAGCGTCTTTTTCAACATGCTTTCTATTCCTTTGGAGTCGAGGTTGAACATCAGGCTTGGCGTCCCAGCATGCGCTTGAGGGTCGCGTCACGGTCGATAAAGTGGTGTTTCAATGCAGCCAACGCATGAAGGCCGGAAAAAATTACCAGCGCCCATGCCAGGTACAGGTGAATCTGGCCGGCGACGTCTGCCTGATCGGGCAGTCCGGACACCAGCGCGGGTACTTCAAACAGGCCAAACACCGGAATCCCGACACCGTCTGCGGTGGAAATCAGGTAACCGGCAATCATCACGGCGAACAGCCCGAGATACAGTGCGCTATGACCGAGCTTGGCGCCGGCGCGAGTCAGGCGACCATAGGTTTCAAGGGTCGGTGGCGGCGGGCTGACGAAACGCCAGAGCACTCGCAGCAACATGACCGCCAGCAACACCAGGCCAATGCTCTTGTGCAGGTCCGGTGCGTCTTTGCGCCAGGCGCTGTAGTAATCCAGGCCAACCATCCACAAGCCCAGGGCGAACAGCCCGTACACCGCCAGCGCCACGCCCCAGTGCAGAGCGATACTGACCCAGCCATAGCGAGAAGAGGAGTTGCGTAGCTGCATTGCTCATATCCTGTAAAAACTGCGATCAAGACTAGCGAGTTATCTATCGATTTAAAGCGGAAAATTTCGCTTTGAAATATCGAGAAATACGATCATCAGTCTGGAGGGGGTGGGTTAAGGAAAGATTAAAGGGGAAACGGTAGTGATGACGAGGGGTGCAGGTAGCCGCTGGGTGCCTGCATGGACCTCATCACCAGCAGATCTTTGACATGCGAACAGGGAATCTTTGCTGGGCCCGCTATGGCTTCGTCCCGGGACGTATGTCCAAGCCAAAGCAGGTCAAAATTTTATTTGAGAACTTTGAAATTAAAACCTGGTCGTTTTCGCTGCCGCCTCTCTAGAGTCACTTATTGACGCACTCAGGCCTGTAAGGATCCATGTCGCATTTATAAACTAATTGAGGATCGTGCTTTTTCAGCACCATACGGCCATCAGCAGTGCAACCACTGACACCGAATACTGCCAATAGCATTAAGGCCGCTATCAATTTCATGTTAACTCCAGCTTTCACGAGGTGAAAATTTTGAATTATTAGTTTACCGAGCACTCAGGCCTATATGGATCGGTGGAGCATTTGTGTGCTAGCTGCGGATCTCTTTCTGGAATCATCGGAATCGTCAAAGGATCTCGGCATTCGCCATACACACATCCATATATCGAAGCCAATACGACCACTGCCATTAGTATTTTCATACGCGCTCCTGTTTTTGGAGGAGCCTAGATTTGTGGCTTGGTGCGCGCTATCGCCTGCTTCCGGTTAAAGGGTGGGAAGTTTCCGATGTATCGCCAAGGCGTGTAGGACGTAGCGCTTATTAAGCGATGCCGGGCTTTGAGTGGTGCCGCCGGTACGCTTGATGCTGGATAAAAAAACGCGGCCCTTGAGCCGCGTTCTTTCCACCTGATCGTTACTGAGCCTTCGTCTCAGTAGCCGTCGTCGGTTTGACTGCTGGCTTCTTCACCGGCTCGGCCTTTTTCACCGGGGCCTTGGCCGGCGCTTTTTTAGCCGGAGCTTTGGCGGCCGGTTTTTTCGCCGCCGGTTTGGTCGCTGCTTTCTTGGCTGGCTCAACCTTCGCCGGAGCAGGCGCTGGCGGTTCCACGGGTGCTGGGGCTGGGACGGGTGTCGGCGCAGGCGCTGGTGCAGGCGCTACCGGCTCTGGTGCCTTGACCGGCTCTGGTTTCTTGTCGTCATCCGAGCCACCAAACAGGTTGCTGAAGAAGTTGCCCTTCTTCGCCGCTACCGCACCCGCCGCTGCTGCCGCTGCAACTGGCGCGACCTTGGCCGGTTCGAACGACTTGCCTGCCGCCAGGTCTTCAACCTGGCTGGCCGCCCGCTGGCCGCTGCGCAACGCGCCTTCCAGGGTGCCCGGGTACAGGGTGTCGGTGTGCTCGCCGGCAAAGGCTACGCGTTGCAATGGCTTTTCCCACAGGCGCCAGTACTTGCTGATCTGGCCCGGGCCGAAGGCCAGGTAGGCGCCACCCGTGGACGGGTCGGTGCTGTAGCGGCGGATTTCATAACCGGTGAACGCGCCACGGGCCTGTGGATAAAACGCGTGCAGGCGGATCAGCACCTGATCGACCATCTGCTTGTCACCAAAGGCCTGCATCACCCGGGCGTTGTCGCCGGACAGGTTGATGACCACGTTGGCACCGCCCTTCATGGCCGGCTCGATCCACATCATGCCCAGGCCGGCGTTGCTGTAGATCTCGCCCGACATACGCGCCTTGCTGTCCCAGACAGGGGTCTTGAACTTGAGCATGATCTGGTCGCGCCAGCCGTAGTTGGTGCCCTTGATCGCGCCTTGATGCTGGGCGTCCAGGGCCGGGGTCAGCTGGATCTTGTTCAGCGCTCGCAGCGGCACCGCCAGCACCACGTAGTCAGCCTGGTAGCCAACGCTGCCGACCTTGACGGTCACGCCGTCCTTGTCTTGGGAAATGGCCGACACGGGCGAATTGGTCTTGATGGTCTTCAGTTGCTTGACGAACGCCTGGGCCAGGGTCGGACTGCCGCCCAGCAGGCGCGAGGCTCGCAGGTCGCGGTCGGACACGCCGCGATAGACACGGTTCTGCTGGGCGAAATACAGCAGCGACAGGCGCGAAGGTTCGTCATAACGGGTGCGAATCTCCTGATTCACCAACTGCCGCGCCGTGGCCGGCAGTTGCAGACGATCGAGCCAGTTGGACACGGTGATCTGGTCCAACGCGTGCAGCGTATTGGTAGCCGCCGGGTTCTGCGGGTCCTCGATGGAACGCGCCAGGTCGTCCAGGGTGGTTTCGTAGCGCTTGAGGGCTTCGGCGGTGGCCGGCTGTTTGGTCGCCAGGTCCGCGGCGGTGAAGTAGGTGCCGTCGATCAGATAGCTGGGGGTGCGCACGAATTCCGGGGCCGGCGTGGTGCTCAGCTTGAATGAGGAAACGTACTTGTTCAGCACCGGCTGCGTCTTCTCGTTGCCGATCCACTCGCTGGTGGCCATGCCCGAACGCCCGCCCAGGTCCGGCTTGGCCTCCAGCAGCGTCACCGCCCAGCCCTTGTTCTGCAACTCATAGGCCGCGGTGAGCCCCGCCAGGCCGCCGCCGATGACGATGGCCGTCGGTTGTTTGTCCTTGGCCAGCGCCGCAACGCTGAACAGCCCTATCATCACCAGCGCACAGGCGCGCAGCCAACCAGCAGACATTCAACGAACTCCGGATTAAAACGTAGGAAATTTCAGTTTTCGAGCCAGTCGGCTCAGAGAACGGCGAAGAATACGTCAGCCATCAAAACGCCGCCAGCGACGTCTATCGCCTCATTCAAAGTAGCCGCGATGACACAATGGGTTGTCCCCGGGGCCGCCATTGCATAGGCTTGCGCGATTGTTTTGCCCGCGCCCGCCGCGAGCCGCCTCGAGGAGACTGTACATGGGCCTGAATAACCAGTGGATGCAACGCGATCTCGCGGTGCTGTGGCATCCCTGCACCCAGATGAAAGACCACGAACAGCTGCCGCTGATCCCCATCAAGCGCGGTGAAGGCGTGTGGCTGGAAGACTTCGAAGGCAAGCGCTACCTCGATGCCGTCAGTTCCTGGTGGGTCAACGTGTTCGGCCACGCCAACCCGCGCATCAACCAGCGGATCAAGGACCAGGTCGATCAGTTGGAGCACGTGATCCTCGCCGGCTTCAGCCATCAACCGGTGATCGAGCTGTCCGAGCGCCTGGTGAAAATGACGCCCGAGGGCCTGACTCGGTGCTTCTACGCCGATAACGGCTCGTCCTGCATCGAAGTGGCGATGAAGATGAGCTTTCACTACTGGATCAATCGCGGCCGGCCGGACAAGAAGCGCTTCGTCACCCTGAGCAACAGCTACCACGGCGAAACCATCGCGGCGATGTCGGTGGGCGATGTGCCGTTGTTCACCGAAACCTACAAGGCACTGCTGCTGGACACGATCAAGGTGCCAAGCCCCGACTGCTACCACCGCCCCGAAGGCATGGGTTGGGAAGAGCATTCACGCAACCTGTTCGCGGCCATGGAGCAGACCCTGGCCGAGCACCACGACACCGTCGCGGCGGTGATCGTCGAGCCGCTGATCCAGGGCGCTGGCGGCATGCGCATGTACCACCCGGTGTACCTGAAGTTGCTGCGCGAAGCCTGCGACCGCTATGGCGTGCACCTGATCCACGATGAAATCGCCGTCGGCTTCGGCCGCACCGGGACGATGTTCGCCTGCGAACAGGCCGGTATCACCCCGGATTTCCTCTGCCTGTCCAAGGCCCTGACCGGCGGTTACCTGCCGTTGGCGGCGTGCCTGACCACCGACGAGGTCTACAACGCGTTCTACGACGACTACCCGACCCTGCGCGCCTTCCTGCATTCCCACAGCTACACCGGCAACCCACTGGCCTGCGCGGCGGCCCTGGCGACGCTGGATATCTTCGAAGAAGACAACGTCATCGAAAACAACCAGGCCCTGGCCCAGCGCATGGCGAGCGCCACCGCGCACCTGGCCGACCACCCGAACGTCGCCGAGGTGCGCCAGACCGGCATGGTGCTGGCGATCGAGATGGTCAAGGACAAGGCCAGCAAGACCGCCTACCCGTGGCAGGAACGGCGCGGCCTGAGTGTGTTCCAGCATGCCCTGGAGCGCGGTGCGCTGTTGCGACCGCTGGGCAGCGTGGTGTATTTCCTGCCGCCGTATGTCATCACCCCGGAGCAGATCGACTTCCTGGCAGAAGTGGCCAGCGAAGGCATCGACATCGCCACCCGGGACAAGGTCAGCGTGGCGGTGCCGAAGGATTTTCATCCGGGCTATCGCGATCCCGGCTGACCCCCCGGTGTTCTTGTCGGAATACTGTTGTGGCGAGGGGATTTATCCCCGCTGGGCTGCGCAGCAGCCCCAAATGCAGGCAACACGATTTGCCTGAAGCATCGGAGCGTCCGGTTTTAGGGCTGCTGCGCAGCCCAACGGGGATAAATCCCCTCGCCACAGACCCTCATTGCACTTTTAACCTTTTCAGAGATCCAGCATGAGACTGTCCCGCTTCTTCATCGACGCCCCCCTGGGCCTCGGCGACCACGAACTGCCCGAAGCCCAGGCCCACTACATCGGCCGGGTGCTGCGCATGGCCGAGGGTGATGCGGTGCAGGTGTTCGACGGCTCGGGCCAGGAGTTTCGCGGCACGCTGGCCGAAGTCGGCAAGAAACGCGTGCGGGTGCAATTGGACGAGCAGTTCGCCGGCCAACCTGAATCGCCGCTGCGCATCCACCTCGGCCAGGGCTTGTCCCGGGGCGAGCGCATGGATTGGGCGATCCAGAAAGCCACGGAGCTGGGGGTCAGCGAGATCACGCCGATTTTCAGCGAGCGCTGCGAAGTACGCCTCAAGGACGAACGCGCCGACAAACGCCTGCTGCACTGGCGCCAAGTGGCGATCAGCGCCTGCGAGCAGTGTGGACGCTCGACCGTACCGGTGATCCACCCACCGCTGCTACTGGCTGACTGGCTGAAACAGACCGAGGCCGAGCTGAAGCTGGTACTGCATCCGGTGGCCGAGCCGCTGGTCAGCCATGCCAAGCCGTCGAGCCTGGCATTCCTGATCGGGCCCGAAGGCGGGTTGTCGGAAGCCGAAGTCGAACAAGCCAAGACCGCCGGCTACCACGCCGCCCGCCTCGGCCCCCGCGTGCTGCGCACCGAAACCGCGCCCGTGGTGGCGCTGGCAGTGGCGCAGCAGTTGTGGGGGGATTTCTAAGGCTCCGCGACCACTGAAGATCAATTGTGGGAGTGGGTCGTGGATGTCCGTGCGGCCTACTGCACCGGCTCGCTGGTCGGCTTGGCAATGATCGCCTTCAATTCGCTGGTCATCGGGAACTCCAGGTTCAGGCCCTTGGGTGGGATCGGCTTCTGGAACCAGCGGGCGTAGATCTCGTTGATCTCCCCCGATTTGTACAAATCGGCCAGGGTCGCGTTGACCAGCGCCAGGAATTGCGGGTCGTCCTTGCGCAGCATGCAGCTGTAGATTTCCCGCGATTGCTCTTGCCCCACCACCACCCATTTGTGCGGGTCGCGGGCCTTGGCCCGTTCGCCGTAGAGCAGCGCATCGTCCATGTAGAACGCCGCCGCCCGACCGGTCTCGAGCATCTGGAAGGACTCGCCGTGATCCTTGGCGCTGATGATGAACATCTCGGCGTTGTTGTCCTGGTTGTAGCTTTTCAGGAAGCGTTCGTTGGTGGTACCGGCGGTGGTCACCACATTTTTCCCGCGCAGGTCGGCAAAGCTGTGGATGCCGCTGTCCTTGGCCGTCAGCAACTGGCCCTTCACATAGATGAAGCCATAGGAAAACGCCACTTGCTTCTGCCGCTCGGCCGTCACCCCGGTCGAGCCGCACTCCAGGTCGACGGTACCGTTCTGCACCAGTGGGATACGGGTCTGGGACGTGACCAGGTTGTACTTCACGTTCAGTTGCGGCAACGCCAGTTGGGTCTTGATGCGCTCGACAATCTTGCCCGCCAGCTCCACCGAGTAACCCATCGGCTGGCCGCTGCTGTCACCGACGTAGGAAAAGGGCACCGAGGCGTCACGATAGCCCAGGGTAATGCTCCGGCTGCTGGCGATTTTGTCCAGCGTGCCGGCCGGGGGCGCTTCGTTGGCAAGGGCCTGGACGCTTAGCAACAGGCTCAGGGTGCAGCCGATCAACGTGATTTTTTGCATTGTTATTCTCCGTTGGATGGGTCAGGCGGCGCGGGGCGTCAAGCCCTGCAAGTCGATGGAGGGTGTGTGCTGGCGGATCAGCTCGCTGAGCAAGCGAGCGCTGCCACACGCCAGGGTAAAGCCCAAGGCCCCATGACCGAGGTTGAGCCACAGGTTACGGTAGCCAGTGGCGCCGATCAGCGGCACGCCGCTGGGGGTCGCCGGGCGCATGCCGGCCCATTCGACGGCGCGCTGGTAATCCCCAGCCTGGGGGAAGGCTTCCTGGGCCTGGCGCTTGATCAGGGCCAGGCGCTTGGGGTCCGGCGTCGGGTCGAAGCCGACGATGTCCACCATCGCCGCGACTCGCAGTTGTTCGCCGATGCGAGCGTAGACGACCTTGCGGTCGTAGTCAGTGATGCTCAACTCCGGTGCCCGATGCTGTGGGCCAATAGACACGGTCAGGCTGTAGCCCTTGAGCGGATACAGCGGCATCCGCACGCCAGGCACTGCGAGCGCGGCACTGCGATGGCCGGCGGCGATCACCAATTGCTCTACCGGAAGCCGCTGCCCGTCCAGCGCGATGGCGCGCACCGCGCCGTCGGCGTGTTCGATGCCGCTGACCGGCTGCCCCAACAGGAACTCGCAACGCCCCGAAGCCCGCAGACGTACCGCCAATTGCTGGCAGAAGGCATGGCAATCGGCGACTTCCTCATCCTGCGTGTAGATCCCACCCACATATGGCACGCCGGCCAGGGCCGGCTCCAGGTTCGCGCACTCGTTGGGGCCAAGCACCTGCTGATGGGTGCTGTCCGCCAAGCCCTGCCGCGCACGCTGGAAATGCCTCGCGTCGCGAAACGTCACCAGCTTGCCATTGCGCCGCCAGTTGAAACCGTCGAGGCGGTCGTCCTCGCGCCAGCCCTGCAAGGTTGCCTGGCTCAACAACGCCAGGCGCAACAGGTGGGCGCCGTTGCGCCGGTTGACCGAGGTCCGGCAGGCGCCGATGAACGCGGCCATCCAGCGCCACTGTGCCGGGTCCAGACGCGGTCGCAACTTGAGTGGCGAATCACCGCGCAGCATCCAGCCCAGTGCCTGCCAGGGCACCCCGGCGTCCGCCAGCGGGGTGACGTAGCGATACGACAACTGGCCGCCGTTGGCAAAACTGGTTTCGCTGCCCAAGGTTTCCCGGGCCTCCACCAGCGTCACGTCGACGCCATCGCGCACCAATGCATAAGCCGTCGCCAGCCCGACCACGCCACCACCGATGATGCAAACCCGCTGAGCCATGTCCATCTCACATCCGTTTTCAATGGCTTGAGGTTAGGGCGAGGTGACAGGCCGCGAACAATGAATAAAGATGGGCTCCCTATAAACAAAGGTTATGGGTTCGCCATGCGTCTTCGCCATATCGAGATCTTCCAGGCCATACGCCAGACCGGCTCCATCAGCGGTGCCGCCCAACTGCTGCATGTTTCGCAACCGGCGGTGACCAAAGTGTTGCAGCATGCCGAGCAGCAATTGGGGTTTGCGTTGTTTCTGCGGGTGCGCGGCAAGTTGCAGGCCACGCCTGAAGCGCTGGAACTGGAGCGCGAGGTCGATAAAGTCAGCGAGAGCCTGCAAGGTGTCCGACGTCTCGCCCAAAGCCTGCGGCGCGAGCCGGGCCACAGCCTGCGGATCGGTGCGACACCGGCCCTGGCCCTGTCGCTGCTGCCAGCGGCGATTCATCAATGGACGCACCGCTACCCGGACATCGTCTGCGAGTTGTCCAGCGCCCACAGCCGCGAACTGGTGCAAAACCTGTTGATGCGCGAAATCGACGTCGCCCTGACCCTGCAACCGCCCGATCATCCGGGCCTCAAGGCCCAGGCCCTGGCCAGCGGCGTACTGGTGGCCCTGGCGCCAAGCGGGCATTGGACCCAAGCACAGGTGGGGCAGCCGATGCCGTTGCAGGCGCTGGCCGGCGCACCGTTGATCGGCCTGTCCAGCGCCGACCCGCTCTCGGCCAAACTGGACGGCTATCTCAAGGCCGTGGAACCACCGCCGCGCATCAGCATCGCCGTGCAGACGTATTCACTGGCCCGCGCCATGGTCGAATCCGGTGCCGGGCTGGCGGTGATCGACCCGTTCACGGCGCTCGGCGCCTCGAGCACCCGTACGGCAATCCGACCGTTGTCGCCACCGCTGCCCATTTCCCTGTATGCCGTGACCCGGGCCAATGAGGCCCCGGCGCACACCCTCGGCGCACTGCTGGAAATTTTTGCCGGCCAGGCCCAGGCGCAACTGGACCGCCTGTTCGCGGTGGCCGGTTGAACCTGACTAGAGGACGTAGAACAGAATCGCCACGAAGTGCAGCAGGCTGCCGGCGATCACGAACAGGTGCCAAATCCCGTGGGCGTGGCGCAGCCGGTGGTCGAGGGCAAAGAAGATAATGCCCACGGTATACAACACGCCACCCGAGGCCAGCCAGGCGAACCCGGCGCTGCCCAGGGCCGCCATCAAGGGCTTGACCGCCACCAGCACGATCCAGCCCATCACCGCGTAGATCACGATTGACAGGATCCGCGCTTCGGAACGCGGCTTGATCTCCTGCAAGATCCCAATCAGCGCCAACCCCCAGACAATCCCGAACAAACTCCAGCCCCAGGGCCCGCGCAGGGTCACCAGGCAGAACGGGGTGTAGCTGCCGGCGATCAACAGATAGATCGAAAAGTGATCGACCTTCTGCATGATTTCTTTTTTGCGCCCGCGCACGCTGTGGTAAACCGTCGAAGCGCTGTACAGCACCAGCAGGGTGAACCCGTAGATCGCCACGCTGACGATCTTCCACGGATCGCCCGCCATCCCGGCAATCACCAGCAACCACACCGCCCCGATAAAAGCCGCCACCGCCCCGACCAGGTGCGTCCAGGCATTGAGTCGTTCGCCGTGATACATCCAATCCCACCTCACATTCCAGAACAGACGCCAAGGCTCAGGCTTGGCGCGGCAAAGTGCAATGTTTTGCTTGCTGTGGGAGCAAGGCTTGCCCGCGATGAAGGTAACTCGGTTTCTGCAAAACCGAGTCGCCTGTTTCGCGAGCAAGCTTTGCTCCCACAGGGCACAATCGGGCAATACGAATAAGAGTCCGCCCCATGCTGATCGACGAAGAATTGACCCTGAAGAAACTCGAGGTGTTCCTGGCCTTCATGCGCACCGGCAACCTGGCGCGAGCGGCGGCCGAATTGCAGACCAGCAACGTCAGTGTGCACCGGGCCATTCACTCGCTGGAAAGCGCCCTGCGCTGCCCGTTGTTCAAGCACGAAGGCCGCAACCTCACGCCGCTGGAGAGCGCCTATGTGCTGGAAGAACGGGCGCAGAAACTGATCCAGGACGTGGTCGAAAGTGTACGCCTGACCCGCGAAGCCGCCGGATTCTCCGCCGAGCGCTTCAAGTTGGGCTCGCTGTATTCGCTGACGGTCAAGACCGTGCCGCAACTGATCATGGGCCTGAAAATCCGCCGCAGCGAACTCAATATCGACCTGATCCTGGGTTCGAACATCGACCTGCTGTACAAACTCAAGAACATGGAAGTGGACGCGATCCTGATTTCCCTGGATGACAGCGTGAACGACCCGGACTGTGAGCATATCGCGCTGTTTTCCGATGACATCTTTCTTGCCACACCGGCGGATTCGCCCTTTGCCCAGCGCAGCGAAGTCGACCTGGCCGAGGTCCGCGACGAGACGTTCATCACCCTGACCCAGGGCTTCGCCACGCACCAGGACGGTATCCGGGTGTTCAAGCAGGCGGGGTTCGAGCCGAAGGTGGCGATGCAGGTCAACGACATCTTCACCCTGCTGAGCATGGTCAGCTCCGGGGTGGGCTATGCGTTGCTGCCGGGCAGGATCGCCGCGGTGTATGAAAACCGGGTGAAGCTGATCCCGTTGCAGGAAAAGTACCGGTTGCAGCAGCACATCGGCGTGGTGTTCCTCAAGGCCAAGGAGCGGGATCCGAACCTCCTGGCGTTGTTGGCCGAATGCCGGATGTATGCCAATCGCCAGGCTTGAAACCGAGTCGCCCCCATCGCGAGCAGGCTCGCTCCCACAAGGGATTTGTGAACACCGATCCAATGTGGGAGCGAGCCTGCTCGCGATAGCGTCAGAACAGGCGATACAAATTCGGAACCTAGCCGACAATCCCGCGCACAATGAAGTACAGCAACGAAGGCCCCAGCAAACAGCCAAGCCCGGTATGGAACGTCGCCGTCAACGCGCCATACGGCACCAACCGCCGGTCCGTCGCGGCCAGGCCGGCAGTCACGCCGCTCACGGTCCCGGCCAGGCCGCCGAAGACCATGGCCGAGCGCGGATTGTCCAGGCCCATCCAGCGCGCCGCCATGGGCGTGCCGACCATCACGATGATCGCCTTGATCAAACCGGTGGCAATCGACAACGCCATCACATCGGAGGTCGCGCCAATCGCCGCCCCGGTCACGGGCCCGACGATGTAGGTCACCGCACCCGCGCCAATGGTGGTCATGCTCACCGCATCGCGATAACCGAACACCCAGGCAATGCTCGCACCGACGATGAAGGGCAGGATCGTGCCCAGCAGCAACGCGATGGCGCCAATCATCCCGGCCTTTTTCGCTTCGGTGGCCTGCACCTCGAACGCCGTGGCAACAATGGCGAAGTCACGCAGCATGGCGCCGCCCATCAAACCGATGCCGGAAAACAGCGACAGGTCCGCCAGGCCTTTTTGCCCACCGGTCATGGTGCCGCCCACCCAGGCCAGCACCAGGCCGATGACGATGGCAATCGCCGAACCGTGGACCCGCCCATAGGTCAGGCGCTTGGACAATATCACCGACACCCACATGATCACGCCGACGAACGCGAACGCCGTGATCAAACCGTTATGTTCCAGGCCTTTCTCGATGAGATCCCACATATCAGCGGCCTCCTACTGGGGTGCCGAGGGGCGTGACTTCCGCCGGCTCATCGGGCAAGGGTTCGCCTTTGTGGGTCCGGCTGATCAGCGTAATGGTGCAGCCGCAGAGCACCACCGAACCAATGGCCGCCAACACCGCCACCGGGCCGCCGTGCAAGGCCGTGACCACGTTCTGTTGCGCGGCCATCGCGACCACCACCGGAATGTACATGGCGCCCCAGAAGCCGACGCCCATTTCGCATTCCTTGGTCATGCCGCCGCGCTTTTGCATCCACAGCCGCGCACAGATCAGCAGGATCATCGCAATGCCGACCCCGCCGACGTTGGATTTGACGCCGAGCAAAACGCCGAGCAGGTCGCCCATGATCACCCCTGCCAGCGTACAGATCGCCAACAGCGCCACACCGTAAATAATCATTGTTGTAGTCCTCAAAGTGCATCGTCGAAATTGTTGTTTTTGTAATTCGCAGCCTGAGTCGGGGGTCTAGGGTTGGCGGCTTCCCTCCTCACGTAACAGCGCCTGCAGGGTATCGAGCCGGGCACCGTCGAAGGCCATGACCGTGCCTTGCTCGAACACCCGGCGCGCCAGCCCGGTCAGCACCGCACCGGGCGGCAGTTCGATTTGCAGCCTTACGCCGCGTTCATAGGCGCTTTGCACCGTGCCGCGCCAATCGACGACACGGCACATGTTGAAGGCCAGGTCGTCGCGCAGGGCCTCGGGGCTGATCACCGGTCGAGCGCGGCTGCCGCTGAGATAGCCCAGGGTGGGCGCTTTCAACGTCACATCGGCAAACGCTTGGGCCAATGCTTGCGCCGGAGCCTCCAGCAACGGGCAATGGGACGGCACGCTCACCGCCAGCCGACAGGCCTTCCCGGCACCCAGGCTTCGCGCCTGTTTGGCAACGCTGCTCATGGCCTCGTCGCTGCCGGCAATGACCACCTGATTATCGGCATTGATATTGGCCAGGTAGACCGGTGTGCGGTCGCTGTGTACCTGTGCCAGCAACGCTTCCACTGCCGCGAGATCGAGGCCGATGATCGCGGTCATGCCGTAGCCTTGCGGATACGCCCGCTGCATCAACTCGCCGCGCAGGCTGACCAGTCGCAAGGCCTCGTCAAACCCCAGCGCACCGGCCACCACCGCCGCCGGGTAGGCACCGATGGATAGTCCTGCCACATAGTCCGGCGCAGGCGCCTGTTCCAGCAAACGACGGGCCGCCGCCACGCCGGCGATCAGCAGGCATAGCTGCACGGCGCGGGTCGATTGCAAGGCCTCGGCGCTGTCCAGTAGCAGGACGTCCTCGCCGAGCACGTCGTTCGCCTCGTCCAGAATGTGCGGCGCAAGGCCATGGAGCATGCCTGCTCGCTGCGCACCCTGGCCGGGAAAGACCAAGAGGCTGCTCACGCGACCTGCTCCACTGAAGATTGCCAAGGATCGCTCACCAACCGGGCCTGAAGATCATCCTTGAGCAAGACCCGGCGCGACAAACCCGCCCATTCGCGCAGGGCCACGGCGCCGCAAGGCGTTTGCAACTGCATGTCCACGGCGCATACCGAAGCATCCAGATGCGCCAGCAACTCCCTGGCCTGGAGACGATCCAGACAGTGCGGCGTGCGCAGGATCAAATCCAGGTCACTGCGTTCATGTAGCGCCTCGATCCCCGTGGCGAGCTCGAACCCGGCGCTACCGCTGACGCCCCAGGTCCAGCCGCTGGCGTCGAGCAGCGGGCGCAGTCGGGACAGCGCTCGCAGGGCTGGCAAGTCGCGAGTCGACGCAACGTGACAAAGGTCTTCTGGCCTGACGCGACGGGCAATCGCCGTGATCGCCATCGACGCTGCATAACGCTGCTCGCGCAAGCGCCCACGCACGCCGACCGCGATTCGATCCGGCGTCGTCAGCGCGCGCCGAACCACCACAGGTTGACCGGCGGTGATCGACTCGACCACCCAGGCCGGCGCATCCGCTGGCAACTGCTGCGAGGTCATCCCCCACAGCAGGTCATGGGCCAGAAACGTACTCACCACTGCTCTCTCAGCAGTTGGCGAACCCGGCTCGACGCGATGCGGTTGAACGCACCCAGACGTCCACTCAGATCCCGCGGCCCCGCCTCTACATCGTCAATCGCCTGGAGCAGACACGCCGTCACCCGCTCCAGATCCTCCGCCAACGGCTGTTCAACCTGCTCCACCGACAAGGTTTCCCAAAGCAATCCCAGGCTGGCGAAGCTGTCGATGTCATAGGCCATCGGCGGCACGCTGGCGGCCAGGGCTTCAAGCTCCTCGACGCTGCGCAGGGTCACCCGCGCCGCCGAGGCCTTGCCCATGGCGTGGACCATCACGCCCGGGTCGCGCAGGGCAATCAGTCGGTTGGCCTGGTAGCCGTGGGCCAGAAACGCCCCCGACATGGCCTTGCCCACCAGCAAACCGATCACCGGATGCCCGGCCAACCGCGCCCGGGCATAACTGTCCGCCGCGCCGGCCAGGGCCTGATGAATGCCCAGGGCTTCTTCGCGTCGGCCATAGGCCTGGCTCGGCACATCGACGATGGCTATCAGCGCCCGCTTGTGGGAAGCATCGCGGTCGGCGTCGATCGCATCATCCACGGCTTTGGCCAGGCCCCAACCCTCCAGCAAACCGACTTCGCCGTTGCGCGCCCGGGGAAAACGACTGTCGGGATCGGCCACCACCGCCAGCAAGCGCACGGTTTGCTCGCCCAACCGGGTGTCAGCGACTTTCAACGAAGCAGGTAAACCCTCCAGCGGTTTGGCACCGCCACTCAAGGCCTCGAACCAGCGCAGGCCCCGCAATGAATACGCACTCATGGACGTTCTCCCTGATACAGCTGGCGAACCGTTGCCGGTTCGATTTGCACGTCAGTGTCCAGCCGCGCCAGGTGTTGCAGGAATAGCTCGGCCTGGCCGCTGCGGTGTGACGCGGGCACGCCCAGGTGCAGCAATTGGCTGACCCGTCGACGGATCTGCAGCACGTCATCGGCGACGTAGCGATCCACCAGCCCGGTCGCGAAACGTTGCTCACCGCCGGTCAGGCTCCAGATGAACGGCCGGTCGCGGGAGTCGTATTCGTCGAGGCCGGCTTCCTGTTCGATCACTTGGGGACCGTTCAGGCCCAGCCGTGCTTCCCGGGTCACCAGCAGATAACTGCACAGCCCGGCGGCAATGGACATGCCGCCAAAGCAACCGACGCTGCCGGCCACCACACCCACCACCGGCTGATACTGACGCAGATCGACTATCGCCGAATGAATCTCGGCAATCGCCGCCAACCCGAGGTTGGCCTCCTGCAAACGCACGCCACCGGTTTCCAGCAGCAATACGGCGCGGGTCGGGATGCCCTTGCGGTTGTCTTCGGCGGCCAGCTCCAAGGCACCGGCAATCTTCGCCCCGCCGACTTCGCCGAGGCTGCCACCCTGAAACGCGCCTTCGATGGCGGCGATCACCACCGACAGGCCATCGAGCGAACCCTTGGCGATCACCACGCCGTCATCGCTTTGCGGCACCACGCCCTGGCGCAACAGCCAGGGCGACATGATTCGCTGGAACGGGTCGAGCAGTTCGCGGAAGGTACCGTCATCGAGCAAGGCCTTGGCCCGTTGCCGGGCGCCGAGCTCGACGAAGCTGTGTTTGTCGAGCAGCGCTGCGCTGTCAGTCATGGCCGATCTCCTCGAAGCCTTGTTCCAGGCGCAGGCGCACCACGCCGGGGGTGGCGCCGAAATCGTGGATGTCGATGGACAGGGCCGGTGGCGTCTGGCCGTCGAACATGCGAGCGAACAGGTGCTGCCAGCGTTGTTCGCTGCCGTTGACCGAGGTCTGCACCTGAATCGTCAGCTTGCCCGCCAGCCCCGGCTCGATCAGCACTTCCAGATCGCCCGAGCCGACGCAGCCCACCAGTGCCCGGCCCCGTGGCGGCTGCCCGGCGGGGAATTCAAAGGATAAGGTTTCCATCAGCACACTCCAGGGAAGAGGCCATCGCCGCGTTCGATACGGTCGAGGAACAGGCAGGCGGCGAGCAAGTCGGCAGCGCCGCCGGGCGAGGCGTTCAAGGCAATCAGTTGTTGGTCCAGCGCATGCAACTGGCGACGACCGCCCAGGCTCGCACTGCCACCGGCATCGAGCACCGCTTTGGCGCCGCTCTGCATCGCTTGCAGGCCCTTTTCACCGGCACGGTAGAGCACGCACGTGTCGGCCAGCGTGGTCATGATTGCCAGCAGGGCATCGAGCCGGGCGTTCTGCTCACCCGCCCCCGCCGCGCGACTGCGCTTGAGTTGCGGCAAGCCCAGACCGGTGACGGCCGGGAACGCCAATTGCGCTTCTTCCCGGGCACCGCGTACGCCGTAGCGTTGGGCGACCTGGGCGCCGTGGCTCAAAGGTTGAGGCGCGTAGCGGTCATTGAGCAGGGCCAGGCGGGCGGCCCGTAGCGTGACGGCACTGGCGACACTGGATTCAGGCTCCAGCGCCGCCGCCGCAACCAGCAAGCCCAGGGCCCAGATCGCACCCCGGTGGGTGTTCACGCCGTTGGTGGTCGCGAGCATCGCCGCTTCACCCTCACGGCCGATCCGTCCAAGGGCTTCACGCAACGGCAAGCCGATCTCGCCACAGCCAAGAGCGGCGTCGGCCATTTCCTTGAATGCGGGCCACAGCGATAGCGCCGAGGCATGCATCAGGCCCAGGTGCAGATCGGTGTGGGCGCCATTGCCGCGCCGGTCCACCAAGGCCGGTTTAGGCGACAGGTCGGCTTCGTCGATCAGCGCATCCACCGCCATATCCGCCAGGCGCTCGGCCAAGGAGAGTTTTTTCGGTTGCAGGTTGAAGGCGTGCATTTACCAGCTCCTGAACTTGGCGGGCGGGTTGTAGAGGCCACCGGACCACTCCACCAGATCTGCCACGCTCTTGGCCGCGAGTAGTTCGCGGGTGGCGTCGGTGCGGCGGATACCGAGGTCTTCGGGCAGGGCGATCAGCCCTTCGCGGCGCATGCGCGCGGTATCTTTCGGGTCGTGGCGCAGGCCGATGGCGGTGACCCCGGCCACGGCGGCGATCATCGCCTGGCGCTCCTCCAGGGAGCGGGCCTTGTACAGGTAGGCAATGCCTTCCTCGGTCAGCAGGTGGGTGACGTCGTCGCCATAGATCATGATCGGCGCCAGGGGCATGCCGGCCTTCTTCGCCACGTCCACCGCGTCGAGGGTCTCGACGAAAGTCGGTTTGCCGCCCTCCTGGAACGTCTCGACCATCTGCACCACCAGCTTCTTGCCACGTTCGAGCAGCGGTGCCTCGCCGTCGCCGTGACGCATGTCGAGCCAGGCCGGCGTGCCGTGACGACGACCGCGCGGGTCGTGCCCCATGTTCGGCGCCCCGCCGAAACCGGCCAGGCGGCCACGGGTCACAGTGGAGGAATGGCCATCGCCATCCACTTGCAGGGTGGCGCCGATGAACAGGTCCACCGCGTACTGCCCGGCCAGTTGGCAGACCATGCGGTTGGAGCGCAGCGAGCCATCACGTCCGGTGAAGAACACATCCGGTCGGGCGGCGATGTAGTTTTCCATGCCCAACTCAGTACCAAAGCAATGCACGCTTTCCACCCAGCCGCTTTCGATGGCGGGGATCAGGGTCGGGTGCGGATTGAGGGTCCAGTTGCGGCAGATCTTGCCCTTCAGGCCGAGGGACTCGCCGTAGGTCGGCAGGATCAGCTCGATGGCGGCGGTATTGAAACCGATGCCGTGATTGAGGGACTGGACGTTGTGTTTTTCGTAGATCCCACGAATCGCCATCATCGCCATCAGCACGTGCACAGGCTTGATGTGGCGCGGGTCGCGGGTGAACAACGGCTCGATGTAGAAGGGCTTGTCGGCCACCACCACGAAATCGACCCAGGAGGCCGGGATATCCACCCGAGGCAGGTCACTGACGTCGTCCACCAACTGGTTGACCTGGACAATGACGATACCGTCACTGAAGGCCGCCGGTTCGATCAGCGCCGGAGTGTCTTCGGTGCTGGGGCCGGTGTAGATATTGCCGGCGCGGTCGGCCATGAAACCGGCCGAGAGCACCACGTTGGGGATCAGGTCCACCACCAGTCGGGCATAGAGCTCGATGTAGGTGTGGATCGCGCCGATCTCCAGCAGACCGTCTTCGAGCAACTGGCTGATGCGCAGGCTCTGGGTGCCGGCGAAGGAAAAATCCAGCTTGCGGGCGATGCCGCGTTCGAACAGATCCAGGTGCTCGGAGCGGCCGACGCTGGGCATGATCATGTGCAGATCGTGCAGCTTCACAGGGTCGACTTTGGCCAGCGAGCGCGACAGAAAATCCGCCTGCTTCTGGTTATTACCCTCCAGCACCACACGGTCGCCAGGCAGGATCAACGCCTCCAACGCCGCAACGATTTTGTCGGTGGGCAACACCACACCGTCGGCAAGCCCCTTCACCAGCTCGAGACGCCGCTGCTTTTCGCCGCGCCGCCGCGTCCAGCGCGAGTCGGGGGATATTGTTGTTGTCATGACCACTCCACGGGTTCGCTGTCGTGGGGGTCACATTAGGAGTGTTGGGGCGAGGGTATCAATCAAGCTTAGCGGCGGATCATTACGGTTGGAGTAATGGTTTGCGATAAACACAAATCAAAATGTGGGACCTTGCTCGCGATAGCGGTGGGTCAGGCCACATCAATGCTGACTGTTCTGCCGCCATCGCGAGCAGGCTCGCTCCCACAGGGGGTAGGGGTGGATTCGAATTCTGTGGCGAGGGGGTTTGTCCCTTCGCCACAAGAGTGCGCTCGACTTTAGCGCGGGTCGACAATGTCCAGCGCCCGATGGGCCAGCAACTCGCTGAGTTCGATCATCTGCTGGATGCCGAGGGCAAAATGCCGGGGCGAACCTTCAAGGTCGAAAGCCAGCTCGTTGAGCATGACATTGGCGGAGGCGAGGGTTTCGCTGAGGTTGGACAGGAGGCATTCGCTGTCGAGGTCATCCACGACAGTGAACAGTTGGCCTGGGGGTTATTTCTTTTTGGTTTGAGGTTTGAGGTTTGGGGTCGAGATAGAAACTGAGGGCGCGCTCGGCCGCTTCATCAAGCTTTTGCGAAGCTTGGCCGGCATGGGCTGAGGTGGGATCGGTTTCGGGAGGATTGGGTGTGGCTTTGAACATAGGGTGACACTCCGTTTACTGGTTGGAGCTGCCACGTTCGTTTCCAAGCGAGGGGGTGGCAGCCGTACGCAGGTTGGAAAACCGGGGTAAACGAGCCCGGCAGACCCGAAGGTCTCCCGCGCACAGCTGCCATAACGAAAGCATGGTCAAAAAACGACCGCAAGCATACGTTATGAAGGGCGCTTTCGCGCCGTCTACTTATCGGATTTCCAAGCCCGGCCGCTGAATTTGCAACGACGGGAAAAGCCTAGCGACAGCCCTTCCCACCCGGCAACCGCCAGAGCTCGTCGGAAAAATCAACTTGAGTCAGGAAGTGTGTCCGACCATTCCCACAACGCTTGGTCGGCTGTCAGGCCGCCATCGCGAGCAGGCTCACTCCCACACTGGTTTCGGTCGTTTATAAGATCAGTGCCCATCGCCAATCTTGTGGGAGCAAAGCTTGCTCGCGATAGCGGTGGGTCTAATTGCATCAATGCTGAATGTGCCGCCGCCTTCGCGAGCAAGCTTTGCTCCCACAGGTCCTGCTCAAACAGGTCTATATGTACTCAGCCAACAAAATCCTGCTCCCACCGGATCGTCGGCTACAGGCCTTCGCCGATCAGCAGGAGATCCATGTCACTGGGATGCGTTGGCCTGGCCTTTGGCAATGGAGCCGTAGACGAACGCCCAGCTCAGTTGTCTGGAAAACGGCTCCAAGGCTTAGCGCTGGTATAGAAGCTTTGATCGGGCTGACCGAAACCGCTTGTCGGTTAACCGCTTCGACCTGTCAACCCTGACAGTAGCCAAGCAGTCCTCCCCGACGCCTACTAAACCCTGCTGCGATTGTTTATGTCCGGTTTCAAGGGCTGGTCGACAGCGCAAATGACCGGAGACATCAATATGAAATTTCCTGATGAAACTGACTTCGAATCGAATGGGCGAAATGGGTGGGAAAATGGCGAAGAAATCACAGGAGAACTTATTACCGTAGATGGGAATACTTTCTGGAAAGGTGAACTGAAGCCCCTAGTCTCCTTTCCGACCTTCAGAGCATCTCTGAAGAAAAAATTCACGTTTCAGACCAAAGAAGAAAGAACCGATTTGTACTGTATATCCTTTAATTATCGTGTCCATAAACTCGAAGATGACGAGGCAAGACTCCTTGTTCTTGCGATCGCCATGGGGAACCCAAGAACCTCCTTCAATTTAGATAACGATTTGGATGAGAACACTGAAGTAGACAAATGGCTGCTGGCGACGACGGAGACGACCCCCAACCAGTGGTTCGCGCGGTCAAACGAAATAATTCAGATTGGCACGCGTGGCGGTATATCCGAGACAAGATCCCGTCGAATAGATATCGATAATATCTATGTTTGGAAACAGACCTAGTGCAGATAAATCTGGGCCCCCCTCAAGGTAACTCGCGATGGCGGCACACTTCGCCTTCGCGAGCAGGCTCGCTCCCGCAAAGCGTCATGTGATTGCATTCGAATGAGCGAAGCGGCCCTCAGGCAGCTCTTCCCATACGCAGCCGTTTGTCGGATTGCAGCTCTAACCTGTCAACCCTGACAGTAGCCAACCCACCGGCCTCAGCGCCGAATAGGTTGCGCCGCGATCTTCAATGCCCGGACTCCTCGGGCAGGATCACAAGCGCTGTGGCGGGAGAAACAGCATGAACCACGACAAGTATGGGCACGACTTTCAAGATGGAAAACGCAACGGCTGGGAAAATGACATTGGGTCCCCGGATGGGGTACTCAAATCGGAAGAAGGCCCAGGGGGCAAGAATACTTTCTGGTCCGGCAAGCTGGAGTACAGGCCTCCAAACATATTCCTGCCCTCTCTCGCCAAGATGTTTACCTTTCCGGGCCCAAGGCAGGATGACCCAAAACCGGAGAAAGGTTTTCTTTTTACCTCCTTCAGATACAGAGTTCACCCACCGGAGGCGGGGGAAGCCACAACGATCAGGGTCATTGTTACAGCGAACGTATCGCTGGGTTATAACGCCTTCTATATAGATCCGAACACGCCAACCGGTGTGTGGCTCCAAACTGATCCCATCGGCGTTCGCTACTCTGGTACCAAGGCCCATATCGTGATCGGTACGAATGCCGCAGAGCCCGGAGTGTCCCGTAAGTTTGACCTCGATAACATCGAGGTTGTGCGAGTTCCCGATAAATAGAAACTCAAGAACGGTCGCCTGGTTTGCGGAGGTTTTTACCCAGCGGAGCCAATTCCCTCGCCGCGGGCTTTCGGCACCCCGAGTTTCAAGTTGAAATACCCTCCCACAGGAGGAACGCGGTCGCCCAAAACCAGGTCGGCTATTAGGCCGCCTCGCAGTGGACATAGATTTTGGCGCTCCATTAACCACGCTGGCCGAACGCAGGCATTGTGGAGTGGGCAACCCGGCATGGATGCCGGGTTAGCCGCGCTGGGCCATGGATGGCCCTTCGCGGCAGCCCACGGAGCAATGCCGGAATGAGGCACACCGAGCCTAGGCGAGGTGCCGAGTGGTGGGGCAAAAGCGCTTTGGTTACTTTCGCCTGGGCCGGCATTCCGGCTTTTCGAAAGTGACCCGCCGTCAGGGCGGCCCCCTAAGTCGCCGTTACCGCAGCAATGGATATGTACTCAATCAACAAAACCCTAGCCGACTGCCAGGCCGCCATCGCGAGCAAGCTCGCTCCCACAGGGGAGATATGCATGGCTCAGGTTGTGTGAGGTTGAATCAAGCCCGCAGCCATCACCAACTCTTCCAACGCCAACAAATCCGGCACTTTCGCCACATGCTCCCCCACTTGCACCGCCGCCTGTTCCAACCCGCACAACGGCACGTCGACGTAGCTCAACTGACTGTCGAGCTTGTAGGAACGCGGGATGCCTTGCACCAACAGCGCAATGAACCGCAACTCCGGGCGCCCGCCGAGGGCGTTGAGCACGACGATGCGTGCTCGCTCGCCCACCACGGTTTTCTGGCCGCAGGCCGACTCGAAGCTCAGCAGCGGGATTTGCCGTTCGCGCCAGCTCACCCAGCCCAGGAACCATGGCGGGGTGTCCATATCGAATGCGCTGCTCTGGTAGTCGATCAGTTCGGCCACGGCCACGTTGGGCAACACCAGGTGCCGGTCGGCCAATGGCAGCAGCAGGCCGGTAAGTGGGCTGGTGCGCTGATGAAGATGCAAATCATGCATGGGTCTTGCTCCAGTGCGCGATGCTGTCGAGCAGCACCGATTCCTGGTACGGCTTGCCCAGGTAGTCGTTGACGCCGATGGCCATGGCGCGATCGCGGTGTTTCTGGCCGGTGCGGGAGGTGATCATGATGATCGGCAGGTGCGCCAGACGCGGGTCGTTGCGTACTTGGGTGGCCACTTCGAAGCCGTCCATGCGCGGCATTTCGATGTCCAGCAGCATCAGGTCCGGGGAGTGTTCGGCCAGCAGCGCCATGGCGTCCACGCCATCCTTGGCGGTGAGCACGTGCATGCCATGACGCTCCAACAAGCGGCTGGTGACCTTGCGCACCGTCACCGAGTCGTCCACCACCAGCACCAGCAACGGCCGCTGGTGTTCGCCCTCCCCTTGCGTCGCTGTCGGGCGGCGCGGGACCTGGTGGGGCAAGGCACGGATGGGCGCCAGCAGGTCGAGGATCAATACCACCCGGCCGTCTCCCAGGATCGTCGCCCCGGACAGGCCCTGCACCGCCGAGAATTGCGGACCCAGGCTCTTGACCACGATCTCCCGGGTCCCGGCGGTCGCGTCCACTTGCACGGCGACGTGCCGCTCGTTGCACTGCACCAGCAGCACCGGCAACGGTTGGCTCTGGCCCAGTAGTTTCGGGCGGGCGCCGGTTTTCAACAGCTCGCCGAGGTAGCACAACTCATAACGTTGCCCGGCGTAGGTGTAGGTCGGCGGATCGAGCTGGTAATAGCCGTCCAGTTCGGCGGGCAACACCCGGACGATGCTTTCGATGGTGTTCAGCGGAATCGCGTACTGGTCTTCATGGCACTGCACCATCAGCGCCCGGTTGACCGCCACGGTAAACGGCAGGCGAATGCGAAAGTGCACGCCCTGCCCCGGCGTGGAATCGATACCCATGCTGCCGCCCAGTTGCCGCACCTCTTCGTGGACCACGTCCATGCCAACGCCGCGCCCGGAGATCTGGGTGATTTTTTCCGCGGTGGAAAACCCCGGTTGCAGGATGAACTGCAACACGTCGCGGTCGCTGATGTCACTGTCCGGCGCCAACAGGCCACGCTTGATCGCCTTGCTCCGCACCGCCTCCAGCGGCACGCCGGCGCCATCGTCACGGATGTCGAAAATGATGTCGCCGCCTTCCCGGGACAGGTCGAGGCTGATGCGCCCCCGGGCCGGTTTACCAGCGGCAATGCGCACATCGGCCGGCTCCAGGCCATGGTCGACGGCGTTGCGCAGCATGTGCTCCAAAGGCGCGGCCATGCGCTCCAACACGTTGCGGTCCATCTCGCCATCGGCGTTGCCGACCACGAACTCCACGTCCTTGCCCAGTTCCTGCGCCACTTGCCGCACGATGCGCTTGAGCCGTGGCAACATTCGCTCGAACGGCACCATGCGCGTACGCATCAGGCCTTCCTGGAGTTCGGTGTTGATGCGCCCCTGCTGTTGCAGCAGGACCTCGGCATCGTGATTGCTGCGATCAAGGGTTTCCTTGAGTTCGAGCAAGTCCGAGGCGGACTCGAACAGCGCCCGGGACAGCTGCTGCAACTGGGAATGGCGGTCCATTTCCAGCGGGTCGAATTCTTCGTAGCCCAGGCGCTCGGCCTCCACCTGCTGACGGCTGAGGATTCGCCCCTGGGTTTCGGTATCCAGGCGCCGCAACTGATCGCGCATGCGCTCGATGGTGGTTTCCATTTCGCCGAGGGCCACGCGCGCGTCGTTGACCTGCTGTTCGATGCGCCCACGGAAGATCGACGTTTCGCCCGCCAGGTTCACCAGGTCGTCGAGCAGTTCGGCGGAGACCTTGACCATGTCCGCCCCGTCGCCCGGGGCACCAGGGTCAGGTCTTGCGGGCGCCGCCGGCGGGCTCACGATGGGATTGGAGACGGGGGCCGGCTCCGGCGCCGCGACAGCCTGCGGCGCAGCATTCTCCTGGGGATGATTCACCGCCTGGATCTGCGCGATCAGCCGGTCGGCCAGCGGGCACGGGTGGCCGGCGCGCACCGCGTCGAGCATCTGCGCCAGACGGTCATGGCTGCTCTGCAGCAAGGTGAACAACGCCGGTGTCGGCTGAAGCAGGCCCGCCGACAAGCCTTCGTAGAGGTTTTCCAGCTCGTGGGCCAAGTCGCCGATGGGGACGATTTCCACCATGCGCGCACCGCCCTTGAGGGTGTGCAAGTCCCGCAGCAGGGTTTCCACTGCCTGGCGGTTCGACGGTTCTTCTTGCCAACGCAGCAGCGCCGCGCCTGAGCTGTCGAGGATATCGAAACCTTCTTCAAGGAAGATTTCCAGCAGCTCGGGATCATGACCAGCACCGTCGGCCTGGTTCGCTGCGCTCGTCTCGATGGCGTTAGGCTTGTCCTGGCGGAACCGTCGTATGGCGTCGATCAGCGCCACGGGATCGCCCAACGGCTGGCCCTGTTGCAACTGTCCAAGCAACAGGTCGAGGCGTTCGTGGCTGCTTTCGAGCAGTTGCGCCAGTTCCTCGCTGTAACTGTAACGGCGGTCCACCAGCCCTTCGTAGAGATTTTCCAGTTCCTGGGCCAAGTCGCTCACCGGCCGGATGTCGGCCATGCGCGCACCGCCCTTGAGGGTGTGCAAATCACGTTGCAGCGAGGACAGCGGCGCGCCGTTATCCGGATCGGCCAACCAGCGCTGCAAGGCCTGGGCAGCGCTTTCGAGGATGTCCTGGGCCTCTTCGAGGAAAATCGACGCCAGCTCATCCTCCACCGAGGTATCGGCGGGCGCGGCGCGTTCCATTTCCGCTGTTGCTTGGCCCAGCTCACGGATGCTCAGGGTCCGGCTACCATCGCTACGGATCAGGCCGGTGGCCGACGGGTCGAGGCTCTCCTGGAGCAAGCGGCGCAGGGCTTGGACCCGTTCCGGCTGCGCATGCACATGCTGCCCGGCCGCCAGCTGATCGAGCATGTCGATCAGTGCTTCGTGGGCGAGCTGCGCTTGCCGGAAAAACTCATCGCTGACCGCCAGGCTGCTTTCTTCTACCGCACCATAGAGGTCCAGCAAGGCTTCACAGAGTTCGTCGACCGGACGCAGGTCGGCCAGGTGCGCGCCTTCGCCGAGAGTGGTCAGCTCATCGAGCAGCGCACTCAGCTCCTGGCCCTCGCCAGGGTGCTGCTGCCAGCGCTGCAAGAGGCTTTCGGCATCCAGCAGGATGTCCATGCCCTGGGCGAGGAAGTTGTTGATCAGTTGTGGGTCGCGTTTGGTCCGTAGCGCCTTGTCCGGCGCACTGTTGGCGGCGCGCAAGCGCTCGGCCAGCAGGGCTTGGGCGCGATGGATCAGATCCGTTGCACCGGGAATCGCCGCCAGCGGCTCGCTGTGCAACTGGCGCAGGCCCCGGCGTAGCAGCCCTTCGGCTTCCATCAGCAACTCGACCTCATCCAGGTCCAGGGCAATCAGGTGCGCCCGGTATTCCCGGGCCAGCTCATCCATCGCACCGGCCAGCTCGGCGATAGGCAGCACGCCGGCCATGGACGCGCTGCCCTTGAGGGTGTGCAAGGCCCGCTGCAATTCATCGCTGGCCTGCAACGGCAAGTGGTCGGCCGCCTGGTCGAGAAAGCGATTGAGACTGGCGAGGTGGCCTTGGGCTTCGTTGTCGAAGATCTTCAACAGCAACGGATCGAGGGCGGCCACGTCCTGCTCGTCCTCATCGTCCTCATCGCCGCCCTTGGCCAGGACATGGGCGCGGGCGGCCAAACGGTCGACATCGTCGCGCTGGCGCTGGCGATTGGCGGCGAATTCGGTCACCAGGTCCGGTAACAATTGCACCGTGGCTTCGATCAACTGACGCACCGATGCCTGCGGCTCGACGCTGCGCTCCAGCACCCGGTTGAGCAGGTTTTCCACAGCCCAGGCCAGTTCACCGAGCACCAGCGCCCGGACCATCCGGCCACTGCCCTTGAGGGTGTGGAAGGCCCGGCGCAGTTCACCCAGGGCAACAGGGTCGTCGGGATGCGCACTCCAACGCGGCAGGTACTCACGCAGAACGTCGAGCACCTCGTCGGCTTCTTCGAGGAAGACCTCGCGCAACTCGTCGTCCACCGGATTTTCATCCATCGGTGGCGGTAACAGGCTGCCCGGGGTGCTCCTGGCCGGCGGATTGACCGCCGAGACCGGGCTGGCCAGCACCTCGGCCAAGGACTGCACAGTCTGCGGGTCATCCAGTTCCTGCAAGTCCTGCATGACCTGGGCTTCGTTGGGGCTCAACACATCATCGAGCACCGGCACCCGTGCTTCGTCAGGGAAATAACCGAGCGCGGCCAGGCTCCGTTCGACCCCGTCCAGCAAGGGCTCGCCCGGGGTTTCCGGGTCCTCGCTCAAGCGTTCCAGATAGTATTCGAGGCCGGTGATCACGTCGGCCAGGTGGTCGAGTTCTTCCCAGCCCGGCTGGGCCTGCTCCAGCAACAGATGGTCGCGGATGAACGCGTTGCAGGCCTCCACCAGGCTGGCGGCACGGCTCAGGGGAATCATCGCCAGCGCGCCGCGCACCTGGGTCAGCAGCGCCGGCAAGGGCAGTAGTTGCTCGCTGTTCCAGTCCGCGTCGATGTAGTCGACGATCATGTCCTTGGCCTGTTGCAGGCAGGTATGGGCCTCCTTGATGACAATCTGGTGGATCTGGGTCAGGTCGGTGGTGGGCAGGTGCGTGTCTTCGCGGCTCTCGGGTTCGACGGTGCCGACCATGCCGGCCAGGGTCGCCTCGACGTAGAGCAAGGCTCCGGCGACGTCCATGAGGGTCGCGTCATCCGGTTCGCGCTGGCCCTGGGCGAGGCTCAACACCACCGCCAGTTGATCGATGATGACCTTGCGCGGTTGACCGAAACCCAGCACCGCCAGGGTGTCGGCGATCTGCCGCAGCGGCGCCAACAGGCTGTCCAGCTCCGAGGCGTGCTGGCGATCGCTGCGTACGAACAGGTCCAGGCGTTCCTTGACCCGTACCAGTTCTTCGCAGAGCGCGGCGAGCACCGAGCGCATGGCGTCACGGTCGGGCCCGGCCAGACGTGCGCGTTCTTCGTCGACCATAGCGCTGTCGGGTAGCGCGTCGTCCAGTGAGTAGCGTTCTTTCATGATCTGCATCTGCCCGCTGGGATGTTCGGCCTTGGCAATATAGAACAACAAACTCTTGAGCAGGTGGGGCGGTGCCGGCTGATTGATGCCGGGCATGCCTTGCTCCAGCAGGCGCTTGAGTTCCTTGTCGGCTTCCTTGAACAGGCTGCGCAGCGCCGGGCTGTTGGCGATGCGCCCGTCACGCATGCCTTCGACCAGCGCCGAGGCCACCTGCCATAATGCATTGAGCGGCGCCCCGGCACACAACGTTTCCAGGCGATGGAAAACCTTGGCCAGGTAACCGAGGTGGGTCGTGTCGTCCTGTTCGCGCAGCAAGCCCACCAGGGCCATTTGCAGGGTCTGGCGCAATTTGCGCAAGGTGTTTGGCAGGTCAGCGGGCTCGAGACGCTGCAAGGCCTCGTCGCTGAGCGGCGCAATTTCGGGCAATTCGGGGCTGAACAGGCTGGTTTCCGACAACAGGCTCTCGCCCCGGGCACTGCGCAGGTCGTTGATCAAGGGCAGAACCACCAGCGGCAGGTCGCGACGGGCACCTTGTACGCGGTCCAGATAGATCGGCAACTGCCCCAGGGCCTGGCTCAACAGGCTGATGGCTTCGTCGCGATGGGTCACGCGGTTGTCCTGCAGGGCGGCGCACAGCTGTTCCATCTCCTCGGCCAGCAACGCCGCACCGTAGAATTCGACCATCTGCAGGCCGCCATGGACCTGGTGAATGCAGGCCAGGCATTGCCCGAGGGCATCCGACGCCTGCGGATCGTCCACCAGGCGGTTGAGGGCCAGATGAGCCTGCTTCAGCGTTTCGGCAATCTCGCCCTTGACCCATTCCAGGGCCACGTAGTCGTGCCGATCACCCATAACCACTCCAAATCAAAGTCGTATGCCGCAGGCGCTTATCAGCCTTTGTGGCGAGGGGACTTATCCCCGCTGGACTGCGGAGCAGTCCCAAAATAGCCAGTCTGGGACACAGGTGTTGGATTCAGCATTGCTGGGGGCCGCTTCGCAGCCCAGCGGGGATAAATCCCCTCGCCACAAAGGCTCATCACCACCAGACAGGTCCAGTCCGTCACGCCTTGTCCTCATCCACCGCAGGCGCTGCCGGCAAGGTAAACCCCGACACCGAACGGCGCAGCTGACTGGCCATTTTCGCCAGGTTGCCGATGCTCTCGGCGGTGGCGGTGGAGCCCGACGAGGTTTGGGTGGTGATCTGCTGGATCACGTTCATGGTCAAGGAAATCTGCCCCGCCGAGGTGGTCTGTTGCTGCGCCGCGTTGGAAATGCTCTGGATAAGCGCCGCCAAGGTCTTGGACACACCCTCGATTTCCTCCAGGGCCACGCCGGCATCCTGGGCCAGTCGCGCGCCGCGCACCACTTCGGTGGTGGTCTGCTCCATGGAAATCACCGCTTCATTGGTATCGGCCTGGATCGCCCGCACCAGGGTCTCGATTTGCCGTGTCGCCGCCGACGAGCGCTCGGCCAGGCGCTGTACCTCATCGGCCACCACCGCGAACCCGCGCCCGGCATCACCGGCCATGGACGCCTGAATGGCGGCGTTGAGGGCCAGGATGTTGGTCTGGTCGGCGATGTCGTCGATCAGGCTGACGATGTCGCCAATCTCCTGGGACGACTCACCCAGGCGCTTGATGCGCTTGGCGGTGTCCTGGATCTGCTCGCGAATGTTGTCCATGCCATGAATGGTGTTGTGCACCACCTCATTACCCTTGTTGGCGATCTCCACCGACCGCTCGGCCACCGCCGACGATTCGGCGGCATTGGCCGATACCTGGTCGATGGACTGGGCCATTTCATTAATTGAAGTCGAAGCTTCGGAGATTTGCTGGGCCTGGTGCTCGGAAGCCTGGGCCAGGTGCATCGCCGTGGCCTGGGTTTCCTGCACGGCGGCGGCGACCTGGCCGGCGGTGAGGTTGATGGTCGCCACCAGGTCGCGCAGTTGGTCCACCGAGTAATTGATGGAGTCGGCGATAGTGCCGGTGAAGTCTTCGGTGACCGAGGCGGTAACGGTCAGGTCACCATCGGCCAGGTCTTCGATTTCATCCAGCAATCGCATGATCGCGTTCTGGTTACGCTCGTTCTTTTCCGCGGTTTCGTGCAACTGGCGATTGGTTTCGCGGACCATCACCAGCCCGATCAGGATGATCGACATCAACGCCAGCAAACCCAGCACATAGCCGCCGATGGTATTGATGGAACGCCCGCCGGCAAGGTTTTCGAAAGCCGTGGCCAGGTGCGAAGCCTCGTCGAGCAACGTCTGCGACAGGTTGAAGATGTTGCCGGCCGATTCCCGGACCTTGAACAGCTCCGGGGAGGTTTCGAGGATTTCATCCACCGAGCCCGAGACAAACTCGAACAGCTCGCTGATTTCGCTCAGGCGTGCCCGCGCATCGCGGTCCTGGACCTGGGAGATCTTCAGGGCCGGGTCACCTTGCAACATGCCATTGAGCACCTGGCCAAAACGCGCGGCGTCGCGACCGAAGGTGTCGGCGGCCTGGCTGGCGTTTTCGTCCCCTGCCAACACGGTATTCACCGCGCCGAGAATCCGCTCGGCCAGCAGCGACTGGCGCTGGGCCATGGCCACCTGGGCGGCCGGCGCGCCGCGCTGCAACAGGATCTCGACGACTTTTTCGTACTCGACCTGCAACTGCGGCACGGTTTCGGCCAAGGTCGCCGCCACCTGATGCAGCGACAGCACAGTCTGTTCACTGGAGAGAATGGCATCGGTGTTCTTGAGCAGACGCTCCCAGTCCAGCTGCACGGCGCGCATCTGCGGGCGCAGGGTGGCGGGCGCAGGTGGCAGGCCGGTCACCGGGTCGCCCTGCTTCAGGTAGCCCCAGCGCTGGGCGAAATCATTGCGCGCATCGCTCAACAGCTTGAACGCCGCCGCCTTGCCGGCAGCGGCTTCGGTGGCGTTCTTGGCGATGCGCTGGGACAGCACTCGCAATTCACCGGCATGGCCGATGTACTGCTTGTCGTAGGTGGATTGGGTATTGAGGTAAGCGAAGTTGGCGAACAGCAGCATGATGAAGACGATCAGCGCGACGAACAGCACGATGATCTGCGAACGACTGCGCGACGCTTCCAGTGGCTTGCCTGTTTTTGCTTTGATCATCGGTTCTCGCCTGTACTGCCCAATCCAACTTACAGCTATTAACTGTAAGCAAGCCTTTGTCGTGCAGCCTGCTCAACCAGTGCTGCTCTGTGGGAGCAAGGCTTGCCCGCGATGAGAACGACACAGTTTTCTCGCCAACCGAGACACTGCCATCGCGAGCAAGCTTTGCTCCCACCGGCTCGCTCCCACAAGGGGCCTGCGTTGCATCTCGTTAAATCGCCACATCCATGAACCCTGGCGAGCGCGCCAGGGCAAACGGGCTGAACACTTGCCACTCGCGCTCGCCGCAAAACCGCCCCCTGACGAAAACCGATTCGGGGCCATCGAGATCATCCACCAGCGTCGGTTCCAGACTGTCCTGGGCGAAATGCTGCAGCCCGAGAACTTCGTCCACCAGCAATCCGGCGAACACTTCGTCGTGATCCACCACCAGTACCCGACGCTGCTTACGCACCGGCGACAGCTCATGACCGAAGAAACCGCACAGGTCCATCAACGGCAACAATCGCCCGCGCAGGTTAGCCACCCCACGAACCCACGGCTTGACCCCGGGCAAATGTGTGTGACGTGGTTCGTGCAGCACTTCGCTGACTTCGCCCATCGGCGCCACGTACCAATGCTCGCCCAACCGAAAGCCGATGCCGCTCCAGCCGGCGCGATGGGTCGGCTGGGAGGGCAGGTCCGCCCCCAGCAACCGGCAACGCCGATCGATCTGCAGCAGCAGTTCGAATGCAGTCAGCGATTGGCTCATGGCTGCGCCGTCAACCCGCCAGCACTTTGTTCAGGGTCGCGATCAGGGTTTCTTCGTCCACCGGCTTGGTCAGGTAGTCCTTCGCGCCTTGACGCGTACCCCAGACCTTGTCGGTGTCCTGGTCCTTGGTGGTGATGATGATCACCGGGATGTGGCCGGTGTCCGGGTCCTTGGTCAACTGGCGCGTGGCCTGGAAACCGTTGAGGCCGGGCATGACGATGTCCATCAGCACCGCATCGGGTTTTTCCTGGCGGGCCAGGGCCACGCCATCGGCGCCGTTCTCGGCCTTCAGGACCTGATGGCCGTGCTTTTCCAGCATGCCGGTCAGTTTGTACATTTCAGTCGGCGAATCATCGACGATCAGAATTCGTGCCATGGTGTTCCCCATTTTCTTGTCGACCCCAGGCCCGATGGCCGAGTGTCATTAATGTGCCTGGTGCGGCTGGACAGCGGCAAAGCCCGGGACATGGGCCTGTATCGCGCCCAGCAGTTCTTCCTTGCTGAACGGCTTGGTCAAAAACTGATCGGAACCGACGATGCGCCCCTTGGCCTTGTCGAACAACCCGTCCCGGGACGACAGCATGATCACCGGCGTGGCCTTGAACGCGCTGTTGTTCTTGATCAGGGCACAGGTCTGGTAGCCATCGAGGCGCGGCATCATGATGTCGACAAAAATGATGCCCGGATGATGGTCGGCGATCTTGGCCAGGGCATCGAAGCCGTCGATAGCCGTGATCACCTCGCAGCCCACGTTGCGCAGCAAGGTTTCGGCGGTGCGGCGGATGGTCTTCGAGTCGTCGATGACCATGACCTTCAAGGCGCTGGGTTGCTGCGTGAGATGCTCTGCCATTGCCACTGCGAACCGATTTTTAACGCGTAAGTGTGATCGACAGCGCAAACCCTTGATGTTCAAGGCCCGCACGTCACATGGCAGCCTTTTTAGCACAGTCTCCATCGCCGATCTATCGGCCGCTCGGCGCGGTGGTTTTTCCTTGACCGCCAATCTTCCGGGCGCCACTCTGACGCCACTTTTTCACGCCATATGTGCCCAATCAAATTTCGAGGAACCAAGCCATGAGCGTACGCGTCGGCATTGTCATGGACCCTATCGCCAGCATTTCCTATAAAAAGGATAGCTCGCTGGCCATGCTGCTGGCCGCTCAAAAGCGCGGCTGGGAACTGTTCTACATGGAGCAGCGCGACCTCTACCAGGCCGAAGGCCAGGCGCGGGCGCGGATGAAACCGCTGAAAGTCTTCGCCAACCCGCAAAAGTGGTTCGAACTGGGCGAAGAAAGCGACGCACTGCTGAGTGACCTGGACGTGATCCTGATGCGCAAGGATCCGCCGTTCGACATGGAGTTCGTGTATTCCACCTACCTGCTGGAACAGGCTGAAAACGCCGGCGTGCTGGTGGTCAACAAGCCCCAGAGCCTGCGCGACTGCAACGAAAAGCTGTTCGCCACGCTGTTCCCGCAATGCACGCCGCCGACCATCGTCAGCCGGCGCCCGGACGTATTGCGCGAATTTGCCGACCATCACGGCGACGTGATCCTCAAGCCCCTGGACGGCATGGGCGGTTCCTCGATCTTCCGGCACACCGCCGGCCACCCGAACCTGTCGGTGATCCTGGAAACCCTGACCTTGCACGGCAAGCAGCAGATCATGATCCAGGGCTACCTGCCGGCCATCGTCGATGGTGACAAACGCATCCTGATGATCGACGGCGAGCCGGTGGACTATTGCCTGGCGCGTATTCCGGCAGCCGGCGAAACCCGCGGCAACCTGGCGGCCGGCGGGCGTGGCGAAGCCCGTCCGTTGACCGAGAAGGATCGCTGGATCGCCGCCCAGGTCGGCCCGACCCTGCGCGAGAAAGGCCTGCTGTTCGTGGGCCTGGACGTGATCGGCGAGCACCTGACGGAAATCAACGTCACCAGCCCGACGTGCATTCGCGAGATCGACAACGCCTTTGGCACGGACATCGGCGGCATGCTGATGGATGCCATCGATCAGAAGCTCAAGGCTCGTTGATCCAGATCTGCTGAAGGAAACCCACATTGCGTTATCATGCCCGGCCTGAAAAAAACGCGATGTTGGTTTCCTTGTCATGACACTTCCGTCCGATCTGCCCCTAGAGCTCGCCCATCGTGGCGTGCGCCCGGCTGATCGCCTCGGTTTTACCCTGTTCCTGGCGGCGCTGATCCACCTGGCCCTGCTGCTGGGCGTCGGGTTTGCCACGGTCGAGCCCAAGCAGATCAGCCAGACCCTGGAAATCACCCTGGCCACCTTCAAGAGCGAGACCAAGCCCAAGAAGGCCGATTTCCTCGCCCAGGAAAACCAGCAAGGCAGCGGCACCCTGGAAAAAAAGGCGATTCCCAAGACCACCGAGATCGCGCCGTTCCAGGACACCACGGTGCAGAAAGTCACCCCACCGCCAGCGGCCAAGCCCGAAGTGCAGGAGACCGCGCCCAAGGCCGCCGTGACCACCGTGGCACCAAAGCCGAAAAAAGCCCCGGCCAAGGAAGAGGTCAAGCCTGATCCCAAGCCCCAGGCCCCGGCACCGACTTTCGACAGCTCCCAGCTGTCCAGCGACATCGCCAGCCTGGAAGCCGAACTGGCCCAGGAGCAACAGCTGTACGCCAAGCGCCCGCGCATCCACCGCCTGAGCGCCGCCTCGACCATGCGCGACAAGGGCGCCTGGTACAAGGACGAATGGCGCAAGAAGGTCGAGCGCATCGGCAACCTCAACTACCCTGACGAAGCCCGGCGCAAACAGATCTACGGCAACCTGCGGCTAATGGTCTCGATCAATCGTGACGGCTCGTTGTACGAAGTGCTGGTGCTCGAATCCTCCGGCCAGCCACTGCTGGACCAGGCCGCCCAGCGAATCGTGCGCCTGGCCGCGCCGTTCGCACCGTTTACCGGCGATCTGTCGGACATCGACCGGCTGGAAATCATCCGCACCTGGAAATTCGCCCGGGGCGATCGCCTTTCCAGTAACTGACCCACCGCCAATCCCCTTGTGGGAGCGGGCTTGGTGGGAGCAAGGCTTGCCCGCGATGAAAACGCCGCGGTCTCTTGAGGACCGCAGCGCCTGGATCGCGAGCACCACACAGCCCACATTTGATCGGTGTCGCCTTCCAGATCGAGGCATTTCCTGCACATCCCCAGCTTGTCAGTTCGGCCCTGCGCCGCCACACTAGCGCCTATGAAAAACGTCAGCCCCACCTACCTCAAGCATCACTTCCTGATCGCCATGCCGCACATGGCCGATCCGAACTTTGCCCATACCTTGACGTACATCGTCGAGCACACGGCCAATGGGGCCATGGGGCTGGTGATCAATCGCCCGCAGGAACTGAACCTGGCGGACATTCTTGAGCAGTTGCGCCCCGACGTTGAACCGCCGCTCTTGTGCCAGCACGTGCCAATTTTCATCGGCGGCCCGGTGCAGACCGACCGCGGCTTCGTACTCCACCCGTCGGGCCCCAAATACCAGGCCACCGTGGATCTGGACGGTGTGTCACTGTCCACCTCCCAGGACGTGCTGTTCGCCATCGCCGACGGCGTCGGCCCGGAAAAAAGCCTGATCGCCCTCGGCTATGCCGGCTGGGAACCTGGGCAACTGGAAGCCGAACTGGCCGATAACGCCTGGCTGACCTGCCCGTTCGACGCCGACATCCTGTTCAACACCAGCAGCGAACTGCGCCTGGAAGCGGCGGCCAGCCGGTTGGGGGTCAACCTCAGCCTGCTCACCAGCCAGGCAGGACACGCCTGATGGCCCTGCGCTTGTTGCTGGGCTTCGATTACGGCACCAAACAGATCGGCGTGGCGGTCGGCCAGGTCATCACCGGCCAGGCCCGCGAGTTGTGTACATTGAAGGCGCAGAACGGTGTTCCAGACTGGAACCAGGTCGAAGCGCTGATCAAGGAATGGAAACCCGATGCCGTGGTGGTCGGCCTGCCGCTGAACATGGACGGCACGCCCAGCGATATGTGCCTGCGCGCCGAAAAGTTCGCCCGCCGGCTCAATGGCCGCTTCAACCTGCCCTTCTATACCCATGACGAGCGCCTGACCACTTTCGAGGCCAAGGGCGAGCGCCTGGTGCGCGGTGGGCAGAAAGGCAGTTACCGCGACAACCCGGTGGACGCCATCGCCGCCGCCCTGCTGCTGCAAGGCTGGCTCGACGCGAACGCCGCCCTGTTCGAAACCTGATTTTTTACAAAGCGCCGCCAAGGCGCTTTCTTTTAGCGACAAACCGCGCCACCCACCACCGGCCCGGGAACCTGAAGGAGCCAGCATGAGCCTGCCCAATCCTGCCGAACTGATCAGCCAGATGGCGATTCGTCTCACGGCGCACCTGGAACAACGCGGCATCAGCGAACCGCGCTATATCGGCATTCGCACCGGTGGCGTCTGGGTCGCCCAGGCCTTGCTCGATGAACTGGGCAGCCAAGCGCCCCTGGGCACCCTGGACGTGTCGTTCTACCGCGACGACTTCAGCCAGAACGGCCTGCACCCACAAGTGCGCCCCTCGGCCCTGCCGTTCGAGATCGAAGGCCAGCACCTGGTCTTGATCGATGATGTACTGATGAGCGGCCGGACCATCCGCGCCGCCATGAACGAACTGTTCGACTACGGCCGCCCGGCCAGCGTGACGCTGGTGTGCCTGCTGGACCTGGACGCCGCCGAGTTGCCGATCCGGCCGAACGTGGTCGGTGCGACGCTGACGCTGGCCGCCCACGAGCGGGTCAAGCTCTCCGGCCCGTCGCCGCTGCAACTCGAACTGCAAGACTTTGCCCTTTAACTGCCCTTGTAAGAGTCCATCGCGATGACGCCTCTCGAAACCAAGCGCCCGCTGCAGCTCAACGATCAGGGCCAGCTGCGGCACTTCCTGTCCCTCGACGGCCTGCGCCGCGAGCTGCTGACGGAAATCCTCGACACTGCCGACTCGTTCCTCGAAGTCGGTGCCCGGGCAGTGAAGAAAGTCCCGTTGCTGCGCGGCAAGACCGTGTGCAACGTGTTCTTCGAAAACTCCACCCGCACCCGCACCACCTTCGAACTGGCGGCCCAACGGCTGTCGGCGGACGTGATTACCCTGAACGTGTCCACGTCCTCGGCGAGCAAGGGCGAAACCCTGCTCGACACCCTGCGCAACCTTGAAGCCATGGCTGCCGACATGTTCGTCGTGCGCCACGGCGATTCCGGCGCGGCGCACTTCATTGCCGAACACGTGTGCCCGCAAGTGGCGATCATCAATGGCGGCGACGGCCGTCATGCCCACCCGACCCAGGGCATGCTGGACATGCTGACCATCCGTCGGCACAAGGGCAGTTTCGAGAACCTGTCGGTGGCCATCGTCGGCGACATCCTGCACTCGCGAGTGGCCCGCTCGAACATGCTGGCCCTCAAGACCCTCGGCTGCCCGGACATCCGCGTGATCGCGCCGAAAACCCTGCTGCCCATCGGCGTCGAGCAGTACGGCGTGAAGGTCTACACCGACATGACCGAAGGCCTCAAGGATGTGGACGTGGTGATCATGCTGCGCCTGCAACGTGAGCGCATGACCGGCGGCCTGCTGCCTAGCGAAGGCGAGTTCTACCGCCTGTTCGGCCTGACCACCGCCCGCCTGGCCGGGGCCAAGCCGGATGCCATCGTCATGCACCCGGGGCCGATCAACCGCGGCGTGGAGATCGAGTCGGCGGTGGCCGACGGGCCGCACTCGGTGATTCTCAACCAGGTGACCTACGGCATCGCCATCCGCATGGCCGTGCTGTCCATGGCCATGAGCGGGCAAACGGCCCAGCGCCAATTCGACCAGGAGAACGCCCAGTGAAGCTCAGCATTCTCGGCGCACGCGTGATCGATCCAGCCAGTGGCCTGGATCAAGTGACTGATATCCATATCGATGCCTGCAAGATCGTCGCCCTGGGCGCCGCGCCGGCCGGTTTCGTGGCGGTCGAGACCGTCGACGCCCAAGGCCTGGTGGCCGCCCCCGGCCTGGTGGACCTGAACGTCGCCCTGCGCGAACCGGGCTACAGCCGCAAAGGCAGCATCGTCAGCGAAACCCGTGCCGCTGCCGCCGGTGGCGTGACCAGCCTGTGCTGCCCGCCGCAGACCAAACCGGTGCTGGACACCTCGGCCGTAGCCGAACTGATCCTCGACCGCGCCCGCGAGGCCGGCAACACCAAGGTCTTCCCGATTGGCGCACTGAGCAAGGGCCTGGACGGCGAGCAACTGGCCGAGCTCATCGCCCTGCGCGACGCCGGTTGCGTGGCATTTGGCAACGGCCTGAACAGTTTCCGCAATACCCGTACCCTGTGCCGCGCCCTGGAATACGCGGCGACCTTCGGCCTGACGGTGATCTTCAACTCCCAGGACCACGACCTGGCCGAAGGCGGCCTGGCCCACGAGGGCCCGACCGCCAGCTTCCTCGGCCTGCCGGGCATTCCGGAAACCGCCGAGACCGTAGCCTTGGCCCGGGATCTGCTGTTGGTGGAACAAAGCGGCGTGCGCGCCCACTTCAGCCAGTTGACCAGTGCTCGCGGCGCGGCGCTGATCGCCCAGGCCCAGGCCCGTGGCCTGCCGGTGACCGCCGATGTGGCGCTGTACCAATTGATCCTGACCGACGAAGCGCTGATCGACTTCAACAGCGTCTACCACGTCCAGCCGCCGCTGCGCACCCGCGCCGACCGCGAGGGCTTGCGCGAGGCGGTGAAATCCGGGGTGATCTCGGCCATTTCCAGCCACCACCAGCCCCATGAGCGCGATGCCAAGCTGGCACCATTCGGCGCCACCGAGCCGGGTATCAGCAGCGTCGAACTGCTGCTGCCGCTGGCCCTGACACTGGTGGAAGACGGCTTGCTCGACCTGCCGACCTTGCTCGCACGCCTGAGCGCCGGCCCGGCCCAGGCGCTGCAATTGCCGGCAGGGAAACTGGCGGTTGGCGCGGCGGCGGACCTGGTGCTGTTCGACCCAGCCGCGTCCACCGTGGCCGGCGAAGCCTGGCGTTCCAAGGGTGACAACTGTCCGTTCCTGGGCCACAGCTTACCGGGTGTGGTGCGCTACACCTTGATGGATGGGCGGATCACCCACCAGGCCTGATACCGCGTCGCTCCTATCGCGAGCAGGCTCGCTCCCACAGAGGGATCTTCGGTGAACACATGATGTGTGAACACCTCGATCCAATGTGGGAGCGAGCCTGCTCGCGATGCAAGCGACTCGGTCTTACTGGAAAGCCCCCCGCTTCTGCGCATTCCGAATCGAAACCTGATCATTCAGGGTCCAGAAGTCATACAGCACCCCCAGGAAAAACACCCCACCCGTCAGCAGGTAGATAATCCCGCTGAGCCACTTGCCCTGATACATCCGGTGTACGCCAAGCACCCCGAGAAACGTCAGCAGGATCCACGCCACGCTGTATTCGATAGGCCCTGGGGTGAAACGCAGGTCCGCTTCGCGATCCATGGCCGGGATCAGGAACAGGTCGATCAACCAACCAATGCCCAGCAGGCCGAAGGTGAAGAACCAGATCGTGCCCGTGACCGGCTTGCCGTAATAGAAACGGTGGGCCCCGGTGAAACCGAAAATCCACAGCAGATACCCGATGACTTTGCTGTGGGTATCGCGGATCGCATCCTGCTGATAGCTGTTCATGAATGGCCTCTTTTGCCTCGATAGATAAATTTTTTCGGATTTTTTGTGACTTTTTTGTGTCTCGCCGACAAGCGGTCCTGAGCAACTTTGAACCAAGGAAACCCCCGTGGTGTCGGGGTTCTGTCGGACAATCGGGTCAATTTGTCACAATCATGCGGGGTTGGCGCCAAGTTTCGAATCGACAAACGGCCTCGGAACAGCGAAAAAAGCTGTTATAAAGTTGCGCGCTAACCTTTAAGAGCCCTGCCTAATGCGTCCATTTTTCAAGACATGGCTAACCATTTGCCTATTATTGCCACTGGCCGCCCACGCCACCAATCGTGAGCAACGTCTTCCCAACGTCAACGGCTACACCCCGAAATCCCATGTTTCTGCTTCCTTGAGCAAGAACAAGCCAAGCGCCCAGCGCTTGAGCACGGCCAACAGCAAGCTGGTTCCGCCGATGGCGACCAAAGCAAGCAGCAACGTGCTGAGTCGCGCCGTGAATGTACTCGGCACACCTTATCGTTGGGGCGGCAGTAGCCCAAGTAAAGGCTTCGATTGCAGCGGCTTGGTGAAATACGCCTTCAACGACGCCACCTTCGACCTGCCACGCACCTCCAATGCGATGGCTGCCGGTCATGGCGAGAAAGTCGAACGCAAGGATCTCAAGCCCGGCGACCTGATTTTCTTCAAGCTCAAGAGCCGCCGAGTCAATCACGTGGCCATCTACCTGGGCAACGACCGTTTCATCCACGCTCCGCGCCGTGGCAAGTCGGTGACTATCGACACGCTGAACAAGCCGTACTGGGACACCCATTACGTGGTGGCCAAGCGGGTTCTGCCGAAGGAGCCGGGGGCGATGCGCGTGGTTCAGCGCTGATCTGAAGCCTACATGGCTCTTTTGTGGCGAGGGAGCTTGCTCCCTCGCCACAGGGCTACACCACCTCCCCCGCTAGAAATTATCCGGCGAACGCGCCCGTTCCCGCGCATGTTCGCGGCTGATCAAGCCTTTGTTCACCAAATCCTTCAAACACATATCCAGCGTCTGCATCCCCAGTGAACCACCGGTCTGGATGGCCGAGTACATTTGCGCCACCTTGTCCTCGCGGATCAGGTTCCGGATGGCCGAGGTGCCCAGCATGATTTCATGCGCCGCGATCCGGCCGCCGCCGATCTTCTTGACCAGCGTCTGGGAAATCACCGCCTGCAACGATTCCGACAACATCGAGCGAACCATGGACTTCTCGTCACCGGGGAACACGTCCACCACTCGGTCAATGGTCTTGGCCGCCGATGTGGTGTGCAGTGTGCCGAACACCAGATGCCCGGTTTCCGCGGCGGTCAGCGCCAGGCGGATGGTCTCCAGGTCACGCATCTCCCCTACCAGGATCACGTCCGGATCCTCCCGCAGGGCCGATCGCAGGGCCGTGGAGAACCCCTGAGTGTCGCGGTGCACCTCGCGCTGGTTGATCAGGCACTTGCGCGGTTCGTGAACGAACTCGATAGGGTCTTCAATGGTGAGGATGTGATGGTGCTTGTGGCTGTTCAAATGGTCGATCATGGCTGCCAGGGTGGTGGACTTGCCCGAACCGGTCGGCCCGGTCACCAACACCAGCCCGCGCGGCGCCTCGGTCACTTTGCGAAACACCTCGCCCATCCCCAGGTCTTCCATGGTCAGGACTTTCGACGGAATGGTCCGGAATACCGCCCCCGCGCCGCGATTCTGGTTGAAGGCGTTGACCCGGAACCGCGCCACACCCGGCACGTCGAAGGAAAAGTCGGTCTCCAGAAACTTTTCGTAATCTACTCGTTGCCGGTCGTTCATGATGTCGTAGATCAGTTCATGGACCTGCTTGTGGTCCAGCGCCGGCAGGTTGATGCGCCGCACATCGCCATCGACGCGGATCATCGGCGGCAACCCGGCGGACAGGTGCAGGTCCGACGCCCCCTGTTTGGCGCTGAACGCCAGCAGTTCAGTGATATCCATAGCGCTCCTCAATTCCAGTAGAATGCCGCGAACCTCAGACCCGCTGGCGCTTCTTTATGTCCACGATAGCAGACAACATCGCTCAGGTTAGATCGCGTATCCGCGCTGCGGAGCAGGCCGCCCAACGTGCCGAACACAGTGTCCAGCTGCTGGCCGTAAGCAAGACCAAGCCCGCCCAGGCCCTGCGCGAAGCTTATGCCGCGGGCCTGCGGGACTTCGGCGAGAATTATCTGCAAGAGGCCCTGGGCAAACAGGTCGAACTGACCGACCTGCCCTTGATCTGGCACTTCATCGGCCCCATTCAATCGAACAAGACGCGTGCTATCGCCGAACACTTCGACTGGGTGCATTCCGTGGATCGCTTGAAAATTGCACAGCGCCTGTCCGAGCAACGCCCGGCCGAGTTGCCGCCGCTGAACATCTGCATCCAGGTCAATGTCAGCGGTGAAGCCAGCAAGTCCGGCTGCACCCCGGCAGACCTGCCCGCCCTGGCCAGCGCCATCAGCGCCTTGCCGCGCTTGAAGCTGCGTGGGCTGATGGCGATTCCCGAGCCCACCGAAGAGCGCGCCGCCCAGGACGCAGCCTTCGCCGCCGTTCAAAACCTGCAAACCAGCCTGGAGCTGCCGCTGGACACCCTTTCCATGGGCATGAGCCACGACCTTGAGTCGGCCATCGCCCAGGGCGCCACCTGGGTGCGCATCGGAACCGCCCTGTTCGGCGCCCGCGACTACGGTCAATCCTGAACCATGGCCGACTCATCTCTTTATAAGGACCTGTCATGAGCAACACGCGTATTGCCTTCATCGGCGCCGGCAACATGGCCGCCAGCCTGATCGGCGGCCTGCGGGCCAAGGGCCTGGACGCTTCCCTGATCCGCGCCAGCGATCCGGGTGAAGAGACCCGCAACCGAGTGAGCACCGAACACGGCATCGAAACCTTCGCCGACAACGCCCAGGCCGTCGACGGTGCGGACGTCGTCGTGCTGGCGGTCAAGCCACAGGCGATGAAAACCGTGTGCGAGGCCCTGCGCCCCAGCCTCAAGCCCCAGCAACTGGTGGTGTCGATTGCCGCCGGCATCACCTGCGCCAGTATGAACAACTGGCTCGGCGAACAGCCGATCGTACGCTGCATGCCCAACACCCCGGCGCTGCTGCGCCAGGGCGTCAGCGGCCTGTTCGCCACGGCCCAGGTGTCCACCGCACAACGGCAACAGGCCGAGGAGCTGCTGTCAGCCGTCGGCCTGGCGCTGTGGCTGGACACCGAACAGCAACTGGACGCCGTCACCGCCGTCTCCGGCTCGGGCCCGGCGTACTTCTTCCTGCTGATCGAAGCCATGACCGCCGCCGGCGAGAAACTCGGCCTGCCCCGGGATATCGCCGCGCAGTTGACCTTGCAGACCGCATTGGGGGCCGCGCACATGGCCGTGTCCAGCGACGTCGATGCGGCCGAGCTGCGCCGCCGCGTGACCTCGCCGGCCGGCACCACCGAAGCGGCCATCAAATCATTCCAGGCCGGGGGCTTCGAAGCCCTGGTGGAAAAAGCACTCGGCGCCGCCGCGCACCGCTCGGCCGAGATGGCCGAACAACTGGGCCAATAAGGAGCCATTCATGATTGGATTGAACACCGCAGCGGTCTATGTGCTGCAAACCCTCGGCAGCCTGTATCTGCTGATCGTGCTGATGCGTTTCGTACTGCAACTGGTGCGCGCCAACTTCTACAACCCGCTGTGCCAGTTCGTCGTCAAGGCTACCCAGCCGCTGCTCAAGCCTTTGCGCCGGATCATCCCCAGCCTGTTCGGCCTGGACATGTCGTCGCTGGTGCTGGCGATCCTCGTGCAACTGGCGCTGATGGCCCTGACCCTGCTGCTGACCTACGGCACCACCGGCAACCCACTGCAACTGCTGATCTGGTCGATCATTGGCGTGACCGCGCTGTTCCTGAAGATCTTCTTCTTCGCCATGATCATCAGCGTGATCCTGTCGTGGGTCGCTCCGGGCAGCCACAATCCGGGCGCCGAGCTGGTCAACCAGATCTGCGAGCCGGCCCTGGCGCCGTTCCGTCGTATCGTGCCGAACCTTGGCGGCCTGGATATTTCGCCGATCCTGGCGTTCATGGTGCTCAAGCTGATCGACATGCTGGTGATCAACAACCTGGCAGCGATGACCATGATGCCGGAAATCCTGCGCCTGCTGATCTGACCCGGTGAGCTACTTTCGCTGGGACGGCGACGATCTGATCCTGGAATGTCACCTGCAACCGGCAGCCCGCAGCGATGACTTCGCCGGGCTGCACGGTGACCGCCTGAAGATCCGCCTCACCGCCCCGCCGGTCGAGGGCAAGGCCAATGCCTACCTGATGGCATTCCTGGCCAAGGCGTTTGGCGTGTCCAAGAGCCAGGTCAGCCTGATCAGCGGCGAATTGAACCGACAGAAACGGGTGCGGATTCATTCGCCGAAGAAGCTGCCGGAGCTGCCAGGCCTGACACGGGCCTGATCGGTTAGCGCCGATCTTGTGGCGAGGGGACTTATCCCCGCTGGGCTATCCGTCGCCTCGGCGTGTCTGGCGGATCGCATTAGCTGTGTTGGGGCTGCTACGCAGCCCAACGGGGATAAATCCCCTCGCCACAGTTAAATCGCCCAGCCGCGCCTTTGCTTGCCGCCTGCCACAGCGGTCTTTAGACTTACGCCTCATTTCAACGCGAGCAGGGTCGATGCCAACTGCCTTTCCCCCCGATTCCGTTGGTCTGGTGACGCCGCAAATGGCGCATTTCAGCGAGCCCCTGGCCCTGGCCTGCGGCCGTTCGTTGCCGGCCTATGACCTGATCTACGAAACCTACGGCACCCTCAATGCCACGGCGAGCAATGCCGTGCTGATTTGCCACGCCTTGTCGGGGCATCACCACGCCGCCGGCTACCACAGCGTCGACGACCGCAAACCCGGCTGGTGGGACAGTTGCATCGGCCCGGGCAAGCCCATCGACACCAGCAAATTCTTCGTAGTCAGCCTGAACAACCTCGGCGGCTGCAACGGCTCCACCGGCCCCAGCAGCCTCAACCCGGACACCGGCAAGCCCTTCGGCGCCGATTTTCCAGTGCTGACGGTGGAAGACTGGGTCCACAGCCAGGCGCGCCTGGCCGATCGCCTCGGCATCGCCCAGTGGGCAGCCGTGATCGGCGGCAGCCTGGGGGGCATGCAGGCCTTGCAGTGGACCATCACCTACCCGGACCGCGTGCGCCATTGCCTGGCAATCGCCTCGGCACCCAAGCTGTCGGCGCAGAACATCGCCTTCAACGAAGTGGCGCGCCAGGCGATCCTCACCGACCCTGAATTCCACGGCGGCTCGTTCCAGGAACACGGCGTGATCCCCAAGCGCGGGTTGATGCTGGCGCGGATGGTCGGGCACATCACCTACCTGTCCGACGACTCCATGGGCGAAAAATTCGGCCGTGGCCTCAAGAGCGAAAAGCTCAACTACGACTTCCACAGCGTCGAGTTCCAGGTCGAGAGCTACCTGCGCTATCAGGGTGAAGAGTTCTCCGGGCGCTTCGACGCCAACACCTACCTGTTGATGACCAAGGCACTGGACTACTTCGATCCGGCAGCGAACTTCGACGATAACCTGGCAAAAACCTTCGCCAATGCCACCGCCAAGTTCTGCGTGATGTCGTTCACCACTGACTGGCGCTTCTCCCCGGCGCGCTCCCGGGAGCTGGTGGACGCGCTGATGGCCGCGCGCAAGGACGTCTGCTACCTGGAAATCGACGCGCCCCAGGGCCACGACGCCTTTTTGATCCCGATCCCGCGCTACCTGCAGGCGTTCGGCAACTACATGAACCGTATAACGCTGTGAGGACGCCATGAGAGCCGATCTGGAAATCATCCAGGAATGGATCCCCGCCGGCAGCCGCGTGCTTGACCTGGGCTGCGGCAACGGCGAACTGCTGACCTGGCTGCGGGACAACAAGCAAGTCAGCGGCTACGGCCTGGAAAACGACCCGGACAACATCGCCGAGTGCGTCGCCAAGGGCATCAACGTCATCGAGCAGGACCTGGACAAGGGCCTGGGCAACTTCGCCAGCAACAGCTTCGACATCGTGGTCATGACCCAGGCCCTGCAAGCGGTGCACTACCCGGACAAGATCCTCGACGAAATGCTGCGGGTCGGGCGCCAGTGCATCATCACCTTCCCCAACTTCGGCCACTGGCGTTGCCGCTGGTACCTGGCGAGCAAGGGTCGCATGCCGGTCTCGGAGTTCCTGCCCTACACCTGGTACAACACGCCGAACATCCACTTCTGCACTTTCGCCGACTTCGAGGCGCTGTGCCGCGAACGCGAAGCCAAGGTCATCGATCGCCTGGCCGTGGACCAGCAGCACCGCCACGGGTGGGCCAGCAAGCTATGGCCTAATCTGTTAGGTGAGATAGGCATCTATAGGGTCAGTAGTCCGGGCCTTACCGATTACCAGGTCGCGGTGTGAGCCCCGGCCTCACCAGGAGCACGACATGAAACGTCTAGGGTTGCTTCTCATCACCGCTTGCCTGAGCGTTGGCGCCATGGCCGCCGACGTTATCAAAGGCGAGCGCAAGGAAGTGTTCGGTGATATCACCGTGCACTACAACACCTTCAACTCCACCTTCCTGACGCCGGAGATCGCCAAGAATGCCGAGCTGATCCGCAGCAAGCAACAGGGCGTGATCAACGTCTCGGTGCTCAAGGATGGCAAGCCCTTGATGGCCCAGGTCAGTGGCAAGGTGAAAGACCTCACCAGCCAGAGCATCCCGCTGCAATTCAAGCAGGTGACCGAACAAGGCGCGATCTACTACATCGCCCAGTACCCGGTGCCCCAGCAGGAAACCCGCACCTTCGAGATCAAGGTGCAAACCGGCGACAAGATCAACACCATCAACTTCAACCAGGAACTGTTCCCGGGCCAATGATCAACTTCACCCAACTCGTACTGGCCAGCCACAACGCCGGCAAACTCAAGGAACTGCAGGCCATGCTCGGCGGCTCGGTGCAGTTGCGCTCGATTGGCGAGTTCAGCCAGGTGGAACCGGAAGAGACCGGTCTGTCGTTCGTCGAGAACGCCATCCTCAAGGCCCGCAATGCCGCCCGCATCTCGGGCCTGCCGGCGCTGGCCGACGATTCCGGGCTGGCAGTGGACTTCCTCGGCGGCGCGCCGGGCATTTATTCGGCCCGCTACGCGGACGGCAAAGGGGACGCGGCGAACAACGCCAAGCTGCTCGAAGCCCTCAAAGACGTGCCCGAAGCCGAGCGCGGCGCGCAGTTCGTGTGCGTGCTGGCCCTGGTGCGCCATGCCGATGACCCGTTGCCGATCCTCTGCGAAGGCTTGTGGCACGGACGCATTCTCACCGAAGCCAGCGGCGAGCACGGTTTTGGCTATGACCCGTTGTTCTGGGTGCCGGAGCGTAATTGCTCCAGCGCCGAGCTGGGGCCGGTGGAAAAGAACCAACTGAGCCACCGCGCCCGCGCCATGGCCCTGCTGCGTCAACGCCTGGGCCTGCGATGATCGATGATGCTCCGGCACCGCTGATTCACGGCGGTGCACAAACGCCTCGGGCGCCGCTGCCGGTGCTGCCGCCCCTGGCGTTGTACGTGCACATCCCGTGGTGCGTGCGCAAATGTCCGTATTGCGACTTCAACTCCCACACCGCCAGCCCGCAATTGCCGGAAGAAGAGTACGTCGACGCCCTGCTGGCCGACCTCGACCAGGATCTGCACGCGGTCTATGGTCGTCCGTTGAGCTCGATCTTTTTCGGTGGCGGCACCCCGAGCCTGTTCAGTGCCCAGGCCCTGGGCCGGTTGCTCAAGGGCGTCGAAGCACGCATTCCCTTCGCCCAGGACATTGAAATCACCCTGGAAGCCAATCCCGGCACCTTCGAGCAAGAAAAATTCGTCGCTTACCGGGCCTTGGGCATCAATCGCCTGTCCATCGGCATCCAGAGCTTCCAGCAGGCCAAGCTCGAGGCCTTGGGCCGGATCCACAACGGTGACGAGGCGGTGCGCGCCGCCGGCATGGCTCGCCAGGCCGGGTTCGACAACTTCAACCTCGACCTGATGCACGGCCTGCCCGACCAGTCCCTCGACGACGCCTTGAGCGACCTGCGCCAGGCCATCGCCTTGAAGCCGACTCATCTGTCCTGGTACCAGCTGACGCTGGAGCCGAACACGGTGTTCTGGAATCAGCCGCCGACGTTGCCCGAAGACGACACGTTGTGGGACATCCAGGAAGCCGGACAAGCCCTGCTGGCCGAGCACGGCTACGCCCAGTACGAAGTCTCGGCCTACGCCCAACCCGGTCGGGCGGCGCGGCATAACCTCAATTACTGGAGCTTCGGCGACTTCATTGGCATCGGCGCCGGCGCCCATGGCAAGCTCAGCCATCCGGACGGGCGCATCGTACGCACCTGGAAGACGCGCCTGCCCAAGGATTACCTCAACCCGGCCAAACGCTTCCTGGCGGGCGAGAAAACCCTGGCCAACGAAGAGCTGCCATTCGAGTTCCTGATGAACGCCCTGCGCCTGACCGCAGGCGTGGAATCGCGGCTGTACCCGGAGCGCACCGGGCTGTCCCTGCAAAGCCTGGCCGAAGGCCGGCGCGAGGCCGAACAAAGCGGGTTGTTGCAGGTCGAACCGGAACGTCTGGCGGCCACCGAGCGCGGACAGCTGTTTCTCAATGACTTGCTGCAGAAATTTCTGAGCTGATCAACACAAGGAAATCGAATGGATCTGGTACTCGACCTGCTGGCCACCGTGTCCCGCTGGAGCCGCAGCAACCTGTCGGAAATCTCCCTGGCATTGGTAGGCTGCCTGCTGGTGCTGTTTGGTGCCGACATCAAGGGCTGGGTCGAACAACGCCTGGGCAGCATCGCCGGCGCCTTGCGCGTTCCACTGATCGCCCTGCTGTGCATGATCGGCAGCGGCGCGGCACTGATCTACGCCACGCCATGGGTCGTCCGAGGTTTGAGCCAGTTCAACAACTACAGCCTGGCGCCGGTGTTGTTGGTGGTGCTGGTGTTGATTGGTGTCGTGGCGGATCGGCGCTGACCCTACAGACACCAGAAAACAAATGTGGGAGCGGGCTTCTGTGGGAGCAAAGCTTGCTCGCGATGCAGGCAACTCGGGGTTGAAGTGGGTACCGAGGTGCTGCTATCGCTGGCAAGCCTTGCTCCCACAAAGCCTTGCTCCCACAGTTTTTACCGCGTGATGCTTACGCCACCTTCTCGAACTTCAAATCCCAAACCCCATGCCCAAGGCGTTCGCCACGGCGCTCGAACTTGGTGATCGGCCGTTCGGCCGGGCGTGGCACGCACTTGCCATCTTCGGCCAGGTTGCGGTAGCCCGGGGCGACATTCATCACTTCCAGCATGTATTCGGCATAGGGTTCCCAGTCGGTGGCCATGTGCAGCACACCGCCGACCTTCAACTTGCTGCGCACCAGTTCAGCGAACGATGCCTGGACGATACGACGCTTGTGATGGCGACTCTTGTGCCATGGGTCCGGGAAGAACAGCATCAGCCGATCGAGGCTGTTGTCAGCCACGCAGCGGTTGAGCACTTCGATGGCGTCGCAATCGTAGACCCGCAGGTTGGTCAACCCTTGAGTCAGCACGCCATTGAGCAGCGCACCGACGCCGGGACGGTGGACTTCCACACCAATGAAATCCTGTTCAGGCGAAGCTGCGGCCATTTCCAGCAACGAATGGCCCATGCCGAAGCCGATTTCCAGCGAGCGCGGGGCCGAGCGGCCGAAGACCTGGTCAAAATCCACCGGGGCATCGGCAAGCGGCAGGACAAACAGCGGCGCGCCCTGCTCCAGGCCGCGCTGCTGGCCCTCGGTCATGCGCCCGGCGCGCATCACAAAACTCTTGATGCGCCGGTGTTGGCGCTCTTCGCCTTCTTCCGGCAGGACCGGCGTGTCGTTCGATTCAGTCATCAATGGCTCTTACTTGATCAGACCATCCAGCGGCGAGGAGGCGCTGGCGTAGAGTTTTTTCGGCATGCGACCGGCCAGGTACGCCAGGCGCCCGGCGACAATCGCGTGTTTCATGGCTTCGGCCATCAGGATCGGTTGCTGGGCGTGGGCGATGGCGGAGTTCATCAGCACCGCTTCGCAACCCAGCTCCATGGCGATGGTGGCATCGGAAGCGGTACCGACACCGGCATCCACCAACACCGGGATCTTCGCTTCTTCAAGGATGATCTGCAGGTTGTACGGGTTGCAGATCCCCAGGCCCGTGCCGATCAGGCCGGCCAGCGGCATGACCGCGATACAGCCGATTTCCGCCAGTTGGCGGGCGATGATCGGGTCATCGCTGGTGTAGACCATCACGTCGAAACCTTCCTTGACCAGGGTTTCGGCGGCCTTGAGGGTCTCGATCACGTTGGGGAACAGGGTTTTCTGGTCCGCCAGCACTTCCAGTTTCACCAGGTTGTGGCCGTCGAGCAGCTCACGGGCCAGGCGACAGGTGCGCACGGCCTCGATGGCGTCGAAGCAGCCGGCGGTGTTCGGCAGGATGGTGTAGCGATCCGGCGGCAGGATATCCAGCAGGTTCGGTTCGCCCGGGTTCTGGCCGATGTTGGTGCGGCGCACGGCGACGGTTACGATTTCGGCGCCCGAGGCCTCGATAGCCAGGCGGGTTTCTTCCATGTCACGGTATTTGCCGGTGCCTACCAGCAAGCGCGACTGGTAGGTACGACCGGCCAGGACGAAGGGCTTGTCGCTACGAACGATGCTCATGGGAAATCCTCTGTTGGGGTGAGGTTCTTGCGAAATGCTGCGAAACCGAAGCGACTAGCCGCCGCCGATGGCATGGACCACTTCGACCGAATCGCCATCGTTCAACGTGGTTTCGGCGTGCTGGCTGCGCGGGACGATATCCAGATTGAGCTCCACCGCGACGCGACGTCCGGCAAGTTCCAGACGGGTCAGCAGGGCCGCGACGGTCTCACCGTCGGGCAGATCAAGGGGTTCGCCGTTCAACTGAATGCGCATGCCGGATGCCGCCATCATTTTTAGGGGCTGGCATTCTAGCCCGATCAGTCTGGGTGACCCAAGCCATTCGTCATGAAATGGACTGCCCGGTCAGCCCAGCCGCCAGGCGGCAAGCCCCAGGCACAGCCAGCCGATCAGGAACGCCACGCCGCCAAACGGCGTGATGATGCCCAGCTTGCTGATGCCTGTGAGGGTCAACAGGTACAGGCTACCGGAGAACAACAGGATGCCCACCACAAAGGAAACCCCGGCCCAGGTGACGATGCGCCCGGGGATGTGCGTGGCCAGCAGCGCGACGCCCAGCAGGGCCAGGGTGTGCACCAGTTGATAGGTGACGCCCGTGTGGAAAATCGCCAGGTAATCGGCGCTCAGGCGATTTTTCAGGCCGTGGGCGGCAAACGCCCCCAGTGCCACGCCTGTGAAGCCGAAAAAAGCAGCCAGCATCAGAAAGCTACGCAGCATGAGAACTCCAATCAGACTCGGGGGACAGGGTCTGTATAATGGCCCGCTCGACGGGTTCGGCCAAGCCATCTCTATGCTGCGTTTATTGTTTCGACGATTCCTTAAAGCCCTGCTCTGGTTCGCCGTCGGCAGCGTTGTGCTCGTGCTGCTGTTTCGCGTGGTGCCGCCACCGTTCACCGCGCTGATGATCGAGCGCAAGGTCGAATCCTGGTTCGGTGGCGAACCGATTGACCTGCAACGCACCTGGCAGCCTTGGGACCGGATCTCCGATAGCCTGAAGGTCGCGGTGATTGCCGGTGAAGACCAGAAATTCCCCGAGCACTGGGGGTTCGACATCGGCGCGATCCAGGCCGCGTTCGCCCACAATGGGCGTGGCGGTTCGATTCGCGGTGCCAGCACCCTCAGCCAGCAAGTGTCCAAGAACCTGTTCCTGTGGTCGGGTCGCAGTTGGCTGCGCAAAGGGCTGGAGGCCTGGTTCACTGGGCTGATCGAAGTGTTCTGGCCCAAGCAGCGGATCCTCGAGGTGTATCTCAACAGCGTCGAGTGGGATGACGGTGTGTTCGGGGCTGAAGCCGCAGCGCGCCACCATTTCAGGGTCAGCGCCGACGGCTTGTCCCGCCAACAGGCCAGCCTGCTGGCGGCAGTCCTGCCGAATCCGCGCAAGTGGAGCGCCAGCCGGCCGAGCCCTTACGTGCTGCGGCGCGCGAGCTGGATTCGCCAGCAGATGAGCCAGTTGGGGGGCGACAGTTATTTGCTGGAACTCGATCATGCGCGCCGGGCGCCTTGGGCGCAGTAGCCGCAACCCGGGTCCCTTGTGAGAGCAAGCCTGCTCGCGATAGCGGTATATCAGTCAACATTTACGCTGGCAGATCTATCGCCATCGCGAGCAGGCTCGCTCCCACAAGGGACCCGGGTTGAGTCCGAGATTGAGCACAAACAAAAACGCCCCGATCATCACTGATCGGGGCGTTTCTTACTGCGCTACAGCAGGTCAAGCCGCAATCGACACCTTGAGCTTGTTCATCGCGCTTTTCTCAAGCTGGCGAATCCGCTCGGCCGATACGTTGTACTTCTGCGCCAGGTCGTGCAGCGTGGCTTTTTCCTCGGCCAGCCAACGCTGGTAAAGGATGTCGCGACTGCGTTCGTCCAGCACTTCCAGGGCTTCGTGCAGGTTGGTGTTGGAGTTGTCGCTCCAGTCGGCGTCTTCCAGTTGACGCGCCGGGTCGTACCGGTGGTCTTCCAGGTAGTTGGCCGGCGATTGGAAAGCGCTGTCGTCGTCCGCTTCGGCGGCCGGGTCGAAGGCCATGTCATGGCCGGTCAGGCGGCTTTCCATCTCGCGTACTTCCCGAGGCTCTACGCCCAGGCTTTCGGCTACACGGTGGACTTCTTCGTTGTTCAGCCAGGCCAGGCGTTTCTTCTGGCTGCGCAGGTTGAAGAACAGCTTGCGCTGGGCCTTGGTGGTCGCGACTTTCACGATGCGCCAGTTGCGCAGGATGAACTCGTGGATTTCCGCCTTGATCCAGTGCACGGCAAACGACACCAGGCGCACACCCATTTCCGGGTTGAAACGCTTGACCGCCTTCATCAGGCCAACGTTGCCTTCCTGGATCAGGTCGGCCTGGGCCAGCCCGTAGCCGGAATAGCTGCGGGCGATATGTACGACAAAACGCAGGTGGGCGAGCACCATCTGCCGAGCCGCCTCAAGATCCTGCTCATAATAGAGACTCTCGGCCAGTTCACGCTCCTGCTCGGGCGTCAGCAAAGGAATGCTGTTCACCGTGTGCACATAAGCCTCCAGGTTCGCACCCGGGACCAGAGCATAAGCAGGTTGCAAAGAAGTGGTCATACGAAAAAACCTCCGACTCACATAACTCGTGCAGTTCAGCACTGCGAAAATTGACCGGGAACCATAGGACAAGTTCCCACAAAAACTGAAAGGTCAATACGCGCAAAAAACCCTATTTTGGCGCAAGCTCACGCAAGTGGCGTGCTACCGCAATCCATGCACCGATATAACCCAACAGCACCGCGCCAAGCAAGAGCGACAGACCGTCGGCGACTGGCACTCCGGCCAGCGAAAAATCACTGCCGTACAAACCGGCCAGCCCCACTACCGCGTCATTCAGCCAATCCAGGCCGAACGCCAATACACCCCAGGACAGAATCCCGGCACCGAAGCCATACAACGCGCCCATATAAAGGAAGGGCCTGCGTACATAACTGTCCGTACCGCCGACGAGTTTAATCACTTCTATCTCGGTGCGGCGGTTTTCAATATGAAGACGAATGGTATTGCCTATCACCAAAAGTAATGCAGAAACCAGCAGCACCGTCAGACCGAAGACAAACCGGTCGCCGAGCTTGAGGATCGCCGCAAGACGCTCGACCCAGACTAGATCAAGTTGCGCCTGTTGTACCTTCGGCAACTCGGAAAGTCTTTGTCTTAATGCTTCAAGAGTCGACTTGTCGACCTCGTTCGGCGTCACCAGCACCACGCCCGGCAGCGGGTTCTCCGGCAGTTCCTTGAGGGCTTCGCCCAGGCCGGACTGCTGCTGGAATTCTTCAAGCGCCTGTTCGCGTCCGATGTATTCGGCATCGGCCACGCCCGGCATGGCCTTGATCTGTTCACGCAACGCCTGGCCTTCGCCGGGACTCGCGTCCATCTGCAGGTACAGGGAAATCTGCGCCGCACGCTGCCAGGAACCGCCCAGACGCTCCACATTACTGAGCAATAATGACAGGCCCATGGGCAGGCTCAGGGCCACCGCCATCACCATGCAGGTAAAGAAGCTGCCAATGGGCTGCTTGCCCAGACGCCGCAGGCTGTCCAGCAGGCTGGCGCGATGGCTTTCGATCCAGGCGCGCAGCAGCGTGGCGAAGTCCGGGCCGTCGTCATCGTCGCGTTTTTTCTTCTGCGGCTGCGGATCGGAAGCTTTCGGGGCTACGCGTTCGGCCACTTTCGGGCTGCGAGTCGCACTCATACGCCAGCCTCCCCGTCACCGATCAATCGACCGCGCTGCAAGGTAAGCATGCGGTGACGCATGCGCGCGATCAACGCCAGGTCGTGACTGGCGATCAGCACACTGGTGCCCAGGCGGTTGATGTCTTCGAATACGCCCATGATCTCCGCCGCCAGGCGCGGGTCGAGGTTACCGGTGGGTTCGTCCGCCAGCAGCAAGGCCGGCCGATGGACGATGGCGCGGGCGATGCCTACGCGCTGTTGCTGGCCGGTGGACAGGTCGCCCGGGTACAGGTCGGTCTTGTCCGACAGGGCCACACGCTCCAGGGCCGAGTCCACGCGCTTGATGATCTCGGCCTTGGACAGGCCCAGGATCTGCAATGGCAACGCCACGTTGTTGAACACGGTGCGATCGAACAGCAACTGGTGATTCTGGAATACCACGCCGATCTGCCGGCGCAGGTAGGGGATCTGGGCATTGCTGATGGTGCTCAGGTCCTGGCCGGCCAGCAGCAGTTTGCCGGTGGAGGGCCGCTCCATCGCCAGCAGCAGGCGCAGCAAGGTGCTTTTACCGGCGCCGGAATGGCCGGTGACAAACAGAAACTCGCCGCGACGGACCCGAAAGCTCAACTCATGCAAGCCGACGTGACCGTTCGGATAGCGTTTACCGACCTGTTCGAAACGAATCATGAATGCTCCCGCTCGGCAAACAGCGCCTGGACAAAGGGCTCGGCTTCAAAAGTGCGCAAATCGTCGATGCCTTCACCCACGCCAATGTAGCGAATTGGCAGGCCAAACTGCTTGGCCAGGGCGAAAATGACCCCGCCCTTGGCGGTGCCGTCGAGTTTGGTCAGGGCCAGCCCGGTCAGTTCGACAGTCTGGTTGAACTGCTTGGCCTGGTTGATGGCGTTCTGGCCGGTACCGGCGTCCAGCACCAGCAACACTTCGTGGGGTGCGTCGGCGTCGAGCTTGCCGATCACCCGGCGAACCTTCTTCAGTTCTTCCATCAGGTTGTCTTTGGTGTGCAGGCGACCGGCCGTGTCGGCGATCAGCACATCGATGCCACGGGCCTTGGCCGCTTGCACGGCGTCGAAGATCACCGAAGCGGAGTCGGCGCCGGTGTGCTGGGCGATCACCGGGATCTTGTTGCGTTCGCCCCACACTTGCAGCTGTTCGACCGCGGCGGCGCGGAAGGTGTCGCCGGCGGCGAGCATGACTTTCTTGCCTTCGAGCTGCAGCTTCTTGGCCAGTTTGCCGATGGTGGTGGTCTTGCCGGCACCGTTGACGCCGACGACCAGGATCACGAACGGCTTGTTCTGCGAGGCAATCACCAGCGGCTTTTCCACCGGTTGGAGCAGGCTGGTCAGCTCACCTTGCAGGGACTTATACAGCGCATCGGCGTCGGTCAGCTGTTTACGCGCGACCTTCTGGGTCAGGCTCTGGATGATCACCGAGGTGGCCTCGACACCGACATCGGCGGTCAGCAGGCGGGTCTCGATGTCTTCGAGCAATTCGTCATCGATGACTTTCTTGCCCAGGAACAGGCTGGCCATGCCTTCGCCGATGCTGGCGCTGGTCTTGGACAGGCCCTGCTTGAGACGGGCGAAGAAGCCAACCTTGCTTTCCTCGGCAGCACGGACGGGCTCGGCTGGAGCAGGCGGTTGCGGCTCAGGCGCAGCGGGCGTAACCACAGGCACAATGGCTGCGACCGTCGGCTCGACGACTGGCGCCTCGACAGCCTGTGTCGGGGCCGGAATCGGCGGGGTGACGTGGGGGGCCTGCGCGTCTTCGACCAGCGCAACCGGCTCTTCGGCCACTGGCAAGGTCAGCCAGGGGGTGTGCCCGGCAGGCGGGGTGAGCGGCTGTTCGGTCACCGGTTCAGGCGCGAGTTCAGGTTCAGGCTCGACCGGTTGCAGCACCGGCTCGGCAATCGGCAGGACAATGGGCGCGGCCTCTTCGGCCACTGCCTCGGCGGCGGGCTCAGCCAGCGCTTGTGGCTGCTCGACGACGGTTTCCTGCGGCTTCTTGCGCAGCCATCCGAACAGGCCTTTTTTCTCGCCAGCCTCAGCTGGGGTCTTCTTGTCGTCGTTGGAACCAAACATGGAGGACGGCTATCTCACGGTAGCGACGCGCCACGAAGGCGCCTCGGTGATAAATATTCAATGCTGAACAGACTGCGTTTCATCCAGCTTGTTCACGCGCAACATTTTGTCGAAGCGTCCCGAGGACACCTCAAAGTCGATTTTTTCGAAGGACTGGTACGGCATCATCGGCGAAAACGCCGGGATCAACAGGCAATCCCGAGGCTTCTCCGAGGAACCCAAACAGCCAGGGGTCGATAAAAGACCCGATAGGCGTGGCCGCCAGTAAAACGGATCAGTATCCTAGCACCTCCTCGCCCGCTGAGGCTAAGGCCAAGCGGGCAACCCAACAGGTTTAAACACGAATGAATGCTCTTGCCCGCCGCGCCGCAGGCCTGCTGCTCAGCACAGTTTGTCTGCCCTTTTCAGCCTTGGCTGCCGACCCACAACCCACCCATGAATTCACCCTCGACAACGGCCTGAAGGTCGTCGTGCGCGAAGACCATCGCGCGCCGGTGGTGGTGTCCCAGGTCTGGTACAAGGTTGGTTCCAGCTACGAAACGCCAGGCCAGACCGGTTTGTCCCACGCCCTCGAGCACATGATGTTCAAGGGCAGTGAAAAAGTCGGCCCCGGTGAAGCGTCGCTGATCCTGCGCGACCTTGGTGCCGAAGAGAACGCCTTCACCAGCGATGACTTCACCGCCTACTACCAGGTGCTGGCCCGTGATCGCCTGGGCGTGGCCTTCGAACTGGAAGCCGACCGCATGGCCAGCCTGCGCCTGCCGCCGGAGGAGTTCAGCCGCGAGATCGAGGTAATCAAGGAAGAGCGCCGTATGCGCACCGACGACAAACCCATGTCCAAGGCCTACGAACGCTTCAAGGCCATGGCCTACCCGGCCAGCGGCTATCACACGCCGACCATCGGCTGGATGGCCGACCTGGACCGGATGACCGTCGAGGAGCTGCGCCACTGGTACGAATCCTGGTACACCCCGAACAACGCGACCCTGGTGGTGGTCGGCGACGTGACGCCAGACGAGGTCAAGTCCCTGGCCCAGCGTTATTTCGGCCCGATCGCCCGGCGCGCGGTGCCAGTGGCGAAAATCCCCCTGGAGCTGGCCGAACCCGGCGAGCGCCAGATCACCTTGCATGTGCAGACCCAACTCCCCAGCGTGATGCTGGCCTTCAATGTACCGAGCATCGCCACCGCGACAGACAAGGGTTCGGTCAACGCACTGCGGCTGATCTCGGCCCTGTTGGACGGCGGTTACAGCGGCCGCATCCCGACCCAACTGGAGCGCGGCGAAGAGCTGGTGTCCGGCGGCTCGTCAAGCTACGACGCCTTCACCCGCGGCGACTCGCTGTTCACGTTGTCGGCGACGCCCAACACGCAGAAAAACAAAACCCTCGCCCAGGCCGAAGCGGGCCTGTGGCGCTTGCTCGAGCAGTTGAAAACCACTGCCCCGACCGCCGACGAACTGGAACGCGTGCGCGCCCAGGTCATCGCTGGCCTGGTGTATGAACGCGACTCGATCACCAGCCAGGCCACCGCCATTGGCCAGTTGGAGACCGTCGGCCTGTCCTGGAAGCTGATGGACAGCGAACTCGCCGAACTGCAAAGCGTGACCCCACAAGACATCCAGAAGGCAGCCCAGTTGTATTTCACCCGCTCGCGCCTGAGCGTTGCGCATGTCCTGCCCGAGGAGAAAGCTCATGAGTGAGCGTCAATCATCGCGCCGGGTGCTGATCGGCCTGGTATCGATCGCCCTGGTCGGCGCGCTGGCCTTTTACCTGTCGCCTTCGAGCAGTTCCAACGCCAGCCAGGCATTGGACAAGGCCAAGTCCGGCAACAAACTGCAATCTTTGCTCGAACTGAACGACAAGGCGCCCAGTCGGCGCCAGCTCGATGTGCAAACCTGGAAAACCGCTGACGGCGCCAAGGTGTTGTTCGTCGAAGCCCGGGAGCTGCCAATGTTCGACCTGCGCCTGACCTTCGCCGCCGGCAGCAGCCAGGACGGCGACACCCCCGGCCTCGCGCTGCTGACCAACGCCATGCTCAACGAAGGCGTGGCCGGCAAGGACGTCAGTGCCATTGCCCAAGGCTTCGAAAGCCTCGGCGCGGACTTCGACAACGGCGCCTACCGGGACATGGCCGTGGCATCCCTGCGCAGCCTCAGCGCAGCCGACAAGCGTGAACCGGCGCTGAAGCTGTTCGCCGAAGTCGTCGGCAAGCCAACCTTCCCCGCCGACTCCTTCGCCCGAATCAAGAACCAGATGCTCGACGGTTTCGAATACCAGAAGCAGAACCCGGGCAAACTGGCCGGCCTGGAACTGATGAAGCGCCTGTATGGCGAGCATCCTTATGCCCACTCCAGCGATGGCACCGCCGACAGCATTCCCCCGATCACCCTGGCCCAGGCCCGGGCGTTCCACGCCAAGGCCTATGCCGCCGGCAACGCCGTGATTGCGCTGGTCGGGGATTTGTCCCGTGCCGAAGCCGAAACAGTGGCCAGCCAGGTCTCCGCCGCACTGCCCAAAGGCCCGGCCCTGGCGAAAACCCCGCCACCGGTGGAGCCGAAGGCGAGCATCGGCCACATCGAATTCCCGTCCAAGCAGACCAACCTGATGCTCGCGCAGTTAGGCATCGACCGCGACGACCCGGACTATGCCGCAGTGTCCCTGGGCAACCAGATCCTCGGCGGCGGTGGTTTCGGCACGCGGCTGATGACCGAGGTGCGGGAAAAGCGCGGCCTGACCTACGGCGTGTACTCCGGTTTCACGGCGATGCAGGCCCGCGGCCCGTTCATGATCAACCTGCAGACCCGTGCCGAAATGAGCGAAGGCACCTTGAAACTGGTGCAGGACGTATTCGCCGACTACCTCAAGAACGGTCCCACCCAAAAAGAACTCGATGACGCCAAGCGTGAGTTGGCGGGCAGCTTCCCGCTGTCCACCGCCAGCAATGCCGACATCGTCGGCCAGCTCGGAGCCATGGGTTTCTATGATTTGCCGCTGAGCTACCTGGAAGACTTCATGCGCCAGTCCCAGGAACTGACGGTCGAGCAGGTCAAGGCCGCACTGAACAAGCACCTGAGCACCGACAAGATGGTCATCGTCACCGCTGGCCCGAGCGTGCCGCAAAAGCCGCTGCCGCCCCCCACTGACAAACCTGCCGAGCAGCCGCTCGGGGTTCCGGAGCACTAATGGCCCGTCCATCGAATTCAAGCAAGAAACCCGTGCACAACGGTGTGAACCAGTTGCGCATCATCGGCGGCGAATGGCGCAGCCGGCGCCTGAGTTTCCCGGACGCCCCGGGCCTGCGCCCCACTCCCGACCGCGTGCGGGAAACCCTGTTCAACTGGCTCGCCCCCTATGTGGCCGGTGCCCGGGTGCTCGACCCGTTCGCTGGCAGCGGCGCGCTGTTTCTCGAAGCGCTGTCCCGTGGCGCCGCCATGGGCCAGGCGCTGGACGCCAGCAACCTGGCAGTCTCCAGCCTGAAAGAACACCTGGGCACCCTGCGCTGTACCGTAGGCCAGGTGCAGACCGCCGACGCACTGCGCTACCTGGACAGCCAACCGGCGACGCCTTTCGACCTGGTGTTCCTGGACCCACCGTTCAACCAGAATCTGTTGCCGACGGTCTGCACCCTGCTCGAGGAACGTCAGTGGCTGGCCGACGATGCCTGGGTCTACACTGAAAGCGAGACTGCCCCGTCCACCCTGGGCTTGCCGGGCAATTGGCGCTTGCATCGCGAGCAGAAATCCGGACGGGTGTATTACGCGTTGTGGCAGCGTTTGGCAAAGGACATTGGCTGAACGGCTGACCAGTGCATCGAGAACAAGAATGATGTCCGCCGCATCCGAACGTTTCGTCCCCGCCCCGGGCCTTGGCAACCCGCACCTGCAAACCCTGTGGGGCCCGTTATGGCGCAAGACCACTCACATCGATCGCCAACGCGAGCGCCTGTGGCTGGAAGACGGTGATTTCCTCGACCTCGACTGGCACGGCCCCCACAGCGCCGAGGCACCACTGGTGCTGGTGCTGCACGGGCTGACCGGCTCTTCCAACTCACCTTACGTGGCCGGGTTGCAACAGGCCCTTGGCCGCCAGGGCTGGGCCAGTGTGGCCTTGAACTGGCGTGGCTGCTCGGGCGAACCGAACCTGCTGCCCCGCAGCTACCACTCGGGCGTCAGCGAAGACCTGGCCGCCGCCATCGCCCATTTGCGCACCCGACGGCCCTTGGCGCCACTGTTTGCCGTGGGTTATTCATTGGGCGGCAATGTGTTGCTCAAGCACCTGGGGGAAACCGGCCGCGACAGCCAGTTGCAAGGAGCAGTGGCGGTCTCGGTACCGTTTCGCCTGGACCAGTGCGCCGATCGCATCGGCCAGGGATTTTCCAAGTTCTACCAGGCGCATTTCATGCGGCAGTTGGTGGCCTATGTGCGCAGCAAGCAACGCCAGTTCCAGCACGACGGACGCCACGAAGGCCTGGCGACCCTGGCGGCGCTTGGTCCGCTGGAGAACATGCGCACGTTCTGGGATTTTGACGGCCGGGTGACGGCGCCGCTGCACGGGTTCTCCGATGCGGCGGACTACTACCGTCGCGCCTCCAGCCGTTATTTCATGGCGGGGATCAGCACGCCGACCCTGGTCATCCAGGCCGCCGACGATCCTTTTGTATTCCCCCACAGCCTGCCCGAACCGGACGAGTTATCCGCCTCGACCCGGCTCGAACTTCACGCCCAGGGCGGGCATGTTGGGTTTGTCGACGGGACCCTGCGGCGCCCGGCGTACTACCTGGAGCGGCGGATTCCCGATTGGCTGGCCAGCCTGGGGCGTGGCTGACCATGGCAAGATTTACAGCCCAAACAAATCCCTTGTGGGAGCTCGCTCGCGATAGCAGTGGATCAGCGGCATTGATGTTGACTGATCCACCGCTATCGCGAGCAGGCTCGCTCCCACAATTTTTTCCGGGGTGTTCGCGAAATGGGTGTTCACCAAGAATCCCTGTGGGAGCGAACCTGCTCGCGATAGCGGTGGATCAGCGACATAGAGGTTGACTGACATACCGTCATCGCGAGCAGGCTCGCTCCCACAGGGGTTTGGGGTGTGAGCTTATTCGCCCGTCGCCACGCCCCGCTGGGGATCGTTGATCCATTCACTCCACGAGCCAGCGTACAGTTTCCCCAAGGGATACCCTGCCAGGCACAAGGCAAACAGGTTATGACACGCCGTCACGCCGGAGCCGCAATAGGCCACCAGCTCGGTGGGCGAGCGCTCACCCAGTTTTTCGGCGAAGCGCTGCTTGAGCTGGTCGGCCGGCAAGAAGCGGCCATCGGCGCCCAGGTTGTCGGTGAACGCAGCGCACTGGGCGCCCGGGATATGTCCAGCCACCGGGTCGATCGGCTCGACTTCACCTTTGAAACGCGGCAGCGCCCGGGCATCGAGCAGGGTCATTTCCGATTGGCCGAGGCGTTGTTGCAGCGTTTGGGCACTGAGCAGCAGGCTCGCATCCGGCGCACCGCTGAAATTCCCGCGATGGTTCTGCGGCGGATCCAGGCTCAAAGGCAAGCCGGCGGCGTGCCAGGCCTTGAGCCCGCCATCGAGGATGTACACGCCATCGCGCTTGCCCAGCCACACCAGCAACCACCAGGCCCGCGCGGCATAGGCACCGGGACCGTCGTCATACAGCACGACATCGCTATCGTTATCGATCCCCCAGGCCTTGAATCGCTCTATCAAGGCCCCGGGCTCCGGCAGCGGATGACGCCCGGTCACGCCTTTGGTCACCGACCCGCTCAGGTCGCGCTCAAGGTCCGCGAACGACGCACCGGCAATGTGCCCCTCGGCATAACTGCGCTGACCGTAATCCGGGTCTTCCAGGGCAAAACGGCAATCGAGGATGACCAGCCCGGGCTGTGATCGCCGCTGTTCGAGGGCTTGAGGACTGATGAGTTGCGCAATGGGCATGGTGAGCTCCTGTGGCTAAGTCGGGATCGGTCCTACTGCCCTTCCTCCAGGGTCTGGGCCAGGGGGACGTAGAATTCTTTGAACAGCGCATCCACCGCGTCGCGCGCCTGGTCGGTCACGAAACCGGCTTCCAGCACCAGGACCTGATAGACGCCGCGCTTGATGGCCTGCTCACTCAGGTGGCTGAAATTTTCCCGTGTGGTGCACAGAAACCGCACCCAGGATGTGAGGATGATCCAGGCATTGAGGGTCAGGGACTCGATCTGCACCCGGTCCATCTTCAGGATGCCGGCGGCAACGAAGCCTTCATAGATAGCGGTACCATGGATCAGGCTGCGCTGGGAAAACCGTCGATAGCGCGCCGCGAGGTCCGGATCACTGTCGAGCAAATGCTCCAGGTCCCGGTGCAGGAAACGATAGCGCCACATGGCCGACAGCAGCTCCTGCAGGTAGAAACGCTTGTCCTCCACCGTGGCCGCACGGCCCTGGGGCGGGCGCAGGAAACTGTCCACCAGGTTCTCGTATTCACTGAACAACACGGCAATGATCGCCTGCTTGTTGGGGAAGTGGTAGTAGAGGTTGCCTGGGGACATGTCCATGTGGGCGGCGATGTGGTTGGTGCTGACGCTACGCTCGCCCTGCTGGTTGAACAGCTCGAGGCTGTTTTGCACGATGCGCTCGCTGGTTTTCATTCGTGGGGCCATGGTTTGGGCTTTAATTCGACGAAGGCATTGATCGGCATCTTACGACCTATCGGTCACAGGAAAAACCCACAGCCGTCACGGATGCCATTGACTTTCTAGAGTATAAGCTCTAGAAAACACCCACTCTAATAATATCCGGTGCCCGACGATGCCCGCCGACATTGCCTACCTGCACGAGTCTCAACAACAACTGGACGAGCTGCGGTCGCTCTTCGATGCCCAGCGCCAGGCCTATGCCGCCCATCCGATGCCACCGGCCGAACAGCGCCGACAATGGCTCAAGGCTTTGCGCGAGGTGTTGAGCAACGAACGCCAAGCCTTGATCGATGCCATCAGCCAGGATTTCAGCCACCGCAGCGCCGACGAAACACTGCTGGCCGAGCTGATGCCGAGCCTGCATGGCATCCATTACGCCAGCCGGCATCTCCGGGGTTGGATGAAGCCCTCCCGGCGCAAGGTCGGCATGGCCTTCCAACCGGCGTCAGCCAAGGTGGTGTATCAGCCGTTGGGTGTGGTCGGGGTCATCGTGCCGTGGAACTACCCGCTGTTCCTGGCCATCGGGCCGCTGGTAGGGGCGTTGGCGGCGGGCAACCGGGTGATGCTCAAGCTCAGCGAGTCGACACCGGCGACCGGCCTGCTGCTCAAGCAATTGCTGGCCCGGGTGTTCCCCCAGGACCTGGTATGCGTGGTGCTTGGCGAGGCCGAGATCGGCATGGCGTTTTCCAAGCTGCCCTTCGACCACCTGTTGTTCACCGGTGCCACCAGCATCGGTAAGCATGTCATGCGCGCCGCTGCCGAAAACCTGACCCCGGTCACCCTCGAGCTGGGTGGGAAATCGCCGGCCATCGTGTCGGTCGATGTACCTCTCAAGGACGCCGCCGAACGCATCGCCTTCGGCAAGACCCTGAATGCCGGGCAAACCTGTGTCGCCCCGGATTACGTGCTGGTGCCACAGAGCCGCGTCGGCGAATTCGTCGAGGCCTATCGCAAGGCGGTTCGCGGGTTTTATCCGACCCTGACGGACAACCCGGACTACACCGCAATCATCAACGAACGACAGCTGGCGCGGCTCAACGGCTACATCAGCGACGCCACCAGCAAGGGCGCGCTGCTGATCGAGCTGTTCGAGCAAGGCCAAGGGCGGCGCATGGCCCACAGTCTGTTGCTCAACGTCAGCGACGACATGACCGTGATGCAGGATGAAATCTTCGGCCCGCTGCTGCCCATCGTGCCCTATGAACATCTGGACCAGGCGTTCGCCTACATCAATCAGCGACCTCGCCCGCTGGCGCTCTATTACTTCGGCTACAACAAGGCCGAACAGCATCGCGTGCTCCACGAAACCCATTCCGGCGGTGTCTGCCTGAACGACACGCTGCTGCACGTCGCCCAGGACGACATGCCGTTCGGCGGCATCGGCCCCTCGGGAATGGGGCATTACCACGGGCATGAGGGCTTCCTGACCTTCAGCAAGGCCAAGGGTGTGCTGACCAAGCAGCGATTCAACGCGGCGAAGCTGATTTATCCACCCTACGGCAAGCCTTTGCAGAAACTGATCCAGAAGCTGTTTGTCCGCTGACGCGTCTCTTCCCGGGTAATAACAATAATGAACCCAAGCCTCATCGATACACCCACGCTGTCACGACGCGGCCTGCTGAAATTCAGCCTCGGCGCCAGCGCCTTCCTGACCACTGTCGGCCTGGGCGCCAGCCTGAGCGGTTGTTCGCCAAGCCAACCGGCCAACGGCCTGACGGTCCTGCGCGACAGCGACCTGCCATTTTTACGCAGCATCATCCCCGTGCTGCTGGACGGCGCAGTGGCCGTCGGACAAATCCCAACCGCCACTGACGCGACCCTGCGAAGCCTGGACAGCGGCCTGGCTCACTTGTCCCCCGCGATGCTCAAGCTCACGCACCAGCTGTTCGACGTGCTCACGCTGGGCATCACCCGCGGGCCACTGACCGGGGTCTGGGTTTCGTGGGAAAACGCCAGCAGCGACGCCATCCGCCAGTTCCTCGGGCGGTGGGAAAACAGTTCGCTGGACCTGCTGCGCCAAGGCCACAGTTCGTTGCTGCAACTGGTAATGATGGCCTGGTACAGCCGACCCGAGGCCTGGGCGCATTGCGGGTATCCAGGGCCGCCAACGGTTTAACAGTCACATCCAAACCCTGTGGGAGCGAGCCTGCTCGCGATTGCGGTGTGTCAGTCAATACAGACGCAACTGATCCGACGCCATCGCGAGCAGGCTCGCTCCCACAGGGATCTTCATCGCTAAACTTATAACAATAAGAGGCCCCAAACATGTCCGTCCCCGATCCCTTCCGCGAAGGCCTGGCCCGTGGCTGGACCACCTACAACGGCGCGCAGTTGACCCAGGACCTGAGCCTGGAAGCGGACGTGGCAATCGTCGGTAGCGGTGCCGGTGGCGGCACCACGGCGGAAATCCTCAGCGCCGCCGGCTACCGGGTATTGCTGATCGAGGAAGGTCCACTCAAGACCAGCCATGACTTCAAGCTGCTCGAAGACCAGGCCTATGGCAGCCTGTATCAGGAAGGCCTCGGGCGCATGAGCAAGGACGGTGCTATCACCATTCTCCAGGGCCGTGCCGTCGGTGGCACGACGCTGATCAATTGGACCTCCAGCTTCCGCACGCCCGACCAGACCCTCGACCACTGGGCTGCCGAGCACAACGTCAAGGGCCACGGCCCCGCCGAGATGGCGCCCTGGTTCGAGCAGATGGAACAACGCCTGGGCGTGGCACCGTGGCTCGTTCCGCCCAACGCCAACAACGACGTGATCCGCAAAGGCTGTGAACAATTGGGCTACGCCTGGCACGTTATCCCACGCAACGTACGCGGTTGCTGGAACCTGGGCTATTGCGGCATGGGCTGCCCGACCAACGCCAAGCAGTCGATGCTGGTCACCACCATCCCGGCCACGCTGGACAAGGGTGGCGCGCTGCTTTACCTGGCGCGAGCCGAGCGCCTGACGATCAAAAACGATGCCGTCATCGGCCTCGAGTGCCAAGCCATGGACGAACGTTGCGTAGCACCGACCGGGCGGCGCATCACCGTCAAGGCGCGGCATTACGTGCTGGCGGGCGGCGGCATCAACAGCCCGGGCCTGCTGTTGCGCTCCGATGCGCCGGACCCGCATGAACGCTTGGGCAAGCGCACTTTCCTGCATTTGGTGAACATGTCCGCGGGGCAATTCGACGAGGTCATCAACCCGTTCTACGGTGCGCCACAATCGATTTATTCGGATCATTTCCAATGGCAGGACGGAACCACCGGCAAAATGTCCTACAAGCTCGAAGTCCCGCCCTTGCACCCGGCCCTCGCCGCCACATTACTGGGCGGGTACGGCCCCGAGAACGCCTTGCACATGTCCCGACTGCCCCATACCCACGCCATGCTGGCGCTGTTGCGCGACGGTTTTCACCCGGACAGCCCCGGCGGCAACGTCGAATTGCGCAGCGATGGCACGCCTGTGCTCGACTACTCCGTTTCACCGTATGCCTGGGATGGCTTGCGTCGGGCCTTCCATAGCATGGCCGAGATCCAGTTTGCCGGCGGCGCCAAGACCGTCATGCCCTTGCACAGCGATGCTCGCTACGTAAAGACCCTGGCCGAAGCCCGCACGCTGATCGACGGGCTCGACCTGGCCTTGTATCGCACGCGCCTGGGCAGTGCCCACGTGATGGGTGGCTGCGCCATGGGTGAAGACCCGAAAAGCGCCGTCGCCGATAGCCTGGGCCGCCATCACCAACTGGCCAACCTGTCGATCCATGACGGCTCGTTGTTCCCCACCAGCATCGGCGCCAACCCACAATTATCGGTGTACGGGCTGACCGCGCAATTGGCGACGGCCCTGGCCGAACGCCTGAAGAACCCATGACTATCCGGATTACTCGCAGCGTCTATAGTGCTTTCTTACGCAACAGCCGACTTGGCCGACCGAGAAGGCTGCGATACCATCCGACTCCCCAACGGACTCCCGCCAGGACGACGCGATGAACCGAGTGTTGTACCCAGGTACCTTCGACCCTATTACCAAGGGCCATGGCGATCTGGTCGAACGCGCCGCGCGCCTGTTCGACCACGTAATCATTGCCGTCGCCGCCAGCCCGAAGAAAAACCCACTGTTCCCGCTGGAACAACGTGTGGAACTGGCCCGCGAGGTCACCAAGCACCTGCCTAACGTGGAAGTGGTCGGCTTCTCGACGCTTTTGGCGCACTTTGCCAAGGAAAAGAACGCCAACGTGTTCCTGCGCGGCCTGCGTGCGGTCTCGGACTTCGAGTACGAGTTCCAACTGGCCAACATGAACCGCCAGTTGGCACCGGACGTCGAGAGCCTGTTCCTGACGCCGTCGGAGCGCTACTCCTTCATTTCCTCGACGCTGGTACGGGAAATTGCGGCGTTGGGTGGTGACATCAGCAAGTTCGTCCACCCGGCCGTGGCCGATGCGCTGACCCTGCGCTTCAAGAAATGACCCGCGGGCTGCGACTCGCTTCGCAGCCCGGCACAGCGCAGTCCATCGCGCCCGCGTGCACTGCGCTCGCCAATGCGGCACAATTGCGCCCATACGTTTTCAGATGCCCGGGCTCAACGCCCCGGCAGGAGCCCGCATGTCCCTGATCATCACCGACGACTGCATCAATTGCGACGTCTGCGAACCCGAATGCCCGAACGAGGCCATTTCCCAAGGCGAGGAGATCTACGTCATCGACCCGAACTTGTGCACCCAGTGCGTCGGCCACTACGACGAACCGCAGTGCCAGCAGGTTTGCCCGGTGGATTGCATCCCGCTGGATGAAGCCCATCCGGAAACTGAAGAACAGTTGATGGCGAAATATCGCAAGATTACTGGCAAGGCTTGAGCCAGGTGGCTTTGCAGTGTTTGTGCCGGCCCTATCGCGAGCAGGCTCGCTCCCACAGGGATTAGCTGTGCTCACATAATTTGTGTCTTGAGCAAAATCCCTTGTGGGAGCGAGCTTGCTCGCGATAGGGCCATCAGCAGCACCCAAGATCCAACAGCCAGCCTCACTCCTGCCGCTCGAACCCCTCCCCCACACACCCCAGACACCGCACGAACGTGGCCTTCGCCGGGTCCACCACCAGCGCCTTCCCCGCATCGCTGACCCCGCCGCCCAACGCGGTAAACGGCAGGGACACCACAAATGCCCCGGTTCCAATCACCGTAGCGACGAGCAGCAACGGACGAGCGATCAGCAGGTCGCCGAGCATGGCGAAGGCCGGCGGGTTCTGGATGGTGTAGCGCGGGTCGCCGCTGCCGCTGTTCGCCAGGGCAGGCAAACCGACACTCAGCAGCAGCGCAAGAACGACAGGTCGAAACAGATTCATGGGGCGGTCCTTCGGCTTAGCAGCAGTATGACTACTGACTATAGACCGTAGGACGAATCAGCTCTGGCAGCGCGGACACCAGACGCTGGCACGCTGGCCCAGGCGAATCTCCCGCAGCCCCGTGCCACAGACCTTGCACAGCTCCCCGCCCCGACCGTAGACGAACAGCTCCTGCTGGAAATAGCCGGGCTGGCCGTCTCCACCGATGAAGTCCCGCAACGTAGTGCCACCGTGCTCGATGGCATGGGCGAGGATGCGCTTGATCTCGATCGCCAGCTTCAGGTAACGCGCCCGGGAAATGCCTCCGGCCGCCCGGCGCGGGTCGATGCCGGCGGCGAACAGCGCCTCGGTCGCGTAGATATTGCCCACGCCCACCACCACCGCGTTGTCCATGATGAACGGCTTGACCGCCATGGAGCGCCCCCGCGAGAGCTGGAACAACCGTTCGCCATCGAACAAGTCGGTCAACGGCTCGGGACCAAGGCGAATCAATAATTCGTGATTGAACGGGTCGAGGCTCCAGAGCATCGCGCCAAAGCGTCGAGGGTCGGTGTAGCGCAGGGCCAGGCCGGACTCCAGCTCGATGTCCACGTGCTCGTGCTTGGCGGCAGGCATGCCCACCTCCACCAACCGCAGGTTGCCGGACATGCCCAGATGGCTGATCAACGTGCCGACCTCGGCATTGATCAACAGGTACTTGGCCCGCCGCTCCACCTGCACGATGCGCTGGCCCGAGAGCCGCACATCGAGGTCTTCCGGAATCGGCCAGCGCAGGCGACGGTCGCGGACCACCACGCGGCTAACCCTCTGGCCTTCAAGATGGGGCGCGATGCCGCGACGGGTGGTTTCGACTTCCGGCAGTTCTGGCATGAGGTTCTCGAGTCAGGCGAAGCTGCGCACTCAACGAGAGGCGAGGTCGCGAATTTCCTGTTTCTGGGTCTGGAAGTCGTATTCCGACAAACCGATGTAATCGAGCACCAACGGCCCGACACACGCCCACTCATGGTCTTCGGCCTGATTGCCGAGCACCCGATGGGACGCACAGATATTCTCGGACATTTTCAGGATCGCCAGCAGGTTTTTCAGCTGGCTGTTATTGCGTGAAGACTCGTCGCTGAAGATCGCCAGGGCGTTGTGGTGGTTGGCGATGGCCTGGCTGACGTGATCCGGCAGGCGCCAGGACTTGGAGGTGTAGTAACCGACCACAGCATGGTTGGTGTTGAACACGCGGTTCTCGGTGTCCACCACCCGGCATTCGGCGCTGGCATTGGCGTAGGCCTCTTCCAACACGCCCATGTAGTTGGGGAACTGCTTGAGCATCAGCGGTACGCCGCAGTCGTGGAACAAGCCCAACGCATAGGCTTCGTCGCCATTCTCCAGGCCGACCCGCTTGGCCAGGGTCAGGCTGGTCATCGCCACGTCCTGGGCGGTATCCCAGAAGCGATTCAGGGTGACGATGGCGTCGTCGTGCAGCTCGCCCTTGATCGACTGCGCATTGATCAGGTTGATGATCGAACGGCTGCCCAACAGGTTCACCGCACGCTGGATCGAGGTGATCTTGTTGCGCAGGCCGTAATACGGCGAGTTGACGATCTTGAGCAAGGCCCCCGAGAGGCCCGGATCCTGGGAGATCAACTTGGCGATGGTCTCCAGGTCCGGGTCGGGCATGTACTGTTCCATCTGCAGATCCACCATGATCTGCGGCTGGGGCGGCACACTGATCCCTTGCAGGGACTGTTGGATCTGTTCGGCGGAAAGTTCTTGGGACATGAGTACACACTCTGGGTCAGGTGGGGATTCTAACCCTTAAAGATGGATCCGATACACCGCCGGGTAGATCGGCGGAACTTTCATCCAGGCATCGGCTTCGGACTTTACAGGGCCGACAGCCAAGCCTGCCTACAGGCTTGAGTCGGCAGTCCAGTCACTCAGCTTGAGGAGATTTATTCATGCCAGGCTCCCTGAACAGCAAACGTGTCGCCATCCTGGTGACCGACGGTTTTGAACAAGCCGAACTGACAGGCCCCCAGCAGGCGCTGGAACAGGCCGGCGTCAAAGTGGACATCGTTTCGGCCCGTGAAGGCCAGGTCAAGGGTTGGAACCATGACCAGCCGGCCGACGACTTCCCGATTGACCTGACCTTCAAGGCCGCCAATGTCGAGCAGTACGACGCCGTGGTGCTGCCCGGTGGCGTGCAGAACTCCGACACCATCCGCATCGACCCCGACGCGCAGAAACTGGTCAAGGGCTTCGAGGCGGCAGGCAAGCCCATTGCGGTGATCTGCCATGGTGGCTGGCTGCTGGTGTCGAGCGGGCTGGTCAAGGGCAAGACCATGACAAGCTACAAGACCCTCAAGGATGACCTGGTCAATGCTGGCGCGAACTGGGTCGACCGGGAAGTGGTCAAGGACGGCACGTTGATCAGCAGCCGCCAGCCCGATGACATCCCGGCATTCAACCGCGAGTTGCTCAGCGCGTTGTCCGCTTGATAACTCGAGGCCACTGCCAAACTGTCGAGCCGGGGACACGATGTACCTGTGGCGAGGGGATTTATCCCCGCTGGAGCGCGAAGCGGTCCCCAAAATAGCTGGCTCGGTCAGGCTAATGCATCGCGTTCCCAGGTTTTAGGGCTGCTTCGCAGCCCAGCGGGGATAAATCCCCTCGCCACAGGTTCCGTGTTCGGCTTGCCGACAGGGCGTGCGCCCACGTTTCATCGCCCTTCAAACCCGCCGTACACTTCAACACGGTATACTCCCGCTCTTTTTTCCGGAGCGACGTCATGTCCCTGCCTAGCCTGCGCCTCAAAGCCAACGCCGACCGTCGCCTGCGCGCCGGCCACCTGTGGGTCTACAGTAACGAAATCGATGTAGCGGCCACCCCTCTGCACGGCTTCAAGGCCGGCGACCAGGCCATCCTCGAGGCCGCCGGCGGCAAGCCGCTGGGCATCGTCGCGATGAGCCCCAACAACCTGATCTGCGCCCGCCTGTTGTCCCGTGACGTGAAGCTGCCGCTGGACAAATCCCTGCTGGTGCATCGCCTCAACGTAGCGCTGTCGTTGCGCGAACGCCTGTTCGACAAGCCGTTCTATCGCCTGGTCTACGGCGATTCCGACCTGCTGCCGGGCCTGGTGGTCGACCGTTTCGGCGATATCCTGGTGGTGCAGATCGCCTCCGCCACCATGGAAGCCCACAGGGACGACGTGATCGCCGCCCTGACCCAGGTGCTCAAGCCCAGCGGCATCCTGTTCAAGAACGACTCCGCCGCCCGCGATGCCGAAGGCCTGAACCGCTACGTCGAGACCGTGTTCGGCCTGGTGCCGGAATGGGTCGCCCTGGAAGAGAACGGCGTGAAGTTCGAAGCGCCGGTCATGGAAGGCCAGAAAACCGGCTGGTTCTACGACCACCGCATGAACCGCGCACGCCTGGCACCCTATGCCAAGGGCAAGCGCGTACTGGACCTGTTCAGCTATATCGGCGGCTGGGGCGTGCAAGCCGCAGCGTTCGGCGCCAGTGAAGTGTTCTGCGTCGATGCCTCGGCCTTTGCCCTCGATGGCGTCGAGCGCAACGCCGCGTTGAACGGCTTTGCCGAGAAACTGACCTGCATCGAAGGCGATGTGTTCGAGGCCCTGAAGGAGCTCAAGGCCAGCGAAGAGCGTTTCGACGTGATCGTGGCCGACCCACCGGCCTTCATCAAGCGCAAGAAGGACCTGAAGAACGGCGAAGGCGCCTATCGCCGCCTCAATGAGCAAGCCATGCGCCTGCTCAGCAAGGACGGCATCCTGGTCAGCGCGTCGTGCTCGATGCACCTGCCCGAAGACGACCTGCAAAACATCCTGCTGACCAGCGCCCGCCATCTGGACCGCAATATTCAACTGCTTGAGCGCGGCGGCCAGGGGCCGGACCATCCGGTTCACCCGGCCATCGCCGAAACCCGCTACATCAAGAGCATTACCTGCCGGTTGTTGCCCAACAGCTAAGGCCGGACGGGGCCAGGGCAGTCGCCCTGCGCCCCTCTGTCGAGAGACATCCCGATCGCAGCCTTGGCTGCGATTTTTTTTTGCGCGTCCGATCAGTCTCCAGCGCAAAAATCACTCACCAGCAAAAGCCTTGTAGGAGAACCCCCACGCAATTACCAGAGCCTTCCTACTCAATCTCCCCGGCGCCTGGCGGGCATGACGCATTAGGATTGAAAGCGCCCCTCAGGTACGCCTTGGAACTCGTCGATGACCGATCCGCAAAACCGCCTGGCTAGCCGCAAACCGGCCACCGTTGGCTTGTTGCTGACGCTGACATTGCTCGGTGTCTTTCCAATCGATGTCGTGCTGCCCTCGTTCTCCGCCCTTTCCGAGCATTTTGGACGCTCATCGTCGGACATTGCCCTGTCGGTCAGTCTGTACGCGGTGGGCATCGCCCTTTCGCAACTGCTGGTCGGTCCACTCTCCGATGCCACGGGGCGAAAGAACCTGCTGCTGATCGGGATCAGCGTCTCAGCCATCGGGGCAACGGGTTGCGTCCTCGCCAATGACTACTGGTCCTTTGTGTTTTTCCGTGTCGTCCAGGCCTTGGGATGCGGTTGTTTCGTGCTGTCCCAAGCGTTGATCCAGGACCTGTTCACCGGCCAGGAGCAGCAGCGACTGCGTATTTTCCTGGTCACCTGCGGCGGCATTTTCATTTCCGTTTCGCCCCTGGCCGGCACCGGCCTGCAAAGCTGGATGGGCTGGCGCGGCAGCTTCCTGGTGTTCGTCGCCCTGGCCGTCGGCGTGTTTGTGGGCGCGAGCCTGTTACTCAAGCCTTCCCCGGCGGGTCACCCACGGCGGCGCCTGGACTTCATTGCCTCCTATCGAAAGGTCTGCGGCGACTTCAGCTTCATGGCCTATTGGCTGACATCGGCACTGGCCTTTTCCTGCCATTTTTCGTTCATCGTCATTTCGCCGCTGGTGCTCATCGATCAGTTGCAACTCTCGCCCGAGGCCTTTTCGTGGGCACTGCTGGGCTACGGGCTGGCTTATATTGGCGGCGGAGCGGTGGCGACTCTGCTGAGCAATCGAATCGACCCACAGACGCAAATAATCACCGGCCTGGGCCTGATCCTGGCGGCGGGTGTCTTGATGCTCGGGCTCTCCCGCCAATTGGGCTTGTCGGTCGCCACCCTGCTGCTGCCCATGATCGTGTGCACCGCCGGAACGACCATTGCCCGGGCGGCGGCCCACACCCTGGCAATGAATAGATTCCCGGAGCAAGCCGGCACATCCGCCTCGGCCGGCAGCGTGCTGATCTTCATCGTCGGCGGGCTGGCCAGTGCAACCATCAGCCTTACCCCGCTGGATATGCAGGTCACGCTAGCCCTGTGCCTGATGTTGCTCAGCCTCCTGGGGCTGGGCCTCAATACCCTGGTCCGACAGCGTAACAGCGGGTTGTTGGTCGGCTGAACCCTGCCAGTCGTCATCCCAAGCGCGACATTGGCGTCCGATCAGCGCTTTGCGTCATTTCATCCTGGCGCCAGCGGTGTAGAATCGCGACATTCATCGCCATTCATCCCCGGCGGGTTTATGAGCTCATGCTGAGGCGCGCAGTGATCCTGCAAAGTCATCGGCCACTTCCGGACACACGGCCAAACCCGGGTGCTCCAGACGTCGACAGAAGCTCACTTCCCCTTTGATATCTGATTAGCCGCCCGGAGTGCTCCATGCCTGATTACCGCTCGAAAACATCCACCCATGGCCGCAACATGGCCGGCGCCCGTGCCTTGTGGCGCGCCACGGGGATGAAGGATGACGACTTCAAGAAGCCGATCATCGCCATTGCCAACTCCTTCACCCAGTTCGTACCGGGCCACGTCCACCTCAAGGACCTGGGCCAATTGGTCGCCCGGGAAATCGAACGCGCCGGCGGCGTTGCCAAGGAATTCAACACCATCGCCGTGGACGACGGCATCGCCATGGGCCACGACGGCATGCTCTATTCGCTGCCGAGCCGCGAGATCATCGCCGACTCCGTGGAATACATGGTCAACGCCCACTGCGCCGACGCCATCGTGTGCATTTCCAACTGCGACAAGATCACCCCAGGCATGCTCATGGCCGCCCTGCGCCTGAACATCCCGGTGATATTCGTCTCCGGCGGCCCGATGGAAGCCGGCAAGACCAAGCTCGCCAGCCATGGCCTGGACCTGGTCGATGCCATGGTCATCGCCGCCGACTCCAGCGCCTCTGACGAGAAGGTTGCCGAGTACGAGCGCAGCGCCTGCCCGACCTGCGGCTCGTGCTCCGGCATGTTCACCGCCAACTCGATGAACTGCCTGACCGAAGCCCTGGGCCTGGCCCTGCCGGGCAACGGTTCGACACTGGCCACCCACAGCGACCGCGAACAGCTGTTCCTGCAGGCCGGCCGGACCATCGTCGAGCTGTGCAAGCGCTACTACGGTGAGAACGACGAGTCGGTGCTGCCGCGCAACATCGCCAACTTCAAGGCGTTCGAAAATGCAATGACCCTGGACATCGCCATGGGCGGTTCCACCAACACCATCCTGCACTTGCTCGCGGCGGCTCAGGAAGCCGAGATCGATTTCGACCTGCGCGACATCGACCGCCTGTCCCGTCACGTGCCGCAACTGTGCAAGGTCGCGCCGAACATCCAGAAGTACCACATGGAAGACGTGCACCGTGCCGGTGGGATCTTCAGCATCCTCGGCTCCCTGGCCCGTGGCGGCCTGTTGCACACCGACCTGCCGACCGTGCACAGCAAGACCATGGCCGAGGCCATCGCCAAGTGGGATATCACCCAGACCACCGACGAAGCCGTGCATCACTTCTTCAAGGCCGGCCCGGCAGGCATTCCGACGCAAACCGCGTTCAGCCAGTCGACCCGTTGGGAAACCCTGGACGACGACCGTGAAAACGGCTGCATCCGCAGTGTCGAGCACGCCTACTCCAAGGAAGGCGGCCTGGCCGTGCTGTACGGCAACATCGCCCTGGACGGCTGCGTGGTGAAGACCGCCGGCGTCGACGAGTCGATCCATGTGTTCGAAGGCAACGCGAAGATTTTCGAAAGCCAGGACAGTGCCGTGCGCGGCATCCTCGCCGACGAAGTGAAGGCCGGCGACATCGTGATCATTCGCTACGAAGGTCCGAAAGGCGGCCCGGGCATGCAGGAAATGCTCTACCCAACCTCCTACCTGAAGTCCAAGGGCCTGGGCAAAGCCTGCGCCCTGCTGACCGACGGCCGGTTCTCTGGCGGCACCTCGGGCCTGTCCATCGGCCACGCCTCGCCGGAAGCGGCGGCTGGAGGTGCCATCGGCCTGGTGCGCGATGGCGACAAGGTCCTGATCGACATTCCGAACCGCTCGATCAACCTGTTGATCAGCGACGAAGAACTGGCCGGTCGCCGCGTCGAACAGGACAACAAAGGCTGGAAGCCGGTGGAAGTGCGTCCGCGCAAAGTCACCACCGCGCTCAAGGCCTACGCCCTGCTCGCCACCAGCGCCGACAAGGGCGCGGTGCGGAACAAGGCGATGCTCGACGGCCTGTAAGCGTCGTTAGCCGCAATAAAAATGCCCCGCCAAGTGCGGGGCATTTTCTTTGCGGTGAGACAGGTCACAGATGATCAACTGTGGGAGCGAGCCTGCTCGCGATAGCGGCGTATCAGCCAAAAAAAATGCCGCTGACCTGACGCCATCGCGAGCAGGCTCGCTCCCACAGGGTTGGTGAGTTCATCCGCAACCCGGGTTTACTGGATATCCTCGGGCTTGACGATCACCCAGTTCTTGTCCGCCGTCACCGGTAGCCCTTCCTTGGCCTGGGCCGCAGCGTGCTTGGCCATCATGCCGTTGATCTGGGTCATGTATTTGTCCTTGCGGTTGACCCACAGGTGAATGCCGCCCTTGGCCACGTCCACATCGTGGAACAGCATGTAGCCGTCACTGCTCGGTGTGTCACCCGCCACCAGCACCGGTTTTTTCCATTCGTCGATGTAGGTCAGGATCGCCGCGTGCTTGCCGGCCATCCAGGTCGCCGGGGTCCACAGATAAGGCGTGTATTCCAGGCCGAGGTTGGCCTTCTCGTCATATTTTCCGTTGGTGATCTGTTTGCGAGCAGTGGTCAGCTCGCCGGTCTTGCGGTCCTTGAGCAGCGTGGTCACACCGATCACGTTCTGCGGCTTGAGGTTGTAGCCGTACTTCGGATCGGAGGCGACCATGCGCACCAGCTCTTCCGACGCCGCGGTCATGACATAGACCTCGATGCCGTTTTCCATCAGCTTGTTGTACAGCTCGGCCTGGCCGGTGAAGATCTTGGGCGGGTTGACGTTGTACTGGACCACTTTGTCGCCGTCGTAATAGGTGGTCGGCACGGGCTTGCCGGACGCCATCAGCTCATCGACATACCCCTTGAGCTCCTTGAGGGTAAAACCGGAAAACACCTGGGCCACCCACGGGTAGCAAACCATGTCGTCCACTTCGCACAGGCGATAGTAATAGCTGAACAGACTTTCCTTGTGGTCAGCCGTGTCCTTGAACGGCATCAGTTTCAAGGACGGGTCCAGGCTTTCACGGGTGATGAGGCCCTTGTTCTCCATGAACGGCAGCAACGATTCTTCAAGGTCGTAGCGGTAACTGGTGTTGTCCATGTCGAACACCGCGTAGTTACCCTTGTTGGCGTTGGCTGCGATCATCGCGTCCAAGGCCTTGGCCTGCTCGGCCGGCCAGTGCTTGAGTTCGGTGGCGAGCACTTGGCCGGCAAGGCCCAGGCTCAAGGCGACAGCGAGAAAACGAGGTACGAGCTTCATCGGCATTCCTCCCAGGTTTGAAGAACTCGACGCTAACAAATGCCTGTGACAGTCCTCGCCTGTGGGCGACCGCTTACATCTTGATAGCGCCAGCGACATACCCGTAAACGTCACTGCCTTATTCCATAAACGACAATCTACATGCGTTTTTAGTATTAATTCATTAGTTATCAGGCTGTTAGGCTTCCCGGCTCACAGTCGCGGCTTCGGGCGACTGGCACGTCTTATCGGAGTCTCTTTAGATGAATCTGCCGCTGATCCTCAATCTGCTGGTATTCCTCGCCTTGCTGTTCGGCCTGGCGCAAACCCGTCACCGCACCTGGAGCCTGGCCAGGAAGGTGCTGCTGGCGCTGGTGCTGGGCGTGGTGTTCGGTATTGCCCTGCACACGATTTACGGCGCCGGCAACCCGGTGCTCAAGGCCTCGATCGGCTGGTTCGACCTGGTGGGCAACGGCTACGTACAGTTGCTGCAAATGATCGTCATCCCGCTGGTCTTCGCCTCGATCCTCAGCGCCGTGGCCCGTCTGCATAACGCTTCGTCCCTGGGCAAGATCAGCTTCCTGACCATCGGCACGCTGTTGTTCACCACCGCCATCGCCGCGCTGATCGGCATCGGCCTGACCAACCTGTTCGGCCTCACCGCCGAAGGCCTGGTGGCCGGTACCCAGGAACTGGCGCGCCTGCAGGTGATCCAGAGCGACTATGCCGGCAAGGTCGCCGACCTGAATATCCCGCAGTTGCTGCTGTCGTTCATTCCGCAGAACCCCTTTGCCGACCTGGCCCGGGCCAAGCCGACCTCGATCATCAGCGTGGTGATTTTCGCCGCGTTCCTCGGTGTCGCGGCGTTGCAGCTGCTCAAGGATGACGTGGAAAAAGGCCAGAAAGTGATCAACGCCATCGACACCCTGCAAAGCTGGGTGACGCGCCTGGTGCGCCTGGTGATGAAGCTCACCCCGTACGGCGTGCTGGCCCTGATGACTAAGGTGGTAGCTGGCTCCAACTTGCAGGACATCATCAAGCTCGGCAGCTTCGTGGTGGTGTCGTACCTGGGGCTGGGCCTGATGTTCGTGGTCCATGGCCTGCTGGTGTCCGCCGCCGGGATCAACCCGCTGCGGTTTTTCCGCAAGATCTGGCCGGTGCTGACCTTCGCCTTCACCAGCCGCTCCAGCGCCGCGACCATCCCGTTGAGCATCGAAGCCCAGACCAGCCGCCTCGGCATCCCGCGGGCGATCGCCAGCTTCAGCGCCTCGTTCGGCGCCACCATCGGCCAGAATGGTTGTGCCGGTCTTTATCCAGCCATGCTGGCGGTGATGGTCGCGCCGACCGTGGGCATCAACCCGCTGGATCCGCTATGGATCGCGACGCTGGTGGCGATCGTGACGTTGAGTTCGGCCGGGGTGGCCGGGGTCGGTGGCGGCGCCACATTTGCCGCGTTGATCGTGCTGCCGGCCATGGGCTTGCCGGTCGCGCTGGTGGCGTTGCTGATCTCCGTCGAGCCACTGATCGACATGGGGCGTACGGCGCTGAACGTCAGCGGCTCGATCACCGCCGGGGCGATCACCAGCCAGGTGATGCAGCAGACCGACAAGGCCCTGCTGGATGCCGAGGAGCATGGGGAGTTGGTGCACGCTTGATTGCCTGATACCTGTGGGAGCAAAGCTTGTGGGAGCAAGGCTTGCCCGCGATGAAAGCGACGCGGTCTTCCATGGATCGAGGCGCCCGGATCGCGGGCAAGCCTTGCTCCCACAGGCATAGTTCCCACAGGGCTTACAGTTTTTCCCACACCTCAAAGCTGTAGGCCGGCTTGTCCCCTTCGGCCGGGTTCGGCTGGTTCGACACCAGCTTCCACTGGCTCGAATCAAATTGCGGAAACCACGCATCCCCTTCCGGGCTCAGCGCCACGCGGGTCAGGTACAGCCGATCCGCCTGCTCCAGGGCCTGGGCGTACAGCTGGGCACCGCCGATCAACATCAACTCGTCGACGCCCTGTTCCAGCGCCCACGCCTCGGCCCGCGCCACTGCTGCCTCCAAGGAGGAAAACACTTCGGCGCCCTCCAGCACCAAGTCCGGCTGACGGCTGACCACGATGTTCAAGCGCCCCGGCAGCGGTCGACCAAGGGAGTCCCAGGTCTTGCGCCCCATGATGATCGGTTTGCCCAGGGTGGTGGCCTTGAAGTATTTGAAATCCCCTGGCAGGTGCCAGGGCATGCTGTTGTCGACGCCGATCACACGGTTTTCACCGAGGGCTGCGATCAGGCTTAAGGGGAGAGTTTTGTTCATGGCCGCGAGGATACCAGAGGCTCGGCGTACCCCGACAGGCATCACAGCGGTTATGCTCAACCCTCATTCGAGCAACGGAAGCACCCGTGACAGCACTGCAGAACCTCTGGTTGACCGAGACGATACGCCTGCGTGAAGAACACGCCGGCCCGCTCGAGGACCAGGAAGCCAATCGCCTGGCCCGCGCATCAGGCGGCAACTTAGCCACCCGCATCCGCCACCGCGCCCGCTGGCTGGCCGAGCGCGATGGCCTCACCGAGGCCCTGCGCCATTGGCTGCAAGGGGCGCGCCTGGCGCTGATCGCATTGGCGCTGCTCGCCATCATCAGTGGTGCCGGCCTGGGGTTTGCCGCACTCGGCGACGGGCAAACCCCGGTCAACGTGTTCTGGGCCCTGGGCAGCCTTTTGGGGCTGAATCTGATTCTGCTCATCTCCTGGGCCCTGGGCCTGATCTTCGCCGGTGAGCAAGGTGCCGCACTGGGGCGCCTGTGGCTGTGGCTCAGCGAAAAACTCGCCCGCGATGCCAAGGCCGCCCAACTGGCGCCAGCCCTGCTGCTGTTGCTGCAAAGGCATAAACTCAATCGCTGGGCACTCGGCGTGTTGGTCAACGGCCTGTGGCTGCTGGCGATGCTCAGTGCGCTGGTCATCGTACTGATGTTGATGGCGACCCGGCGCTACGGCTTCGTCTGGGAAACCACGATTCTCGGTGGCGAAACCTTCGTCGCCATGACCCAAGCCCTCGGCGCGCTGCCTGCCCTGCTGGGCTTCAGTGTGCCAACAGTGGAGATGATCCGCGCCAGTGGCGACACCGCGCTGAACATCGAGAGCGCCCGCCAGGCCTGGGCCGCCTGGCTGGTGGGCGTGCTGCTGGTCTATGGCGTGGTGCCGCGCCTGGGCCTGGCGCTGCTGTGTCTGTGGCACTGGCGGCGTGGTCGGGCCACGCTGCGCCTGGACTTGAACCTGCCGGGCTACGCCCAATTGCGTGAACGGCTGATGCCCAGCAGCGAGCGCCTGGGGGTCAACGACGCCGCACCCGCGCAATTGCACCCCATCGAAAATGCGGTCAGTGCAATGGACAGCGACGGCGCGCTGCTGGTGGCGATCGAACTGGACGACCGACCCTGGCCGCCCAAGCTGCCCGAAACCGTGAAAAACGCCGGCATCCTCGACAGCCGCGAGTCGCGCCACAAACTCCTCGAACAACTGTCACGCTTTCCTCCGGCACGACTGGCCATTGCCTGTGACCCACGCCGCTCACCGGATCGCGGCAGCCTGGCGCTGATCGCCGAGCTGGCCCGCAGCGCCAGCGCCACCCGCGTCTGGCTGTTGCAGGCGCCGCCCGGCGAAGCGCTGGACGCCGAACGCCTGGGGGACTGGCACACTGCGCTGCAACAGTTGCAGCTGCCCTTCGCCGACTGCATGCCCTTGAACTGGTTGGAGACCGGCCATGACTGAGCCCATGAAGCCGCTGAAGCTGGCCGTGGTCGGTCACACCAATGTGGGCAAGACCTCGCTGCTGCGTACCTTGACCCGCGACGTCGGCTTCGGCGAGGTGTCCCATCGCCCGAGCACCACCCGGCATGTCGAGGGTGCGCGTTTGTCGGTGGACGGCGAAGCGCTGCTGGAGCTGTACGACACACCGGGCCTGGAGGACGCCATCGCCCTGCTCGATTACCTCGAGCGCCTGGAGCGCCCGGGTGAACGCCTGGACGGCCCGGCGCGCCTGGCCCGTTTCCTCGAGGGCAGCGAGGCCCGGCAGCGCTTCGAACAGGAAGCCAAGGTGCTGCGGCAACTGCTCGCCAGCGATGCCGGGCTGTATGTGATCGATGCCCGGGAGCCGGTGCTGGCCAAGTACCGCGATGAGCTGGAAGTCCTCGCCAGTTGTGGCAAGCCGCTGCTGCCGGTATTGAATTTCGTCAGCAGCGCCCACCATCGCGAGCCCGACTGGCGCGAAGCCCTGGCGCGCCTGGGCCTGCACGCCCTGGTACGGTTCGACAGCGTCGCCCCGCCCGAGGACGGCGAGCGACGCCTGTATGAAAGCCTCGCACTGTTGTTGGAAAGTGCCCGTGGGCAATTGGAACGCCTGGTCACTGACCAACAGGCCCAACGCCTGGCCCGTCAACAGAGTGCGGGACGCTTGATCGCCGAACTGCTGATCGACTGCGCCGCCTGCCGCCGCAGCGTAGCCAGCGACGCCGAACTGGAACGCGAAGCCATCAGTGAACTGCGCAACGCGGTGCGCCAGCGCGAACAGCGTTGCGTCGAGGCCCTGCTCAAGCTCTACGCTTTCAGGCCCCTGGACGCTGCCGCCAGCGATCTGCCGCTGCTCGACGGGCGCTGGGGCGACGACCTGTTCAACCCCGAGACCCTCAAGCAACTGGGCGTGCGGGTCGGTGGCGGGATCGCGGCGGGCGCGGCGGCCGGGGCCGGCGTCGACTTGCTGGTGGGCGGCCTGACCCTTGGCGCCGCCGCCCTGGCCGGGGCCATTGTCGGCGGCACCCTGCAAACCGCCCGCAGCTATGGCAACCGGCTGATGGGCAAGCTCAAGGGGCAACGGGAATTGACAGTGGACGACAGCGTGCTGCGCCTGTTGGCCCTGCGCCAACGCCAACTGCTGCAAGCCCTCAACCAGCGCGGCCACGCGGCGATGGACAGCATCCGCATCGCCACACCCCAGGACAAGACCTGGCGCGAAGGCAGGCTGCCCGAAGCCCTGAACAAGGCCCGGGCACATCCGCAGTGGTCATCTCTCAATCCCCAGGCGCGGTTGAGCCAGGCGGAGCGACAGGAGCAGATTGAGCAGTTGGCGCAGCGGCTCTAAGCGACACAGCGCCTGTGGCCACGTACACAAAATCCTTTGGCAAGCACACAAACCCTGTGGCGAGGGAGCTTGCTCCCGGTGGGTTGCGAAGCAACCCTGAAACCTGACACCTCGCTGTGTCAGGCCAACCGCGTCCAGGCATTTTGGGGCCGCTTCGCAGCCCAGCGGGAGCAAGCTCCCTCGCCACAAAAGCAATCAATCAGTCGTTGATCAAGGCTTTGAGGGCCGCTGCCGCGTCAGCCAATTCCAACTCATTGAACACCCGCACGCCATGGCGCCTGAGCAACGCCGCCGTCACGCCTTCACCACTGACCTTCACACCGCTGAACGTCCCGTCATAGGTCAACAGGTTGCCGCACGACGGGCTGTTGGCCTTGAGCACGGCGATCTGGATGCCATGGGTACGCACCAATTCCAGCGCTTGATTCGCACCAGACAGAAACTGCGCACTCACATCCTCGCCTTCGGTGGTAATCACCGCCGCCTGGCCGTCGAGCACTTGCCCGCCCTGCCCGCCAGGAATCTCCGCCGCCGCCCGAGGCGTAGGCAAGCCGCCGGCGACTTCCGGGCACAACGGCACGACCCGCCCCTCGTCGAGCCATTGCTGGAGTTGATCGAACGGCCCACTGGCACCGCCGTCGTAGCGCACGCGATGCCCGAGCAGGCAGCGACTGACCAGGATCTTTTCCATCGTCAGAACAACTCGTTGCCGCGACGGCGGAACCAACCGGTCAAGGACAGGCGATCGCGGGTGGCGGGCAGGACTTCATGGGGGATGTCGCCCGACAGGAACACCACCAGGCAACCGCCAATGGGCACCACGTCGTGCTCCACGCCATCGTCCAGGTACATGCGTAACTGGCCGCCGTGTTCCGGCAACCAATCGTCGTTGAGGTAGAGCACCGCCGACACCGTGCGCCGGTCGTCATCGCGAAAGCGGTCGACGTGCTTGAGGTAGAACGCCCCCGGAGGATAGAGGGCGAAGTGACTTTCGAAATCTTCCAGGCCCAGGAACAGCCCTCGATTCATCGCCTCGCGCAGGCTGTCCATCAGCACCAGGTATTGGTCGCAGGCTTGCGCCTGGCCGGGTTCGATCCACTGGATGCGATCACCCCGGATGCCTTCGCGGATCTCCGAGAACGGCCCGCGCCCGACCGCTGCCGGAGCCAGTTCGCCCTCGGCGGCACGCTGGCGGCATTCGGCCGCCAGGGCACGGGTCAGCGCCTGCGGCAGGAAGAGGTTCTGCTGCGACCAGCCGCGCTCGGCCAAGTCGTCGACGATACGTAACAGCAGCGGGTGATCAGAAGGTATTTGCATGGCGCGCATAGTATGCCTGTGCCTGCAAAACCGACAGCGACGCTCGGCAGGTTTTTTGCCGCCAGATAGCACCGCCGTACGAACTTGATACGAATTCTCGACAAGACCCCACACCCCACGGAGAATAGTCGGCTGCTGACAGGAGTCCCTATGCGCCGTTTGCTTTTCTCACTGTTGATGTTCTGCGTTTTGCCCGCCTGGGCAGACAGCTACGACCAGTTGTACAAGGTCGCCGGTTGGCCGGAACAGCGGGCGCATTTCAATGATGCCTTGAGCGCCGCCCAGCAGCGCTACCAGAGCAGCCTGCCGCCGGCGGTGTTCCAGGCGCTGGTGAACAACAGCAATCAACGTTTCGCCCCCCAGGCCATGGACCAGCGGGCCGAGGCGCAAATGCGCAAGAATCTTCGCGACCCTCAAGCGGCCCTGAACTTTTTCCAATCACCTTTGGGCCGCAAGGTCGTGGCGGCCGAGTTGCTGGCGACCCGACGCGATCAATTGGCGAAAAACGCCAAGGGCCTGCCGAAGATGCAAGCCAGCGACAACCGCCTGTTGATCATCGGTCACCTGGCCCAGGCCCTGCCCGCTCGCGAGGCCGGCGCCGAAGTCAGCCTGGCGATCGCCGGCGTGGCAGCCGACAGCCTGAGTTCGATGATCCCGGGGCTCTTGGGCGCTGGTCAGGCCCAGGGCATGTTGAACGGCCAGCGCCAACGGCTGATGGAACAGATCGGCGCGGACCTGAACAACACGCTGCTGTACGTCTACCGTGACCTCACGGATACCGAGCTGGAAGAGTTCGCCACCTTCGCCGAGTCGACCGAGGGCCAGGCTTATTATCAGGCGGCTTTGGCAGCGATTCGGGCGGGGTTGGCGGTAGGGCAGAATCTCGGGCAGTAGCTCTTCTGTGCCCCTGACACCGCTATCGCGAGCAGGCTCGCTCCCACACTGGGTCTGCGACGATCACAAAACCTGGGTTCACTTAAATACCCTGTGGGAGCGAGCTTGCTCGCGATGGCAATAACCCAGTCACCGCCGAACCCGGCTCATCCGCTTCGTCAAAAACCCAAACATCTCCTTCCGTATCGCCAGCGCCTCATTCGCCAAATGATGACGCCCCTCGGGCAACATCAATATCTGCGGCCGGTCGAACTTGCTGCGCAGCACTTGCAGGTTGTGCACCCAATCCACCGTCATGTCCGCCTGCCCCTGCACGATCAACGGCTGGCGTGGGCTGCTCGGGGCGGCTTCGATACGCTTGATCCATTGCCCCAACGCACCCACCCAAGCGGTGGGCAGGCGCAGAGGTTGCAACGGGTCGGCTTGCAGGAAGGGCAGGAACTGCGGGTCGGTGGAGTTCTCGCTGAAACGCCGGGCGATACCGGTCACGAACGGCTTGAGCAGGTAATAACTCAGGCGCGACCAACCCCAGGCCCGCGGCCGCACCAGGGGTGACAGCAGGATGACCTGGCCCTGGGCCGGGCTCTGTGCGCCTTGGTTAAGCACGTGATCGACGACGATGGCCCCGCCGGTGCTTTGGCCGCACAGGTGCCAGGGTTGCGGCAGGTCCAGCGTCCCGGCCTCGGCCAACAGGCCCTGCAAGGTGGCCTGGTACTCGGCAAAATCCTCGATGCTGGCGCGTTCGCCACTGGACAGGCCGTGGCCCGGTAGGTCGCAGGCGATCACCGCGAATTTCTGCTCCAGGGCCCATTCGATCAAGTGCCGGTACAGCCCCATGTGATCGTAGTAACCGTGGAACACGAACATCGTTGCCACGGCTTTTTCCGGCCACCAGACCTGGCTGACCAGTTCATAGCCTTTTATCTCGAAACACCCCAACCCCCTGCGCAACGCACGTTGGGGGAAGTCCAGCCCATAGAACCGTTGATAAGCCTGTGCTTGTTCCGACAGGGGTTGCCACTGTGCCAAGGGTTGCAGGCTGGCACGCAGGAGATCGGGGTCGAAAGTGGCAGGCATCAAGGTTTCCAGGCATGGGCGCATCGCGCGAAACAGACTTTACAAGCCTGCGATATTCATCTGTCGCGGCAGGCATGGCAAGCTACGCGGCTTCAGAGGATCGACTCCATGCGCCCATCCCACCGCACGACCTTGCTCGCCAGCCTGCTTGCCCTCGGATGCGCCATCGTATTGTGGGCGGCCTACGACTGGTTCCAGGGCCGTTTCCTGCGGGCTTTCAGCCAACACACCGCGGTGTTTTCCGGCGATCCTCTACGCCTGCCTGTCGATCTGGCCGGCCCTGGCGCGATACGCCTGGTGCACTTCTGGGACCCGGCATGCCCGTGCAACGTCGGCAACCAGCAGCACCTTTCCGAGCTGATCGATAAATATGTACCGCAAGGCGTCGAGTTTTATGCGGTACAAAAAGCCGGCAGCCAAGGTCGGCTGCCGGCCACGTTGAGCAGCTTGAAAACCCTCTCGGCGCTTCCCGGATCGAACCAGATTCCCGCCAGCCCGGCCGTGGCAATCTGGGATCGCAGCGGCAAACTGGCGTACTTCGGCCCCTACAGCGAAGGCCTGACCTGCAACTCGAGCAACAGCTTCATCGAACCGATTCTGGAGGCATTGAGCATTGGCCGGGAAGTTGATGCTACTCACACGTTGGCGGTGGGCTGTTACTGCCCATGGTCGGTTTCAAACTGACAAATTAACTACAACACGTATTGCCGGCTTGCTCTTGGGTGACGCCACAAAGTTAAGCCCAGTACTCGCCTCTAGAGCTCTTACTCAAAGTAAGGGCCTGAGCTGAACCGTTTGTCGGATCCAATTTTTCCCCAAGACGCGATTGCCCCTCCTTTTCGGCCTGTGCCCCGTGCCAGGCGGGTTGTGCAGGGCATTTGACGCCTGCCGACCGTTTAGCTGAATCGATTAACAGCGGCCGTGCCAGCATGAACTTTTTTTTAATCTCTTCTCTAAACCTCGTAACCAACAAAATGTTGATTTCCAGTGCAGTCGCGCGGCGGCGCTAACTCGAGGAAGTTTTACACGCCTTTTCATCTTTCAACTTGTCGACCTTCCTAAACCAAACAAGAATGGAATCGTCAGTGATGCAAAAGCTGCTATGCGCTGCACTTTCCAATCCCCATAAAGAAGACGCCCTCAACCTCGAGGCGTTTGTCCAATGTGTCGCCCCGCTCATGATCGACGTGCTGCTGCGCGGCGAAACTGGCACCGGTAAAGACACGCTGGCAGAAAAGATCCATCGCATGTCGGGTTGCTCCGGCAAGTTCGTTGCGATCAACTGCGCCGCCATCCCCGAAACACTCGCCGAGAGCCAGCTCTTCGGGGCCAATACCGGCGCGTATACCGGCGCCAGCCAAAATCGCGCGGGGTTCGTCGAAGCCGCGCATAACGGCACGTTGTACCTGGACGAAATCGACAGCATGCCGTTGGGCCTGCAAGCCAAGCTGCTGCGTGTCCTGGAGTCGAGGACGGTCCAGCGGCTGGGCTCGACCCAGAATATCCCGGTGAACATGCGGGTCATCGCCTCCGCCCAGTGTCCACTGGGGGAAATGGTCGAACGCGGCGAGTTTCGCCGGGACCTTTATTTTCGCCTGAACATCATCAGCCTCAAGCTGCCCCCTCTGCGCAGCCGCAAGGAACGCATCGTGCCGCTGTTCCAATCGCTGGTGCGGCGGGAGGCCCAGGCACTTGACCGGCCCTACGTCGCCCCCTCACCCGCGCTGTTGCGCCAACTGCTCGGCTACGCCTGGCCAGGAAACATCCGCGAGCTGCAATCCGCCGCCAAGCGATATGTGCTCGGCTTGCCGGCACTGCCCCGCGCCGAACAACTGGAACACAACAGTTCAACGCTCAAGTTGAAGGAACACCTGCAGCAGTTCGAGAAAATCCTCATCGAAGACTGCATGCGCCGCCACCATCATTGCATCGACAAGGTCATCGCCGAACTGGGTATCGCCCGGCGCACCCTGTATTACCGAATGAAGTGCCTGCAAATATCGACGAGCTGAGTGGGATCGGTGGAACCGTTTACGCAACGGTCGCCACTTAACCATCGAGACGCTCACGATCGTCTCGCCATTCCACAACCCGGAGATACGACTATGAGTTTTGGTGGACTTTCTCTCGCGGCTTCCACGGCTGCCATGCAGCAGATGGACGCGACCTCGGCTGCGATGACAACCATGAAATCCGAATTCGACCAGAAGAAACTGGTCGCAGACACCATGAACGCAATCGCGGCAGGGTCGATGGACACCGCAACCAAAGCCATCACCGCCATGGGGGAGGCATCCAAAGGCATACGATTCTGACCCATCCGCTTCAGTCCCCGCTTCGGCGGGGCAACCTCAAGCGCGATGCGCAGGAGGCCCTATGCACATTGACTTGCCAGACAGCCTTCGTGCTCTCAGAGACCTGTCCCATGACGAGCCCACGCGGCGCCCTGCCCAGACTCCACCGGGCCTGGCGAACGTGGTCGCCGAGCACCTGGCATTGCATGGGGCCGGCGACCGGTTGCGGGAGTCGCTCGTCCAGTGGGGCGACGAACAGGGTTCGACGGGCGGACAGTCTCGCTTTGGCTGGCGCAACCCCCAGGACAGATTGGCCGCAGAGACCGAAGACCCTTTGCGCCTGGTGCTGGAAGACATCCTGGAAGAGATCAACAGCGGCACCGGTTCCAATCTCGATGTCGACATCGATGACGCCTATTCCAATGAAGACCTGTTCAACGATCTGGCCCAGATGTTCGCCCATCGCCGGCAACCCATCGGTGACAATGATCTGGACAGCCAAAGCGATTTCGGCAGTGCCAACAACCCCTTCTGTGGCGCGTTGTTCGGTGCCTGGGAAATGGAGGGCGATCACGCCACGCGGCGCGGTCGTCATGACGCGAGCCTGTCGCTGCTGCTCAAGATCATCGCGGTCCTGGGCCGAAGGAAACTGTTGACGCTACTGGACATCGACGAAGGTGACGGCCAGGCGCGCTATGAACCGGACGACCAGGACCTGTTGTTCGAGATCGCGGCATTCATGGACCAGCACCCGACGCGCTATCCCCCACCGGCGACCCTCGATGCAGAACGGTGGACATGGACCGAACGCATTGCCCGCGGCACGGCACTGGACGCTCGCGAAACTCGCTTGTTCCAGCTTGCCCTGGAAGAGCTGGATTTCGCCCTGGCCCGCCTTGCCGGCCAACAGGCCCCGATACGCCAGCGCGTGCGCCGCAGCCGGGAAGAAATCGAGTTTCACCTGAGCGTCACCGGTAGCGCTCGCAACGTCTTGAGGCTGATGTGCGCCTGAAGGCACCCGCTCTTTGAATTCCAGCCATTGAAACAGGAGATATTCCGTGGACGTACATGCCATCGACCCCAGCAACCTCGCCTCCACTTCCGCCAAAACGAGCGCCAGGCCACAGGCCAGTGCCGAAACCAGCGATGTCAGTTGGTTCAACGCACAAATGCGCGAGAAAGCCCCCGCCCCGGACAGCGAAAACAATGTCGCGGCACGCATCATTGACTCGTTGTCGAGTCGCTCCGGCGAATTGCAGCGTCTGGATGATCGCGCCAACCGCGACATGATCAAGGCCGTCCGCACCGCCGACCCGCAAGATATGTTGCAGTCGAACCGGTCGTTATCGTCCTTCCACCTGGAAAGCCTGATGACCGCGAAAATAGTCAGCAAAGGCTCCCAGGCCATCGAGAAGCTCACCAATCTTCAGTAAAGGGAAGGCCGGTCATGTCCATGCGCGCGTTCTCAACACTGTTGCTGTGTCTGCTGCTCACCGGTTGTGACGAACGGACGGCGCTGCACAGCCATCTTTCCGAGCAGGATGCCAACGAAGTGATCGCCGAGTTGGCGAACAAGAACGTGGAGGCGAGCAAGCAAGTCGATAAAGACGGACTGACCGTACTGGTCGAGCCTGCCGATATGAACAGCGCCGTCCAAGTCCTCGAAGCCGCCGGCCTGCCGCGTCGGTCCCGCTCCAGCCTGGGGGAGATCTTCCGCAAGGAGGGGGTCATTTCCACGCCGATGGAAGAGCGTGCCCGCTACATCTACGCGCTGTCCCAGGAGCTCGAATCGACGCTTTCACAAATAGATGGCGTGGTGCTCGCCCGGGTCCATGTGGTCCTGCCGGAACGGGTGGCCCCGGGTGAGCCGGTCCAGCCCGCATCGGCCTCGGTCTTCATCAAGCACACCAGTGCCCTGGACCCCGACAGCATTACCCCGCGTGTGCGTAACCTGGTCGCCAGCGGGATTCCCGGCATGGCCGACGCCACTCAGAACCCGACCAAGTTATCGGTGGTATTCGTGCCCGCCGCACCCTATCAGGAACAGCGCAAGATGGCGTACTTCGGCCCCTTTCTCATGCAGGCCGATGACATCGGTTACTGGCGAGCGGTGACCGTGGCGGCAAGCATCGCCTTGCTCGCCATCCTGATGGGCGCCCTCTATGGCCTCTATCGACTATGGCGCCAGGGCGTGTTGGTGCTGCCACGGTTTCTCGAGCACAAGCTCGCCAAGCCAGCCGGAGCGCCCGCCGCACCTCAAGGCAGTGCGACACCTGGGCTGTTTGCCGTGAAACCCCCGGGGGCCAAGCCCGGCAGTAACGGTACCGCCGCATGACGGCGGAAATTGAATGGGTTCGCTGGTGGAGCCTGGCTTGGCGCGAAGCAGACCGGGACTGGTATTCATCGACGCTTTGCCTGCTGACCGCACCGCAAATCGACGCCCTCGCCCGGGGGCACCATGCCGCGCTTGCACGTAGCTTCGGCATGACCCCGTGCATGCCACCCCAACCCAATCCGGCGCTGCAATCACTGTTCTGCGGTACACCGCGGACCTTGTTCCTTGCCTGCGAATTGGTGGCGAGCACTTGCGCACCGTTAACGGCAACGCCGGCACTTTCCACGCAAGACCGGGCCTGGTGCGAGCGCACCGCCAAAGCCCTGCGGCCGGGACACTGGCTCGAACAAGGCCAGGATCCGCTCGCACTGCTGCGCGCCTGGCTGGGTGAACGGGTCTGGGAACGTGCGCGCCTGGCGTTCCCACGCGACAGAATCATCACCATCGAATCGGTGAGCGCCCCTCAACCGCCAGCCGCCAAGCTGAACACGCTTTGGCAGTCCGCCTGCTGGAAGGCTGAGCAAAGCCTGGCAGCCCCGGCCCCTATCCAAACGGAGAAACACGATGCTCGCTCGGCGTTCGCTTGAACTGCGCCCCGATGGCCAAAGCCTGTCGCAGCCCTATATCGCCCGCGAAACCCTGGTGGATTGTGCCCGCGCGCAGGTCGTCCTCGAACAGGCCCAGGCCCAGGTTGCGCAATGGCTTGAACGCGCCAGCACAGAGGCGGACGCGTCCGTGCTTGAGGCTCAAGCTCGATTCTGGGAAAAGGCCGAGACCTTGCTCGCCGCCTGGGAAGCCCAGCGCCAAGCCATGTGGGAGCGGATCGAGACAAGCGCCGCACACCTGGTCAACGAAGCCCTGGGGACGCTGTTGAACGAGGTCCCGGAGCAGGCACGTATCGATGCGCTCGTCCGCCAACTGGCGTCGCGCCAGGACGACCCGGTCAGCGCCACCCTCCGCTGCCATCCCGAAGACCTGGCGAGCCTGACGCAGAGCCTGGGCACCGATGGCAAGCGCCCCTGGACACCGGTGGCGGATGCCGACATGGAACGACATCAACTGAAGCTGGAAACGCCAGGCGGCACATTCCTGCTCGACTGGCCCTCCGCTGTCAAAGCCTTGCGCCTGCCTGATCCACCACACATCCCTGCAAACTGACCCACCGCTATCGCGAGCAGGCTCGCTCCCACAGGGGATTTGTGCTGGCTGCGATGTCTGTGAACCCCCCGGAAAAACTGTGGGAGCGAGCCTGCTCGCGAGACGGCGGCACATCCAACATCACCGCAAGCTGACCCAACGCTATCGCGAGCAGGCTCGCTCCCACAGGGGATTTGTGCTGGCTGCGATGTCTGTGAACACCCGGAAAAACTGTGGGAGCGATCCTGCTCGCGAGACGGCGGCACATCCAACATCACCGCAAGCTGACCCACCATCATCACAAGCAAACCACACTTCCCCAGGTTTTTTTCCTCATCTGCGCGGAACCGCCAATGGCATGACCACCACTCACATCGTGAACATGCCTAACCCAGAGGAACCGCCCATGTCTTCCGCCGATGCCGTCCAGCGCCGCCTCGACACCTACTTCCAACGCGCGACCGACAACGTCAACAACGCTGCGATGAACGCGGCAGAAACGCAGTCGCTCGACGACATGCATTCATTCCTGACCAGCATGAACGGCATGTCCGTCGCGGTGAACGCAGCGACTCAACAGACCACTGCCCATCACAACCTCGCCAAGGCGATCATCGATGCAATGCCATGAGCTGCGAACACAGCTCACCCGCTGGAGCGCCAGCGTCGATGGCCCGGAGCACTTCGGCCTTGTCATCGACGATGGCGAGGCGACCTTCAGCAAGCTCGACGAGGCCTTGCTGGTATCGGTCGAGCTGACCGTCCCGATGACCCATGAGGTGGTTCTGGAAGACCTGCTTCGGCTGGCGCACCCAAGCCTCTCGCGATTTCCCGGCGCGCTGGCCCGTTCGCCGCAGGACGGGCGTTTATGGCTGCTGACGCAACTGGCGCCGGACGGGCACATCGACGACCTCATCGAGGCACTCGAAGCACTGCTCAACCAGCGCGATACCTGGCAATCCATTCTCAATAAAGACCAACGTGCCGCTGCGGCGCCTGTAGCGCGACGCCTCTCGCACTCTCACTTGCTCGGAACAGGAAACCGCCATGCCTAACAGGTGGCTTACGCCGTACCGCTTGATGACCGCAGGCAGGGTACACCTTGGCCAGTCGATCCCACGCCGCTGGGCGAAACCTTCGCTGGTCGCACTGGCATTGATCGGTGCGCTGGGCGCGGGCCTGCCGGCACAGGCGGCCATACCGACCGACTGGAAGAACACGCCTTACGCCTACGACGCCCAGAGCACACCGCTGGCCAAGGTACTCGGCGATTTCGCCAACACCTTCGCGGTGCAACTGGTGATCGATGGCACGGTGAAAGGCACCGTCGACGGGCGGATGCGCGCTGAAAGTCCCCAGGCGTTCCTCGACAGGCTCGGCCTGGAAAATCGCTTCCAGTGGTTCATGTACGGCAACACGTTGTACGTCAGCCCCTTGCAGAACCAGGACTCCACGCGCCTGGAAGTGTCCGCTGACGCCGTACCGGACATGAAGCAAGCCTTGACCGACATCGGCCTGCTGGATTCGCGTTTCGGCTGGGGTGAATTGCCCGACGAAGGCGTGGTCCTGGTATCCGGCCCGGAACGCTATGTACGCCTGGTGACGCAGTTTGCCGAAGCACGCAAGACCCCCGAGGAAAAACAGGAAGTGATCAGCTTCCCATTGCGCTATGCCACCGCCGCCGACCGCAACGTCAAGTACCGCGGCGAGACACTGGTCATTCCCGGAGTCGCCAGCATCCTGAAAGGTTTGCTGGAAAGCCGCAGCGCCGTGTCGGGCGGCATGCAGACGGCCTCGCCCCAAGCGTCGTTCCAGAACATGCAGGCCCAGCAATCGGCGACCATGGGCAACATCGAACAATTGGCATTGAACGGCATGGGGCGCCCGAACACCAACCGCGTACCGTCTGGCGCGAGCGGCGGTGGAGGCGGCCGGGGCAAGATCCGCGTCGAGGCCGACGTGCGCAACAACGCGGTGCTCATCTACGACGCGCCCAAGCGGCGGGAAATCTACACGCCGTTGATTCGCGATGTGGATGTACCGCGCAAGCTGGTGGAGATCGACGCGATCATCCTCGACATCGACCGCACGCAACTGGCCGAGCTGGCCTCGAACTGGAACGTCGAGAGCGGCGATCTGATCGGTGGAGCCTCGATGATTCGCCCCGGCGCCAGCTCGACGGTGTTCATTCAGGACTACGGCGATTTTTCCGCGCAACTGCGTGCCCTGGAGGGCCGTGGCCTGGCCTCGGTGGTGGCGAACCCATCGGTTCTGACCCTGGAGAACCAGCCGGCGGTCATCGACTTCAGCCGCACCGAGTACATCTCCGCCATCGGCGAGCGCGTAGCCACCGTCGAGCCGATCACGGCGGGCACCAGCTTGCAGGTCGTGCCCCATGCCATCGAGACCGGGGGGCGCAATCAGATCCAGATGTCCCTGGACATCGAAGACGGCCGCATCGAACCCTCGGAGGTCGGCCAGCAGACGCCCAGCGTACGTCGGGGCGTGGTCAGCACCCAGGCTGTCATGGGGGAAAGCCGGTCGCTGGTGGTCGGCGGATTTCATACCGAAGAGACCGGCGACAACCTCGAACGGGTGCCATGGCTGGGTCGCATCCCGCTGATCGGGCCGCTGCTGTTTTCCTCGACCACCCGCGAGACCAGCCGCCGCGAACGGGTCTTCATCCTGACACCGCGCCTGATCGGCGACCAGGTCGACCCGGCCCGCTATATCTCCGCCCTTGATCGCGAACAGGTCGACAGCGCCATGGCCCGCCTGGAAGAGCGTCGCAACGGCACCCGTCCCATCGGCCGTATCGAAGTCAGCGATGTGCTCGCCCAACTCGCCGACGGCAACATTCCGGCCACGTTCAAGCAGGCTGCGTCGATTCCTTATTCGCCCGACACCTTGTGCGCGCTGCAACCCGGGCTATCGCTGGACGCTGCACGGGCGCAATGGTTCGCAGGTGCCGATTACGGCATCGCCGTGGGCGTGGTACGCAACGACGGCCAGCAGCGGTTGCGCTTCGACGAGGCGAGCTGCGGCAGCCGCTGGGCCCTGGCCACCTCCGCCTGGCCGAAGGTGTGGCTCGAGCCCGGCGAGGAAACCGAAGTGTTCGTGGTCATGAAACAACCCACGCGCACGCCAGGCGGCGAGCGCCCTTCTCTTCTGCAAACCAGCGCGAGGACCCTGCCATGAGTCGCACGCCACTGTTGCTCGTTTTATTGCTGAGCCTGCCGGTGTTCGCCGGCTGCGCGAACCGCTCGGGCTGCCAGGGCGATGCCTGCAGCCGCGCCGAACCGGACAACGGTCGGCTGGTGATCTGGTGGTCGCCCGGCATGCGCGGCGGCCTTGGCTCCCCCGAACACCCACTGGACCATACGGTCGTCCCATTGGAGAACTGAAACGCTATGTCTTTTTCGGTACACAGCGTGAGCACTCGCCAGGCCTTCCAGAAGAACATCATCGCCGGCATCGCGACGTATTGGGAAATAGCCCCGGGCATTGAATTCTGTCTGCGACGCGAGCCTCATAGCGTCGGGCTCGCCTTACAGATACAAAGCCAGGCGCTACGCGCAAACCAGATCCAGCATGCGCTCGAACGGCGCTTCGCCCACCCGACCGACTACGCGCAGCTGTTCGTGTTTCTCGATCCACAGCGAGCGCTCGTGGTCTGGCAGGCACTGCCCGAGGCGCCGCTGTCCACTGAACTGCTCGATGAAATCCAGTCCAGGCAGTTGTCGCTGCTGGGCCTGGAGGAGCTCGACGATTACTCGGTCACTTATTGAACGACACGATGACCCCTCTTTGGGGACATGTTTAACCTGTGGCGAGGGGATTCATCCCCGCTGGGCTGCGTAGCAGCCCCAAAGAGCTGATCACATCAACCTGATACACCACGGTGGCAGGTTCAGGGCTGCTTCGCAGCCCAGCGGGGATAAATCCCCTCGCCACAACGGTTCATGACATTTTTTGCATTGAGGGAGGTTTCCATGACTGTCGCACCGCTTGCCCAGCGCTTGATCTCGGCCCTCGCGCAACACCTGCATGCGGACTTGCAACTGGAAGGTGGCGTGTGTGCGCTGTATGACACGAGCAACCGCGAAGCCGTGGTCATCGAGCTGCCCGATCACGGCGACGTCGCTATCCTTCATTGCTCGATCGATGTCCCTGCCCACGCCCCCGGCCTGCACAAGCGCTTGCTGGAGCTCAACTTTCGATTGGACCTGCTCGGCGGCAGCTGGCTGGCGCTGGACGATAAGGGCAGCGTTCGCCTGTGCGCCCATTGCCCGCTGGCGATGCTCGACGAGGCGCGGTTCTGCCATTGGATCGTGGGTTTCATCGCCCAGGTCGGCGAGGTTCGTGCGCGCTTGGCGGTGCCTGCAATGCCCAGTGGCCCGCGTCCGGCCTCGCTGAACGCAAGCCGCACCCGACTGGGGTAGACGGTGGTTGGTGCAGATGCACATCGGCCCCATCGGACAACACCCCCGGGGTCGATGTACACCCTCCACCTTATCGAAGCTTCATCGCCTCGCCACCCTCCTGCATGACTTTCCTCGCGCTGTCCATGAAGCCCTTGGTCACCTCGGTCACCGTATCGCTCATCAGCTTGGCCATGTCGGCGGAGCTTTTAATCAGCATCATGGCGCTCTGGCGCTCTTCCATCTTCATCTGTATATCGAACTGCTTTTCCATCAACTCCTTTTGACGGGTTTCCATCTCGCTCATGAAAGAGTCCGGAGTGCGCGATGCCGAAGTGGCGCTGGACGTTTGCGCGTCATCCAGCGGTTGAGCTTCATTCGGCGCCGCCGCGTGGTTGGCGTCCCGCGTGCGGGTACGGCCACGTTGATGCACCGCAGGGGGCGTCGAGGAGGAGCGTCCCCGTGTGTGCAGGCTTTGGCTGCCCTGGCGCTGCTGCGCCTCACGGGGTCGTTGGCTCAGCGAGGGCGAGCGCGAGGGCGATAAGCTGTCGGCGCCGTGCAGGGCACCTGTGCCCCTTAGGGGGTTCGTCAGGGAACTGGGATCAGGCATGGAAAATCCTCCACGAGTCGATGTGTGGTGAGCACTGTCGGCAGGCCGGTATCGGCCGGACGAACCTGGCTCACTACCTGAGTGGCAACCACATGTGCATCGGTTCCATCGACCTCAACGCAGGTTCAATTCCGGAATCTCGATCACCTCGCCCTTGGCCTCGTCATCCAGCTCGCGCAGCACCCGATAAATGTGCGCAACCGCCTGGAGCGTTTCCCGAGGGATATAACCGCCGACGTCTTCGCGGTAGATCGTTCGTGCCAGCCAGATGCACTGGATGACCGGGACCCGCGCCGCCTTGGCCCGTTCGATCATTGCCCGGGCCTCGGCATCGACGCCTTTGACGATCAGTTGCGGCAGCGGCGTTTCCTCGGGGCGATACAAAAGCGCCACGGCAAAGTGGGTGGGGTTGACCACCAGCATGTCGGCCTCCTCCACCGGCTTGGTTTCTTTGTTGACGGGCTGGTCGACCAATTGCCGGGCCAGGCTGCGGCGATGCATTTTCACGTGCGGGTCGCCTTCCATTTCCTTGAACTCCTTGCGCACCTCCTCCTCACTCATGCGCAGGCGCTTGGCGAAGAAATATTTCTGCAGGCCAAAGTCGAGAATCGCCAGCACCAGCAATACACCCAGGCAAACGTGCATGATGTGCCGAAACAGGCTGGCCAACCCGCGCCAATAGCTGTGCAAATCACCGTTGACCAGGCTGATCAACGAGCCGAGTGCCGGCAGGGTCACCAGATAAATCACGCTACCGATAAACACGGCCTTGACCAATCCCATGAACAGGTTGATCAGCGCCTGGCCGGAGAACATCTGCTTGGCCTGGTTCATCGGGTTCAAGCGGTTCGGGTCAGGCTGCAGGGCTTCGGGGGCAAACAGGAAGCCGAACTGTATCCAACCGGCCACCAGGCGCGTGACGATCGCCAGCCCCACGGTCATCAAGGTGAAATTGAGCAGCACGCCTCCAGCATGGGCCAAGGTTTCCTCGAAGGCCCGTACGAAGTCGGCATCCAGCCGGTGCAGCGGGAACGCCACCAGGTCTTCCAACGCCTGCATGCTGTCGTCGGCCTGGGTCAATGCCACTTCGGTGATCGCCGCGAGCACCAGCAGGCTACTCAAGTCCTGGCTCTGGCCGACCTGGCCTTTGTTGCGCGCGTCGCGAATCTTCTTGGGCGTCGCCCGCTTGGTCTTTTCGCCACTGTCTTCGCTCATGGGCGAAGCCCTCCTTCAGGGCGCCTGCAACAACAAATGGAGCAGATGCCGGATTTCGCCATAGCGGCCAAGACGGCCCGTCATCGCGTCCCACAGGGTGGGCAGGTAGAACAGCAGGAAGCCCAGGCCGATCAGGCTCTTGGCCGGCATGGCGAGGACGAATACCTGCAATTGCGGGCTATACAGGCTGAGCAGCGCCAGGCTGAACTCCACCAGCAACAGCAAGCCGATAAAGGGCGCCGCGTAGAGCATCATGTGCATGAACATTTCGGCGAGCAGCCCGAGAAACACGCCGAAGCCATCCGCACCAGGCAATGGAAACCAGACGGTGGGTGACCACACCAGGTAGCTGTCCCAGATCACCTGGGTCAACGTGCCAATGCCCAGGGTGGCGACCAGCAGCAGGATCGTCATCTCCTTGAACAGGTGGCCCAGGGGGGTGGTGTCGGTGCCGAGCGCCGGGTTCAACTGACCACCGATGAGCGCGCCGCGCTGGTTGTCCAGCAAGGCGCCCACCGATTCGTACAACCAGAACGGCATCGCCAGCAGCACCCCGAGCAAGAAACCCAGCACCAGCTCCTTGAACATCAGACCGGCCAGGGACAGCCAATTGACCTGGGCGTCGATCAGCGCCTGGCGAATACCGGGCGCCGGCAACATGCCCAGGGCAAACACCACGGCATGGCGCGGCAAGCCTCGCAGGTGCTGGAAGCAAAACACCGGGACCAGGTAAGCGACCGGGTAAATGCGCGCCATGCCGAGCGCGATCGACAGCAGCAAGTCGAAGTACGGGACGAAAGCCTGGGCCGTCATCAGGTGTTGGCCATCATTTCGAGTGCCCGGCGCAGCAGTCCCAGCAATTCCACGCCGATCCAGCGACCGGTGACCAGCAAGGTCAGCCCGACCGCCACCAGCTTGATGCCGAAGGGCAAGGTCTGGTCCTGGATCTGCATCAAGGCCTGCACCAGGGAGGTCAACACGCCGACGATCACCGCCACGATCAAGGGCGGCGCGGAGAGCAGGACCACCAGCAACATGCCTTCCTTAAACAACGTCAGCGCGTCCATCGCACGTCCTCAAAGATAGGAATAGAAGAGGCTGTCGAGCAATTGCGTCCAGCCCTGCACGAGGACAAAAACCAGCAGCTTGAGCGGCAATGAAATGGTCATGGGCGCGACCATCTGCATGCCCAGCGCCAGCAGCAGGTTGGATACGATCAGGTCGATGACAATGAACGGGATGTAGATCAGGAAGCCCATCTGGAAGCCGGCCTCGAGCTCCGACAGCATGAACGCCGGGATGAGCAGCATCAGGTCGTCGCGACTGGCCTGCTCGGCACGCTCCTTGGGCCACATCCGCTGGGTGTTTTCCAGCAGGTGGGCGAGGATGTCCGGGTTGGTATTGCGCGACATGAAGGCTTGCAACGGCTTTATCGCGTTCAGGGCAGAACCTTGCAGCGCCTCGGTACTGCTGAAATCCAACGGTCGCTCTTTCAACTCTTCGGCGATGTTGTGGCCGACCGGCGCCATGATGAACAGCGTCGCGGCCAGCGCAATGGCATACAGCGCCATATTGGGCGGCACTTGCTGCACGCCGATGGCGTTACGGGTGATCGTCAGCACGATGGCTATCTTGAGAAAGGCACTGCAGATGATCAGCAGCAGGGGGACCAACGAGATCCCACCGATGAACAGCGCCAGCAGAAAGGGGTCGACCCCCTGGAAGCTCATCCAGCCACATCCACGCGAGCGATCTGCAGGCCCAACCGGCCATCGACCTCCACCAGCTCGCCATGGGCCAGGGCCCGTTCGCCATAGAACAGCGCCGCTGTTCCCGGTGTCACGCCCTGCACTTGCAGCACCGCGCCGGGCGCCAGGTTGCGCAGTTCGCCCAGGGTCAGGCTCAAGTGACCGCAGCGGATCGTAAGCGCCAGCGGCAGGTCGTCGAAGCGCTCGGGCAGATCGGCAGCAGCCGGTTCCATCATCGGCGCCTCCTCGGTTTCAGCGGCGGCATAGTCCAACGCCGGTTGATCGGCCGCCTCGGGGGCCTGGGCCTCAGGTTCGTAGCGGGCGGTATCGTCCCAGTCCGGCGTCAGGATGTCGGTGTCGGCGGTGGTGCTCATAACGGTCTCCTCCAGAGCGAGCAAGGTCAGGCGCAACGGTGCGGCACGGCTGTGTACCCGCACCTGCAAACAATGCCGGCCCAGGCGAATCAGCCCTTGGCCGGATGAGTCGAACAAGGCGGTTTCCGGCACCAGCACATCACCGGGACGCAGCGCCGCCAACTGCCCGGCAGCCAGTGCCAGGCGTCCCAGTTCCAGCGGAACATGCAGCGCAAAACCGTCGATCCCTGGTGCGGTACGCCGCTGCCAAGGGGCGGCGCGAAGCAGCCCCAGCAGGACCGAACCGGGCATTTGCAGATGGCTCCTGACGCGCGCCGCCCCCAGTCTCATGTCGAGCCGGCAGGCGATGCCGGGCACGGCAGGCTCGGCCGTTGGCTTGAGAAAGCCGAATGCCAGGCGCAGGGGCTCGCTCAGGGTTTGCTGGAACAGCGACCAGAACCACGTGTCGTCCGGGCCGGGTTCGGCAGGCAGGACCACCGGGCATTCCCCGAACAGGCTGAGCACCGCGCCAGGCTCATCCAGGGTGAAGACACCATGGGCACAGGCCAGCGCACACGGCGCCCCCCCAGCCACGTCGCCGCCCGGGGTCAGTTCCAGCAGGCCCGTGTCACCCGCCACCTCGAAGGGCAAACTGACGCCGATCCCCAATAGCCGCCGGGCGGTGGCGTCCTCGATGCCCACAAGCGGTAGCGCCAGTGCATGGACGGTCATATCGCGCCTGCCTCTTCTTCCCGCGCCACGCGCACGCTCACCGGCTGGCCCAGGCTCTGGGTCAGCGCGTCTTCGAGGCGGCCGGCTCGACTCGACAACCGCGCCTGTACGTCTTCATTTTCGCTGTTCAGGCCGATGTCCCACCCGGACGCCCCGCCCAGCCGCCGGGCGGACACCTTGATGCGGCCCAGATTGGGCAGGTGCAGCAGCAGGTCCAATTGCTGGTCGAGCGTGGCGCGCAAGCGTGGCGTGAGCTGGTCGACAAACGCCTCCACTTCGCTGTTCTCCAAACTGACCAGGCCCGCCAGCGAACCGGTGCCCGCGGTGTCGTCCTGGGTACCGCCCCGTGGCGCATCGACCCACTGGCGAAACCAATAGCCGTCACTGCTTCCTGCCATCACCTCGAGGTCGCGCCCGGTTGTAGACACAGAGTCACGCGCCGCCGGACGGATGGCCCGGCTCACCTGGGCGGGCGGTTGCTCATACGCCCGAGGCGAATGCCGAACGGGAGCGGCCGGGGGGTTGTTGTGCGGTGTCGGCCCACTGCGCACGGTACGGTCATTCATCGCTGGGGATCTCCACCAAGTGCTCCATCATTGCGCTGAGCTTTTCCAGATCACGCCGGCGCCCTTGTAGCCGCTGCTGGGCGGCGGCCGTGTGCTGTGCCTGCTGCGCCTGTTCAGCGTCCAGTGCCTGCAATGCCTGCGCTTGCTCGGCCAGCTCGCCGATCAAACGTCGCTCCTGGGTACTCCAGGCATTGAGTTCACTCACGCTCAGCGCCCGGCCACAGTGCTCGCCATACAACGCTTCGCGCTGCACCGTCTGCTGCTCGCTGGTCGCCTGCATGCGCGCCCGCGCGGCGACCACCGCCGCTTCGCGCTCGCGCAAAAGCTCACGCTGTTGGCGCCATACTCGTTCGGCTTGCGCTTCACGGTGGCGGCGAATCGGCGCCAGGGCGTCCAGATCAACCCGGGACATAAGCGGTCAACTGCTGCAGGTGAGCGAACGTGGACGCGAACGGCTCCGGCTCACGCAGGTCCTGGCGCAGGAAGGCGTCCCGTGCTCCATGGGACTCCACCGCCAGGTCGGTCAAAGGGTCGGCGCCGGCCTGGTATTCGCCCAAGCGCAACATCAGTTCGATTTGCTCATAGGCCGACAGCAATCGACGCAGATTGATGCCCGCCCGCAGGTGCTCTGCCTCGGCCACGTTGGCCAAGGTTCGCGACAGGCTGGCCAGCACGTCGATAGCCGGGTAGTGGCCGCGCTCGGCGAGCTTGCGCGACAGCACGATGTGACCGTCGAGCAGCGACCGCACTTCATCGGCCACTGGATCGTTCATGGAGTCCTGCTCGATGAGCACCGTGTAGAACGCGGTGATGGCGCCCTCGTTGGTCAACCCGGCGCGCTCGACCAGGCGCGGCAGCAAGCTGTAGACCGACGGTGGCAGGCCGCCGCGCCCCAGCGGCTCGCCGGCGGCCAGGCCGATTTCACGTTGGGCCCGGGCGAAGCGGGTCAGCGAATCGATGAGCAACAGGACGCGCTGGCCTCGGGCACGAAAGCCCTCGGCCAAGGCTGTCGCGGTGAACGCCGCACGGGCCCGTTCCATGCTCGATCGGTCGGAGGTGGCGCACACCAGGACCGCACGGGCACGCAGTTCATCATCCAGCTCATGGTCGAGGAACTCGCGCAGTTCGCGCCCACGCTCACCGATCAGGCCGAAGACGATGACATCGCAGTCAACGTTCCGGGCAATTTCCGCCAGCAGCGTGGTCTTGCCGCAACCGGCGCCGGCGAACAGCCCCACACGCTGGCCTTCACCCAGTGTCAGCGGCCCGTCGATGGCCCGTACGCCGGTCATCAAGGGCCGTTGGATACGCGGCCGCGCGGTGGGCGCCGGGGCCTCGCCAATCACCTGTGAAGCTTGCAGCACGTGTGGTCCGGCAAACGCCCCGGCGCCGCCGTCCACCAGCGGCCGGCCGAAGCCATCCAACACCTGGCCCAGCAACTGCGGCCCCACGCACACCCGATGGGGCATGCCCAACGGCTCCACCGCCGCACCGACCCGGACGCCTTCCAGGCCGCCCAGGGCGCTGAGCAAGGCATCGTGCTGGTCGAAGCCGACGATCTCGGCGAGCAGCGGCTCCCGGGCGTCGCGCTCGACTCGGCAGAGGTCGCCGATCTGTGCCCCTGGCAATCGGCACTGCAACAGGATGCCGCTGACCCGCTGCACCCGCCCACGCACCATGACCGGCGCGAAGCGACGCAGGTGCGCCAGTTGCCCGGCCTCCCAGGCCGCCAGTCGCGCGATGGCCGCCTGCGTCATCACCACGTGACCTCGTAGCGTTGGTCACCCTCGAAGGTGACTTTGCCGCTGTCGATGGCGGTCAAGCGCAAGCCATCGATCTGGTCGCCCAGGAACAGCCGACGTCCATCGGCCGTAACCACATGGCCACGCTTGCCACCGACGATCTGGGCGATCTGGAACGGCAGTTGCGTCAGTCGCTCCTTCACGCTGGCCGTGATCCCGATTGGCGTCTCGTAACGATCGTGGAAACGCTCGATCAAGCGCTCGACCATCGCCAGGCGTTGGCGCGGCAGTTCGCCCATCAGGACCAACTGGTCACCCTGGCTCTCGACCCGCACACCAGCGCCCAGATCACGCTCCTGCAACATGCGATCGAGTTCCAGGCGGACCGCCTCGACATTGTCCAATGCCACTTTGCTGTGCTTGAGCTGCTGGGCCGGGCTGCGCGCCACAGGCTGCGCCGGCTGGCTGGTAAAGGCCCAGGCGCTGGAGGCAACAGTAATCACCGCCGCGGCGATTGCCAGGCGCTTGGGCCACGATGGCCGCACGACGGGTTTCGGGGTTTCCCGCGCCGTCGTCAGATGCGCAGCGTCATCCAACGCCGCCTCTTCGGGCCAGGGCTGATCGGCCGGGGCCAGGCACAGCCAGACGCCTGCCACGGCAAACGGGGCATTGCTCTGCAAGGGCTCGGCCGGCGCCCAAGGTTGGCCTTGTCCATCGCAAACCGTCCCCTCCAGCAGCTCCAGCAGCCATTGGCCCTGCACCTGCCGCAGGCCAACGTGACGCCCACAGATGCCCGGATCGTAAAGCGCCAGGTCGGCATCCTCCGCCGCCCCGATCACCCATTGCTCGCCCACCAGCGGCAACGCCGCACCTCGGTGCAGACCACTCAAGACACGCAGTTCGAACATGGCCAGTTCCTCAAGGGGCGACAGACGCTCGCCCACATTCCGGTTGTACGACGGGGCACCGGCGGCGCCCGTCCTCTGTCACAGCCAGGCCATCGACCGCACCTGGATTTGCATCGTTACGTGGAGGCTGCGCTGCCGGCGCGCCAAGACCTGCCGTCACGCCGCGTCCTCCACTTGTAGTTTTTCCTGCTCGAGGTCAAAACGCCCCAGCACGGTGACCTGGGCATTGCTGTGCAACTCGCTGAAAGCGAGCACGGGCACGTGATTGAATTCGTCGCGCAACAAATCGCGCAGCGGTGCCCGCAGGTCTTGCGCCACCAGCAGCACGGCCACGCGCTTGGCGCGCAACGGGAAGCCTTCGCGCAACTGCATGACCAAGGCGCGGGTATGCAGGCTTTCCAGGGCAAAAAAGGTTTCCGTCTGGGTCTGGCGCAGCGCGTCGCGCAACAGGCCTTCGGTTTCCGGGGTCAACAGCCACACGTGCAGGCCGTCTTCGTCGCGGTACTGGTGATAGATCTGCGACTTCAGGGCGATGCGTGCGTAGTCGGTCAGCGCACCGACGTCACGCTCGTGCTGCCCATGCTCGATCAGGGACTCGGCGATCAGACGCACCGCTCGCAGCGGGACACCTTCGCCGGCCAGGCGCTGGAGCACGGCGGCGAAACGGGCCAATGGCATGGTTCTCTGCAGCTCCTGCACCAGCTCGGGCTGACCCGCTTCGAGCCAACTGAGGATCGACTTGCTCTCCTGGAGTCCCAGGAATTGCGGGCCCGTGGCAAACATGGCGCGGCTCATCCGTTCCACCAGTAATTCGCCGGCAGGCACCGCCTCCACTCGCTCGTCCGCCAGCAGCGGATCGTCAGGCGTCAGCCATAGCCACTGATGCTCGTCACGCACCTCGCTGCCGACCTGCACGTCGCGCGGTTCGAACGGCAGCGGCCCGCGCGCCACGGCCACACGTTCACCGAAAGTGGCGCGCAACATCGGCACCTCGTGCACGCAGAAGCGGAACTCGTCGTCCTCCAGCAGCACGCTGTATTCGATCTCAAAGGGCGGCAGGGTCAGGCCAAAGCCAGCCACCAGGGCATTGCGCTTCTTGCGGATCGCCTGGATGACGTCCTCGGCCGCCGCGTTGCCTTCCATGGCTTTGGAAAACTGCAAAAGATAGGCTCGGGTCGGGTCGAAGCTGCGCAGGTCTTCGGCACCGTTTTGTGCCGGGGCGATGACCTCCGTCGGCTGGTCGCCCTGGCGTGCCTGCCGGGCACGCGCGTACAACTGGAGGATGCCTGCGGTGCCGGTGATCAGGGCAATGACAATGAACACCAGCGTCGGCATGCCGGGCAAGGCCGCAAAGCCGAGCATGCCCACCGACGCGATCACCCAGGCCTTGGGTTCGGCGGTCAACTGCTGGGCGATTTCCTTGCCCACGCTGCTACCCGCCGGCTGCCCTTCCGGCGACACCCGGGTGATGATCATGCCCGCGGTGAGGGAAATCAGCAGTGCCGGAATCTGCGCGATCAGACCATCACCGATGGTCAACACGGCATACAGGTGCATCGATTCGGACGCGCCCATGTCGTGCTGCATCATGCCGACCGAAAAGCCGCCGATGAGGTTGATCACGACGATCACCAAGCCCGCGATGGCGTCGCCCTTGACGAACTTCATCGCCCCGTCCATCGCACCGAACAGCTGGCTTTCCTTGTTCAATTCCTCGCGCCGCCGCCGGGCTTCGCTGACATCGATCAGGTTCGCCCGCAGGTCGCTGTCGATGGACATCTGTTTGCCCGGCAACGCGTCCAGGGTGAAACGCGCCGCCACTTCGGCGACCCGCTCCGACCCCTTGGTAATCACCAGGAAGTTGACCACCGTCAGAATGAGGAAGATCACCAACCCCACCGCCAGGTTGCCGCCCACCACGAAATTGCCGAACGCCTGGACGATATGGCCGGCGTCGCCCTGGAGCAGGATCAATCGGGTGGTCGCCACCGACAATGCCAACCGGAACAACGTGGTCAACAGCAGCACCGCCGGAAACGAGGAAAAAGCCAGCGGCCGTGGCAGGTACAGCGAGAGCACGATCAGCAGACAGGAGATACAGATGTTGATCGCGATCAGCGCATCGACCACCGCGGTCGGCAAGGGCAGGATCAGCATGAAGACAATGCCCAGCACCACGAACGCCCCGACCACCTCGATGCGCCGCACCGCTTCGTTGGCGACTTTGTTCAACAGGGCGATCATGAGCGCGCTCCAATCACCGGCGCGGCGGTCTGGCTTCGGGGCTCGCCACGGGAACGCTCATCGAGCAGCACCAACAGATTCTTCAACGCGGTCTGTCGGCTTTTGCCATCACGCCAGAGGGGGAGCGGCAAACGCTTGAGCAAGGGATACAGGCCGTTCAGGGAGACCAGTTGGTCGCGCTCCTGGTCGCCCCCCAGCTCACGCCCGATGCGCCGTACTTCCGCCGCTGACAGGCCACTGCTGACAAACCCCAGCATGCGCTGGAGCAACAACACGGCGGTGAGCTGGCTGGCCGGACAGCTGTAGGCCAGTTGCTCCAGCAAACGGCGACAGCTGTGCAGGACACTGCCCAGTTGCGTCGAGGCCGCCAGGCCGATCAACAACGTGCGCAACAGAGCGGTAGGGCGTGAAGGCGTATGCGCGGCGATGTCGTCAGCCAGTGCCCGGCGCATCATGTCCAGCCCCGGCACGAACGCCGCCTCGCCAAACAGGCCAAGCAATGCTTGCATCATGGTGGGCAATGACTGCTTGAGCACCACGGTGTCGTAGTAGAGCCGCCGTACCGCCTGGCGCAATTCGGGATCGCCGCCCGCAGCGCGCAATGCCTCGGCGATGTTCATGCCCGCCTGGATCTGCGCGCCATAACGCTCGCGCAATAGCTGCAGGTAATCGCGAGCGCGCTGGGCTTCGACGAGACGCCCTTGCACCTCGGCATCGCGCAATGTTTGTTGCAGGATCAGGTCGGTACGGGCCGGGTCTCCACCAGTGGACTGCACCACTTCTTCAAGCACCGGCTCGCCACACAACAACAGACCCGCCTGGGCGGCCATGGCCCCCAGGCTCTGCTTGCCTGGATGACCGAGTTGGTCGTACCACTCCTCCAACTGCTCGCGCGTCTCGACCCGCACCTGGCCCACCTCACTGCGAGCATTGCGAATGCGCCGCTGGCTCAGCGCCTTGGTATTGCGCTCCACGTGATGGCTGAAGGTCATGCCGACCTCCTCCATCGAATTGGACTGCACGGCCTGGAACGATTCGACAGGCTTGCCCATGCCCACGACGGCCGAAGCGGCCTGGGCAAGATTGACGGCAATACGCGCATTGGTCGGGGCTTCTACTTTCATGATGGCCGTGAGCATGGTTTCGGACGCTCAGTGGGTGGCGGTGATCCGGCATTCGGTTCCATCGGCGGCCATGGCCTTTTCTGACCGGTTCGAGAGAGCTTCCCGACCAAGCGTTCGCTCGGTGCAATTTCATGCAGTGGGGCTTGGGACGGCTGTGCATGCCCTTGCACAAATAGAGCAAAAGCACTAGATAAAAACACTTATTTATCAAATAGATAAATAACAAATTTGGCTTGGCACAGGTCCTGCTGACAGGGGAAACGTCGACATTTGCATCGACGCTACGGAACCTACTCAGAGGGATTTATTGATGAACAGCCTGAATCTCATGGCCCCCCCGCAAACCTCCCCGGCACCCACGGGTGCGCCAGGCATCTGCTTCGGCGAGGAACGCAAACTGCGTCTGTTTGTGCAAAAACGCGTACTCAACCAAGACGACGCCGACGACATCATCCAGCTCACCTACCTGGAAGCCTGGCGTAACCAGCAGAAGTTCAAAGGGCTGGCAAAGCAGGACACTTGGTTGTGCGGTATCGCCCTGAACCTGATCCGCAACCATTTCCGCCGCTTCTACGCACAGCCGCCGCTGAGCACTTTCGATGAAAGCGAGTTCAACGAGTCCAGTGACGACATTGATCTGAGTGAACTGTGCGACAACCGTCGGTTGCTGGACCGTACGCTGATCGCCATGGACGCACTGCCCAAGGACATGCGCGATACCCTGTGGACCGCCGTGGACACCGAAAGCAGCTATCGCGACGCTGCCGAACGGCTGGGCGTACCCATTGGCACCGTGCGTTCAAGGTTGTTTCGCGCGCGTGAACAACTCAAGCGAAGCGTCTACGGAGAAGCCCGGCCATGACTCAGAATCGTTTGAACAGCCGGCCCGACCTGCCACGCGGCGTGCGCCGCTACACCCCCGACGACTTGCCGGTGATGACAGATATCTTCAACGAAAGCGCTCTGGGGGGGACCAGTTCCCCTGTACTCAGAGCGTTTTCCCTGAAGGAAATGACGTTCTTCGTCGACTGTTTCGTCAAGGAGGGCGATCCGATCTACGTGCTCGAACGCGCTGGCGAAGTCGTCGCCTGGTTGATCGTCAATCGCTTTTGCTGGGGTGCCCAGGCCTGTCGATTGACCGGTGAAGTGTCGATCTACGTACGCAACGACCACATCGGCAGCGGCGTCGGCATTCGCCTTGGCCAAGCCGCGGTGGTGTTGGCCAAACGGTATGGTTTCGAGACGCTGGTGGCCTGGATCATCGAGCACAACGAGGCCAGCAAACGCGGCGTACAAGGGCTTGGCGCGACGCAATGGGGACGCTTTCCAGGGATCGCCCGGTTCGCGGATAACCGTGCCGACGTCGTGCTTTATGGACTGCACCTGACGCCAAGCGACACGATACCCACCACCCTTTCAGCGCCGGCGCAAAACGAGGAGGCCAGCCTGGCGTGAGTCCACGGCTCGTCCGGCGGGACGTCGGACGAGCCGTTTTTCTATCCGGCAAAGGCCTGTGCCACTTTCTGCACAGGTCACAAACAACGTTATTCACCCAGGGCTTATTCGGTCCATTGTGGCGAGGGAATTTATCCCCGCCGGGCTGCGCAGCAGCCCCAAAAAGGTTGACTGCGACCAGCCAGGCACGCCACGGCGGCAGGCTTCAGGGCCGCTTCGCAGCCCAACGGGGATAAATCCCCTCGCCACACATTCATACGCCCTCTCAAGTAAACCGCATGCACCGTCACCAGGGCTTCTCCCGGCAAGCAACCGCTTCAGTCCACCGACCAACACACCGGCAACGCCTCCGGCCCCCTGAAGTTGGGTACGTAGCGCCAACGCACGGCGCCGGGATCGACCGCCAATTGCAGCCCGGGGCAACGCCGAAGAAGCGTATTCAATGCAATTTCCAGCTCCTGCCGGGCCAGCGAGGCGCCCAGGCAGTAGTGAGTGCCCTTGCCGAAAGACATATGTGGGCAGACCGGGCGAGCGATGTCGAGCGTGTCAGGATTTGCACACAGGGCTTCGTCACGATTGGCCGACCCCACCACCGCCATCAGCAGTTGCCCGCGCAACAAACGCTGCCCGCCCAGTTCGGTGTCACGGGTGACGAAGCGGACCATCGCCCGCTCCACCGACGAGTCATAGCGCAAAAGCTCTTCGACCGCGCCGGGCATCAGCGCCGGGTCGTCACGCAAGCGCGCCAGCGCCTTCGGGTGCTGCACGAGCATGTGCACGGCATTGCCGATCATCGACGCCGATGTTTCGTGCCCGGCGATGATCAACAAAGCGATCATGCTGCACAGCTCACTTTGGCTGAGCCTGCTGCCCTCTTCCTCGACCTGCACCAACGCCGAAACGAGGTCGTCGCCCGGCTGCGCCCGACGCTGGTCGATCAACGCAAGCATGTAGCCGGCGAATTCGTTGTAGCAACGCTGCAACTCGCTCAGGTCGTGGCCCACTTGCTGGACGATCATGTGGGACCAGCGGCGGAAATCGTCACGGTCTTGCGCGGGGACGCCAAGCAATTCGGCGATGACGGTGATCGATAACGGGAATGCATATTGGCTCACCACGTCCATTCGCCCGCTCGACCGCACGGGCTCCAGCAACGTCTCGGCGATCTGCTCGATACGCGGCCGCAGGGCGTTCACCGCCTTCAACGTGAAGGCCTTGTTGACCAGGCGACGCAAGCGGCGATGACTGTCGCCATCGCGGTTGAGCATGTGTTCGTTAAGGAACGCGATCGATTGCTCGCCACCGAGCATCGCGGCGAACTGCGCATCGATCCGCGACGGGTCACGGGCGAAGCGCTCGTTATCCAGCAGCACCTCCTCGACCTCCCGGGCTCCGGTGACGTACCACATCGGCAACTGCCCTTGCGCCTGGCTGAGGAACACCGGGGCCGCCTGGCGCAGCGCCGCATAATGCCGATAGGCCTCGCCGCGAAACGCGTCGCTATTGAAATCAAGGGTACGCTCGTAAGCCATGAACACTCTCCGGGGGCATGAATCGTTGCTCCTTGAGTGGCAGGGCTGACCAAAAAGATCCCTGTGGGATCCGGACCTGTCGGTGAACCGTTTGCACGACCAGCGTCACTCAAGGAAAAACACCAACCCTTGCGTGGAGCTGACATGACGCGTGCACTTGCTATCCATGGTCAATGCGACACCCGCTTCGAACCGGTCAAAGAGGCGTTTATCCGACTGATGCAGAGCCCTTTCGAACGCGGTGCCGCCCTTTGCATCCAGATTGACGGCGAAACCGTTATCGACCTGTGGGCCGGCATTGCCGGGCCGGAACCGGACAGCCATTGGCAGCGCGACACGCTGCTCAATCTGTTTTCCTGCACCAAGCCCTTCACGGCGGTAGCGATCATGCAACTGGTCGGTGAAGGGCGCCTGGATCTGGACGCGCCGATCTGCCACTACTGGCCGGCCTTCGCCAACGCCGGCAAAGCGTCGATCACCCTGCGCCAGGTGCTTTGCCACCGCGCCGGGCTGCCGGCGCTGCGCACGCCCCTCGCACCGGAAACCCTCTACGACTGGAACACCATGACGGACCTGATCGCCGAGGAGCATCCCTGGGCCGCGGCGGGGGAACAGCAGACCTATTCGCCCTTGCTGTTCGGCTGGATCCTCGGCGAGCTGCTACGCCGGGTGGATGGCCTGACGCCGGCGCAAAGCATTCACCGACGCGTGGCAGTGCCGCTCGGGCTGGATTTCCACATCGGTCTGGACGACGCGACCATCGCTCGCTGCGCCTACATGGCGCGCACCAAAGACGAGATCGACGATGAGGCCTTTGGCCGGGTGCTGAACGACGTGCTCACCGCGCCGACCGCCATGAGCGCCCTGGCCTTTGCCAACCCGCCGATGGTGCTGGGACGCAGTAACGAACCCGGCTGGAAACGCATGACCCAGCCGGCGGCCAACGGACACGGCAATGCCCGCAGCCTGGCGGAGTTCTACACCGGCCTGCTCGACGGGCGCCTGCTGGAGTCGCCGCTGCTCAACGAAATGCTGTGCGAACACAGCGCCGAGTACGACCCGACCATCCAGACTCCAACCCGTTTTGGCCTGGGCGTCATGCTCAACCAGCCGGATGTGGCGAACGGCAGTTATGGCATGGGCAACGAAGCGTTCGGCCACATGGGCGCCGGTGGCACCATCGGCTTTGCCGACCCTGAACGCGGGGTGGCGTTCGGCTTCGCCTGCAACACCATTGGCTCCTACGTCTTGATGGACCCCCGCGCACGCGGCTTGGCCAATGTCGCGATGGGCTGCCTGTAGATCCCGGATGGAAGAATCAGTAGCCCGGCTGGCGCGGATCGATCGTTCCCACGCTCCTGCGTGGGAATGTCGCCAGGGACGCTCCGCGTTCCGCTCTGGAAGGTGACGCAGAGCGTCACAGGATGCATTCCCACGCAGAGCGTGGGAACGATCGATATAGGGGGATGATCGGCTCAAACTCCTGGCGGCGCGGCCACCTCCGCCACCTGCGGCTCGGCCCCTCCAGTATCGGGTGCGGCGACCACTTGCTCTTCGCTACCGGCCACGTGGGGCAGCGCCGCCTTGGCGATCATGTCCGGTTGGGCCAGCAACCTGCGCGACGCTTCCAGGGGCATCAACAAGCGCCCCCTGGCCCGGCCACGCGCGGCAGGGTTGAGCATGCGCAACTCTCGCTCATGAACACCGGACAACAGCGCCAGGTGCGCCAGGTCCACAGGCTGCGCCAAGGCAACCATCTGGAAGTACGGCTGGTCAGCGATGGGCGCCAGGCTCACGCCATAGTCCGCGGGTGCATTCACCAGTTGCGACAGCGCCAGCAACCGCGGCACATAGTTCTGGGTCTCGCCGGGCAACGACAGGTTCCAATAGTTGGTCGCCAGGCCACGGGCGCGATTGCGCGTGATGGCGTCGCGCACCCGCCCTTCCCCGGCGTTGTAGGCCGCCAGCGCCAGCAGCCAGTCGCCGTCGAAGTAATCGTGCAGGTAGGACAAATAATCCAGGGCAGCCCGCGTCGATGACGGAATGTCCCGGCGCTCGTCGTAATCGCCTCGCTGCTGCAATTGGTAGCGGCGCCCCGTGGCGGGAATGAATTGCCACAGGCCCAAGGCTTGGGCCGGCGATTGGGCATTCGGATTGAACCCGCTCTCGATGGCCGGCAGCAGTGCCAGTTCCAGCGGCATGTTGCGCTTGTTCAGCTCGCCAACGATGAAGTGCAGGTAACGGCTGCCGGCACGCCCGGTCTGGGTGAGAAAAGCCGGGCGATCCATCAGCCAGCGGCGCTGCTCATCGACGCGCGCTACGCCCTGGGTCTTGGCCTGCAAGGAAAACCCCTGGCGCATGCGCGCCCACAGGCTACCGCCGCTTTGCGGGGCTAACTCGCCGATCTGGATGATGGTGTCCGTAGGCGCCGGCTCCAACCAGCGCAGTTGCGAGCGGTAAGGCTCGTTGGCGGAAGGATCGCCGATGGTCAACTGCGGTTCGAGGTGCTGGCAGCCATACAGCAAGGTCCCCATGGCCAGCATGGACAACCCTTTGGGGACGAATCGAAGGGCCGGCAAAGGTGCAAGTGATCGGGACATGGGCGGTCAACCTTGAATGAGGTGGCGCCATTGGGTGGCAGATCACAGGGCAGCGGTTCCACGCAGGTCACCCGGCGCGCCGGCATCGGGCGGCAGCGGCGCTCGGTTGGAACCGAAATGCCGCAGGTGTCACTCACCATGGGCAGCAGGCGCTCGTCGGCGCCTGGATGACAATACGAGGTCAATCATGGCGTCACCCACCTATTGCAAGCTGATCGATCAGCTTTGCGCCCTCACGATGATTCCAACCCCGTCAGCGTTCTACGAACAGGCGAACCTGTCGGTCAAGGATGTCGACTTTTCCCTGAAACACACCCCTGGCGTGGGCGAGGGAGATGTCTTCATCTACTGCAGCTTCGGGCCGTTGCCCGTGGCGAATCGCGAAGCGGTCCTGCAACGGTTGCTGGAAACCAACCTGTACCTGCTGAGCGGGGCGTTCTGCCCGTCCCTGTCTTACAACCGCGACAGCGAACAGGTGATCCTGATCGGCCACGTTCCCCTGGAAAACCTCGCGGCCGAACGCCTGCTCGGGTTGATGGGCGGTGCCGCTGAAATGGCGCTGATTTGGCGAGATGGCTACTTCTTCGACGGCGCCAGCCCAAACGACGCCGCCAAGGCTACCCAGCACAAACCCACCCCCCGTAGCACCGGGCTCAACAGCGCCCTGTCAATCTAGGAGAGCACGACATGCCAGATTTATCAGTAGGACGAAGCACCGGCTCGGCGGCGTTGCACCAGCAGGACGACCGCATAATGCCGGTGGGAACCAGCCTGTCCGAACAGGTTCGCCCCTCCACCAATCCCCTGGTGCCTTATCACTTCGAAGGACAAGCGACCGACAAGACCCAGCAAACACTCAGGACCCGGCAGCAACGCCTGACAGGGCTGGTCAACAGCCTCGGCAAGAAAAACCCCGAAAGCGACCCCATCGGCTATGCACGCGAGCACATGACCCTGGAAGGCACGGCATTGGGCTATGCGCCCGGCACAAGCTATCAAGACATACAAAAGCACCTGGCCGAACTCGGCGGCACGCCTCACCCGATGCTGTCGGGCCAGGAAGAAACCGAAGCATTCGTCCAGGACTTCAACGAGTACCTGGGAAAGAACGACAAGGACAGGAAGGAAAGCGGTGGCTTCGGCGCGGTCTGGGACAAACACTGCGCACGCGTGGGCGATACCCTCGGCGCCTACCATTCGTTATGCCAGGAAGTGATCGACAACACACCGGAAGGTGATCGCCAGCCTCTGCAAAACAGTCATGACGCCTTCCGCGGTTACGCAAAGGGCGTCATGCAAGCCATGACGCAAGAGCTGCCCACGCGCTTGAATACCTTCATGGAAAGCCGAATCGAGCATACGCGCAGTGCAATGAACAACGAGGGCCTTTCCCAGCCCGAACGAGACCAGGCGACCACTGAACTGAACCAGCTGCTCAAGGTTCAGGAGGAGTTTGAAGACTTTCAGGAAAATGAGGACAGCAAGCCTAGCGAGCTGACTAAAGCGACGAAGAAAAACGAAACGTTGGACACGGCGCTGAAGAACGTCGGACGCCAGGACTATGTTGCTGACCTCAAGACCACGAGCGGTTTTGTAACCGGCCTGGCGGTGTTCGCCGGGGCGGGGATCCCGCAGGGCGTGGCCTCTGCGGGCCACTTTGGCGCAATCACTGCGTCGATCGATGAGACAATGGCCGACGCCTCCTACGGCAAGCATGTCGCGGCGACCTCAACTGTCCTTGGCACCGCACACAAAGTGATCAGCGACGGCATCCGTCCATTCGTCCAGGTCGTGGTCGACAAGACCATCGGCGCGGGTCTGGCAAAGGTCGATCCGCTGGCGGTGTACCCCAAGGCCTTGCAAGTCGTCACGCAGAACGGGCAGCGGGTCGCCAACCCTGCACTCAATGCGCGCAATCTCGCGCAGGAGCAACAGCGCAACGAATTCACGCTCAAGCAGAACGCGAACAACTTCGGCACCGCGAGCGGCGACTTCACCGGCTACCTCGCCTTCGGTGCCGCTCACGCAGTGCGGGACACCATCGACCAGTTCACCTCAGTCAACGCTGGTGGCATCGTCGCCCGCACAGCGGCCTCCGCCGTAGGCGGCACCTTCATGGCCGGCGGCCAGGCCGTGGCAAAATACGCCCAGACCCATGGTGACGAGGAGATTCCTACCTACCGGGTCACCAAGGAAAACCGCAACTGGAGCGAACTCCTGCCCAAGGCGTTTTCCGAAGCGACAGGAAAGCTCAACCCGCTCAACATGGCCAATGTCAGCGACCTCACCAACCGGATCGTCGGCGTGGGCGAAGGGATCGCCATGCGCACGGCGGTGGGCGACGCCGCCGCGGTGGGTGAGGATCCGGAAGTGCGGGAAAAAATGGAGCAGATCGTCACGACCTTCTTCTCCTCCGGCCTGACCCTGCTCCCATTCTTTGCCAATAGCGTGGCGGCACCGCTCGAAAACAAGGCGCTGGCCGGCAAAGACGACCTGACCCAGCGAGCCAAGGTACCGCTGCAAAACGTTGCACATCCAAACCGGGACAGCCTGCCCCACACCCAGCCCGCAGGCTGGCGGCGGGACCTTGAAAACACCTACCACGTGACGCGCGGCCTTACCCAGATCATTCCGCAAGCCACTATCGCCGGGCTTAACCTGGGGGCCGACAAGATTCAGAGCATGGCAACACGGCCCAAAAATCCTGGCGCCGGCGACAATATGGAGCTGGCGGAACGCGGCGAAGCGCGGCCCCAGGGCGGGCCGTCCAATGAAACTGCACCTACCCCCCGGCCAAGCTGATGAACCCGTCGGGCCTTCCTTCGATGGCTCGACGGTCAACGGCTGAAACCTCCCTTCTATAACCGGCCGCAGGAGCCCCCTGCGGCCGGCCCTCGCGACACACGCCGACTCACATCCCTTTGCGCTTCGACGACGGCAGACGTGATTGCTGTGCCGATCAACGATAGCCTTGCGATTCTCCGCGCCGCTTATACTCCGACCCGCACGACGGTCTGGAGCAAATCCCTCCGACGGGCGATACGCCGGGAAGCAGCCGTATGCTAAACAGGGAATCAACAGCGAGACCATGGGACCGCTGTCACCAGAATAAGGAATCACCATGAAGCGCACCCTCATCGCCTTCCTGTCACTGGTCGTCACCGCGATCATCGTCGCGGGCGGCTACCTCTACAGCAAGCAACCCACCCGCCAGGGCACGGTGCAGTTGCAAGGGCTGCATGGCTCGGTGACGGTGCGCTACGACGAACGCGGGGTGCCGCATATCCGCGCCGAAAACGAAACCGACCTGTACCGCGCCCTCGGCTATGTCCATGCCCAGGACCGGCTGTTTCAAATGGAGATCATGCGTCGCCTCGCCCGTGGCGAGCTGGCCGAGGTGCTGGGCCCCAAACTGCTCGACACCGACAAGTTGATGCGCAGCCTGCGCATCCGCGAGCGCGCCGCGACCTATGTGACCGAACAGGATCCACAATCCCCGGCCTGGATCGCCATGCACGCCTACCTGGACGGGATCAACGCCTATCAGGACAGTCACACCCGGCCGGTGGAATTCGATGTGCTGGGCATTCCCAAGCGCCCCTTCACCGCCGAAGACACCGTGAGCATTACCGGCTACATGGCCTACAGCTTCGCCGCCGCGTTCCGTACCGAACCCCTGCTGACCTACGTGCGCGATGTGCTGGGTGCCAACTACCTGAACATTTTCGACCTCGACTGGCAGCCTCAGGGCGTGCTGGCCGAAGGTCGCAAGGGTGGCCTGCCGCTGGCCGCCGCCGACTGGAAAGACCTCAATGCCCTGGCCCGCCTGAGTGAGCAGGCCCTGGCCGACAACGGCCTGCCGCAGTTCGAAGGCAGCAATGCCTGGGCGCTCTCCGGCAGCCGCACCCACAGCGGCAAGCCTTTGCTGGCCGGCGACCCGCACATCCGTTTTTCCACGCCTTCGGTGTGGTACGAGGCGCATTTGTCGGCCCCGGGCTTCGAACTCTATGGGCATTACCAGGCGCTGCTGCCCTTTGCGACGCTGGGCATGAACCGGGATTTCGGCTGGAGCATCACCATGTTCCAGAACGACGACCTGGACCTGGTCGCCGAGAAGATCAATCCGGACAATCCCGAGCAGGTCTGGTATCGCGGCCAATGGGTCGACATGATCCGCAGCGAACAGCAGATCGCGGTCAAGGGCCAGGCGCCGGTGACGCTGGTGCTGCGCCAGTCGCCCCACGGCCCGATCGTCAACGATGCCCTCGGTGCGAACGCCGGCAAGACCCCGGTCGCCATGTGGTGGGGGTTCCTGGAAAGCCGCAACCCGATCCTCGAAGCCTTTTACCAGCTCAACCGCGCCGATACCCTCGCCAAGGCCCGTGGCGCTTCGGCCAAGATCCACGCACCGGGGTTGAACGTGGTGTGGGCCAACGCCAAGGGGGACATCGGTTGGTGGGCCGCCGCGCAACTGCCCAAGCGGCCGGCCGGCGTGAAGCCCGGCTTCATCCTCGATGGCAGCAGCCCGGAGGCGGAAAAGGAAGGCTTCTATCCATTCAGCAGCAACCCGCAGGAAGAGAACCCGGCGCGGGGCTACATCATCTCGGCCAATTTCCAGCCGGTGCCAGCCAGCGGCATCGAGATCCCCGGTTACTACAACCTCGCCGACCGTGGCCAGCAACTCAACCATCAGCTCAGCGACAAGCAGGCGAAATGGGACCTGGAAACCACCCAGAAACTGCAACTGGGCACCACCACCGCCTACGGCCCTCGCCTGCTTGCGCCTTTGTTGCCGGTGTTGCGTGACGTGGTCAGCGACCCTCAGGAGCGCAAATGGGTAGAGCAACTGGCACAGTGGCCGGGCGATTACCCACTGGACTCCACCAGTGCAACGCTGTTCAACCAGTTCCTGTTCAACCTGGCCGACGCGGCCCTGCGCGATGAGCTGGGCGACGGTTTCTTCGACACCGCACTGTCGACCCGGGTGATCGACGCGGCCCTGCCACGCCTGGCGGCCTCCGGGGACTCTCCATGGTGGGATGAACGCACGACCCTTGGCACGGAGACCCGCGCCGACACCGTGAAAAAGGCCTGGGACAAGAGCCTCGTTCACCTGAAGGCCACCCTCGGCGAAGACGCCACGCAATGGCAATGGGGCAAGGCCCACACCTTGACCCATGGCCACCCGCTGGGCCTGCAGAAACCCCTGGACCAGATCTTCAACGTCGGCCCGTTCGCCGCGCCGGGCACCCACGAAGTGCCCAACAACCTCTCCGCCAAGATCGGCCCGGCACCGTGGCCAGTGACCTACGGGCCTTCGACCCGGCGCATCATCGACTTCGCCGACCCGAGCCACAGCGTCACCATCAACCCTGTCGGCCAGAGCGGCGTGCCGTTCGACAGGCATTACGAGGACCAGGCCGAGGCCTACATCGAGGGGCTGTATCACCAGGCGCACCTGGCCGAGGAAGAAGTGACGGCCAATACCCATGGCACCTTGAAACTGCTGCCGGCCCGGGCGCCCTGAATCGGGCGCGCAGGTCTTTTTCATCACCACCCGGGCTTGATCGTCATGGATGGTCAAGACTACAGGGGCTAAATCCCGTCTCTTCCATAGGAGTCAACGCTATGTTCAATAACTGGTCCGAACTGCTGCCCACCATCAAGAGCGCCTTTGGCGCCCTGGGCAAGAGCAATCCGAAGATGGTCAAGGCTTACATGGCCCTGGACGAAGCCGCGGCTGAAAACAACGTGCTCGATGCCAAGACCCGTGAACTGATCTCCATCGCCGTGGCCATCACTACGCGCTGTGACGGTTGCATCGGCGTACACACCGACGCCGCCATCAAGGCCGGCGCCACCCGCGAAGAAATCGCCGCCACCCTGGCCACCGCCGTGTCATTGAATGCCGGCGCGGCGTACATCTACTCCCTGCGAGCCCTGGAAGCCCATGACGCGTTGAAGAAGTGAGGGGCTGACACCTACGCCAGCGCGCCGAAATTCAGCCTGAATCGCTGCGGCGTCACGCCCAGCCTGCGATTGAATACGCTGCGCATGTGCTGGGCATCACGAAAGCCGCATTGCCAGGCCACGGTCTTGAGCGGGGCGCGGGTGCTTTCCAGCATCACCCGCGCCGCGTCCACCCGGGCCTGCTCGACGAACTCCGCTGGCGTGATCTTCGCTTCCCGGGTGAACACCCGAGAGAAGCTGCGCGGGCTCATGTTCACGGCATTGGCCAGGTCGGCGATGGTCAGGTCACCGTTCAGGTGCGCCAGTACATAAGCCTGGACCTGGGCCACGGTGGACGTCGGCTCAGCGTGGGGGGCGAGAAAAGGACTGAATTGCGACTGCCCGCCCGCGCGCTGGGTAAACACCACCAGCCGCTTGGCGACACTCAGCGCCACGTCCGGCCCATGGTCCTGGGCCAGCAGGAACAACGACAGGTCGATGCCTGCGCTGACCCCGGCGGAGGTGTAGAGCTGGCGATCCTGCACATACAAACGATCCGCTTCGACCCGGGTCGAGGGACACAGCTGCGCCAGCGCCGCGGCGTCCCCCCAATGGGTGGTGACGGTCCGCCCCTCCAGCAATCCAGCCCGGGCCAGCATGAAAGCGCCATTGCAGATCGACCCGAAGCGCCGGGCCCGTCCACAGGCCTCCCGCAGCCAGGCATCGAATCCTGCCCCAAGGTGCATGAACGGCAGCTGCGGCCCGCCCGCGACCAACAGCAAGTCGTAGGCCTGCCGAGCCTCGCTGAAATGCCGATGGGCATTCAGGGACAAGCCGTTGGAGCAGGACATTGCGCCTCGCTCGGCGCCGATCACTTCAAGCCGATAGTGGTCCTCGGCGACCAGGAACCGATTGGCTTCGCTGAACACGTCCATGGGCCCGGTAACGTCCAGCGACTGGACGCCAGGGAATACCACGACGGCGACGATTTTCTGCATGGTGCTCGCTTGCCTTCGAGTGGAACGACTCCAGCACCCTAGCCAATTCGCGTCCCGGAAGCCATCTGGCACGAAACCCAGGTTTATTGGCAAGGATCGCAGCCATGGGAACATTGTCCGGCTACCTTGCGGCGAACAGACTGGAACCCTCGGCGCCGCACTGGCCCATCGTCAAGAGGAGAACAGCATGAACAGCATCGCCGGCATCAAGATCCCCGACAGCACCCTCGCCCGCGCCACCACCGAATACATCCGCGATATCGAATCCGACTTGCTGTACCACCACTCCCGCCGGGTATTTCTGTTCGGCGCCTTGAGTGGCCAGCGTCGGCAGTTGGCCTATGACCCGGAGTTGCTGTATGTCGGTGCGATGTTCCACGACCTGGGCCTGGTGGAGGGTTATCGCAGCGATGATGAGCGCTTCGAAGTGGATGGTGCGAACGCGGCCGCGGCGTTCCTCAAGCCCTACGGGTTGAGCGATGACGACATTGAGCAGGTGTGGCTGTCGATTGCCTTGCACACTACGCCGGGCGTACCCAAACATCTGCGCCCCACGGTGGCCCTGGTGACCGCTGGCGTGGAAATGGACGTGCTGGGCATGGACTACGCCGCGTTTCCCGCCGCACAGCGCGACGCCGTGGTGCACGCTCATCCGCGTGGGGAAGGGTTCAAGGAGTGCATCATCTGCGCCTTCGCCAACGGTTTGCGGCATCGTCCGCAGACCACCTTTGGCAATGTGAAGACCGATGTGCTGGTGGATCAGGAGCCGGGGTTCAAACCGATGAACTTCGTGGAGGTGATCCGTACTTCGCCTTGGCATTCGTAGCCAGCACGCCCCACCGCTATCGCGAGCAGGCTCGCTCCCACAATGGGATCTGCGTTCGACCGCGGATTTGTAGGCGAACAAAAAACTGTGGGAGCGAGCCTGCTCGCGAAAGCGATGCATCAGCCAACATGAATGTTGGATGTACCTCCGTCTTCGCGAGCAAGCCCGCTCCCACATTAGGCGCCAGTCTCGGGTCAGACCGGTGCGGTCTCGGCCCGGCGGACTTCCGGTTGTTTCCAGGAGTCGGCGGCGCTTTCTTCGATGGCTTGCTGGATCGCGCGCTTGCGATTTTCTTCGGCGCGACGGCTGAAGTACCAGACCAGGAAGGTCACCAGCGACACGGCCAGCAGGATCAGGCTCGCCACGGCGTTGATTTCCGGTTTTACCCCCAGGCGTACCGCCGAGAATACTTCCATCGGCAAGGTCGTCGAACCAGGGCCGGAAACGAAGCTCGCCAGCACCAGGTCGTCCAGGGACAACGCGAAGGACATCATGCCCCCCGCCGCCAGTGACGGCGCGATCATCGGGATGGTGATCAAAAAGAACACCTTCCATGGCCGCGCACCGAGGTCCATGGCCGCCTCTTCGATGGACAGGTCCAGCTCACGCAAGCGCGCCGAGACCACCACCGCCACATAGGCCGCGCAGAACGTGGTGTGAGCGATCCAGATCGTGACGATGCCACGTTCCTGGGGCCAGCCGATCATCTGTGCCATGGCCACGAACAGCAGCAACAGCGACAGGCCGGTGATCACTTCCGGCATCACCAACGGCGCAGTGACCAGGCCACCGAACAGCGTGCGGCCCTTGAAGTGGGTGATGCGGGTCAGCACGAAAGCCGCCAGCGTACCCAGGGCCACTGCGGCAATCGCCGTGTAGCAGGCGATTTCCAGCGAACGCACCACCGAGCCCATCAACTGAGTGTTGTCCAACAGGCCGACGTACCACTTGATCGACCAACCGCCCCATACCGTCACCAGTTTCGAGGCGTTGAACGAGAAGATCACCAGGATCAGCATCGGTGCGTAGATGAACAGCAAACCCAGCACCAGCATCAGGCTTGAAAAACTGAAGCGCTTCATTCCTTGCCCTCCATTTCTTTGGCCTGACTGCGGTTGAACAGGATGATGGGCACGATCAGGATCGCCAGCATCACCACTGCCAGGGCGGATGCCACCGGCCAGTCGCGGTTATTGAAGAATTCCTGCCACAGCACTTTGCCGATCATCAGGGTTTCCGGGCCGCCCAGCAGTTCCGGGATCACGAACTCGCCCACCACGGGGATGAACACCAGCATGCAACCGGCGACGATGCCGTTCTTGGACAGCGGCACGGTGATTTTCCAGAAACTGTTGAAGGTACTCGAACCCAGGTCCGACGCGGCTTCCAGCAGGCTGGGGTCATGCTTCACCAGGTTGGCGTACAACGGCAGGATCATGAACGGCAGATAGGAGTAGACGACGCCGATATAGACCGCCAGGTTGGTGTTGAGGATTTGCAGCGGTTCGCTGATCCAGCCCATGCTCAGCAAGAAGCCGTTGAGCAAGCCGTTGTTGCTGAGGATGCCCATCCACGCATAGACGCGGATCAGGATCGCGGTCCAGGTCGGCATCATGATCAGCAGCACCAGCACCGTTTGCATCTCTTTACGGGCGTTGGCGATGCCATAGGCCATCGGGTAGCCGATCAGCAGGCACAAGACCGTGCTGATCAGGGCCATTTTCAGCGAGCCGAGGTAGGCGGCGATGTACAACTCGTCCTCGCTCAGCATCGCGTAGTTGGCGAGGTTGAGCAGCACCTGCAGTTTCTGGTCGACGTAGCTGTAGATCTCGGTGTACGGCGGAATGGCCACATCGGCTTCAGCGAAGCTGATCTTCAGGACGATGAAGAACGGCAGCATGAAGAACAGGAACAGCCAGAGGAAGGGCACCCCGATGACCAGTTGGCGGCCACCGGGCGTTATTCGGTCGAGTCGGCGTTTGAATTTGCGCATGTTCATGAGCGAAGCACCACGCCGCTGTCGTCTTCCCACCAGACGAACACCTGGTCGCCCCAGGTCGGCCGCTGGCCACGGCGTTCGGCGTTGGCGACGAAGGACTGCACCAGCTTGCCGCTCGGCAATTCGACGTAGAACACCGAGTGACCGCCCAGGTAGGCGATGTCATGGACCTTGCCGCTGGACCAGTTGTTTTCGCAAGTCGGCTGCTCGGCGGTGACCAGCAGTTTTTCCGGGCGAATGGCGTAGGTCACGGACTTGTCCTGCACCGAGGTGCTGATGCCGTGGCCAACGTAGATGTTGCGGTCCAGGTCCTTGCAAGTCAGCACCGCGTGGCCTTCGGCGTCGTCCACCACTTCGGTCTCAAAGATGTTGACGTTGCCGATGAACTCGCAGACCAGCCGGCTGGTCGGGGTTTCGTAGATGTCGATCGGGCTGCCGATCTGGGCGATCCAGCCCAGGTGCATGATCGCGATGCGTTCGGCCATGGTCATGGCCTCTTCCTGGTCGTGGGTCACCATGACGCAGGTCACGCCGACCCGCTCGATGATCTCCACCAGTTCAAGCTGCATTTGCGAGCGCAGCTTCTTGTCCAGGGCACCCATCGGTTCGTCGAGCAGCAACAGCTTTGGCCGCTTCGCCAAGGAACGGGCCAGGGCCACGCGCTGGCGCTGACCACCGGAAAGCTGGTGCGGCTTGCGCTTGGCGTACTGGCTCATCTGCACCAGCTTGAGCATTTCGGCCACGCGGGCATCGATCTCGGCCTTCGGGATCTTGTCCTGTTGCAGGCCGAAGGCGATGTTCTGCGCCACGGTCATGTGGGGGAACAAGGCATAGGACTGGAACATCATGTTGATCGGCCGCTCATAGGGCGGCATGTCGGTGATATCCACGCCGTCGAGGAAAATCCTTCCCTCGGTGGGCCGCTCGAAACCGGCCAGCATGCGCAGCAAGGTGGATTTGCCCGATCCCGAACCGCCGAGCAAGGCGAAGATCTCGCCTTTCTTGATTTCCAGGGACACATCGTCCACGGCAATCGTCTCGTCGAACTTCTTCGTGACCCGGTCGATTTTGACCAGCACCTGCTTGGGTGTCTGGTCGCCCTCGAGGGCTTTCTTATAGGCGCCGGAGGCAACTGCCATTTACGAAACTCCCACAGAATTTGCAGTTCGCCCCACGCGGACGAACCTAAGAGTGTTGACGTTATTTACCCGACTTGACCTTGGTCCAGCTGCGGGTCATGAGTCGTTGGATCTTGGGCGGCAACTCGGAGTTGACGTAGAGCTTGTCGACGACCGCTTGCGGTGGATAAACCGCTTCATCGGTGCGTACTTTCTGGTCCATCAGCTCGCCAGCCTTCGGGTTTGGATTGGCATAACCGACGGTGTCGCTGACCTGGGCGATCACCTCAGGCTTGAGCACATAATTGATGAAGGCATGGGCCTGCTTGACGTTGGTGGCATCACGCGGGATCGCCAGCATGTCGAACCAGAGGTTGCCGCCTTCCTTGGGGATCACGTAGGCGATTTCGACGCCTTTGCCGGCCTCGCTGGCGCGGGCGCGGGCCTGGAAGATGTCGCCGGAGAAGCCGGCGGCCACGCAGATCTCGCCGTTGGCCAGATCGGAGATGTACTTGGAGGAATTGAAGTAAGTCACGTAAGGCCGGATCTTGAGGAGCTGGGCCTCGGCCTTCTTGTAGTCTTCAGGGTCTTCGCTGTTGGGGTTCAGGCCCAGGTAGTTGAGCATCGCCGGGATCATCTCGTCGCCCGAATCGAGGAACGAAACGCCGCAGCTGGACAGCTTCTTGATGTTTTCCGGCTCGAACAGCATGGCCCACGAGTCGATCTTCTCGACGCCCAGGACTGCCTTGATTTTCTCGACGTTGTAGCCAATGCCGTTGGTGCCCCACAGGTAAGGCACGGCGTACTGGTTGCCCGGGTCGTTCTTTTCCAGGCGCTTGAGCAGCGCAGGGTCGAGGTTGGCGTAGTTGGGCAACTGCGCCTTGTCGAGCTTCTGGAACGCCCCGGCCTTGATCTGCTTGCCCAGGAAGTGGTTGGACGGCACGACCACGTCGTACCCGGTACGCCCGGCCAACAACTTGCCTTCCAGGGTTTCGTTGGAGTCGAACACGTCATACACCGGCTTGATGCCAGTGGCTTTTTCGAAATCCGCCAGGGTGGTCTCGCCGATGTAGTCCGACCAATTATAAATATGCACGGTGGAGGCAGCCTGGACGCTGACGGCGAGCGTCAGGCCGGCACCGGCCAGCAAGGCGTTGCGTAACAAAGAAAAGACTGGCACGTGGAGGTCCTCTTAAATAGTTGGGCCCAAGTTGCCCCCGTCACTTGGCCAAGAGAGGCCCTGCAACAAAACCGGCGCGCAACTTACCCTCGATAAACCGATCCAGCAAAACTTTTAGTTATTTAATTGCTCCTGTTGCCGCCGCCGCGATGACAGCGACAACAGGAAGATGCTTCCGGCCGGCTTACTTACCGGATTTGATCTTGGTCCAGCTGCGGGTCAGGATCCGCTGGGTCGCGGACGGCAGATCGCTGATGGCATACAGCTTGGCCTTCACTTCATCCGATGGATAAATGCTCGGGTCACCGGAGATTTCCTTGTCCACCAAAGCGGTGGCAGCCTTGTTGCCGTTAGGGAAGCGCACGTTGTCGGTGATCTCCGCCATGATTTCCGGCTGCATGATGAAGTTCATCCATTTATAGGCGGCTTCGACATTCTCGGCATCCTTGGGAATGGCGACCATGTCGTAGAACGAACCGGCACCTTCCTTGGGAATGGTATAGGCCACTTTCACTTTGCCGCCAGCCTCGGCAGCACGGCTCTTGGATTGCTCGATATCACCCGAGTAGCCCACGGCTACGCAGATGTTGCCGTTGGCCAGGTCGGAAATGTATTTGGACGAGTGGAAGTAACCGATCGATGGACGCAACTTGAGGAACAGCGCTTCGGCCTCGGCCAGTTGCTTCTTGTCCTGGGTGTCGGTCGGGTAGCCAAGGTAATGCAGGGCCACCGGAATCATTTCGGTTGGCGAATCGAGGAAGCTCACGCCGCAGCTCTTGAGCTTGGCGATGTTCTCCGGCTTGAGCAGGGTGTCCCAGGAATCGATCTTGTCCACGCCCAATGCGGCCTTGACCTTCTCGGGGTTGTAACCGATGCCGATGGTGCCCCACATGTAAGGGAAGGCATGTTTGTTGCCCTGGTCGCTGGCATCGCCGACAGCCTTGAGCAGGTCGGTGTCCAGGTTCTTCCAGTTCGGCAGCTTGGACTTGTCCAGCTCCCGGTAGACACCGGCCTTGATCTGCTTGGCCAGGAAGTTGTTCGACGGCACCACGATGTCATAACCGGACTTGCCGGCCAGCAACTTGGCTTCCAGGGTTTCGTTGCTATCGAACACGTCGTAGACAACTTTGATCCCCGTTTCTTTCTCGAACTTGGCAACAGTGTCCGGCGCGATGTAGTCGGACCAGTTGTAGACGTGCAGCACTTTATCGTCCGCCTGAACGGCACCCGCCATCACGCCCATCAGGGACATGGCGAGGAGGGTCTTGCCAGCTATCTTCATACCTAATGTCTTCATGCCTAATGCCTTCATGAAAAAGTGCTCCAGTTATTCTTCTTAGCCACAGTTCAGTAGCCGACTCTCTGGCAACTTGAACAGGCGGTAGTCTGGCAAGTTACAGGGCAGGCTTTCAACACAAGCCCGGCCTTTTGTTCACGCCGGGCGAGGCCCTTGCAGGCACCTCGCTCAGAGCCTAGCACTTAGCCTTGCAACGCACTGAGCGTCAGGTCCAGGCATTGCCGCGCCTTGGTCACCAACTCATCGATCTCGGCCTTGCTGATTACCAGTGGCGGCGCAATGATCATGGTGTCACCCACCGCGCGCATGATCAGCCCGTTATCGAAACAGAACTGCCGGCAGATCATGCCCACGCCCTTGCCTTCGTAGCGCTTGCGCGTGGCCTTGTCCTGGACCAGTTCGATCGCACCCAGCAAACCGACCCCGCGCACTTCACCCACCAGCGGATGATCGTTCAGCTCCCGCAAACGCTTCTGCAAATAGGGTGCCGTTTCAGCATGGACACGCTCGATGATCTTTTCGTCGCGCAGGATGCGGATATTTTCCAAGGCCACCGCAGCGGCCACCGGGTGACCGGAATAGGTAAACCCGTGGTTGAAGTCACCGCCTTCGTTGAGCACCGCGACCACGTCGTCGCGCACGATCAGGCCGCCCATGGGGATATAGCCGGAGGTCAGGCCCTTGGCGATGGTCATCATGTGCGGTTTCAACCCGTAGTGATCGGTACCGAACCACTCACCGGTACGGCCGAACCCGCAGATCACTTCGTCGGCCACGAACAGGATGTCGTACTTGGCGAGGATTTCCTTCATGCGCGGCCAGTAGCTGTCGGGCGGCACGATCACGCCGCCGGCACCCTGGATCGGCTCGGCGATGAAGGCACCGACGTTGTCCACGCCGATCTCCAGGATCTTTTCTTCCAACTGGTTGGCCGCCCAGACGCCGAACTCTTCGGGGCTCATGTCGCCGCCTTCACCGAACCAGTAGGGTTGGGCGATGTGGACAATGCCCGGGATCGGCAGGTCGCCCTGTTCGTGCATATAGGTCATGCCGCCCAGGCTCGCGCCGGCCACGGTCGAGCCGTGATAACCGTTCTTGCGGCTGATGATGACTTTTTTGTTCGGCTGGCCCTTGATTGCCCAATAGTGGCGGACCATCCGTAGCATGGTGTCGTTGCCTTCGGAGCCGGAGCCGGTGAAGAACACGTGATTCATGCCTTCAGGGGCGATGTCGGCGATGGCTTTGGACAATTCCAGCACCGGCGGGTGAGCGGTCTGGAAGAACAGGTTGTAGTACGGCAGCTCGCGCATCTGCTGGCTGGCGGCATCGGCCAGTTCTTCGCGACCGTAACCGACGGCCACGCACCAGAGCCCGGCCATGCCGTCGAGGATCTTGTTGCCTTCACTGTCCCAGAGATACACGCCTTTGGCGTGAGTGATGATGCGCGGGCCTTTCTCTTTGAGCTGCTTGAAGTCGCTGAACGGCGCCAGGTGGTGATCGTTGCTCAGGGCCTGCCATTCACGGGTTTGCGGGTTATTGCGGGTCATGCCAATTCTCCTGTTATCGGTGGGGGCGAAGCTGCCTCAGGCAGCTCCGCCCGGCGCTTCAGACGGCAAAGAGCAGGAATTCCCGCTCCCACGAACTGATCACGCGCTTGAAGTTTTCATGCTCGGCCCGCTTGACCGCGACGTAGCCTGTGATGAATTTCTTGCCCAGGTATTTCTCGATGGTGGTGCTGTTTTCCATGCGTTCCAGAGCGTCTTCGATGGTCAGCGGCAAACGCAGGTTGCGGCGTTCGTAGCCTCGGCCCACCACCGGCGCGCTCGGGTTGATGCCTTCGACCATGCCGATGAAGCCACACAGCAGGCTGGCGGCAATCGCCAGGTACGGGTTGGCATCGGCGCCCGGCAAGCGGTTTTCCACCCGACGGTTCTGCGGCCCGGCATCCGGCACGCGCAGGCCCACGGTGCGGTTCTCTTCGCCCCACTCCACGTTCACCGGTGCCGAGGTGTCGGGCAGGAAGCGGCGGAACGAGTTGACGTTGGGGGCGAACAGCGGCAACAGCTCGGGAATGAACTTCTGCAGGCCACCGATGTGGTGCAGGAACAGATCGCTCATGGTCCCGTCGTCATTGGAGAAGACGTTCTTGCCGGTTTCCTTGTCGATGATGCTCTGGTGCAAGTGCATCGCGCTGCCCGGCTCGCCGGTCATGGGCTTGGCCATGAAGGTGGCCGCCACGTCATGCTTGAGCGCCGCCTCGCGCATGGTGCGCTTGAACACCAGGATCTGGTCGGCCAGGGACAGGGCATCGCCATGACGGAAGTTGATTTCCATCTGCGCCGTACCGTCCTCGTGGATCAAGGTATCGAGGTCCAGCTCCTGCAATTCGCACCAGTCATAGACGTCTTCGAACAGCGGGTCGAATTCGTTGGCCGCTTCGATCGAGAAAGACTGACGACCGGTTTCCGGGCGGCCGGAACGGCCAATGGGCGGTTGCAGCGGAAAGTCCGGGTCGTCGCTGCGCTTGGTCAGGTAGAACTCCATTTCCGGCGCGACGATCGGCTGCCAACCCTTGTCGGCGTAGAGCTTGAGCACCTTCTTGAGCACGTTGCGCGGCGACAGCTCGATGGGATTGCCCTGCTTGTCGTAGGCGTCGTGAATGACCTGGGCGGTGGGCTCGATGGCCCAGGGCACAAGGAACACTGCGTTCTCGTCCGGGCGACAGATCATGTCGATGTCGGCTGGGTCGAGCAGTTCGTAATAGATGTCGTCTTCGACATAGTCGCCCGTAACGGTCTGGAGCAGAACGCTCTCGGGCAGGCGCATGCCTTTCTCGGCGATGAACTTGTTGGTCGGCGAGATCTTGCCCCGGGTGATACCGGTCAGGTCGCCAATCATGCATTCGACTTCTGTGATCTTATGGTCTTTCAACCAATCGGTGAGCTGGTCGAGGTTGTTACTCATAAATGCCTCTAGGCGTGAGTTTCCTGACTGCTATTAGTCGTCAGGCGTTGTTTGACGCATCGGCGTCGCGTTGTGTTGCCCTTGCTCGGCAGGCATCGCCAAATGCCTGGAAAATCGCAAGGTAGTGCGGGTTAGAGCTTACCTCCCATTCAGGGTGCCATTGCACACCTAAAGCAAAAGCCTTGCCTCCTGGCACCGAAACAGCCTCGATCAGGCCATCGGGCGCCACCGCTTCGGCCCGTAACCCGGGCGCCAGCCGCTCGATGCCCTGGCTGTGGATCGAGTTGACCTCTATCAGTTGGGGCAGACCCAGGCCTGCCAGTACACCGCCGGGCTGGATATGCACGGCGTGGGCAGGACCGTATTGGACATCCACCGCTTGAGTGTCGTCTTCACGATGATCGATGAAGGTTCCGACTTCATGAACTTTCTGATGCAGGCTGCCGCCAAAGGCTACGTTCATCTCCTGGAACCCACGGCAGATGCCCAGCACCGGAATGCCGGCAGCGACAGCGGTGCGGATCAGCGGCAAGGTGGTGGCATCCCGTGCAGGATCATGAGCAGTGCCCGGCGCGCTGGCGGGGCCCTGATAATGAAAAGGTTCTACATTAGAAGGAGAGCCGGTAAAAAGAATGCCGTCCAGGGCGTCCAGAATATCGGACGGCGTGAACAGATCCGCCAGGGACGGAATCAGCGCTGGCAAGCCCTTGGCGGCTGTCGCGACAGCCCGGGAATATTTATCGCCACTGATGTGATACGCATGCAGACCAATCTGCCTGGAGCAGGTGGTGACGCCGATTAACGGCAGGCGAGACATGAAGCACCCCGGTATTATTGCTGTTATGGGTTTGAATCGAGCTTAGCCTTGTTCATTTTTTTACACAACACCCCCGTAAAAAATACAACACGGCCCGCTCAAGCCTGCGGGCGCCAAGCCCGACAAAGGGGAAAAAACGCCCTAAATTGCCTCAAAAAAGCCCCACAGGTGCTTTTTTAGGGCAAAAAAGGCCCTGCTTGACTTCGGCATGCCGTTCGGGTTGACTGGGTTTCGAAGAGATCAATGATTGATATTTTTAACAACAAAGGTGTTGCATCATGTCGGTACCCCCGCGTGCCGTTCAGCTTAACGAAGCGAACGCGTTCCTTAAGGAACATCCTGAGGTTCTGTACGTTGACCTTCTGATTGCGGATATGAATGGTGTGGTGCGCGGCAAGCGCATAGAACGCACCAGCCTCCACAAGGTTTACGAGAAAGGCATCAACCTGCCGGCCTCCTTATTTGCCCTGGATATCAATGGCTCTACGGTGGAAAGCACCGGCCTGGGCCTGGACATCGGCGATGCTGACCGAATCTGCTATCCAATCCCTGACACCCTGTGCAACGAGCCTTGGCAGAAGCGCCCCACCGCGCAACTGTTGATGACCATGCACGAACTCGAAGGCGAGCCTTTCTTCGCCGACCCGCGTGAAGTCCTGCGCCAGGTCGTGACCAAGTTCGATGAACTGGGCCTGACCATCTGCGCCGCATTCGAGCTGGAGTTCTACCTGATCGACCAGGAGAACGTGAATGGACGCCCACAACCGCCCCGCTCGCCGATCTCCGGCAAACGCCCGCACTCGACACAGGTCTACCTGATCGATGACCTCGACGAATACGTCGATTGCCTCCAGGACATTCTGGAAGGGGCCAAGGAGCAAGGCATTCCCGCCGACGCCATCGTCAAGGAAAGTGCCCCGGCGCAGTTCGAAGTGAACCTGCACCACGTGGCCGACCCGATCAAGGCCTGCGACTACGCGGTCCTGCTCAAGCGCCTGATCAAGAACATCGCCTACGACCATGAAATGGACACCACCTTCATGGCCAAGCCGTATCCGGGCCAGGCGGGCAATGGTCTGCACGTCCACATTTCGATCCTGGATAAAGAGGGCAAGAATATTTTTGCCAGCGAGGATCCCGAGCAGAACGCCGCACTGCGTCACGCGATCGGCGGTGTGCTCGAGACCCTGCCCGCGCAGATGGCTTTCCTCTGCCCGAATGTCAACTCCTACCGTCGTTTCGGCGCACAGTTCTACGTGCCGAACTCGCCGACCTGGGGCCTGGACAACCGCACCGTGGCCTTGCGCGTTCCTACCGGCTCGGCCGATGCCGTGCGCCTGGAACATCGCGTTGCCGGCGCCGACGCCAACCCGTACCTGCTGATGGCCTCCGTGTTGGCGGGCGTGCATCACGGCCTGGTCAACAAGATCGAGCCCGGTGCGCCGGTGGAAGGCAACAGCTACGAGCAGAACGAGCAAAGCCTGCCGAACAACTTGCGCGATGCCCTGCGCGAGCTGGACGACAGCGAAGTCATGGCCAAGTACATCGACCCGAAATACATCGATATCTTCGTGGCCTGCAAGGAGAGTGAGCTGGAGGAGTTCGAACACTCCATCTCCGACCTTGAGTACAACTGGTACCTGCATACCGTGTAAGCGGTTGCGGTAAAAAGAAACGCCGCAGGCCTTATGGCCTGCGGCGTTTTTTTATGTATTTGGGTGAATGGCCGCCTTCGGCGGATCGCGAGCAAGCTCAGCTCCCACAGGGGTTCTTTGTGATCATTTGACCTGATTCACAATGTATTGCTCTATGGGAGCAAGGCTTGCCCGCGATGAGGGCTCGGCAGACAACACAGAAATCGACTCGTACAATGCCCGGCAGCCCCGCAGGAGAGCTTCATGACACGCATCGCCACACCCCGCAAACCCCGCGCACGCAGCCAGGCCCGGATCGACACCATTCTGGATGCCGCCCGTGCGCTGCTTGCCGCCGAAGGCGTGGCCAGCCTGTCGATCTACAGCGTCGCCGAGCGCGCCGGGATCCCGCCCTCTTCCGTGTACCACTTCTTCGCCAGCGTCCCGGCCCTGCTCGAAGCCCTGACCGCCGACGTCCACGCCGCCTTTCGCGCCTGCCTGCAAGCACCGATCGACCATGCCGCGCTGAACCATTGGCACGACCTGTCACGGCTGGTGGAGCAGCGCGTGCTGACCATCTACAGCCAGGACGCCGCCGCCCGCCAATTGATCCTGACCCAGCATGGCCTGACCGAAGTCACCCAGGCCGACCGTCAGCATGACCTCGAACTGGGCGCCCTGATGCATAAGGTTTTCGACCACCATTTCGAGCTGCCAAGCCTGCCCGGCGACGTCGACGTGTTCGCCCTGGCCATGGAGCTGGGCGACCGTGTCTATGCGCGCTCGGTACAACAACACGGCCAGATCACCCCGCGCATGGCCGAAGAAGGCATGCGGGTGTTCGATGCGTACCTGGGGCTGTATCTGCCACCGTATTTGCCCAAGCGCCCTGATTGATCGTTCCCACCCAGAGCGCGGGAACGAAAAAGCCCCGAAGGGCTCACGCCGTCCGGGGCTGTGGGTGGAGCATCGCTCACAACTTGGCGATAGACACCTCGGTGGATTTGACGAAGGCGATCACTTCGCTGCCGATCGCCAGCTCCAGCTCTTTGACCGAGCGTGTGGTGATGACCGAAGTGACGATGCCCGAAGCGGTCTGCACATCGATTTCCGACAGCACGTCGCCTTCGACGATTTCCTTGATGGTGCCTTTGAACTGGTTGCGTACGTTGATGGCTTTAATAGTCATGGTGTCGATTCCTGTCTGGATGAAGTTATTGCGCCCAACGCAGTTGCGTGGGCAAGGGTGAAACGGGTTCGGGTTCCGGCGGTTGGCCGGGCAAGGACAGCACTCGGTTGAGGACTTCGGTTTCCAGGCTCGCCAGGCGATGAGAGCCGCGAACCCGTGGGCGTGGCAGGTCGATAGCCAGGTCGAGGCCGATCTGGCCGTCCTCGATCAGGACCACCCGGTCGGCAATCGCCACCGCCTCGCTGACGTCGTGGGTCACCAGCAACACGGTGAAGCCATGCTGCTGCCAGAGGTTTTCGATCAGTTGCTGCATTTCGATACGGGTCAGGGCGTCCAGCGCCCCCAAGGGTTCGTCGAGCAGCAACAGGCGTGGCTGATGAATCAGCGCACGGGCCAGGGCCACCCGCTGTTTCTGTCCGCCGGAAAGCGCCGCCGGCCACTCATGGGCGCGGTCGGCCAAACCCACCGCTTCCAGTGCTTGCAACGCTTGGGGACGCCAGTTGCCCTTTAGCCCGAGGCCGACGTTATCGATGATTTTTTTCCAGGGCAGCAATCGCGCTTCCTGGAACATCAACCGCGTGTCCTGTTGCGCGGCACTCAACGGTGCCGAACCCGCCAGCAATTGGCCGTCGGTGGGTTGATCGAGGCCGGCCAGCAAGCGCAGCAAAGTACTTTTGCCACAGCCACTGCGACCAACCACGGCCACGAACTGCCCGGCCGGGATATGCAGGTCGATGTCACGCAGCACTTGGCGCGAGCCGAAGGTTTTTTGCAGCTTGCGCACCGCCAGCGGAATGCCTCGCAGCAGGCGCGGAGGTTGTTGGGCGGTCATGCGGCACCTCCCTTGTTCACTTGATACGCCGGATGCCAGCGCAGCCAGACTCGCTCAAGCCCGCGGGCGGCAAGATCGGCCAATTTGCCCAGCACGGCGTACAGGAGAATCGCCAGCACTACCACATCGGTCTGCAGGAACTCCCGGGCATTCATCGCCAGATAACCAATACCGGAACTGGCCGAGATGGTTTCCGCCACGATCAGCGTCAGCCACATGAAGCCCAGGGCAAACCGCACGCCCACCAGGATCGAAGGCAAGGCGCCCGGCAGGATCACTTGGCGAAACAGGCTGAAGCCGGACAAGCCATAGCTGCGGGACATTTCCACCAGCGCCGGATCGACGTTGCGAATCCCGTGATAGGTGTTGAGGTAGATGGGAAACAGCGTGCCCAGCGCCACCAGGAAAATCTTCGCCGACTCATCGATGCCGAACCACAGGATCACCAGCGGAATCAGCGCCAGGTGCGGGACGTTCCGGACCATTTGCACGGAGCTGTCCAGCAAGCGTTCGCCCCATTTCGACAAGCCGGTGATAAAGCCCAGGGTAAGGCCGATGCCGCCGCCAATCAGGAAACCGACCGCGGCCCGCCAGCCGCTGATGGCCAGGTGCGTCCAGATTTCGCCACTGCGCACCAGGTTCACCCCAGCTTCGATCACCGCCACGGGTGCCGGCAGGATCCGCGTGGATAACCAACCCGCCGACACCGACAGTTGCCAAACCGCCAGCAATAGCAGCGGCACCGCCCAGGGCGCGAGATTGTGGATAATTTTCTTCATGGCCGCCTCAGCTCTGGGACGCGGCTTTGGGAAGAATATCGTTGGCGACCATTTCACCGAACGGGCTCACATAGCCCTGGCTCTTCGGCAACTCCGGGCGCTCCACGTCCAGGTGCGGGAACAACAGTTCCGCCACGCGATAGGACTCTTCCAGGTGTGGATAACCGGAGAAGATGAAGGTATCGATGCCAAGGTCGGCGTATTCCTTGACCCGCGCCGCCACGGTCGGGCCATCACCCACCAACGCCGTTCCGGCACCGCCGCGCACCAGGCCGACACCGGCCCAGAGGTTGGGACTGACTTCCAGCTTGTCGCGACTGCCACCATGCAAGGCGGCCATGCGTTGCTGGCCCACCGAATCGAAGCGCGCCAGGGAGGCCTGGGCGCGGGCGATGGTGTCGTCGTCCAGGTGAGAGATCAGCCGGTCGGCCGCTTGCCAGGCTTCGGCGTTGGTTTCCCGCACGATCACATGCAGACGGATGCCGAAGCGTACGGTACGGCCGAGCTTCGCGGCCTTGGCCCGCACTTGTTCGATCTTTTGCGCGACGGCTGCGGGTGGCTCGCCCCAGGTCAGCACCATTTCCACCTGTTCGGCGGCCAGGTCCTGGGCAGCTTCCGACGAGCCGCCGAAATACAACGGCGGACGCGGTTGCTGGATCGGCGGATAGAGCAGCTTGGCGCCCTTCACGCTGATGTGCTCACCGTCATAATCCACAGTCTCGCCTTCCAGCACCCGGCGCCAGATGCGGGTGAATTCCACTGACGCCTGGTAGCGTTGCTCGTGGTCCAGGAACAAGCCGTCGCCAGCCAGTTCGTCCGGGTCGCCGCCAGTCACCAGGTTGAACAGCGCACGTCCGCCGGACAGCCGGTCGAGGGTCGCGGCCTGGCGCGCCGCCACCGTCGGGGAAATGATCCCGGGGCGCAGGGCAACGAGGAACTTCAGGCGCTGGGTCACCGGAATCAACGAAGCGGCCACCAGCCAGGAATCCTCGCAGGAACGCCCGGTGGGAATCAGCACGCCGCCGAAACCCAGTCGATCCGCCGCCTGGGCGACCTGCTGCAGGTAGCCGTGATCGACGGCGCGGGCGCCTTCAGCGGTGCCAAGGTAATGGCCGTCGCCGTGGGTAGGCAGGAACCAGAAAATATTGAGGCTCATGGAGTGGTCTCCTAAGGAATCGAATTACTGCGCTTTCGCAACGGCCGCCGGCGGCGTCCAGATCACGTCCTTGATGCTCAAGGGCTTGGGAATCAATTTGAGCTGGTAGAAGCTGTCGGCGATTTTCTGCTGCGCCGCCACCACTTCCGGCGTGAGGAACAACGCCCCATAGCCTTGGCGTTTCACCGACGTCAGGGTGATGTCCGCCGGTAGGCCGAGCAGTGGCGATACCTGCTTGGTCACGTCTTCAGGGTTGGCCTTGGACCACTCCCCCACTGCGCGCACTTCTTCCACCAGCGTCGTGATGACCTGGGGATTTTTTTGCGCATAGGGTTTGGTGGCGAGATAGAACTGGTGGTTATCGACGATGCCTTTGCCATCACGCAGGGTGCGTGCCTGCAACTGTTGTTCAGCGGCAGCCTGGTACGGATCCCAGATCACCCAGGCGTCCACGCTGCCACGTTCGAATGCGGCGCGGGCGTCGGCCGGCGGCAGGAAAACGGTCTGGATGTCGGAATACTTGAGGCCGGCATCCTCCAGCGCCCGCACTAACAGGTAGTGGACGTTGGAGCCTTTGTTCAACGCGACTTTCTTGCCCTTGAGGTCTTGCACCGACTGGATCGCCGACCCCTTGGGCACCAGGATCGCCTCGCTGGTAGGCGCTGGCGGTTCGTAGGCGACGTAGAGCAGATCAGCGCCTGCGGCTTGGGCAAATACCGGCGGGGTTTCACCGGTCACGCCGAAGTCGATGGAACCGACGTTCAAGCCTTCCAGCAGCTGCGGACCGCCGGGGAATTCAGTCCATTGCACATCCACGCCTTGGGCGGCGAGACGTTTTTCCAATGAGCCCTTGGCCTTGAGCAGCACCAGGGTGCCGTACTTCTGATAACCGATCCGCAAGGTTTCGGCTTGGGCTTGGGTGATGACGCCGAGGGACACAGCCGCAGCAAACAGAGCGACCAGCCCGCGACGCAAAATGACAGTGCGCATGGCGCCTCTCCTTTTTGCTGTGGGGTTTTGGCTGCACCTGCTTGGCCGTTGGCGGCTGAGTAAGGTGAGTGAATCAGTGGTGTTCCGGGTTCAAATGCTCCAGCGAGCACTCAACAAACGTTCGTTCAATACACTGGGGTCCAGCGGCCTGGGCCGACGGGCCATGGCGCTGAAAAACTGTTCCAGCGCTTCGTCCAGGCGCTGTTGCAGGGCCGGCGCCAACTGCGCCTGGGCGCTGCCTTCGCCATAAGCGATCTGGCTGTCTTCGGCAAAGATCCCGTGGAGCATTTCCTGGGCCTTGAGCGCCGACAACACTGGCTTGAGGGCGTAATCCACCGCCAGCATGTGGGCGATGCTGCCGCCGGTTGCCATCGGCAACACCACTTTATGGGCCAGGGCGCGCTCAGGCAGCAAGTCCAGCACGGTCTTCAGCGCACCGGAAAAAGACGCCTTGTACACCGGCGTGGCGATCAACAGGCCGTCGGCATTTTCGATTTGCTGGAGCAGATCGACCACCTTCGGGCTATCGAAACGGGCATGAAGCAGATCTTCGGCCGGGAAATCGCGCACCTGATAGCTCACCACCTCCACACCTTGCTGCTGCAACCAGCGTTGCGAGCGCTCCAGCAGCACCCCGGAGCGGGAGCGTTGGCTGGGACTGCCACCAAGTGAGACGACCAACATGCCTACCATTCCTTAACTGTCACGTGCGATTCGCGGCGGGCGATCTCGCTGCATGGGTCAAACCATAACAGGGGATTCATATATCTTTAAATCATATTTATTCATTTGGTTATTCGATATGGAGATATATAAATTGCCTTATTCAAGGCATTAAAAAAGGCCGTCGGAACGGCCAAAACCCTTGGTGCACAGAAATCCCTTTGTGGGAGCGAGCCTGCTCGCGATGGCGTCGGATCTGCCAGCAGCGATGTCGACTGATAGACCACTATCGCGAGCAGGCTCGCTCCCACAGGTTCAGGTTTTGCGTCAGCGATTGGGCTGCGGGGTGAGGCGCAGGTAGGGCTTCACGGCGCGGTAGCCCTTGGGAAAGCGCTGCTTGAGTTCCTCTTCATCCTTGAGCGACGGCACGATCACCACTTCATCACCGTCCTGCCAGTTGGCCGGGGTGGCGACTTTGTAGTTATCGGTCAGTTGCAGGGAATCGATCACGCGCAGGATTTCGTTGAAATTGCGCCCGGTGCTGGCCGGGTAGGTGATGGTCAGGCGAATCTTCTTGTTCGGATCGATCACGAACAGTGAGCGCACGGTCAAGGTGTCGCTGGCGTTGGGGTGGATCAAGTCGTACAGGTCCGACACCTTGCGGTCGGCATCGGCCAGGATCGGAAAATTGACCACGGCGTTCTGGGTCTCGTTGATGTCCTCGATCCACTTGTGGTGCGAGTCCACCGGGTCCACCGAAAGAGCAATGGCCTTGACCCCGCGCTGGGCGAATTCGTCCTTGAGCTTGGCGGTCAGGCCCAGCTCGGTGGTGCATACCGGCGTGAAGTCCGCCGGGTGGGAAAACAGCACACCCCAGCTGTCGCCGAGCCATTCGTGGAAGCGAATCTTGCCGGCGCTGGAATCCTGTTCGAAGTCGGGGGCGATGTCGCCAAGTCTGAGGCTCATGGTGCGGCTCCTGGATGAGGTTGTTGTGAGCCCAACTTTGCACCGGTTTTGATTGCTTTAAAAAGAATAAATATCCATTTATCTAGATCTTTAGTGAATATAAAAAACTGTTCACTGGCACCATTCCGCATACCGGCCCAAGATCGATTCCGAGGTTTCGAGAAGGCCTCGAGTTGCTGAAAGAGGAGAAGTTTCGAGGAAGGCTACAGGGGTGGGCCCGACTCGAAAACGTAAAAGCCCCGCCCGGCGTGTTGCCGGGCGGGGCTTTTTTTGTTTTGTACCCACACTACGGAAATTATTGAGGCGATTTCAGGACGAGCGGCTAGGATAGGCAGGATGAACACTCAAGCCTTGCTGACTCATCTGCAAAACCATCTCCCTGGACTGCTGGCGGTTTACCTGTTCGGTAGCCATGCACAGGGCACCGCTGGGCCTGACAGTGATGTCGATTTGGCTGTGCTCTTGTCCGGCGAAGTTGATCCTGTGTCGTTATGGCAACTTTCAGGTGATTTGGCGGATATCGCCGGCAGTCCGGTGGATCTGATCGATCTACGCGCGGCAACGACCGTCATGCAATACCAGATCGTGACCCGAGGCCAGAGACTCTGGGCCAGAGACGTACAGGCGGGATTGTTCGAGTGTTTCATTCTCAGCGAAAAAACCGCTCTCGATGAAGCTCGGGCGGGATTGCTCAAGGATATTCAGGAAGAAGGCAGCGTGTATGGCCGATGACGTACTGATCAATAAAGCCGCCAGTATCGAACGTTGCGTCGCCAGGGTACGGGAGGAATACGAGAAGGATCCCGCTACGTTTGCCACCGACTTCACTCGCCAGGATTCGGCAGTCCTGAACATTCAGCGTGCGTGTGAAGCGGCACTGGATATGGGACAGCATTTGATTCGCCGTGAACGACTGGGTGTCCCGCAAAGTGCCCGCGATACATTCGAGTTGCTTTTCCAAGGGGGCTGGATGCAAGAGGGTCTGGTGAAAAACCTGAAGAACATGGTGGGTTTCAGGAATATCGCCGTGCATGACTACCAAGCCCTGCAACTGCCGATCATGGTCGCGATCATCACCGGACATCTGGATGATTTTCTAGCGTTCAGCGCATTCATTCTGCGTAAGGACGCGCTGGAGTCCAAGGTATAAAGCGAGCTCCGGCTCGTTGAGCCAAAAACGCAAAAGCCCCGCCCGGCGTGCTGCCGGGCGGGGCTTTTTTTACTTCGCTACGTCTTACATGAAGTTGTAAGTGTAGTTGAAGATCAGGCGGGTCTGATCCTGGCTGTCGCCTGCACCGCTACTACGGTAGGTACCCTGACGCAGGGTAGTGCCGAAGCCTTTCAACGCGCCCTGCTGGATTACGTAATCCACACGCATATCGCGTTCCCACTCGGAGTAATCGCTTGCGCCGTTGGCGGTTTTGACGTCGTCACCACGCAGATAGGCAACCGAGGCCTTCAGGCCTGGAACGCCCAAGGAAGCGAAGTCATAGGAGTATTGGCCGAAGGTGGTGTTTTCACCTGCGCGGACAAACCCGTTGATCATGCTGTCGGTGAACAGGTAGAAGCTCGCGCCGCCGGCACCTTCGGGACGACCGTTGCCGTTAACCACGCTGCCCTGGTTCAGGTATACGAAGCCACCGTCATCACCGACTTGCTGGTGACCCAGCAGGAAGGCGCTGCCGCCGAGGGTGTAAGTGAACATGGCGCTCCAGGTCTTGTTATCGACCTCGCCCGCATGCTTGGCATAACCGCCGTTGTTGTTGAACCGATAACCCGCGTCGCCGTTGCGACCATCGGAACTGCTGTCGAAGTAACGCAGGTCCGTCTTGAAGGATTGACCTTCGCTGATCGGGAAAACATGCACCGCGCCCAGGAAGTGTTGCTTGTAGTAATCCTGCAGGTTGGCGTAGTAGTACTGCAGCGTCAGGTCTTTGGTGACCTTCCAGTCAGCACCGCCAAAGCGGAACTGGTTGCTGTCCTGGGTACCGCCCGCCACTGCCAGGCCGGTGCTGTTGCTCGATGCACGGCCTGTGGCGTGTTCCAACTGACCAGCGTTGAACGTGACGTTGTCGATTTCCTTGGAGGTGATGGTGCCACCTTCAAAGGTTTGCGGCAGCAGACGGCTGTCGTTGGAAACCAGGATCGGCAGGTTAGGCGCCAGGGCACCGCCCAGGTGGGCCTCGGTCTTGGAGAAAAGCGCCTTTACGTTACCGGACAGACGGCTCCAATCATGTACCGCCGAACCATCCGTATCAGCTGGCATATAGGAACCGTTGTTACGGCCACGACCGCCATCGAGACGAATACCAACCAGTGCCTGAGCGTCGATACCGAAACCCACGACACCTTGCGTAAAGCCGGACTTGTAGTCGAACTTGAGGCCGGTGCCCGTTTCGCGCAGATCCTCGCTACCCGTTTCATGGTTGTCGTTATTGAAATACAACGTACGAGAACTGACAGACGCCTTGCTGTCTTCGATAAAACCAGCGGCGCCTGCCTGCTGCGCCAAAACCCCAACGGCCACAGCCAGGGCCAAGGTGGACTTCTTCATGCTTCGCTCCTCTCGTTTTCTAATTCTTGTGTGTCTTTGGTTCCGGATCGAACGCCCGGATTCCGCGGATGCGCGATTAGCGCCAGACCGTGACTGACAAGTCAATCGTAACCATTTGTGAGTACGACTATGGTCTAACCCCCACTACACCGGTCCGCAGGATAATGGATTCTCTATAATTCCAAAAAGAATTGTTTCAACAGTTTTCAGCTCTTTTCGACATATGGTTGCCATCAAAGCGTCATCAAGCCGAGACAAGGCTTATCGGCGCCGTTGAGGAATCCTGAAGCGTGTTTCGTCGCAACGGTGGTCAGGCGTACCAACGCTCGTACATGCCGCGATCTTGAGCCCTCCCAGACTAGTCGCTCATTGTCTGAAATCAAGAAGACCGCGGCAGCACGGGTTTTTAGACGGGTCGCTCAGAGCGCTTTTTCGAAGATCTTCGAATTACGCTGATAGTTGTAGAGCGACGCCCGCGCGGCCGGCAGACGGTCGACGCTGCTGGGCTCGAAACCGCGTTCGCGGAACCAGTGGGCAGTCCGGGTCGTCAGTACGAACAGCGTCTTGAGCCCTTGGGCGCGGGCCCGGGTTTCGATCCGTTCCAGCAGCTCATCGCCCCGGCCACCGTGGCGGTACTCCGGGTTCACTGCCAGGCAGGCCAGCTCCCCGGCATCCGAATCGGCGATCTGGTACAGCGCCGCACAGGCGATGATCATGCCTTCGCGTTCGACCACGCTGAACTGTTCGATCTCGCGCTCCAGCACTTCGCGGGAGCGACGCACCAGGATCCCCTGCTCTTCCAGCGGGCTGATCAGGTCCAGCAGCCCGCCGACATCCTCAATGGCCGCTTCGCGTACCACTTCGAATTGCTCCTGGGCCACCAGCGTGCCGCTGCCATCGCGGGTGAACAGCTCAGCCAGCAGCGCACCGTCCTCGGCATAACTGACGATATGGCTGCGCGCGACACCGCCACGACAGGCCTGGGCCGCCGCATCCAGCAGTTCGGCCTGATAGTCGCTACCCAGGCGCTGCATATGGCCCGGAACCTGTTGCGGACGCAATTCGCGAACCAGCCGCCCGTCCTCACCGATAAGCCCCTGCTCGGCCCCGAACAGCAGCAGCTTGTCGGCCGCCAGGTCGATGGCCGCCCGGGTGGCGACGTCTTCGCAGGCGAGGTTGAAGATCTCCCCGGTGGGTGAATATCCCAACGGCGACAGCAGCACGATGGAGCGTTCGTCCAAAAGGCGATTGATGCCCTTGCGATCGACCCGGCGCACTTCACCGGTGTGGTGATAATCCACGCCTTCGAGCACACCAATGGGACGTGCGGTGACCAGGTTGCCGCTGGCGACCCGCAGCCGCGAGCCCTGCATGGGCGAGGACGCCATGTCCATGGACAGGCGTGCCTCGATAGCGATGCGCAGTTGGCCGACCGCATCGATCACGCATTCCAGTGTGGCGGCATCGGTGATGCGCATGCCGTGGTGATAATGGGGCGTCAGCCCCCGTGCAGCGAGGCGGGCCTCGATCTGCGGGCGCGAACCGTGGACCAGCACCAGGCGCACGCCGAGGCTGTGCAGCAGCACCAGGTCATGGACGATATTGCCGAAGTTAGGGTGTTCCACCCCGTCGCCGGGCAGCATGACGATGAAGGTGCAATCGCGGTGGGCGTTGATGTAGGGCGAAGCGTGACGAAGCCAATTGACGTATTCGGGCATGAACCTGGACCTGTAATAAATAACAGCCAAAAAAAGACGAAACAGAACGCACAACGGGCTGGTGGTTATCGTCGGAACAGGCTTGGCGACACGCGCGCTCTCCTCATGTGATGAATACGGGCCCGCAAGGGGGCAATTTAACCGGCCGTGGCCGGCGTCAGACAGTAATGACCGATCAACTGCCGCAACAGCTGTACGGTAGGTTGCAAACGTGACATTTCAAGGTACTCGCCCGGTTGGTGGGCACAGGCGATATCGCCAGGACCGAGTACCAGGGTTTCGCAGCCAAGGCGCTGAAGATAAGGCGCTTCGGTGCCGAACGCCACTGCTTCGGCTCGATGGCCGGTGAGTCGCTCGGCCACCCGTACCAGTTCGCAGTCCTCGACCTGCTCGAACGGCGGCACTTCGGGGAACAGCGGGGCGTAGTCGATCTTGACCTTATGGCGCTCGGCGATGGGGTCGAGCTTCTGCTGGATCGCCGCACGCAACACTTGCGGGTCCATGCCGGGCAAGGGCCGCAGGTCGAATTCCATGGAGCACTGCCCGCAAATCCGGTTGGGATTGTCGCCGCCGTGGATGCAGCCGAAGTTCAGGGTCGGCTGCGGTACGGTGAACTGCGGGTTACGGAATTCACGCTGCCATTGCAGGCGCAGGCCACGCAGTTCGCCCATGGCATCGTGCATGGCTTCCAGCGCGCTGTGGCCCAGGCTCGGGTCGGAGGAATGACCGCTGCGCCCAAGAATATCGATGCGCTCCATCATCACGCCTTTGTGCAGGCGAATCGGCCGCAGGCCGGTCGGTTCACCAATCACCGCCGCGCGCCCCAGTGGTCGTCCGGCATCGGCCAGGGCCCGGGCGCCGGCCATGGAGCTTTCTTCGTCGCAGGTGGCGAGGATCAGCAGCGGCTGCTTGAACGGTTGGTCCAGCAGCGGCTTGACCGCTTCAATGACCAGGGCGAAAAAACCCTTCATGTCACAACTGCCCAGGCCGACCCAACGGCCATCGACCTCGGTGAGCTTCAACGGGTCGGTCTGCCAAAGCGCGGCGTCGAACGGCACGGTGTCACTGTGACCCGCCAGCACCAGGCCGCCGGGACCGCTGCCGAAACTGGCCAGCAGGTTGAACTTGCCCGGGCTGACCTGCTGGATATCGCAGGAGAACCCAAGCTCCGTGAGCCAGCCTGCCAACAGCTCGATCACGGTGCTGTTGGACTGGTCGAGCCCAGGCTGGGTACAACTGACCGAAGGCGCGGCGATCAGGGCAGCGAATTGATCTTTCATGGACGGCAAAGGCATCGCTGACTCCGGGCTTACAGATTGATGTCCATCATAGAACCATCTGGCGCAAGGAATAAACCGCCGCAGCACCTAGGGTGGACGAGTCCTGTACACTGCACGACCTTGGCAGCCACACCTTCCCCCGGCTGCACACCCGATCCCTGGATTTTCCGGCCATGCAGAAAGAAACCGAAATCAAACTCCGCGTCAGCCGCGAGACCCTGGCAGCCTTGCGCGAGCATCCGCTGCTGAAAAAACGCAACAAGAGTGGCTGGGAACGCCACGAACTGATGAACCAGTATTTCGACACGCCAGAGCGTGACCTGGCCCGGGCCAAGGTCGCCCTGCGCTTGCGTCGCGACGGCGAAGACGTGATCCAGACCCTCAAGACCCGCGGCCAGAGCGTCGCCGGCCTGTCCGAGCGCAATGAGTACGACTGGCACCTGCCCAAGGCCAAGCTCGACCTGAAGAAGCTCGACGGCGAATGCTGGCCCGAGGCCTTGACCGAACTGGACAAGAAAACCCTCAAGGCCATCTTCACCACCGATTTCGTTCGCGAACGCGCTGAAATCGCCTGGGGCCGTGGCAAAAGCAAGGTGGTCATCGAAGCCGCCCTGGACCTGGGCCATGTCGTGGTCGGCAAGCAGAAGGAAGAGATCTGCGAGCTGGAGCTGGAGCTGCGCGAAGGCGAACCCGCCGCCCTGCTGGAACTGGCAGCCGAACTGGCCGCGACCCTGCCGTTGATGCCTTGCGACATCAGCAAGGCCGAGCGTGGCTATCGCCTGTATGACGCAGGCAGCTATGCCCTGAGCCTGCCGGCCCCGCAACTGACCGCCGAAACGCCGCTGGACGACGCCTTCGCCGCGCTGAGCTGGCATTTGCTCGGCAGCAGCCAGCGCCTGGCCGAGCAATACCGCTTCAACGGCCACTGGCGCCTGTTGCAGGACTGGGTGGAAAACCTCGCCGAACTGCGCGCCCTGCTCAGCAGCCTCGGCCAGGCCGCGCCGCGCCAATCGACCCACGACTTGCGCCTGGCCCTGGACGCGTTGCTGGAAGACTGGCGCCCGCTGGTCCAGGCCGGCCTGGATGATGAAGACGTGCGCAAGGCCGCGCCGGAACAGTTCCTCGAAGAGCTGCAAGACCCGCGCTGGGGCCTGTTTTCCCTCAACACCTCACGCTGGCTGCTGGCTCGCAGTTGGGCCGCCGAGCGCAACACCCGTGGCAATCGCCAGGGCGCGGCGCAACTGGGCAGTTGGCTGTCGCGCCTGCTGGGCGAAGAGTCCTCGTCCCTGCAATTGCAACGCTATCAGCAGCAGCCGGAAGACCTCGCCGAGCAACTGCCGCGCATCGAACGCATCCAGGCCTGGCTCCACCACGCCCGTCATGTGCTGGAAATCCCGGAAATGGACCGCCTCTACGGCGAGTTGAACAAACTGGCGCAACTGGCCAACCAGCCGATCACCGACGAAACGCTGGATGCACGCAAGCAACAGGCGATTGCGGTTTACCAGAATCGGGCTTGGAAGACTTTGCTGCGTCTGTAACATCGCCATCGCGAGCAGGCTCGCTCCCACATGGGATCTCTATTTGCCGAAGATCCATTGTGGGAGCGAGCCTGCTCGCGATGTGGCCAGCACAGACACCGCAGGACAGCTCAGCGCACCACCGGCAAACTCGTCGTCGACTTGATCTCCGACAGCGCCACGATCGAGTTCACTTCCTGAATCCCCGGCACCATCGACAACTTCTCGAAAAAAAATCGCTCGTAGGCCTCGATGTCCGCCGTGACGATGCGCAGCAGGAAATCCACCGAGCCCATCAGCACGTAACACTCCAGCACCTCGGGAAAGCCGCGAATCGCCTCGGTGAACTCGGTGAAATTCGAACGTCCATGGGCGTTGAGTTTGATTTCGGCGAAGATCTGCGTATTGAGGCCGATTTTCTTGCGATCCAGCAGCGTCACCTGACCACGAATGATGCCCTCCTCCTTCATCCGCTGGATCCGCCGCCAGCACGGCGATTGCGACAAACCCACCTGCTCGGCGATCTGCGCACTGGACAGCGAGGCATCTTCTTGCAGCAGTGCCAGTATCCTGCGGTCGTAGGCGTCCAACTCACTATGCATAATCAAACCCACAATGATTGATTTAGAGAATCAGGCAATTCGAAACACCGCCAATTTCACGCATCTTAGATAAGAAATACCCCACGGCGCATGTAAATATTTCTCCCGCCCCCAAGGAGACCGAACATGCCCCCACTCGAAGCCGTTGCCCTTGCCCCGACCCGCGCCGATGCCTGGCACGCCGCCAATACCCATTGCCGGGCGCGGTACCAACTGCTGGCCGAAGCCGAGCCGGATTTACTGTGCCGGGCGTTGAACCTGTTTGCCTTGCAGGGCCTGACGCCGCAGCAGGTTCATGTCGAGCGCCTCGACGATCTGCTGTCGCTGGACATCGTCATGGACGGGCTGAGCTGGCACCGTGCCCAAGTCATCGCGGAGAAATTACGTAACTTGATCAGCGTCTGCTCGGTGGACCTGCAAGATGCTGATATTGCACGGGTTGGGCCGGCCCAAGCAGCGGGATGAACCTCCACGGGCAAGATTTCGCAATGCATTGGTCGGGTAGTGGCCCAACGGTCCATAGGGTCGGGACTATTCTTTTGCACACCGAGCGAGGACGCCGAAGCGTCTGTATCGCGGCTTTGCTGCAATTGTCCAATAGGAACCCGCATGTCCACCAAACACGCCACTCAGGACCGCTGGCTGGACCTCAACGATCTGCTGCGCCAACTGGTCGCCCAGGGCTTCATCAGCCAGGATTCAGCCGAAACCGCGCTTAACGCCCGCCGACGCCACAGCGCCAATGCCCAGTTGCATCCCCTGGAGTTCATCGCCAACCAGCACCTGGACGACCTCAGCCGCCCCGGCAAGCGCCTGGACCTGGAGAGCCTGACCCTATGGTTGTCCCAGCAGGCCGGCCAGCCCTACATGCGCATCGACCCGTTGAAAATCAACGTCGCGGCCGTGACGCCCTTGATGTCCTATGCCTTTGCCCAGCGTCACAAGATCCTCGCGGTGGCGGTCGATCGTGACGCCGTCACCGTCGCCAGCGCACAACCTTACGTCAGCAGTTGGGAAGCCGACCTGACCCACGTGCTCAAGCTGCCGATCAAGCGGGTGGTCGCCAACCCGGTGGACATCCAGCGCTTGAGCGTGGAGTTCTATCGCCTGGCCAAATCGGTCAGCGGCGCCACCACGGTCGACCAGCAGCCGAGCAACCTGAGCAATTTCGAACAGTTGCTCAACCTGGGTGCCAGCGACCAGGAGCCGGACGCCAATGACGCCCACATCGTCAATATCGTCGACTGGCTGTTCCAGTACGCCTTCCAGCAGCGCGCCAGTGATATCCACATCGAACCGCGCCGCGAGCAGGGCACCGTACGGTTTCGCATCGACGGGGTGCTGCACACCGTCTATCAGTTCCCGCCGCAGGTCACGATGGCGATCGTCAGCCGCCTCAAGAGCCTGGGGCGGATGAACGTCGCGGAAAAACGCAAACCCCAGGACGGCCGGGTCAAGACCAAGACCCCGGACGGCGGCGAAGTGGAATTGCGCCTGTCGACCTTGCCCACGGCGTTCGGCGAAAAAATGGTCATGCGGATCTTCGATCCGGAAGTGTTGCTCAAGGACTTCGACCAGCTCGGCTTCTCCGCCGACGACCTGCGCCGCTGGCAGGACATGACCCGCCAGCCCAACGGCATCATCCTGGTAACCGGGCCTACCGGTTCCGGCAAGACCACCACCCTCTACACCACCCTCAAGAAACTGGCGACGCCGGAAGTGAACCTCTGCACCATCGAAGACCCGATTGAAATGGTCGAGGCATCCTTCAACCAGATGCAGGTCCAGCACAACATCGACCTGAGCTTCGCTGCCGGGGTGCGAGCGCTGATGCGACAAGACCCGGACATCATCATGATCGGCGAGATCCGCGACCTGGAGACCGCTGAAATGGCGATCCAGGCGGCGCTCACCGGGCACCTTGTGCTGTCGACGCTGCACACCAATGACGCGCCGAGCGCCATCAGTCGCCTGCTGGAGCTGGGTGTGCCCCATTACCTGATCAAGGCCACCGTGCTCGGGGTCATGGCCCAGCGGCTGGTGCGCACCCTATGCCCGCAGTGCAAGGCCCCCCTGACCCTGGATGAAGATGACTGGCAGACCCTGACCCGGCCCTGGCAGGCACCGCTGCCGAGCAATGCCCAACAAGCCGTCGGTTGCCTGGAATGCCGCGACACCGGTTACCGCGGCCGCGCCGGCGTCTACGAAATCATGCAACTGACCGACAGCGTCAAGGCCTTGATCCACCCCGACACCGACCTGTTGGCGGTGCGCCGCCAGGCCTTCAAGGAAGGCATGCGCAGCCTGCGCTTGTCGGGGGCACAAAAGGTGGCGGCTGGCTTGACCACAGTCGAGGAAGTGCTGCGGGTTACGCCACAGAGCGAGCAGAAGTAGTTGTGGCAGCACCTGTGGCGAGGGGATTTATCCCCGCTGTGGGAGCAAGGCTTGCCCGCGATGAAGATAACGCGGTCTCCCTGGGAAGCAAGGCGCCTGCATCGCGAGCAAGCTTTGCTCCCACATAGGGAAGATAGTGGCCGCTTGCCCTACACTCAGGGCTCGCAGGTCCATCTCAATTCGCACAGGGAACCGTCATGCAGATCGGTAGCGTACTTCTACTTTTCATCGGCCTCGTGGTCGCCATCCTGTTCATGGGTTTCAAGGTCGTGCCCCAGGGCTACCAATGGACTGTCGAGCGGTTCGGGCGCTACACCAACACGCTCAAGCCCGGCCTGAACATCATCATCCCGGTGATGGATCGCATCGGGCGCAAGATCAATGTCATGGAAAGCGTACTGGACATCCCGCCCCAGGAAGTCATTACCGCCGACAACGCCACAGTGCAGATCGACGCCGTGTGCTTCTTCCAGGTGGTCAATACGGCCCAGGCGGCCTACGAGGTCAACAACCTCGAACACGCCATCCGCAACCTGTTGCAAACCAACATCCGTACCGTGCTGGGGTCCATGGAGCTGGACGCGATGCTGAGCCAGCGTGACGGTATCAACGAAAAACTGCTGCGCACCGTCGATGAAGCCACGGCGCCATGGGGCATCAAGATCACCCGGATCGAGATCAAGGACATCAGCCCACCGGCCGACCTGATGGCCGCCATGTCGGGGCAGATGAAAGCCGAACGTATCAAGCGTGCCCAGATCCTCGAAGCCGAGGGTCTGCGAGCGTCGGCGATTCTCACCGCCGAAGGCAAGAAGCAGGCGCAAATCCTCGAGGCCGAGGGCAGCCGCCAGGCCGCGTTCCTGGAGTCCGAGGCCCGCGAGCGTCAGGCACAGGCCGAAGCACTGGCCACCCAGGTGGTGTCCCAGGCGATTGCCGACGGTAATGTCCAGGCCGTGAACTATTTCGTCGCGCAGAAATACATCGATGCGCTGGGCAAGCTGGCTTCGGCCAACAACAGCAAGGTGATTCTGATGCCGCTGGAAGCCAGCCAGGTCATCGGTGCGGTCGGCGGCATCGGCGAGATCGTCAGGGCCACCTTCGACAGCAAGAAAGCCTGAGGCGCGTCTATGTGGGAGTTCCTGCAACACATGTCGTATTGGGACTGGCTGGCGCTGGGCGTCATCCTGCTGATCCTTGAAGTGTTCGGCGCCGGCGGCTACTTGCTGTGGATCGGCATGGCCGCCGCCGCGGTCGGCGTGCTCACGTTCATCCTGCCGCAGATGTCGTGGGAGATGCAGTTCCTGTTGTTCGGCCTGTTCGCCATCGCAACGGCACTGTACTGGTGGCAGCGCCAGCGCAGCGCTGTGCGCCAAAGCGACCAGCCGCACCTGAACCTGCGCGGCCAGGAGCTGATCGGCAAGGTTTTCCCGGTTCATGAAGCGATTGTCGATGGCCGTGGCAAGATCAAGGTGGCCGACAGTGTCTGGCTGGCCAAGGGGCCCGAGTCGGCCGTTGGCACGCGGGTCAGGGTAGTGGCACAGGAAGGCGCGGTGCTGCAGGTGGAACGGGCTGACTGACAAGTCATGGAACTGAATAGAGGCGCAGGTAATCCAAAGTCATAGTTAACCCAGTGGAGTCACCTATCATGCGTCTCAAACTTGCTGTCGCTACCCTAGCCTTGCTGTCTCTTCCTGTTGGCTCGGCAATGGCCGACACGTTTTGGCGTAACGTCATCTCATCCGGCGCGACCACCGGATCCACCTACCTGACCTTCAAGGATCACAAGCTGATCGTCGCTGCCCAGGACGATGCCGGTAGCTTCGTTGCCAGTGATGGCGGTATTCGTGGCCCCTACCTGGAAGCGGCGATGCAAAAAGTTCGTGCCGACAATCCAGGCCTGCAAGCCACCGACATGGAGCTGGCCAACGCGATCCTGGCGAAAAACGCCGTCGCCCAGGACTGATTCCCAGCCCATAAAAAATGCCGCTCGATGAGCGGCATTTTTTTGCCCGGTGAACATCCCAAGGCTGCCCCCAATATCCTGTGGGAGCGGGCTTGCTCGCGAAAGCGGCGTATCAGTCAACAATACTGAACCTGACACACCGCTTTCGCGAGTAAGCCCGCTCCCACATTAGATCCGGGTTATTCGCCGATAGCGGACTTATAGCCGGCCGCGTCGAGCAACTTGTCCAGGTCGGCCTTGTTCTCTGGCTTGAGCTTGAAGATCCAGGCGCTGTACGGCTCGGAGTTCAGCAGTTCCGGCGAACCGCCCAACTCCTCGTTGACCGCGATCACTTCACCTGCAATCGGGGAATAGATATCGGAAGCGGCCTTGACCGACTCAACCACACCGGCCTGGTCATTTGCGGAAAACACCTTACCAACCTCGGGCAACTCGACAAATACCACATCGCCCAAGGCTTCCTGCGCATGATCGCTGATGCCCACGGTGACGCTACCGTCAGCTTCCAGGCGTGCCCACTCATGGCTTTCGGCAAAATGCAAATCGGTAGGGATAAAACTCATACTCTGTGTCCTCAAGAGAAGTGTCAGCGGCCAGCGGCCCGCCGCAAAAGGTTAGATCAGGGTTTTGCCATGGCGGACGAAGGTCGGCTTGACCACCCGTACCGGATACCACTTGCCGCGAATTTCTACCTCGGCACGGTCGGCGGTAGCCATCGGAACACGTGCCAGGGCGATCGACTTGCTAAGCGTAGGAGAAAAACTACCACTGGTGATCTCCCCTTCGCCAACATTGGCGATGCGAACCACCTGATGGGCGCGTAAAACGCCGCGTTCTTCCAGCACCAGCCCGACCAGTTTGTGCTGCACGCCGCTGGCAAGCTCGGTTTCCAGCGCACTGCGCCCGATGAACTGACGGTTCGCCGGTTCCCAGGCGATACTCCAGGCCATGTTCGAGGCCAACGGTGAAACATCCTGGTGGATGTCCTGGCCGTAGAGGTTCATGCCGGCCTCCAGGCGCAAGGTATCGCGGGCGCCGAGGCCGATGGGCGAAATGCCGGCACCTACCAGGTCGTTGAAGAAACTCGGCGCCTCCTGGGCAGGCAGGACGATTTCCAGGCCATCCTCGCCGGTGTAGCCGGTCCGGGCAATGAACCATTCGCCGTCGGCGCGACCTTCGAAAGGCTTGAGTTGCTGGATGATTTGCCCACGCTGTTGCGTCACCAGTTCAGCGATCTTCTGCCGGGCCTGGGGGCCCTGGATCGCCAGCATCGCCAGTTCGGGTCGCTCATGCAGCTGCACATCGTAGTCACCGAGCTGTGCCTGCATCCAGGCCAGGTCCTGATCGCGGGTCGAGGCGTTGAAGACCAGCCGATAACCGTCTTCGACACGGTAGACGATCATGTCGTCGACGATGCCGCCGCGCTCGTTGAGCATCGCGCTGTACAGGGCACTTCCTGCGTCCTGCAAACGATCGACGTCATTGGCCAGCAAACGCTGGAGCCAGGCCTTGGCCTGGACGCCTGCGACATCGATCACGGTCATGTGGGAGACATCGAACACACCGCAGTCGCGACGCACCTGATGGTGTTCTTCGACTTGCGAGCCGTAGTGCAAAGGCATATCCCAACCGCCAAAATCGACCATCTTCGCGCCGAGGGCGAGATGAAGGTCATACAGAGGCGTACGCTGTCCCATGGGTTTCTCCTTCCGGGCTTGGCGAAGGTGCGGACGGGCACTGCGTAGCGCGAACGCCTGAAAAAAGGAGTTTTCTGACGCTCTCAGTTGCCCGGTCCGACAGACGGACCGCACCGAATGCCGCGCATTGTAGCCGCATGAGGTAGGACTGGCACCTAGCTGTTTCGATGGGCCGAACGTCGTATCAATCCGATGACCGGCAATAACCCAACCAACACCAGGGTCAGCGCCGGCAGCGCGGCCCGGGCCCACTCCCCTTCGCTGGTCATTTCGAAGATCCGCACCGCCAGCGTGTCCCAGCCGAACGGGCGCATCAGCAGGGTCGCGGGCATTTCCTTGAGCACGTCGACGAACACCAGCAACGCCGCGCTCAAGGTGCCGGGCAACAGCAACGGCAGATACACTTTGAAAAACAGTCGTGGCCCACTGACCCCAAGGCTGCGTGCCGCTTCGGGCAAGGACGGGCGAATTCGCGCCAGGCTGCTCTCCAACGGTCCGTAGGCCACGGCCAGGAAGCGCACCAGATACGCCAGCAACAGTGCCGACAGGCTGCCCAGCAACAACGGCTTGCCTGCACCGCCGAACCAGGTCGACAGCGGGATGACCAGCTCACGGTCCAGAAAGCTGAATGCAAGCATGATCGACACCGCCAGCACCGAACCGGGCAAGGCATAGCCCAGGTTCGCCAGGCCGACGCCAGCACGAATGGGGCGGGTCGGCGCGAGCCGCCGGGCGAACGCCAGCAACAAGGCGACGCAAACGGTGATCAGGGCGGCCAGGCCTCCCAGGTAGAGGGTGTGAAGGATCAGCCCGGCATAACGCTCGTCCAGGTCAAAGCGACCGCGCTGCCAGAACCACACCACCAACTGCACCACCGGAATGACAAATGCACAGGCAAAGACCAGGAAGCACCAACTGCTGGCTGCCACGGCCTTGAGGCCGCGCAACGTGTACAGAGCCTTAACCCGGGGCCGCTCGTTACTGGCTCGGTGGGCACCGCGGGCCCGGCGTTCACCGTAGAGCACCAGCATCACTGCCAGCAACAACAGGCTGGCCAGTTGGGCGGCGCTGGAGAGGCTGAAGAAGCCGTACCAGGTCTTGTAGATGGCGGTGGTAAAGGTGTCGAAGTTGAAGACCGATACCGCGCCGAAATCCGCCAGAGTTTCCATCAGCGCCAGCGCCACGCCCGCACCGATAGCCGGCCGGGCCATCGGCAACGCCACGCGCCAGAACGCCTGCCACGGCGACTGCCCCAGCACCCGGGCGGCTTCCATCAAGCCCTTGCCCTGGGCCAGGAAGGCACTGCGCGCCAGCAGATAGACGTAAGGGTAAAACACCAGGACCAGCACCAGGATCACCCCGCCGGTGGAGCGCACCCGGGGCAGGCGCAGGCCGCTGCCGAACCATTCACGCATCAGCGTCTGCACGGGGCCGGCAAAATCCAGCAGGCCAACGAAGACAAACGCCAACACGTAGGCCGGAATCGCGAACGGCAGCATCAACGCCCAGTCGAGCCAACGTCGCCCCGGGAACTCACACAGGCTGGTGAGCCAGGCGAGACTGACACCCAGTAACGTCACCCCGAAACCCACCCCGAGGATCAATGTGAGGGTATTGCCCAACAGACGTGGCATCTGGGTGTCCCACAGGTGGGACCAGATCTGTTGGTCGATGCTCTGCCAGGACAGCAGCAGGACGCTCAGGGGCAACAGGACCAGCGCGGCGATGGCGAAGACCAGGGGGTACCAGCGGCGTTGGGCGGGGTGGGCCAAGGAAAACTCTCATTAAACAAATAGTCACGTGGCGAGGGAGCTTGCTCCCGCTGGGCTACGAAGTAGCCCCCAAAGTTCCGGACCATGGCCCGCAGATACTCTGGGAGGGCTTCGCCCTCCAGCGGGAGCAAGCTCCCTCGCCACATGTTATCAATGAACTGAACAGGACTGGTCTCAGTTCCAGCCAGCGCGATCCATCATGCGAATGGCTTCAGCCTGGCGTTTACCCGCGACTTCCACCGGCAGGGTATCGGCCTTGAACTTGCCCCAGGCTGCCACCTCCCTGGAAGGCTCCACCTTCGGATTGGCCGGGAACTCCTGGTTCACGTCGGCGAAGATGCTCTGCGCCTCTGGCGTGGTCATCCATTCCACCAGCTTCTTCGCGGCCTCCGGATGCGGTGCATGCTTGGTCAAGCCTATACCCGAAAGGTTGATGTGCACGCCACGGTCGGCCTGGTTCGGCCAGAACAGCTTCACCTTCAGGTCCGGCTTCTGCTGGTGCAAGCGGCCGTAGTAGTAGGTGTTGACGATGCCGACATCGCACTGGCCAGCATTGATCGCTTCAAGCAGTGCAGTGTCGTCGGAGAACACGTCGGTGGACAGGTTCCTGACCCAGCCCTTGAGGATTTCCTCGGTTTTTTCCGCGCCGTGGGTTTCGATCAGCGTGGCGGTCAGGGACTGGTTGTAGACCTTTTTCGAGGTCCTCAGGCACAAGCGGCCTTCCCACTCTTTGCCAGCCAACGCTTCATAGGTGGTCAATTCATTCGGTTTAACCCGGTCGGTGGAGTAGACAATGGTCCGGGCCCGCAGGCTCAAACCGGTCCAGGCGTGGGAAGAAGCACGGTATTGAGAGGGGATGTTGGCGTCGATCACCGGGGAGGTGAACGGCTGGAGAATGCCCATCTGCTCGGCCTGCCAGAGGTTGCCGGCGTCGACGGTGAGCAGCAGGTCGGCGGTGGCGCTCTCGCCTTCGGCCTTGATCCGCTGCATCAGCGGCGCTTCCTTGTCGGTGATGAACTTCACCGACACGCCGGTCTTCTTGGTATAGGCATCGAAGACTGGCTTGATCAGCTCGTCGATACGCGAGGAGTAGACCACCACCTCATCGGCGGCCTGGGCAGCAGTCGTACCGATCAGGGTCAAGGCGAGGGCGGACAGCAGGCGCTTGGGTGCCGACATGGGGGCGGTCTCTCGAGGATGAAGTGCGCAAATGATAAGGACTCACATTTGGCTTCTCAATCGAACAGTGGGTGGACACATTTCCAAATGTTGCAGCTATGAGATGTACTGTGTTTTTGCATCCGCAATCGCGGGCAAGCCTTGCTCCCACAAAAGCTCGTCCCACAATGCACACCAGTGGGAGCAAGGCTTGCCCGCGATGAGGCCTTTGGCCCCAACAAAAATCTAAGCCTTGGCCAAATCCGGCAAATCCCCAATCAACCCCAGCGCTTCGCGCACGAACAGCGCCTTGGCCTCAGGCATGCGGTCTACCAGCTTCAGCCCGGTATTACGCAACCAGCGCACCGGCAACGGATCGGCCTGGAACAACCGCTCGAACCCCTCCATGGCCGCCATCAGTGCCAGGTTATGGGGCATGCGTCGCCGCTCGTAGCGGCTCAACACCTTCACATCCGCCAGCCGTTCGCCACGTCCAGCCGCTTGCAACAGCACTTCGGCCAGTACGGCGGCGTCGAGGAAACCCAGGTTCACGCCCTGCCCGGCCAAAGGGTGAATGGTATGGGCGGCGTCGCCGATCAGCGCCAGCCCTTCGGCCACGTAACGCTTGGCATGCCGTTGGCGCAGGGGCACGCAAAGTCGCGGGTCGGCACTCACGACCGTACCGAGCTGGCCTTCGAAGGCCCGTTCCAGTTCGTTGCAGAACGCTGTGTCGTCGAGCGCCATCAAGCGTTGCGCTTCACCAGGGGTGGTGGACCAGACGATCGAGCACCAGTCGTGCTGGCCATCACGCTCAAGTGGCAGGAACGCCAGCGGACCGTTGTCGGTGAAGCGCTGCCATGCCGTCATTCGATGGGGCCGGGCGCTACGCACGCTGGTGACGATGGCGTGGTGCAGGTAATCCCATTCCCTCGTCGCCACACCGGTCAGGCGCCGCACAGCTGAATTCGCGCCGTCGGCGGCAATCACCAGCGGTGCTCGCAAGGTACGGCCATCGGCCAGGGTCAGCAGCCAGTCGTCACCGGAACGGCGCATCTGTTCCAGCCGGGCATTGGCCAGCAGGCCCAGGTCGCAGTCATGCAATCGATCCAGCAAGGCGTCCTGCACGACGCGGTTTTCAACGATGTGCCCAAGCGCCTCGGCATGCAGGCTGGCGGCCGAAAAATGGATCTGCCCAGTGCCGCTGCCGTCCCAGACGTGCATATCGGTGTAGGGGCTGGCCCGCCGGGCGGTGATACCGTCCCAGACGCCCAGGCGATCGAGAATCCGCTGGCTGGCCGTCGACAAGGCACTGACCCGGGGCTCGAACGCGGCCTGGGCATCGAAGGGTTTGACGCTCATCGGGCTGCCGTCGAGCAGCAGCACTTGCAGGCCACTGCCCTGCAACGCCAGCGCCAGGGCGCTGCCGACCATACCGGCGCCGACAATCAGCAGATCTGCACGCAATTCCATGCTCTAAGCCTGTTTTGCTGGCGACATCAGCCGCCCATGAAAAGAAATGACAGCCCCGTCCTCAAACATCGGGACGTGTCCCCAGCCCCATGGCCTGGCGGGCGAACCAACGCTTGGCCGGAGGCAGCAGGTCGAGGCCCAGCAGGCCGAGGTTACGCCCCAGGGACACCAATGGCAGGCTGCTGGCGAACAAGCGCGTGACCTGGTCGGAAAACCCGACGGTCAGGGCCTGATCCATTCGCTGGCGCTCGCGGTAGGCTTGCAGCACGGCAAAATCCCCAGGCTCGCTTTCGCTGTCGAGCAAGGCATCGGCCAGGGCCTGGGCGTCGCGCAGGGACAGGTTGAACCCCTGCCCGGCAATCGGGTGCAGGCTGTGAGCGGCGTTGCCGAGGATCGCCAAGTGCGGACGTACCTGCTCTTCGGCCTCCACCAGTGCCAGCGGATACAGATGTCGCACGCCCACCTGCTTCAGCGTACCCAGGCGATAACCGAACACACCCTGCAATTCGCTGAGGAAGCTGCGCTCGTCGAGGGCCGCCAGCCGTTGCGCGTCCATGCCCTGACGGGTCCAGACCAGCGCGCAACGATTCTCCGGCAGCGGCAACAAGGCCATCGGGCCGTCATCGGTGAAGCGTTCGAAGGCCATGCCGTTGTGGGCTTCGCTGGGGGTGATGTTGGCAATCAATGCACTCTGGTCATAAGGCCGATTACGCACGCCGACGCCCAGTTGCTCGCGCAGCCCGGAGCGGCCGCCATCAGCCAGTACGGCAAGGTCGCACTCCAGGGTGGTTTCGTCGTCGAGGGTCAGGCGATAACCGCCGACCAGCGGTTCCATCCGAGTGACCTGCGCCGGGCAGCGCCAACTGACCACTTCGTTGTCCAGAGCTTGCCACAGGCACTGTCCGAGCCAGGCGTTCTCCACCACGTAACCCAGGGCCGGCACGCCTTCTTCCATGGCCGACAGGCGCGCCGTGGAGAATCGCCCGCGATCGGACACGTGGATCTGTTTGATCGGCTCGGCGCGACGGGAAATTTCCTGCCAGACGCCCAAGCGTTGATAGATCTGCCGGGCCCCGTAGGACAACGCCGAAGAACGGGCGTCGTAGCTCGGCTGCCAGGCATGGCCGGGGGCGAAGGGCTCGATCAGCATGATCTTCCAGCCCCGGGCCTTGGCACCGGCCTGCAGCGCCAGGGCCAGGCTCGCACCGACCAGGCCGCCGCCAATGATCGCCAGGTTGACCCGGCTCATGCCGCTTGAGTCCGGGCGGCGGCCATCAGGGCCTCGATGTCGGCGACCGTTTTCGGCACGCCCTGGCTCAGGATTTCACAACCGGTTTTGGTCACTACCACGTCATCCTCGATGCGCACGCCAATGCCGCGCCATTTTTTCGCTACGCTGCGGTTGTTCGGGCTGATGTAGATGCCCGGCTCCACCGTCAGGGTCATGCCGATCTCCAGTACCCGCCACTCGCCGCCGACCCGGTACTCGCCCACGTCATGCACGTCCATGCCCAGCCAGTGGCCGGCGCGGTGCATGTAGAACGCCCGGTAGGCTTCGCTGGCGATCAGCTCGTCCACTTCGCCTTGCAGCAACCCCAGGCGCACCAGGCCTTCGGTAATGACCCGGACTGTCGCTTCATGGGCCTGGTTCCAATGCTTGTCCGGCGCGATCTGGGCAAACGCGGCTTCCTGGGCGGCCAGCACCACTTCGTAGATCGCCTTCTGCTCGGGTGAAAACTTGCCACTGACCGGCCAGGTACGGGTGATATCGCTGGCATAGCAGTCGATTTCACAGCCGGCGTCGATCAGCACCAGATCGCCATCCTTGAGCGGCGCGTCGTTCTGCTGGTAATGCAGGATGCAGCTGTTGCGCCCCGACGCGACGATCGAGCCATAGGCCGGCATCTTCGCCCCGCCCTTGCGGAACTCATAATCGAGCTCGGCTTCGAGGCTGAATTCATGCAGCCCCGGGCGAGCCGCCTGCATCGCCCGGACATGCGCCTGGGCGGAAATCCGCGCCGCTTCGCGCATCACTTTCACTTCTGCCGCCGATTTATACAGGCGCATGTCATGCAGCAGATGATCCAGGGCAACGAATTCGTTCGGCGGCTGGGCACCGAGGTGAGCCTTGGAGCGAATCACGTTGATCCACTCCATCAGGTGTCGGTCGAATTCAGGGTTGCTGCCCATGGCCGAATACACCCGGTCGCGGCCTTCGATCAGGCCCGGCAGGATGTCGTCGATGTCGGTGATGGGAAATGCGTCGTCGGCACCGTAGTCACGGATCGCGCCTTCCTGGCCGGCGCGCAGGCCATCCCACAACTCACGTTCGGCGTTGCGCTCGCGACAAAAGAGGATGTATTCGCCATGGGCCCGACCGGGCATCAGCACCAGCACCGCTTGCGGTTCGGGAAAGCCGCTGAGGTACTGGAAGTCGCTGTCCTGGCGGTAGACGTGCTCGACGTCACGGTTGCGGATCGCAACGGCGGCGGCGGGCAGGATTGCGATGCTGTTGGGTTCCATCTGCGCCATCAGGGCCTTGCGGCGACGGCTGTATTCCGATTTCGGGATATGAATCATGGGCAGACGGTGTTCCCTCTAAAAATTAATGCAAGGATGGCTTGGGGGCCGCTGCATCGGTTTTCTTGGTCTCGGTGAACAGCAGCAATGGCGCGACCCGCAGGTACTCCATCACTTCCATGTAGTCGCTTTCGCCGTCATCGGACTCTTCCAGGGCATCCTGGACCTGGGAGATCGCCGCCAAGTCCTGCAACACTTCCTTGGCCTCTTCGCTCAAGGCGTATTCGCGGCGGGTCAAGCCAAAGCCGGCGAGGAAGCCCTGGCACCACTGGCCCAGCGCAACGGCGCGTTCGGCCAGGGGGGCGTCGTCAGTGGGCAGCAGCAGGACGACGGTCATGTCGTCGCTGGTCAGTTCGCCCTTGACCATTTCCTGCAGGCCGATGAGCGCGTTACGGACGTTGTCCGCCGGCTCGCCTTCCAGCAGCTCGGCGGCGTCGGCCAACCAGCCGTCGGCATCGAAACCGGCGCCGGCGCAGCTGCGACCGAGCAGCAGGCCATGCAGTTCGGCAGGCGAGACAGGATGACCGCTGGTGCTCAGCAGGGTGGCGAATGCTTGATACGGGGAATTCTGAATGGGCATGGGCAGCTAGGCGCCAGACGGCGCTATGTCTAGAATGGAGGCCTTGTATCCTACATCGACAGACTCGCCAAGACTATCAGAGGCTGTACGACCTACATCCCTCCATCAGACACAATCTTCAGTGGACACAATGGAAGACACCGACCTGCAAGCGCTGATGGCCAGACTCGAGTTGCTAATTGACCGGGTCGAGCAACTTAAGAGCCAAAACGGACTCCTATTAGCTCAGGAAAAGACCTGGCGCGAGGAACGCGCGCACCTCATTGAAAAAAACGAAATCGCCCGGCGTAAGGTCGAATCGATGATTTCGCGCCTCAAGGCCCTGGAGCAAGACTCATGAGTTCAAGCAATAGCGTTACCGTGCAGATCCTCGACAAAGAATATTCGATCATCTGCCCCCAGGAAGAGCGCAGCAACCTGGTGAGCGCCGCCCGTTACCTGGACGGCAAGATGCGCGAGATCCGCAGCAGCGGCAAAGTCATCGGCGCCGACCGCATCGCCGTGATGGCCGCCTTGAACATCACCCACGACCTGTTGCATCGCCAGGATACGCCAGACGTACAGGTCAGTGGCTCGACCCGTGAACAGGTGCGCGACCTGCTCGATCGGGTGGATCTGGTGCTCGCCACCGATCCAGACGTCAGCAAGGGCTGATTCGCGAGGCTGCCTGGGGTATACTCGCCTCACTCCCTGGGGTGCTTGCCAGTTGGTGATGTCCCTGAGCCGATACGCACAACCACGGGGGTTGCACGTTGGGGCCGGTGTGCATGTCCGCTTGACGGAAAGCCTTAACGCCCCCTGCAACTTCCACCTTGAACTTTCGGGTTCAAGGGCTAAGCCGACAGCGGTTCATCCGGGGAGCCTGACTCCAGACAATGCCAGTCCATGCGGACTGGCATTGTCGTTTCTGGCGCAGGCATTTCTGAGCGTCCTGTTTTGCGGTTACGCTGTGCTCCGTCGCCGACTCCGTGAAGCATCGATATGACCGAACCCGCGCTGCTGCCCCGCCCGCAACTTCGACGCCTGCTGCGCCAGGCCCGTCGTGCCCTGACACCCGCCCAGCAACGGCAAGCCGCCCGCGGGCTGTACAGACAACTGGCCCAGCATCCGCTGTTTCGCCGTGCGAAACACATCGCCCTGTACCTGCCCAACGACGGTGAGATCGACCCGCGCCTGCTGCTGCGCGCGGCCCAGCGCCGGGGCAAGGCCACTTATCTGCCGGTGCTCAGCCCGTGGCCACAGACCAAGATGGTGTTCCAGCGCGTCCACGCTGGCGAAAAAATGCAGCCCAACCGCTTTCGTATTCCTGAACCGCGCAAGAACATCGCCCGCCAGCGCAAGGTCTGGACATTGGATCTGGTGTTGTTGCCACTGGTGGGGTTCGACGATGCGGGAGGCCGGCTGGGCATGGGCGGTGGCTTTTATGACCGTAGCCTGGCGTATCTGGCGCGACGCAAGCAGTGGCGCAAGCCGACGCTATTGGGGCTGGCCCATGAATGCCAGAAAGTCGAACGATTGGCGCAGGCAAGCTGGGACGTGCCGCTGCAGGGAACGGTCAGCGACAGGCATTGGTATATCGCGGGGTAGGCGCCGCGGTAATCAGCGGCGCCAGGAAAGCAGGCTCAGCGTTTGAGCGATGGCGCGGGTTGGGTGATATCCACCGGCGCCTCGGTCTTGTTGGCCCACAGGCTTTGGGCGTAACCCGTGGTCACGACACCCAGACCGAACAGAATGACCAAGATCCACAACAAATCCGGTTTGCGTTTCATCGATTGCCCCCCTCAAGGCATATCACACACGATGACAGCAGCGGTTTTCTTATTGGCCGTGCAGCAGCGTCAAGCTTGGAAGGCCGGCATTTTGCGGCAACCTGCGGCGACACGCAAACTCTGGCGTCAACCGACTGTCGGTTTGTCATAAAATCGCTGAACTATTTTTTTCAACACCGCCAAGGAGTAGCAATCATGGCCTATTGGCTGATGAAATCCGAGCCCGACGAATTATCCATCCAAGGTTTGGAAAAACTCGGCCAGGCCCGCTGGGACGGGGTTCGCAACTACCAGGCGCGTAATTTCCTGCGGGCCATGGCGGTGGACGATGCGTTCTTTTTCTACCACTCCAGTTGCCCCGAGCCAGGCATTGCCGGAATCGGCCGGATCGTCCGCGCGGCCTACCCTGACCCAACAGCGCTGGAATCCGACAGCCATTACTTCGACCCCAAGGCCAGTCCGGATAAAAACCCCTGGACCGCGATCGACGTGGCCCATGTCGAGACCTTCCCCCGCGTGCTGAAGCTCGACTACCTCAAGCAACAGACTGCCCTGGCTGAAATGCCGCTGGTGCAGAAAGGCTCGCGGCTGTCGGTGATGCCTGTCACGGCCGAACAATGGGCAGCGGTCATTGCGCTACGCTGATCGCCGATGAGTTGATGGATATCAAGCGCGGTCGGTCGTTGATCCTGCAGACTTCGATGCTACAGCCGCAGGATGCCGGACATGTCGACGAACCATCGTACCTCTCGCTTTTTTGCCCTCGCCTTGATGACCGTGTTGCTGGCCGCCGGCGGTTTCGGCTATTGGAAATCGCGCCACGATCGCCTGCCGGAAGGCCTGAGCATGGGCAACGGCCGCCTTGAGGCCACCGAGGTCCAGATCGCCAGCAAGACTCCCGGGCGCCTGGCCGAAGTTCAGGTCGACGAAGGCGACAACGTCATCAAGGGCCAAGTGCTGGCGCGCATGGACACCCGCACCCTGGAGGCCCAGCGCAACCAGGCCGAGGCCGAAGTCGTGCGGGCCCGGCAGAACCTCGCCGCCACCGAAGCCAACGTGCAACTGCGCCAGAGCGAACAATTGCTCGCCCATCAAGAACTCAAGCGAACCCAGGAACTGTTCAAGCGCGGTTACGCCAGCGGCCAGGTCCTCGACCAGCAACAAGCCAGCGTCGACACCGCCAACGCTGCGGTCAACGCCGCCCGGGCCCAGGTATCGGCGGCGAATGCGGCCATCGGCGCGACCCTGGCCCAGGTGGCCCAGCTCACCAGCGAAATAGATGACAGTACGTTGCGCGCGCCCCTCGACGGTGTGATCCAGTTGCGCCTGGCCGAGCCCGGTGAAGTGCTGGGGGCAGGCGGTCGAGTATTGCTGATGATCGATCCGAACGACCAATACATGAACCTCTATCTGCCGGCGTCGGTAGCGGGGAAATTGGCAGTGGGCGACGAAGCGCGGCTGTTGCTCGACGCCCTGCCCGAGCGACCGTTACCAGCCAAGATCAGCTTCGTCGCGGCCAAATCCCAGTTCACCCCGAAAGAAGTCGAGACCCGTGATGAGCGGCAGAAACTGGTGTTCCGCGTCAAAGTCCGCCTGACCCGCCCCGGCGAAGTGCCCCAGGCCAAACCCGGCATGCCCGGCGCCGGCTATGTACGCACCGCCCCCATCGACTGGCCGGCCAACTTGCAATGAGCGCCCCCGCCGACGAGGCATTGCGCGCCTCGGGTCTCGAACACCGCTACGGCCAGCATGTGGCGCTGAGCAATATTACCTTCAGCCTGCCCGCCGGCACTCGCTGCGGCCTGATCGGCCCGGACGGTGCCGGCAAATCGAGCCTGCTGGGTCTGATTGCCGGGGTGAAGAAGCTCCAGCACGGCCAACTGGACGTGCTCGGCGCCTCGATCGATGATCGACGCCATCGCAGCACCCTCTACCGACGCATTGCCTTCATGCCTCAAGGGCTGGGGGGCAACCTTTACCCGGACCTGTCGATACGCGAGAACATTCAGTTCTTCGGCACGCTGTTCGGGCTATCACGGGCTGAATGCGAACAACGCATGGGCACCTTGCTGCTGGCCACCGATCTGCAGCGTTTTGCCGACCGCCCGGCGGGCAAACTGTCCGGCGGCATGAAACAAAAGCTCGGCCTGTGTTGCGCGCTGATCCATGAACCGGATCTGCTGATTCTCGATGAACCCACCACGGGTGTGGACCCGCTGTCCCGCCGACGCTTCTGGGAACTGATCGAGGACGTGCGCCGACAACGGCCGCAACTGACCCTGCTGGTCGCCACGGCGTACATGGAAGAGGCCGAGCAATTCGAGCACTGCCTGATGCTCGACAATGGTCGCTTGATCGCCAAGGGCTTGAGTGCGGAACTGGCCAAGGTTTCACCGGACGGCAAGCTCGATTCGGCCTTCACCCATTTCCAGGGCGACAGCGGCCATGACGCCGAACCGCTGGTGATCCCCCCCAGGACCGCCAACACTACCGACATTGCCATCCAGGCCCACGACCTCACCTTGCGCTTCGGCGATTTCACCGCTGTCGATAACGTCAGCTTCGCGATTGGTCGCGGTGAAATCTTTGGCTTCCTGGGTTCCAACGGTTGCGGCAAGACCACCACCATGAAGGTGCTGACCGGGCTGATCCCCGCCAGCGAAGGCAGTGCCCGGCTGCTGGGCAACCCGGTCAACGCCAAGGACCTCGCCACCCGCAAGCGAGTGGGGTTCATGTCCCAGAGCTTTTCGCTCTATGGCGAACTGAGCGTGCGCCAGAACCTGGAACTGCACGCCAAGCTGTTCGATCTGCCCACTGCGGACAGCCGCCAGCGCATCGACGAACTGATCCAGCGCTTCAACCTCCAGGAACTGGCGGACCAAACGTCCGGCGCGCTACCTCTGGGCCTGCGCCAGCGTCTGTCCTTGGCGGTGGCGGTGTTGCATCGCCCGGAAGTCCTGATCCTCGATGAGCCGACCTCAGGTGTCGATCCAGCGGCGCGGGATGATTTCTGGCGGCTGTTGATCGAGTTGTCTCGCGAGCAAGGCGTGACGATTTTCCTTTCCACGCACTTCATGAACGAGGCCCAGCGCTGCGATCGCATTTCGCTGATGCACGCCGGCAAGGTCCTGGCTTGTGACACGCCGGCGGCCTTGCAGGCGCAGTTCAACGGCCAGACGCTGGAAGCCGCGTTCGTCACCTGCCTGGAAAACGCCCAGGGCCAGACGCAGCAAGACGCCGCCCCCGTGACCCTCGACAGCGCCAGCGCCCCCCGGGACCGGCGCGGCCTGAGCCTCGGTCGCCTGTGGGCCGTCGCCAGCCGGGAAGGCAAGGAGCTGCTGCGCGACAAGGTGCGGATGGCATTCGCCTTGCTGGGCGCCTTGTTCATGATGGTGGTCTTCGGCTTCGGTATTTCCCTCGATGTAGAGAAACTGGCCTTCGCCGTGTATGACCAGGATCAGAGCCCGCAAAGCCGAGCCTACCTGGAAGCGTTCCGCAGCTCACGCTACTTCGAGGAGCAGCCGATCATCCGCGACGCGAAGGAGCTGCATCGACGTTTGCAGCGCTCGGAGATCAAGCTGGCCCTGGAAATCCCCCCCGGTTTCGGTCGTGACCTTTACGCCGGCCGCCAGCCGACGGTGGGCGCCTGGCTGGACGGCGGCATACCGTTTCGAGCCGAGACCAGTCGCAACTACGTCCAGGCGGTGCACCAGGCCAACCTTGAGCAACTGGTTGAATCCAGCAGCCGCGCGCCCATCCGGCAACCCAGTGCGAAGCTGGAGACGCGCTTTCGCTATAACCAGGACGTGGTCAGCGTCAACGCCATCGGCCCGGGGGTCATGGCACTGATCCTGGCATTCATTCCGGCCATGTTGACGGCGCTGGGCATCGTGCGGGAGAAGGAGCTGGGCTCGATCACCAATTTCTACGCCACGCCGCTGACCCGCCTGGAATTCCTGCTGGGCAAACAAGCGCCCTACCTGGCGGTCAGCCTGATCAACCTCGCCCTGCTGACAGCGATGAACCGCTGGCTGTTCGGTGTGCCGTTCAAGGGCAGCGGCCTGACGCTGGCGGTGGGCGGCCTGCTCTATGTACTGGCGACCACCAGCATGGGGCTGCTGATCTCGGCGTTCACCCGCACCCAGATCGCGGCGATCCTCGGCACCATGATCATCACCAGCCTGCCGACCATCCAGTTCTCGGGGCTGATCGTGCCGCGCTCATCCCTGGAGGGTGCCGCTTCGGTGATGGGCCAGTTGTTTCCCGCTGGTTACTTCCTGGATATCGCTGTCGGCACCTTCACCAAGGCCCTGGATCTGCGCCAGCTATGGCCGCAATGCCTGACGCTGGGCGGGTTTTTCCTGGGCTTCACCGGGCTCAGCCTGATCATGCTGAAAAAGCAGGAGGCCTGATGCACACGCTTTCACATATCTGGCATCTTGGGCTCAAGGAACTGACCAGCCTGCGCTACGACTCCGTTCTACTGCTGTTCCTGGGCTACGCCTTCACCGTGGCGATCTACATGCCGGCCGCAGGCTCAGTGATCGGCGTCCACAACGCGAGTGTCGCCATAGTGGACGAAGACCAGAGCCATCTCTCGCGCCAACTGGCCCAGGTCCTGCAACCGCCGGAGTTCCAGAGCCCGGTAGCACTGCCCTACGCCGAACTGGACAAGGTCATGGACAGTGGCCGCTACACCTTTGTCATCAACGTGCCCGCCAACTTCCAGGCCGACCTGCTCGCAGGACGCGAACCGACGCTGCAACTCAACGTCGACGCCACAGCCATGAGCCAGGCGTTCATGGGTGCCGGCTACATCGGACGGATTTTCCAACAGGAACTGACGACCTACGCCGGCCAGGCACAAACGAGCGAAACAACGCCCGTGAGGCTGACCACGCGTTCGCTGTTCAATACCAATCTGGAAGGTGGCTGGTTCCTGGCGGTGATCCAGATCGTCAACAACATCACGATCCTGGCCATCATCCTGACGGGTACCGCGCTGCTGCGCGAGCGCGAGCACGGCACCCTCGACCACTTGCTGGTGCTGCCGCTGACAGCATTGGAAATCATGCTGGCGAAAATCTGGAGCAACCTGCTGGTGGTGGTGCTGTGCACCTGGGCGTCGCTGGAAATCATCGTCAAGTTCGCCCTGGGGGTTCCACTCGCCGGCTCCATGGTGCTCTTCCTGCTGGTGACCGCACTCTACTTGTTCGCCAGCACCTCACTGGGCGTCTTCCTCGCCACCCTCGCCCGTTCGACGCCGCAATTCGGTTTGCTGGCGATCCCGGTCATCATCCCGATGCTGCTGTTGTCGGGCGGCAGTACACCGCTGGACAGCATGCCGCAATGGTTGCAATGGGTGATGCAGGGCTCACCCTCGACGCATTTCGTCAGCCTCAGCGCGGCGATCCTGTTCCGTGATGCCGGCCTTGGCGTGATCTGGCCAGACCTGCTGGCACTGGCGGCCATCGGGTTGTTGTTCTTTGCAATCGCCCTGGGCCGGTTTCGGAAAAGCCTGGCGTCTTGACGAAAAAAAGCAGCCGTTGGCGGCGCCTGGATATCCGGGCACTGCCAAAGGCTGCGATAAAGGCGGTTTATTGAATGATCAGGTTGTTGAACAACAGATCGTCGACCATCGGCTTGCCGGTTTCGTCGTTCATGACCTGCTGGGTCTGCTTCAACGCTTCCTGGCGCAATTTTTCCTTGGCTTCGAGGTTGTTCATCGTCTCGGTGGTCTGCTGGGCGAACAACGCCACCAGCTGGTTACGAATCAGCGGCTCGTTGGCCTTGACCGCCGCAGCCGCGGCGTCACCGGTCACGCGCAGGGCCACATCGGCCTTGTAGACCTTCAGCTTTGCCGTGCCGTCCAGGCCATAATTGCCCACGAACGGCGGGCTGAGGGTGATGTAGCTGACTTTCGGCGCCTCGCCCTCTTTCGCTTCCTTGGCCTCTTCGGCCATCGCCGCCACAGGCAACGACAGGGCCAGCATCAACATGATCCACGCTTTCACAATTGATTCCTCATCCGGTTTGCGGCCCAGCATACCGCCCCGCCGTTCAAGCACAAGCTTATGGCCGGCTATCAGGGCGAGGCATGCTCGTTGACCCGTTGTCTCTCACACCTACACTTATCGGCCATCACTCCCAAAGGAATAGCCCTGATGAAAGCCGTGCTGTGCAAAGAATTCGGCCCCGCCGAATCGCTGGTGCTGGAAGACGTCGCCAGCCCCATCGCGAAGAAGAACGAAGTGCTGCTGGACGTGCATGCCGCGGGGGTGAATTTCCCTGACACGCTGATCATCGAGGGTAAATATCAATTCAAGCCACCCTTCCCGTTTTCCCCTGGCGGCGAAGCGGCGGGTGTCGTCAGCGAGGTGGGAGAGAAAGTCAGCCACTTGAACGTTGGCGACCGGGTGATGGCGCTGACCGGCTGGGGCAGCTTTGCCGAACAGGTGGCGGTGCCTGGCTATAACGTGCTGCCGATCCCCGCGTCCATGGACTTCAACACCGCGGCCGCTTTCAGCATGACGTACGGCACCTCGATGCACGCCCTAAAGCAACGGGCCAACCTGCAACCCGGCGAAACCCTGTTGGTGCTCGGCGCCTCCGGCGGTGTCGGCCTGGCGGCCGTGGAAATCGGCAAGGCCATGGGCGCCCGGGTGATCGCCGCCGCCAGCAGCGCGGAGAAACTCGCTGTGGCAAAAGCGGCCGGCGCCGATGAACTGATCAACTACAACGAAACCAGCCTGAAGGATGAAATCAAGCGCCTCACCGACGGCCAGGGTGCCGACGTGATCTACGATCCGGTGGGTGGCGACCTGTTCGACCAGGCCATCCGTGCCATCGCCTGGAACGGTCGGCTGCTGGTGGTCGGCTTCGCCAGCGGGCGCATCCCCGAACTGCCGGTGAACCTGGCCCTGCTCAAGGGCGCCGCCGTGGTGGGCGTGTTCTGGGGCTCCTTCGCCCAACGCCAACCCCAGGACAACGCCGCCAACTTCCAGCAACTGTTCGGCTGGTTCGCCGAGGGCAAGCTCAAGCCGCTGGTGTCACAGGTGTACCCGCTGAGCAACACCGCCCAGGCGATCAATGACCTGGGGCAGCGCAAGGCGGTGGGGAAGGTGGTTGTGCAGGTGCGTTGAAACAGCGCCGGACAAAAAGGCCAGAGCCACCGATGAGGTGGCTCTGGCCTTTTTCTTTTTAATTACCCCCCACTGGAATTCTCAGCAGCATAAATAAAAACTGATTTGGCGGTAGATATATACCGCATCCTCGCCGAAAAAATACGCAAACCTTCTTCGCACACAACAGCACCCCGCAGCAGCAGGGCGCCATTCAGTAACGGATAAGCTGACATGGATAAGTCATATGTGCGATGCAAATACATATTTAGGGCCTCATAAACAATTGGGACCCGGCTCATACGAAATCGGTCCTTTATCGATCAAAGGTAAAAATTTCACTGGGGGATATTTCCAAGGAGCTTGGGGGCCGTACGAGGGACCTCCTAGAGGGGTCACTAGAAGTTCAAAGAGACACAACGCGTCTATCCCCTACGCGTGGGACGACATTATGAGAGAGCGTATAGCGAAGTCATCGATGCCGAGTATCGCAACACTTTCATAAAACTTACCGAAATAACTACAAAAGAACTCGAACAGGCAAAAAGATCAGCGATAGGCGCCCGCCCACTTTCACCGTTGGAAAAAGCAAAGACTGAGCAAGAGGCAACGCTAAAGGTTATTCAGTCCAAAGAGTCCGAGTATCAGGCACGCACCAAAAGCGCTTACTCGCTGTATGGTCACAATCCATTCTTCCTGATGAAGGAGTTGTCTTTCAAAAGAATAATGGAAAGCCTGCAAACCTCCCCACCCAATATCGTCGTCGCTTACTCAGCGATCGATAACGCGTACCGATCAGCGTTAGAGCTGAAACGGCTTTCATTGCAAAAAGACATTCTTGCTGGACAACTGGAACAGGCATCAAAAAAAGTCGAGCAGGCTGCTGTCATAGCTGGGCAAAAGGACTCCGCATCAGCAGTAAATGAAAACCTTAGGATTATCAATCAAGAAAAAAACATTCACCTCCAGCTTCTACCAAGCCTCTTACTAAACAAAGTCTCATCGACACTGGGCGCAACAGGCGGGCTAACCACCTCCCAGTCGCTTAGAAACTACAAAGCAGCCTTAACCAAGATCATTACAACTGAGCGAGCAGCTATCGCCGCTTTTGCGAAAGCCAATCCGAACATCAAGCCTCCCTTGAGCAAACCTGAACTCGAAGCCCTCAACAATCTTGTTGCGCTACAGGCAAAAACAAATTTAGGAAAGCGATGGCAGGATTATCATGTATCTCTTCTTCACTCAGAATCCGTTCGACATTTAATAAAAACAACTAACGCCTTTACCGGACTCATCGACCGGGCTTTAGCAGCCGAACGCTTACAAGAACAGCTACGCGTTGCAGCCGAGAAAAAAGCACAAGCACTAAAGCAAGCGCAAGCCCGAGCTGCGGCGCAACGAGCCGAACAAGAACGAAAACAGAACATCGCGGCGGCATTGGCGGACCGTTTCAATGAGCTGCTCCATCAGTTCAACCACGCCCAGCCTGAAGACATCAATCAAAAACTGCCTTGGATGCAGCAAAAACATCGGGAACTGTCTATCGCGCACCAGGACGCAACCGAAGCAGAGCATGCAGCGGGCGATCTTTACAATGTATCGCGGAGTGATTCACGAAAGACGTCGCTGCGTAAAGCACAAGCCGATATCGACGCGACTTTTCGGTTGAAACATCACATCGAAAATATACAGCTATCCACCGTCAGCGGCGCGATGGCCTCTGCGCGGCCACTCATGACGACTCCCGATGGCCTGATCGCTGGGTTTGAGGGTTCACCCGTTTCGCTGCAAGGCGCCATCGATCTACTGAAGAAAGCGAGTGCCACCCTGGCGGGTGGTCCATTGGCGGTATTTGGCGTGGCAATATCCTATTCTCCGACAATCGGCAATAGCGAGCTTCAGCGTAATCCAGTGGTGATTAGCATTCCGCTGTCCCAACTGGATGAGAATTTCAAACTAACCCCAAATACTGAAACAGACCATTTACCGCTTCGCGTCGTGTCATCGGTTCGTGGGGAGCATACTCAGCTTTATCTTTCACCGACCGGTGGAAATTTATCCAGCGAGGTTCGGATCAGATACGTAACACTTGATCCAAACACCAATCTTTTCACTTTTACCACAGAAGGGATTCTTCCAAGAACGCTGACTTGGACACCAAACAACCCACCAGGGGATAACCTTCTTGGATCAACCGAGTTACCTGCGACGCAGCAGGAAATCAAGATCCTTCCAGGGGCCAGAATTACCCAGATAGAGGGAAGAATAAACGAGCATCCAACCTGCGATGACGCTGACATTGACGATTATGTGCTGGTATTCCCAATGGAATCGGGAATTCAGCCAGTCTATGTCATGGCGAGTCGTACCGGGCCGCGTTATGAGCCAGGGACAGTGACTGGAGCAGGTGCGGAGGTTGGGGAAGATTGGCTAGGAAGTAGCGAGCACGGCGCTGGTGCCCCCATTCCTCGCGAGATAGCAGATCTACTTCGGGGTCAGGACTTCAGAGACTTTGATGCCTTCCGAGAAAAATTTTGGAGGTGGGTAGCCGATGATGAAAAACTATCAAAACAGTTTAGTAGATCCAATCTGAAACTAATGCGTAATGGCTCTGCCCCGTTCACAACTCCAGACGGCCACGCAGGTGAAAGGAACAAATTTGAAATTCATCATATACAATTGATTTCCAAGGGCGGAGCAGTTTACGATTTGGACAATCTAAGCATCATGACACCTAAAAAACACGTTGAGCTTCACAAAAAAGGAACGAAGCCATGATCTTTAAAGAAAAAATCGAGGACTATACCGAAGCGGAGTTCCTATCCTTTCTTAAGGAATTTTTCGAAGACAATAACCAACTTACTGGAGATGAGCTCGGTGAGTACACCAGTAAACTTGTAAAGCATTTTGAAAAGGTTACTGAGCACCCGGAAAAATCCGCACTTATTTTCTACCCTAAACAAGGTCGAGAAGACAGTCCGGAAGGAATTCTGAATGAAATTAAAATCTGGCGAGAACAAAACGGAAAACCCGGTTTCAAGCCAGAGTAAACAATGGCGTCATCACCCTCGCGATGACGCCCCTCACTACCAAGACTAAAGCAATTCGCGAATCTCCTTCGGCAGCATCCGCATATACCGTGCTGCAGGGAAACTCCCGCAGCGCTGCACAATTGAAGGCAAGAGCCTGTTGAACCGGGCGATCAAGGCCAGGCGCTCGGTTTCCGGTAGCTGTTTAACGAGAAACGCATTGGATAGGTAAAGGCGCGTGTAGTGGAACGGGAGCAAGTCCTGTACCCATAGCTGGTCCTTGGCGTGTGCGTTGATGTCCGAGCATTTCCAGGTCTTGATCCATTTATTGGCATCTAGTTGCAAGCCATCCAGGCGGAACTCGAAAGGCGCTACGACCTGCGTCTGCGCCGGGTGTTCGTGATCCACCGTCCAGGGCTTGAAGCGCCATTGGCTCACGGCCTCCCGTGCGGCCTCGGCAAATTCCGGATGATCGCTGTGCAGGATCGCGATCTCATCGACACGGCCATCGGCATGCACCATGAAACCGATCCGGGCCACACCCGTTATCCCCTTCTGGTACAGGGACGTCGGGTAATCCGGCTTCGGATTGTGTTCGGGCACCAGCAACACCTCAGTTGCCCCGCTCATGCCTGACAAGCACAGCAACAGCATCACCACACACCACCTCATACCCCTACCCCTCACCTGAATTCAGAGACGTAAAGGGTAAAGACCATGACTCATGGGCCCTATAGCGAGACTTCCCATTTGGGCGAAGGATGTTTCCCACCGCTTTGCCCCGTTTTCACCGATACGGGGCATGAAAGGGCTTTGCGAAGACATTTCCTACGGCGCCCTTCGCTTATGCCTGAGCAATATGTTCACTTAAGAACATGACTAATCGAAATTTCCGCTGTTTATGCGACAACGAGCAATGCTATTTTCGGTAACGAAACTGTAACATTCGCATCCGCCACCATAACAAGAACCTGGAGCACTTGAATGTTTGCTTTCTTTCGTCCCGCCCCCCATCAGGCAGCCCTGCCTGATGAAAAAATAGACAGCACCTACCGACGCCTTCGCTGGCAGATCTTCGCCGGGATCTTCATTGGCTACGCCGGCTATTACCTGCTGCGCAAGAACTTCTCTCTGGCCATGCCGTACCTGATCGACGAGGGTTACACCCGTGGCCAGCTGGGCCTGGCCATGTCGGCCATCGCCATCGCCTACGGGCTGTCGAAGTTCCTGATGGGCCTGGTGTCCGACCGCTCCAACCCACGCTACTTCCTGCCCTTCGGCTTGTTGGTCTCGGCGGGGGTGATGTTCGTGTTCGGTTTCGCGCCTTGGGCAACCTCCAGCGTGACCATGATGTTCATCCTGCTGTTCATCAACGGCTGGGCCCAGGGCATGGGCTGGCCGCCAAGCGGACGGACCATGGTGCATTGGTGGTCGCAGAAAGAACGCGGCGGCGTGGTGTCGGTGTGGAACGTGGCACACAACGTCGGCGGCGGCCTGATCGGCCCGTTGTTCCTGCTGGGAATGGGCTGGTTCAATGATTGGCACGCGGCCTTCTATGTGCCCGCCGCTGTAGCGCTCGCCGTTGCCGTGTTCGCCTTCGTGACCATGCGCGACACCCCGCAATCGGTGGGCCTGCCGCCGATCGAGAAATACAAGAACGACTATCCGGAAGGCTACGACGCCAGTCACGAGAACGAATTCAGCGCCAAGGAAATCTTCGTCAAATACGTGCTGCGCAACAAAATGCTCTGGTACATCGCCATGGCCAACGTATTTGTCTACCTGCTGCGCTACGGCGTGCTGGACTGGGCGCCGACCTACCTCAAGGAAGCCAAGGGCTTCACCGTGGACAAGAGTTCCTGGGCCTATTTCTTCTACGAGTGGGCGGGTATTCCCGGCACACTGCTGTGTGGCTGGATGTCGGACAAGATCTTCCGCGGCAACCGTGGCCTGACGGGCATGGTGTTCATGGCCCTGGTGACCGTGGCAACGCTGGTGTACTGGCTGAACCCGGCCGGCAACCCGACCGTCGACATGATCGCCCTGGTTTCCATCGGTTTCCTGATCTACGGCCCGGTGATGCTGATCGGTTTGCAGGCACTGGAACTGGCGCCGAAGAAAGCCGCCGGTACCGCCGCAGGCTTCACTGGCTTGTTTGGTTACCTGGGTGGTTCGGTCGCGGCCAGTGCTGCCATGGGCTACACCGTGGACCATTTCGGCTGGGACGGTGGTTTTGTGCTGCTGATCGGTGCCTGCCTGCTGGCGATGGCATTCCTCGCGCCAACCTTGTGGCACAAGCAAATCGCCAGTCAGAGCCGCGAAGCGGTGGCCTGATCCAGCGCTGATTTACAGCGCTTGAGCCGCGCCTCCAGATTCCGATCTGGCATGGCGTGGCTACGCAGGGCGTGGATGGTCTGCTCGACGTAATCGCGAGTGGTGCCGTAACGCCCGCAGGCGCTTTCGAACACCTGGCTCAGCACATGGTCCGGCAAGTTGCCGGCATAGCTGGGCAGGTGCCGCTCCAATACAAACCCCAAGGCTTGCACCCGGCTGCCATCCTCGAGACGGCAACTGAGCCAGTGCGGGCGATAGGACGGGACCGGCATCTCGCGCTGCCAGAGGGCAAACAGCGAATCCTCGAGATTCTCCTGCGGCAACCGGTAGGCGAAACCGCTGCACGAACCGCCGCGATCCAGCCCGAACACCAACCCCGGCAACTCCGGCGTACCACGGTGTTCGTGAGACCACAGGTACAAACCGCGATGATAACCATGGACCCGGCCACGCATCCGCTCCACCGCCGTGCATTCCGGCCGCCAGATCAATGAACCGTACGCGAACAGCCAGACCGGACCGCCCTGGTGGAGACTCATGGTCGATTGCATCGAGGCGAGCAATTGCTCACGGGTCAGTTGAGGCCCCAGGTCGAGCCTTGGTGGGTACAAGGCACAGGTAATGGCGGATTCGATAGCGGTCATGGCCGGTAGCGGTTGGCTCCTCGCAGGTTGAAAAGTAAATGGGGGACGTCATGGGGTTGACGTTCACGGGGATCAAGGCAAGTTAAATGCCATCAACTCCCTATATACGTTATCGGTATCTGGCCCTGAGACTAAATATCGAAACGAAATAACGTCGGGTATATGGCGAGGGGATTTATCCCCGCTGGGCGCGAAGCAGCCCCAAAACACGATTGCTCGGTGTGTCAGTCAATTGCGTTATGACTTAAGGGGCTGCTTCGCAGCCCAACGGGGATAAATCCCCTCGCCACAAAAGCAGACCTGAGCCTGGCGCCAATGAGTGTGGCTCAAGCCCGCGGCGCATACGCAAACACATCCGCACGCATCTGGTGGGCGTCCATCCCGGCTTCCACCAGCGCATCGAGCGTGGCGTAGATCATGGCCGGCGAGCCACTGGCATAGACGTGGACGCCGGAAAGATCGCTGATGTCCTCGCACACGGCTTCATGGAGCATCCCGCAGCGCCCTTCCCAACCGCACAAATCGCTGACGACTTTGTGCAGGAACAGGTTCGGCAGTTTTTTCCATTCATCCCAATGCTCGATTTCATAGAAATCTTCCGGCCGCCGCACGCCCCAATACAGATGCACCGGATGCTTGAAACCGGCGGCCCGGCAATGCTCGATCAGGCTGTGCATCTGCGCCATGCCGGTGCCGGCGGCGATCAATACCAACGGGCCGTCCGGCAGTTCGGATAAATGCGTATCACCAAAAGGCATTTCGACGCGCACGCTGGGGTTGCGTCGCAGTTGCTCCAGCAGCGCCTGTGCACTGCTTTCGCGCACCAATACATGCAACTGCAGTTCGCGCCCGGAATGCGGTGCCGAGGCCAGGGAGAAGGCCGATTTTTCGCCATTCTCCCGTTCGATCATCAGGTACTGCCCGGCGTGATAGCGCGGTGGCTTGCCGGCCGGCGCACGCAGGCGCACTCGCCAGACATCCCCCCCCACGTCGGCACACTCGATCACCTGGCACGCCAGGTTGCGTACTGGCAGTTCACCCGGCGCCAGCACGCCATCCCACAACACCACGCAGTCCTCCAGCGGTTCGGCGATGCAGGTGAAGATCTCACCGTGATCGCGCACCTCGCCAGCCTGTTCCACACGGCCCTCCACCAGCAACGCACCACAGACGTGGCAGTTGCCGTTGCGGCAGCTTTGCGGGCATTCGTAGCCCAGGCGCCGCGCGCCATCGAGAATCCGCTCGGCGGGCCGTATCTCCAGCACCGCCCCGGAAGGCTGCAAGGTTACACGCATCAATCTATTCCTAACTGATTCCAGATGGCATCGATCCGTTGGGTAACGGCTTCATCCTTGACGATAACCCGGCCCCACTCACGAGTGGTTTCACCGGGCCATTTATGCGTGGCATCGAGCCCCATCTTCGAACCCAGGCCAGACACCGGCGAGGCGAAGTCGAGGTAGTCGATCGGCGTATTCTCGATCATCACCGTATCGCGCTTGGGGTCCATGCGCGTGGTGATGGCCCAGATCACGTCGTTCCAGTCCCGTGCGTTGATATCGTCGTCGGTGACGATAACGAACTTGGTGTACATGAACTGTCGCAAAAACGACCAGACCCCAAGCATGACCCGCTTGGCGTGCCCCGGATACGACTTCTTCATGGTCACCACGGCCATCCGGTACGAACAGCCTTCCGGCGGCAGGTAGAAATCGGTGATTTCCGGAAACTGCTTCTGCAGGATCGGCACGAACACTTCGTTCAGCGCCACGCCGAGAATGGCCGGTTCATCGGGCGGACGGCCGGTGTAAGTGCTGTGGTAAATCGGCTTGATCCGATGGGTGATGCGCTCGACGGTGAACACCGGGAAGCTGTCGACTTCGTTGTAGTAGCCGGTGTGGTCGCCGTACGGGCCTTCATCGGCCATTTCGCCGGGATGGATCACCCCTTCGAGGATAATCTCGGCGGTGGCCGGTACTTGCAGGTCATTGCCACGGCACTTCACCAGCTCAGTACGGTTGCCGCGCAACAGGCCGGCGAACGCATATTCGGAGAGGCTGTCCGGCACAGGCGTGACGGCGCCGAGGATGGTCGCCGGGTCCGCGCCCAGGGCTACCGACACCGGGAATGGCTGGCCGGGGTGTTTTTCACACCACTCGCGGTAGTCCAATGCACCGCCGCGATGGCTCAGCCAGCGCATGATGACTTTGTTGCGGCCTATCACCTGCTGACGATAGATGCCCAGGTTCTGGCGGTCCTTGTTCGGGCCTTTGGTGACAGTCAGGCCCCAGGTGATCAGCGGCCCCACGTCGCCCGGCCAGCAGGTCTGCACCGGGAGCATGGCCAGGTCGACATCGTCGCCCTCGATCACCACTTCCTGGCAGATCGCGTCCTTGACGACTTTGGGCGCCATGGCAATGATCTTGCGGAAAATCGGCAGCTTGGACCAAGCATCCTTCAGGCCTTTCGGCGGCTCGGGCTCCTTGAGGAACGCCAGCAGCTTGCCGATTTCGCGCAGTTCGCTGACGGCTTCGGCCCCCATGCCCAAGGCCACGCGCTCCGGCGTGCCGAACAGGTTGCCCAGCACTGGAATGTCATAACCCGTCGGGTTTTCGAACAACAGCGCCGGGCCTTTCGCGCGCAGGGTGCGGTCGCAGACCTCGGTCATTTCCAGGACGGGGGACACCGGCACCTGGATGCGCTTGAGTTCGCCGCGCTGTTCCAGACCGCTGATAAAGTCGCGCAAGTCGCGATACTGCATGCAAAAGCCTCATGGTGGCCGTGGCGTTCGGGGGCCCGAGTTTAACGCCGCCCGTCCAGAATAGTGAATGCACAGATAGCAAAAAGCCGGGTTTCCCCGGCTCTTGCTGGCCTGTCTTGGCGATTTACTTGCGTTTCATCGACAGGAAGAACTCATCGTTGGTCTTGGTCGTCTTCAGCTTGTCGACCAGGAACTCGATGGCGGCGACTTCATCCATCGGATGCAGCAGCTTGCGCAGGATCCACATGCGCTGCAACTCGTCGTCGGCGGTCAGCAACTCTTCGCGGCGCGTACCGGAACGGTTGATGTTGATGGCCGGGAACACACGCTTCTCGGCGATACGGCGATCCAGAGGCAGCTCCATGTTGCCGGTGCCCTTGAATTCCTCGTAGATCACTTCGTCCATCTTCGAACCGGTTTCAACCAGCGCGGTGGCGATGATGGTCAGCGAACCGCCTTCCTCGATGTTCCGTGCGGCACCGAAGAAACGCTTCGGCTTTTCCAGCGCATGGGCATCGACACCACCGGTCAGCACCTTGCCGGAGCTCGGGATCACGGTGTTGTAGGCACGGGCCAGACGGGTGATGGAGTCCAGCAGGATCACCACGTCTTTCTTGTGCTCGACCAGGCGCTTGGCCTTCTCGATCACCATTTCGGCAACCTGCACGTGGCGGGTCGGCGGCTCGTCGAACGTCGAGGCGACCACTTCGCCGCGCACGGTGCGCTGCATCTCGGTCACTTCTTCCGGACGCTCGTCGATCAGCAGCACGATCAGGTGAACTTCAGGGTTGTTACGGGCGATGTTGGCCGCGATGTTCTGCAGCATGATCGTCTTGCCCGCCTTCGGCGGCGCCACGATCAGGCCGCGCTGGCCTTTGCCAATGGGTGCGCACAGGTCGATGACACGACCGGTGAGGTCTTCGGTGGAACCGTTGCCGGCTTCCATCTTCATGCGCACGGTCGGGAACAGCGGGGTCAGGTTCTCGAAGAGGATCTTGTTCTTCGCGTTTTCCGGACGGTCGAAGTTGATGGTGTCGACCTTGAGCAGTGCGAAGTAGCGCTCGCCTTCCTTCGGAGGGCGGATCTTGCCAACGATGGTGTCACCGGTGCGCAAGTTGAAGCGACGGATCTGGCTCGGCGAGACGTAGATATCGTCTGGGCCGGCAAGATAGGAAGCGTCTGCGGAGCGAAGGAAGCCGAAGCCGTCCTGGAGAATCTCCAGCACGCCATCACCGGAGATTTCCTCGCCGCTTTTCGCGTGCTTCTTGAGCAGGGAGAAAATCACGTCCTGCTTGCGCGAACGGGCCATATTTTCTATGCCCATCTGTTCGGCCAATTCGAGCAGTTCGGTAATCGGCTTTTGCTTGAGTTCAGTCAGATTCATATAGGAATGACGTAATCATTTATGGAGGGGGGAAATTAAGCTTTTGGCTTAATGAGGCCGCGCCGCAGAGAAGGCGACAGGATCGCGTACTTATTCGAAAGGAGAGCGTCGGCGACGGCTTGCAGGGGGCAATGGAGAAACCAGTGCGGGGCCGAATGTACCACCTGGGTTTGCAAGCGTCTAGCCCCGAATAACGAAAAAGCCCCGCGATTTGCGGGGCTTTTTCAGTGGCATTCGGCGCTTAGATGTTGGCGTCGAGGAAAGCAGCCAGTTGCGACTTCGACAGCGCACCCACTTTGGTGGCTTCGACGTTGCCGTTCTTGAACAGCATCAGGGTCGGGATACCACGCACGCCGTGCTTGGCCGGAGTCTCCTGGTTTTCATCGATGTTAAGCTTGGCAACGGTCAGCTTGCCTTTGTAGGTCTCGGCAATCTCGTCCAGGACCGGGGCGATCATTTTGCAGGGACCGCACCACTCAGCCCAATAGTCGACCAGTACCGCGCCTTCGGCCTTGAGTACGTCAGCCTCGAAGCTAGCGTCGCTAACGTGTTTGATCAGATCGCTGCTCATGGAAATCTCCGGGGTTGTCAGCAAAAAAACGTGGCCCATCATAGCGGCCCTTCCCAGGTTCAGGAAGCCGCAGTTGATTGAGTCTCGCTATGGCGGTCAATGGCGTTGGGTATCGCCGCCGTCACGAAGCAGTGGGGGCAACGAAGGAAATCCCGGTACGCAGCGCAGCGTTACGTACATGTTCCTGCATGGCTTTTTGCGCGGCGCCCGAAGCGCGACGGGCCAGGGCGCGAAGGATCTTGCGATGCTCCTGCCAGGTCTCCATCGCCCGCTCCGCCCTGATGAACGGTAGTTTCTGGCTTTCCAGGAAGATGTCGGCGCTGGCGGTGAGGATGCTCAGCATCGCCTGGTTGCCGCTGGCCAACAGGATCCGTCGATGAAATTCGAAATCCAGTCGTGCGGCGGCGTCGAAATCCCCGATCTTCAATTCCCGGCGCATGGCCTCGATATTGTCTTGCAGCGCGTCGAGCTCGTCGGCGCTCAGCGTTACCGCCGCCAACCCCGCCGCGAAGCCCTCCAGGGCGTAGCGCAACTGGAAGATATCCACCGGCGAGGCCTGGGCCGCGAAGGGCCAGCCCGGCGCCGATTCGTTGCGTGGAGCCTCCACCGGTGCCTGCACGAACACCCCCTTGCCCGGTTGCACGCTGATCATGCCCAGGGCACTCAGGGAGGACAGCGCTTCGCGCAACGACGCCCGGCTCACGCCCAGTTGCAGCGCCAGGTCCCGTTGCGACGGCAACGCATCGCCCGGGCCGAAGCCTTCATCGACGATCAGTTTGCGGATGGCTTGCAGGGCCACTTCAGGAACGGCACGAGCGATGGAATTCATGATTTTTCAGACGAACCGGGCCAGTGAGCGGCTAGTTGTAAAGCTATTCGCCGCGCCCGGCAAGTCGTGCCCCAGCAGGGTTCGGCGACAAATAGCGACGCCCGATAAAGGTGCGAAATGGGCCGCAACTGTTCAGACCAGTAAGACCGCTAAAAACCAGCAATTCCGTGGCTTTGGCTGAATAAAAGCTTGCTTGGCATGGCCTGTGCTCTGTCCGAACGCAGAAATCACATCACCGATTGCGGAGATTCGCCATGATTCAGCGTTGCAGCGCCCTGCTCACTGCCCTGTTTGCCAGCCTGATGCTCTGCCAGCTACCCGCCCATGCCGATGGCCTGGAAGACGTGGTCAAGCGTGGCACACTCAAGGTCGCCGTGCCCCAGGACTTTCCGCCATTCGGCTCGGTGGGCCCGGACATGAAACCCCGCGGCCTGGACATCGACACTGCGAAGCTGCTGGCCGACCAGCTCAAGGTCAAGCTCGAACTGACGCCGGTCAACAGCACCAACCGCATCCCGTTCCTGACCACCGGCAAGGTCGACCTGGTGATTTCCAGCCTGGGCAAGAACCCGGAGCGTGAGAAGGTCATCGACTTTTCCAGCGCCTATGCGCCGTTCTACCTGGCCGTGTTCGGTCCGCCCGACGCGGCGATCAATGGCCTGGATGACCTCAAGGGCAAGACCATCAGCGTCACCCGTGGCGCCATCGAAGACATCGAGCTGACCAAGGTCGCCCCCGAAGGCGTCACCATCAAGCGCTTCGAAGACAACAACTCGACCATCGCCGCCTACCTGGCCGGCCAGGTCGACCTGATCGCCAGCGGCAACGTGGTGATGGTCGCCATCAGCGAACGCAACCCCAAGCGTGTCCCGGCACTGAAGGTGAAACTCAAGGACTCGCCCGTGTATGTGGGCGTGAACAAGAACGAGCCGGCGCTGCTGGACAAGGTCAACCAGATCCTGGCCACCGCCAAGTCCGACGGCAGCCTGGAGAAAAATTCCCAGACCTGGCTCAAGCAGCCGCTGCCGGCCGATCTCTGACCGTCGCTTGAGAGGCTGAGCATGGCTTATCAGTTCGATTTTCTGCCGGTGGTGCAAAACACCGAGCTGCTGTTGCGCGGCGCGCTGTTCACCCTGGAACTGACGGCCATCGGCGCGTTGCTCGGGGTCGGCCTGGGCATCGTCGGGGCCGTGGTGCGGGCGTGGAATATTCGCCCGTTCGCGGCGATCTTCGGCGTCTACGTGGAATTGATCCGCAACACGCCGTTCCTGGTGCAGCTGTTTTTCATCTTCTTCGGCTTGCCGTCCCTGGGCCTGCAGATTTCCGAATGGCAGGCCGCAGTGCTGGCGATGGTGATCAACCTCGGCGCCTACTCCACCGAGATCATCCGCGCCGGTATCCAGGCCATTCCGCGCGGGCAACTGGAAGCCGCCGCGGCCCTGGCGATGAGCCGCTTCGAAGCCTTCCGCCACGTGGTGCTGCTGCCAGCGCTGGGCAAAGTCTGGCCAGCCCTGAGCAGCCAGATCATCATCGTGATGCTCGGCTCGGCGGTCTGTTCGCAGATCGCCACCGAAGAGTTGAGCTTCGCCGCCAACTTCATTCAGTCGCGCAACTTCCGCGCCTTTGAAACCTATGCGCTGACCACGTTGATCTATTTGTGCATGGCACTGTTGATCCGCCAGTTCCTGAACTGGGTGGGTCGCCGCTGCCTGTACAAGAGCAGCACCGGGAGCCGCCCATGAGCGATTTCACTTTCTGGGACGTGGTGCGCAACCTGCTCACCGGCCTGCAATGGACCCTGGCACTGTCGCTGGTGGCGTTTATCGGCGGCGGCGTGATCGGCCTGCTGATCATGGTGTTGCGCATTTCCAAGCGCGCCCTGCCCCGCAACATCGCCCGTACCTACATCGAGCTGTTCCAAGGCACGCCGTTGTTGATGCAACTGTTCCTGGTGTTCTTCGGCGTGGCCCTGGCCGGGGTGGAGATTTCCCCGTGGATGGCGGCGGCGATTGCCTTGACGCTGTTTACCAGCGCCTACCTGGCGGAGATCTGGCGCGGTTGTGTCGACTCGATTTCCAACGGCCAGTGGGAAGCTTCGGCGAGCCTGGCCCTCAATCCGCTGGAACAGTTGCGCTACGTGATCCTGCCCCAGGCCCTGCGCATCGCCGTGGCGCCGACCGTGGGCTTTTCGGTGCAAGTGGTCAAGGGCACCGCGGTGACCTCGATCATTGGCTTTACCGAACTGACCAAGACCGGCGGCATGCTCGCCAACGCCACGTTCGAGCCGTTCATGGTGTATGGCCTGGTCGCCCTGGGTTACTTCCTGCTCTGCTACCCCTTGTCCCTCAGTGCGCGCTACCTGGAAAGGAGACTGCATGCCTCTGCTTAGAATTACCGCCCTGCATAAATACTATGGTGATCACCACGTGCTCAAAGGCATCGACCTGAGTGTCGAGGAAGGCCAGGTGGTGGCGATCATCGGCCGCAGCGGCTCGGGCAAATCCACCTTGCTGCGCACCCTCAATGGCCTGGAATCGATCAACGACGGCGTGATCGAAGTCGACGGCGAATACCTCGATGCCGCCCGCGCCGACCTGCGCAGCCTGCGACAGAAAGTCGGGATGGTGTTCCAGCAGTTCAACCTGTTCCCGCACCTGACCGTCGGCGAGAACGTGATGCTCGCGCCGCAGGTTGTACAAAAAGTGCCCAAGGCCAAGGCCGCCGAGCTGGCTCGGCAGATGCTGGAACGGGTCGGCCTCGGCGAAAAGTTCGATGCTTTCCCGGAGCGCTTGTCCGGCGGCCAGCAGCAACGGGTCGCGATTGCCCGCGCGCTGGCCATGTCGCCGAAAGTGCTGCTGTGCGACGAAATCACCTCGGCCCTGGACCCGGAACTGGTCAATGAGGTGCTCAGCGTGGTGCGGCAACTGGCCAAGGAAGGCATGACCCTGATCATGGTCACCCATGAAATGCGTTTCGCCCGGGAAGTGGGCGACAAGCTGGTGTTCATGCACCAGGGCAAGGTGCATGAGGTGGGCGATCCCAAGGTGCTGTTCGCCAATCCGCAGACGGCGGAGCTGGCAAACTTTATCGGGACGGTTGAACACGCCTGATCTTCGCTGCCTAAAGAGGCTCCTGTGGCGAGGGAGCTTGCTCCCGCTCGATTGCGCAGCAATCGCAGGATCTGCCCGCCCATGTATTTCTGGTGTACCGGGTTGATTGGTTTTGGGGCTGCTGCGCAGCCCAGCGGGAGCAAGCTCCCTCGCCACTAAGCCCCCCCTGCAAGCTGCTCTGGCTCAAGGGTTTGGATCAGGCGCGTTGGCGTAAGCGGTCGATCGTGGCAGGATGGCGAGGTTATCGACCGAGACTTTTTGCCCATGCCGCCATCCCAAGCCAAGAATCTGTCCCTGATCGCTGCCATAGACCTGGGCTCCAACAGCTTCCACATGGTCGTCGCCAAGGCCCAGAACGGGGAAATCCGCATTCTTGAGCGACTCGGCGAGAAGGTCCAACTGGCCGCCGGTATCGACGAAGAGCGCAAGCTGAGCGAAGAATCCATCCAGCGCGGGCTCGATTGCCTCAAGCGGTTCGCCCAACTGATCAACGGTATGCCCCTGGGCGCGGTGCGGATCGTGGGCACCAACGCTCTGCGCGAGGCGCGCAACCGTGGCGAGTTCATCCGTCGCGCCGAAGAAATCCTTGGCCATCCGGTGGAAGTCATCTCCGGTCGTGAAGAAGCCCGCCTGATCTACCTCGGCGTTTCCCACACCCTGGCCGACACCCCCGGCAAGCGCCTGGTGGCGGACATCGGCGGCGGCAGTACCGAATTCATCATCGGCCAGCGCTTCGAGCCGCTGCTGCGCGAAAGCTTGCAGATGGGCTGCGTCAGCTACACCCAGCGCTATTTCCGCGACGGCAAGATCACTCCGGCTCGCTATGCCCAGGCCTATACGGCGGCGCGCCTGGAAATCATGAGCATCGAACACGCCCTGCACCGCCTGACCTGGGATGAGGCCATCGGCTCCTCGGGGACCATTCGCGCCATTGGCCTGGCACTCAAGGCCGGCGGACATGGCAGCGGCGAAGTCAATGCCGAGGGCCTGGCCTGGCTCAAGCGCCGACTGTTCAAGCTCGGCGATGTGGACAAGATCGATTTCGAAGGCATCAAGCCCGACCGCCGGGCGATTTTCCCGGCGGGCCTGGCGATTCTGGAAGCGATTTTCGACGCCCTCGAACTGCAACGCATGGACCACTGTGAGGGTGCCCTGCGCGAAGGCGTGCTGTATGACCTACTGGGGCGTCATCACCACGAAGACGTCCGTGAGCGCACCCTGGGTTCGCTCATGGAACGCTATCACGTCGATCAGGAACAGGCGGTACGGGTCGAGCGCAAGGCGTTGCATGCCTTCGACCAGGTGGCCGATGACTGGGATCTGAACGACGGAGTCTGGCGCGAACTGCTGGGCTGGGCCGCCAAAGTGCATGAAGTGGGCCTGGACATCGCTCACTATCACTACCACAAGCACGGCGCCTACCTGATCGAGCACTCGGACCTGGCCGGTTTCTCCCGGGAAGACCAGCAAATGCTCGCGCTGCTGGTACGCGGCCATCGACGCAACATTCCCAAGGATAAATTTGCCGAGTTCGGCGATGACGGCATCAAGCTGATTCGCCTGTGCGTGCTGCTGCGCTTCGCGATCCTGTTCCACCACATTCGTGGCACCCAGGAAATGCCGCAGGTTGTCTTGCGGGCCGATGGCGATGAGTTGGATGTGCTGTTTCCTGAAGGCTGGCTGGAAGAAAACCAACTGACCCAGGCCGACTTCGCCCAGGAAGCCGACTGGCTGACCCGGGTTGGGATTGTGCTGAACATCCACTGAATCCAGCAACAACACAGATCTCTTGTGGCGAGGGGATTTATCCCCGCTGGGCTGCGAAGCAGCCCTAAAGCCTACCTACCCGTTTTGTCAGGCTAATTACCTTCAACTCTTTGGGGCCGCTTCGCGACCCAGCGGGGATAAATCCCCTCGCCACAGCAAGCTCCCTCGCCACAAAAGCTGAGCCTGCCCCCCTTCCACCGTTTTTTTAACGAACCGCCAACACCGGGCTGCTCAAGCGCTCCAGCAAGGTCGCCTGGGCACTGCGCGGGTTCTGGTTGCCGGTCGGCGTGTTGCGGATGTAACGACCATCCGACTGCAAACTCCAGCTATGGGTGTTGTCAGTGAGGTAGCTTTCCAGCTCTTTCTTGACCCGCAGGATCAGCTTCTTGCCTTCCACCGGGAAGCAGGTCTCGACCCGCTTGTCGAGGTTGCGTTCCATCCAGTCGGCGCTGGACAGGAACATCTGCTCTTCGCCGCCGTTGAGGAAGTAGAACACCCGCGTATGCTCCAGGAAGCGGCCGATGATCGAGCGCACATGGATGTTATGGGACACCCCCGGGATGCCCGGCCGCAGGCAGCACATGCCACGCACCACCAGGTCGATGCGTACGCCCGACTGGCTGGCCTTGTACAACGCACGGATGATCTTCGGATCGGTCAGCGAGTTGAACTTGGCAATGATGTGGGCCGGCTTGCCGTCCAGGGCGAACTGCGTCTCCCGGGCGATCATGTCGAGCATGCCCTTTTTCAGGGTGAATGGCGCATGCAGGAGTTTCTTCATGCGCAGGGTCTTGCCCATGCCGATCAACTGGCTGAACAGCTTGCCGACGTCTTCGCACAAGGCATCGTCGGAAGTCAGCAGGCTGTAGTCGGTATACAGGCGGGCGTTGGCGGCGTGGTAGTTACCGGTGCCCAAGTGGGCGTAACGCACGATTTCACCGGCTTCACGGCGCAGGATGAGCATCATCTTGGCGTGGGTCTTGAAGCCGACCACACCGTAGATCACCACCGCGCCGGCCGCTTGCAGGCGGCTGGCCAGTTGCAGGTTGGACTCTTCATCGAAGCGCGCGCGCAATTCGATCACCGCGGTGACTTCCTTGCCGTTTCGTGCCGCGTCCACCAGGGCGTCGACGATTTCCGAGTTGGCACCGCTGCGGTACAGGGTCTGGCGCACCGCCAGGACGTGTGGATCCTTGGCGGCCTGGCGCAGCAGGTCGACCACCGGCGTGAACGACTCGAACGGGTGCAGCAGCAGGATGTCCTGCTTGCTGATCACGCTGAAAATGTTCTCGCTGTTTTGCAGCAGTTTCGGGATCTGCGGCGTGAACGGCAGGTATTGCAGTTCCGGATGGCTGTCCAGGCCGGTGATGCTGAACAACCGGGTCAGGTTGACCGGGCCGTTGACCTGATACAGCTCGGTCTCATGCAGGTTGAACTGCTTGAGCAGGTAGTCGGACAGGTGTTTCGGGCAGGTATCGGCCACCTCCAGGCGCACCGCGTCACCGTAGCGACGGGAGAACAGCTCGCCACGCAGGGCACGGGCCAGGTCTTCGACGTCCTCGGTGTCCACCGACAGGTCGGCGTTACGGGTCAGGCGGAACTGGTAGCAACCCTTGACCTTCATGCCCTGGAACAGGTCATCGGCGTGGGCGTGGATCATCGACGACAGGAACACATAATTGTCGCCAGGACCGCCGACGTCTTCCGGCACGCGGATGATGCGCGGCAGCAGGCGTGGCGCCGGGATGATCGCCAAACCGGAATCGCGACCGAAGGCGTCGATGCCTTCCAGCTCGACGATGAAGTTCAGGCTCTTGTTCACCAGCAGCGGGAACGGGTGCGTCGGGTCGAGGCCGATCGGCGTGATGATCGGCGCGATCTCGTCGCGGAAATAGCGGCGCACCCAGGTCTTGATCTTGGTGTTCCAGTTGCGGCGGCGGATGAAGCGCACCTGGTGCTTTTCCAGCTCCGGCAGCAGGATGTCGTTGAGGATCGCGTACTGACGGTCCACATGGCCGTGGACCAGTTCGCTGATGCGCGCCAGGGCCTGGTGCGGCTGCAAGCCGTCGGCGCCAGCCTGTTCACGAGCGAAGGTGATCTGCTTCTTCAGCCCGGCGACGCGGATCTCGAAAAACTCATCCAGGTTGCTGGAAAAGATCAGCAGGAATTTCAGCCGTTCCAGCAGCGGGTAGGACTCGTCCAGCGCCTGTTCCAGCACGCGGATGTTGAACTGCAGTTGCGACAGCTCGCGATGGATGTACAGGCTGCTGTCATCCAGGTTGGGAATGACAATCGCCGGGGCCGGGGCAGGCTCGATGACGGCCGGTGGAGCAGGCTCCATCTCCGGCGGCGTCTCGGCTATTTGCTCGACCACGGGTTGAGCGTCTTTTACGGCAACTTCGGAGAGTCCTTCGGTATTCATCGCAAGTTCCTGGGAGGCTATTTCTGCTCTCGTAACAATTGGGCGGCGCGCACGGCAAAGTAAGTCAGGATGCCATCAGCGCCTGCGCGTTTGAAAGCGGTCAAGGACTCCAGGATCACCCCTTCGCCCAACCAGCCGTTCTGGATCGCGGCCATGTGCATCGCGTACTCGCCGCTGACCTGATAAACAAAGGTCGGTACTTTGAATTCGTCTTTGACCCGGCAAAGAATGTCGAGGTAAGGCATGCCCGGCTTGACCATGACCATGTCTGCCCCTTCTGACAAGTCAGCCGCCACTTCGTGCAAGGCTTCCTGACTGTTGGCCGGGTCCATCTGATAAGAGGCCTTGTTGGCCTTGCCCAGGTTCAGGGCCGAGCCGACCGCGTCGCGGAACGGGCCGTAATAGGCGCTGGCGTACTTGGCCGAGTAGGCCATGATCCGCACGTTGACGTGACCGGCCACCTCGAGGGCTTCGCGGATCGCCTGGATGCGTCCGTCCATCATGTCCGACGGCGCTACCACCTGGGCACCGGCCTCGGCGTGGGACAGGGCCTGCCTGACCAATGCATCGACGGTAATGTCGTTCTGCACATAGCCTTCTTCATCGAGGATGCCGTCCTGCCCGTGGGTGGTGAACGGGTCCAGCGCCACATCGGTAATCACCCCCAGCTCGGGGAAGCGCGCGCGCAGGGCACGGGTCGCGCGTTGGGCGATGCCCTCGGGGTTCCAGGCCTCGGCGGCGTCCAGAGACTTGAGCGTCGGGGGCGTGACCGGGAACAGCGCCAGCGCCGGAATGCCCAGCTCGACCCAGTGGGCGGCTTCTTCGAGCAGCAGATCGATGGTCAGGCGCTCCACCCCCGGCATCGACGCCACCGCTTCGCGACGGTTCTCACCGTCCAGCACGAACACCGGCAGGATCAAGTCATTGGTCGTCAGCACGCTTTCACGTACCAGCCGACGAGAGAACTCATCACGGCGGTTGCGACGCAGGCGGGTGGCAGGGAACAGACGATTGGCGGGGGTAAAGCTCACGGCAGACTCCTGAGCCCGTGCTGACGGGCGAGCGTGACAGTTATAAGCGCCCATTATGACGAAGACATTACAGTTATGTGCACCTGCGTCCTGTCGTCGCAGTTATTGTCTTTGTAGGAATTGTTCACGTCGAGACACATTTCGATACTTTCCTGAATGTGCCTGAAGGGTTAGGCTGCGCGTTCATTTCGCCAGCACCCAGACAATGCTCCAACAATTTCTGCACGACTTCGGCTACTTGGCCCTGTTTATCGGCACGTTCTTCGAAGGCGAAACCATCCTCGTGCTCGCAGGTTTCCTGGCGTTCCGTGGCTATATGGACATCAACCTGGTGGTGGTCGTGGCGTTCTGCGGCAGCTACGCGGGCGATCAGCTGTGGTATTTCCTGGGCCGCAAGCACGGCCGCAAACTCTTGGCGCGCAAGCCGCGCTGGCAGTTGATGGGCGATCGTGCGCTGGAGCATATCCGCCGACATCCGGACATCTGGGTCCTGAGCTTTCGCTTCGTCTATGGCCTGCGCACGGTGATGCCGGTGGCGATCGGCCTGTCAGGCTATCCGCCGGGCCGCTACCTGTTGCTCAACGGCATCGGTGCGGCGATCTGGGCCACGGCGTTGGCCGCTGCCGCGTACCATTTCGGCGCGGTGCTCGAAGGTATGCTGGGCAGCATCAAGAAGTATGAGTTGTGGGTACTCGGCGCGCTGCTGGTGCTGGGCCTGGTCCTGTGGCTGCGCCGACGCATCAAGAATGCCCGGCTGGCCAGGAAAGTCCTCGAAGCCGAACGCCTGGAACAAGCCCGGTCCGGCGAACCTACGACGCCCACCGAGTAAACCGGGCGCGGCAGCAATACAGCCCGATACCGCTGAGCAGGCTGTAGCTGAGCAGCCCGACCCACGCCACGGGGCTGGCCGGCCACAACCCGGCCAGTGGCGCCAGGCACACCAGCGGCAGGTTCGAGGCCAGCCGCAATAGCTCCAGCCTCAGCGCCCACGGGCGATTCTCCAGGGCCACGCCCAACACGAACAGACCGAACGCCACCGCGCCCCAACCCAACACCAGAGCGGCAACCGGCAGGCTGGTTTCAAGATTCATCAAATAACTGCCCAGGGCAATGTAGGCGCAGAACTGCAGCGCCACGTACCACTGCTGGCGTGCGTCCAATGGCACTTCGAATTTGCGGAACTGGCTCAGGTCCGGCTTGTTCAGCGGGTACTTGGCCGCGACGTCCGCCGGACGCCAACCGGTGGGCATGAACCAGATCCGCAGCTTGTCCCACCAACGCCCGGCCCGCCGCGCATCGGCCCACAGTTGCGCATAGAACTGCAGGTTGGCCCACAACGGGTTCCAACTGGCCAGCGGCGTGGTCACGCCAAAAACCACCGGCTCGTTGTCGTCTTCTTCCTGGAAGGTGCCAAACAGACGGTCCCAAATAATGAACACCCCGCCGTAATTGCGATCCATGTAGAGAGGGTTCTGTGCATGGTGGGCGCGATGATTGGACGGCGTAACGAAGCACCACTCCAACCAGCCGAGCTTGGGAATGTGCTGGGTGTGGACCCAGAACTGGTACAGCAGATTCAACGCCGCGACGCTGACGAAGACCATCAGCGGCACGCCCAGTACGGCAAGCGGGACGTAGAAGATCCAGCTCAGCAGGAAGCCGGTGCTGGTCTGGCGCAGCGCGGTGGAAAGGTTGTAGTCCTCGCTCTGGTGGTGCACCGAATGGGCGGCCCAGAGGATGTTGCGTTCGTGACCCATGCGGTGCAGCCAGTAATAGCAGAAGTCGTAGGAGACGAAAGCCATCACCCAGACCCAGGCCTGGTCGGCGGGCAATTCAATCACCGCCAAGTGTTCGAGCGCGAAGGCGTAGGTCACCAACCCCACACCCTTGGTCAGCAAACCGGTGGTGGTCGACAGCACGCCGGTGCTCAAGCTGTTGATCGCGTCTGCCACGCGGTAGTGGCTCACGCCCCGCCAGCGATCTGCCAGCAACTCGACGGCGATCAGCACGAAGAAGAACGGCACGGCATACAGGATGAAGTTCATGACGCAACCCGGGCATGCAAGACAGGGAGACAATCGGCAGATTAGGTGTAGCTGGCCGATCCCCCTATGGCAACGAGTGACAAATTAGTAGACATTTAACGCCATGAATCTGGAGAAAAGCCCATGAGCAAAAAAATTGCAGTGATCCTTTCCGGCTGTGGCGTGTATGACGGCGCCGAGATCCACGAAAGCGTGATCACCTTGCTGCGCCTCGATCAGCGCGGGGCACAGGTCCAGTGCTTCGCTCCAAACATTGCCCAATTGCATGTGATCAATCACCTGACCGGCGAGGAAATGCCCGAGAGCCGCAACGTGCTGGTGGAATCGGCACGGATCGCCCGTGGCAACGTCAAGGATTTGCGTGAAGCCCGGGTCGAGGACTTCGACGCCCTGATCGTACCCGGTGGTTTTGGCTCGGCGAAAAACCTCTCCAACTTTGCCGTCGAAGGCCCGGGCTGCACCGTCCAACCAGAGGTCCTGGCCTTGACCGAGGCCTTTGCCGAGGCGGGCAAACCGGTCGGGCTGATCTGCATCTCCCCGGCCCTGGCGGCAAAGATCTACGGCCCGGGGGTGACCTGCACCATCGGCAACGACCCGGACACGGCGGCAGCCGTGGGCAAAATGGGCGGCACTCATGAAGACTGCGCGGTGACCGACATCGTCGAAGACCGCGCGCGCAAACTGGTCAGCACCCCGGCCTACATGCTGGCGCAGAACATCAGCGAAGCGGCCTCGGGCATCAACAAGCTGGTGGACCGGGTATTGGAACTGACGCACGAGAACGACGCCTGACACCGCCGACTCTTTCCTGTGGGAGCGAGCCTGTTCGCGATAGCGCCGGCACAGGCAACATGTTGATTGGCTGATCCACCGCCATCGCGAGCAGGCTCGCTCCCACAGGGGGGTTATGCGCAGGGTTTATGGCATTCGGGCCAAACGCGTCAGGATCCGATCCAGCGCATTGGCAAACCCCTGCTTGTCCCGCTCGCTGTACGCTGCCGGGCCGCCCCCCACGTGGCCCTGTTCACGTAAATCGGTGAACAGGTTGCGCACCGCCAGCCGCTCGCCCATGTTCTGGGCATCGAACTCCTTGCCTCGCGGATCCAGGGCCGCGACGCCCTTCTTCACCAACCGATCGGCCAAGGGCACATCACTGCAGATCACCAGTTCACCCGGCTCGGCATGCTCCACCAGGTAATCGTCCGCCGCGTCAGGGCCGCTGGGCACCACGATCAGTTTCACACAGGCCAGGGCCGGCTTGATCTGCGGTTGACCGGCCACCAGCACCACGTCGAACCGGCGCTTGAGGGCGAACTTGACCACCAATTCCTTCGCGGCCTTGGGGCAGGCGTCGGCGTCGATCCATACGCGCATTGAATGGTTTCCTCTAAATTGAAAAGAAAAGCATCGCGGGCAAGCCTTGCTCCCACACAAGCCTTGCTCCCACAAGCCTTGCTCCCATAGCCTGCGGGAGAAAAGCTTGTGTGGGAGCAAGGCTTGCCCGCGATTATGAGCGCAGCGAATGCTTTTCAGGAGACCTGGACCCGACGCTTCTCCGCCACCCAACTGCGCCCATACAGCACCACGATCGCCAGGATCGCCACCACTTGAGCGGTCAGCGAATAGGCATCGGCATGAATGCCCAGCCAGTCGAAGTCGAAGAACGCCACCGGATGGGTGCCGAAGATCCCGGCTTCCTGCAACGCCTTCACGCCATGCCCGGCGAATACCACCGACAGTGCACACAACAGTGCCGCGTTGATGCTGAAGAACAGCGCCAGTGGCAGTTTCGCCGAGCCGCGCAGGATCACCCAGGCCAGCCCCACCAGCAACACCAGCGCTGTCGCGCCACCGGCCAACACCGCGTTGTGCCCGGCGGGGCCGGCTTGCAACCACAGGGTTTCGTAGAACAGGATCACTTCGAACAGTTCGCGATAGACCGAGAAGAACGCCAGGATCGCAAAGCCAAAGCGACCACCACCGCCTACCAGGCTGCTTTTGATGTAATCCTGCCAGGCCGCTGCGTGGCGCCGGTCGTGCATCCACACCCCTAGCCACAGCACCATCACACTGGCGAACAACGCCGTCGCGCCTTCGAGCAATTCACGCTGGGCACCGCTGACGTCGATCACATACGCCGCCAGCCCCCAGGTCGCCAGGCCGGCCAACAGCGCCAAGCCCCAACCGATGTTGACGCTGCGCACGGCCGACTGCTGGCCGGTGTTGCGCAGGAACGCCAGGATCGCCGCCAATACCAGGATCGCTTCCAGCCCTTCGCGCAACAGAATCAGCAACCCGGAGATGTAGCTCAGCGACCAGCTCAAGCCATCGCCGCCCAGCAGGTCGGCGGACGCCTTCAACTTGGCCTTGGCCGCGTCCAGACGCTGTACGGCCTCTTCCACCGGTAAACCGTCCTGCAAGGATTGTCGGTAGGCCATCAGGGACTTTTCGGTGTCCTTGCGCACGTTGGCATCGACGTTATCCAGCGAACTTTCCACCAGCTCGAAACCTTCCAGGTAAGCCGCTACCGACAGGTCATAGGCCTGGTCGTGATCACCGGCACGATACGCCGCGATGCTTTTGTCCAGGGTGGCGGCGGTGTAGTCGAGCAACTGCGCCGGGCCGCGCTGCACCTGTGGTGGCTGGGCACGCTGGGCACGGAAGGTGGCCGCTGCCGCCGGACCTTGCGCAGCCAGGACTTCCAACGGGGTCTGACGTGCAAGGTCAGCAAGATTGTAGGTCTGTTCACTCTTCGCGGCCGCCGGGTCGGCGCTGAAGCTGGCGATGTAGGTCGCCAGGTCCCAGCGCTGACGGTCGTCGAGCTGATCGGCGAAGGCCGGCATGTCGGTGCCTTCGATGCCCATGCCAAGGGTGTTGTAGATCGCATAGAGACTCAGGCGATCCAGACGCTGGACGTCGCGCAAGTTGGCGGGCGGCGGCTCCAGGCCGACACCGGCGGGACCGTCGCCGGCACCGTTGGCACCGTGGCATACCGAGCAATTCTGCGCGTATAGCGGCGCGCCGCGGGAAGGATCCGGGGTGATGACCGGCGCCTGGCTGACTTCATACGCCACCGCCAGCCTGGCACCCAGTTGCCGCGCCAGGCGGGCGACATCACCGCCGTCCTGGCGCTGGGTGATCGCACCGCGCAAGGCGCCGATGCCTTGGACCAGCTCAGTCTTCTCCGGCTTGGCCGGCAGCCCGGCGATCAACCCTTCCAGCACCTGGATGAATTCCAGCTGCTCGCGGTATTCCCCGTTTTCGATGACCTTGCCCGCTTCGACTGTCGCCGGGTAATCCGCCCCGATGTAATCCAGTAAATGCAGGGCCTGGGGAGCACCCTCGACGGTGTCGGCCAGCAGCGGAGTGCTGCACAGCGCAAGCAATGGCAGTGCAAGCCAGGCCAGGAAACGGAACGGCGCAGTCATGAATGACTCTCAGTTGGAAATAAGAAGTAACACATTGTTCACTTCCAATGGCTTTGGCTCAAGAGCTGATGTGTTTTGGCGACACATTTTCATCGGATATTCATGCTTTGTAAGTGATGTCACAAAAACAGCATTTAGAGATTGAAAAGCCATTACATAGCCAAGCGCCATGTTTATAATCGCCCGCCTTCTTATTATTCGACGGCATAAAAGCTCCTCCTTTTATGAGGAACTGACAGCGTCCCGACGCTTGTCCGTGGGATCGCTCCAGCCCGACCCGCACACCCCGGCTGTTACTCAGGGAAGAAATGTTCATGGCATCCCGTGCCGTTTTTTCGGTCGCCCTCGGTGCGATCACCTTGTTGTCCGGCTGCTCGGCCTTTCGCAACTACGACAGCGAATTGGCCCAGACCAACCAGCAACTGGCGTCCGGCAACGTCGACGCGGCATTGACCCTGCTGGAAAAGAACAACAGCAGCCAGGACAAGGACCTGCTGTATTACTTCGAGAAGGGCGAGCTGCTGCGTGCCAAGGGCGACTTGTCCGGCAGCCAGGTGGCCTGGACCAGCGCCGATCAGCAGGTTGGCCAGTGGGAGGATGCGGTCAAACTCGACACGGCCAAGTACCTGGCCCAGTTCGGCAGCTTCCTGGTCAACGATAAAGTCCGCCGCTACGAAGGCTACGACTACGAAAAGGTCATGCTGACCACGCAGATGGCGCTGAACCTGTTGGCCGTGAATGACTTCGACGGCGCGCGGACCCAGATCAAGAAGACCCACGAACGCGAAGCGGTGATCGCCGACCTGCGGGACAAGGAATACCTCAAGCGCGAGGAAGACGCCGAGAAGCAAGGGGTCAAGACCGAATACAAGGACCTCAAGGGTTATCCGGTGGCCAGCCTCGACGCCCCGGAAGTGGTCAGCCTGAAAAACAGTTACCAGAGCGCGTTCAGCCATTACCTGGCCGGCTTCGTCTATGAAGCCCTCGGTGAAAAAGACCTGGCCGCGCCGGGTTATCGCAAGGCCGCCGAACTGCACCCCAACACGCCGCTGCTGGAGCAAGCCCTGCTCAACCTCGACAAGCCTGCCGCCAAGAACGATGACAGCGACATCCTGATCGTGGTGCAGAGTGGCCTGGCACCGTCCCGGGATTCGATCCGCATTCCCCTGCCCTTGCCGATCAGCGGCAACCTGGTCATCACGCCTTTGTCGTTCCCTGTGATCAAGCCTGATACCTCCACTGCCCCCGTCGGCCAGATCGGTGTCGACGGTCGTCAGCTGGACCTGACCCAACTCAACAGCACCACCGCCATGTCCCGCCGCGCGCTGCGCGACGACATGCCGGGCATCATCCTGCGCACCACCGTGCGCGCCATCACCCGTGGCGTGGCGCAGAAGCAGATCAACGATACCAACCCACTGGCCGGCCTGGCCGTCGGCCTCACTTCGGCGGTACTCGAAGGCGCTGACACCCGGACCTGGCGCACCCTGCCCGACTACACCCAGGTGGTGCGCCTGCGCCTGAAGAAAGGCGAACACCAGGTCACCTTGCCAAGTTCGGTGGGCGGCTCGGTGGTCAAGGTCACCGTCGACCAGCGCTACCAGGTCATCAGCCTGCGAGCAGTGGGGAACCAGGTGTTCGCCGGTGGCCTGGCTGCCCAGGTAATGCCCAGCGCCAACCCGACCGCCATTGCCCTCAAGCAACCTTAAGAACGGAGTCTTGTTCACATGCGTTTAAAACTGATCGCCGTCGGCGCCCTGGTCTTGCTGGCCGGTTGCGCCACCCCGCCGCCACCGGAGCCGGGCAGCGCCGCCAGCAAGGTCGTGGCGATGGGCAAGACCAAGAACATCGTGGTTGGCGCCATGCGCGTAGCCCGGGAAAACGGCTACCTGACCGTCAATGTCCAGCTGAGCAACACCAGCTACAACAACAAGACGATGTACTACCGCTTTGCCTGGCTGGGGCCGGAAGGCTTCCCGATCGCCGAGGAAGAAACCTGGAAAAGCCTGACGCTGTACGGCGAACAGACCAGCTTCCTGCCGGCCATCGCACCGACGCCCAAGGCGGTGGATTTCCGTTTGGAAATCAATACCCCATAAGACAGATGCACATTCCTGTGGCGAGGGGATTCATCCCCGCTGGGCTGCGTAGCAGCCCCAATTTTCAGCGAGCGCTGCGCACTCGAACGGGGATAAATCCCCTCGCCACAGACCTTTTATCCAGTTTTCGAGAGACCCCACATGTTCGTACGCATTTCGTCCATCGCCCTCGCCGTCCTGCTGGTCAGCGGCTGCGCCAACAACTCGCCGGTCCTGGGCAACAAGAACATCAGCTACGGCGATACCAAGGCCGTGGAAACCGTGACCAACGAGTTCGGCTCCACCGACCTGCAAATGATCGCCGAGTCCATGACCCGCTCCCTGGCCCAGTCCGGCATCCTGCAGGGGCGTCCGGTGGTCCAGGTCTATGACGTGAAGAACAAGACCAGCGAATACATCGACACCCGCGAAATCACCACCAGCATCAAGACCCAGCTGATGAAAACCGGCGCTGCCCGTTTCGCCAGCGACAACACCGCCATGGACAGCCAGGTCGACCAGCTCAAACTGCAGAACCAGAGCGGCTTGTACAAGAAAAGCACCGTGGCCAAGACCGGCAACATGATCGCCGCCAAGTACCGTCTCGAGGGTTCTATCAGCTCGATCGTCAAGCGCAGCAGCGACTACAAGGACGTCTTCTACAAATTCAGCCTGCAATTGATCGACGTCGAGAGCGGTCTGGCCGAGTGGATGGACGAAAAAGAAATCCGCAAGACCACGGAGCGCTAAGCCATGCGCACATGGATAGGCATCATGGCCCTGGCCTGCGCATTTGGCGCGCAGGCGGCCCCCAAAGTCGCGGTGACCGACCTTGCGTACCAGGAGCGAGTGGAGGAATACATCCACACCGTTTCAGCGCAGAGCAACTTCCAGGCGAACCCTTACAGCGCCAGCGCTTCCTCGAGCTACGACGAGATGGAAGCCACCAGCAGCTACATCGAGCAGGGCGAGCTGCGCAAGTTCACTGGCGACATCAAGGGCGAGATCCTGCGCAGCGGGATGTTCCAGCTGACCCAGGGCACGCCCCACACGGCGGCGTCCAACGGCGACGTCTATGACGTGATCAAGCGCATCAAGGCCGGGAACTTCAAGGGTGCCGACTACGTGCTGTTCGGCACGGTGTCGGACATCGACTTCACCCGCGACATCAACGAACTGGCCAATACCGACAGCTACTCGGCCGTACTTGCGCTGACCCTGGTGGCGGACTTCAGCCTGATCAACACCAAGACCTACGAAATCACCTCGGCCTTCACGGCCATGGGCGAAGGCCAGGACACCAAACTGTTGAACCACCGGGACGTGCACATCAGCCTCAACCGGCCACGGGTGGTGCGCGATGTGTCCAAGGCCTTGGGTGAAGACGTGGCACGGCAGTTGAGCGAACAGTTGGGTGGGCCGAGCTACGAACAACCCCGCGAGCCTGCACAACGCAACAACCTGCCACGCGATAGCGCGCCGGTGATTTTGCGCTGAAGGATTCAGCGGATTTGTGGTGAGGGGATTTATCCCCTCGCCACAGGTTTCGTTCGGTGTTAAACCGCAGCCCTGCGAATCGTCGCCAAAAAACCCGCCGCACCGATGAACAGGCCAGCGAAGACGCGGTTCATCCGCCGTTGCTGCTTGGGTGTGCGCAACAGACGCAGGACTTTGGACGCCAGCCCGGTGTATCCGGCCATGACGATGAGGTCGACGCAAATCATGGTCACGCCCAGGATCAGGTATTGCTTGAGCAAGGGGGCATGGGGATCGATGAACTGCGGCAGCACCGCCAGCATGAACACCAGGGCCTTGGGGTTGCTGATGTTGACCAGGAAGCCTCGAAACACCAGCGCCAGAGGATTGCCGATCGGCCGCACAACGGCCTCATCGCTGATATCGCCGGGGATGGCGCGCCACTGCTTGATACCCAGGTAAACCAGATAGGCCACGCCGAACCACTTGATCGCATAGAACGCGGTGGCGGACGCAGTGAGGATCGCGCCAACACCGGCGGCGACGATCACGATTTGCAATGCCAGGCCCAGTTGCAGGCCCAGGGCATTCCAGTAGCCACGCCAAAAACCGTAGCGCAAACCACTGGACATCGATGCAATGGCACCGGCGCCCGGGGAAAGACTGATCACCCAGCATGCGGCGAAAAACGCCAGCCATGTTTCCAGCACCATCGCACACCTCGGCTCAGACTCGTCGAAAACGACTAAGCTAATGCGCCGCCGCGCGCTTGACTACCGCTTTTTTGCAAGGACAACCCATCGGGCCAAGGCCGAATTACTCGACGAAGCCGCCGACCGGAAACGCCTCGCTGCCACGCCAGCGGCGCACCGAGCGCTGGAAGAACAAGCTGTTGGGTACTTGCACCATGGCGCTGCCGGTGCCGAGCTCCTCGGCTTCTATCAGCGTGGTGTAGAGCAGGTTGATCGCCACCACGCGTCCCTTGATGCCGGGTTTGTCGGTGGTGTCCACCAGCTCGACCACATCGCCCAGGCGAAACGGTCCGACGGTGTAGATCAACACGGCGCAGAACAGGTTCGACAACACGCTCCAGATGGCGAAGAACGCCACCGCTGCCACCGCGACAAAACCCGACAATGCAGTCCACAGTACCGTCGCCGAGACGCCCAGGCGTTCGAGCACCACCAGCACTGCGCTACCCATGATCAACCAGCGCAGCACACCTCGCAGGATGATCACCAACTGCGGCGGAAATGGGTAACGCTCACCCAGGCCTGTAAGGGCCCGCGCCACGACACGCTGCGCGACATAACCGGCCAGCAAAATCAGCAGGATTTGCACACCGAGCCAGATCGGCTCGATCCACATGACAGGTACAGGCAACGCCAACGCTTCCATCAGGACAACGCCTCCAGCTCCGCTTGCAGGTTTTCCAGCAGTTCCAGCGCTTGCATCCACGCCTCCTCGAGCTCCGCTTCCCGAACCTTCAGCTTGGCTTGCTCCGCCAGCAGGTCACGCAATTCATCCTTGCGCGCCGCCTCGTAAAGACCGCTATCGCCGAGGCTGGTTTCGATCTTTTGCAGTTTTTCATGCAGCTTGCCCAACTCGGTTTCGAGCTTGTCGGCCTCGCGCTTGTGCGGCGCCAGTTGCTGGCGCAATGCGGCGGCGGCCTGGCGCTGGGCTTTCTTGTCGGTCTTGTCCGGGTTGACCGGTGTGCTGCTGACCGGCGCGTTGCGCTGGCGGTACTCCACCAGCCAACGGGCGTAGTCCTCCAGATCGCCGTCGAACTCCTCGACCTTGCCGTCGGCCACCAGGAAGAAATTATCCGTGGTGCTCTTGAGCAAATGCCGATCGTGGGACACCACCAGCACCGCACCACTGAACTCCTGCAAGGCCATGGTCAGGGCCAGGCGCATCTCCAGGTCCAGGTGGTTGGTCGGTTCGTCGAGCAGCAACAGGTTCGGCCGACCCCAGGCGATCAACGCCAGCGCCAGGCGCGCCTTTTCGCCGCCAGAGAAATTCAGCACCGGCTCGTCGATACGTGCGCCGCGGAAGTCGAAACCGCCGAGGAAGTCACGCAGGGTCTGCTCACGCTCGGTGGGCGCCAGGCGTTGTAAGTGCAGCAGTGGGCTGGCCTTGGAATCCAGGGAGTCAAGCTGATGCTGGGCGAAGTAGCCGACCACAGTGTTCTCGCCACGGGTCAGGCGCCCGGCCAGCGGCTCGAGTTCGCCGGAAAGGTTTTTGATCAGGGTCGACTTACCGGCACCGTTGGGGCCCAGCAGACCGATCCGCGCACCCGGGGTCAGTTGCAGCTTGACCTTCTCCAGCACGGTCTTGTCGCCATAGCCCAGGCGCGCGTCGGACAGGTCGATCAACGGGCTGGAGATCTTGGTCGATTCGCGAAAGACAAAATCGAACGGCGAATCGACATGGGCCGCAGACAGCTCTTCCATCCGCTCCAGCGCCTTGATCCGGCTCTGGGCCTGGCGGGCCTTGGTGGCCTGGGCCTTGAAGCGGGCGATGTAGCTTTCCATGTGCGCACGCTGTGCCTGTTGCTTCTCGTAGGCCTGCTGTTGCTGGGCCAGGCGTTCGGCACGAGCGCGCTCGAAGGCGCTGTAGCCACCGCGGTACAAGGTCAGCTTGCGCTGATCGACATGGGCGACGTGATCGACCACGGCGTCGAGGAAGTCACGGTCGTGGGAAATCAGCAGCAGCGTGCCCGGGTAGCTCTTGAGCCAGTCTTCGAGCCAGATGATGGCGTCGAGGTCCAAGTGGTTGGTCGGCTCATCGAGCAACAGCAGATCCGAAGGGCACATCAAGGCCTGCGCCAGGTTCAGGCGCATCCGCCAGCCACCGGAGAAATCCCCGACCTGGCGATCCATCTGCTCATTGGTAAAGCCCAGGCCGGCGAGCAATTTGCGCGCGCGGGCATCGGCGGTGTAGCCGTCGGCACTGTCGAGTTCCGCGTGCAGGCGGGCCTGTGCGGCACCGTCGTGGGCCGTTTCGGCGGCAGCCAGGTCACGTTGCACCTGGCGCAGGCGCAAGTCGCCATCGAGCACGTAGTCCACTGCCAGGCGCTCGAGGGTGTCGACCTCCTGGCGCATGTGGGCGATACGCCAATCGGCCGGCAGCAGGCAATCTCCCGAGTCTGGGTGCAACTCGCCGCGCAGCAAGGCGAACAGGCTCGATTTGCCGGCGCCGTTGGCGCCGATGAGGCCGGCTTTGTGGCCGGCGTGCAGGGTCAGCTCGGCGTCTTCTAGCAGACGTTGCGGGCCACGCTGTAAAGTCAGGTTCTGAAGTCGGATCATAATGGCGGCGGAGTCTACCAGCTTCGCTCGCAACTGGCGCGAGTAGCACGATGTCCCCTGACCTGTGGAGTTTTTCCCTCGACCTCTATGCCAAGCCTGGCGTAGAGCCTGCCTGCCTGGCGTCGCAGGACGCCGGCGCCAACGTCTGCCTGCTGCTTTGCGGCCTGTGGCTGGCGCAGCGCGGCGTGGCCTGCAATGAGCAAAGGCTGCGCCAGCTTCGACAATTGGCCGAACCGTGGGATGCCGAGGTGGTGCGGCCCCTGCGCACGCTTCGCAGCCAATGGAAAACCGGCGCCCTCCAGGACACGGCACTCAATGACCTGCGCGAACAGGTCAAGCAACTGGAGTTGGCAGCCGAACGGCAATTGCTGGAACGATTGGAAGCGCTGGCCAAGGATTGGCCTGGAGCACAACAGAACGATTCAGCGCAATGGCTGCAAGGGCTGGCGGCGAATGCCGGACCAGCGAGCCGCGACGCGCTGCATCAGCTGCGCGTCGCGGTGTCCGGCACTTAGGAAGCGCTGGTTGGGGTGCTGCTGGTGCTCGGCGCAACGGCGGCGGATGGGCTGGGCGCCGCGGCCGGAGTGCTGGCGGTTGGAGCAGGTGCCGCAGTCGGAGCCGGCGTCGCTGGCTTGGCTGCTGGTGCAGTCGAGGGTTTTGCAGCGGCTGGTTTTTTCACGGCAGGTTTCGCCGCTGGTTTGGCCGCTGGTTTGGCGGCAGGTTTGGCAGCGGTCGGCTTCGCGGCAGCTGGTTTGGCAGGCGCTTTAGCAGCAGCCGGTTTGGCAGCGGGTTTGGCCGCCACTTTGGCGGGGGCTTTGGCAGCGACTGGCTTGGCGGCCGTTTTCGCAGCAGGCTTGGCAGCAGCCGTTTTGGTTGCCGCAGGCTTGGCAGCTGGCTTGGCGGCGGCAGGTTTGGCAGTGGATTTCACAGCCGCTTTTGCAGCGGGTTTAGCGGCAGCGGTTTTCGTCGCGGCAGGTTTGGCGGCGGCGGTTTTAGCGACAGGTTTGGCTACAGCTTTTGCCGCAGGTTTAGCAGCAGGTTTAGCAGCAGGTTTAGCAGCAGGTTTAGCAGCAGCTTTTACAGCGGGCTTGGCGGCAGCAGGTTTAGCGGCCGCGGTTTTTGCGGCAGGCTTGGCAGCCGCCTTGACGACTGGTTTTTTGGCCGCAGGTTTTGCAGCACTGGCAGCGACGGGTTTGGCGGCAGGCTTGCTGGCAGCTTTGGCCGGTGCCTTGGCGGCAGGCTTGGCAGCGACTTTGGCCGGTGCTTTTGCCGCAACGGGTTTAGCCACCGGCTTCTTGGCCGATACAGCGGCAGGCTTGGCAGCACGAAGTGTCAGCGCCTTGCCTGCGGCTTCTTGCACACGACCGACACCCTGGGCCAGTTTCAGGCTTTCCTGGGCATCGCGTTTGAGTTGCAGAATGTAGGCACGGGTTTCGGACTGACGATCCTTCAAGGCATCAAGCAGGTCTTCGAGTTCTTTCACGACATCTTTGGCCTTGGCTTGCGCCTTGGCCTTGCCAGCGGTGGCTGCGTCTTGCAGTTTGGTGCGCGACTTGTGCAGTTTTTCCTGCGCTTTGCCGCGTTGTTTTTCCAGCTTGGCGAGCAGTTTCTCAGCATCAGCCAGAGCTTGGGAGCAGGCATTTTCCAAATGTTCGAGCAAGCTGCCCGAGAGTTGTTGGAGCAAGTGCAACGGAGTGTTTACAGGCTTCTTGGTGGCCGACATGGTTTACCTCCTGACTGACGTAAGTGCGGCTCATACTAGACCTCTGCTACAACCGCCGCTAGGGCATGTTGACACTACATAAGACGTTGCGTTGCAAGAGACGAAAAATCTTCTGCGTCAGCGTCCAGGCAATCCACCTTTATAGAGATCGGCACTGGCATAATTCCTCGATTCGAGGCCGGAGAGCACACATGTCGCGTCACCTGTTTTTATTCCTGTGCATGGTTTGCTCCACGGTCCAGGCCGTTGAAAAAACCAGCGCAAACGATGCTCACGATCTGGCTTATAGCCTGGGCGCCAGCCTCGGTGAACGCCTGCGCCAGGACGTGCCGGACCTGCAGATCAAAGCCTTGGTCGAGGGTTTGCAACAGGCCTACCTGGGCAAGCCGCTGGCCCTGGAAGATGAACGCATCGAACAGATCCTGGCCGAGCACCAGGCGCAATTGAATGCACCATCGACCACGCCGCAGATTGAAGCCGCGCTGAAAACGGAGCAGAAATTTCTCAACGAAGAAAAGAGCCGACCCGGTGTCCAGCAACTCGCCGACGGCATTCTGTTGACCGAAATCAAGCCAGGCCACGGCGCGAAGGCCGGCCCTCACGGCAAAGTCCAGGTGCTTTACACCGGTCGATTGCCGGACGGCACCGTATTCGACTCCAACCGCCAGGCGCAGTGGTTCAACCTCGACAGCGTGATTGACGGCTGGCGCACTGCACTGCCGCAAATGCCGGTAGGTGCGAAATGGCGCTTGGTGATCCCTTCGTCCTTGGCCTATGGCGCCGAAGGGGCAGGAGATGTGATCCCGCCGTTCACGCCACTGGTGTTTGAAATCGAGTTGCTGGGCGCGACCATCTGACCCTGGCCCAACGAAAAACGGCGCGCAATGCGCACCGTTTTTTCATGACCGCGAAACCCTCTCAGGCCTGGACCGCAGCTTCTTCCTTGTGGGCGTTGTGCAGCACTTCGATCAGGCAGTCTTCCAACTCGAAACGTTCGTGCAGCAAGCCGCCCAGCTCCTTGAATTTTTCCGCGACGCACTTGCCTTCATCGCACAGGTCGTTGAACGCCAGCAGCTTTTCGGTGATGACATCGATGCGCGGGTAGATCTGCTCGGCGAGCTCCAGGCCACGCTTGTCGTTGAAAGCCTTGGCCTCGCCCGTCAGTTGTTCGTAGATCTCGAAATGACCGGCAGACACATAGTCGACCAGCACACCGCAGAACTCCTGCAAGGGTTTGCGGCTTTCGCTCAGCGCTTCAGGCTTATCGCCGAGGGCATCATAGGCCCGAACCAATTCGTGGCGCTCCTGCAACCAGCGATCGATCAGCAGATGCACTCCACCCCAGCGTTCCTGCGCATTCTGACAACTTTCGAGCATGGTGATTTCTTCCCTTGTGAGTCATGCCACTCGCAGCCTGTGCACGCCTGATGATCAGGGACAAGCCAGACACAACATGATCGAGCGGCACAATTCCAATAACACGTGCGGGCCAGATTATGCCCGCACGACAATGGCTTCAAGGTACGCAGGAGATAAAGTTCATACAAGTGTTTAATCCAGGGCCCGGACCATCTGCGACGTATCGCCGCGAAGCGGTCGTACCAGAGCACTCCAGACAAGGCGCAGCAGCAGATAGGTCATCGCGCTGGATACCGCGAGGAAAAACAACAGGCTCCATTCGGGGATGCTCAGGTCAAACAGCGTCCAGGTGATATTGGCGCAATCGACAGCGCCATCAAGGACGCGGTGCAACGCACACCACCAGGAATCCGCCGGCTTGAGCTGGGCAATACAGTCGGGCAACGGTTCGAACGAACGGCTCTGTATCAGAACCTGGCGCCATGCCAGGGTCATCCCCCCTGCCACAAAAACCAACCCCGCCGCCCCATACAGGAGACTGCCTCGTTGCCCTGGACCGTGTACGCATGCCACGAGGTTGTTCGCCAGGAACAGCATCAGGCACAACCGCTGCAAGACACACAGGCTGCAAGGCATCAGGCCGACCGAATACTCCAGATAAGTGGCGATGCCCAAAGCCAGGGCCGCGGCGATGGAAGCCATGAGAAACAAGAAGCGTGAGCTGGCCAAAGACATGGCGGTTCCGTAACAGAAGAGACAAGTAGTTACGGTAGAGGAAAGCCCTCGGGCCTTTCAAGGCAGGCCCGCGCAGACACTTCACCAGGGATGTAGGGAATTCCCGACAGGTCGAAGAGGATTCAGCGCACCCAGCTGTAGGACTTTGCTGAAGGCATGGCCAAAGCCCCAGAAACAAACAGATATCACCTATGGGAGCAAGGCTTGCCCGCGATGAAGACGACACAGTCTTTCAGAAACCGAGGCACCGGTTTCGCGAGCAGGCTTTGCTTCCAACCATGGGGGCACCGCAATGTCTCATCTCAAGTGGACATGACCTTAGCCGGGATCGGAACCGGCAACGGTGCGGCCAACAGACGCTCATCCAACAGCCCCAGCCCCTCCTGGAACAACTGATTGCTGCGCTCGGCGTCCCCCAGTTGCGCCAGTAACCGCGCCAGTTCGGCACAGGCTTCGGGATTACGTTGGACGCGCAAACTGTTTTCCAGGTAATCCCGCGCCTTGCCCCACAAGCTGTTTTGCAGGCATAGACGCCCCAGGGTCAGCAGCAGGCTTGGATCGGCCGGATGGTCCTTGAGCCAACCTTCGGCCGCTTGCAACTGGCGGCTCGGATCACTGCCACGAACCAACCCGTACAGGCGCGCCAGATGGCTGTCATAGTGACGCTTGAGCGCACCTCGCAGCACCTCTTCGGCCTCGACCTGCGCGCCCAACTGGCGCAGTTGCTCGGCATAGGCCAGCACCAGCGCCGGCTCCTGGCGCTGGGCCGAGGTCAGTTGTTGCCAGGCGCGATTGAGCGACTGCAAACCGACGCTGCCGTCCTCCTCGCGGTGGGCTGCCAGGGTGAGGTTTTCGCCCCAGGCGCGACGTTCCAGTTCAGCCAATTCAGCCGGCGGCAGGACCTTGTCCTTGCGCAACTCCGGTAACAGCCGGATCACCGCCGACCAATCGCCGCGCTGCTGATGCAGGCGTTGCAGTTGGCGCAGGGCCTGGACGTTATGGGGATGGCGCTCGTGCATGGCCTGCAGTGTGCTCAAGGCGCCGTCCGTGTCACCGCGATCGGTCTGCAGTTGCGCGTGCGTCAGGGCAATGGCCAGTTCCGCCTGGGGCTGACGCTCCAGGGCGCGCTCCAGCAAACTGTCGCTCTGTTCGTAAAGACCTTGTTCGTTGGCCGCGCGGGCGGCACCGAGGTAATACAGCAGCGGCTGGCGCTCGGCTTCGGCGGCGCGATGCAGGTGTCGCTGAGCACTGGCCCAGCGACCTTCGGCCAGATCCAACTGACCGTGCTCGATCGCCACTTGCACCCGCCGGCTGCGGTTGCGCCGCGACCACGGGTTGACCACGCCACTGGACGTGGTCACCAGGCCGATCAACGCCCTCAGGCCTCGCCACACCAGCCAGAGCACTGCCACCAAGGCCAGGGTGACCCACAGGCCCGCTTCATAACGGAAGTTCTTGTACGCCACCAGCACGTAACCCGAATGCTCGGCAATCGCCACGCCCAGCAAAGCAGCGGCAGCGATGACCACGAACAGAATCACGTAGAGACGCTTCATGGCTTGGCCTCCTGCGCGCCAGGCGCGGGCAGCGGCTTGACCGATTCCTGGGCATTGAGGTTGCGACGCTCGAGGTAAGCCTGGACGCTGCTCAGCGTGCCTGTCAGGTCCGGGGTGACCACCGTCACCGGTTGCTTGGACAGTTCACCTACGCGTTCAAGCATGATTTTGCTTTGCGGGTTGTCCTGGTTGAAGTTGTTCTTCAACACGTCCCGTGCCTCGGTCAGCGCCTGGGTGTATACCGGCGCCTGACCATTGAGGGCGGCCCATTGTGCCTGCTCCAGCGCCAGGCTCAAGGCCAGGCGCACTTGCACAAGGCTTTGCCCGGCCAGCAGCGGACGAACATTCTCATCCGCGTTGAAGTCGATACGGATATAGCGCGAGATCTGGTCCCACCACTGCGCCCAACGACTGGCGCCATCGCCATCGGCGGTCAGGCCCAGCAGGGATTCACCACGGTCCTTGTACTCGGGGGCCAGCTCGGTCAGTTGCAGCACCTGGTCGCGCAGAGCACCCAGTTGCAGGAACAGGCCGGTGCGATCCGGTTGTTCGGTACTGCGCAACGCGGCGAGGGTCTTGGCCAGTTGCTCGCGGGCGGCGAACGAACCGGGGTCGTTCTGCTCGCGCAGGATTTCGTCAGCACCCTGGACCAGCGCCTGGGCACTGTTGATGTCTTGCAGGGCCGAAAGACGCAGGCTGGCCAGGCGCAACAGGTGCTCGGCCTCGGCCAGGCGCCAATCCTTGCGGCTGGCACCGAGCACGGTTTCCAGGCGCTGGTTCAGGCGCTGCTGGTCACCTTGCAACTGGGCCACCAGGCGCCGCCGCTCCTCCAGCTCTTCGGCCGGGGGCAATTGCGCCAGGCGCTCGCTCAAGCGTTGCTCGTTGAGCTTGAGGGTCTGGGCCTGATCGTTCAGCGCCTGGACCTGGGCGGACTGCTGCTGGTTATTGGTTTGCAGGTGACGCACCTGCCACACGCCCCAACCGCCTACGGCTACGCCGGCGACCCCGAGCAGCAAGGCAACAATGGCCAGCCCGTTGCCGCGCCGCGGCGCCATCGGGGGCGGAGTTTCAACCGGCGCATCGATCGCTGGCTGGTCTAGATCTTCTTTTGGCAAGGCTGTTTCGCTCACGTATCCATCCTTTGCATTAGAAAACGGCACGGAGTGTTCCCGTAGCGCCGCCAGCAAAGCCGCGGCATTGGCGCCACGGCAATCCACAACTGTTCGGGCCCCGGCGGCACGCGCCATCTCGGCAACCCTTGGGCTTGGAACAAACAACGGTAACCGCGCCAGGGCCGGCCACGCATCGCCGGCCAGCCGCTGCAGATGCTCGAAGCCCTGCCCACTGCTGACCACCAGTGCGTTCAAGCGTTCCGCTTCAACTTTCGCCGGCAACGCCCCTTCGCCGTAATTGGGCAAGTGGCGGCGGTACAACTCCAGATAATCGACACTAGCACCTTGCTCGCGCAAACGCTCTGCCAGCAAGCCACGCCCGCCTTCGCCCCGCACAATCAAAACCTTGGGTTCAGGCCGCGCAATAGCCTGGCGCAAGACCAAGTGCTCCAGCAAGGCTTCGCTGTCGTCGCCGTTATCGGGATAAAAAACCGTGAGGCCGGCATCGATGAGGATCTGTCCGGTGGCGGCGCCCACACTGAACCATGGTTGGTCTGGAGGCTGGGGCCAGTACTGGCGCAGCAGCTCGACGCACAGGCGTGCGGCAGGTTTGCTGACCACGATCACGGCACAGTATTGGTCCAGCGCCTGGAGTATCGCTCGCCCGGCCTCGGACAGCGGGACCGGCTCGATATCCAGCAAGGGCAGGCTGCTGCTGTAGACTCCCGCTTCGGCCAGGACAGCCGCCAGCGCCGACGACTCGTCCGCCGGCCGGGTGAGCAGCAGCCGCCAGCCCGTCACGTGTGGCCGGCCTCGCCGTAGACCGCCTTGAGGATGTCGCCTGCGCCCTGGCCCAGCAGGTCTTGCGCCACCCGCACGCCCAACGCCTCGGCATCGTGGCGCGGCGCCCGGGCTTCGGCGCTGAGCAGCCGGCCACCGTTGGGATCTCCTACCAGGCCGCGCAACCAGACTTGTTCGCCTTCCAGCACGGCGTAACAGGCGATCGGCACCTGGCAACCGCCATTGAGATGTTTGTTGAGGGCACGCTCGGCGAACACTCGCGTGGCGGTGTCTGCATGGTGCAGCGGTGCCAGCAGGGCGTGGATTTCGCTGTCGGCGCTGCGGCACTCGATGCCCACCGCCCCTTGTCCACCGGCCGGCAGACTGTCATCGACGCTGATGGCCGAGGTGATGCGATCTTCAAAGCCCAGGCGAATCAGGCCGGCGGCGGCGAGGATGATCGCGTCGTACTCACCGGCATCGAGCTTGGCCAGGCGCGTGTTGACGTTACCGCGCAGGAAACGGATTTGCAGGTCCGGACGGCGAGTCAGCAACTGTGCCTGGCGACGCAGGCTGGAAGTGCCGACCACACTTCCGGCAGGCAGCGCTTCAAGGCTGGAAAACGTGTTGGAGACGAACGCATCGCGGGGGTCTTCCCGTTCGCAGATGCAAAAAAGGCCCAGGCCTTCGGGGAAGTCCATGGGCACGTCCTTCATCGAGTGCACGGCGATGTCGGCTTCGTTGTCCAGCAACGCGGTTTCCAGCTCTTTGACGAACAGGCCCTTGCCACCGATCTTCGACAGCGGCGAGTCCAGCAGCTTGTCACCGCGACTGACCATGGGCACCAGGGTCACGATCAGGCCGGGATGGGCCGTTTCCAGGCGGGCTTTGACGTATTCGGCCTGCCACAGGGCCAAGGCGCTTTTACGGGTGGCGATGCGGATCTCGCGAGGGGACATGGATCAATCCGTACTTAAAAGATACGGCAGATAATAACAGCTCAGTCAAAACCGCTTTGATTTGAATCACGACCCCAAGGCCTCCCTGGCCGCCAAATCCTGGAAATGAAACGCGTTGAACGCCTTGGACCGCCGCGCTAAAGCTGCTGCATCATCTTGCGAACCCCGGCCACGTGCCGCCGGCTGACAATCAGCGCATCGCCATTGAGGCCCTTGAGGAACAGCTGGAAGTGCCCAAGGGGGGTGCGCTGCAAACGCTCGATACGCTCGCGGGCCACGAGGGCGTTGCGGTGGATGCGTACGAAACGCTCGCCGAACTCGTCTTCGAGGGCCTTGAGTGGCTCATCCAGCAACACCTCGCCACTCTCATGGCGCAAGGTCACGTATTTATGGTCGGCAATGAAGTAGACGACCTGGTTCAACGGGATCAGCTCGATGCCTTTGCGGGTGCGCGCACTGATATGGCTGCGCGGGCCGCTGCCGCTTTCGGCGGCGGGACGGGTCAGCGCCGCCAGTTGCACGCGGTTGGGCCGCTCGGCCTTGCGCAAGGCCTCGAGCAACGCCTCGGACGCCACCGGCTTGACCAGGTACCCCACGGCACCGGCTTGCAGCACCTCGGGCGGAAAATCGTCCCGGGTGGTACAGAACACCACGGCGGGCGGCGACTCTCGTTCGCACAACTTCGCCGCGACCTGCAGGCCGTCCAGGCCAGGCATGCGAATGTCGAGCAGCACGATATCCGGCTTGTGGCTGTCAATAAGGGCCAATGCCTCTTCGCCATTGGTGGCGCTCGGCTCCAGGACACTGTAACCCTCGAGCTCGCCAACCATTCGGCTCAGGCGCTCGCGGGCCAGTGGTTCGTCATCAACGATCAGGACATTCATATTGCGCTGGATTCCTGCGTGAGTCTCGCACAAGGATAGCGTAGACAGGGGAAGTGACATCCGTCACCGCGATCCACGCTAAGACTCGCTCGAGGGCCAAAAAGTGCCGCGAGGCGGTTGCCTATCTTTACCAGCGCTTGACGACCGATGCCCGAGGCCCGTTGTCGCACGGCGTCGCCGTAGGGATTGTTAACTGTCGATCTGACCAATATGAGCCCCCCTTCTTAATCTATCGCCCGCTGCGCCATGGATGGAAAAGCAAAAGTCCTACAGTCCACTGTAGACGGTTGCCACGACGATATTGCTCAATCGAAAAATATCGTTGTGCCAAACCCCTGTTGGATCCCAGGGTTCTATCGAAAAACCTGCCGACCAGTGCCAGCGCCAGTCCCGGCAACCCTGCTATCATCCGCCGCAGCCTTTAACCGCTAATTTCTCCACAGCCGATCACGAGCGAATTCATGAGCACTGACAAGACCAATCAGTCCTGGGGCGGCCGCTTCAGTGAACCCGTCGACGCCTTCGTCGCCCGCTTCACCGCCTCCGTCAACTTTGACCAGCGCCTGTATCGCCACGACATCATGGGTTCGATCGCCCACGCCACCATGCTGGCCAAGGTCGGCGTGCTGACCGATGCCGAGCGCGACAGCATCATCGACGGCCTGAAGACCATCCAGGCGGAAATCGAGGCCGGCCAGTTCGACTGGCGCGTCGACCTTGAAGACGTGCACATGAACATCGAAGCGCGCCTGACCGACCGCATCGGCGTGACGGGCAAGAAACTGCACACCGGCCGCAGCCGCAACGACCAGGTCGCCACCGACATCCGCCTGTGGCTGCGCGACGAGATCGACCTGATCCTGGCCGAAATCACCCGCCTGCAAAAAGGCCTGCTGGAGCAAGCCGAGCGCGAGGCCGAGAGCATCATGCCGGGCTTCACGCACCTGCAGACCGCCCAACCTGTAACATTTGGGCATCACATGCTGGCCTGGTTCGAAATGCTCAGCCGCGACTACGAGCGCCTGGTGGACTGCCGCAAGCGCACCAACCGCATGCCCCTGGGCAGCGCCGCGCTGGCCGGCACCACGTACCCGATCGATCGTGAATACACCGCGCAGTTGCTGGGCTTCGACGCCGTCGGCGGCAACTCGCTGGATAACGTCTCGGACCGCGATTTCGCCATCGAATTCTGTGCCGCCGCGAGCATCGCGATGATGCACCTGTCGCGCTTCTCCGAAGAGCTGGTGCTGTGGACCAGTGCGCAATTCCAGTTCATTGACCTGCCCGACCGCTTCTGCACCGGCAGCTCGATCATGCCGCAAAAGAAAAACCCCGACGTGCCAGAGCTGGTGCGTGGCAAGAGTGGCCGGGTGTTCGGTGCTCTGATGGGCCTGCTGACCCTGATGAAAGGCCAGCCGCTGGCCTACAACAAGGACAACCAGGAAGACAAGGAACCGCTGTTCGACGCCGCCGACACCTTGCGCGACTCGCTGCGCGCCTTCGCCGACATGATCCCGGCCATCAAGCCCAAGCACGCGGTGATGCGCGAAGCGGCTCTGCGCGGCTTCTCCACCGCCACGGACCTGGCCGATTACCTGGTGCGCCGTGGCCTGCCGTTCCGCGACTGCCACGAAATCGTTGGTCATGCCGTGAAGTACGGCGTGGACAGTGGCAAAGACCTGGCGGAAATGAGCCTGGACGAGCTGCGCAAGTTCAGTGACCAGATCGAACAGGACGTGTTTGCCGTGCTGACCCTCGAAGGCTCGGTCAATGCCCGTGACCACATCGGTGGCACCGCGCCGGCGCAGGTCAAGGCAGCGGTGGTACGCGGCCAGGCGTTGCTCGCCAGCCGCTAAAAGCCAAAAGCCAAAAGCATCGCGAGCAGGCTCGCTCCCACAGTGGAACTTCAGTGAACACATGATTTGTGAACATGGAGATCAAATGTGGGAGCGAGCCTGCTCGCGATAACTCACTTCAAAACAGCACAAAACTCACTTCTTGGCAGCGATCTTCGCCAAAAAATCCGGCATCGCTGCCTCTCTATCCGCAGCGATCCGCTGCACGTTCGGGTTCCGCTCCAAACGCTCCATCAGTGCCTTGGCCGCCGGCATGTCCGCGAGCAAATCGATATCGAAGAGTTTCTTGCCCACCTGCAGGGCCAGCGAAAGACTGTAGAAGAAATACAGATCGGCAATGCTCAGACTATCCCCTGCCACATAAGGCGAGAATTTGCCGTGGCGGCCGAGCGAGGCGAACCCCAGCAGCAATTCGGCCCTGGACTTTTCCTTGATGGCGTCGGCGACCGACATGCCGAAAAACGCCTCGCCATAACAGGCTCGTCCCGGCAGCTCGATGTACAACTCGATTTCCCGGCACAAGGCCAATACCTGGGCGCGCTCGAACGGGTCGGCTGGCAGCAGGGCCTTACCCGGTTGGGTTTGCTCGATGTATTCGAGGATGACGCTGGTCTCGTTGATAAAGCCCTGCTCGGTCTTCAGCACTGGCACCTTGCCGCGGGGGCTGATGGCCAGGACTTCAGGGGTCTGGCTACCGTAGAACTGCACTTCTTCGAAGGGCACGCCCTTCTCCAACAGCGCCAGCTTGACCATGTTGTAGTAGTTACTGACAGAGAAACCATAAAGCTTGAGCATTACAAAGCCTCCAGGCCGTGCGGGGTTGGCAGCCTTGCGTTATAGACCGCCGGGGCATTTCTTGCCAGGCGCATCACGCCGCTGAATGCAGGTAAACTGGCGACCTTTCTTACAGGAGCCGGCCATGAGCGAGCCAACCGACATCGACAGCGACGAAGAAGAATTCGTCGAGAACACGCTGATCCAGGCCATCGAAAACCAGATCGAAAGTGAAAACCCGCCAGCGGCCAAGGCCACTTTCAATAAGTTGACCCTGGTGGGTTATGAGCGCGAAGACATCCTCAACCTGATGGCCCATGTGCTGGCGGTGGAGATCGATGCGATCCTGGAAGAGGATCGTGCGTTTAATACCGAGTGGTACGAAGCCGCCTTGCGCGCCTTGCCTGAGTTGCCGCCGGAAAAGAACTGAACGACAGGCAAACACACCCTGTGGCGAGGGGATTTATCCCCGCTGGGGCGCGAAGCGGCCCTAAAAAATTGGCCTCATTACGATTTTGGGCCTGCTGCGCAGTCCAGCGGGGATAAATCCCCTCGCCACGGGTGTATTTGCCTGACAGAACACTGCCCCCCCTCACCCAAAACAAAAAAAGCATGCCTCTGAGACTGGACAGCTCGGCCGAGTGCGCTCACCTTAGTAACGCTGTCGACCAAATTCCTAGAAAGTCTGGAGTCCTTATGTCGCTTACCCCTGAGTTGGTTGCCGAACTGGAAATCCTTGCACTCTTCAACCTGGACAGTTCCCAGGAAGGCCTGAAAATTCATCAGACCGCTGCCCCTAAAGCGATTGCCGCTGCCCAACGCCTGTTCGAGAAAGAACTGATCACCCAGCCCGATGGTGGCTACCTGACAAGCCTGGGGCGAGATGCCGCCCAAAATGTACAAACCGTCCTGACGATACTCAGCGTACAAGAAGCCGCCTGATCGATCCCCCTGCCGCCCACGGAAATCTCCTTTACCGGGATTTCCGCAGGCGCACGGGTGCCTCCCGTAAAAAAACTGGCACCCGAATCCTGTTTTCAGCTTAAGTATTCCCGAGACCGGGCGCTAACCTGCCATCACCCCACGTTCGTCACCGCGAGCCGGTTTGAGCTGACATGACCCGCAATCACGAAATACGCCCCGATCTGGACGAGGGAATCGACCGCAAGGTCTTGAGCCAGTTGCGCGCACGTTTTCTCAAGCTCAACACCGTACGGATGGAGCGCGCCCTCGAAGGCTTGTCGCCCCGCCAGCAAGGCGTGCTGACGTTGCTGCCGCTGTTTTTTCACGTCAACCACCCACTGCTACCTGGCTACGTTTCCGGCAGTACCCCTGCCGGGCTGTCGAACTACGAGCCTGACGCCAATGTCCTTGCCGAAGCCCAGCGGCTGACCCGCTCGTTTTCCTACAAGCCCCGGCACGGCAGCAACCCGCCGCGACCGATCCTTGGCCTGTTCCTGATGGGCAGCCTCGGCACCCTGGCCCAGGCCGACCAGAGCGACATGGATGTGTGGGTGTGCCACGGGCCAGACCTGAGCGACGATGAACTGGCCGAGTTGCGCAAGAAATGTCAGTTGCTGGAGATCTGGGCCGCGACCCAGGGCGCCGAAGCCCACTTTTTCCTGATCGACCCGGCGCGCTTCGTGCGGGGCGAGCGGGACAACCAGCTCAGCTCCGACGATTGCGGCACCACCCAGCATTACCTGCTGCTGGACGAGTTCTACCGCACCGCGATCTGGCTGGCCGGGCGCACGCCGATCTGGTGGCTGGTGCCGGTCTATGAAGAAGAGAATTACGAGCAGTACACCCATACGCTGATGTCCAAGCGTTTCATTCGCGCGGATGAGACATTGGACTTGGGGCACCTGGCCTACATTCCGCCGGGTGAATTCGTCGGTGCCGGGCTCTGGCAGCTCTTCAAAGGTATCGAGTCGCCCTACAAGTCCGTGCTCAAGCTGCTGCTGACCGAGGTCTATGCCAGCGAACACCCGAACGTGCGCTGCCTGAGCCTGCGCTTCAAGCAAGCCGTGTTTGCCAATCGCCTGGACCTGGAAGAGCTGGACCCGTACATGCTGGTTTACCGCCGCATCGAGGAATACCTCAATGCCCGTGGCGAACCCGAACGCCTGGAGTTGATCCGCCGCGCGCTGTACCTGAAGGTCAATCGCAAGCTCACCGGCCAGGCGCGCAGCAGCGGCTGGCAGCGGGTACTGCTCGAACGACTGGCCCGGGAATGGGGCTGGGACCAACGGCAACTGGCGCTGCTGGACAGCCGCAGCCAATGGAAAGTCCGTCAGGTCAGCCACGAGCGGCGGGCACTGGTCAACGAACTCACCCACAGCTACCGCTTCTTGACCCAGTTCGCCCGCACCGAAAAAACCGTCAGCCTGATCAACAAGCGCGATCTCAATGTGCTTGGCCGGCGGTTGTATGCCGCCTTCGAGCGCAAGGCCGACAAGGTCGAGTTCATCAACCCCGGCATTGCGCCGGACTTGGCCGAAGATACCCTGACACTGGTGCAGTCGCCGAACAAGAAAGAACCGGGGCAGAACCAGTGGGGCTTGTACAACGGCAGCCTCAACGCCCTGGAGTGGGAGAACTTCGCGCCGATCAAGCGCTGCCGCGAGTTGCTGGAACTGCTGACCTGGTGCCATCGCAACGGCGTGATCGACAGCAGCACACGCCTGGCGCTGCACCCCGGCGACAGCGACCTGAGCGAGTTCGAACTATTCAACCTGCTGGGCAGCCTGCAACAGACCATCGCCCTGCCCCTGACCACGGTGGACGAAGCACAACTGCTGCGCGCCAGCGTGCCCAGCGAAGTGCTGATCCTGGTGAACGTCGGCGTCGATCCGCTCAAGCACCACCGCGACCTGAATATCCTGATGACTACCGAGCGCACCGACTCCCTGAGCTATGCCGGGGTCCGCGAGAACCTGGTGCTGACCCTCGACCAGGTCACGCTCAACAGTTGGAATGAGGTGCTGGTCAACCGTTTCGACGGCGAACACGCCCTGCTCGACTGCCTGCGCGATTACCTCAACGACCTGCCCGTCACCCAGCGCCAGCCACGCTTGCAGGTGCGCTGCTTCTGCCACAACCGCGCCCAATTCATTGCCCGGCGCGTCGAAGAAGTCATCGAAACGGCGCAGACCCTGCTGTTGAGCAGGCTCAATCACCGCTACCTGCTTCAGGTCCAGCAGCACTATCACGTGCTGGAGCTGGTGCCCGGCCAGGTCAATCACGTGGCACTGGGCAGCTTGTCGGCGCTGATGGATTACCTGGGCGAGGAACTGACGGCCTACAGCCCCTTGCAACTGGACCCGATGGCCCTGGAAGACCATGACGTGGCGCTGATCCTGCCCATGGGGCAGCCCGAGTGCATCCAGGTGTTCTATCGCGTCAGCGAGGACGAAGCCGATCTGTACGTGCTCGATGAATTCAACGCGCTGTGGCAGCAACATGTGCCTTATCACGACGAACAAAGCCTGCTGGTGCCTTTGCAGCGTTTCTTGCAATCGGTGCTGTACCGTCGCGACGCCCTGCTGCCGCTGGACGCCGCCCAACCGCTGACCCTGGAAACCCTGTATTACCAGTTACTGCCCTCAGGCAACGGCCGGGCGCGGCGGATCGAAGCGCGGCAAGCGCCCCAGACACCGGTCAACAAGCCGTTCTATGATGTCCAGGCGATCATCGGCAAAGCGGCGCACGGGCAGGTGCATGTCACTCTGTACTGCGATCAGCAGGAGTTTTCCGAACTGGAACATGGCGACCAACTGTTCCGCGTGGTCGCCAGGGAGATCGTTGAACAGCGCCGCGAAGCCCAGCGCTATCGCTGCTACATCACCGACCTGGACCTCTCGGGCCTGGTGGGCGACGGGTCCTGCTCAAGCAATTTGTACCTGCGCTACAAGGCCGACCTGGAACGCGCGCTGAACGAGGCGCTGGCCTTGGTCTGAAGCACCGGCGCTCAGAGGTGGAAATCACCGCCGGCTTCAGGCTGGTACTCGACCTCCAGCAACGTCAGCTTCAGCGTCTTGCCACCCGGAGCCGGCCAGTCGATGTGCTGGCCGACCTTCAGGCCCAGCAATGCACTGCCCACCGGTGCCAGGATCGAGATCCGGCCTTCGTCGGCATTGGCGTCCTGTGGATAGACCAAGGTCAGGTGATAATCCTTGCCGTTGCTTTCTTCGCGACAGTGCACACGCGAGTTCATGGTCACGACATCGGCAGGTACTTCTTCGTGGCCCACCACGTTCTCGGCGCGATCCAGTTCAGCTTGCAACGCAATCACGCCCGGCAGCGTTTCATCAAGACTGTCGATCAGGCGTTCCAGACGCTGTACGTCCAGGCGGGTAAGGGTGATGGAAGGTGCGGTCATGATCCAGGCAGACTCCTTTCTTCTGCACAAAAAAAGCAAAACCCCGCCACAAAAAGACGGGGTTTTCACGGGCCTCGATGGGTTGAGGCGTAGCCGGACACTATCACAGCTCAATAAATAAACAAGTCAGGCAGGATCTGCCCATTGTCATGAGGGGGCAGAGTTACTGTGGCGAGGGGAGTGTGGGAGCAAAGCTTGCTCGCGAAACAGGCGCCTCGACTTCTGAAAGACCGCGTCGCCTCCATCGCGGGCAAGCCTTGCTCCCACACAGCGGGGCGATGCGACACTTCCCGTCCCTCGCCACAATGATCACACCAGGGATTTGCGTTTAGCCGCCTCGGCACAGATCACCCGCCGCCGCTCGTCGTCGGCCGAGCGCCATTCGCGGATATGTTCCACGTGGCGCAAACAACCGAGGCAGAACTTCTGTTCATCCAGCTTGCACACGCCGGTACACGGCGAAGGCACCGCGGGGCTGACATTACTGTAGAGCGGCTTGGCTGGGCGCGCCTGGGCTGTCTGGCTCACGCCGTCACAGGCCTTCGAAATCGAGTTTCACGCCAGCCTGCTGATCGACGATGCGCTCGAGCATCTCGCCCAATTGTTCTTCGCTCTTGTCGCACATCCAGCGATCGCTTTCCTCGTCGTAGTCGAAATGGAAGCCACCGGACACCGCCGCCAGCCACAACTGCCGCAACGGCTCCTGGCGACTGAAGATCAATTGGCTGCCGTTTTCGAACTTGACGGTGAGTACACCGGCGGAGATTTCCAGGTCAATGTCCAGGCCACTGTCATCGAACACATCCTCCAGCGTTTGCTGGGTCGCATCGACCAGGTCGTGGAAACGGGCTTCAGTCAAACTCATTGCGGCAACCTCGAAAATGTCTGCTCATGCTCAAGCGCCGCAAGATACGGACGCCGCCCGGCGAATGCAAAGGATATACCGATCAGCGACCACAGTGCCGCCGGACGGGCGGCCCGTTGCATAGGCAAGCTGCCGGGTGGCCGGTATACTCCGGCGCAATTAAAGCATTTTCAAGGATTTCGCCATGAAGCGCCTGATCTCTTCCCTTGCTGCGCTCGTCGCGGTTGCCTGCCTCGTGACAGCCTGTGGTCAAAAAGGTCCGCTGTACCTGCCTGATGACAGCAAGTCCCCTGAAGAGCAGGCCAAGTCGTCGCAAGCCAAATCCCACGCGCACGACACCCACACCACTTACTAAGGGAACGCCATGGACGCTTTTAACTACCGTGGCGGGGAGCTGTTCGCGGAAGGGGTTGCCCTGTCCGCGATCGCCGAACGTTTCGGCACGCCGACCTACGTCTATTCCCGTGCCCACATCGAGGCCCAGTACCGGACGTTCGCCGATGCCCTCGACGGCATGCCGCACCTGGTGTGTTTCGCCGTCAAGGCCAACTCCAACCTGGGCGTGCTCAATGTCCTGGCGCGCCTGGGTGCCGGTTTCGACATCGTCTCCGGTGGCGAGCTCGAGCGTGTGCTGGCCGCTGGCGGTAGCGCCGACAAGATCGTGTTCTCCGGTGTCGGCAAGACCCGCGAAGACATGCGCCGCGCCCTGGAAGTGGGCGTGCACTGCTTTAACATCGAATCCACCGATGAGCTCGAGCGCCTGCAAATCGTCGCCGCCGAGCTGGGTGTTCGCGCACCGGTCTCCCTGCGCGTGAACCCGGACGTCGATGCTGGCACCCACCCGTACATTTCCACCGGTCTCAAGGAAAACAAGTTCGGTATCGCCATCGCCGACGCCGAAGACGTGTACGTGCGTGCCGCTCAACTGCCGAATCTGGAAGTACTGGGCGTCGATTGCCACATCGGTTCGCAACTGACCACCCTGGAACCGTTCATCGACGCCCTCGACCGCCTGCTGGCGCTGGTCGACCGCCTCGGCGATTGCGGCATCTACCTGCGTCACATCGACCTGGGCGGCGGTGTCGGCGTGCGCTATCGCGATGAAGAGCCGCCACTGGTGGCCGACTACATCAAGGCCGTGCGCGAGCGTCTGGAAGGCCGTGACCTGGCGCTGATGTTCGAACCGGGCCGCTACATCGTGGCCAACGCCGGCGTGCTGCTGACCCAGGTCGAGTACCTCAAGCACACCGAGCACAAGGATTTCGCCATCGTCGATGCGGCGATGAACGACCTGATCCGCCCAGCGCTGTACCAGGCCTGGATGGACGTCACCGCCGTGCGCCCTCGCGACACCGCGACCCGCAGCTATGACATCGTCGGGCCGATCTGCGAAACCGGCGACTTCCTGGCCAAGGGCCGGGAGCTGGCACTGGAAGAAGGCGATCTGCTGGCCGTGCATTCGGCCGGTGCCTACGGGTTTGTCATGAGTTCCAACTACAACACCCGCGGCCGCTGCGCCGAGGTGCTGGTGGACGGTGATCAGGCATTCGAAGTGCGTCGCCGCGAGACGGTAGCCGAGTTGTTTGCCGGCGAAAGCCTGCTGCCGGAGTAAAACCATGCTGCTGCGTTTTACCAAGATGCACGGCCTGGGCAATGACTTCATGGTCCTCGACCTGGTCAGCCAGCACGCGCACATCCTGCCCAAGCATGCCAAGCAATGGGGTGACCGGCACACCGGCATCGGTTTCGACCAGTTGCTGATCGTCGAGGCGCCCAACAACCCGGACGTGGATTTCCGTTATCGGATCTTCAATGCCGACGGCTCGGAAGTGGAACAATGCGGCAACGGCGCGCGCTGCTTCGCCCGCTTCGTGCTGGACAAGCGCCTGACCGCCAAGCGACATATCCGCGTCGAGACCAAGAGCGGCATCATCGAGCTGGATGTACGCAGCGACGGCCAGATCGGCGTCAACATGGGGGCTCCGCGCCTGGTGCCAGCAGACATCCCCTTCCAGGCACCGGCGCAAGCGTTGAGCTATCAGGTGGACGTCGACGGCACCCCGGTGGAACTGGCGGCGATCTCCATGGGCAACCCCCACGCCGTGCTGCGAGTGACCGACATCAACAGTGCCCCGGTGCATGAGCTGGGGCCGAAAATCGAGCATCATCCGCGCTTCCCCGCACGGGTGAACGTCGGTTTTCTGCAAGTCATCGACCGCCATCGCGCACAATTGCGCGTCTGGGAACGCGGCGCCGGGGAAACCCAGGCCTGCGGTACCGGCGCCTGTGCCGCTGCAGTCGCTGCGATCAGCCAGGGGTGGATGGATTCGCCATTGTTGATCGACCTGCCCGGCGGGCGCCTGTCCATCGAATGGGCGGGCCCTGGCCAACCGGTGATGATGACCGGCCCGGCAGTGCGCGTATACGAAGGACAAGTTCGTCTTTGAGTGAGCCAAACCCATGACCGACCAGCCACAGGTTCCAGCCCCACAGCCCGACGAATCCCCCAGCCTTCCAGAAGCCGCGGCCGTGGCGGCCTATCTGGAGGCTCATCCGGATTTCTTCGTCGAGCACGAAGAACTGCTTGCGACGATGCGCATCCCCCACCGGCGCGGCGATACCGTGTCGCTGGTGGAACACCAGATGAAAATCCTGCGCGAGCGCAACATCGAAATGCGCCATCGTCTTTCGCACCTGATGGACGTGGCCCGGGACAACGACCGGCTTTTCGACAAGACCCGTCGGCTGATCCTGGCCCTGATGGACGCCAGCACCCTCGAAGACCTGGTCATGAGTGTCGAAGACAGCCTGCGCCAGGATTTCCAGGTGCCCTTCGTCAGCCTGATCCTGTTTGGCGACAACGCCATGCCGGTGGGCCGCTGGGTAACCCACGCCGAAGCGCAGACAGCCATCGGCGGCCTGCTCACGGAAAACAAAAGCGTCAGCGGTAGCCTGCGCGAGCATGAGCTGGACTTCCTGTTCGGCGAAGAACAACGCAAGCAGATCGGCTCCACCGCCGTCGTCGCCATCGCCCACCAGGGCGTGCACGGCGTGCTGGCCATCGCCAGCCGCGATCCGCAGCACTACAAGAGTTCGGTGGGCACGCTGTTCTTGAGCTACATCGCCGAAGTCACCGGCCGGGTGCTGCCAAGGGTCGCCGGCTCGCTGCGCTCGGTACGCTGATGATGGAACGGCAACTGGACGCCTACTGCGAACACCTGCGCAGTGAGCGCCAGGTGTCGCCCCACACGCTGTCGGCTTATCGCCGCGACCTGGAAAAAGTCCTGGGCTGGTGCCAGAAGCAGAACATCGGCAGCTGGGCGGCCCTGGACATCCAGCGCTTGCGCAGCCTGGTCGCCCGCCTGCATCAACAGGGGCAATCCTCCCGCAGCCTGGCGCGGCTGTTGTCGGCGGTGCGTGGCCTGTATCACTACCTCAACCGCGAAGGCTTGTGCGATCACGACCCGGCCACCGGCCTGGCGCCGCCCAAGGGCGAACGCCGGCTGCCCAAGACCCTCGATACCGACCGCGCCCTGCAATTGCTTGAAGGCGCCGTCGAGGATGACTTCCTGGCACGACGCGACCAGGCGATTCTCGAGCTGTTCTATTCTTCCGGCCTGCGGCTTTCGGAACTGACGGGGCTTAACCTGGATCAACTGGACCTGGCCGATGGCATGGTCCAGGTGCTCGGCAAGGGCAGCAAGACACGCCTGCTGCCCGTCGGCCGCAAGGCCCGCGAAGCCCTGGAGCAGTGGCTGGCGCTACGGGCGCTGACCAACCCCGCCGACGACGCGGTCTTCGTCAGCCAACAAGGGCGGCGCCTGGGCCCGCGGGCGATTCAGTTGCGGGTCAAGGCCGCCGGTGAACGCGAGCTGGGACAGAACCTGCACCCGCACATGCTCAGGCACTCCTTCGCCAGCCATCTTTTGGAATCGTCCCAGGACCTGCGCGCCGTCCAGGAGTTGCTCGGCCACTCGGACATCAAGACCACACAGATCTATACCCATCTGGACTTCCAGCACCTGGCGACGGTCTATGACAGTGCCCACCCCAGGGCCAAACGCATCAAGGGCGACGAATCATGACCATCGAGCTCATCACTTTCGACCTGGACGACACCCTGTGGGATACCGCCCCGGTGATCGCCAGCGCCGAAGCCGTACTCCGCCAATGGCTGACCGACAACGCACCGAACCTGGGCGGCGTGCCGGTGGAGCATCTTTTTTCGATTCGCGAGCAAGTCTTGCGCGAAGAGCCCGGCCTGAAGCATCGCATCAGCGCATTGCGCCGACGGGTGCTGTTCCGCGCACTGCAAGAGGCCGGCTACGATCAGTGGCAAGCGTCTGAGCTGGCGGACGAGGCATTCGAGACGTTCCTGCATGCCCGTCATCAACTGGAGGTTTTCCCCGAGGTGCAGCCCACCCTGGAGATCCTGGCCAATCATTTCGCCCTTGGCGTGGTCACCAATGGCAATGCCGACGTGCGGCGCCTGGGGCTGGCGGACTATTTCAAGTTCGCCTTGTGCGCCGAAGACATCGGCATCGCCAAGCCTGACGCCCGGCTGTTCCACGAAGCCCTGCAACGCGGCGGTGCCACGGCGCAGACCGCCGTACACATTGGCGATCACCCGGGCGATGACATCGCCGGCGCCCAACAGGCCGGCCTGCGCGCGGTGTGGTTCAACCCGACGGGCAAGGCCTGGGAGGCCGACCATGCGCCAGATGCGGAGATTCGCAGCCTGACCGAACTGCCGGGGTTGCTGGCAGGTTGGCATAGCCAACCCTGAACCCACTGCTCTGTAGCCGCCAACACCCCTTTGCGGGAGCGAGCCTGCTCGCGATGGCGGCGGCACATCCAACATCAATACCAGCAGACCCACCGCTATCGCGAGCAGGCTCGCTCCCACAGGTCCGGGACTTTATCTGACCCATGAAAAAGCCCGCAGCGACGGCGGGCTTTTTCAGCAAGCAAGAAGCAGAAGCTCAGATAGGGCGGCTGCCGTACTTGTTGTCCGGCTTCTTGGGCGGATCAGCGACTACGTTGGCCTCCACTTCCTGCACCTTACCGCCCCTGGCCAGGAATTCCTCCATGGCCTTGGCGAGCGCATCACGCTCCTTGTTCTTGGCCTCTACGCTCGGCAACTCGTCGACCGACACCGCGGCCTTGGCCTTGCCTTTGGCGGTAGGAACCGGAACATCGGCCCCATCATCGTCGGCTACGTCTTCAGCCGCCGCTTCAAGGCCTTCTTCGGTCTCGTCTTCGTCGCCCACTTCGAGGTCGTCGTTTTCCAGATCATCGTCGCTCATGTTCTACCTCATGACTTGCGAAAAGCAGATTAGTTATAGCCCAGCTTCGCCATCTGTTCGAAGGCTGCCAGAAAAAATTCAACATCCGCCGGCAATCAGCGGTTATGCCCCTTCACCGTACAAGGTGGCGAGGACTTTACGAGCACCGCCGTGATCACGGTGCTCGCCCAGATAAACACCTTGCCAGGTACCCAATGCCAACCGTCCTGCCGTGACCGGCAGGCTGAGCTGGCAACCGAGCACACTGGCCTTGAAGTGCGCCGGGAGGTCGTCCAGGCCTTCGTCGTTGTGCTCATAGTCGGCGGTTCCTTGTGGGATCAGCCGATTGAAAAATCGTTCGAAGTCTCGACGTACCGCCGAATCGGCGTTCTCGTTGATGGTCAACGAAGCCGAGGTATGCTGCAGCCACAGATGCAACAGACCGACACGACACGCCTGGAGTTCAGGCAGGCCGGCAAGCAATTCGTCCGTCACCAGATGAAAGCCCCGGGGCCTTGCCCGCAGGGTTATCAGCGTCTGTTGCCACATACAGATCTCCGCACGTTCGGCGCGCATTCTAGCGCGCTCTGGGAAAAAACAAAGGGCCTAATATTCTTGCTTCGGTGTAAGCCTTTGGCGGTACAAAACCCCATGTCGCATCCACAACAAAAGGCGTCGGAAAAACCGCCGCGTCCTGTGAGCAGTGACAAATTCCAGACAAAAAAATGCCCGGCGAACCGGGCATTTTTTATTGCGTGTGCTTACAGGTTGTAGCCACGTTCGTTGTGTTGGGCCAGGTCCAGGCCCACGGCCTCTTCTTCCTCGGAGACACGCAGACCCATGACGGCGTCCAGCACCTTGAGAATGATGAAGGTGACGATCGCGGTGTAGACCACGGTGAAAGCCACGCCCTTGAATTGAATCCACACTTGCGCACCGATATCGGTCACGGTGCCGAAGCCACCCAGTGCCGGTGCCGCGAACACACCGGTCAGGATCGCGCCGAGGATACCGCCGATGCCGTGCACGCCGAAGGCGTCCAGGGAGTCGTCGTAGCCGAGTTTGCGCTTGAGGGTGGTGGCGCAGAAGAAGCACACCACGCCCGCCGCCAGGCCGATGACCAGGGCGCCCATCGGGCCCACGGTGCCGGCAGCCGGGGTGATTGCAACCAGGCCGGCCACCACGCCCGAGGCGATGCCCAGTGCGCTTGGCTTGCCGTGGGTGATCCACTCGGCAAACATCCAGCCCAGCGCCGCCGCGGCGGTAGCGATCTGGGTCACCAGCATCGCCATGCCGGCGGTGCCGTTGGCAGCAACTGCGGAACCGGCGTTGAAGCCGAACCAGCCAACCCACAGCATCGCCGCGCCCATCAGGGTATAGCCCAGGTTATGCGGCGCCATCGGCGTGGTCGGGAAGCCTTTGCGCTTGCCCAGTACCAGGCACGCCACCAGGCCGGCGATACCGGCGTTGATGTGCACCACGGTGCCGCCAGCGAAGTCCAGCACGCCCCAGTCCCACAGCAGGCCGCCGTTACCGGACCAGACCATGTGGGCGATCGGTGCATACACCAGGGTGAACCATACGCCCATGAAAACCAGCATGGCGGAGAACTTCATCCGCTCGGCAAACGCACCGACGATCAGCGCTGGAGTGATGATGGCGAAAGTCATCTGGAAGGTAATGAACACTGCTTCAGGGAACAGCGCCGCCGGGCCGGTCAGGCTGGACGGGGTGACGCCTGCCAGGAACGCTTTGCCCAGGCCGCCGACAAAGGAGTTGAAGTTGACGACGCCCTGCTCCATGCCGGTGGTGTCGAACGCGATGCTGTAGCCATAGATGACCCACAGGACGCTGATCAGACCGGTAATGGCAAAGCACTGCATCATCACGGAAAGAAGGTTTTTCGACCGGACCATGCCACCGTAGAACAGTGCCAGGCCGGGAATGGTCATGAACAGTACAAGAATCGTGGCCGTGAGCATCCAAGCGGTGTCGCCGGAGTTCAGGACTGGGGCTGCCGCTTCTTCTGCCATGGCCAGGCCTGGCATTGCGAAGGACAACAGGGCTCCTAGCCCTGCGAATTTACGCAGAGTCATATTGTTTTCTCCTGGGGCGTTGGGTTTGGCGGCTTAGATGGCGTCGGTATCGGTTTCGCCGGTACGGATGCGGATAGCCTGTTCCAGATTGACCACAAAGATCTTCCCGTCACCGATCTTGCCGGTGTTGGCGGCCTTGGTGATTGCCTCGATCACCCGGTCAAGATCCTTGTCGTCAATGGCGACATCGATCTTCACCTTGGGCAGGAAATCGACCACGTATTCCGCGCCGCGATACAGCTCGGTGTGACCTTTCTGCCGACCGAAGCCTTTGACCTCAGTAACGGTAATGCCCTGCACGCCGATCTCGGACAACGACTCGCGCACGTCGTCCAACTTGAACGGCTTGATGATGGCAGTGACTAGCTTCATGAAACTTTCTCCCGAATTGGTGGACTTGCCCCAGGAAAACAAACCCGACTCAAGTCTAAGCGCAGTGCCTGGCTTTGTAACGCATCGTCGGCCCAAGTTGCCCGACAGGTGCCAGTTAACCGATCCTGACGAAACTCCCCGTTCCGCCTGCTGCACTGCATTCGTCACAGCGACTGCATCAGTGCATGGGTCATCAGCCTCTAAGCAGAAACCTTGCCATCTGTACCCAAACCCTCTGATTTCAGTCTCTTACCCACCGTGCCCGCTTGCTCCGCCCCACGAACCGCAGCGATACGCACAACAACAGTGCGACGATGCCCGGCCTCGTGCGCGAAAAGCGTGCATCCTTGCTTGCAAATTGACTATAGACACTGCGTGGTACACTGCCCGCCATTGTTTCCAGGACACCTGCCCATGCTTGCGCCCAAAGATCTCCTCGACGCCCTGAGCGGCCATGCCTCCCGTATCTTGAGTGGTGACACGCCGCTGCCCAAGAGCGAAATCGAAAGCCAGTTCAAGGCGCTGCTGCAAAGCGGGTTCAGCAAACTGGACCTGGTGAGCCGGGAAGAATTCGACAGCCAGATGGTCGTGCTGGCCCGGACCCGGGCGCGGCTCGAAAGCCTGGAAGCCAAGGTCGCGGAGTTGGAAGCGCGACTGGCTCCGGCCCAGGAATAAACCGCACGCCGGCGACATACGCCCGGTAGCCCAGGCGTATTCAGCCCGACGGGTCAGAGACGGAAACGGCCAACCAGTGTATTGAATGACAGGGCCAGGTTGGACAGCTCCTGACTCGAAGCGTTGGTCTGGTTCGCCCCAGCGGCGGTCTGGGTCGAGAGATCCTGGATATTCACCAGGTTGCGATCAACCTCCCGGGCCACATGGGCCTGCTCCTCGGAAGCCGTGGCAATCACCAGGTTACGGTCATTGATCTGCGCAATACCGTCGGCGATCTGCTCCAGTGCCTCGCCCGTGGCCCGGGCCAGGCTCTGGGTCTCGGTCACCAGCGCCTGGCTCTTGCCCATGGCATCGACCGCGCTGTCGGCACGGTCCTGCACCGCGTGGATCATGCTCTCGATTTCACCGGTTGACGCCTGGGTGCGTGCCGCCAGGGCACGAACCTCATCGGCCACCACGGCAAAACCACGTCCCTGCTCCCCGGCGCGGGCCGCCTCGATGGCCGCGTTGAGCGCCAACAGGTTGGTTTGTTCAGCGATCCCGCGGATCACATCCAGCACCTTGCCAATATCGCGTACCTGAACGGCAAGATCCCTGACCAGCCCGGTGGACGAGGTGATTTCCTGGGTCGCAGTGTCGATCGCCTGCACCGCGCTACGGGCCTGATCACGTCCCTCGCTGGCCTGTGTGCTGGTCGATTGCGAAGCCTGTGAAGTGGAGACCGCGTTGCGGGCCACCTCCTCGACCGCCGAAGTCATTTCGGTCACGGCGGTGGCGGCCTGCTGGATTTCGTCATTCTGCCGGATCAAGGCACGACTGCCATCATCGGTGACCGCCGTCAGCTCCTCGGCGGCAGACGCCAATTGGTCCGAAGCGTTGGCAATCTGCTGGATGGTGGCCTTCAAACTCGTCTGCATATCGCCCAAGGCCTTGAGCAACTGGCCGGCCTCGTCGCGACTGTTGCTGGTGATGTGCTGAGTGAGGTCGCCCTGGGCGATGCGTTGCGCGCAATCGACCGCCGTGGCAATCGGTCGACTGATCAGGCGACTGATAAACATGCCCAACAGCAGCGCGGCGATAAACGCCACGACAATGCCGCTGTACAGCACGGTCTTGGCCGTCGCCTCCTGCTGCGTGGCGGCCTTGGCGTCTTCGCTGATCTGACGGTCATTGGAGTCGATCATGATGGTCAACTGGTCCATCACCTTGCGATAAGTCTTCTGCAGGTCACCCAGCAACAGGGTGCGACCGTTCTCCAGGTCGCCAGCCGCCATCATCGCCACGTACTGCTGCACCATGGCCTGGTAGACCGGCCAATCCCGGGCCATCTGGTCGCCAGCGATGCGCTCGTCTTCAGCCAGATTGCCTTTGCGGTAATCGGCGAAAGCCTTTTCGCTGGCCAACTGATTGGCTTTCATCGAAGCGAGAAACTCATCCTTCATGCTCTGCGGAGCATTGCCGGCGGTAGCGACATACAGTCGGTACATGTCGCGCGTCTGGCCGACCGCCTTGGTCTTGGTCTGCGACGTATTGGCGACCGAGACCAGGTTGTTGTTGAACACCCCCTGCAAACGTGTCGACAGTGCGGAAACCCCACTGACGCCAAGCATGCCCACGGCGAGCGTGATCAGGGCGCAGAGGAAAAACGAGGTGATCAGTTTGGTTGATAATTTTGCGTCATTGAGCCAGTTCATCGGTGGATCCTCACGGGATGCTGGTCCAGCAGCCCTGCTATGTGTGCATTTCCCTGCCCCGCGTAACGCCAGGTAAAGGGCCTGTGTCCAGACTCCATCGCCGCTGATATGAACCTCGAGCAAGACGTCGTACAACATCACAAACGTACAAGCTAAATTCCCTGCTCGCCTTCAAACTTGATGGAGCGACCTCCTCGCTTTTTTGCCCATTGCGCTCACAACGCCATAGGCCAAATATCTTCTGAAATACTTGAGATAGAGACATTTAATGAAAAAATTAAATGATGGCTTATAGCCATATTTCTTGAGAAATGTTACATCATGTGACACATTGATCACAACATAAGACATCGTATGACTTAGGCCATTTCTATGAAATGAACCTAAGAACGTGCATCGAAGCCCCACCGTGAGGAGTTACACATGCATCCGCAGAGGATGGGTCAGCCATTGCCCGGTGTGCGCAAGGCCAAACCCGTGAGGAAGAAGCTCGCAGAGTGCCTGGCCCTGATAACGATCAGCCTGGCAGCCCATGGCGAAACGCTCGATACCAGCGCCTCGCCCGGCAAGCGACTGGCAGTGGCCGCCGATTGCGTGGCCTGCCATAGCACCCTCGGCGGCAAGCCCTTTGCCGGCGGTTATCCACTCAACTCGCCAATGGGCGTCATCTACTCAACGAACATCACCCCTTCCAAGACAGCCGGCATCGGCCAATACACTCAGGCAGACTTCGCCCGCGCCGTGCGCGACGGCGTGACCCCGGACGGCACCCACCTGTACCCGGCGATGCCCTACACCTCCTACGCAAAGATGACCGACAGCGACGTCGCCGCCCTGTACCAGTACTTCATGGATGAAGTCACGCCGGTGGATACGCCCAGTCCCAAGACCGAACTCGACTTTCCGTTCAATATCCGCGCCTCGATGCTCGGCTGGAACGCCCTGTTCCATAGCCAGAAACGCTTCGAGGCGGATCCGGGCAAGTCCGCTCAGGTCAATCGCGGTGGCTACCTGGTCAATGCACTGGCCCATTGCGACACCTGCCATACCCCGCGCAATGCCCTGATGGCAGCGGATAACGCCAAGGCGCTTTCCGGCGGTTCACTGGGAGCCTGGTATGCACCCAACATCACCTCGGACAAGACCAGCGGGATCGGTGCCTGGTCGAGCGATGAGCTCGTTGCCTACCTGCGCAGCGGCCATGTAGAGGGCAAGGCGCAAGCTGCCGGGCCCATGGCCGAAGCGGTCGAGCACAGCCTGCAGTACCTTGGCGAAGATGACCTCAAGGCCATCGCGGCCTATCTGCTGCAGACCCCACCGATCGCTACCGGCGAACGCCAGGCCCGCCATACCTTCGGCCAAGCCTCGAACGACGAACTCACCCTGCGCGGCGGCAAACCGCAGGATCATCCGGGCTGGCACATCTTCAGCGGCACCTGCGCCAACTGTCACCAGGCCAACGGCGAGGGCACCCGTGAATATCCGTCACTGTTCCACAACACCGCGACCAGCCGCCGCGACAACCTGATCGCGACGATCGTCTACGGCGTGCATCGCGAAGTCGACGGCGTGGCAATCGACATGCCGGCCTTCGGTCCCGGTGCGCTGTTCACCGATCGTCTCGACGACCAGCAGATCGCCGATGTCAGCAACTACGTCCTGTCCCGCTACGGCAACGCCGGATTGAACGTGACTGCCGCCGATGTGGCACAGGTTCGCGAAGGCGGACCCAAGGCCCCCATCGCAGTGCTGGCACGCTACAGCGTACCGGCACTGGTTGTGCTCGGCCTGCTGATCCTCCTGGGGCTTTACAGGCTCAAGGCTCGTCGCCGGCTGCAGGAGGCCTGAACAATGGACACTTCAATGACCGACAAACACATGCCCGTTTCATCTACCCCCACCAACCACCTATCCCGCCGCGGCCTGCTGCGCGGGTCGGTCACCCTGGGCCTGGTGGCCTTGGTCGGAGGCCTCGGCCCCTGGCAATCGGTGATGGCCGAGGGCGACCAGGACTTTATCGCCCTGTCGCAATTCCTGGTCAGCCGTCCGGTCAACCCGGTCCTGGCGGCGCGCTACTACCGCGCCCTGAGCCGGCGCGCACCGAACTTCAGTGGCAATGTCGGCGCCCTCAGGCAACTGGTCGACGGGCAGGGCTTCAAGCATGTGGATGAATACCTGGCCCAGGCCAACCCGGACCCATCGTTGAAAGCGACGGCCACCAGCATCATTTCGGCCTGGTACCTGGGCATCGTCGGCGAGCTCGCCGATGCCGAACTGATCAGTTACTCCGAGGCGCTGATGTATCGCCCGACCCACGGCATTCTCATCATTCCAACCTACGGTGGCGGCCCCGACTCCTGGGGCGCCAAGCCAGCCGACACGCAGGATTTCAAACTATGAGCAGCGTTGTTTACGACGCCGATGTGGTCGTCATCGGCTCCGGCGTGATGGGTGGCTTGATTGCCAGCGAGCTGGCCAAGTCGAACAAGTCCGTGATCGTTCTCGAAGCGGGCCCGCGGGTGAACCGCCGCGACATCGTCGAAACCTTCCGCAATGCGCCGGTCAAGCTCTCACTGGCCAATGCCAAGCTGCAAGGCGCCGGTTCGCCCTATCCAAGCTTGCCCCACGCACCTTCCACCTATGGCGACTACCTGCAGCAGGTCGGCCCGGTGAAGTACAACACCTCCTACCTGCGAGTGGTCGGCGGCACCACCTGGCACTTCGGTTCCTCGCTGTGGCGCATGCTGCCCAACGACTTCCGCCTCAACGCCCTCTACGGGCGCGGGCGTGACTGGCCAATCAGCTATGACGAATTGGAGCCTTTCTACGCCCGCGCCGAGACCGAGCTGGGTGTGTCCGGGGTCGACGGCCAGGATGAAAGCGGCCAGGGTGGCGCGGCCTATCCACCGCGCTCGATCCCTTACCCGATGGAAGGCCTCAAGCCCAGCTACATGTTCAAGCGTCTCTCGAGCCTGTTGAGCAAGGGCGGCTACAACCCGATCCTCGAACCCAACGGACGCGCCACCCGCCCCTATGGCAAGCGTCCGCCGTGCGCGGGCAACAACAACTGCAACCCGGTCTGCCCGATTGCCGCCAAGTACGACGGTTCGATGCACATCGACGAGGCCGAGCGCCATGGCGCCAAGGTCCTGGACAACTCGGTGGTGTACCGGATCGAGGCCGGTGACGACGGCAAGATCACCGCGATCTGGTACATGCGCCCGGACAAGACCCAGCATCGCCTGACCGCCCGCTACTTCGTGCTGGCGGCCTATGGCATCGAATCGCCGAAGCTGTTGCTGATGTCCACGTCCGAGCGATACCCCAACGGCATCGCCAACACCTCCGACCAGGTCGGCCGCAACCTGATGGACCACACCGGCGTGAGCATGAACGTGATGACCAAGGAGGACATGTGGCCCGGCGAGGGACCGACCCAGTTGCTGGTGTACCTGAACAGCCGCGACGGCGCCTTCCGCAAGGATTACCCGAGCTACAAGATCAAGGTGCGCAACACGGTGCCCACCTCGCAGATCACCACCAACCTGATCGCCAAGGGCGTGCTGGGCTCCAAGCTCGACGAACAGATCCGCCTGCAGTCGGCGCGCTCCTTGAACTGGGCAGTGGACTTCGAAACCCTGCCGTTGCCGGAAAACCGCGTCACTCCGAGCAAGACCCGCTTCGACGCGATTGGCCTGCCGGTGCCGGAGATCTACTACAGCGTTCCCGACTACTGGCACGCGGGCAAGGAAAAGGCCTTGGAGGACCTCAGGCAGTTCGCCCACCTGCTCGACGCCGACATCCTCAGCACCGACGTCAACTTCCAGAACCGTCAGCACATCATGGGCACCACCATCATGGGTAACGATCCGAAAAACTCGGTGGTCGACCGCGACTGCCGCAGCCACGACCACGCCAATCTGTTTATCGCCGGGACCAGCGTGATGCCGTCATCATCCTGCGTGAACCCCACGCTGACAGGGGCCGCACTGAGCATACGGATCGCCGATCAATTGCTGAGGGAGGTGTAAAGCCTGTTCAACCCTCCGCCGCCCGCTGAGAGGGGGCCGGGGTCAGCGGCAGCTCCAGGCTAAACAGCGCGCCGCTGCCCGGCCCGGCACTCTGCGCGGTCAGATCGCCCCCCATCTCGTGCGCCGCCAGAATGCAGCTGTGCAAACCAAAGCCGTGGCCGTCGACACGCGTGGTGAAGCCGTGCTCGAACACCCGCGCCAGGTTGTCCTGCGCAATCCCCTCGCCGTTGTCCTCGACCTCGACCCGCACGCGCCCATCGTCAACGACCTTCAGGCGCAGGATGATCTGCGGCGGCCGATTCGTACCCGCGTCCAGCGCCTGCTTGGCATTGTTGATCAGATTGACCAGGATCTGCAGCACTCGGTGCTTGTCCAGCGGCATTTGCGGGATATCGATGAATTCCTTGATCAGCGTGATGTGGTGGCGGGTCAGGGATACATCGCAAATGCGTACGACATCCTCGACCAACTCTCGCAGCGAGCCCGGCTCCAATACGCTGGAGTTGCCGGCGTAGGACTGCTGGGTGGCGACGATTTCCTTGATATGGTCGATTCTGCGGGTCAACTGCGCCAACTCGGCGATCATCGCCTGCTGTTCAATGGCCAGCGCATCGGCCAGTTTGTCGAGATAGTCGGGTAGCGCGCGACCTTTAGGGTCGCTGCTGATGAAATCGCCGAGGTCATCGGGATGCTCCCTCATCAGTTGGACGACCTTGGCTACTCCTGGGCCCTTGGATGTATGCACCTTCTCGTACAGGACCTGGGCTGACACGTTGACGCTATTGAGCACATTGCCCACGTTGTGCAGCACGTTGGTGGCGATCTCCGCCATGCCGGCCCGGCGGGCGGTGGTGACCAGTTCGGCCTGCGCCTCGCGCAACTCGTCGTTGACCTTGGCCAATTGCTGCGGGCTGGGAATCTTCAGCGCCGCCGGCACCAACCGGACCAGCAGGATGGCGGTAATCACGGAGGCAATCGCGGTGATCACCTTGACCAGCGCCGACAGCCAGTAATAGGGCTGCCAGATAGTCAGGATCTCCATCACATGGCTGGTGCCGCAGGCCAGGATAAACACGCCAAAGGCCGCCAGCATCCAATCGAACGGCACATCTTTGCGCTTGTGGATAAAGTACAGGAGGGTGAAGGGAATGGTGACGTAGGACAAAGTGATCAAGCCGTCGGCGATCACATTGGTCCACAGCAGGTCCGGACGCCACATATAGCAATGCCCGTGGGGCATGAAACGCTTGTCGGTTAACAGAGCCAGCAGATCGTTCATGGCCACTTCCTCCCTGTGCCGTTGATACAGCCAAGTGCCGACTGGGCAAATCGCAGTCTAGCAGAGCGCTGGCCTCGGACAATTTGCCCCCGAGGGGGCTTTTGGGGCCCCCGTGATGGTGAAGAAAGCGTAAGGGGCCACCGTGAACCTCTATGGCCTGTCCAGCTTCACTGCAGACTCAGCCATCCAATAGCTCTCCCGCCAGAACTTGTAGTCGGCAAACTCCCCATGCTTCTGTGGCCACCTGCCGTGATTGTCTATAGGGAAGCGAGTTAAATGCACCCTGTTGCGCAGTGGTCGGTAACACGCCACATCATCGACAACCTGGGCATTGGGGAAAACATCTTCAGCCAGCCGAGTCATATTCCACCAAGACCCGGCTGTTCGGTCCTTGAATGAATTGACCTCGCCAAACGTATAGTCAATCCAGTTCAAGAGACTCCCGCGCGGGATGAAGTCATAAAAGAAATTTTCACCGACTTCCCTGTATGGATCCAGGCTCAAATTCCAGAAGTCCACTTCAGGCCTTGTCACCAACCAAGGCACAACGACATTTTCGACCTCCTTCACCCGAGCCGCAGCGCCCATGAAAACCAGATTGTTCACGTTAAGATCCGGATGCCTGGCAAGTATATTAACCGCGACAATGGCCCCCATACTGTGGCCAACAATATTTATCTCACTCCCATCAACGGGGTATGAAGAACCTTGTTGATTGCCTTTTTTTTCCAAACGATGAAGAAGTGCGGTAACGGCCGTATCAGCGTAGCGAACCGGCCCCTTGAACTCTTTATCGGGTTCTGTGATTAAGTCGCCTTCAAACGCAATATTTTTAGTCAGCACCAGGTCAGTACGACGAAGCATTCCATCCCATGCCCCGGTTCCGAAGCCGTCGACCAAGGGGGCTACCCCCAGCTTGACCGGATTCCACACGGTGTAGTAATCACTGCCAACACCGACATGGGGCGGTGGATTACTTATTTGAAACCCCATGTCGTCCAGTTTATCAACTCTTTCCTGGTAATTCGCTTCATCGACACTATTGACGCTTTTGGAAACCGCGAGAGGGTCTGAAATCTCCTTGTATAACGAAGATGGAACCCTGACCAAGGATCGCCCTAAATCCTCGATCAATACAACGGGCGAGGTCATCGCACCGAGTACCGGCCTATTCAGGCCTTTTCGAATTCTAAACAGATGATCGGCATAGTTGGGCCAAAAGTCTGAATTCCAGGCAATAAAAATCGGATACTGATGATCCGCAAGCATCTCGTCCACCATTCTTTCGGGACGATCGACCGCTGTAGAAAAATTGTTCAGTCCGCCATGTATGAACAAGGTAATTCTTAATTTCTTATCCCTGTTCCGCAGCGCTGTATAGTTCTGCAAAATATTCTCGAGATATGCCTTCTCATCGGCTTTTGTCTTCGCCAGATCACCTGGCTCACCGATGATTGTTTTTTGGTTTGGATCAATGAGATTTCCATCCCCATCGATGTAAAGCATGTGCATTTTGGCATTCTGGTAATCCGTCCCCTTATGACCTGCACACCCCGCCAACACAACAATCGTTATCAGCCAAGTCAAGAGCTTCATGCGATCCCCTCCCTTTAAGTTCCAGAAGTGTAGAAGAGAATTGGGGGCTTAATGGCATCATGCCACTCGCCTTCCATTAGCCAAATCGCAGGCTGATCGGCACTGCGCAACATCCTGCCAAAATTCCCCCTTCAATTGCCGCGCCCAAGCGCATCTGCACGACTAATCTTCAAGAGCCGCAGGACGCGGCGCCCCCTTCACTCAAGGAACGATTCATGTCGCTCGCCATTGTCCACAGCCGCGCCCAAGTCGGGGTCGAGGCTCCTGCCGTTACCGTTGAAGTTCACTTGGCCAACGGCTTGCCATCGCTGACGATGGTGGGCCTGCCAGAGGCGGCGGTAAAGGAAAGCAAGGATCGGGTGCGCAGCGCGATCATCAATTCGGGGCTGAATTTCCCGGCGCGGCGCATCACCCTGAACCTGGCTCCGGCAGATCTGCCAAAGGACGGCGGGCGCTTCGACCTGGCCATTGCCTTGGGGATCCTGTCGGCCAGCGTGCAGGTGCCAACCCTGACGCTTGACGATGTGGAATGCCTCGGTGAGCTGGCATTGTCCGGCGCGGTGCGTCCGGTGCGCGGGGTGTTACCCGCGGCACTGGCGGCGCGCAAGGCCGGGCGCATGCTGGTGGTACCACGGGCCAATGCCGAGGAAGCCTGCCTGGCCTCGGGGCTGAAGGTGATCGCCGTGGATCATCTGCTCGAAGCGGTGGCGCATTTCAACGGTCACACGCCGGTCGAGCCTTTCGTTTCCAATGGACTGCTCTCGGCCAGCAAACCCTACCCCGACCTGAATGAAGTGCAAGGCCAGGCCGGGGCCAAGCGGGCACTGCTGATCGCCGCCGCGGGAGCTCATAACCTGCTGTTCAGCGGGCCACCGGGCACCGGCAAGACACTGCTGGCGAGCCGTTTGCCGGGGCTGTTACCGCCGTTGGCGGAAAGTGAGGCCCTGGAGGTCGCGGCCATCCAGTCGGTGGCCAGTTGCGTGCCGTTGAACCATTGGCCGCAACGGCCGTTTCGCCAGCCCCACCACTCGGCTTCCGGTCCCGCGCTGGTGGGTGGCGGGTCAAAACCGCAGCCAGGGGAGATCACCCTCGCCCACCATGGCGTGTTGTTTTTAGATGAACTGCCAGAGTTCGACCGCCGGGTGCTGGAGGTCTTGAGGGAGCCGCTGGAGTCTGGGCACATCGTGGTTTCTCGTGCCCGCGACCGAGTCCGCTTCCCGGCGCGTTTCCAGTTGGTGGCAGCAATGAATCCCTGCCCCTGTGGATACCTAGGCGAGCCCAGCGGCCGTTGCTCCTGTACGCCAGACATGGTGCAGCGCTACCGCAATAAGCTCTCCGGCCCCCTGCTGGACCGCATCGACCTGCACCTGACGGTCGCCCGCGAGGCCACGGCGTTGAATCCCAAAAGCGAACCCGGTGCCGATACGGCCACCGTCGCCGAGCACGTGGCCGAAGCCCGGGAACGCCAGCAAAAACGCCAGGGCTGTGCCAACGCATTCCTGGATCTGCCGGGCTTGCGTCGGCATTGCAAACTATCCGCACTCGATGAAACCTGGCTGGAAACCGCTTGCGAACGACTGACCCTGTCGCTGCGCGCCGCCCACCGCCTGCTCAAGGTCGCCCGTACGTTGGCAGACCTTGAGCGGGTGGATCGGATCAGTCGGGAGCACTTGGCCGAGGCGTTGCAGTATCGGCCCGCTACGCCCTGAAGTGCGTCACGGCTTGCTCAGGTCCACCAGCGGCGTACCCCGCACCTCGGTTTCCCGGCCACCCTGGATTTCATCGATGCGTTTGAGGGCTTTATCCACGGCGCCCTTATCCGCCAGCAGGCTGTAGTGGATCTGGAACTGCTTGTGCTCTTTCGGCGCGATCATGGGAACCAGGCCCAGTGGTCGCTGATACCGGCGGTTATAGGAAAAACTGGTGCCTGGCTCCAGCCCGGTCACGTAGCCCTGGCCCTGGGTATCGGTGTTTTTCCACAGGGAGAACACGGGAAGCGTGCTGGTGTTGAAGCCCACCGATACCCCGAGGCTGCCGGCCTTGTTATGCAGCACGGTAAGGGTGTCGCCCTTGGCGTCGGCGTAGGGCACGACGTTATAGACGGTTTCGTCGTAATCCTTGGTCGGGGCCCGGTAGGTTTGCCAATCGGGCAAGTCGCCCTTGGCCTTGTCGTTGAACGGCGAGACCTGCTTGACCGGTGCCGCGAAACGAGCGCCCTGCTCCAGGAACGGCGTGCTGAAGTTGCTGTGATAGAGCGCTTGGTATTCCTTTGGATAGTCGCCGTTGTTGGTCAGCGTATCGTTGAGGGTGAAAGCCACACTACCGGGCTCGGTGACCAGTTCGGTCTGCACCGAGAAATCGACCTTCTTGAAGGCCTGCTCCTTCAACTCGCCTCGCAATGTGATGGCGTACGGAGGTTTTTCATCGATGTGCAAAGTGACCTTGTTGGCCGGGATGTTGGCTGCACGACCATGCAGGGTCAGCAGCTCACCATTGTCCATGCCGGGATGGCCGACCCATTCGTAGCCACAGCGAGTCACCAGTTCATTGAAACCTTCGAGCCAGCCCAGTCCGCCTCGACCATTGAGCTCAATGAACGCCGGATTGACCACTTCCTTGACGGGCGAATCCCAGCCCATGCGCACATTCCCGACCGAAGCCTGCAGCACGTTCATGCCGCGGGTCGGGACGACGGAAAGCTTCAGGGTACCGTTGTCGATGTCGACGATGCTGACGCCTTCCTGGCGGCCACCGTGCAAGGTGCGCATCGTCACAGAAAAGGGCTTGCCGGTCTTCACGCCCAGTTGCTGGCTGGTGATTTGCCAGGGTTGAGCGGCTTTATCCGTATCCAGCAGGACGTAATCCCAAGCCATCGCATGGGAGGCAGCGCTTAGAGCGCCAAGGGTAACGAGGAGTTTGAGCGGAGTCATGGTCACGACCTTTTATTGGAGTTGTGCGGTTTTTATAGACTTGAAGAAACGTTTCAGCAAGCTTAAAAACAGCAATATCCTTAAAAAGCAACGACCAGCGGGTTGGAAGCTTTCGGTGGGAGCGAGCTTGCTCGCGATAGCGGTGGATCAGATTGAGATGATGTTGACGGGGCTGCCGTCATCGCGAGCAAGCTCACTCACAGGAGGTCTGGGTGAGCTTGCTCGTGACAGCGGTGCAAGACGCTTCAGCGGAACCGATCGACCTCTTGGCGCAGGTCCTGGGCCAGTTTTTCCAGTTCCTTGGCGGTGAGTGCCAGGTTCGAGACCACTTGCCGCTGTTCGCTGTTGGCCATGGCGATGCTTTGCAGGTTACTGCTGAGCAAGGTCGCAGTACTGCTTTGTTCCTGGGTGGCGGTGGTAATCGCGGCAAATTGCTGGCCGGCCGAGCGACTTTGCTCGTCGATGCGCGCCAGGGCCGAGGCCACGTTGGCGTTGCGCGACAGGCCTTCCTGCATCAACAGGTTGCCCTGCTCCATCGTGCTGATGGCATTGCCGGTTTCCTGCTGGATGCTGTTAATCATGCTGGAAATTTCGTCGGTGGCCTGGCGGGTGCGAGATGCCAGGCTGCGGACTTCATCGGCCACCACGGCAAAACCACGGCCCTGCTCGCCTGCGCGGGCGGCTTCGATGGCGGCGTTCAAGGCCAGCAGGTTGGTCTGCTCGGCGATCGAGGTGATAACGCCAACGATACCGCCGATTTCCTGCGAACGCTGGCCCAAGGTATTGATGACCGTGGCGGTGCTGTTCAGCGCACCGGCGATCTGTTCCAGGGACGACGACGCTTCATCCATAGAGGTCCGGCCAATGCGGGTTTGCTGGGCGTTTTCCTGGGCCAGGCGCTCGGTGTTGCCCATGTTGTCAGCAATGTTCAATGAGGTCGCACTGAACTCTTCCACCGCGCCGGCCATGCTGGTGATTTCGCCGGACTGCTGCTCCATGCCTTCATACGCCCCACTGGACAATCCGGACAGCGCCTGGGCGCGGCTGTTGACCTCCTGGGAGGCCTTGCGGATGTGCTCGACCATGGTCGACAAGGCCTGGCTCATCTGGTTGAAGGCACGGGCCAACTGACCGATCTCATCATGACTCGACACATTCAAGCGCACGCTCAGGTCGCCAGCACCCAAGGCTTCGGCCTGGCGAACCAGATCGCCGAGCGGCGCCAGTTTGCTACGCAACAGCCACATCGCCGAGCCCACCGCCAACAACATCGCCAGCAGGCTGCCAATGGCCAGCTGAGTACCGACGCTCCAGGTCACGGCGCGAATCTCGGCTTTCGGCATGCTCGCCACCACCGCCCACGGCCCGCCCTCGAACGGTACGGCAACGCTGTAGAAATCTTCGGCGGTATCGGTCCAGAACGCCCCCTTGCCCGGTTTCTTGACCAGCCCAACGATGGTCGCGCTCGCCTGGTCCAGCGCCTGCACGCCGGCCGGCGGCACCAGCCATTTGTTCTGTTCATCCAGCAAGGCCAGCGAACCGGTCTGGCCGATGCGGAAGCGCTTGAGGTTCTCGAACTGCGCATTCTGCGCGTCGGTGTAGTCGAAGCCTACGTACAACACGGCAATGATCTTGCCGCTGCTGTCGCGTACGGGCGTGTACTGCGACATGTAGAAGCGTCCGAAAAGCAGGGCTCGACCGATGTAGCTCTGCCCGCTGATCACCGGACCGTAGGCAGGGCCGGCACGGTCGAGCACGGTACCGATGGCCCGCGTACCGTCCTGCTTGCTGACTGAGGTACTGACGCGGATGAAATCGTCGCCGCTGCGCACGAAAACCGTGGCAACCCCGGCGGTCATCGCTTTGAAGTCATCCACTTCCTTGAAGTTGTTGTTCAACACTTCGCCGCCCAGGCTCAAGCCGGGGGTTTGTACGCCCGCCACCGTCACCGGCTGGTCCGGATGCACGCTCAGGCCGGCGCTGAAGCGCTTTTCGAACAGGCCGGCCAACCGTTGAGTACTCTCGCGCAAGGTGCTGTGGAACGTATTGAGCTGATCGGCCATCAGACGCGCTTCGCTGGCCAGGTGCTCTTCACGGGTGGCGAGGTTGGCAGTGTCCAGCGAACGCAGGGCGAAAACGGTACTGCCGGAGATCACGATCGCCAATATCACAGCGAGGGCAAGGCCTAGCTGTGAGGCGATCCGGGCACGGGGTTGAGACATGACGGCTCCTGGCCGAGAGACCGGATCATCCTGATCACGCTCGCACGCTCGGCATTCTATTCGGGTGAGGTGAAAGTTGGCCCTTTCTGCACGAAGGTTCCATGCTCACGGATTCGGCGGCAAAGCCAAATACTTGAGCGGTTCGCAAGGATTAATGCCAAGCGGCTATCACGCCAACTACAACGTTTCAGCCCAGGCGCTCGACGTCGGGTAATTGCATGGCCTTTACTTCACCCTGAAGGAAGTCGCTGAGCCGGCGCAAACGTTCACCACCCGGACGGGTTTTTGGCCAGACCAAGTAATAGTGTTCACCGCTGGCGACTGCGGTCGGCCATGGCAAGCTCAGGCGCCCCTGGGCGACATCCTCGGCCACCATCAGCAGGTCGCCCATGGAAACACCATAGCCGCGTGCCGCCGCGATCATGCCCAGCTCCAGGGTATCGAACACCTGTCCCCCCTTGAGCGAAACCTTGTCGGACAGGCCCATGCGTTGCAGCCAGTTGCGCCAGTCCCGGCGATCCGGCGTGGGGTGCAGCAATTCAGCGCTGGCCAACCGCGCCACATCCCAGGGCTGGTCATTCAACAGGTTCGGCGCGCCCACCGGGATCAACTCCTCGGGAAACAGCAAACTGGCCTCCCAGTCCGCGGGAAAGTGCCCGTTGCCCAGCAATACGGCGCAATCGAAGGGCTCGACGTTGAAGTCCACCGAGTCGATGTCCATCCAGGCACTGGTCAGCTGCACCTCGTTGCCGGGCTGCAAATGCCGGAAGCGACTCAGGCGCGCCAACAACCAGCGCATGGTCAGTGTGGAAGGCGCTTTCATGCGCAGGATGCCATCCTCGCCATGCAAGGTATGACAGGCCCGCTCCAGCGCCATGAAGCCCTCACGTACCCCCGGCAACAGCAACCGCGCCGCCTCGGTCAGTTGCAGGTTGCGCCCGCTGCGCTGGAACAGCCGGCAGGCAAAGTGATCTTCCAGCGTGCGAATGTGCCGGCTGACCGCGCTCTGGGTGATCGACAGCTCTTCAGCGGCCCGAGTGAACGAGCTGTAGCGCGCCGCGGCTTCGAATGCCCGCAGCGCATAAAGAGGCGGAAGACGACGAGACATCGCAAAAGCTCCATGGCGTTGTTTGCCAACCCTACCAGAAACCCATCCAGCATGAGTTTTAATCATGCCAGCGATCTTTTTTATCCTTTTGTGCAATCGGCCGAGAGCGCCGAGAATCGTCGCTTTACTGCCTTGTTTGAACATGGAGCGTGATGATCATGCGGCATCCTGTGCGTACCGAACTCTGGGCCATCCTGCGGCTGGCGGGGCCGTTGATTGCCTCACAGTTGGCGCACATGCTGATGGTGCTCACCGACACCGTGATGATGGCGCGCCTGAGCCCCGAAGCCCTGGCCGGCGGCGGGCTCGGGGCGGCCACCTATTCGTTCGTGTCGATCTTCTGCATTGGCGTGATCGCCGCGGTGGGCACCCTGGTCGCGATCCGCCAGGGCGCGGGCGATGTCGAAGGCGCGACCCGGCTGACCCAGGCCGGGCTGTGGCTGGCCTGGCTGATGGCGCTGATGGCCGGGTTGCTGCTGTGGAACCTCAAGCCCGTGCTGCTGATGTTCGGCCAGACCGAAACCAACGTACTCTCCGCCGGACAGTTCCTGCTGGCGCTGCCGTTCGCCCTGCCCGGCTATCTGAGCTTCATGGCCCTGCGCGGCTTCACCAGCGCCATTGGCCGGGCCACACCGGTCATGGTGATCAGCCTCGGCGGCACGGTGGCCAACTTCCTGCTCAACTACGCGCTCATCACCGGCATGTTCGGCCTGCCGAAACTCGGCTTGATGGGGATCGGCCTGGTCACGGCCATCGTCGCCAACTGCATGGCCCTGGCACTGGCCTGGCACATCCATCGGCACCCGGCCTACCGTGCCTACCCCCTGCTCGACGGCCTGTCGCGGCCCAATCGCCAATACCTCAAGGAACTGTGGCGCCTGGGCCTGCCGATTGGTGGCACGTACGCGGTGGAAGTCGGGCTGTTTGCGTTCGCCGCGCTGTGCATGGGCACCATGGGCAGCACACCGTTGGCCGCCCACCAGATCGCCCTGCAAATCGTCTCGGTGGCGTTCATGGTGCCGGCGGGGATGTCCTACGCCATCACCATGCGCATCGGCCAACACTACGGCGCCGGGCAGTTGCCGATGGCGCGCCTGGCCGGTCGGGTCGGGATCGGCTTTGGCGCGGCGGCCATGCTGGCGTTCGCCATGGTGTTCTGGTTGCTGCCCCATCAATTGGTCGGCCTGTTCCTGGACCACGACGACCCGGCGTTCCGCGACGTGATCAACCTGGCCGTGAGCCTGCTGGCCGTGGCGGCATGGTTCGAGCTGTTCGACGGCACGCAAACCATTGCCATGGGCTGCATCCGCGGACTCAAGGACGCCAAGACCACCTTCCTGGTAGGCCTGGGGTGCTATTGGCTGATTGGCGCGCCGGCGGCGTGGTGGATGGCGTTTCACCTCAACTGGGGGCCGACCGGCGTCTGGTGGGGCCTGGCCCTGGGGCTGGCCTGCGCGGCCGTGAGCCTGACAGCGGCGTTTGAATGGAAAATGAAACGGATGATTCGCAGTGAGCCTGGGCAGCAACGTTTCGAGGTCGTTCAGACTGAATGAGCATCCCTTGTGGGAGCGAGCCTGCTCGCGATGGCGATGTGTCAGTCAATATAGCTGCCGACTGGTCTACCGCTATCGCGAGCAGGCTCGCTCCCACAGGAATTTGTATTAGCTCATTTCCAGTGTGGACTGCTGATTGCCATCGAATGTCAGGTATTCAACCAATTCAGGCAGCGGCAACGGCTTGCTGATCAAAAAGCCCTGTACCTGGTCGCAACCAAAGCCGCGCAGCAGGTCCAGTTGCTCCCGGGTTTCCACACCTTCAGCCACCACCTCCAGGTTGAGGTTGTGGGCCAGGTTGATCATGGCGTGCACCAGCTTGCGATTCTCTTCGCGCTGCTCCATGCCGCCGACGAAGCTCTTGTCGATCTTGAGCAAGGCGATGGGCAGGCTGTTGAGGTGCACGAACGAGGAGAACCCGGTGCCGAAGTCGTCCAGGGAGAAGCGCACCCCCAGGCGGCCCAGGGCATCCATGGTCTGCTTGACCAGCTCGCTGCGGCGCATGACGGCGGTTTCGGTGAGTTCGAATTCCAGCCATTGCGCCTCGACCCCCCGTTCGGCAATCAGTCGGCTCAGGGTCGGCAGCAACTGGCTGTCCTGGAACTGCCGGAACGACAGGTTGACTGCCATGTGCAACGGCGCCAGCCCCCGTTCGCGCAGGGCCTGCATGTCCCGCAGCGCCCGGGAAATCACCCAGTAGCCCAGTGGCACGATCAGGCCGCTCTGTTCGGCCAGCGGCACGAACTCACTCGGTGGCAACAATCCGCGTTCGCCATGACGCCAGCGCACCAACGCTTCGAGGCCGACAATATGGCCGCCATCGAGGTTCAGCCGTGGCTGGTAATGCAGCTCCAACTCGTCACGGCGCAGTGCCCGGCGCAGTTCGCTTTCCAGGTCGGCGAGGCTGCGGGCGTTGCGGTTGATGCGCTCGTTGAAGATATGAAAGGTGCAGCCCTGGGTGCTCTTGGCCTGCTGCATGGCGATGTGGGCGTGCCACATCAGCGGATCGGCGCCGGCCTGGGCGCGAGCGTGGGCAACGCCCAGGCTGCAACCGATCAGCAGGCTTTCACCGTCCACCCAATAGGGCTCGGCCAAGGCTTCGGTAATGCGCTCGGCCATCCACTCGGCCCGTTGTGGCGCGCGGCGGGTGTCGATCAGCAGGGCGAATTCATCGCTGCCCAAGCGCGCCAATTGATCGCCGGCCTCGAGCGAGCTCTTGAGTCGCGACACCACTTGCAGGATCAAGCGATCACCGGCCTGATGGCCAAGGGCGTCGTTGGCGTGACGGAAGTTGTCCAGGTCCAGGTGACCGAGGGCCAGGCCCCGGCCATCGTTTTCCGCCAGACGTGCCGCCAGCAGCGTCTGGAAACCCTGGCGATTGGCAATGCCCGTCAACGGGTCCTGTTCGGCAAGGCGCTGCAAGGTGTTTTCCAGCACGCCACGTTCGCGCACATGGCGCAGGCAACGACGCAGGGTCGCGGTGTCGAGGGCATCACGCACCAACCAGTCGCTGACGCCGTCGGGGGCCAGCGCCGGTTCGTGCTCAAGCAACAGGATAGTGGGTAGGCTGCAACGGCCCGGCGCCGGTTGTAACGCCGCAACGGTCAGTAGTACCGCGTTGCGGTTATCTTCGAACAGGCTGCTGACTGACTCCCAGCTCGGGGCGCTGATCAACACGACCGAGGGCCCCATGGGCGCCAGGCACTCGCGCAATATTGCTGACCACGCAGGCTCTTGGGCCAATAACAGCAAACGCAAGGGTTCGACAGGCGTTGACAAGCTGACTCCCTAGACTCTGCAAGGTGGTAGGCGCCGGGCATTATGACGCGCCGATGGGCAATGACCAATGCCAATGGTTCTCAAACACGCGCTTTCGGTGGTTTTTTCCACTCGAAATCCTGTGCTGGACGCAATTGGCCCCACATCCTGCGTGAAAGTAGCAGAAGCGGCAAATGACAATGCGGTGTGCGTCACAAGTCGGACAGAGCAGCACAATTCTCTGAGCCTGTTAAAATGCCGGCCCATTTCGCAAACGAATCCCTGACTCTGTCATGTCCCGACTCAATCCCCGGCAGCAAGAAGCCGTGAACTATGTCGGCGGCCCTCTTTTGGTGCTCGCCGGCGCAGGCTCCGGCAAGACCAGCGTAATCACCCGCAAGATCGCGCACCTGATCCAGAATTGTGGCATCCGCGCCCAGTACATCGTCGCCATGACCTTCACCAACAAGGCCGCCCGGGAAATGAAGGAGCGGGTCGGCGGCCTGCTGCGCGCCGGTGAGGGCCGTGGCTTGACGGTTTGTACCTTCCACAACCTGGGCCTGAACATCATCCGCAAGGAACACGCGCGACTGGGCTACAAACCGGGCTTCTCGATTTTCGACGAGACCGATGTCAAGGCCCTGATGACCGACATCATGCAGAAGGAATACTCGGGCGACGACGGCGTGGATGAGATCAAGAACATGATCGGCGCCTGGAAAAACGACCTGATCCTGCCGCCAGAAGCCCTGGAAAACGCCCGCAACCCCAAGGAGCAGACCGCCGCCATCGTCTACACCCACTACCAGCGCACGCTCAAGGCGTTCAACGCGGTGGATTTCGACGACCTGATCCTGTTGCCGGTCAAGCTGTTCCAGGACCACGCCGACATCCTCGAAAAATGGCAGAACAAGGTCCGCTACCTGCTGGTGGACGAATACCAGGACACCAACGCCAGCCAGTACCTGCTGGTGAAGCTGCTGATCGGCAAACGCAACCAGTTCACCGTGGTAGGCGACGACGACCAGTCGATCTATGCCTGGCGCGGCGCGCGGCCGGAAAACCTGATGCTGCTCAAGGAAGACTATCCATCGCTCAAAGTGGTGATGCTGGAGCAGAACTACCGCTCCACCAGCCGCATCCTGCGCTGTGCCAACGTGCTGATTTCCAACAACCCCCACGAGTTCGAAAAGCAACTGTGGAGCGAAATGGGCCACGGTGACGAGATCCGCGTAATCCGTTGCCGCAACGAAGACGCCGAAGCCGAGCGCGTGGCCATGGAAATCCTCAGCCTGCACCTGCGCACCGACCGGCCGTACAGCGATTTTGCGATCCTGTATCGCGGCAACTACCAGGCCAAGCTGATCGAGCTGAAGCTGCAGCATCACCAGATCCCTTATCGCCTGTCGGGGGGCAACAGCTTTTTCGGACGCCAGGAAGTGAAGGACCTGATGGCCTACTTCCGCCTGATCGTGAACCCGGACGACGACAACGCCTTCCTGCGGGTGATCAACGTGCCGCGCCGGGAAATCGGTTCGACCACCCTGGAAAAGCTCGGTAACTACGCCACCGAGCGCAAGATCTCGATGTACGCCGCCACCGACGAAATAGGCCTGGGCGAGCATCTGGACAGCCGCTTCACCGATCGCCTGGCGCGCTTCAAGCGCTTCATGGACAAGGTCCGCGAGCAGTGCGCCGGGGAAGATCCGATCTCGGCACTGCGCAGCATGGTGATGGACATCGACTACGAGAACTGGCTGCGCACCAACAGCTCCAGCGACAAGGCTGCCGATTACCGCATGGGCAACGTCTGGTTCCTGATCGAGGCGTTGAAGAACACCCTGGAAAAAGACGAAGACGGCGACATGACGGTCGAGGACGCCATCGGCAAACTCGTACTGCGGGACATGCTCGAGCGCCAGCAGGAAGAGGAAGACGGCGCCGAAGGCGTGCAAATGATGACGCTGCACGCCTCCAAGGGCCTGGAGTTCCCCTATGTGTTCATCATGGGCATGGAAGAGGAGATCCTGCCACACCGCTCCAGCATCGAGGCCGACACCATCGAAGAAGAACGGCGCCTGGCCTACGTCGGGATTACCCGGGCGCGCCAGACACTGGCCTTCACCTTCGCCGCCAAGCGCAAGCAATACGGCGAAGTGATCGACTGCGCCCCGAGCCGCTTTCTCGATGAACTGCCGCCGGACGACCTGGCCTGGGAGGGCAACGACGACACGCCGACGGAAGTCAAAGTCGTGCGCGGCAACAGCGCCCTGGCGGATATACGCGCGATGTTAAAGCGCTAGAATCGACTACTTTTTCCACCACGCTTTTTACCCAATCCAGACGCTGAAGACGTCACCAGAGGAGGCTTCATGGAAGCCCTGCACCAGAAAATTCGCGAGCAAGGCATCGTGCTTTCCGACCAGGTTCTGAAAGTCGACGCGTTCCTCAACCACCAGATCGACCCGCAGTTGATGAAGCTGATCGGCGATGAATTCGCGGCGCTGTTCAAGGACTCGGGCATCACCAAGATCGTCACCATCGAAGCCTCGGGCATTGCCCCGGCGATCATGACCGGGCTGAACCTCGGCGTGCCGGTGATCTTCGCTCGCAAGCAACAGTCCCTGACCCTGACGGAGAACCTGCTGTCGGCCACCGTGTATTCGTTCACCAAGAAAACCGAAAGCACCGTCGCCATCAGCCCGCGCCACCTGACCAGCAGCGACCGGGTGCTGATCATCGATGACTTCCTCGCCAACGGCAAAGCCTCCCAGGCGCTGATCTCCATCATCAAGCAGGCCGGCGCCACCGTGGCCGGGCTGGGGATCGTGATCGAGAAGTCGTTCCAGGGGGGGCGCGCGGAACTGGATGCCCAGGGCTATCGCGTCGAATCGTTGGCCCGGGTGAAGTCCCTGGCGGACGGCGTCGTAACCTTCATCGAATAACCTTGTGGGAGCGAGCCTGCTCGCGATAGCGATTTGTCTGTCACATCAATGTGCCTGACAGACCGCTATCGCGAGCAGGCTCGCTCCCACAGTGGAATGTGCGCACCGTTAAGGCGCGGTGGCCTTGAGCCCGGCAAGCAACAACCGCTGGAACAACTCCTCCTTCAGTCCTTCGGGATTGGTCAGCTGCATCCGCTCCAGATGCCCGGCAAACTCCCAGGGCTGCGGCGCATCCAGCGCCGCCTTGCCCAACTCCAGGATCTCGGGGAGCTTGAATTTGCTCTTGAGCCAGTTCAGCGCCCGCAACAGGTCCCGCTCTATGGCGTCGAAATCACACCCGAGCGGGTACTCCGGGAATAGATTCGAGTGCCGCGCCTGGATGGCCTGTAAACGTTCCGAGGTGTTGTCCGCGAATCGTGGGTCGAGACGGAAATCCTTCGGCAACTTGCCGGCTTTTTGCGCCTGTTCGATCAATCCCGGCTGGAAACGTGAATCGCTGATGTTCAGTAGCGCCTCGATCACCGCGGCATCGGTCTTGCCCCGCAGGTCGGCAATGCCGTACTCGGTCACCACAATGTCGCGCAGGTGCCGGGGAATCGTGCAATGGCCGTACTCCCAGACGATGTTCGAGCTGATCTCGCCTCCGGCCTCACGCCAACTGCGAAGGAGCAGGATCGAACGCCCGCCCTCCAGCGCATGACCCTGGGCGACGAAGTTGTACTGCCCGCCCACGCCGCTGAGCACCCGCCCATCTTCCAACTGATCGGCCACCCCGGCCCCCAGCAGGGTCATGGTGAAGACCGTGTTGATGAAACGGGCATCGAGGCGCTGCAGGCGCTTGAGTTGCTCCTGGCCATACAACTCGTTGATGTAACTGATGCGGGTCATGTTGAATTCGAGACGACGGCTTTGCGGCAACTCGCGCAGACGGTCGTAAAAACTTTGCGGGCCGAGGAAGAATCCGCCGTGTATGCAGATGCCGTCAGGTTGCGCCGCCTCGTCCAGGGTCCCGGCGTTGGCCCGTTCCTGGGTCGGTTCGTCGGGGTAGACCTTGCGCCGGATGATCCCGGCCTCGGCCAGTACCAGCAAACCGTTGACGAACATTTCGCTGCAACCGTACAGCCCTTTGGCAAACGGCTCGACGCCGCCCTCGCGCTCGATCAGTTGCGCCCACTGGCTAAGGTTCAGGTCCGCCAGCAACGCCTGGTAACCAGCGTTATCGGCCTGGCGCGCCAGCAGGGCCGCCGTCAATGCATCACCCATGGAGCCGATGCCGATCTGCAGCGTTCCGCCGTCGCGCACCAGGGTACTGGCGTGCAGGCCGATCAGATGATCCTGGAAGCCCACCGGCATGTTCGGCGTGGAGAACAATGTGTGATTGTCCTTCTCGTCGATCAACAGGTCGAAAGTGTCGATGCCGACTTCCGCGTCGCCCGGCATGTAGGGCAAATCATTATGTACCTGGCCGACCAGGAGGATGGTCTCCCCGGCCGCCCGGCGCTTGGCGATCATCGGCAGCAGATCCAGGGTGATGTCCGGGTTGCAGCTCAGGCTCAGGCGATCCGGGTGCTGTGGGTCGCTCGCCAGCAACTGCGCCACCAGGTTCAAGCCGGCCGCGTTGATGTCCCGGGCCGCGTGGCTGTAGTTGCTGCTGACGTAGTTCTGCTGGGCCGACGCGCTGTGCAGCAGGCTGCCGGGCTGCATGAAAAACTGCTCGACCCGTATGTTGGCCGGCAGACTGTCCTGGTGCAGGTCAGCGAGATAATCCAGCTCGGGGTAATCACCGAAGACCCGTTCGATAAAGGGTTCGAGGAAGCGCTTCTGCAAACCATCGCCCAGGTTCGGCCGGCCCAGGCTCAGGGCGGTGTAGATCGTCAGCTGTCGCTCGGGCAGTTGGGCGATGCGCCGGTACAACGCGTTGGCGAACAGATTGGGTTTGCCCAGCCCCAGGGGCATGCCGAGGTGAATATGCGCGGGCAGGCGCTGGAGCACGTCATCCACCGCCTGTTCGATTGAACACAACTGCACCATCGGACCCTCCTGGACATTCCATGAATGTGGGTTGGACCGAGCTTGCCGCGTCTTGGTTGCGATGAACAGCCCTGGCAAAACAGCGGACGCAAAAAAGCCGCTCGTAAGCGGCTTTTTTGTGAAGGATGTCGGCGTATTACAGGCCAGACATCTCTTTGATGGCGCCCTTGAGGTCGTCATCCGAGCAATCGGCGCAGGTGCCTTTTGGCGGCATGGAGTTAATGCCGGTGATGGCCTTGGCCAGGATGCCGTCGAGACCGCCCTGGTGATCGGCGCGCTCTTTCCAGGCAGCCTTGTCACCGATTTTCGGCGCACCCAGCAGGCCCGTGCCATGGCAAGCGTTGCAGTGTTTCGCAATCACATCAGCCGGCTTCTTGGCACCACCCGCGCCGCCAGCGGCAGTGGCAACTTCCATGCCCTTGCATTCTTTCCCCTGAACGCAGACCTGGCCGACCGGTTCAAGGCGCTTGGCGATTTCGTCGGTGGTCGCCGCTTGGGCACTGACTGCCCATAGGGCCAATACGGTTGCTGGTGCAGCCAGCATTTTCATAATTAGGTTCACGCGTACACCCTCAATGGTGGCTAGTCACGCCTGCGGCCACGGTTTGCAGGCGGGCGCAAGTATAGCGGTAAGCCCGTCACACTGAAACAACCCCAAAGTCGTAAGGGTCTTGTTTGCAATGTCGGCACATTCTCCGTGTGCCTTTGCCCGGCGGGCCTGGCGCCCTTTTTCTAGAAATTGGCCGGTGTGGCTGCGCTGATCAGTCGCGCCGGCACATCGAACGGATTACGGAAACGGTGGGGCTTGGTGCTTTCGAAATAGTAGCTGTCGCCAGCTTCGAGTACGAAGGTCTCGACACCGACCACCAGCTCCAGCCGCCCTTCCACCAGGATCCCGGTTTCCTCGCCCTCATGGGTGAGCATCTCTTCACCCGTGTCGGCGCCCGGCGGATAGATTTCGTTGAGAAAGGCAATCGCCCGGCTCGGGTGTGCCCTGCCCACCAGCTTCATGGTCACGGCGCCGTCGGAGATGTCGATCAGTTCGTTGGCTTTGTAGACGATCTGGGTCGGTTTCTCCTGAAGGATTTCTTCGGAGAAAAACTCGACCATGGACATGGGAATCCCGCCAAGGACCTTACGCAGCGAGCTGATCGAGGGGCTGACGCTGTTCTTCTCGATCATCGAAATAGTGCTGTTGGTGACGCCCGCGCGCTTGGCGAGTTCACGCTGGGAAAGGCCTTTGAGTTTACGAATGGCTTGCAGTCGTTCACCGACGTCCAATGCTGGAGCCTCCAGGGAATCAGGTTGTGTGGAAAGTGAGCGTTATCATGGCGACAGCGTTCAGTATTTACAACACTTTGACCCGAATCCTGTGCGGTGAAGCGACTTTCGGTAGCGCGCGCCGTGCGTCAATGCCCGGAATAGAGCCGTGGCACCCGCCGCAGGTTGCAGAAAATCTGATAGGGAATCGTGTCGGCGGCCTTGGCGACGTCACTGGCGAGGATGTTCTTGCCCCACAACTCCACAGTCGAGCCGAGCCCGGCCTGGGGGATATGGGTCAAGTCGACAGCCAGCATGTCCATCGACACCCGCCCGACCAACTGGCTGCGCTGCCCCTCCACCAGCACCGGAGTACCGGTGGGGGCCTGGCGTGGGTAGCCGTCGGCATAGCCCATGGCGACCACGCCAACCCGGGTCGGTTGCGTGGTCACAAAACGGGCACCATAGCCCACCGGTTCGCCGGCGGGCAATTCGCGCACACTGATGATCTTCGACTCCAGGGTCATCACCGGTTGCAGGCGCGAGGCGACGGCATTGGGCTCGTCAAAGGGCGTGGCACCGTAGAGCATGATGCCCGGGCGCACCCAGTCGCTGGGGATCTGCGGCCAACCCAATACCGCCGGTGAGTTGCGCAGGCTGATCTGCGCCACCAGGCCCTGGCGGGCTTTGTCGAATATCGCCAGTTGCTCGGTACTGCTGGGATCGTGCAGCTCATCGGCACGGGCGAAGTGGCTCATCAAGACAATCTTCGCCACCTTGCCACTGGCAAGCAGACGACGGTAGGCGGCCTGGTAGTCCGCCGGATGCAGGCCAACCCGGTGCATGCCCGAATCGAGCTTGAGCCAGACAGTGATCGGCTGGCTCAGCGCGGCTTTTTCAATCGCTTCGAGCTGCCACAACGAATGCACCACGCACCAGAAATCGTGCTCGACGATCAGCGGCAGTTCATCGGCTTCGAAGAACCCTTCCAGCAGCAGGATCGACCCACGGATCCCGGCGGCTCGCAGTTCCAGGGCTTCTTCGATGCAGGCCACGGCGAACCCGTCCGCCGTTTCCTGCAGCGCCTCGGCGCAACGCACCGCACCGTGCCCGTAGGCGTCGGCCTTGATCACCGCCAAGGCCTTGGCCCCGGTGACTTCGCGGGCCAATTGGTAATTGTGACGCAGGGCTTGAAGGTCGATCAGGGCACGGGCTGGACGCATGGCGGCAGACTTCTAGGCGGTCATTGAATAAAAAACCGGCGCCGGCTGACAGCATAACCACCAACAGCGCCGGGAGAGGGATCGTTTGGCCGGTATTACGGCAGCGCAGCCACGACGGACAGCTCCACCAGAATCTCCGGCTCGCACAGCTTGGCTTGCACCGTGGCGCGGGCCGGGGCGACGCCTTTGGGCAACCATTTGTCCCAGACGGCGTTCATGCCTTCGAAGTGCGCCTCGATGTCTTTCAGGTAGATCGTCACCGACAACAGACGGTTCTTGTCGGTCCCGGCCAAGTCCAGCAAGCGCTCGATGCTGGCCAGGGTCTCACGGGTCTGCTGCTCGATACCGGCGCTCATGTCGTCGCCGACCTGCCCCGCCAGGTAAACGGTGCCGTTGTGCACGACAACCTGGCTCATGCGGTCATTGGTGAGCTGGCGCTGGATTGACATGTTTTGCAGACTCCTGGTGTTTGCTGCCATAACGGGAAATATCGAGGCCTTCGGCGCTGATCTGCGGTTTTTTCTTCGCCATCAGGTCGGCCAACAGGCGACCGGAACCACAGGCCATGGTCCACCCGAGGGTGCCGTGACCGGTGTTCAGGAACAGATTCTTGAAGGGCGTGGCACCCACGATCGGCGTGCCGTCCGGGGTGGTCGGGCGCAGGCCGGTCCAGAAACTCGCCTCGGCCAGATTGCCGCCCTGAGGATAAAGGTCGTTGACGATCATCTCCAGGGTTTCGCGCCGACGCGGGTTGAGAGACAGGTCAAAACCAGCGATTTCCGCCATGCCGCCCACCCGAATGCGGTTGTCGAACCGGGTGATCGCGACCTTGTAGGTTTCGTCGAGGATGGTCGAAGTCGGCGCCATCGCCGGATTGGTGATCGGCACGGTCAGGGAGTAACCCTTGAGCGGATACACCGGTGCGCGGATCCCGAGGGGCTTGAGCAATTGCGGCGAATAGCTGCCCAGGGCGAGCACATAGCGGTCGGCGGTTTCCAGCTTGCCGTCGATCCAGACACCGTTGATGCGGTCACCGGCGAAGTCCAGGCGCTGGATATCCTGGCCGAAGCGAAATTGCACACCCAGCTTCGTCGCCATTTCCGCCAGGCGCGTGGTGAACATCTGGCAATCGCCAGTCTGGTCGTTGGGCAGGCGCAAGGCGCCAGCCAGGATGCCGGTGACATTGGCCAGGGCCGGTTCGACCCGAGCGATGCCCGCACGGTCGAGCACTTCGAACGGTACGCCGGACTCTTTCAACACCGCGATGTCTTTCGCCGCGCCATCGAGCTGGGCCTGGGTGCGGAACAACTGTGTGGTCCCCAGGCTGCGGCCTTCGTAGGCAATGCCGGTTTCGGCGCGCAGCTCGTCCAGGCAATCACGGCTGTACTCGGACAGGCGCACCATGCGCTCCTTGTTGATCGCATAGCGGCTGGCGGTGCAATTGCGCAGCATCTGTGCCATCCACAGGTATTGGTCAATGTCGGCAGTGGCCTTGATCGCCAGCGGCGCATGGCGCTGCAGCAGCCATTTGATGGCCTTGAGCGGTACGCCCGGCGCGGCCCACGGCGAGGCATAACCCGGCGACACCTGGCCGGCATTGGCGAAACTGGTTTCCATCGCAGGCGCTGGCTGACGGTCGACCACCACCACTTCGAATCCGGCCCGGGCCAGATAGTAAGCACTGACGGTACCGATGACGCCGCTACCCAATACCAGAACGCGCATGTTGATGCCCTCATCGCGGATAACCGCTGACGTTTGTTGTACATAGCTCAGATGGGCGCAGTGTAAGAAAGATTAGCCAGTGCTTTTCACTATATAAATGCCTATATTTGGCGAGAATTCTCGGCAATAACCCTTTTTACGGAGGCGCATCCCCTGTGCGTACCAACACCCAGACCAAACGCGAGCTGGACAAGATCGACCGCAACATCCTGCGCATCCTTCAGGCGGACGGACGAATCTCCTTCACCGAGCTGGGAGAAAAGGTCGGCCTTTCCACCACGCCTTGCACCGAGCGGGTACGGCGCCTGGAGCGCGAGGGCATCATCATGGGCTACAACGCCCGGCTCAACCCTCAACATTTGAAGGGTAGCCTGCTGGTGTTTGTCGAGATCAGCCTCGATTACAAATCCGGCGATACGTTCGAAGAATTCCGGCGCGCAGTGCTGAAGCTGCCTCACGTGCTGGAATGTCACCTGGTGTCAGGGGATTTCGATTATCTGGTGAAAGCACGGATTTCCGAGATGGCTTCGTACCGCAAGCTACTGGGAGACATCCTGCTCAAGCTGCCCCATGTGCGCGAATCCAAGAGCTATATCGTCATGGAAGAGGTGAAGGAGAGCTTGAACCTGCCGATTCCGGATTGAGCCTGGCTTAAGGCAATGGTTATCTGGACGGCCGCTTTCGCGAGCAGGCTCGCCCCCACACAGAGATCCATTGTGGGAGCGGGCTTGCTCGCGAAGGCCGCGACTCGGTATCGCTGCCTGCTAGACCAACACCTGCCGGTTGCTGGCCATGTATTCATGAATCTGCTGCTCGACCCGCGGATGAATCAGTTCCACCGGCCGCCGCCCATTGGGGCATGGCAGGGTCGCCGTGGTGCCGAACAGCCGACAGATCAGCGGTCGCTCGTCATACACGGTGCAACCGTTGGGGCCCAAGTGCACGCAGTCGAGCGCGTCCATGGCCGCGTCCTGTTCGGCGCGAGTCTTGCGGGGCAAGCGGGCCATTTCCTCGGGCGAGGTGGTCACCGGACCACAGCAGTCATGGCAACCCGGCACGCACTCGAACGTGGGAATCTGCTGGCGAAGCGTGCGGATTTTTTGACTGTTGCAGCTCATCGAGGCGGCCACCGGGGAAGATGGTCCGGGATTTTGCCTTAAAAGCCACGAGCCAGACAGCGCCAACCGACCGGTGTTGCCCAGGGAGGAATCCCCGGCTTATGCTCCGTAAAATTTCTCAAACACAATAATCAGGATTACGCACATGAACGCCCGTGTTCAGCAACCTGTCCCGAGCCACGCGCACGCCGCCTCTTATTACGCCGCCAGCAGCCTGCCGCAACCGGACCATCCGGTATTGCAGGGTGAGTTGGTGACGGATGTCTGCGTCGTGGGTGGTGGGTTTTCCGGGTTGAACACGGCGATCGAACTGGCCGAGCGCGGCCTGAGCGTAGTGCTGCTAGAGGCGCACAGGATCGGCTGGGGCGCCAGCGGGCGTAACGGCGGTCAACTGATTCGCGGCGTCGGCCATGGTCTCGATCAGTTCGAGCCGATCATTGGTGCCGACGGCGTACGCCAGATGAAGCTCATGGGCCTTGAGGCCGTGGAAATCGTCCGACAACGTGTCGAGCGTTTTCAGATCCCTTGCGACCTCACTTGGGGTTACTGCGACCTCGCCAACAAGCCCAGCGACCTGGAAGGCTTCGCCGAAGATGCCGAAGAGCTGCGCAGCCTGGGCTATCGCCACCAGACCCGGCTGCTGCAAGCCGACGAAATGCACAGCGTCGTGGGTTCGGATCGCTACGTCGGCGGGTTGATCGACATGGGCTCGGGCCATCTGCATCCGCTGAACCTGGCCCTGGGCGAAGCCGCCGCCGCGCAGCAACTGGGAGTCAGGCTGTTCGAGCAATCGGCAGTCACGCGTATCGACTACGGCCCTGAAGTGAAGGTGCACACCCAGCAGGGTTCGGTTCGCGCCAAGACGCTGGTACTGGGCTGCAACGCCTACCTCAATGGACTCAATCCGCAACTGGGCGGCAAAGTGCTGCCGGCCGGCAGCTACATCATCGCCACCGAACCCTTGAGCCAGGCCCAGGCACAGGCGTTATTGCCACAGAACATGGCGGTCTGCGATCAACGCGTGGCGTTGGACTACTACCGGCTTTCGGCGGATCGACGCCTGTTGTTCGGCGGGGCCTGCCACTATTCCGGCCGGGACCCGCAGGACATTGGCGCCTACATGCGTCCGAAGATGCTCAAGGTATTCCCGCAGTTGGCGCAGGTGAAAATCGATTATCAATGGGGCGGGATGATCGGCATCGGTGCCAACCGTTTGCCGCAGATCGGCCGGCTCAAGGACCAGCCCAATGTGTATTACGCCCAGGCTTATTCCGGCCATGGCGTGAACGCCACGCACCTGGCCGGCAAATTGTTGGCCGAAGCGATCAGCGGACAGCACAGCAGTGGCTTCGATCTGTTCGCGCGGGTCCCGCACATGACTTTCCCCGGCGGCAAGCACCTGCGCTCGCCGCTGTTGGCACTGGGGATGTTGTGGCATCGGTTGAAAGAGTTGGTTTAAAGAGCTTCACCACGACTGACGACGCTATCGCGAGCAAGCCTTGCTCCCACAGACCCTTTCAATCTGTGGGGGCAAGGCTTGCCCGCGATAGCCGTCTCAGGGCCGGCACCACTTCAAAGTCGCCAGAACGGCCTGAGCCCCTCCTCCAATGCCTGCTCCCTACTCAGCCCGATATCACGCAACTGTTCGGGTGTAAGTTCCAACAAGGCTTTGCGTGTATGCAGACGATGCCAGAACAGGGCCCAGCGGCTCAGGTCGGACGGCGCATTGCGCAACATTGCGTCGCGCAGCCCATTCTCCTGCCCTGCCGCCAGTTCCTGACTGTGTAACGTCAGCCGCACATCGCTCAAGCCGTTCATTTTGATCGCTCCTGTTTACTTGGGTAGCCAGAGGTTTCATGATGCGCGGACAGTCAAAAGCAATACAGATTCAACCTATTTATTTTATAAGCATACAGATTCGGTTTCTGCGCCACTGAATCGTCATTTTCCAACCCAACTGTATCGGTTGCAGTTGTCCATCTCATCGGGAGTGCACCATGACCCTCTACGTGAACCTCGCCGAACTGCTCGGCACCCGCATCGAACAGGGCTTCTACCGTCCCGGCGACCGGCTGCCCTCAGTGCGGGCATTGAGCACGGAACATGGGGTCAGCTTGAGTACGGTGCAGCAGGCCTATCGCGTGCTGGAAGACAGCGGGCTGGCAATGCCGAGACCCAAGTCCGGCTATTTCGTACCTGTGGGTCGCGAACTGCCAGACCTGCCGGTGGTAGGCCGTCCGGCCCAGCGTCCAGTGGATATTTCCCAGTGGGACCAGGTGCTGGAACTGATCCGCGCCGTACCCCGCCCGGACGTGGTGCAACTGGGACGCGGCATGCCGGATATCAATTCGCCGACCATGAAACCGCTGCTACGCAGCCTGGCGCAGATCAGCCGCCGACAAGACATGCCCGGCCTGTATTACGACAACATCTACGGCAACCTCGCGTTGCGCGAACAGATCGCCCGCCTGTCGCTGGATTCCGGCTGCCAACTGGGCCCCAACGATTTGATCGTCACCACCGGCTGTCATGAGGCCCTGTCGGTCAGCATCCGCGCCACCTGCGAACAAGGCGATATCGTCGCGGTGGACTCACCCAGCTTTCATGGAGCCATGCAAACTCTCAAGGGCCTGGGCATGAAGGCTTTGGAGATCCCCACCGACCCGCTCACCGGCATCAGCCTGGACGCACTGGAACTGGCGCTGGAGCAATGGCCCATCAAGGCCATACAGTTGACCCCCAGCTGTAACAACCCGCTGGGCTACATCATGCCCGACGCTAATAAACGCGCGCTGCTGAACCTGGCACAGCGTTTCGACGTGGCGATCATCGAGGATGATGTGTATGGAGAATTGGCCTACACCTACCCTCGCCCACGCACCATCAAGTCCTTCGATGAAGACGGCCGCGTCCTGCTCTGCAGTTCTTTTTCCAAGACCCTGGCCCCAGGCCTGCGAATTGGCTGGGTCGCGCCGGGCCGGTATCTGGAGCGGGTGCTGCACATGAAATACATCAGCACCGGCTCCACCGCGCCACAGCCGCAGATTGCCATTGCCGAATTTCTCAAGGGCGGACATTTCGAACCCCATTTGCGCCGGATGCGCACGCAATACCAGCGCAATCGCGACGTGATGATCGATTGGGTCAGCCGCTACTTTCCGTCGGGCACCCGTGCCAGTCGCCCGCGGGGCAGCTTCATGCTGTGGGTCGAGTTGCCGGAAGGCTTCGACACATTGAAGCTCAATCGGGTCCTGCTGGACCGAGGCGTGCAGGTCGCAGTCGGCAGCATCTTTTCGGCATCGGGCAAGTACCGCAACTGTCTGCGGATGAACTACGCTGCCAAGCCAACGGCGCAGATCGAAGAGGCCGTACGCAAAGTGGGCGCCGCTGCCATCGCGTTGTTGAACGAAACCCAGCGCGACGTCGTCTGAACTTTATCCAGGGAAGCAGTACCCAACAGCCGATCAACGCAAACAAGCGGAACGCTCCTACGTGAGATCCAGATCGATCCTGCCTTCGCTTTTGTTAGTCGCCTCGCTGCTGGGCGGCTGCGCCAGTTTTGATATCAGCCGCGAGCCTTCCCAAGCGTTGCCAGCCGCCGAATCCTCATTCGGCCGCTCGGTCCAGGCCCAAGCCGCGCCCCATGAAGGCCGTTCCGGCTTTCGGTTGCTCTCCGACAGCACCGAAGCCTTCACCGCCCGGGCCGAGCTGATCCGTCATGCTCAAAGCAGCCTGGACCTGCAGTATTACATCGTCCACGACGGTATCAGCACGCGGATGCTGGTGGATGAACTGCTCAAGGCCGCCGACCGGGGCGTGCGCGTGCGCATCCTGCTGGACGACACCACCAGCGACGGCCAGGATCAGATTATCGCGACCCTCGCCGCTCACCCGCGTATCCAGATTCGCCTGTTCAACCCCCTGCACCTGGGCCGCGCCACCGGCGTGACTCGTAGCCTCGGGCGCCTGTTCAACCTGTCGTTGCAGCATCGACGGATGCACAACAAGCTGTGGCTGGCGGACAACAGCATGGCCATCGTCGGCGGCCGCAATCTGGGCGATGAGTATTTCGACGCCGAACCCAACCTGAACTTTACCGACATCGACCTGCTCGGCGTCGGGCCGGTAGCCGAACAACTGGGGCACAGTTTCGACCAATATTGGAACAGCGCCCTGAGCAAGCCCATCGAACAGTTTCTGTCTCCTCGCCCCACGCCCAAGGACCTGGCCAACAGCCGCCTGCGCCTGCAAGAGTCCCTGGAGCAGACCCAGAAGGAAAACCACGCGCTCTACCAGCAACTGACCGCCTACAAGACCCAGCCGCGCCTGGATACTTGGCGTGACCAGTTGATCTGGGCCTGGAACCAGGCGCTGTGGGACGCACCCAGCAAAGTGCTGGCCAAGGACGAGCCGGATCCGCAACTGTTGCTGACCACGCAACTGGGGCCCGAACTGACGGGGGTCAGCAAGGAACTGATCATGATTTCCGCCTACTTCGTCCCCGGCCAGCCAGGTTTGGTGTACCTGACCAGCCGCGCCGATGCCGGGGTGTCGGTGAGTCTCTTGACCAACTCCCTGGAAGCGACCGATGTGCCAGCGGTGCATGGCGGCTATGCGCCGTATCGCAGGGCGCTGCTGGAACATGGCGTGCGCCTGTTCGAGTTGCGACGGCAACCGGGCGACAAAGGCAGCAGCCCTCACCTGTTCTACAGCAAATCCTACGGCGAATCGGATTCCAGCCTGCACAGCAAGGCGATCATCTTCGACCAGCAAAAGTCCTTCATTGGCTCGTTCAATTTCGACCCGCGCTCGGTGCTGTGGAACACCGAGGTCGGCGTATTGGTGGACAGCCCGGAGCTTGCCGGCCAAGTCCGCGAGCTGGCCTTGCAGGGCATGGCGCCAGCGCTGAGTTATCAGGCTCGGCTGGAGAATGACAAGCTCGTATGGACCACCGAAGACAACGGCCAGACCCACGACCTGGGCCGTGAACCGGGCAGTTGGTGGCGCCGGTTCAATGCCTGGTTCGCCACGACCATCGGGTTGGAGCGGATGCTTTAGGCCCGGGCCGCTTTTGTGGCAAGGATGTTCAGGCCGTTTGTGTCGCCCCGAATGCCCCTTGGCGCAACAGCAGGATCACCAAGCCGAACGCCCCCGCCGCCATGAACAAAGGCAGCGCATGCCCACTGATCCATTGGCTGCCCGCTCCCGCCGCCAGCGGGCCGATCAGGCAACCGAGCCCCCACAACTGCGCGACATGAGCGTTGGCCCGTACCAGTGCATCGTCGCGGTAACGCTCGCCGATCAGGATCAGCGACAAGGTGAACAAGCCTCCCGCGCTGGCGCCGAACAGCACCCACAGCGGCCAGATCAACAGGGTATCGATCAAAAGCGGAACCGCCAGGCTCGATAACGTCAGTGCCACCGCGCACCCCGTCAACAGCGCCCGGCGAGACACTCGATCGGCCAGGGCGCCAATGGGCAATTGCAGCAAGGCATCGCCGACCACCACGGTGCTGACCATCGCCAACGCAATGTCAGCGCTGAAGCCCTGGCGCAAACAGTAGACCGGCAGCAACGTGAGGATCATCGCCTCGAACGCAGCGAACAACGACACCGCCCAGGCAATCGCCGGCAAACCTCGGCAAAACGTCCACAAATCGCCAAACGTGACGCTGCCGGCCTCGCTACTCGGTGCCCCGCTGCGGCCCAGCAACAGCAAGGGTGCGATCAACAGCAGGCCGACACCCACCCAGAAGCCGTAGTCATGATCGGTCCCAAGCGCTCCCAGCAGCAACGGGCCGGCCAACTGGCTCAGGGCATAGCTACTGCCATAAAGCGCCACCAGCCGTCCGCGCCATTGTTCAATGACCAGTTGGTTGATCCAGCTCTCGCCGAGAATGAACACCAGGGTCAGGACCACGCCAATCACCAGGCGCAGCACCAACCAGACCGGGTAGCTGGGCAACAGCGCCAGCAATCCGATGGACAGCGCCCCACCCCACAGGCACAGGCGCATCAACCTCGCCGTGCCGAACTGCGTCGCCAACCGACTCGACACCTTGGCCCCGAGTAACACCCCGACAGCCGGCATCGCAGCCATCACGCCAATGGCGAACGAGCCATAGCCCCAGCCCTCGAGACGCAGCGACACCAGCGGCATGCTTACGCCCAGGGCCAGGCCGACACTCAGGACAGACGCCAACACGGCGAAATAAGTCGCCCAACGCATTTCCACGCTCCTGTGGAGAGTTATCGATTTTTCAGGCATCACTACAAAACAATGTGGGAGCGAGCCTGCTCGCGATGCGGAGCAACATTCAACTGAATCGTCGACTGTCATACCGCTATCGCGAGCAGGCTCGCTCCCACAGGGAGATCAACACTGCATGAAGCCCCCCGGTCACCCTGGGGGCCATCACCGTTACAGCTTGATCCAGGTCGCCTTCAGCTCGGTGTACTTGTCGAACGCATGCAGCGACTTGTCGCGACCGTTGCCCGACTGCTTGAAGCCACCGAACGGCGCGGTCATGTCGCCACCGTCGTACTGGTTGACCCAGACGCTGCCGGCACGCAGGGCCTTGGCCGTCAGGTGGGCCTTGGAAATGTCCTTGGTCCATACCGCCGCAGCCAGGCCGTACGGCGTGTCGTTGGCGATCTGCACGGCTTCCTCGGCCGTGTCGAAGGCGATGACCGACAGCACCGGGCCGAAAATCTCTTCCTGGGCGATTTTCATCGCGTTGCTCACGCCATCGAAAATCGTCGGCTCGACATACGTGCCGCCGGTTTCCTCAAGAATGCGCTTGCCACCGGCCACCAGCTTCGCACCGTCGCTGTGACCGGCCTCGATGTAGGACAGCACGGTGTTCATCTGCTGGGTGTCCACCAGTGCGCCAACATTGGTAGCTGGGTCCAGGGGGTTGCCGGGCTTCCAGCCCTTGAGGGCTTCGATCACCAGCGGCAGGAAGGTGTCCTTGATAGAGCGTTCCACCAACAGCCGCGAACCGGCAGTGCAGACTTCGCCCTGGTTGAACGCGATGGCGCTGGCGGCGGACTCGGCAGCGGCTTGCAGATCCGGGGCATCGGCAAACACGATGTTCGGGCTCTTGCCGCCAGCTTCCAGCCAGACACGCTTCATGTTGGATTCGCCGGAGTAAATCATCAGTTGCTTGGCGATCTTGGTGGAGCCAGTGAACACCAGGGTATCGACGTCCATGTGCAGGGCCAGGGCCTTGCCGACGGTATGGCCGTAGCCCGGCAGTACGTTCAGCACACCTTTCGGAATGCCGGCTTCGATCGCCAGGGCAGCGATACGGATGGCGGTCAGCGGGGATTTTTCCGACGGCTTGAGCACCACCGAGTTGCCGGTGGACAGCGCCGGACCAAGCTTCCAGCAGGCCATCATCAGCGGGAAGTTCCACGGCACGATAGCGCCCACGACGCCCACCGGCTCACGGGTTACCAGGCCCAACTGATCGTGCGGGGTGGCCGCCACTTCGTCGTAGAGCTTATCGATGGCTTCGCCGCTCCAGCTCAACGCTTGAGCTGCGCCTGGGACGTCGATGTTCAGCGAGTCGCTGATCGGCTTGCCCATGTCCAGGGTTTCGAGCAGGGCCAACTCTTCGGCGTTCTGCCTGAGCAGGCCGGCGAAACGAATCATGGTGGCTTTGCGCTTGCTTGGCGCCAGGCGCGACCAGACGCCGGAATTGAAAGTGGCGCGGGCGTTTTCGACGGCACGCTGGGCGTCGGCAACGTCACAGCTGGCGATCTTGCCGAGCAGGCGGCCATCGACCGGACTGAGGCAATCGAAGGTTTCGCCGGACACCGCATCGGTGTACTCGCCGTTGATAAAGGCGCGGCCTTCGATCTTCAGGTCGCGGGCGCGTTGTTCCCAATCGGCACGAGTCAGGGTGGTCATGCGTGTGTCCTCCTCTTATTGAGTAAGAACGCCGCGCAATGCGCAGCGCTCAACGAATTCTGCCCGGCCAGCCTGTTTCCCGCGCTGTTTTCGGCGCTATCTTCGGCACAGGGCACCCGCCACCCTAAACCAGCGGCTGGTCATGTTTCAATATATTTGACATAACGCCGGTAAACGGCCTTGCGATGTTCGTTTTAATAAACATAGACTCGAAACCTTCCAAGCCATCACCGGGATCTACCGCATGAGCATTCAGGACATCGTCGATTTCAGCCAGGCCAATACCCCTGCCGAACGCTATCGCCCGGACGCGGCCAAGGTGTTCAAGGGCGATCCCGAACAAACCGTGTTCAACCACTACAGCAGCCCCTGCGGGCAAATGAATGCAGGCGTATGGGAAGGCGCCGTCGGTCAGTGGATGGTCAACTACACCGAGCATGAATATTGCGAGATCGTCCAGGGCGTTTCCGTGCTGCGCGACGACGATGGCAATGCCAAGACCTTGCGGGCCGGCGACCGTTTTGTCATTCCAGCGGGGTTCAAGGGCACCTGGGAAGTGCTGGAGCCGTGCCGCAAGATCTATGTGGTCTTCGAGCAGAAGGCTTGAGCCCCGCTGAAAAAGCCGCTGACACTCTTTCGCTGGTCGGTGACCACCACTGCAGATGAAACTGCCCCCCGGGCGCCACGCATTTTATCGTCACAACGGCAACGCACAGGACGTGCGGCCGAGCCGACAGGTGAGCGCCCCAACTCTATGACTATTTGCAAGGAGGCAACATGCCCGTCTTACCCGATCAAGGCGACACCGTCGTCATTCCCATGCCGACCGATCAATGCGATCTCGCCATCGCCCAATACACCATCGGCCAAAAATGCACCCCTGAACTGCTTGAAGAAGTTCGCGCCCTGGCCAATGGGGCTCCCGTGCGCGCCACGGGCCCGAAGTATCCTACGAGCTGGGATCTGCGCCCGCGACGCATCAACCTGCACACCAATGCCGACAGGATCATTGTGAGCATCAACTGCGGCTGATCGACTTCACACGCACAACAAAAAAGGCCCGTATCTCGCGATACGGGCCTTTTTCGTAAGAAGGGAAAAATCAATTACTTGATTTTGCCTTCCTTGTAGATCACGTGCTTGCGAACAACCGGATCATATTTCTTGATCTCGATTTTGTCCGGGGTAGTACGCTTGTTCTTGTCGGTAGTGTAGAAGTGACCAGTACCGGCGCTCGAGATCAAACGAATCAATTCACGCATGATTAGCTCCCTTAAACCTTGCCATCGCGACGAAGTTCGGCCAGCACGACACTGATGCCACGCTTGTCGATGATGCGCATGCCCTTGGCAGATACGCGCAGACGCACAAAACGTTTCTCTTCTTCAACCCAGAAGCGGTGATGCTGCAGGTTCGGCAGGAAACGACGACGGGTTTTGTTGTTTGCGTGGGAAATGTTATTCCCAGTCACCGGACCCTTACCGGTAACTTGACAGACTCTCGACATGCCTCAGCCCTCTAAAACCACATGCCCAACCCGGCATGGGTTGGCCGCTTAATCTCTCAGTCATTTGGCGCCAGGCGCCGCGTTTCTTTAAGGGTCTTACCGGCTACACCTACAGTGAAGGAACCGGGCCCCTAGAAAAGAGCGCTGCTTTATACCAGAAAGACCACAGCGCAACAACAGCCGATGTGATTTGTCTTCACCGGGAATGCTCGAGCAACCGCCCCGGACGGCTGGAGTAAAGGCCGGCGCGGCCCGTTACCACTCGTCGCTGCGCGCAGGTTTTTTTCACCCGCGACGGTTTTGAGCCATCAACGCGCCGGCGCAGAGTGCCGGAAAATGCAAAAAGGGGATAGTCATTTAGCGACGAGCCCACTAGGGTAGGCCTTTTCCAGACTGCACTCGCAGATGGGCCTTCGACTTGCACAGGAAACCGACCATGCGCCTCGCTGCCCTACCATTGTTGCTCGCCCCTCTGCTGATTACCCCGCAGGCCTTGGCCGCCGCCCTGAGCGTCTGCACCGAAGCCAGCCCGGAAGGGTTCGATGTCGTCCAGTACAACTCCCTGACGACTACCAACGCCTCTGCCGACGTGCTGATGAACCGCCTGGTGGATTTCGACACCGCCAGCGGCAAGGTGGTCCCCAGCCTGGCCGAGCACTGGGAGGTCTCGACCGACGGCCTGACCTACCTGTTCAAGCTACGCCCACAGGTCAAGTTCCATCGTACCGAGTACTTCACGCCGCGCCGCGACCTGACCGCCGAAGATGTGAAATTCAGCTTCGAACGCATGCTCGACCCGGCGAACCCTTGGCACAAGGTTGCGCAGAGTGGTTTCCCCCACGCCCAGTCCATGCAGCTACCCGCTCTGATCAAGAAAATCGACGCACTGGACCCGTTGACCGTTCGCTTCACCCTCGATCACGCGGATTCGACCTTCCTGGCGACGTTGAGCATGGGCTTTGCCTCCATCTATTCGGCCGAATACGCCGATCAGTTGCTCAAGGCCGGCACACCGGAAAAACTCAACAGCCAACCGATCGGTACCGGCCCATTCATTTTCAACCGATTCCAGAAAGACGCCTCAATTCGCTACAAGGCCAACGCTGATTATTTTGGCGGCAAGCCCCAAGTGGACCCGCTGGTTTTCGCGATCACGCCGGATGCCAACGTGCGCCTGCAGAAACTGCGGCGCAATGAATGCCAGATCGCCTTGTCACCCAAGCCGCTGGATGTACAGGCCGCCCGCCAGGAGCCCACGCTGAGCGTGGCCCAGACCGACGCCTTCATGACCGCGTTCGTGGCGATCAACAGCCAGCATCCGCCGCTGGACAAACCTGAGGTGCGTCAAGCCATCAACCTGGCATTCGACAAGGCCAGCTACCTCAAGACTGTCTTCGAAGGCACCGCCGAAGCCGCCAATGGCCCCTACCCGCCGAACACCTGGAGCTATGCCAAGAGCCTGCCGGGCTACACCCATGACCCAGCCAAGGCTCGTGAATTGCTGGCCAAGGCCGGTTTGAAGGAAGGTTTCCAGACCACCATCTGGACTCGTCCATCCGGCAGCCTGCTGAACCCCAACCCCAGCGTCGGCGCGCAACTGCTGCAGTCCGACCTGGCGGAAATTGGCATCCAGGCCGAAATCCGCGTGATCGAATGGGGCGAACTGATCCGCCGCGCCAAAGCCGGCGAACATGACCTGCTGTTCATGGGCTGGGCGGGCGACAACGGCGACCCGGACAACTTCCTCACACCGCAGTTTTCCTGCGCAGCGGTCAAGTCCGGGACCAACTTCGCCCGCTACTGCAACCCGGACCTGGACAAACTGATCAGCGCCGGCAAGACCACCGGCGAACAGGGTGTGCGTGCCAAGCTCTACGAACAGGCACAGGCGCAGATCCAGCAACAGGCCCTGTGGCTGCCGCTGGCCCACCCAACGGCGTTCGCGCTGACCCGTAAGGATGTGCAGGGTTATGCGGTCAGCCCGTTTGGGCGGCAGGATTACTCCAAAGTCAGCCTCAAGTAACCCCGGCCCCCAGAGCCCCGCCGGGGGAGCCTGTGGGAGCAAAGCTTGCTCGCGATGACGTCATCACATACAACCCTTGTGTTGGCTGTAAAACCGCTATCGCGAGCAAGCTTTGCTCCCACAAGGGATTATTCAAGCCTGACCGGGCCTACATCCACCCATACTCCGCCATCGACAGCGGCTCCCCATCGCCAACGATGAAGTGGTCGAGCACCCGCACATCGATCAGTTCCAGCGCCTCCTGAAGCCGTTCAGTGAGCACCCGATCGGCCTGGCTGGGCTCGGTATTGCCGGAGGGATGGTTGTGGCACAGGATCAATGCAGCGGCGTTATGGGCCAGGGCACGCTTGACCACCTGCCGGGGATAGACGCTGGCGCTGTCGATGGAGCCGCGAAACAATGCCTCATATGCCAGCACCCGATGCCGGGAATCCAGGAAAAGACATCCAAATACCTCATGGGGCTCGTGGCGCAGCATGGCCTTGAGGTAGTCCCGCACTGCCAGCGGACTTTCCAGTACAGAATCTCGTCGCAGGTTTTCGGCCAGATGCCGACGGCCCATTTCGAGCACAGCCTGCAACTGCGCGAACTTCGCCGGCCCCAGGCCCAGGTGCGCGCTGAAGGTGCGCAGATCGGCCTCCAGGAGAATCCGCAGGCCGCCGAACTGATGCAGCAGATGTCGCGCCAGGTCCACCGCACTTTTCCCGGACACCCCCGTGCGCAGGAAAATCGCCAACAGCTCGGCATCCGAAAGACTCGCCGCCCCCCACTCCAATAACCTCTCCCGCGGCCGCTCGGCCGTCGGCCAATCCCGAATACTCATGACATCTCCCTGATTGTGGCACCGCTGTTCCATAGCGGTCGCTGTGATATCGTAGCCCATCTTTTTTGCAGGCGATTTGCCCCTGGCAGCGGCCAAGGGGGTCGCCTCGCACTGACCACTGAAATCGAAAGGCAGGCCTATGCAGCGGCTGTATCGGAAACGCATCGTTCTGGGCGTCGGCGGCGGCATTGCCGCCTACAAGAGCGCCGAGCTGGTTCGCAGGCTTATCGACCAGGGCGCGGAAGTACGGGTCGTCATGACCCGCGGCGGCGCTGAATTCATCACCCCGCTGACTATGCAGGCCCTGTCCGGGCACCCGGTCCACCTGGATTTGCTCGACCCGGCGGCAGAGGCGGCCATGGGCCATATCGAACTGGCCAAATGGGCCGACCTGGTGCTGATCGCCCCGGCTACCGCCGACCTGATCGCCCGCCTGGCCCAGGGCATCGCCGATGACCTGTTGACCACCCTGGTGCTCGCCACTGACGCCGTGGTCGCCGTCGCGCCGGCCATGAACCAGGCCATGTGGCGCGACCCGGCTACCCAGGCCAACCTGCAATTGCTGGAAAGCCGCGCCCTGAAGGTCTTCGGCCCGGCCTCCGGGAGCCAGGCCTGCGGCGATGTCGGCATGGGCCGCATGCTTGAAGCCACCGACCTGGCCCAGTGCGCCGCCGACTGCTTCCAGCGCCAGGCCCTGACCGGCAAGCACGTGCTGATCACCGCCGGGCCGACCCAGGAAAACATCGACCCGGTGCGCTACATCACCAACCACAGCTCCGGAAAAATGGGCTTCGCCCTGGCCGAAGCCGCCGTGGAAGCCGGCGCCCGGGTAACGCTGATCACCGGCCCCGTGCATTTGCCGACCCCGGACCGGGTCACCCGCATCGACGTGGTCAGCGCCCGGGACATGCTCGCCGCCTGCGAAGCAGCCATCCCGTGCGACCTGTTCATCGCCTCGGCGGCGGTAGCGGACTACCGCCCGGAAGTAGTCGCCCCGCAAAAATTGAAGAAAGACCCTACAAGCGGCGACGGCCTGCTACTACAAATGGTGCGCAACCCGGACATCCTGGCCAGCATCGCCACCCGCCCCGACCGCCCGTTCAGTGTCGGCTTCGCCGCCGAGACCGAACACCTGCTCGATTACGCCGCGCGCAAGCTCAAGGACAAGAATCTGGACTTGATCGTCGCCAACGACGTCGCCAACCCGAGCATCGGCTTCAACAGCGAAGAAAACGCCTGCAGCGTGATCGACCGCCAGTTGCACGCCACACTTTTCGCCCAGACCAGCAAGAGCAAGATCGCTCGCCAACTGATCACTTTTATCGCCGAACGGCTGAATCAGGTTTAATTTTCATGCACGCTCTACAAGCCAAGATCCTCGACCCACGCATCGGCAACGAATTCCCGCTGCCGCAATACGCCACACCGGGCTCCGCCGGCCTCGACCTACGGGCCATGCTCAAGCAGGACACAATCCTGGAGCCGGGCCAGACCCTGCTGATCCCTACCGGCCTGTCGGTGTACATCGGCGACCCGGGCCTGGCCGCGCTGATCCTGCCACGCTCGGGCCTGGGCCATAAGCACGGCATCGTACTGGGCAACCTGGTAGGCCTGATCGACTCCGATTACCAGGGCGAACTGATGGTCTCGTGCTGGAACCGCGGCCAGACGGCGTTCAACATCGCCGTGGGCGAACGCATCGCGCAGTTGGTGCTGGTTCCGGTGGTCCAGGCCCACTTCGAATTGGTCGAAGAATTCGACGAAAGCCAGCGCGGTGCCGGTGGTTTCGGGCATTCCGGCAGCCATTGACCGGCGGTTTCAGGCCGGGCGTCCTGCCCGGCCCGTTTATTAAGCTTCTATTTCAGGACAAAAAATGCGCAATGGCTTTCTGCTAGGTTTCCCACCCGGAATCAATGTATTAGGCGAGCGAGGCCGGGGTAACGCTGTCTCATGGCATTTTCCCACCACGAACTCTCTGTCAAAAACGCCGTCATACCCTTCAGCTTGAGCCTGCCGACGCCCATCGTCGGCCTGTCCAGTCACCTTCCTGATAGAGCGCCCCGCCCATGAACACCCCAGCCGCAATCGCCCCGATCTTCCCTGAAAGCATTTTCCGCGCCTACGACATCCGTGGCGTGGTACCGGAAACCCTCACCGCCGAAACCGCCTACTGGATCGGCCGCGCCATTGGCTCCCAGAGCCTGGCCCAGGGCGAACCGAACGTGTGTGTCGGCCGTGACGGCCGTCTGTCGGGCCCCGAGCTGGTCGAACAACTGATCAAAGGCGTTGCCGACAGCGGCTGCCACGTCAGCGACGTGGGCCTGGTGCCGACCCCGGCGCTGTACTACGCCGCCAACGTGCTGGCCGGTAAATCCGGCGTGATGCTCACCGGCAGCCACAACCCGTCGAACTACAACGGTTTCAAGATCGTCATCGCCGGCGACACCCTCGCCAACGAGCAGATCCAGGCCCTGCACACCCGCCTCAAGACCAACGACCTGAGCAGCGGCCAGGGCAGCATCACCAAAGTCGATATCCTCGAGCGCTACAACGACGAAATCGTCAAGGACGTGAAACTCGCCCGCCGCCTGAAAGTGGTGGTCGACTGCGGCAACGGCGCGGCCGGCGTGATCGCCCCGCAACTGATCGAAGCCCTGAACTGCGAAGTCATCCCACTGTTCTGCGACGTGGACGGCAACTTCCCTAACCACCACCCGGACCCGGGCAAGCTGGAAAACCTCGAAGACCTGATCGCCAAGGTCAAGGAAACCAACGCCGACCTGGGCCTGGCCTTCGACGGTGACGGCGACCGCGTGGGCGTGGTGACCAATACCGGCAGCGTGGTGTTCCCCGACCGCCTGCTGATGCTGTTCGCTCGCGACGTGGTGGCGCGCAATCCGAACGCCGAAATCATCTTCGACGTTAAGTGCACCCGTCGCCTGGTGCCGTTGATCAAGGAATATGGCGGTCGTCCATTGATGTGGAAAACCGGTCATTCGTTGATCAAGAAGAAAATGAAACAAAGCGGCGCCCTGCTGGCCGGCGAAATGAGCGGCCACATCTTCTTCAAGGAGCGCTGGTTCGGTTTCGACGACGGTATCTACAGCGCCGCGCGCCTGCTGGAAATCCTCAGCAAGGAGAAATCCACGGCCGAAGAGCTGTTCGCGACCTTCCCGAACGATATTTCTACGCCAGAAATCAATATCCATGTGACCGAAGAGAGCAAATTCAGCATCATTGATGCACTGCACGACGCTCAATGGGGCGAAGGCGCCGAACTGACCACCATCGACGGTGTGCGGGTCGACTATCCCCACGGCTGGGGCCTGGTTCGCGCATCCAACACCACACCGGTGCTGGTGCTGCGTTTCGAGGCCGACAACGAAACCGAACTGCAGCGCATCAAGGATGTGTTCCACAGCCAACTCAAACGTGTTGCACCTGATCTCCAACTACCGTTTTGATTTTTTGAAGCACTACCGGAGCCCTGAATGACCCTCGAACGCGAAGCCGCCGCCAACACCGCCAAGGTCCTGTCCGAAGCGTTGCCTTATATCCGACGCTACGTCGGCAAGACCCTGGTGATCAAATACGGCGGCAACGCGATGGAAAGCGAGGAGCTGAAAACCGGCTTCGCCCGCGACATCGTGCTGATGAAGGCCGTGGGCATCAACCCGGTGGTCGTACACGGCGGCGGCCCGCAGATCGGTGACCTGCTCAAGCGCCTGTCGATCGAGAGCCACTTCATCGATGGCATGCGCGTCACCGACGCGCAGACCATGGATGTGGTGGAAATGGTCCTGGGCGGCCAGGTCAACAAGGACATCGTCAACCTGATCAACCGCCACGGCGGCAGCGCCATTGGCCTGACAGGGAAGGACGCCGAGCTGATCCGGGCGAAAAAACTCACCGTCACCCGCCAGACCCCGGAAATGACCCAGCCGGAAATCATCGACATCGGTCACGTGGGCGAAGTGGTCGGCATCAACACCGACCTGCTGAACCTGCTGGTCAAGGGCGATTTCATCCCGGTCATCGCGCCAATCGGCGTGGGCGCCAACGGTGAGTCGTACAACATCAACGCCGACTTGGTGGCGGGCAAGGTTGCCGAAGCGCTGAAAGCTGAAAAGCTGATGCTGCTGACCAACATCGCCGGCCTGATGGACAAGTCGGGCAAGGTCCTGACCGGGCTGTCGACCCAACAGGTCGACGACCTGATCGCCGACGGCACCATCTACGGCGGCATGCTGCCCAAGATCCGTTGCGCGCTGGAAGCGGTACAGGGCGGCGTCGGCAGCTCGCTGATCATCGACGGCCGGGTGCCGAATGCGATCCTGCTGGAAATCTTCACTGATACCGGCGTGGGTACATTGATCAGTAATCGCAAGCGTCCTTAAGCGATTCCTGTAAAAAAAGACCCCGTTCAACCTGGTTGAGCGGGGTCTTTTTTTGCCTTCCTCCCTGTGGGAGCGAACTTGCTCGCTCCCACAGGGAGATTGCGCAGGTCTATTAGACGCCGAACTGCGCCCGATAAGCCTCAACCGCCGGCAAATGCTGCTTGAGCTGCGGATCGTCGGCCAAAAACTCCAGCACCTGGTTCAGCGACACGATGCTGATCACCGGGATGCCGAAGTCGCGCTCCACTTCCTGGATCGCCGACAGTTCACCGTTGCCGCGCTCCTGACGGTTCAGGGCGATCAGCACGCCGGCGGCCTTGGCGCCTTCCTGGGAACCGATGATCTGCATCACTTCGCGGATCGCGGTGCCGGCGGTGATCACGTCGTCGATGATCAATACTTCGCCAGTCAGTGGCGCGCCCACCAGGCTGCCGCCTTCGCCATGGGCCTTGGCTTCCTTGCGGTTGAAGCACCAAGGCAAGTCACGGCCGTGGTGTTCGGCCAGGGCGACGGCAGTAGTGGCGGCCAGCGGGATGCCTTTGTAGGCCGGGCCGAACAGCACGTCGAACGGGATGCCGCTCTCGACGATGGCCGCCGCATAGAAACGGCCCAACTGCGCCAGGGCTGTACCGGTGTTGAACAGGCCGGCATTGAAGAAGTACGGGCTGGTGCGCCCAGACTTGAGGGTGAACTCACCGAAGCGCAAAACGCCGCGATCGATGGCAAAACGAATGAAATCGCGCTGATACGCCTGCATGAAAAAAAGCCTCAAATACCGCGGATTTAGCTAAATAGGTACACGCCGTGTATCATACACGCACGTGATTTTTGGGGCCATTTATGCGGATCATCAGTGTGAACGTCAATGGTATTCAGGCTGCAGTCGAGCGTGGTTTGCTCAGTTGGCTGCAAGCACAGAATGCCGACGTCATCTGCCTGCAGGACACCCGCGCCTCCGCCTTTGAACTTGACGATGCAGCCTTCCAACTGGATGGTTACTTCCTTTATGCCTGCGATGCCGAAGTCCCCGCCCAGGGTGGCGTGGCTTTGTACTCGCGGCTGCAACCGAAGGCTGTCATCAACGGTCTTGGTTTCGAGACGGCGGACCGCTACGGGCGCTACCTGCAAGCCGATTTCGACAAGGTCAGCATCGCGACCTTACTGCTCCCTTCGGGGCAGAACGGCGATGAAGATTTGAATCAGAAATTCAAGTTGATGGACGATTTCGCCCGTTACCTGGATAAACAGCGGCGCAAACGTCGCGAGTACATTTATTGTGGCTCGCTGTACGTGGCGCAACAGAAGCTGGATATCAAGAACTGGCGCGACAGCCAACAATCTCCTGGCTTCCTGGCGCCGGAACGGGCCTGGATGGACGAGATCATTGGCAACATGGGCTATGTCGATGCCCTGCGTGAAGTCAGCCGTGAAGGTGATCAGTACAGCTGGTGGCCGGACAACGAGCAGGCCGAGATGCTCAACCTCGGTTGGCGTTTCGACTACCAGTTGCTGACGCCAGGGCTGCGCCGTTTCGTACGCAGCGCCCGCCTGCCGCGCCAGCCACGGTTCTCGCAGCATGCGCCGCTGATCGTGGATTACGACTGGACCCTGACCATCTAAGTCTATCCGCGACATCCCGCAGGTCGACTGCCTAAAGAAAATGCCCGTTTCGCAAGAGACGGGCATTTTTCATGGAGCACGCTAACGCGTCGAACATCAAGCCGCGGCAAAAAACGGCAGGGCAAGGTACAACTTGATGACGATGACGTTAATGATATCGATGAAGAACGCCCCCACCATGGGCACCACCAGGAATGCTATCTGCGAAGGTCCGTAGCGCTGCGTCACTGCCTGCATGTTGGCGATGGCCGTCGGCGTGGCACCCAACCCGAAACCACAATGCCCTGCCGCCAACACCGCGGCATCGTAATGACTGCCCATGAGCCTGAACGTCACGAAAATCGCGAATAGCGCCATGACCAATGTCTGGGCCGCCAGGATAATAAAGATCGGCAAGGCCAGTGAGGCCAGGTCCCACAACTTGAGTGACATCAAGGCGATCGCCAGGAACAGTGACAAACTGACATTGCCAAGCACGGACACTTCTCGCTCGAATACTTGATACAGGCCCAGTGCCGAAAACCCGTTACGCAGAACCACTCCCACGAACAAGACGCAAACGAACGTCGGCAATTCGAAGGCCGTATCGTGGAGCTGATCATTCAAGAGCGTACCGGCCAACAGACTGACCGCGATCAGGGCGAGCGTCTCGATGAACGAAAACGGCGTGATCGAGCGCTCTTTGTTCGGCAGCTCGAAGCCCTTGGGCACCCGGGGCTTTTCTGGCTCAAGGCAGCCGGGTGACTGGACACGCTTGATGAGCAGGCGAGCGACCGGACCACCGATCAAGCCACCCAACACCAAGCCGAACGTTGCAGAAGCCATCGCCAACTCGGAGGCGGAGGCCAGGCCGAACTTCTCACTGAACACCGTCCCCCACGCTGCGCCGGTCCCGTGACCGCCCGACAAGGTGATCGAGCCTGTCAGCAACCCCATCAGCGGATCGAGCCCCAGCGCTTTTGCGAGCCCGATGCCCATGGCGTTCTGGACCAGCAGCAGCCCGACAACCGCTAACAGGAAAATGCCCACGACCCGCCCGCCTTTCTTCAGGCTGGCGAAGTCCGCACTCAGGCCAATGGTGGCAAAAAACGCCAGCATCAACGGTGTTTGCAGTGAAGTATCGAATCGAACTTCAACTTCAAGCCCCCGCAAAGCCAACAGGGCCAAGGCAACTACCAGGCCACCCGCCACAGGCTCAGGGATATTGTAGGCGCGTAGAAAACCAACACGCGTAACAAGCCCACGCCCCAGTAACAGCACTAAAGAGGCGGCGACAAGTGTTCCATAGAAATCGAGTTGAAACATGAATGTTTATCTTCGGGTATATATTCAGGGGCGAGCTTTTTACCTGGGCACGCCGCTTGAACAGGTTGATTGCCTCAGCATTGATTGGCTTTGAATTCAAGGACCTTCAATGGTCTGAATATATCGAAATATTTCTGAGGGAATATAACGTGGGGCAACTCTATCAATCGACGAGCGCTATTGCCAAGCACATGGACCGCATTGGAACTTCGTGAGTTGTGACTAAAAGTTTAAGAGCAATACATATACGCGCACGATAACGCGCCAGGCAATTGGATACCGTATATGGAGAGAAACATTTTTTATAAAAAACAATGCCCCGATAAGTCGGGGCATTGTTCTTGAATCGAAGCCTTGATCGTTATTTGACCAAGCGCCAGGTAAACGGATACCGATACGGCTGCCCCTCATTGGCCTTCACGCCACCGATGATGGTCAACACCAACGCACCGATGGCCACCAGGCCGAACAGGAAGAAGCCGATCACCACGACCATCAGCAACAGGCAGATCGCCGAAGCAATGGCCACAGTGATCTGGAAGTTCAACGCTTCCTTGCCCTGGGCGTCGATGAACGGGTCGGACTCGCGTTTGAGCTGCCAGAGCACCAGCGGCCCGATCAGCGTACCGAACGGAATCCAGATCCCCAACAAGGCGGACAGGTGACAAAACATTGCCCATTGACGTGCCTCTTTGCTCGGCTGGGGCAGCAGGACTTGCTCATCACTCATGACACTCTCCTTGTCTGAAGCGTGGATCGATCAGTCAGCCAACGCGGCTTTTTGCAGTTCGAAGATCTCGTTCATGCCTTTCTTCGCCAACTCCAGCATAGCGTTCAATTCTTCCGGCTGGAACGGTGCACCCTCGGCGGTGCCCTGAACCTCGATGAAGCCGCCGGCACTGGTCATGACCACGTTCAGGTCGGTCTCGGCGGCGGAATCTTCCAGGTAATCCAGGTCCAGCACCGGTTCACCCTGGTACATACCCACGGAAACGGCGGCGATCATTTGCTTGAGCGGGTCGCCGCCCTTGAGACCGCCGCGCTTCTTGATCACTTTCAAGGCATCGACCAGGGCGACCATGGCCCCGGTGATGGACGCGGTACGCGTACCGCCGTCAGCCTGGATCACGTCGCAATCGACATACAGCGTCACATCGCCCAACTTGGACATGTCCAGCGCGGCGCGCAGCGAACGGCCGATCAGGCGCTGGATTTCCAGGGTACGACCGCCCTGCTTGCCACGGCTGGCCTCGCGCTGGTTCCGCTCGCCTGTGGCGCGCGGCAGCATGCCGTATTCGGCGGTCAACCAGCCCTGGCCCTGGCCCTTGAGGAACCGTGGCACGCCGTTTTCGACGCTGACGGTGCAGATGACCTTGGTATCACCGAATTCGACCAGTACAGATCCCTCGGCGTGTTTGGTGTAGTTGCGGGTAATGCGGATCGAGCGAAGCTGATCGGCAGCGCGACCACTTGGACGTTTCATAGGGAACACCTGTACAGAGGACGGAAAACTGCCGAGCATTATAGAGCCGTGAACCGTCATAGGGCAGTTAAACGTAGCGCAGCTCTAAAAGCCGACACGAGCGAAGCTCCTCAAAGGCCCGCCCGACGGGTTGCAGCGCTTTGTCACATGCCCGGTTTGGGGCCAGGGGCTCACTGCGCTACAATCCTGCGCCTTTGCTGCCCTTGGGCTTTTATTTACAGATCCCAGGCCCACGACCACCGTCGTGCCGGCCTGCATTGCGAGGAACCTCCATGGTGCACAGCATGACCGCCTTCGCCCGCGTCGAAAAGGCCGGGGTCCAAGGCACGCTGAGCTGGGAACTGCGCTCGGTCAACAGCCGTTACCTGGAGCCGCACCTGCGCCTGCCCGAATCCTTTCGCGACCTCGAAGGCGGCGTGCGCGAAGCCCTGCGCCAGGGCCTGTCCCGGGGCAAGCTGGAATGCACCCTGCGTTTCACCGAAGAAAGCACTGGCAAAGCCCTGCAAGTGGACCGCGAGCGCGCCGCGCAACTGGTCGCAGCAGCCGAAACCATCGCCAGCCTGATCAACAACCCTGCGGCCCTGAACCCGCTGGAAGTCCTGGCCTGGCCCGGCGTGCTGGTGGGCGATGCGAACGACCCGCAAGCGCTGAACGCCGAGGCGATGGCGCTGTTCAATGAAGGGCTCAAGGAACTCAAGGCCGGCCGCGAGCGCGAAGGCGCGGAGCTGGCCCGGCTGATCAACGAGCGCCTGACCTCCATTGAGGAAGACGTCAGCACCCTGCGCGAGCTGGTCCCGCAGATGCTCGCTACCCAGCGCCAGAAAGTCCTCGATCGCTTCGCCGACATGAAGGCCGAGCTGGATCCGCAGCGCCTGGAGCAGGAAATGGTCATGCTCGCGCAAAAGAGCGACGTGGCCGAAGAACTGGATCGCCTGAGCACCCACATCATCGAAGTTCGCCGGGTGCTCAAGTCCGGTGGTGCGGCCGGTCGCCGCCTGGACTTCCTGATGCAGGAACTCAACCGCGAAGCCAATACACTGGGCTCCAAAGCCTTCGACCCGCGCAGCACCCAGGCTGCGGTCAACCTCAAGGTGTTGATCGAGCAAATGCGCGAACAAGTGCAGAACATTGAGTAAGGCTAACCCGACATGACCCACAGCACCGGCACTCTCTACATCATTTCCGCGCCCTCGGGCGCCGGCAAGACCAGCCTGGTCAAGGCACTGGTCGATGCCGAGCCGCAGATCCGCGTCTCGGTCTCGCACACCACCCGCGCCATGCGCCCGGGCGAAGTCAACGGCGTGAATTATCACTTCGTCGATCGCGAAGAATTCGTGAGGATGGCCGAGCACGGCGACTTCCTGGAGCGCGCCGAAGTCTTCGGCAACCTCTATGGCACTTCGCAAAGCTATCTGCAGCAGACTCTCGATGAAGGCCACGACCTGATCCTGGAAATCGACTGGCAAGGCGCCGAGCAGGTGCGCAAGCTGATGCCCCAGGCCCGTTCGATCTTCATCCTCCCGCCGAGCCAGCAGGCCTTGCGCCAGCGCCTGACCAACCGTGGCCAGGACAGTGACGAAATCATCGAAGGCCGGATGCGCGAAGCGGTCAGCGAAATGAGCCATTACGTCGACTATGATTACCTGATCATCAACGACGATTTCGCCCATGCACTGGACGACCTGAAGGCGATTTTCCGCGCCAGCCAGTTGCAGCAGAAACGCCAACAGCAACGTTTCGGCAAACTATTGGCCGAACTGCTGGGCTGAACAGCCCTTCCCAAAACCGCTGCGACGGCTTTACATTGGTACTCGCAGCGCGCCGAGGGGTTTGGTTAAAAAATCAGCGCTTCCCTAAACGCTGGTGTTTTTTTAAACTGTCGAGTCCGCTCGCCCAACCGGGCAGCGCGCATATTGCATTCGCTCCGAGGAATACCATGGCCCGCGTAACCGTTGAAGACTGCCTAGAACACGTGGAAAACCGCTTTGAGCTGGTCATGCTCTCTACCAAGCGTGCCCGTCAACTGGCCACCGGTGGCAAAGAGCCGTTGGTCCAGTGGGAAAACGACAAGCCTACCGTGGTAGCGCTGCGTGAAATCGCCGAAGGCCTGATGAGCTACGAGTTCATCGCCAACGCTGAAATCGTCGAAGACGAACCGCTGTTCGCAGCGTTCGAGGACGAGTCCAACGAGGCGGTCTAAGCCTATGCCTGGTCGACGTAGCACGGCGCGGGGTCACAGCAAACGGCAGGAGTCATCATCATGCCGAGCATAGACGCCCTCGCCGATCGCTTATCGGCCTACCTCGGCACGGACCAGGTCAATCTGGTCCGCCGAGCCTACTTCTACGCCGAACAAGCCCACGACGGCCAGCGCCGCCGCAGCGGCGAGGCGTACGTCACGCATCCGCTTGCGGTGGCGAACATTCTTGCCGACATGCACATGGACCATCAGAGCCTGATGGCGGCGATGCTGCATGACGTGATCGAAGACACCGGCATTGCCAAGGAAGCGCTGCAAGCGCAGTTCGGCGAAACCGTGGCCGAACTGGTCGACGGGGTCAGCAAACTGACCCAGATGAACTTCGAGACCAAGGCCGAGGCCCAGGCCGAGAACTTCCAGAAAATGGCCATGGCCATGGCGCGCGACATCCGCGTGATCCTGGTCAAGCTCGCCGACCGCCTGCACAACATGCGCACCCTGGAAGTCCTCTCCGGCGAAAAACGCCGGCGCATTGCCAAGGAAACCCTGGAAATCTATGCGCCCATCGCCAATCGCCTGGGCATGCATGCGATCCGCATCGAGTTCGAAGACCTCGGTTTCAAGGCCATGCACCCGATGCGTTCGGCGCGGATCAACCAGGCCGTCAAGCGCGCCCGGGGCAACCGCAAGGAAATCGTCAACAAGATCGAAGAGTCCCTGAGCCACTGCCTGGCCATCGACGGCATCGAAGGCGAAGTCAGCGGGCGGCAGAAACACCTCTACGGTATCTACAAGAAAATGCGCGGCAAGCGTCGGGCCTTCAACGAGATCATGGATGTCTATGCGTTCCGGATCATCGTCGACAAGGTCGATACCTGCTACCGCGTACTCGGCGCTGTGCATAATTTGTACAAACCGTTGCCGGGGCGCTTCAAGGACTACATCGCAATTCCCAAGGCCAACGGCTATCAGTCGCTGCACACCACGCTGTTCGGCATGCACGGCGTACCGATCGAAATCCAGATCCGCACCCGTGAAATGGAAGAAATGGCCAACAACGGCATCGCCGCCCACTGGCTCTACAAATCCAGCGGTGACGAACAGCCCAAGAGCACCCACGCCCGCGCCCGGCAATGGGTCAAGGGCGTGCTGGAAATGCAGCAGCGGGCCGGCAATTCCCTGGAGTTCATCGAGAGCGTGAAGATCGACCTGTTCCCGGACGAGGTCTACGTCTTCACGCCCAAGGGCCGGATCATGGAGCTGCCCAAAGGCTCCACCGCCGTGGACTTTGCCTATGCGGTACACACCGACGTCGGCAACAGCTGCATCGCGTGCCGGATCAACCGCCGCCTGGCGCCGTTGTCCGAACCGCTGCAAAGCGGCTCCACGGTGGAAATCGTCAGCGCGCCCGGCGCCCGGCCGAACCCGGCGTGGCTCAATTTCGTGGTCACCGGCAAAGCCCGCACACACATCCGCCATGCCTTGAAACTGCAACGCCGCTCCGAATCCATCAGCCTTGGCGAGCGCCTGCTGAACAAAGTGCTGAACGGTTTCGACAGCGCGCTGGACAAGATCCCGGCCGAGCGCGTGCAAGCGATGCTCCACGAATACCGCCTCGAACTGATCGAAGACCTGCTGGAAGACATCGGCCTGGGCAATCGCATGGCCTATGTCGTCGCCCGCCGCCTGCTCGGCGAGGGCGAACAGTTGCCAAGCCCCGAAGGCCCGCTGGCGATTCGCGGCACCGAAGGCCTGGTGCTCAGCTATGCCAAGTGTTGCACGCCGATCCCGGGCGACCCGATTGTCGGCCACCTGTCTGCCGGCAAAGGGATGGTGGTGCACCTGGACAACTGCCGCAACATCAGCGAAATCCGCCACAACCCGGAAAAATGCATCCAGCTCTCCTGGGCCAAGGATGTCACCGGCGAATTCAACGTCGAGCTGCGGGTCGAGCTGGAACACCAGCGCGGCCTGATCGCCCTGCTGGCCAGCAGCGTCAACGCCGCCGACGGCAACATCGAAAAAATCAGCATGGACGAGCGCGATGGCCGCATCAGCGTCGTTCAATTGGTGGTCAGCGTGCACGACCGTGTGCACCTGGCCCGCGTGATCAAGAAACTGCGTGCCCTGACCGGCGTCATCCGCATCACCCGGATGCGCGCATAGCGTCGCGTACAGGCCTATTGCTTACAAGGAGTCATCAATGACCAAGACCGTTATCACCAGCGACAAGGCCCCAGCCGCCATCGGCACCTATTCCCAGGCGATCAAGGCCGGTAACACCGTGTACATGTCGGGCCAGATCCCGCTGGACCCGAAAACCATGGAGCTGGTGGAAGGCTTCGAAGCCCAGACCGTGCAGGTATTCGAAAACCTCAAGGCCGTGGCCGAGGCTGCTGGCGGTTCGTTCAAGGACATCGTCAAGCTCAATATCTTCCTCACCGACCTGAGCCACTTCGCCAAGGTCAACGAGATCATGGGCAAGTACTTCGACCAACCTTACCCTGCCCGTGCCGCCATCGGCGTGGCAGCCCTGCCAAAGGGTGCGCAGGTTGAGATGGATGCCATCCTGGTCATCGAGTAATAAGGCCGGCGCAGCGTCTCCCGCTGCGCCGTTTTCGTCTTGAAAGGATTCCACCATGCGCAAAGCGCTTGCTCTCTCGCTGGCAGCCCTGCTTCTGGGCGGCTGCGCCAGCGACCCAGCCGACCGTGACATCAGCGGCACCTGGATCAACCAGGCAGCCATCGACGCCGCCGCCAAGGGCGGCCCGCTTCGCGAAGCGCTGCAGGGCTATGGCCCGAACCTGGAATGGGACGTCAACACCCGGGCCGGTCAGGCGCGCTACACCAACGGTTTTGAAAACGTCGAAGGCAAATTGCTGGGCGAAGAAGACGGCGCGTGGAAAGTCGATTTCTACGGCAGCTCCGCCAGCGAACTCAAGCGTGACGGCAACCAGTTGAGCCAGGCCGCCACCGAGAACGAGCCACAGCAAGTGTTCGACCGCGCGACAATCCAGGTGCCGGAAGGCGCGCCAATCGGCGCCAGTTTCGAGCGCGCGCTGTATGCCGCCTACCTCGGTGGCACCTGGAACATCGTCAACGGCCCCGGCCAAGGCGCCAGCGTGCAATTCCAACCCGACGGCCGGGTCAGCGGCCTGCCGGGTGCCGATCGCTACGCCTTGTGCCTGGCCGGCGATTGCGCCTCCATGAGCGGTGGCAACGACAACATCTGGTTGCAACAGAACGGCCAGGGCAACACCTGGATCTTCGCCCGCGATGGCAAGAAGCTGGAAATCTTCCAGACCGTCAACGCGGCGCTGGCCGATGAAATGCCTTCGTTCACGCCGGGCACTCGGCAGTGGTTGCTGGAAAAGCAGTAAGAGATAGGGCGCTTTGAAATAACTGTACGAGCGCCCCCTCCCGGCAAAGGTTCACGCGCGAGACGGAACAGGTTTTTTTCTACCCAGACGGATCAGCTCATTGGAGAAACACAGCCCAATGATGATCAGTAGTGCACCCGGGTACAGGCTTTCGCGCGGCACTTCATTGAGCACAACAAATGCCAGCAGTGCGGCGAACAGCGGCTCGGTCAGCTCCAAGGCTTGCACCTGGGATGGCTTGAGGTACTCGATTGCCTTGGTGGTGCAGAAAAAGCCGAGGATAGTTGGCAGCGCGGCCAGCGCCAGCAATGCGGCAATCGCCCAGGGCGACAGCTCACCGATCACGAAGCCGTCGGCCGAAGCCGGCATCAGCAAGTACAGACTGCCGAAGAACAGCAACTGACGAGTGAAGTGCAGCCCACCGGACACGCCCATCCGTTTCATGGCTACCGAAAACGCCCCATAGCCGCAGCCCGCCATGGACGCGAGCGCAACGCCTTGGAGCGTGAAGCCCTGCCGCAGATCGGCACCAAAGATCACCGCGATTCCGGCGATCGCCAAGGCGGCACCCACAGTGGCGTTCGCGGTGATCGCATCCTTGAGGATTATGCGTCCGAGCACAATCGAGGAAATGGAAGCACTGGCCATCAGCATCACGACTACACCCGCCGCAGCGTAATGCCGATAGGCAGCCGTTTCGAAGTGGAACAGCACAAAGATACCGAGAAACGCGCAGATCGCCGCCTGGGTCCATTTGGCCCTCGTCGCCGGACGCTTGATAAACAGCAGCAAGGCCGAGAGCAGCAGACAACCCAGGACGGTCTTTATGACGGCGACACTGCTGGCGGTGAAACCATTGCTCATGAGCACTTTGCTGAGCACGCCTATCGTGGCGTTAAGTGCGGCGGCGGAGAGTGCAAAGATAACGCCTTTGCTGAAACTGGCTTGCATTGATGACGGTCCTTGTCGCTGCTAGGTCGTTCGATAGGATGTTGGCCCACATCGACGACGCAAAAGATGACTGAAACGGTTGCGGGTGGCCTGCAGATCACTCTTGGTTTTGGCAAGCAACGGATAATGCTCGGCGAGCTCGATGAACCAAGTCAAGGCCTGGAAAGTACTCAGGACGGTAAGAGCCCATAGAGGACTAGCCCTTGGCGCCGAACCACATCATCGAGCACACGCCGAGCGGGCCCGTGTCAGCAGCGCCCTTCGAGAATCGCCGCATACCCCTCGCGAAAACTCGGATAACGCGACGTCCAGCCCAAGGCCTTCGCCCGGGCATTGCTGCAGCGCTTGCTGCCGGCGCGGCGGACGCTGGCGTTTTCGGCCCATTGGGTAACGCCCAGGTATTCACGCAACCAGCCCACCACGTCGGCCAGCGCGGCGGGAGCGTCGTCGACGCCTATATAGCAGTCGTCCAGGGCTTTGCCCTGGCGATCGGCCTCCAGCAGGAAGGCCAGCAGCCCCGCCGCGTCGTCGGCGTGGATGCGGTTGGCGTACAGGGGCGGATCTTCCACCACGCTATAGCCCTGACGCACCTGGCTCAACAGCCATTCACGTCCCGGGCCGTAGATGCCGGTCAGGCGCACGCGGCTGGCCGGGATGCCGCTGTCCAGCGCCACTTGCTCGGCTTCGAGCATCAGCCGACCGGAGTAACCGCCAGCGACAGTTGGCGAGGTTTCATCCACCCATTCGCCCTGCTGCTGCCCATAAACACTGCTGCTGGACACAAAAAGCAGACGCTTGGGCCGCTGGCCGTGCTGCTTCAACCAACCCAACACATGCTGCAAACCTTCGACGTAAGCCGCGCGATAGCCCGCTTCGTCATGGTCGGTGGCCGCGGCGCTGTACACCAGGTAATCCAGCGACCCCGTGGGCCAGTCGGCGGGGCATTGCTCGCTGAACAAATCCCCCGCCACCCCGATGACGCCAGTAGGCAGGCTCGAAACCGTACGCCGCAGGCCATGGACCTGCCAGTGTTCGGCCACTAACTGGCTGGCCAGGCGGCCGCCGATATCACCGCAGCCGGCGATCAAAACAGAAGGCGCGGACATCAAGAACTCCTCTGGCAAAGCCTCAGACTAGCCTTCGCAGGGGACGAGCGGCTAGCCATGCGACAAAAAAAGTAACTGTATTACTTTTGTTAACAAGAATTAATTGCAATAATGCCCACCACTTTTGTTCTCGGCCCACGAGGCCTGGAAGAACATCAACCTTCTTTTTCCTCTCAGGTCCGGCCAGCATGAAACGCTCTCTATCCCCCGCTTCGCCAACCAATCGACCTCGTGCCTGGAGCACGGTAGCCGCCCTGCTGTTCAGCCTGCTGCTGGCTCCCACCGCCGCCTTCGCCGATGCACAGACACCTGCCACGAACCCGGCCACCGCGCCGGCGGCGGTACAGGCGCCTGCCGACCCGGCCGCTCCCGTTGCGACGCCCGTCGCCACCGACCCGGCCCAGGCCGTCGAGGCCGATGCACCTGAAGTGCTCGAAGCCGACAACTCCCTGGGCATGGCCCATGACCTGTCGCCATGGGGCATGTACAAGAACGCCGACATCATCGTGAAAATCGTGATGATTGGCCTGGCCATCGCCTCGATCATCACCTGGACCATCTGGATTGCCAAAGGCTTCGAGCTGCTGGGGGCCAAGCGTCGCTTGCGCGGTGAAATCGCCGCCCTGAAAAAAGCCACCACCCTCAAGGAAGCCAGCGCCACCGCCGCGAAGGAAGGCACTCTCGCCAACCTGTTGGTACATGACGCGCTCGAAGAGATGCGCCTATCGGCCAACAGCCGCGAGAAAGAAGGCATCAAGGAGCGCGTGAGCTTCCGCCTAGAGCGCCTGGTTGCCGCTTGCGGTCGAAACATGAGCAGCGGCACCGGGGTGCTCGCCACCATCGGCTCCACCGCGCCGTTCGTCGGCCTGTTCGGCACCGTGTGGGGCATCATGAACAGCTTCATCGGCATCGCCAAGACCCAGACCACCAACCTCGCCGTCGTCGCGCCCGGCATCGCCGAAGCCCTGCTGGCAACGGCATTGGGCCTGGTCGCGGCGATCCCGGCCGTGGTCATCTACAACGTCTTCGCCCGCTCCATTGCCGGCTACAAGGCCCAGGTTTCCGACGCCTCGGCCGAAGTCCTGTTGCTGGTCAGCCGCGACCTCGACCACCTGCCGCCCGAGCGCGGCTCGCAACCGCACATGGTGAAAGTGGGGTAATCGGCCATGGGCCTGCATTTGAAAGAAGGCGCAGACGACGATCTGGCCGAAAACCACGAAATCAACGTCACGCCGTTCATCGACGTGATGCTGGTGCTGTTGATTATCTTCATGGTCGCCGCCCCGCTCGCCACCGTGGACATCAAGGTGGACCTGCCGGCATCGACGGCCAAGCCCTCGCCACGGCCGGAAAAACCGGTGTTCCTCAGCGTCAAGGCCGACCAGCGCCTGTTCCTGGGCGAAGACGAGGTCAAGGCCGAAACCCTCGGCGCGACCCTCGACGCCAGGACCCAAGGCAAGAAAGACACGACGATCTTCTTCCAGGCCGATAAAGGCGTGGACTACGGCGACCTGATGAGCGTGATGGACACGCTGCGCAGCGCCGGCTACCTGAAGGTCGGCCTGGTCGGACTCGAGACGGCGCGGCAGAAATGATCACGATGCGCCAAAAGCTGACGCGCTACAGCGGTAGCCTGGTGGTGGTGCTGGGCGTGCATGCGCTCGCCATCGCCCTGGCGCTGAACTGGACCTCGCGCCCGCCCATTGAATTGCCTCCCCAGGCGATGATGGTCGAGCTGGCGCCAGTGCCGGCCCCGCCACCGCCGGCACCGCCGAAAGTCGTCACACCGCCACAACCTCCCGAGCCGGTCGAAGAATTGCCGCTGCCCAAGCTGGCCGAAGCGCCGAAGCCGGAGATTTCCGTGCCCAAGCCGGTCAAGCCCAAGCCCAAGCCGCAACCGCCCAAGCCCAAACCGGTGGAGAAAAAGCCCGAGCCGCCGAAGGAACAGCCGTCGGAGCAGAAGCCGAGCGACACCCCGCCGACTCAGTCACTGGCCGAGAAGTCCGCGCAACCGGCGCCTGGCCCGTCGCCTGCGCAATCGGCTGCCAAGGCTAATTGGCAAGGCACGCTGTTGGCGCACCTGGGCAAGTACAAGAAGTACCCGCCCAGGGCCCAGCAGATGAACAAGGAAGGCACCAACCGCCTGCGTTTCGTGGTGGACGCCGAAGGCAACGTGCTGTCATTCGAACTGGTGGGCAGCTCCGGCACCGACTTGCTCGACCGGGCCACCCTGGAAATGATCCGCAAAGCCCAACCGCTGCCCAAGCCGCCGGCGGAGCTGCTGACCAACGGCACCATCGAACTGACGGCACCGTTCGTGTACTCCATCGACAAGCGCCGGCGTTGATCTCGATTACCAGCCCCTGCAATAGGGCTGGCAATCGAGGGCAAAGGTATTACCTGTGGGAGCAAAGCTCGCTCCCACAGGTAATACGCATTAGACAGTGTCACACCGCGCCCCCAGTCTGATAACGTGCGTCTATCGATTGCAGCCGGTATGCTTGGCTCGCAACTTCACGGACGCTCGCCATGACCCTCACAGAATTACGCTACATCGTGACCCTCGCCCAAGAGCAGCATTTCGGCCATGCGGCCGAGCGTTGCCATGTCAGCCAGCCGACGCTGTCGGTGGGTGTGAAAAAGCTTGAAGACGAACTCGGTGTGCTGATTTTCGAGCGCAGTAAAAGCGCCGTGCGCCTGACCCCCGTGGGCGAAGGCATCGTCGCCCAGGCACAAAAGGTCCTGGAGCAGGCCCAGGGTATTCGCGAACTGGCCCAGGCCGGCAAGAACCAACTGACCGCCCCGTTGAAAGTCGGCGCGATCTACACCGTCGGCCCGTACCTGTTCCCGCACCTGATCCCGCAACTGCACCGGGTCGCCCCGCAGATGCCGTTGTACATCGAAGAAAACTTCACCCATGTGCTGCGTGACAAGCTGCGCAACGGCGAGCTGGACGCGATCATCATCGCCCTGCCGTTCAACGAAGCCGACGTCCTGACCCTGCCGCTCTACGACGAGCCGTTCTACGTCCTGATGCCGGCCCAGCACCCCTGGACTCAGAAAAAGAACATCGACGCTGCCCTGCTCAACGACAAGAGCCTGCTGTTGCTGGGCGAAGGCCACTGCTTCCGCGACCAGGTGCTCGAAGCCTGCCCGACCCTGACCAAGGGCGGCGAAGGCGCCAAGCACACCACGGTGGAGTCCAGCTCCCTGGAAACCATCCGTCACATGGTCGCCTCGGGCCTGGGCATTTCGATCCTGCCGTTGTCGGCGGTGGACAGTCATCACTATGCCCCCGGCGTGATCGAAGTCCGCCCGCTGACGCCACCGGCGCCATTCCGCACCGTGGCCATCGCCTGGCGCGCCAGTTTCCCACGGCCCAAGGCCATCGAGATCCTCGCGGACTCGATTCGCCTGTGCTCTGTGGCCAAGCCGCCCGCTGGCAAGTAAGCCACGGCCATGACTGAGCTGTCGAAAGTGCCGGTCACGGCACTCAAGGGTGTCGGTGAAGCCATGGCCGAGAAACTGGCCAAGGTCGGCCTGGAAAATCTCCAGGACGTGTTGTTCCACCTGCCCCTGCGTTACCAGGACCGCACCCGCGTGGTGCCCATCGGCCATTTGCGGCCAGGGCAGGACGCGGTGATCGAAGGCACCGTCAGCGGCGCCGATGTGGTCATGGGCCGGCGCCGCAGCCTGGTGGTGCGCCTGCAGGACGGCACCGGCGGGCTCAGCCTGCGTTTCTATCATTTCAGCAACGCGCAAAAGGAAGGCCTCAAGCGTGGCACTCGCGTGCGCTGCTACGGTGAGGCGCGGCCCGGCGCGTCGGGGCTGGAGATCTATCATCCAGAATACCGCAGCATCACTGGCGACGAACCGCCGCCGGTGGACGAGACCCTGACCCCGGTCTATCCGCTCACCGAAGGCCTGACCCAACAACGCCTGCGCCAGCTCTGCCAGCAAACCCTGACCTTGCTTGGCCCCAGCAGCCTGCCCGACTGGCTGCCCACGGAGCTGGCCCGGGACTATCAACTGGCGCCATTGGCCGATGCGATCCGCTACCTGCACCACCCGCCCGCCGATGCCGACGTGGACGAGCTCGCCCTCGGCCATCACTGGGCCCAGCATCGCCTGGCGTTCGAAGAACTGCTGACCCACCAGCTGTCGCAGCAGCGCCTACGGGAAAGCCTGCGCTCCCTGCGCGCCCCGGCCATGCCCAAGGCCCAGGATCTGCCGGCTCGCTACCTGGCCAACCTTGGTTTCACCCCCACTGGCGCCCAACAGCGGGTCGGCAACGAAATCGCCTACGACCTGAGCCAGCCCGAGCCCATGCTGCGGCTGATCCAGGGCGATGTCGGCGCCGGCAAGACCGTGGTCGCCGCCCTCGCCGCGCTCCAGGCTCTGGAGGCGGGTTACCAGGTGGCGTTGATGGCGCCCACCGAGATTCTCGCCGAACAACATTTCATCACCTTCCAACGCTGGCTCGAACCGCTGGGTATCGAAGTCGCCTGGCTGGCCGGCAAGCTCAAGGGCAAGAATCGCGCAGCCGCCCTGGCACAGATCGCTGAAGGCGCACCCATGGTGGTCGGTACTCATGCGCTGTTCCAGGACGAAGTGCAGTTCAAGAACCTGGCCCTGGTGATCATCGACGAACAGCACCGTTTTGGCGTGCAACAGCGCCTGGCCCTGCGGCAGAAAGGCGTGGGCGGCCGGATGTGTCCACATCAGTTGATCATGACCGCCACGCCGATCCCGCGAACCCTGGCCATGAGCGCCTACGCCGACCTCGACACCTCGATCCTCGACGAACTACCGCCGGGCCGCACGCCGGTCAATACCGTATTGGTCACCGATACCCGGCGGGTCGAAGTGATCGAGCGCGTACGCAGCGCCTGCGCCGAAGGGCGCCAGGCCTATTGGGTGTGTACGCTGATCGAAGAGTCGGAAGAACTGACCTGCCAGGCCGCTGAAACCACCTATGAAGACCTCACCGCCGCCCTCGGCGAGTTGAAGGTCGGGCTGATCCACGGGCGCATGAAACCCGCCGAGAAAGCCGCCGTCATGGCTGAATTCAAGGCCGGCGCCCTGCAACTGCTGGTCGCCACCACGGTGATCGAGGTGGGCGTGGACGTACCCAACGCCAGCTTGATGATCATCGAGAACCCCGAGCGCCTGGGCCTGGCGCAGTTGCACCAGTTGCGCGGCCGCGTCGGTCGGGGCAGCGCCGCCAGCCATTGCGTGCTGCTGTATCACCCGCCACTGTCGCAGATCGGTCGGCAGCGGCTGGGCATCATGCGCGAAACCAACGACGGCTTCGTCATCGCCGAAAAAGACCTCGAATTGCGCGGCCCCGGTGAAATGCTCGGCACACGCCAGACCGGTCTGCTTCAATTCAAGGTAGCCGACCTGATGCGCGACGCCGATCTGCTCCCCGCCGTACGCGACGCCGCCCAGGCGCTACTGGAACGCTGGCCCGACCACGTCAGCCCGCTGCTGGATCGCTGGCTGCGTCATGGGCAGCAATACGGCCAAGTGTGAGCACGCGCTCAGTTTTCCGGACGCGCGTACTGGACAAGCTGGTTATACTGACCAACTTGTAGGAAAACGGATACAGACCATGACAGAAGCTGCCCTCGTCCCCGAATCCCCGCACGCTCCGTCTGTTATTCGGCTGCTGCTCGAGAAATTAGGCATCGGCTTTGACGAAGTGCTCGAACGCCCCGGCCTCAACCCCGCCCGCAAAGTGCAGGCAGTGTTGCTGCACGATGCCGTTGGCGCGCTCATGGTGCTGTTTCCGCAAAGCCAGCTGCTGGACCTCAATCGCCTGGCCGAACTCACCGGCCGCAAGCTCACGGCGGTGCCGACCGAACGCCTGGAGCGCATGCTCGGCAAACACAGCCTGAGCCTGCTGCCCGGCCTGCCGGCACTGACCAGCTCGCCGTGCCTGTACGAAGAAAGCCTGCTGCGCGAACCAAAGCTGTTGATCAATTCGGGGGAGCCGGGCCTGCTGCTGGAAGTCACCAGCGAAGCGTTCAAGACCATGCTCACCAAGGCCAGCGCCGCGACATTCGGCGAAGCCGTGAGCAACATCACCCCCAACCTGGACCGCCCGCACGACGACCGCGCGGAAATCACCCAGGCTGTGCAGGCATTCACCGCCCGGCGTATCCAGCAACGGCTGGAAGAAACCATCGAGATCCCGCCGCTGGCTGAAACCGCGCAAAAAATCATCAAGCTGCGGGTAGACCCCGACGCCACCATCGACGACATCACCGGTGTCGTGGAAACCGACCCGGCCCTGGCCGCGCAAGTGGTGAGCTGGGCCGCATCGCCTTACTACGCCTCGCCCGGCAAGATTCGCTCGGTAGAAGACGCCATCGTCCGCGTCCTGGGCTTCGACCTGGTGATCAACCTGGCGCTGGGCCTGGCCCTGGGCAAGACCCTGAGCCTGCCCAAGGACCACCCGCAACACACCACGCCGTACTGGCACCAGTCGATCTACACCGCCGCCGTCATCGAAGGCCTGACCCGCGCCATGCCCCGCGCCCAGCGCCCGGAAGGCGGCCTGACCTACCTGTCCGGGCTGCTGCACAACTTCGGCTACCTGTTGCTGGCCCACGTCTTCCCACCGCACTTCTCGCTGATCTGCCGGCACCTGGAGGTCAACCCGCACCTGTGCCACAGCTACGTGGAACAGCACCTGCTGGGCATCAGTCGCGAGCAGATCGGCGCCTGGTTGATGCGCTACTGGGACATGCCCGACGAACTGGCCACCGCCCTGCGCTTCCAGCACGACCCGAACTACGACGGCGAATACGCCGCCTACCCGAACCTGGTGTGCCTGGCCGTGCGCCTGCTGCGCTCGCGGGGTATCGGCTCCGGCCCGGACGAGGAAATCCCCGATGCACTGCTCGAACGCGTAGGCCTGTCTCGGGACAAGGTCAATGACGTGGTCAGCAAAGTGCTCGAGGCTGAAGTGTTGTTGCGGGAACTGGCTTCGCAGTTCAGCCACTGACCGCTGATGCAGGCAACTGAGCTTTGTGGCGAGGGGGATTTATCCCCGCTGGACTGCGAAGCAGGCCCAAAAGACTGACTGTGGTGAGCCTGCATAACCGGGATAGCAGGTTTCAGGGCTGCTTCGCAGCCCAGCGGGGATAAATCCCCTCGCCACAGATGTCAGCAACCGCTCAAACCTTCGCTTTCGCCTTCTTCGGCTTCAAATACTTGGTCAGCCCCTGAAACCAGATCACCAACGCCGGGTTGCCCTTGATCTGGATCGACTTGTCCTGAATCCCCGTCATGAACGCCAGTTGCTTGTTCTTGGCCTGCATCGTGGCGAAGCCATAGGCGGCGTCCTTGAAGGCGATGGCGAAGGCAGGCTCCGGGTAAGTGCCGGACCGGCTGGTGATGCGCTGGTTTTTCACGGTGAAATGCCGGGCGACCTTGCCGTCCAGGGTTTGCAGTTGAAACACCAGTTCCTTATCGCCCAACTGCTGCTGGAACGCCGGATTGGTCCGGCTGGCCTTGCCCATCAACAACCCCAGCATCCACAACAGAAAACGAAATTTCATGGGCACCGCCTCGTGAGAAAAGATCAATGACTGGCAGTTTAGCGATTCTTCGGCGGGATGCCATCATCGGATCGCTTTAGCGGAAGATAAGCCTGTTTTCGCGAAAGATGACTGCCAAGTCACGAAAAAATCAAAAGATCGCAGCCTTCGGCAGCTCCTACATCAATTTCCGTAGGAGCTGTCGAAGGCTGCGATCTTTTGACCCTTTTTCCCCGCCAAACCCTCGGACATTTCCTTCAACACGCCGGGCTGTTCATGAACTAGGCAGCGCTTTGAGGTGCGGCTAACCTCTGTTCGTCATCGCAAAAAACGGTGACACGGACGTGCAAGTCCGATCTAGGAACGCATTCGTTATGGCTATTCGCCGAGCATTTTTTTATGCTCGCCGACTGTTATGGCGGCTGCGCGTGGGAGACTTTCGGGTCTGCCGGGTTCCTGGACCGGTCTTGCACACCTACGTACAGCTGCCACCTATTTTTCGACGTGCAATCGGAGGGTGCCGGCTCCACTTCCAGGAAGCTTCATTATGTTCAAAGCAACTCCGAATCCCCCGCAAAGCGGCCACAAATCCCGCGGCGAAGCGCAGGAAGAAAAAAAGCTCGAAGACGCCGCCACCCGCGCCCTCGACTACTACCTCAAGCCCCAGCCCTCCTCCCCACCTGAACCCGACAAAAACCAGCTCTTCATCGTCTCGCCTCACATTGACACCGAAACCCTGCTGGCCAACGCCTCCGAAGACCTGCAATCAATCAGCACCATCGCCGCCGACCTGGCTGACGACGTGGATGACTCACGCCGCTGCGTCGCCCTGGCAATCAGCCGCATGGCCGATGGGGTGCAGTTGTTGGTTGAGCGGGCGTTGGATCATTTGGAAGCAAAGGAAACGGCGGCGCCTGGCGCCAACGGGTAGAGCTTTGCATTGAGGCAGGCTGAGCCGACGCCATCGCGAGCAGGCTCGCTCCCACAAATGGATCGGGGTACATCCGGGAAAAACAGGTCGGCTGTAAGGCCGCCTCGCGAGCAAGCTTTGCTCCCACAGGTCCAGCTCAAACAGGTCTGATGGGTGTACACCCCACAAGAGCCAGGCCGGCTATCAGGCCGCCTCGCGAGCAAGCTTTGCTCCCACAGGTCCAGCTCAAACAAGTCTGATGGGTGTACACCCCACAAGAGCCAGGCCGGCTATCAGGCCGCCTCGTGGTGGACGTTGATCTCGGCGCCCCGTTAACCACGATGGCCGAACGCAGGTATTGCGGAGTGGGCATCCCGGCATGGATGCCGGGATAGCCGCGCTGGGCCATGGATGGCCCTTCGCGGCGGGCCCACGGAGCAATGCCGGAGTGAGGGCACACCGAGCCTAGGCGAGGTGCCGAGTGGTGGGGCATGAGCGCTTTGGTTACTTTCGACTGGGCCGGCTTCCGGGCTTTTCGAAAGTGACCCGCTGTAAGAGCGGAACCATAAGTGGCCGTTACCGCAGCAATGGATATGTACCCGGTCAACAAAATCCTGGCCGGCTGTCAGGCCGCCATCGCGAGCAGGCTCGCTCCCACAGTTTGATCGAAGTACAACCGGGAGAGACAGGTCGGCTATAAGGCCGCCTCGCGAGCAAGCTTTGCTCCCACAGGGGATTGAGGAGATGGCACAGATATTTCAGCCAGCACAAAACAAAAGTGGGAGCGAGCCTGCTCGCGATGGCGGAGTGTCAGTCGACATCAAGGCCAACTGAACCAACGCTATCGCGAGCAAACTCGCTCCCACAGGTTTTGGCGGCTGATCAATGATCAGCCACAGTCACTCAATCAAACATTCGGGCAAGGAACCGGCGCCCAATCGCCCAGGTCCGGGTTCTTGCACATGCTGTTGACCTGAGTGGTACCCGCGCTGGCGACCTGCTTGCTTTCATCCTGCTTGGCCTTGGCGGTCTGCAGGGTCTTCTCGGTGGTCACCGCTTCCTTAGGCACAGTCGGCAGGTCTTTCTTCTTCGCCGGTTGTACGTTCTTGTTCTTTTTCTTGGTGCTGGTCGGAGCCACGACCGGCGTAGTGTCAGCAGTAGCCACAGTCACCACGTCAGTACGCTGCACACCCACTTGCTGCAGATCTTTCTCATAGGCCTGGGTGTAATTGTTCAAGTCTTCGGAAGCTTTACCGTTGACCGCAACGATCAGGTCGTTCGACTCTTTCAGGCCAGCGACGATTTCCGCCAGGCGCTTGCGACCTTCAGTGTCGTTGACGGTCTTGGCCTTGCGATCGGCAACCAGTTTGCTGAACGCATTCTGGTAGCACTGCTGCGAAGTCCGGGCGTAGGCGGTGCTACGGTCGATGTCGGAGACGCTCTTGTTGACGTCGGCGGCGTAGGACGCGATGCGCTGGTTGTCATCGGCGATCTGCTTCTGGCGCTCGGTGTAGTAACCGGCTGCACCACCGGCCAGGGCGCCGCCAGCAGCACCGATGGCGGCGTTGCGACCACGATCTTCCTTGTCGGCGGTCAGGACGCCCAGCAGCGCACCACCCACCGCGCCGACGGCGGCGCCGGTGACCACGGACTTGGTCATGTTGCCTTCGGTGGAGCGCAGGTGCTGCACCGGCTCGTAGCAGTTAGGGTAGTACTCGACCTTGGTGCTCGAGGCGACCTTGGAGGTCGGCGACGTGGCGCAGCCGGTCAGTACGGTACTGAAGCCGACAGCGACCATCAGCAAGTGACGCTTGGAACCCGAAGCAAAAGGTTTACGGGAGAAAAGCATAGTTGTGTTCTCGTTTTAAGTTTTGACCAGCTCAGCTCGGCCCTATCGCCGCCTGAGTCCCTTCCAAGCTCGCTGACAACGAATACTCAAGACCGCTGAGCGTTCGATGCGAGCAATTCCTTCAATATCACCGCCGGGTCGGCGCGTTTTTGCTGACGATAGTCCCCGACGTGACGAACGAATAACGTTGCGCGCGCCACCAGGCTCTTGCCCAGTACCGGCTTGCGCTCCAGCTCCTCCTTGATGCGTTGAAACTGCGCCTGGATCACGGCATCGGTGTAGCGCGTACCGGTGGCCAGGTTGTCGATGTAGATCGCCACCGCGCCATCCAGCGCACTGCGACCGTTGTCGATGGCCGTGGCGAACAGTTGGGCGCTGGCCTCGTCCTTGGCATCCAGGGCGACTTGCCGACTGTTCTGCAGATTGGTCAGGCGAATGTTGTAGTTGTTGACGGTCTCGGCCACCAGGGCCGACGACTGAATCAGGTTGCCGGCCGCTTCTTCGCGCTGCTGGGCGATGAGCGAGACGTTGCGCTTGAGTTCTTCGTTGACCAGGCCCAGTTCGGCTTGCAGGCGCGGGTCGACGCTGGCGGCGATGATGCTGTCCAGGCGTTTGGTCGGGTCTTCGGCATCGTCGATGGCATCGGTCAGCGACGCCAGCCGGCCTTCTTTCTGCCACTGGGCAAACAATTCCTTGTAGCGCGAACGCGGTGCCGACAACGCCCCGACGGCCACGCGAAAACCGGTGGTTTCGTTGCTTTGCTCAGTGCCATCGGCGGCGAACAACGGATATTCGCGGCGCATGCCGGTGAACAGCGTGCCCTCGCCTTCCAGGTAATTACCGCCCTTTACCACGAAGCCGCCATAGGCGCCCTGACGGCGACCGGCATGCACCAGCTGGAAGGATTCCTGAACCATTTCGGCGGCGTTGCCGACCACGTCGAACAGGCCGATGGGGTTCGGCAGCTTGGTGCCGATGGGCATCAGCCGCGCGGCCTGGCCGGTGCCGCCGGCGACCTGGTTGAACACCGCCCAATCGGCCAGCGGCCCGTCGCTTTCGCTGCCTTCCAGGCGCCGGGGAAACAGGCGCCCTTCCAGGTCCTGACGGCTCACGGCCTGACCGCCACGGGCGGCGAATTCCCACTCCACTTCAGTGGGCAAACGTACGAAACCCAGCCCGCCGTCTTCGGCGGAGGTGCCGCGACCGCTCACCGGCAGCAGGTCCTTGTGGTATTTCATCAGCCAGGCGCTGTACACCGCCGAGAAACGCTCAGCCTCGAACTTCGACAGTTTCACCTTGGGCAAACGCCCGGCCACGCCTTGAGGCAAATCGGCTTGCAAGGTTTCGCAGGCCGGGGCCGGCTCGCCACTGGCCAACGATTGCGCCTGGGCCATGACCTGGGCGTATTGGCGAGCGGTGACTTCGTACTTGCCGATGAAGTACAGCATCGGTTTGAGCGGCGTCTTGGCGTCGGTCTTGGGCATCAACGGCGTGATGGTTTTGTTCCAGTCTGTGGGCAGGTCCTTGAGGGTGAACTGGCCGTTGATGAAGTCGCGCCGGTAGCCGGAAATGAACGACTGCTGGTAACCGGCCTCGCCCTCGCTGAACGGATAGCCGAGGCTGATTTCACGGTCATCCAGGGTGCCCTGGGCGAGGATATAGACGTAGCGGAACACCATCTGCCCTTCGCACGGCAGCGGCAGGCTGACGTCATCGGGCAACGGCTTGGGATTGTCGAGCTTGTCGCTGCCTTCATCGGCCCAGACCAAACCGGCCAGGCTCAGCGCCACGGCGGCGCCCAATAACTTATACATCGCGAATTCCTTCACACGCCTGGATGCGCGCCACGCGCCAGCCACCACAAGCCGCCGCCACGGCGCTGACGCCGAGCACGGCCACCAGGGCCAACGCGTAATGACGCACCAGCAGATGGCTGGCGTACTCGCCGGGCATCTGCGCAAATAAGTGGTTCAGGCCCGACTGCGCCAGGCCGTACAGCCCGGCACTCAACAGGGCCGCAAAGGTGGCGCTGTAGAGCGCCTGCAACACTACAAATAACAACAGCGCCGCCGTGGAAACTCCCAGCAGACGCAACACCGACAGCTCCCTGCGCTTGCGTTCGACCGCCGCCAGGGCGCCGGCAAAAATCGCCGCGAACGCACCGGCCAACGCCAACCCGGCAATGATCCAGAAGACGATCGACAGATTGCGGCTCAACGATTGCACTTGTGCGATGGTCTGGGCCTGGGTCGACACCAGCAGGTTCTGCCCAGCGAAATACTGGCGCAGCGGCTCGACGTCGCCGAGGTTGCGGGCGTATAGACGAAACGCCGGGTAGACCCGCTGCCCGCTCACGCCAACCGCATCCCCCGGCCAGCCGAACGCGGGCACGGCACGACCGTCGCGGTAATCCTCGGCCGCCTCCAGCAACGCCAGCGGCGCAAACAAGCCGTCCCGGGCAAAGGCTTCCAACGGCAACACGTGCAACACCTGCACCCGCGTACGCTGCGCCTCGCTGCGACCGGCCACCTGCCGGCCAAAACTGGCCTGCAACCAATCACCGGGCTTGGCGCCGAGCTTTTCAGCGGCAGTCTGGCTGAGCACCACTTGATCCAAACCCTGAGGCACCGGCAGGTGATCGAACAACGGATCGTTGGCCGAGGTGGGAATCATCTCGACCGTGACCACCGACGCATCGCTGCTCAAATCCGCCGTAGCGGCGATCTGTCGAGTACGCGGCAAGGCAAAAGCAACGTCGCCGCGCTGGCTCAATTGTTCGACGAACTCGGCACTGAAGCGACCGCCGCCCAAGGGGATGATTTCCCGGGTGGCCGGGTCGTTCTGCAAGCGCTCGGTGAGACTGCTGACCAGACCGAACTTCAGGCCGAACAGCACCAGCAACGGCGCCACCACGGCCACCAAAGCCAACACCGAACAGGCCGACAGCCAGGCATCGTTGCGGTAATCCTGCCAGGCCAGGGAAGCCACCAGCGCGCCGCGCATCAGCAAGCCTCCCCGAGGGTGGCGGTGACACCGCCGTCTGCATCGCGGCGACAACTGATCCGCCGCACCTGCAAACCGCTGGCACGGGCCAGCGCTTCGTCGTGGGTGGCGACCACGCAGCACACGCCGTGTTCACGGGCCTGGGCCACCAGCAACTGCATGACGCGCTCGGCGTTCAGCGGATCGAGGGCGGCGGTCGGTTCATCGGCCAGCAACAGCCGCGGAGCATGGGCCAGCGCCCGGGCACAGCTGACCCGCTGGCGCTGGCCGACGGACAAATCCGCCGGTTTCTTGTCCAGTTGATCGGCAATATCCAACTGCCCAGCCAGGCGCATCACGCTGCCGTCATCCTTCAAACCCAACAGTTTTCGCGACAACTCGATGTTGCCGCGCACGTCCAGGAAGCCCAACAGGCCGCCGGTTTGCAGAACATAACCCAGGTGACGACTGCGCAGCTCGGCCAAGGTGCCCTGTTGCGACCCACGCCACAATTTGGCGATGTCCAGGGGCGCATTGGCAGGGCTGAAGTCGAACCGCCCAGCCTGATCCGGTGCCAGCACCAGCGCCAGCAGATCCAGCAAAGTGCTCTTGCCACAGCCACTGGGCCCGACCACCGCCAGTTGTTCACCGCCGCGCAGTTGTAGCCGTGGAATCACCAGGCTGTAGCGCTGGCTGCCGGCGCCCCGGCTTTTGTGCACTGCGCTCATGTCCAGCATCACGGCAGCGTCGACAACGGAACGCGGTACAAGGCGTCACCCGGCTCGGCATCACCGAAGCGCACCCAGTTCGCCACGTCGTTGTGGAAGGTTTCGTAGAGACGGATTTTCGAATCCAACTCGTCGATGAAATCTTCCTGCTCGGCCACGCTCAAGGACAGCCACAAGTCCTGGGTCATGTTCAGCGACTTGCTGCGGTACGGCAGCCCTTCGAGGTACTCGCCGAGAATCCCGCCGTCGGCCAGGTTGCCGCCCTTGCGCAAGGCCGACGGATCGCGGCTCATGTAGGCACTGGCGCTGGCGATTTCCTGGAAGAAATCCTTGGGCGAACTCTGGGTCTTGCGGGCCGCGTCGACGATCAGCTTCAGCGATTGCTGCAAGTCGTTGAGTTGCAGCTTGGTCAGCATCACGCAGACCTGGAACGCCGGCAGCGCCGGGTTGGTCAGGTCACGGTCGGCGGTCCAGGCACTGACCAGTTGCGGCGCCTGGCTGGCGGATTTACGCCCCAGAAAGTCCATGTGCATCGCGTAGCCGATCGCGGCCGACTTGTCGGCCAGGCTCGGCGCGGCGCTCAGCAGCGGCACGGCTTGCGGCTTGTTGCTGCGCACCTGATGGACCAGGTCGGCGAACACCGAGCCGATCTCGTCGACCCGCTCGCCGAACTTGCGCACGTCGGCGCCCGGCACTGGAATGTACAGGTCGCCGATCTGCGGGTTGGCGTCGGCGGTCAAGGTGCGGTACTGGCTCTGGGCGCCGGCGTGGGTTTTCTTGCCGGCGTCGCTGAGCAGGTGCAGGGCGTATATCTTGATCTGCTTGCCCAGCGCCGCCTGGCGCACCTCGGCCTCGTTCATTTGCGTGGCGGCAAACGGATCGTTCTTGCGCAAGGCACCGGCGTCGGTGACCAGCAGGATCAAGCGCCCGCCGTAACCGGACCAGTCCATGCCTTCGACGGCTTCCATGACCCCGGCAAACGCATCTTCGTTGAACGAATGGCTCGACACCGTGGACGCCTTGACCTGCCGCGCCAGCTCCATGAAGCGTTGCGGGTCGCGACCCTGTTCCAGAGTGATCAAGGTCTTGGCGACGTATTCCAGCCCCGGGGTTTTCTTGATGCTGCTGCGGAAACCCACCATGCCGAAGCTGACGCTGTCCAACTCGCCACGCTCGGCGATGCGGGTCTGCAGCTCGTGGACCACGTCGCGGACCTGGTCGATATAGGGCTGCATCGACACCGTGGTGTCCACCACCAGCACCACGGCGGTACGGAACGCGTCGGCGTTGGCGGTGGTGATCGGCGTGTTGCTCGAAGCCTTGGGGGTGTTGCCAGGATCGATGGAAGCGACATTCAGTAACTGCACCGGCTGGCCGTTATCATCCATGCTTTCGCGGGAATCGAAGATCGGCAACAGATAGAACTGGCTCTGCGGCACGGCGCTGGCGGCCGGTTCCAGGGCCAGCACTTGCTGCTCTTCTTGCGGGCTCTGCTGGGCCTTGAGCAGCACGTTCTTGGCCGCCGAAGGGTTAGCCAGCAGTTTTTCCACTTCGCCAGGCTGACGCAGGAACATCACCGGCGCCCGGCCGGAACGTTCGGTGAACTTGAGCACCAGGCTTTGCTTCCAGTCGCTGACCTGGGCCGCGGGCAACCAGCCGTCGCTGCGCCCATCGGTGGCGGCGCCGACACGCACCCACGCGCTGCCGTCCACATCCTTGCGCTGATACACGTACAGCACGGAAAACGCCGGCAGCGCCTTACCCGGCGCAGCGCCCGGTGCGTCGGCGAGCTTCGCCCCCGGTTTGCTGAGCACGCGCTGGAACAGGGTTTTCTTGCCGGCCATCAACAGCGGACGCTGGCCGCCATCGGCCTCGGTCGCCACGGGCGGCTGAGCCGGAGGGGCAACGGGTGGCTTGACCGCTGGCACTTCCGGGGTCTTCGGCGGCTTCACTTCCGGCGGCTTGACCGAAGTGTTCGTGGCCACTGGCGTCTTCACCTCTTTGCCATCGTCACCGGCCAACCACCAATAACCCGCGCCCCCCAACGCCAGCGCCACGGCAACCGCAACCGCGGCCAGGGCGAACACCGGCCCCTTGCGCTGCTCCGACACCGAGGATTGAACCACCGGTTTTACTGGCGGCGGAACGGGCTTGGGCTGCGGTTGAGACTGCGGCGGTGAGTAAGCCGGGCCACTGGGAATGTCGATGGACATGGGCGTCAAACCCGCCAAGTCATCAACCGGCTTGGGGGTTTCCGGCAGTTGCAACGACAACGGCCGGATCAGCGTCGCTTCCGATTCCTGAGGCAGGTTATCCAGCGCCCGCAGCAACGCCGCCGCATCCGGGAAACGCTCCGCCGGATCCTTGGCCAGCAGCTTGCGCAGCACATCCTGGTAACGGCCATGGTGCACCGGCAATTCCGGCAACGGTTCGGTCAGGTGGGCCAGGGCCGTGGACAGCGCATCGTTACCGGTATACGGCAGTTTGCCGACGAGGATTTCATAGAGCACCACGCCCAGGGCATACAGGTCGGCGCGGCCATCAATGTCCTGCCCGCGGGCCTGTTCCGGGCTCATGTAGCTGGGCGTGCCGACCGCGAATCCCGCCTGGGTGAACTGGGTGCGGTCGTCCAGGGACTTGGCGATGCCGAAGTCCGAGAGCACCGCCGTGCCGTCGGCGCGGAACAGGATGTTGGCCGGCTTGACGTCACGGTGGACCAGGCCCAGCCCGTGGGCATAACCCAGGGCCGAGGCGATCTGGCGAATGTAGGTCAGGCCCTGCTCCGGCGACAGGCCATCGGCGATACGCTCCTTGAGCGTGCCGTTGGGCAGGTATTCCATCGCCATGTAATACAGCTCACCGACGTTGCCGATGTCATGGATGGTGACGGTGTGCGGGTGCGACAAGCGCGCCAGGGTCTTGCCTTCGCGCAGGAAACGCTCGCAGAACGTCGGGTCGGCGGCCAGCGCGGCGGCCATGACCTTCAACGCCACCTTGCGTTCCAGCGAACGCTGGGTCGCCAGGTACACGCTGGCCATCGCACCTTCGCCGATCGGCCCTTCGATGTCGTAGCCGGGGATGACAATGTTCAGGGTCAAGCTCATGACGGCACCTTCACGACAACCACGGTGATGTTGTCCGGCGCGCCGCGCATCAGGCCCAGGGACACCAGGCTGCTGGCAATTTCACCGGGTTCGTCGTGGCTCAATACTTCGCGGATTTCGTCGTCCTCCACCGTCTTGGTCAGCCCGTCGCTGCACAGCAGGTAGCTGTCGCCAGGCACCAGCAGTAGTTCAGTCAGCGCCAGGTTCAGTTGCGCCTCGACGCCAATGGCCCGGGTGACGATGTTGGCCCGTGGATGCACCCGCGCCTCGGCTTCGCTGAGCAGGCCGCTGTCCTGTAAGTCCTGGACGTAGCTGTGGTCCCGGGAGATGCCTTCGAGCACGCCGTCGCGCAGGCGATACAAACGACTGTCACCGGCCCACAGGCACATGCCGCGCAGATCGCGGACGGCCAACACCACCACGGTACTGCCCATCATCGTCACGCCACGGTTGGCGGTTTCTTCCCGCACGGCGGCGTTGACCCGCAGCAGGTCGCTTTGCAGCGCCGCGACGTATTCGTCCAGCGAGCGGCCCACGGCGATGCTGCGCAGGCTGTCGACGATCAGGCTGCTGACGTAATCGCCCGCCGCGTGCCCGCCCATGCCGTCGGCCACGACCCACAGGCCGTTTTCCGGCAGGTCCAGGCAGGCGTCTTCGTTGACCTGGCGGACCATCCCGACATGGCTCTTGCTTGCTGACTTGATTGCTTTTCCGGCACTTGGACGCATCTACACAACACCTTCTTGGCCGAGCAAAAATTGCGCAAAATCAGCGGCTGCCGGCAAACCCTGGCAGCGCATCAAACCCGGGGCAATGCGCTCCGATCCCTGGCCCCACCACAGGCTCACACCTTCGCAAGCCGCCTCGGCCAGGGCGCTCATGCGCTGCTGCGGGTCGGTGGCATCGAAGCGATGCAGGCTGGCAAAGCGGCTGCTGGACGTGCGCGGCAAATACATCGGGCTGCCGAGGGTCTCCAGCTGTTCGTTGAACGCCTCGAAACTGGCCTCCACACTCAACGTGCTCAGCAACAGGTTCTCGACCCGCTCGAACCACTCGTCCGCACCGCCCACCACCGACGCCGGGTCCGCGTCGGGCTCCAGCAATACCGCGACGGTCAGCGGGAAATAACGGCCGACCCGGTCGATGCTCGGCATCACCACACCGACGGCGGCGTCCGGGCCACACACCCCGGGCGCGACCATGAAGCGCCACAGCGGGCTGACCAGATAGGCGTCCAGCCAACGCTCGCCGAGGCTGCTCTGGCTGGCGAGCAAACCCGCCGCGAGCCACGAATCCCATGGGCCGATAAACCCCTGGGGCAAGCCACGGCTGACGAAGTCGCCGCGGCTGGCCAGTTTTCCGTAGAAGCCCGGCGTACTCATAGCCGCTCCGGCAGGCTGAAGCCGCTGAGCACCCGGCTCTTGAACGGGTTGAAGGCGCTGTTGGCCCGCAACTCGTAAGAGGCGCTGGCGCCATCGACCCGCAGCCGCAGGTTGAAGCGATCCGGCGAGTTGCCGGCGGTCAGGTCCGATTGCTCCAGCAGCCGGAACCAGGCCCACGGCCCATCCAGGGTGATGCCGGAGCGACCGCTGGACGACGGCGGCATGATCGAGATCCGCACCACGCCGATGCTGCCCGGGTTGGGCCATTGCATGGCGGTCGGGCGGCTCGGGCCGTGGTCGTAGCTCAGTTGTTGGCCGTCGAGGTCGAGCAGGAACTGGGTGATGGTCGAGTCCATCGCCACTGGCTTGAGCTCGAAACGCACCATCGGCTGCGTGCCGCCGGAACGGAAGAACGCATCGCGAATGGTCGCCGCGCGCTGGAAGGTCTGCAGCACGCCAGGGGCGATGCCGAGCTTCTGCGCCGCGCCCGGCTGCCAGCGCCAGGTCGGGGTCGAGGTGTCGACGTAGGGCTGCAGGTACTTGCGGAAGTAGTTGTCCATCACCCCGCCAACGCCGAAGAACTGACCAAAGTCATCGAGGGTGGCGTCCCGCGCACTGCCCGGCGACATCGGATAGCGCCCGGCCAGGGACTGGCGATAGATGTTCACCACTTCGCTGGTCCAGGCGGCGTTCAGTTGATTGCGCACCCCGCCCATCATGCTGTTGGTGGTGGAATTGACCACCGACTTGACCAGGCCCTGCACCAGCGGCGGCTGGCGTTCGGCATTAAGGCTGACGCGCGTAGCGGCGGCTGTTGCCTGGTTCTTGGCTTCGCCGAGCAAGGCGTCGCCACTGGCACCGACCATGGCGCTGACCTGCACGTACAAGGCGTTCATGTCTGCCAGCAAGCCGTCGATGGCCGCTGGTTCGCCTTCGCTTTTGCTGACAATGCTGTTGAGCTCGGCGAAGTGCGCGGTGATCGGGTCATCGCTTTGCGCCGGTGCGTTTTGCGTTGCCTGCTCCTGGCCGAGCAAGCTGCCCAGGCGCTCCTTGAGCTTGTCCACACCACCTTCCACTGGCGCACCTTGGGCGGCCAGCAGGCGTTCATCCTGTTGCAGGTCGGTTTCCTTCGCCACCGCCACCAACAGTTTTTTCAACGGTGAAGTCGGGCCGGAAATCACCCGCAGCACATCGGCGGCCTGGGCCACACTGGTGATCGGCACAAAATCGATGTCGGCCAGCAAGGCGTCCCATTGGCGCAGGTAGTCCTGGAAATACAGGCGACGTACATCGGCGGCCAGGCTGGCGACGTTCTGCTGATCGGCCTCTTCGTGGCCCAACACCCATTGCTCTTCGGCCAGGGTGCCGGTCTGGCTCAGGCTGGTGAGCAAGAAGCCCTGGCGATAGCCCTTGACCGTGAAGAACCCGCTCAGCGGTTCGCCCAACGGCTTGCCGCTCTTGCGGCTGAACACCAGCGCGGCGTCACGTCCGGCGGCTTCGTTGATGCGGAAGTCCGGGATGCCTTCAGGCAGTTTCTGGCGCTTGATCCGGTCATACACACGTTGGGCCACCGGCAATTGCTGCAACTGCCGGCGCAGGTCTTCGACCAGGCGCGGGTCGAGGCGCGCCAGCGGCGGACGCCGCTCGAACAGTGCCTGCAAATGCGCGGTCAGGGCCTGGCGCTGCTCGGCCGGCAAGTCGCGCGGCAGGCTGCGGTCCCAATCCAGGGCGATCCAGGCCTTGATGAAGTCGGCATCGTAATGCTCGGTGTCGGCGAGCATCAGATAGGCCTTCAAGCCTTCGTAGAGGAAGTCCGAATTGCCGCCGCTGTGCAGTTGCTCTTCGATGCGCGTCAGCAGGCGTGGGGCGAACACGGCGATCAGCAACTTGCGATAGACGCTGCCGGACTCGGCTTCGAGCATGTCGCCCTGATACAGGCCCAGGCCTTCGGCCCAGCTCGGGGCGTCGTCGGCCAGGTGTTTCACGGCGTTGAGCAACGGCAACACGGCAAGGACATCCCGTTGCGCCGGGCTGAGGTTCTGCACGGTTTGCCCCAGGGGTGCGACTTTCTGGTCAACCTGGGCGATGTAGGCCTGGTTGGCGCGATAGCTGACCCACCACAACGTGCTGACCACCAGCACCAACACCACGGTGGAAGCCAGCACACCGCGGGCGATCCATTTGCGCCGACGCTCGACTTTCGGATCGACGCCCACCAGCCCGCGCTCGGCGAACGCCACGGCAGTGAAGAGTTTTTCGATGAAGTAACTGCGCCCGGTGCCGGTCTGGCGTGCCAGGTGCTGACGGTCCAGGTTCATGCTCTGGGCCATGGAGCCGATCAGGCGATCGATCGGGCTGCCTTCCTGGGTGCCGCTGGTGAAATACACGCCGCGCAGCAACACGCGCTCTTCGAAAGCGTTGGGTTTGAACACGCCTTCGAGGAAGCTTTGCAGGCAATCTTTCAAGGCACCGAACTGCTGCGGGAAGCCGTAGATCAGGTCGCGCCGCGCCGGGTCGCGCTCTTGTTGCAGGCGTTCCACCAGACGGTCGTTGAGGCGCTGCTCAAGGCCGGTGAATTCGCTTTGCAGGTGCGCCAGCGGGCTGTCGTTGCTCTTGCCATCGTCCAGGGCAAAGGTCATGCCCCAGACCTGGGCGCGCTCTTCCTTGCTCAGGGTATCGAAGTACTCCATGAACCCGGGCACGAGGTCGAGCTTGGTCAGCATCAGGTAGATCGGGAAACGCACGCCCAATTGGGTGTACAGCTCCTGGATCCGCAAGCGAATCGCCGCGGCATGGGCGGCACGTTCGGCGTCGCTGCCCAGCAACAGGTCGGACAGGCTGATGGCGATAAACGCACCGTCAATCGGGCGCCGGGCCCGTTGTTTTTTCAGCAGGCCAAGGAAACCCAGCCACGCGGCTTTGTCGATGGTCGCGTCACTGTCCTGGGTGGTGTAGCGGCCGGCGGTGTCGAGCAGGACAGCCTGGTCGGTGAACCACCAATCGCAATTGCGCGTACCGCCGACGCCGCGTACCGCACCGGCGCCCAGTTGCGCGGCCAGCGGGAAATGCAGCCCCGAGTTGACCAGCGCGGTGGTCTTGCCCGAACCCGGCGGGCCGATGATCACGTACCACGGCAACTCGTAGAGGTTGCGCCGCTCATCACCGCCCAGCTTGGCTTTCTTGAGCAGGGCCAGGGCTTCGTCCATGCGCTGGCGCAGAGTTTCGAGCTCTTCGGCGGTGGCGATGCTGGTGGGATCGGGCGGAGTTTGCGCGGCCAGGCTGCGCATCACTTCGGCGGCCTGCCGGCGCGCCTGGATAATGCGGAACACCCGGTAGGCGATCCACACCGCAAACACCAGGATGATCAAGGCCCAGCGCCGGCCTTCGGGCACCAGCCAATCGAGCAGCGGGCCAACGAACCAGATGATCAGGCTCAGGGCGATCAGCCCCAGCAACGGAATGACCCAGCGGGTCATAAAACTGAAAAACGCCTTCACTCGACCCCCTCCGCCAATACTGTGATTTCAACCCGACGATTGCGCGCACGCCCCTCTGGGGTGGCGTTGGACGCCAACGGTTCGGTGTCGCTGCGGCCTTCGGCGCTGAAGCGCTCGGGCTGCCCGGTCTTGGCCGAAAGAATTTGCAGCACCGATTGGGCCCGCGCTTCGGACAAGGCCCAGTTGGACGGGAACCGGAGGGTGGCGATCGGCCGATTGTCGCTGTGCCCGGTCACCAGGACCTGGCCCTTGACCTTGCGCACCGCATCAGCGATGCGCAGCATCAACGGCTGGAAATCGTCCTTGATGCTGGCGCTGCCCGAGGCGAACAACTCATCGCCACGGATGGTCACCACCGAGCGATCGACGGCGTCTTCCACCGCAATGCGGTTGGCCCTGATCTCATCGGCGAGGAAACCGGCCAGGCGTGGTCGCTCGACCACCTTGGGCTGCACCACGGGACGGTCGATGGTCTGCACCGGGATCTCACCGAGGAAATGAATGTTCTTGAACACCGGCTCGGCATCGGAAGCCAGCTTCATGCGCAGGCCGAACAGCAGCGCCAGCAACAGCGCCGCGCCGATGGCCACGGCGATCCACGGCGGCATGAATTGCGCCAACCGGTCGCGGGCCACGGTAACGCCGCGCCAGTGCGGCGACAGCTCGCGCTCGTAGTCGCCACGGGCGCTGCGGATCACGCCAGCGGTGCGCTCACGCAAGGCTTCCAATTGGCTGCGACCGTCGTTCATTACCCGGTAGCGCCCCTCGAAACCCAGGCACATGCACAGGTACAACAGCTCCAGCAGATACAAGCGCTCGCGGGGGCTTTGCAGGCAGTGCTCCAGCAGCTGGAAGACCTTCTCGCCGCCCCAGGCTTCGTTGTGCACGGTGATCAACAAGCTTTGCTTGCCCCAGTCACTGGTGCCGCCCCACGGGGTGCTCAACACCGCTTCGTCCAACGCGGTGCACAAGGCGTAACGGGCCAGCAACACGTCGTTGCGCACCACGCCGGCGGCCTCGGCGCGCTCTTCGAACTGGCGCAGGTAGGCCAGCAGTTGCGCGCGCAAACTGGCCGGTGCCGGATGGGCGATGGTGTTGCGCAGGCGCGTCAGCAAGGCCAGCAGCGGGCCGGCGGCGCTCTCCAGCGGGTTGAGGCCCTCGGCCTTGCCGGTCAGCACCGGTGCGGCCGGCATCGACAGCGGCGCGGACGCAGGCTGTGGGCGACCTGGCTCCGGACGGCCAGGGTCCGGGCGAAATGGATCGGCGCCGCGGCCACCGGGCGTCGGCATGAACTGGGTACGATCGTCGTTGCTCATCGCGGTTTATCCTCGGATCGCCCAGAAAGCCAGGTTCAGCCCTGGGAACTGGCCGGCGATGTGGAACGCAAAGCCGCCGGAGTTGCTCAACTGTTGCCAGTGGTCGCTGCCCCGGTCGAGTTCGTAGTAGGTGGAGCCGGCGTGGTACGGCAACTGCCGTGGCGCCACCGGCAACGGCAGCAGGCCGATGCCCGGCAGTTGCAGGTTGACCAGGTCGCGGATGTGCTCCACCGAGCCGACTTTGCTCTGTTGGCCGAAGCGGCCGCGCAGGGTTTCGGCCGGCACGTCGGCGCGCACCACCAGGATGAAGCTGGCGCTGTCGAGCAAGGTCTTGTCGGCCAGCATCGCCACATGGATGCCGTAGGCTTTCTCGACAATCGGAATCGGCGTCGCCTTGCTGTCGATCAGCATCGACAGGGCTTCGCGCAGGGCCTGCATCACCGGGGCGTAGCTGAGCGCCAGGTCATCGTGCTGGTAAGGCGGGTATTGCTGCGGTCGTCGCCCGGAGGCGGTGAACGTGGAGAACTCCCCAGCCAGGCTCACCAGTTCGCTGTAGAAACGCTCGGGGTGCAGCGGGCTCAACTGGCTCAGGTGCTGGATCAGCGGCTGGGCGCGGTTGACCAGTTGCAGCAGCATGAAGTCGGCAATCTCCGAGGCGCCACCGGCACCGGACGCCACCACCCGCCCGGCCAGGGCTTCGCCGCGTTGATGCAGCAGGCCCAGCAGTTCGCTGCGAAACGCCGCCAGCGGCTTGGAGGCAATGACATCCAGCAACGGTGGGATGTAGGCATCGTCGAGCACCAGGGCGCGGTCGGCGCGCTTTTCCTTGATGCGCACCACGCCGATGGCGGCGTAGTCGCCAATGCCATCCTGCTCGGTCAACAACCGCAGGGCCCGGGAGCCGAGGGCGACCGGCGCGCGGTTTTCGAACGGTGCATTGTCGTCGCGCACTTCGCAGACCTGGCTCACATAACGCGCGGCGCCGAGGTCTTCGCCTTCATCCACGGTGTCACGGGCGCCGGCGCGCTTGAGCGGCAAGGCCAGGTACACCAGGCCATCGCGCAGATTGTCGTCGACGTTCAGCGGTGTAGGCGCCAGGTCATCCTGGGGAATGTTGAAAGGCGTGCCGTCCGGCAACAGACCGCGGGCAGAAATGATCGCCAGCTTGCCCTGGGCCAGCAGGCCCTGGTCGATCAGCAATTCGGAAAAACCCCAGGCGCCGGCCGACAACGGGCGGCTGCGTGCGTCGATGAGGTTTTCCAGGTAACGGTCATGCTGCTGGAAGTGCTGCGTTCCAATGAACATGCCTTCCGACCAGACCACGCGATTGTTCCAGGACATGGGGGCTCCGATTGCTTATTGGGCAGGGCTGGATGGGGGGACGACGACGGCGCTGCGCACGGCGCGCACATCGAGGCTGATCTGGTATTCGGTGTATTCGCGGGCCGGGACGTTCATCACCGTGCGCCACAGCGACTGGTCCAGCTCGCGATAGCCCACCAGTATTCCGATGTGCCGTGTGGCCGGGTCGAGGTCGCGTTGCAGGCTCAGTTGCTGGCCGGGCTGGATCAGCACCTCGTCCTGGTCGATCAGGTCGGCGCCCAGGGTTGCCTGGGCCCTTTCGGCCAGGGCGAAATAATCGGAACGGCCGAAGGTCGCGGCATTTTTCAACTCGAAAATGCGCACCCGGACCGGGGCCGGCTGGCCGGTGGCGCCGGGGTTGAGGCCGGCAATGGCATGGAAATGCAGCTCGATGGCGGCGGTGTCGGCCTCAGCTTCTTCGGGCTGGGGGTTGGCCGCATCCTTGGCGCACGCCGTCAGCAGAAGCGCGGTGGCGACTGCGAGTAAAAACCTGGGAATCATCCTGCGTCCTCAATGACGTTTGAGCTATCCGTTGTGTGTCGATCAATCTTGTTATGGGACGGCGCCGCTCAGCGGCGTCGCTGTCGCGTACTGTGTTCTTCGTAGGCGCGGCTGAACTCGCGACCGAACAGGTCCTGGAAATCCTCTTGGGCTTCCCGGGAAATGTTGCTGTAGAGCTCGGTGAACTGCTGCCAGTACTGGGCCTGTCGCGAGCCGCTGAAAATACCCGAGAGCCCACCGGGCTTGGCCATGCGTTCTTCCAGTTGCGCCGGTTCGAAGCGCGCCAGCAGATGCTTGATCGCCGCTTCCACACCGGCCATCACCGCCAGTTGGTGGGCACGCAGGTCATCGAAACTGTCACGCACCGCCGCGTCCGGGGCCATGAACGCCTGATTGCCGTGGCGCAATAGCAACAGCAGCGCTTCATCGACATTGGGAGCGAATTTCAGCGGGTTGTTTTCCACCGGCTGGATCATCGTCTGCTGAATGCGGAACTCGCCCTTGAGACTGCTGCGGGCGCGCAAGACATCGATCAGGCCTTCGACCATCAACCGATAACTGCGGCCGATGCTTTCCATCTGCGCTTCGGCCTGGGCCTTGTCCAGGCGCAACTGGTCCAGCCCGGCACCGCGCAGGAACGCCTGCAGCAAGTCGGGTTGGTTGGCCTCGACCGGGGCAACCGGAGCAACTGGAGCAACTGGAGCAACTGGAGCAACTGGAGCAACTGGAGCTGCGACCGGGGGCTCGACACGGGTGACCGACGCTTCAGGCACGGAGGCCGGCGGCGGTGCGCTGATTTCAGCAAAGATGTCGGCGAGCGGAGCCTGCGCAACAGGCGTCGCGACCGGCTCAATCACAGGTGGTAGCGGCACAGGCGGCGGGGCCACGGGCTGCGGGGCCACCGCCACTGGCGCAGGCACAGGCTTGTCGCTGAACGGGTCCCAGTCATCCGGAATCACCGAGGCAGGCGGCGGCATCACGGGTTCGACCACAGGCGGCGGGGCCGGTCGGGAAATCGGTGTCGGTGGGCGGAAATCGTGTTGTTCGGCCGGAACATGGTCAGGCTGGGTGGCGGGCGGGACACTGGACGGGCTCAAGAAATCGAACAGGTCCGGCAAGGTGTCCATGGCCGAGCCACCCTGGAAATGCGCAGGCGAAGCCACTTGAATCGGCGATGGCGTATGAAGCGGCGACGGCGTATGCGCGGCGGCGCCCTGGCGCCCCATCAAGGCCTCGAAACTGCTGGGCGATTCGGCAAACGGGTTGCTGTCGGTGACCGGCAGGTTGAAATCGACGCGCGCCTGGATTTCATAATCACCGATGCGGATCACTTCGCCGTCTTGCAGTGGCTCGCTGTTGCCCTTGCGCAGGCGCACGCCGGCCTTGACCAATTCCACACCATTAGTGCTGTTATCGGTTAAATAATAACGCCCGTCTTTGTATTGGATAACGCAATGTTTGCCGGAAACCAGACGCTCGGGGTCCGGTAATACCCAGTCATTATCGATATTGCGGCCAATTGCCATCACCCCCTGATCCATGGACTTTTCAGAACACTGGCCTGGGGTGATCTTGTGATAACTAGTGATAGTCAAACACAGCGGCATCTTGCCTCCTTGCTGAATACATCGCGCGCGGGCGGGTTACGTGAGGATTCAGGCCCTGACTACCCACCCACAACCTTGCCAACCACCGCGAAACGGCTTTTTGCCAGCATGATTGCTGATCATAACCGGCTTGCGTGACAAAAACCCCACGTCAGTTGCCGCTTCGACCACTGGGTCGGGCAGGCTGTTAAGCGCATCACAACTGTTACAGAGGGGCTACACTGGTGAAATAGCTTACCTTGACAAGCGATAAGTACTACACCAAAAATGCACAACTTCTTGAATATAGATGATGGCACTTTAAGATCATTGCGAATCTAAAGGGCCATTATCGTCAAGGAACATGTGAAGTTTCATCCGAAACTTGCGTGTGAACTGCCCGACTTCTTCAAGCGGGTGATAGGGAGATCGATCCAAGTGGATGTGCCTTTGTTGCTCGCCGCCGTTTCCGCGACTTCGCCGTGCGGTGAAGATCTGGAATATGACGCGGATTTCCTGCGCCTGGAACGCGACTCCCGGGGCCAACCCGAGCGCAGCATGGGCGATTCGATCCTGCCTGCCGAACCTCCTGAGTGGCGCAGCATCCAGCAGCAGAGCCTGGACTTGCTGCAACGCAGCAAAGACCTGCGCATCACCCATTTCCTGCTGCAAAGCTCCCTGGCCCTGGAAGGCATTCCGGGGCTCGCCCGCTCGCTGACGTTGATCAGCGAATTGCTCAAGCAATACTGGGCCGAGCTGCATCCGCGCCTGGACGCCGATGACGACAACGACCCCACCGTGCGCATCAATGCCCTCGCCGGCCTGACGTCCGATGTCACCATTCGCCTGCTACGTGAAAGCCTCCTGGCCCGCTCGCGGACCTTCGGGGCCGTCAGCCTGCGCGCCGCCGCCAACGCCAGCGGCCTGCAAAGTTTCCCGGATGAAAACCTCGGCGCCGAACAGCTCGCCGGGGCCCTGCTCGACAGCGACCCCGAGCAATTGGAAATCACCCGTGCCGCCCTGCTGGAAGCCCGCAGCGCCGCCGAAGCCATCGAGCAGCAGGTCAGCGACCAGGTCGGTTCCGCCCAAGGCGTGGACCTTGGCCCGTTGAAGCAACCGCTGAAGATGGCCCTGCAGATTCTCGGCCAGTTCGCCCCACAGAGCGGCGACAGCGCCCTGTCCGAGCCTGTCAGCGACAGCGGCACCGCAACAACAGAATATGCCAGCGCGCCAAGCGCACCGCGCAACACCCATAACAGCACCAGCACCGTCAGCGGCGAAATCAACAACCGCGACGACGTGCTGCGCAGCCTGGACCGGATTCTCGCTTACTACACCCGTCATGAGCCCTCCAGCCCGCTGCCGGTGCTGTTGAACCGGGCCAAGAATCTGGTGCACGCCGACTTCGCGGCCATCGTGCGCAACCTGATTCCCGACGGCATGAGCCAATTTGAAAACCTGCGCGGCCCAGACAGCGAATAAAAAGCGAGCGGATCACGCAGTCACGTCACCGGTACCCCCGATGACGCCAACACCGTCGCTCAAGCGACCAGGAGCAGCAACGTGGCGAAGCAAAGTTCTCAGAAATTCATCGCGCGCAACCGCGCGCCTCGAGTGCAGATCGAGTACGACGTCGAGCTCTACGGCGCCGAGAAAAAGGTCCAGTTGCCCTTCGTCATGGGCGTGATGGCCGACCTCGCCGGCAAGCCCGCCGAGCCTCTGGCACCGGTGGCCGACCGCAAGTTCCTCGAGATCGACGTCGACAACTTCGACTCGCGCCTCAAGGCCATGCAGCCGCGCGTGGCGTTCCATGTGCCTAACGAACTGACCGGCGAAGGCAACCTGAGCCTGGACCTGACGTTCGAAAGCATGGACGACTTCAGTCCGGCGGCCGTAGCCCGCAAGGTCGACTCGCTGAACAAATTGCTCGAAGCGCGCACCCAGTTGGCCAACCTGCTGACCTACATGGACGGCAAGACCGGCGCCGAAGAAATCATCATGAAGGCGATCAAGGACCCAGCGCTGTTGCAGGCCCTGGCGAGCGCGCCGAAGCCAGCACAGGACCAATGATCATGACTGACAATACAGCCCGCGAAGGCGTGCAAAACCTGGGCGCCACCGAAGAAACCAGCGAGTTCGCCTCGCTGCTGCTGCAAGAGTTCAAGCCCAAGACCGAGCGCGCCCGCGAAGCCGTCGAGACGGCCGTGCGCACCCTGGCCGAGCAGGCCCTGGCGCAGACCGACCTGGTGTCCAACGACGCCATCAAGTCGATCGAATCGATCATCGCCGCCATCGACGCCAAGCTCACCGCCCAGGTCAACCAGGTCATCCACCACCCCGACTTCCAGCAGCTGGAAAGCGCCTGGCGTGGCCTGCACTACCTGGTCAACAACACCGAGACCGATGAGCAGCTCAAGATCCGCGTGCTCAACATCTCCAAGACCGACCTGCACAAGACCCTGAAGAAATTCAAGGGCACCGCGTGGGACCAGAGCCCGATCTTCAAGAAGATGTACGAAGAAGAATACGGCCAGTTCGGCGGCGAGCCTTACGGCTGCCTGGTGGGTGACTACTACTTCGACCAGTCGCCACCGGACGTGGAACTGCTGGGCGAGCTTTCGAAAGTCTGCGCGGCCATGCACTCCCCGTTCATTGCGGCGGCATCGCCGACCGTGATGGGCATGGGCTCGTGGCAGGAACTGTCGAACCCGCGCGACCTGACCAAGATCTTCACCACCCCGGAATACGCCGGCTGGCGCTCGCTGCGTGAATCGGAAGACTCGCGCTACATCGGCCTGACCATGCCGCGCTTCCTGGCGCGCCTGCCGTACGGTGCCAAGACCGATCCGGTGGAAGCCTTCGCCTTCGAAGAAAACACCGACGGCGCCGACAGCTCCAAGTACACCTGGGCCAACGCCGCGTACGCGATGGCGGTGAACATCAACCGTTCGTTCAAACACTTCGGCTGGTGCTCGCGCATCCGTGGCGTTGAGTCTGGCGGCGAAGTGGAAAACCTGCCGGCCCACACGTTCCCGACCGATGACGGTGGCGTGGACATGAAGTGCCCGACCGAAATCGCCATCTCGGACCGCCGCGAAGCGGAACTGGCGAAGAACGGTTTCATGCCGCTGCTGCACAAGAAAAACACCGACTTCGCTGCCTTTATCGGTGCCCAGTCGTTGCAGAAACCGGCCGAATACGACGACCCGGACGCCACCGCCAACGCCAACCTGGCCGCGCGCCTGCCGTACCTGTTCGCCACCTGCCGGTTCGCTCACTACTTGAAGTGCATCGTGCGCGACAAGATCGGTTCCTTCAAAGAGAAGGACGAGATGCAGCGCTGGTTGCAGGACTGGATCCTCAACTACGTCGACGGTGACCCGGCGCACTCCACCGAGACCACCAAGGCCCAGCATCCATTGGCTGCCGCTGAAGTGATCGTGGAAGAAGTCGAAGGCAACCCGGGGTACTACAACTCCAAGTTCTACCTGCGCCCGCACTACCAGCTCGAAGGGCTGACCGTGTCGCTGCGCCTGGTATCGAAACTGCCGTCGGCCAAGGGCGCGTAACAACCAGTTGAACGGTACGCAGTAAGAAATGTGGGAGCGAGCCTGCTCGCGATAGCGTTGGATCAGTCGCTACATGCGTTGCCTGACACGCCGCCATCGCGAGCAGGCTCGCTCCCACAGGGGATCTTCAGCAGCTTGGAGATCACCCTGACTCCGCTCGGAGAAACAGATTTCGCAAGGTCAGCGTCAACCAAACAATGTGGTTAGAAACCACACAGGGAGAAAACATGGCTGTTGATATTTTCATCAAGATCGGCGACATCAAGGGCGAGTCCATGGACAAGGCCCACAAGGACGAGATCGATGTCCTGAACTGGAGCTGGGGCATGTCCCAGTCCGGCAACATGCACGTGGGCAGCGGCGGTGGTGCGGGCAAGGTCAACGTCCAGGACCTGTCCCTGACCAAGTACGTCGACAAGGCGTCGCCGAACCTGATGATGCACTGCGCCAGCGGCAAGCACATCGACAAGGTCAAGCTGACCGTACGCAAGGCCGGCGGTGAAAGCCAGGTCGAGTACATGATCATCAACCTGGAAGAAGTGCTGGTCACTTCCCTGAGCACCGGCGGCTCGGGTGGCGATGATCGCCTGACCGAAAACGTCACCCTGAACTTCGCCAAGGTGCTGGTGGACTACCAGCCACAGAAAGCCGATGGCACCAAGGAAGGCGGTCCGGTCAAGTTCGGCTGGAACATCCGTCAGAACGTCAAGGTTTGATCGAACGCGCCCCCGGCGCCACGCGCCGGGGGTGTTTGGTGCTTGCTCGAATCCAATTCTTTTCCACCCGGTATCTGAGTCATGGCCAAGCCTTCGTTTGTCAATTTGTGGAAAGCGTATTCCGATCTGCTGGTGGCCCATCCTGATGCAAAACCTTGCGACGGACCCTGGGCAAACCAATGTGCGATTCGCATGAGCATCACGCTCAATACCGAACTGACCATCAAGGTCAACAAGTCCACCTACACCGAACCCAAGTGTGCCCATGAACACGCCAGGGGCGCCGAATCGCTGGCGAACTGGCTGTGGAAACATCACCTGGGACGCCCGTTGATCCTCGGCGGAACTGCCGCGGACCGACGCAAGCTGCAAGACAAGACCGGCCTGATTTTCTTCAAGGATTGTTTCCCGCAAATGGGAGAGTCCTCGGAAAGTCGCACCGGCGATCATATCGATCTCTGGAACCGTGGCCTGACCCTCGGGTATGACGATCCGGCCTATCGATCCCGAGCGATCTGGTTCTGGGAGCTCCTATGACCAAGGCTCACTGCGCGATATGGGTCGGCTGCCTGCTAACCAGCCTGACCGCCTGTGCCCAGCAGCAATCTCCGTCGGCAGCGTCCACCGCAGCGGTGGAACATGTCGTCTCGATGGGCGGGCAAACCCTGGTGCTGGAGAATGACCAGGCGCGCTGCGCGCTGCGCAAGCCCGACCAGACCCTGATGCCACTCGACTTGGCGTGGCCCTGCCAGTTCACGGTCGATCGACAAGGCAAACCCCACGTCGAGACCTTCGGTAACGTGCCCATTGTCATCGTTGTCCATGTGGCAGGTGGCCCGCAAAACAATCAGGAATGCCGCTCCGAGTACCGCGCCATACGCCAGATCAATGGGCAACTCGAACCCTCGGTAATCGCTCGCAATGCCAGCTGCATGCGCGGCACAGGTGACCAGAAGAATTACACGGGCCTATTCACTTGGTAACCGAAATCGCCACCCGTGATCGCCTGCAACCGTCCCTGCTGGACCGGCTGACCGACGACGATCCGACCAACCCGAAGGAAAGCGCCGACAAGCGCGTGCTCTCCCTGACCCAATTGAAAGCCTCGGTGCTGCGTGACCTGGCCTGGCTGCTCAACACCACCTCATTGCTCAGCGCCGATGCCACGCTGCATACCCCGGCGGGCACCTCGGTGGTGAATTTCGGCCTGCCGGCCCTGGCCGGCAACAGTGCGTCGAACGTCGACGTCTCGGCCCTGGAAACGCTGATCCACCAGGCTATCGCCACGTTCGAACCGCGGATCCTGCGCCACACCCTACGCGTGCGTGCCAGGGCAACCGCCGAGATGAACCACAACGCCCTGAGTTTCGAGATCGAAGGCGATCTCTGGGCACAGCCCGTGCCGCTGCGCCTGATGCTGCAAACCGACCTGGACCTGGAAACCGGCCACGTGCGCGTGGTCAATGCCGACCAGCGGAGACGCTCATGAACCCGCGCCTGCTGGAGCTGTACAACCAGGAACTGCACCACGTGCGCGAAAGCGCGGCGGAGTTCGCCAAGGAATACCCCAAGATCGCCAGTCGGCTGACGTTGTCCGGCATGGACTGCGCCGACCCATATGTCGAACGCCTGCTGGAAGGCTTTGCCTACCTGACGGCGCGGGTGCAACTCAAGCTCGATGCCGAATACCCGACCTTCACCCACAACCTGCTGGAAATCGCCTACCCGCATTACCTGGCGCCAACACCGTCGATGACCGTGGTGCAGATGCAGGCCGACCCGGACGAAGGCTCGCTGAGCAGTGGTTTTCCGCTGCCGCGCGATACCGTCCTGCGTGCGGCCCTGGGTCGCGAAACCCAGACCTGCTGCGAGTACCGCACCGCCCACGCGGTAACGTTGTGGCCGTTGCAGGTCAGCCAGGCCGAATATTTTGGCAACCCGTCCGCCGTGCTCGGGCGCCTGGCCGCCAGCGAACCAAAAGCCAAGGCCGGCCTGCGCATCACCTTGCGCACCGGCGCCGAGTTGCCGTTCAACAGCCTGGCCTTGGACAACCTGCCGCTGTACTTGAGCGGCGCCGACGAGCAACCCTTCCGCCTCTACGAGCAACTGCTGGGCAACGCCTGCGCAGTGTTCGCCCGCAAGCCCGGCGGCAATTGGGTCGAACGCCTGCCGCAAGACGCGCTGCGCTCACGTGGCTTCGACGATGCCGACGCCGCGCTGCCGGTGGTGCCACGGGCCTTCCAGGGCTATCGCCTGTTGCAGGAATACTTCGCCCTGCCCCACCGCTTCCTGTTTGTCGACTTCACCCAGTTGAGCCGCGCGGTCAAGCGTTGCGACGGCCAGGAGCTGGAGTTGATCGTGCTGTTCGACCGCCACGACCCAAGCCTGGAAGGCAGCGTCGGTGCTTCGCAGTTCCTGCCGTTCTGCACCCCGGCCATCAACCTGTTTCCCAAGCGCCTGGATCGCATTCACTTGTCGGAGCGGGTCAACGAACACCATGTGATCGCCGACCGCACCCGGCCGATGGATTTCGAGGTGCACTCACTGAGCGGCCTCACCGGCCACGGCACTGGGCCGGAGCAGCCGTTCCTGCCGTTCTACGCCGTGCGCGATCCGTCCCGCTACGGCCGCGACCAGGCCTACTACACCGTACGGCGCGAGCCGCGCGTGCTGTCCAGCGACCAACGGCGCAACGGCCCACGCTCGACCTACATCGGCAGCGAAACCTTCGTCAGCCTGGTGGACAGCCAGCAAGCGCCCTATCGCCACGACCTGCGCCAACTGGGCGTGACCGCGCTATGCACCAACCGCGACCTGCCGCTGTTCATGAGCGTGGGCAGCGGCAAGACCGACTTCACCCTGGCCGACAGCGCCCCGGTTGGTGCGGTGCGTTGCGTGGCCGGGCCGAGTCGCCCACGGGCCAGCCATGCCCACGATGCCAAAGCCTGGCGATTGATCAGCCAGTTGTCGCTGAACTACTTGTCGTTGAGCGAACAAGGCCAAGGCGCCGCCGCCCTGCGCGAATTGCTGCGCCTGTACGGCGACAGCAACGACGCGGCGCTGCAATTGCAGATCGAAGGCCTGCGCGAAGTCAGCAGCAAGGCCTGCACCCGGCGCTTGCCGATGCCCGGCCCGATCGTGTTCGGTCGGGGCCTGGAGATCACCCTGGAATTCGATGAAAACGCGTTTCGCGGCACCGGGGTGTTCCTGCTCGGCGCCGTGTTCGAGCGCTTCCTGGCACGCTACGTGTCGATCAACAGTTTTACCGAGACGGTGATCCGTACCACCGAACGCGGCGAGATCATGCGATGGAAAGCCAAGCCCGGACGTCGTCCGACCCTGTGAGTACCCTGGAGGCGATGCACCAGGAACCCTGGGAATACGACTTCTTCCAGGCGTTGCGGCGCATCGAGTGCGAATCCCCCGAGCTGCCGCGCCTGGGCCATTCCCTGCGCCTGGCCGATGACCCGTTGCGCCTCGGACAACAGGCCGATTGCACCTTCGCCCCGGCCACCCTCGCCTCGGTACAACCGGGCGGCAACGGTACGCCAGCGCGCCTGGAGCAATTCTTCTTCGGCCTCGGCGGCCCCAACGGCCCGATGCCGCTGCACATCACCGAGTACGTGCGCGAGCGCCAGCGCAACAACGCCGACAGCACCAGCAAACGCTTCCTCGATGTGTTTCACCATCGCCTGCTCAGCCTGTTCTACCGGGCCTGGGCCGAAGCGCGGCCAACGGTCAGCCATGACCGCCCGGACGATGACTATTGGTCGGCGCGCCTGGCCGCCCTCAGCGGCCGGGGCATGCCGAGCCTGCTCAACCAAGGGCTGATCCCCGACACGGCGAAGCTGCACTACAGCGGCCACTTGGCGGCACAAACCCGTTACCCGGACGGTTTGAAGGCAATTCTCAGCGAGTACTTCGGCCTGCCGGTGGAGATCGAAGAATACGTCGGCCAATGGCTGGAGCTGCCGGAACGTAGCCGCGTCGGTGTCAGCGCTCATCAATTGGGCGTGGACTTCTGCCTGGGCCGCTACGTGTGGGATCGCCAGCACAAATTCCGCATTCGCCTGGGGCCACTCAAGCTCGTCGACTACATGGGCATGCTGCCCGGCAGCCAGCCGTTCAACGAGCTGGTGGCCTGGGTCGCCGAATACCTGGGCCACGAACTGGACTGGGACCTGAACCTGGTCCTGGAGCAGCCTGAAGTCCCGGCGCTACAACTCAACGGTCGTTTCCGCCTGGGTTTCAACACCTGGCTGGGCCGTCCCGAAACAGATGCCAACGATTTAATACTGGCCCGGCATTACGCCGAACAGGCCAACACCTCACAGACCTCAAGGAGCCATGAGCATGGGTGAAATCAGTCGCGCCGCGTTGTTCGGCAAACTCAACAGCGTGGCTTACAAAGCCATCGAAGCCGCCACCGTGTTCTGCAAGTTGCGCGGTAACCCTTATGTGGAACTGGCCCACTGGTTTCATCAGTTGCTGCAACTGCAGGACTCGGACCTGCATCGCATCATCCGCCAGTTCAACATCGAGCCGGCACGCCTGGCCCGTGACCTGACCGAAGCGCTGGACCGTTTGCCACGGGGCTCGACGTCGATCACCGACCTGTCCTCCCACGTGGAAGAAGCCGTGGAACGCGGCTGGGTCTACGGCAGCCTGATGTTCGGCGAAAGCCAGGTGCGCACCGGCTACCTGGTGATCGGCATTCTCAAGACCCCGAGCCTGCGCCATGCGCTGCTGGGCCTGTCGTCGGAGTTCGACAAGGTCAAGGTCGAAGCCCTGAGCGAACGTTTTGACGAATACGTCGGCGACTCGCCGGAAAATGCCCTGACCGCCAGCGACGGCTTCAATGCCGGCGCCGTGCCCGGCGAAGCCAGCGGCGCCATGGCCCCTAGCGCCATGGGCAAGCAGGAAGCCCTCAAGCGCTTCACCGTCGACCTCACCGAACAGGCCCGCAGCGGCAAGCTCGACCCGATCGTCGGGCGTGACGAAGAGATCCGCCAACTGGTGGACATCCTCATGCGCCGCCGGCAGAACAACCCGATCCTCACCGGTGAAGCCGGCGTGGGCAAGACTGCCGTGGTCGAAGGCTTTGCCCTGCGCATCGTCGCTGGCGACGTGCCGCCGGCCCTCAAGGACGTGGAACTGCGCAGCCTCGACGTTGGCCTGTTGCAGGCCGGCGCAAGCATGAAGGGCGAATTCGAACAGCGCCTGCGCCAGGTTATCGAAGACGTCCAGGCCTCGCCCAAGCCGATCATCCTGTTCATCGACGAAGCCCACACCCTGGTGGGTGCCGGGGGCGCCGCCGGTACCGGTGACGCAGCCAACCTGCTCAAACCGGCCCTGGCCCGCGGCACCTTGCGCACCGTGGCCGCCACGACCTGGGCCGAGTACAAGAAGCACATCGAAAAAGACCCGGCCCTGACCCGGCGTTTCCAAGTGGTGCAAGTGGCCGAGCCGTCGGAAGACAAGGCCCTGCTGATGATGCGTGGCGTGGCCTCGACCATGGAAAAACACCACCAGGTGCAGATCCTCGACGAAGCCCTGGAAGCCTCGGTCAAGCTGTCCCATCGCTACATTCCCGCACGGCAGTTGCCGGACAAATCCGTGAGCCTGCTGGACACCGCCTGCGCCCGCGTCGCCATCAGCCTGCACGCCGTGCCGGCCGAAGTGGACGACAGCCGTCGGCGCATCGAAGCGCTGGAAACCGAGCTGCAAATCATCGCCCGTGAACACGCGATTGGCGTGGTCATCGGCAGCCGCCAGACCCAGACTGAAAACCTGCTGAGCAGCGAGCGCGAACGCCTGGCCGAGCTGGAAAGCCGCTGGGCCGAAGAGAAAACCCTGGTCGACGAACTGCTCGCCACCCGCGCCACCCTGCGCGAGCGCGTCGGCGTGGTGGACAGCGAGGATGGCAGCGAGACCAGCCACGAACTGCGCGAGAAACTGGTGGACCTGCAGCAGCGCCTGACCGCTCTGCAAGGTGAAACCCCGCTGATCCTGCCGACCGTGGACTACCAGGCCGTGGCCTCGGTGGTCGCCGACTGGACCGGTATCCCGGTGGGCCGCATGGCTCGCAACGAGCTGGAGACCGTGCTCAACCTCGACCAGCACCTGAAGAAACGCATCATCGGCCAGGACCACGCCTTGCAGATGATCGCCAAGCGCATCCAGACCTCCCGCGCCGGCCTCGACAACCCGAGCAAGCCGATTGGTGTGTTCATGCTCGCCGGCACCTCCGGCGTGGGCAAGACCGAAACCGCCCTGGCCCTGGCCGAAGCCATGTACGGCGGCGAGCAGAACGTCATCACCATCAACATGAGCGAGTTCCAGGAAGCCCACACCGTGTCCACCCTCAAGGGCGCGCCACCGGGCTACATCGGCTACGGCGAAGGCGGCGTGCTGACCGAAGCCGTACGGCGCAAACCGTACAGCGTGGTGCTGCTGGACGAGGTGGAAAAAGCCCACCCGGACGTGCATGAAATCTTCTTCCAGGTGTTCGACAAAGGCGTGATGGAGGACGGCGAAGGCCGAGTGATCGACTTCAAGAACACCTTGATCCTGCTGACCACCAACGCCGGCACCGAGTTGATTGCCGACGTCTGCAAAGACCCGCAAAACGTGCCCGAGCCGGAGGACATCGCCAAGGCCCTGCGCCAGCCGCTGCTGGAGATTTTCCCGCCGGCCCTGCTCGGTCGCCTGGTGACGATTCCGTACTACCCGCTCAGCGACGAGATGCTCAAGGCCATCACCCGCCTGCAACTCAACCGCATCAAGAAGCGTGTGGAGAGCACCCACAAGGTGGCCTTCGACTACGACGACGCGGTGATCGACCTGATCGTCTCGCGCTGCACCGAAACCGAAAGCGGCGGGCGCATGATCGACACCATCCTGACCAACAGCCTGCTGCCGGACATGAGCCGCGAGTTCCTGACCCGCATGCTCGAAGGCAAGGCCCTGGCGGGCGTGCGGATCAGCGCCGTGGATAACGAATTGCAGTACGATTTCAGCGACGCGGCCTGACCTGACAGGAACACAGTCACTTCTGTGGCAGATATCCCTGTGGGAGCGAGCCTGCTCGCGATAGCGGAGTTACATTCAACATCAATGTTGACTGACACACCGCCATCGCGAGCAGGCTCGCTCCCACAGTTGGGATTGCGTTGCTTCAGCAATTACAACCTGCACGAGACACTCGATGTTATTCAACCAAGCCACACGCCTGGCCAAGATCACCAGCCCCCTGGGACCCGAGGTGCTGTTGCTCAAGGACATGGGCGGCGGTGAAGAGCTGGGCAGGCTGTTCAACTACGAGTTGCAGCTGCATTC